>Ga0206116_1000046_pt1 | contig 231606 bp, 209 predicted proteins | sample 3A1Ametagenome_FD_178000 | JGI IMG/M metagenome (GOLD analysis project Ga0206116, IMG submission 178000) | Enriched microbial communities from leaf-cutter ant dump, University of Wisconsin, Madison, United States - 3A1A | ecosystem: Environmental > Terrestrial > Nest > Insects nest > Nest dump...
GATCCAGCATCTGGCCGGCATGAAGGACAGCAAGGTCATCGTCGCGATCAACAAGGATGAGGAAGCGCCCATCTTCCAGGTCGCCGATTACGGCCTCGTCGCGGACCTCTTCAAGGCCGTGCCGGAGCTGACGGAAAAGCTTGGATAAGGCGCGCTGATCCGGTCCGCCGCGTCTGTCATCGGACGAAACCGGTGACAGACGCGGCGGACCAACCACCCCACATCCTTCGCGGGACAGCCTCCATGACCACGATCAAGAAGATTGGCATCATCGGCGCCGGCCAGATGGGCAGCGGCATCGCCCAGGTCTGTGCCCAGGCCGGCTACGACGTCACCCTGTCCGACATCAGCGAAGCGGCGCTGGAAAAATCGCTCGCCGGCATCTCCCGGAACTTCGACCGGCAGATCCAGAAGGGCAAGCTGAGCGAGACGGACAAGACGGCGGCTCTGGGCCGCATCGTCACCGGCACCGACCTGTCGATCTTCGGCGACTCCGATCTGGTGGTCGAGGCCGCGACCGAGAACGAGGCGCTGAAGCGCGATCTCCTGAAGAAGCTGGTCCCGCACCTGAAGCCGGAGGCGCTGATCGCGACGAACACCTCGTCGATCTCGATCACCCGTCTGGCGGCGGCGACCGACCGTCCGGCCAAGTTCATGGGCATGCATTTCATGAACCCGGTGCCGGTGATGCAGCTGGTCGAGCTGATCCGCGGCATCGCGACCGACGAGCCGACCTTCAACGCCATCAAGGAACTGACGATCGCCATCGGCAAGACCGCGGCGGTGGCCGAGGATTTCCCGGCCTTCATCGTCAACCGCATCCTGCTGCCGATGATCAACGAGGCCGTCTACACGCTGTATGAGGGCGTCGGCGGCGTCGATGCCATCGACACCGCGCTGAAGCTGGGCGCCAACCACCCGATGGGCCCGCTGGAACTGGCCGACTTCATCGGGCTGGACACCTGTCTGGCGGTGATGCAGGTGCTGTACGAGGGCCTTGCCGACAGCAAGTACCGCCCCTGCCCGCTGCTGGTGAAGTATGTCGAGGCCGGCTGGATCGGCAAGAAGTATGGCCGCGGCTTCTACGATTACTCGCAGACGCCGCCGGTTCCGACGCGCTGAGGATTGCCGGTTTTGTGAAGAAGGCCCGCCCCGGAAAACCGGAGCGGGCCTTTCTGTTGGCGGTTACTTGAAATAAGCGCCGCCCTTGGCGAGCGCGCGCTGCCAAGCCGGACGGGCGTGCATGGCGTCGACGAAGCCGGCCAGCTTCGGCCAGCGGCTGCGGTTGCCCTTCATCATCGCAATCCCGACCGGGAAGCTGAGCATGATGTCAGCACCGGTCAGGCTGTCGCCGACGAAATGGCCGGACGGGCGAAGCTCCGACTCCAGATACTCGAAATGGCTGGCCAGCTGCTCCTGGATGCGGGGATGCAGCGGCGCGCCCGCCTCGCCCAGCCGCCCGACATAGAGGTCGAGCAGGACCGGGGTCATCACCGAGCCTTCGGCGAAATGCATCAGCTGGAGATGGCGCAGCGCGTCGTCCGAGCCGGCCGGCGGCAGGAAGCGCCCGGCATCCTCGCACAGATGCTGGACGATGGCGCCGGACTCCATGACGATCCGTCCGTCGATCTCCAGCAGCGGGGATTTCCCCAGCGGATGCACCGCCTTCAGCTCCGGCGGGGCCAGATTGGTCGTCTTGTCGCGCTGGTAGAAGCGGATCTCATAGGGAAGCTCCAGCTCCTCCAGGAGCCAGAGGATCCGCTGCGACCGGCTGTTGTTGAGATGATGGACGATGATGGTCATGAACTGCCTTCTCGGGGTCGGTTGAATCGCGGAGAGTGGCGAACCTACACCACCTTGTACGGATGGATTTCACTTCGGCAGCGCATAGGCGATCACCGAATCGCCACCCTTGGTCCCCAGCGAGCCATGCCCGCCGGCCACCACCAGCACATATTGCCGGCCGTCCTCGCCCTGGTAGGTCATCGGCGTCGCCTGACCGCCCGCCGGCAGGCGGCTCTCCCACAGCTGCCTGCCGGTGGAGACGTCGTAGGCGCGGACATAATAGTCAATGGTGCCGGACAGGAAGGCGACGCCGCCCGCGGTCATGACCGGGCCGCCCAGGTTGGGCACGCCCATGCGGAAGGGGAGCGGCACCGGCGAGGCGTCGCGGGTGGTGCCGTTCTTGTGCTTCCACACGATCTTGCCGGTCGTCAGGTCGGCAGCGGCGACATAGCCCCAGGGCGGCGCTTGGCAGGGCAGCCCCAGCACCGAGACGAAGGGGCCAAGCTTGATCGCATAGGGCGCGCCGAAATTCTCGTTCAGCGCCGGCAGGCTGAATTTGGGCCGCTCCCCGCCCTGGACATAGAGGTCCTTGTCGTTCTGGCGCGGCACCAGCTGCGAGACGAAGGCGAGATATGTCGGGGTGGTGAAGGCGATCTGGCGCTGGGGATCGACGGCGACGCTGCCCCAGTTGAAGACGCCGAAATTGCCGGGATAGACCAGAGAGCCCTGCAAGGACGGCGGGGTGAAGCGGCCGTCGTAGCGCAGGCGCTTCAGCGCGATGCGGCAGGCGAGCTGGTCGAACATCGTCGCCCCCCACATGTCCGCCCCGCTCAGCGGCGGCGGGTCGTAGGAGAGGGCCGAGACCGGCTGGGCCGGGGCGGTATGGTCGCCCTCGGCGGCACCCTGCGGCGCCGGCGTCTCGGTCACCGGCAGCACCGGCTGGCCGGTGCGGCGGTCGAGCACGAACAGCTCGCCCTGCTTGGTCGGCTGGACCAGGGCCGGGACGGTCTGGCCGTTGACGGTCAGGTCGATCAGGCTGGGCTGCGCCGGCACGTCATAGTCCCACAGGTCGTGATGCACGGTCTGGAAGACCCAGCGCACTTGGCCCGTCGCCAGATCGAGCGCCACGACGGAGGAGGAGAAGCGCTCCACCTCCGGGCTGCGGTTGCCGCCGAACTGGTCGGGCGGCTGGTTGCCCAGCGGCAGATAGACCATGCCCAGCGCCTCGTCGACGCTGGCGATCGACCAGCTGTTGGGCGAATTGACGGTGTAGGTCTGGCCGTCGGCAATCGGCGCCGTCTGGTCCGGCTTGGCCGAATCCCAGTTCCACACCAGCCGGCCGCTGTCGGCGTCGAAGGCGCGGACGACGCCCGACTGCTCCTTGGTCGAGACATTGTCGAGCACCGTGCCGCCGACGACGATGAGTTTGGCGGTCACCACCGGCGGCGAGGTGGAATAATAGGCGCCGGGCTGGACGTTCGGCATGTTGGCCCACAGGTTGACCTGCCCGTTGTCGCCGAAGCCGGTGCAGATCGACCCGTCCTCCGGGTTCAGAGCCACCAGACGGCCGTCGGCGGTCGGCATGTACAGCTTGGCGGCACAGGCTCCGGCCGTGGGATTTGCGGCTTGCGGGGCCGGCCGATAGGACAGGCCTCGGCAGGTCAGGTGCTGCAGGGCCAGCTGCTTCGGGTCGATCTGCAGGTCGCGGCGCCAGACCTCCTTGCCGCTGGTGGCGTCCAGCGCGATGACATGCTGGTGCGGCGAGCAGAGGAACAGCCGGTTGCCGATCTTCAGTGGCGTCACCTCGAAGGTGGTTTCCTTGGGGTCGCCGGGCTGGCCGCGCAGGTCGCCGGTCTCATAGCTCCAGGCGACCTGGAGCTTGTCGACATTGTCCGGCGTGATGCCGGTCAGCGGCGAATAGCGCTGGCCGTAGCCGGTGCGGCCATAGGCCTGCCACTCCCCGTCCGGGACCGCTGGGCCGGTGCCGGCGGCGGGGGCCGCGGCGGAGGCGGTCTGCTGGCGCGCCGGAACGGTGCCGTCGATGCGGTGCGGGTCGGTGAACCAGGAGGCGACGGCGACCAGCAGCACGACGGCCAGCGAAGCGGTCAGCGGGATGCCGGCGCCGCGGAAGGCGCCGACGGGATAGGCGCCCGGCGCCGGAACGCCCGCCATCGGCTGGCGCTCGCCCAGGCGGCGTGTGATCCAGGGCAGCAGCAGCAGGAAGCCGACCACCGCGATCACGTCGCCGCGCGCCGACAGCGGCCACCAGTCCAGCCCGGCCTCCCACAAGGCCCAGATCAGCGTGCCGATCACCAGCAGCGCATAGACCGACAGCGCCGCCGGCGAGCTCTTCGCCAGCAGGGCGGCGGTGGCGAGGAACAGCAGGCCGGCGACGGCATAGTACCAGGAGCCGCCCAGCAGGATCAGCCAGAGGCCGCCGCCCAGCGCCCCCAGCCCCAAGACCGCCAGCAGGATGACCATCGCCCAGAGTGGGACGCTTCGTTCGGACTGTTTCATGGCACGCACCTCGACCGAAAGCTTTTCGGACCGAACAGCCGGGCGCGGCCAAGGTTGCGGCATTTTCGCTCCCCATCCCCTTTCACCCCGCAGGGCTGACCTTCCGGGTGCGCCGGGCTCACGCACCGGAACGCCGGGGGCGCAACTTTTGTTGAAGGCCAAAGGAGTCTGGAATCACAAAGACGGAGGCCGCCATGCACCGCCATCCCTGGAGCGAAGAGTTCGTCAAGATGAGCCCGCAGGCCCGCTATCGCGGCGTCGGCCCGCGCAACTACCGCCGCTCCGACGACCGCATTCTGGAGGACATCAACGAACGCCTGACCGACGACCGCCACATCGACGCCTCCGACATCGGCGTGCGGGTGGAAGGCGGCGAGGTGACGCTGTCCGGCACCGTCGGCGACCGCGCCGCGCGCCGCCGGGCGGAGGACATCGCCGAGGGCGTGTCCGGCGTCGGCCATGTCCAGAACGACCTGCGCGTCGCCGGCCGGACCGCGCCGGGCCGGACGACCTCCGTCGGCATGGACGAGCGGGTGGAACCGGCAGCGCCGCAGGGCGAAGGCAGCGTGACCGGTCCCGGCGCCCCGGCGCGGGATGCGATGGTGGCGGCACTCGATAACAGCTCCATGGTGCTGGGCAAGCAGCCGCTGCCGGAGGACGACACCCTGCGGCACGGGGACGCAATGGTGGGCAGCGGCGGGCGCGACCGCCGCTGAATCAAGAGCTTGCCAGGGGGCCGTCGCCCCCCTGCACCGCATGCGCTGCTGCCCTGCGCCAGTGGGCGGAGGACCGGAGAGGCTGCTTAACCGTTGGTTAACCGTCGGGGACCATTGTCCCGCGGCCAATCGAGTATCCCCTCTCAAGCCTTTTAAAACAGAGCAGCTGCCATCATGGGCACCAAGACCATCAAGCTTTCCGACAAGACCGGCTATCGCGACGTCGAACTGGACCAGCTGCCGCGCAACGTCCGCGCCGCGGTCACCGACCTGTCGACCAAGAACCCGGTCGCCGACATCATCGTCGACCAGTCCGGCATGCTGTACCGCATCCACCTGTCGGCCCCCGCCAACATGTATGTGGATGTGCTGTCCGTCGCCTGACGCGACGCTACGGTTTTCCGGTTTCGCGAAGGGCGGTTTGCAGCTATTGCAGCCGCCCTTCGTCGTTCCGGCCCTCCAGCCGGGCCAGCGCGCCATTCAGCAGCCGGGGCGGCAGCATCGCCACCGCCCCCTCGCGCACGGCGCGCACATCCTCGATGTCCAGCCCGGTGGCGACGGCCAGCTGGCGGTCGTCCAGTTGGCGGTCCTCCGCCAGCAGCGTGATCCATCCCGCCAGCGTGCGGGCCTGGGCCAGTTCGGTCCGGTTGTTGAACCACAGGCCGGCACCCGGCCGGCCAATCGGCGTTGCGTTCTCGAAAGGCATGTCGGGATCGAAAGACGTCATGGACGCACCTCCCCTCAGCTGTTTCTTTCGCACTCGCAGCAAATACGCGGCTTGATCCAGCGTTTTTGTTCCTCCTCATCTATGAAGTCTGCCCGAGGCTTCCAGAGGGTGGTAGGCATTATTCGGCACCCCCAACGAATTTCGGCCTCTCATTTTGCGCTGCGGCACGAGCGGATGGCGCCGGGCCTGCGCCTTTCCGGAATTCTTTGAAACTGTCTTCGCCGGCCGGGGGCTAGGGCGGCAGCGCGGCTTCGGCGTATAACCGGCTCCATCGCCTTGCTGCCATCGCCCCGCTTCCTCAGCGCATTCCGGAACCGCCGATGCCCGACTCCCTGCTGTCCGACTCTCCGTTGTCAGGTGCGGCCCTCCTCGACCGCATCGACGCGCTCGCGGCGATCAGCGCGGAGGAGGGGCGGCTGTCGCGCCTCTACCTGACGCCGGAACACCGCGGCGCCAACGACCTCGTCGCCGGATGGATGCGCGAGGCCGGGATGGGCGTGCGCGAGGACGCGGTCGGCAACATCATCGGCCGCTACGAAGGCGACCGGCCGGGGCTGCCGGCCCTGCTGATCGGTTCGCACCTCGACACCGTGCGCGATGCCGGGCGCTATGACGGCATGCTGGGGGTGCTGAGCGGCATCGCCGTGGCGGCCGACCTGAACGCCCGCGGGCGGCGCCTGCCCTTCGCAATCGAGGTGATCGGCTTCGGCGACGAGGAGGGCACCCGCTTCCAATCGACCCTGATCGGCAGCCGCGCCATCGCCGGCACCTTCGACCCGGCGGTGCTGGAGACGCGCGACGCCGCCGGCACGCGGCTGGCCGATGCCATGACCGCCTTCGGGCTCGACCCCGCCGCCTGGGCCACCGCCGCCCACAAGGCCGACGACGTGCTGGCCTATGCCGAGCTACACATCGAACAGGGACCGGTGCTGGAGGCGCTGGGCCGGCCGGTCGGCGTGGTCACCGCCATCGCCGGCGCCACCCGGCTGGCGGTGACGGTGGAGGGGATGGCCGGCCATGCCGGCACCGTGCCGATGACCCTGCGCCGCGACGCGCTGGCGGCATCGGCCGAGATGATCCTGGCGGTGGAGCAGCTCTGCTCCGGGCAGGAGCGGCTGGTCGGCACCGTCGGCCGGATCGAGGCGTCGCCCGGCGCCACCAACGTCATCCCCGGCAAGGTCCGCTTCACCATCGATTTGCGCGCCGACCGCGATCCCCTGCGGCTGGAACGGGTCGGCGCGGTGCGCGCCCGGCTGGAGGCCATCGCCGATGCCCGTGGTGTGGCCATCGGCTTCGAGACGCTGCATGAAAGCCCCGCCGTCGCCTGCCACCCGGCGCTGATGGCGCAGGTCGCCGCCGCCGCCGCCGCCGAAGGGCTGGACGCGCCGGAGCTGCCGAGCGGCGCCGGCCACGATGCGATGGCGGTGGCGGCGCTGACCGACATCGCCATGCTGTTCGTGCGCTGCGAGCGCGGCATCTCGCACAACCCGGCCGAACGCATCACCGCCGCCGACGCCGAAGCGGGTGTGCGCGTGCTCGCCCGCTTCGTCGAGAATTTCCAGCCCGCAACCTCCATCCCGTGACGGACCGCCTGCCATGACCGACCTGTCCCCCTCCCTCGCCGCCACGCTCGATGAGGCGGTGAACGCCCGCTTCGATGAGGAGGTCCGTTTCCTGGCGGAGCTGGTGAAGGTGCCGTCCGACAACCCGGCGGGCGGCTGCGCCCCCCACGCCGTCCGCGCCGCCGAGCTGCTGGAGGCGATGGGCTTCACGGTGGAACGCCACCCGGTGCCGGCCGAGCTGGTGCGGGCCAACGGCATGGTCAGCGCCACCAACCTGGTGATCCGCCACCGCTTCGGCGATGGCCCCACCGTGGCGCTGAACGCCCATGGCGACGTGGTGCCGCCCGGCGAGGGCTGGTCGAGCGATCCCTACGGCGCCGAGATCCGCGACGGCGTGATGTACGGCCGCGGCGTGGCGGTGTCGAAGTCGGATTTCGCCAGCTACGCCTTCGCGCTTCGGGCGCTGATGGAATCCAAGGCTCCGCTGAAGGGCACGGTCGAGCTGCACCTGACCTATGACGAGGAGGCCGGCGGCGAGATCGGGCCGAAATGGCTGCTCGACCAGGGGATTTCCAAGCCGGATTACGCGGTGTCGGCCAGCTTCGCCTATTCGGTGGTGACCGGGCACAATGGCTGCCTGCATCTGGAGGTGCAGGTCGACGGCAAGTCCGCCCACGCCGCCCGTCCCGACACCGGCCATGACGCGCTGGAGGCGACGACCGGCATCCTGACCGCGCTCTACGCCCACCGGCCGGAATTGGCGACGCGCCGCTCCGCCGTCGCCGGCATCACCCACCCGTCGCTGACGGTCGGGCTGATCCAGGGCGGCATCAACACCAACGTGGTGCCCGACCGCGTCACCTTCCGGCTCGACCGCCGCATGATCCCGGAAGAGAACCCGGCGGAAGTCGAGGCCGAACTGCGCAGCCTGATCGAGCAGGCCATCGTCGGCCGGGAGGGCATCCGCGTTTCCATCCGCCGCATCCTGCTGGCCCGCCCCTTCCGCTCGGTCGGCGACGCGCCGCGTCTGGCGGCGCTGTTCGCGGCGCACGCGCAGGAGGTGCTGGGCGTTCCGGTCGGACAGACCGGCATCCCGCTCTACACCGACGCCCGCCATTATTCGGAGGCCGGCATCCCCACCATCCTCTACGGCGCCGGCCCGCGCGACCTGCTGGAAGCCAACGGCCACCGCGCCGACGAGAAGCTGGTGCTGGAAGACCTGCGCAAGGCCACCCAGGTGGTGGCGCGGTCGCTGGCGGAGCTGCTGGGGTAAGGAGGCGTTAGGATCACCCGGCCTTGCTGGCGAGATAGCTGCGCAGCGAGGCCGGGACGATCATCCTGTGCATCGGCTTGACCACCAGCATGTAGGCCCTGCCGAGCCGGTTCTTCGTCCGGACCACCGTGGTGACCGCCGCCCGCCGGCTGCCGCCGTCGGAGGAGAGCCTGCGCACCGACAGCCAGACGTCGAGATGCCTGTCGCGGTCGCAGACCACCACCTCATCCTCGCGGCTCTCGACCAGCGTGAAGATGCCGATGCGGTCGCCGGGCCGGTAGGAGCCGGGCGGCTTGGCGGGATCGACGGCGCCGAGCGCGCCCAGATCCTTCAGGCCGAGCAGACGGACCGCCTTGTTGCGCAGCCACATCATCCGTTCGATCCAGGGCGGGCTGGCGGCCAGCACCTGGATCAGGAGTTCCAGCGCCGACAGCCCCGGATCGGGCACCGGAAAGCGGTAGCAATCGTGGAAGTCGGCGGCCGGCAGTTGCGGATAGAGCGCGCAGTCGGCCGGAACGTCCGAAAGCTCGATGCGGTGCATCGGAACGGTCTCCGCGGGATATGACGGTCCCGCAGACGGTCCACCGCAACCGGGGCCGGTGTCAATACGCCTCCAGTGCCCTTCCCGGAGGGGGTCCCTACCCCACCCGCTCGCCGGACGGCAGGCCCCCGGATGACAGATCCAGGCCCCAGCCGGTCAGCTCCGAGGCGGCGGGGTCCGCCTGGGCCGCGCTGTCCAGGCTGGCCAGATGGCGATCGATCATGCGGTCCAGACGGTCGCGCGCCTCCCAGACCGTCAGGCTGTGGTCGGAGCGGTCGAGATAGGCCACCTCGATGCCGGACAGGCCATCGAGCGCCCGGCCGCCCTCGCCCAGATGCAGGTAGAACTCGGCCAGCGTCATGTCGCCGCTGCTGTAGACCACCAGCACCCGCCGGCCCTCAGCCGACAGGCGGCGGAACATGCGCAGCGCGTGGCGGGTCAGGCCGGTGCGGAGAAGCAGCTTGCGGACGAAGCGGCCGGCCAGGCGCTTGGCGAGCCCGGTCAGGCGGGCGGGCTTGCGGATGCTGGCGCGCAGCCGGGACGGCTTCAGCGCTTCGATCAGATATTCCTTGGTGGAGCGGAAGGCGACCGTCCGCATCAGCTCCGACACGGCGATGCCGCCACCCATCTCGAACCGGCCGGGGTTTAGCACGATCTGGCCGACGACGCGGTCGTCGCCCAGCCCGGCATGCAGGGCGGGCGTGCCGCCGGCGCACAGGCCGATGACGACGACGCGCTCGTGCCCCTGCTCCTCCAGCCAGTTCAGGGCGGCGCGGACATCGCCCATCACCTCCTTGTTATAGAGAAGATTGTCGGGGAAACCCGGACGGTCGGGGCTGTCGCCGATGCCGGCGGCGTCGATCCGGAGCGAGGCATAGCCGCGCGCCGCCAGCCGCCGCGCCTGGACCACCGTGGCGCGGCCGGAGCCGACATGGTGGGTGGCGCCGCTGTTCAGGAACAGGATGGCCGGCCGGTTGCCGGCCGGATCGGCCAGGACCGGGGTGCAGTAGACGCCGAACAGCTCCGGCGCGGTGCCGAAGAAGATCGGGCGTTCGACCGCGGTCGGCATCATCAGACCGGCCGGACGGTCCGGCGGCGGGGTGGCGCCGCTGGCGACCGGGGCGGCGGCGACGATCCAGCGCAGCACCGGCTCGAACGCGGCGGCGGCCTGTGCACGCTGCGGCTGCTGGGTCAGCTCCATCATGCCGCTGACGCCCATCGGCTCCGCCATCGCACCCAGCGTGCGCCAGCGGGCGGCCAGCTTGACCGGGGTCTTCCCCTCCGGCCGGTCGGCGATCAGGATGCGCGGCGCCGGCAGGGCCGGGGCGTCGCAGGGGTTGAGGCCGCCCAGCGTCAGTGCGGTTTCTGGCGTCAGCGGCATGCCGATGACGTTCAGCCAGGAAGAGCGTTCCGGCGGTTCCGGGTTGCAGACCGGACGCAGCACGATGGAGGACAGCGTCTGCATTTCGCGGACCGCCTTGCGGCCCGAGGTGATCGGCGACATCAGGACCAGCCTGTCGATGCCCTGCCCGCCCTCCGCCATCTCCAGCGCGGCGGCTGTGGCGAGAAGCGCTCCCATGCGGAAGCCGACCAGGGTCACGTCGGTGACGCCGGTGTCCTCGCGCAGGCGGCGGACCGCCGCCTTGACGCCGTCCAGCCAGGCCCGCACCCGGTCCGGCTCGCCGTCGTCGCCGGCCGAATCGCCGGAGCCGGGATAGTCGAACCGCAGCGTCGGCAGCCCGGCGGACGCCAGGCTTTCGGCGAAGCTCTTCCAGGCGCGGTGGGCGCACAGCTCCTCGTACCCGTAGGGCCCGCAGAGGACCACCCCGCGCAGCCCCTCGGCCGGGTGCAGCCATCCGAAACAACCCTCGAACACCACCGGTGTCGGCTTCATGCGTTCCCCCTGTAGCGGACGGGCGCCAGCGCGTTCAGCGCGTGGACCTCGCCGTCTGGCACCATCCGTCCGGCCGATGCCGTCCCGTCCGTAACCCCAACCCCCGAACCGCTCCGCGAACCGCCCCGCGGCCGCAAGGTGACAACCCGCTCGACACCGGGGGACAGATGGAACCAGCCGTCATCCGCCTGGAACCGCTCATCCTCCACATGCACCGAACAGGCGAACCGTCCCGCCGCCAGCCGCAGCGCCCAGCCGTCGTCCTGACGCTCGACCACCGCGCTCAACCCGAGGTCGGCGCGCGGCAGCGAGCGTCCCTTTGGAAAATAATGAGACTCGTCAATTGGTTCCGCGTCCCTTTCGGCCAGCAGCACCTGAGCCGTGACCACATCGTGCGAGATAGGCCCAAACCTGTAGGCGTAGGTCGTGTCAAAAAAGCGGTCGGACATCTCGGCGGCGGCCAGCGCCACCGCACCCCTCGCCGGAATAGTCACCGGACGCTCCGCCTTCAGCACCGGCACGGTCCCATAGCGCCATGCGGTCAGCCGCAGCAGGGCCTCCACCGGCCGGGCGGTGTCGTTGACCAGATGCACGGCCAGCCCGTTGACACCCTCGTCGGTCAGGATCACCCGCAGCGGGCGGAAGGCGCGCCTCAGGGCGTACCAGGCCGGCTTCGGTGTGCCGTCGGCGGCGACCACGCCCCAGCCGGCACCCCAACCGCCACTGGCCCACGGATCGCGCCACTGCCAGACCAGCCCGCCGGCACAGCTGGAGCCGGCGCGCCGCCATTCGTCGAACACCGCCTGCATCACCTCGCCGGTCACCGCGCGCGACAGGCGGCGGTAGCGGTCGGGATCCTCGTAGCGCAGGCGGCGCGGATCGACGGCGTAGAGCGTCTCCAGATAATGCTCGCGCACATCCTCGAAGTCCCAGGAGGCGCCGGGATCGCGCGGCACCCGCGCCTTCCAGCGCGGATGGTGGAGCGCCGGGACACCCAGCGGATCCTCCTCGGGCAAGTTGGCGAAGGCGAGGCATTCGCTGGCGAAGCGCACCCCCGCCCGCCGGGCATCGTCGAGCGGCTTCATGTAGGCGCCGACGCCGTAGTAATGGGTCACCCCGGCATTGGCGATGAAGGGCAGCGGCCCGCCGCTGGGAGAATTCGGCACCTGGATCAGGTCGGGCCGCCGGGCCGTCGCAGCTTCCGCGATCACCGCCGTCAGCGCCGCTTGCGTCCAGGAGGCGCGGGGCAGCCCCAGCATGGCCGCCTGCTGCTCCATCTCGCTGCCGCCGCAGAGCACGGCCAGCGACGGCGAGGCCTGGGTGCGGTCGAGCAGCTGGGCGATCTCCGCCCGGACGCTGTCGAGGAAGGCGGCGTCGGTGGGATAGTCGAAATTGGCGAACATGGCGTCCTGCCAGACCAGCAGGCCCAGCTCGTCGCACAGCTCGAAGAAGGCGTCGCCCTCATAGAGCATGGTGCCGCCGACGCGGACCATGTTGGCCCCGGCCTCGCGCAGCCGGCGCAGTTCCGGCTCGTAGGCGGCACGGTCGGACGAGAGCCCGACCAGATCGACCGGCACCCAGCAGCCGCCGCGGCAGAAGACGCGCTCGCCATTCACCAGCAGGGCGAAGCCGGTGCCGTCCGCCCCGCGGTCGACGGCCAGCGAGCGGAAGCCGACACGGCCAAGGTCGACTTCGACCGATCCAATGCGGGCCAAGACTTCGTGCAGGACCGGCTCGCCATGGGTGTGCGGCCACCAGGGCTCGACACCCGGCAGGGTCAGGTCGGCGGTGAAGCCGTCCACGCCGTCGAAGAGGAGCGGCGCCGTGTGGCCGGCCACTTCGACCGATCCGGGGGTGCCGGGCGATGCGCCCTCAACGGTCAGGCTCAGCGACAGATGGCCGTCCCGTCCGTCATAACCGCTGCGCAGGTCGGCGGCAAGCACACGGCAGGGGCCGGTCTCCTCCACCAGCTCCACCGGTCGGAAGGGACCGACGGCGTGGATCGGCGGGCACCAGCCCGGCATGTGACCCAGCAGGGTGGTGCGGACGAAGCGCAGCCCGGCCGGTTCGGCCAGCTTGGGGCGCCAGCGGGCGCGGCCCTTCTTCGCCGCCAGCACCGGATGCAGGGCGTGGAAGCGGATCGACAGCTCCGCCTCGCCGGTCAGCGTCACCGGCACCTCATGGGCCAGATACATGCTGTCGGAGGTCAGGATGCGCTCGCCGTCCAGCCGCACCTCCGCGATGGTGGCGAGGCCGTGGAAGCGCAGGACATGGGGGCCATGGCCGGCGAGGCGGGTACGGTAGACGAAATCCCTGTCATGCAGAGGCGCCGGGTCCTCCGCCGACCACAGGCCGGCGGACCGGAGTGCCTCAGCGGCGGTGCCGGGAACCGGGGCGGGGATGCCCTCCCCGCTTTCCGGTCCGCCGGGAGTCGACACGGTCAGCGTCCATCCCCGATCCAGAGGGGTCCGCTTTTGTCCCGTGACCGCTCGGATTCGGGCCATCGCCGCTCACCCGTACCGGCGGGCCAGACTGCCCATGACGGTGTCGTGGCCGCGCTCCAGCCGGTCGAAGCTGTCGGTCAGGTCGGGCGCCTTGCGCCGGGCGACGGTGCGGGCCAGCTGGAACTGCATCGCCTTGGCGCCCTCGGCGATGGACTGGCAGGCCTCCACCGCGTCCACCGGACCGTCGAGCCAGCGGAGATGGGCGCCCAGCAGTTCGAAATTGGCGCCGAGCTGGCGCAGCAGGTTGAAGGCGTAGAGGTGGAAATACTCCATCGGCCGGGACAGCAGCCGGTCGAGATGCTCGGGGAAGGCGGCGCGGTAGGCCGTCACCGGGTTGCCGGACGGACGGCGGGCGAGGTGGCGGCGCAGCAGGTCGAGCGAGGCGGCGACCAGCGCCCCGCCTTCCAGCGCCGTCCCGCCGGGCTTGACGAACTCGACATAGGGGAAGAGCGGACCGGCCGCCGCCGCGGCGACGCCCCGGTAATCGGCGCCGTCGAGCCGGTAGAAGCCGGCATTGTGGAAGTAATCCATCGTCCCGGCACCTGCGTCGATGCGCACGATGCCGACCGTGGTCTTCACATGGGTGGTGCCGTAGGAGGTGCCGCGGGTGTCCGGCAGGTGGAAGCCGTCGACCTCCACCAGCACCAGACCGCCGTCAGGACTCCGCCGCAACTGCTCGGCCACATGGGCCTCGACGCTGTCGTAGATCGCCAGCTCCTGCACCCGCAGGCCGTACAGCGTCTCCAGATCCTCCAGCGGCACCTTGAAGAAGGTGAACTGGTCGCCTTCGAAATCCTGGGTGACGGTGAAGCCCAGCATCGCCCGCGGCTCCAGTCCGCGGGCATGCAGCGCCTCGATCCACAGATCGACGTAGCAGTTGGTCTCCGGCCAGATCCTTTCTTCCTGGCCGCCCTGGTGCAGGGGATGGCGGTCGTAGCCGTCGGGGTGGCGCTGCGTCCACATGGCGCCGGTCACCCCCACAGGACCTTGCGCACCGACGCCGGCCAAAGCGCCGTGTCGAAGCCATGGTGGCGGAACAGGGCCAGCGCCACGCGCTCCATGCCGAAGCCGACGCAGGCGGTGTGGGCGACGTCATTGTCGGCGGTGTGGATGTCCCACAGATGGCCGAAATGGTCCTGGTGGTAGTTGAAGCTGAGGCAGGCGGTCGGCTTTTCCCGGCTGGTGATCGGGATCAGCAGCTCGAACTTCAGCTTCTGCTCGCGCTGGCTGTTCGACAGCATGGCGCCGGCCCGGCCGAAGAAGGGGTCGTTGGCGACATCGACGTCGAGCGGCACCTCCAGCGAGCCCATCATCGCGCGCCCGCGCTCCAGCCACAGCTCGCGGAACTCCACGACCTGATCGGGGGTGCCGATGCGGATGTACTCGCGCATGCGGAACAGCTGCATGCGAGCGGGGTCGATCGACGGCTCATGCCGGAAGCAGTAGGAGAAGACGTCGATCAGCTTGCCCTCGCCGGGCAGCGGGCCGCGCCGCGCAATGGTCGGATAGACCGGGTAGCAGGCGGCCGGCGTCATCACCACGTCGGTCGCGACCTGATCCTCGGTCCAGTCCTGCCCCTCCTCCAGCCGGCGCAGCAGGCTGCGGTGCGCCTTCTCGTCGCCGCCGAAGCTGTGGATGGTGCCGGCCAGATGGGGGAAGCTCTTCAGATACTCGCTTTCCTCGAAATACTGGCGGTTCAGGGCCGGCGGGAAGCGCATGACCTCCGCCCCGTCCTGGCCGCCCCAGCGGGTGACCAGCGCGTCGAAGCGCTCCACCACATCCTCGAAGACGCCGCTGCGGCCATAGAGACCGTCCACGCCCGTCGGGATCAGCAGGCCGGCTTCCACCAGCTCGTCGCGATAGGCGGCCTGGGCGGCCGTGATGTCGACCATGTTCATTCGAAGGCCCCCGACCCGTCGCGCTGGACGAGCAGCTGAGTGGAGATGTGCGACATGATGCGGTCGTTGCCGATCATGAGGGCGGCGGAATGGGCGTCGCGCAGGTGGCGGCCCAGGCTGTAGGGGGTGTCGTTGCGGTAGCCGGCGAGACCGCAGGTGCGGATCGACGCTTCCACGATCTCGCGCACCAGCTCCGAGGTGGTCACCTTCAGCGTGCCCATGGCGGTGGCGAAGGACAGGCTGGTCAGCCGCTCCGGCGAGCCGCAGGCCTGCTCGTACTGGCGGATGGCGGCCAGGATGACGGCCTTCATCTGCTGGAGCTTGGCGGTCGCCTCGGCCAGCCGCACGGCGGACGCCGGGGTGGTGCCGGGCTTGCGCTTGGCCTCCGAACGGACGAAGGCGCGGGCGCGGCTGACGGCGTCGGCGGCGATGCCGAGCCAGGTGCTGCTCCACAGGATGTGGGTGACCGGCAGCATGGTCTGGGCCGACAGGTCGGCGTAGGACAGGGGCAGGATCTGGTCGAGGACGCCCGCCGCCTCCAGCCGGTAGCCGTCGGAGCAGGTGCCGCGCATGCCCATCGCGTCCCAGCGCGAGGTCTTCTCCAGCCGGTAATCGTCCTTGGTCACCACCACCAGCACCTGATCCGACGACGGGGCGTCGGGGTTGCGCCGGGCGGTGACCAGGATCACGTCGGACTGGTCGCCGTAGGAGATGACCGAGGCGTTCTTCGCCAGGGTGAAGCGGTCGCCGCCAGCCGCCGGATCCGCCTGCACGGCGCAGACGCTGTTGCGGATGTCGCCGCCGGTCTCCTTCTCCGTCGTGGCGGAACCGAGCAGGAGCTGGCCGGCGGCGATGCGCTCCATCAGGCCGCGCTGCCAGCCATTGTCGCCATGGTTGACCAGACAGGCGATCTGGATCTGGTGCATGGCATAGATCATGCCGGTGGCGGCGCAGCCGCGGGCCAGCGCATGACAGGCGGCGGCCACATCGAACAGCGACGCACCGCCGCCGCCGAGCTCGGCCGAGATCATGACGCTCAGCAGCTTCTGCTCGCGCAGGGCGTCGAAGGCCTCGATGGGGAAGCGGCCGTCGCGGTCGACGTCCGCGGCGTGGCGCGCGGCGATCTCGGCGCCGATGGCGCGCGCGCGGGCCACGACATTGGCTGGGGCCTGGCCTGGGGGCGGGGCCTGGACCGATGCTGGAGTCAGCTCGGCCAGGCCGGCCAGGGCCGCGTTCACGCCTCGCCCCCGTCGACCAGGCCGCGCACCGCGTCGCGGATGGCGGCGATGCTCTCGAAGGTGCGGCGGTTCAGCAGCTTCTCCGGAAACTCGACGTCGAACTGCTCCTCCAGCCCCAGCATCAGGCCGACGCAGCCGTGCGAGGTCAGGCCGGCGGCATAGAGATCGTCGTCGATGGCGAGCGCTCCGGCATCGACCGCCAGCCCGCCGCATTCCGCCAGGACGGAGCGGATGCCGGCGACCGTCTCGTCGTCGGCGCCACCGGACGACGGCGGACGTCCAAGACCCCCGGCGGCCCCGGCGGCCTGGAAGCCCTCGTGGGAAGAATTGGCGTAAGGCGGGCTGGCATCCTGCGGCATTCTCGAATTCCCTCGGGCAAACTTGCTGGTCTGAAGCTAGACACGCCATCCCGGTGCTTCCACTCGGCATCGGTATGGGCGCACCGCTATCCAAGTGATCGCTTTTTCGCCGGTGGGGGTAAGCACAGGGATAGGGTCGGTCGATAGCCCGGATAGCTTTGGTGCTGCCCGCTATGGCCATGATCCTTGCGCATAGACCCACGGCGGGGCTTGGGCTTGGCCGTTGGAAGACAGGCAGCGCCTGCCCTGCGGCAGCGCAGCCCGGGCTCGATCCGCGGTGGGCAACGGAGTTTCCTGCGAGCGAAATTTTCTCATCCGTTTTGCCTACCTCTTCCGTATAGCGGAAGGAGGGTGACTATCTTTTCTCGGTCACGGAAAAAGGAGTTGACGGCTCCTTGCCCTGTCGAAAAGCATGCAAGGGTCGGTGTGGCCTATGGTCGCAAGCATTTCTCAACGCTTGCATAGCCATGATTGCGCGCAATGCGGACTTGTGGCCTCCAGGAGGCTGCCGACGCCCGGCCAATGTTCGTGCCGTCCTCGTTTCGTGCAGATGACCAGCGACCACACCCGCCCTCAAGGGACACCGACGCCATGACCACCGCCGAACACACCGCCCCGCAGCCCGGTCCCGACCTGTCCGGCACAGGCGGCGGACGCCGCCCCGGCCTGCAACTGGGGGTGCGGGCGAAGCTGATGCTGGCCTTCGCCGGCATGGCGGCGATGACGGTGGCGGCCAGCGGGGTCGGGCTGATGTCCTTCTCGGCGGTCGAGCGGCCGATGGCGCAGATCGCCGACACCAGCCTGCCGGAGATGGAGCTGGCGACCCGGCTGGCCGGCGAAAGCGGCGCCATCGCCTCGGCCGCCCCGACGCTGGACGGGGCCGCCAGCCAGGAGGAGCGGGAACGGCTTCGGACGGAGGCGCAGGAGCGCGCCCGCGGCTTCCTGTCCCTGGTGGACGATCTGGCCGCACGCCGGCCGCAGGACCCGCTTCTGTCGGAGGTGCGCGAAACCGGCAATGCCCTGATCGGCACGCTCGACCGCATCGATGACGGGGTGGCCCGGCGCCTGTCGCTGCATGACCGGCGCGAGGCGGCCTCGACCCGGCTGGCCCAGACCTATGACGGATTCCTGAAGACGCTGGCGCCGCTGGTCGACGGGTCGAGCCAAGCCTTGCAGGAAAAAGGCATGGCGCTCGACGGCGGCACCGACCGCGAGATGGGGGCTCTGTCGGACGCCGTGCGGTCGATGATCGCGCTCTATGACCTGCGCGGCGGGATCGCCGGTGCGCTCGACGCCATGAACCGCTCCGGCGCGGCGCAGGACGCCAAGACCGTCGGCGACCAGCAGCAGTCCTTTCTGGAGGCCTCGTCCCAGGTGACGGCCACGCTCGGCACGCTGGGCGACCGGCTGCCGGCCGACGCCGCCGGCAAGATCGACGCGCTGTTCCTGTTCGGCTACGGCAAGGACAATGTCTTCGACCTGCGCCGCGCGGCGCTGGAAGGCACCGGCGGGCCGGCGGCGGACCGTCCGCTGGCCGAACGGCTGGCCGACGCCCGGACGCAGGCAGCACAGCTGCTCACCCTGCTGAACGCGCCGCTGCGCAAGGTGCAGAGCGACATCAAGCGCGCCAACTTCGACATCCGGTCCCAGGTGCAGGACGCGGTGCAGGATCTGCTCGGCCGCGGGTTGGAGCAGTTCCGCACGAACCTGGAGCTGTCGACCTACGGCACCGCCCTGACCGGCGCCCTGAACGAGGCGTCGCAGGCCCCCGACGCCGCCCGGCTCGACCTGTTGGAAAAGCGCTTCTCCGCCGCCTCCTCCTCCCTGTTCGAGCGGATCGGCACGCTGCGCGCCCAGGCCGGCGACAGTGCCGCCGGCACCGAGGTGCTGGCCGCGCTGGTGAAGGCGCTGATCGGCTTCGGCCGTGGCGAGGAAGGGGTGATCGCGCTGCGCCGCGGCGAACTGGCGGCGATGGCGGACACCGAGCGGATGCTCGCCGAGAACCGGCAGCTGGCCCAGCGCTTCGCCGCCACGGTAGACCGCAAGATCGCCGCGATGCGCGAGGAGGCCAAGGCCGCGGTCGCCGGCACCGACGACACCATCGCCGCCGGCCGCAAGATGCTGGTCCTGTTCGCGGTCGGCAGCCTGATCGTCGCCGCCGCCCTGGCCTGGCTGGTGGTCGGCCGCCACATCGTGGCACGGCTCAGCGGGCTGTCCGAAGCGATGCGGGCGATTGCCGCCGGCAACCTGAACGCGCCGATCCCCGCCGCCGGTGCGGACGAGATCGGCGACATGACCCGCGCCCTGATGGTCTTCCGCGACACCGCCAACGAGGCGAAGGCCGCCAATGCGCGGGCCGAGGCCGAACGCGGCCGCGCCGCCGGCGAGCGCCGCCGCGCCATGGTCGAGATGGCCGAGAATTTCGAGAGCAGCGTGCGCGGCGTGCTGGACCGCGTCTCGCAGGCCGCCGGCGAGATGCAGAGCATGGCCGAGCGCATGAGCCGCAGTGCCGACCTGACCGCCGGGGAGGCGACGACCGCCGCCGGCAGCTCCCAGCAGGCCGAGGGCAACGTCAAGGCGGTCGCCGCCGCGACGGAGGAGCTGTCCGCCTCGATCCAGGAGATCGGCACCCAGGTCCACGCCTCCAGCCAGATCGCCCGCAAGGCGGCGGACGAGGCGGAACGCACCGACCGCACGGTGGAAGGGCTGGCCCAGACCGCCGGCCGCATCGGCGAGGTGGTCGGGCTGATCCAAAGCATCGCCGGCCAGACCAACCTGCTGGCGCTCAACGCCACCATCGAGGCGGCGCGGGCGGGCGAGGCGGGCAAGGGCTTCGCCGTGGTGGCGTCGGAGGTGAAGGGCCTCGCCACCCAGACGGCGAAGGCGACGGAGGACATCTCCGCCCAGATCGCCGCCATGCAGTCGGTGACGCAGGAGGCGGTCGACGCCATCCGCTCCATCGCCGGCACCATCCGCGAGGTGAACGAGATCGCCGCCACCATCGCCGCCGCGGTGGAGCAGCAGAGTGCGGCCACCCGCGAGATCGCCCGCAATGTCGGCGAGGCGGCGGACAGCACCCAGCATGTCCGCGGCAACATCGACAGCGTCGCCGACGCGGCGCGGGAGTCGGGGGAGTCGGCCAACCGCGTGCTGTCGGCCTCCTCCACCGTGCAGGAGCAGCTGCGGACGCTGGCCGGTCAGGTCGACGGGCTGGTCGGCGAGATGCGGGCGGCTTAAGGCCCGTGCGTCATTGGGGACGGGCTACGGCCCGTCCGCCAGCTCGCGCAGGGCAGCGGTGTCGCAGCGGAAGCGGTTGGGCCGCAGTTCGTCCAGCAGGCCCTGCCGCTTCAGTTCGGCGACGACGCGGCTGGCGGTCTCGGTGGTGATGCCCAGCACGGCGCCGACATCCTCCCGGCCGAAGAAATCGCATTCGCCCCGCTCGTCCACCAGGGTCAGGAACAGCCGGGCGACCCGCGCCCGGGCGCTGCCGGTGCCGAGTTCGACCAGGAAGGCGTCGGCCCGCTCCACCGCCTGGTGCCAGCGGCGCATCAGCTGCCGGTGCAGGTGCTGCGTCTCCTCCGACAGGCGCTGGATCACCGCGCGCGGGATGCGGCAGGTCAGGACCGGATGGATGGCGATGGCGGTGTGGCGGTAGGGCTCACCCAGCGCCGCCTCCAGCCCGGCGGTGTCGCCGGTGCGCAGGAGCCGGACGATGCGCTGGCCGCCATTCGGCAGATACTGCACCAGCTTCACCAGCCCGCCGCGCACGGTGTAAAGCGCCGCCGGCTCGTCGCCGACATGGTAGAGTGCCGCCCCCGGCGCCACCGTCATCTCGTCGATGGGCAGATGGATCAGGTTGAAATCCGGTTCGGTCAGGTCGGCGAACAGCGCCGACTCCCGGATGCCGCACCCCCGGCAATTCGCCAGCCCCCGCCATGCCGCGTTGATGACGGTCTTCTTCACGCTCATGTCCATGGTGGTGCGGGGCGGCGATGCTGTGGGTACGAACGGTGTCCGCCGCGCAGTGTGGCAGCTTTTCGGATGGGTTCCAAGGATGCGGGGAGCTGTTACGCCGCGCTTTCCGCCACCGGCGGCACTTCCCGCACCTCCTCCCGCAGGGTGACGGCGCCGTTGGTGCGCTCCAGCACCAGCTTGCGGCCATGGTGGGCGGCCAGTGCTGCATGATGGCCGATGGTCAGCAGGGTGGCATGCGGCAGTTCGCGTTCCATCAGCGACAGCAGCTCCTCCTCCGCCGGGGGATCGAGGCTGTCGGTCGCATCCTCCAGGAAGATCCAGTCGGGGCGGCGGATCAGCAGCCGGGCGAAGCCCAGCCGCTGGCGCTCGGGCACCGACAGCACCTCGTCCCAATGGTCGAGGCTGTCCAGCCGGCCGACGAGATCGGGCAGCCCGACGCTGACCAGCGCCTCGGCCGCCTTGTCGTCGCCGACCGACGCCGCCGTGCCGGGATAGGCCAGCACCGCGCGCAGGCTGGCATGGGGCAGATAGGGGCGTTCCGGCATGAAGAAGACACGGGAGTGGGCCGGCAGGGCGATCAGCCCGCGCCCCCAGGGCCAGACGCCGGCCACGGCGCGGAACAGGCGGATGGTCGCCGTGGCGTCGCCGCCGATCAGCACGCGGTCGCCCGGCCGCACCTCCAGGTCGAAGGGGTGGACGACGGCCGTGCCGTTCGGCTCGTCGATGGCGACGCCGCGGAAGGTCAGCCTGTCGTGCTCATCGGAGCGCACCAGCTGGATGTGGGCGTCGGGCACGTCGCAGACATTGCGGTCCAGCCGCACCAGCGCGTCGTGCAGGTTCAGCACGCGCTCCACCGACGCCCGCCATTCGGCGACGCGCGGCAGGTTGTCGATGGGCCAGGACAGGGCGCCGACCGTCTGCTGGAAGGCCTGAGCCGTCTGCATCAGCACGCCCAGCGTGATGGTGCCGGCGATGTAGCGCGGGGCGGCGACCAGGATCGGAAAGGCGGCGGACAGCACGGAATAGCTGGCGCTGAACACCATCATGTGGCTGAGCGCCCGGGTCTGGCCGTTCCAGCCCCGCATCACCCCGCCGAACAGGCCGGAGAGATGGCCGCGCTCCGCCGATTCGCCGTGCAGCAGGGCGATGGTCTGGCCGTTCTCGCGGATGCGGGCCAGCGCGAAGCGGAAATCCGCCTCGTAGCCCTGGCGCCGGTTGACCGCGTTGACCAGCGGCTGGCCGATCAGCATGGCGATGGTGGTGCCCATCGCGGCATAGAGCAGCGCGACGAACAGCAGGTGGCCCGGCACCGCCAGCTCGCTCCCGAACAGCGTGACCGACAGGGTGCCGGACAGCATCCACAGGATGTTGGTGAAGCTGACCAGCAGAAGCGCGCAGTAGGTCAGCGAATGGCCGAGGTCGATGGCCATCTCCGCGGTGATGCGGATGTCCTCGGCGATGCGGCCGTCGGGGTTGTCGTGCTCGCCCGGCATATAGGCGATCTGGTGGTGCCGGCCGCGGCGCAGCCAGTCCTCCAGCAGCTTGCGCGTCAGCCAGTCGCGCCAGCCCATCTGCAACCGGCGCTTCACCCGCAGATGCAGGACGACGATGACGATGTTGTAGAGGATGATCAGCCCGACCAGACCGATCATGGTCAGGAAACGGTCCATGGAGCGCTGTTCGAGTGCGTCGAACAGGCGCTCGCTCCACAGGTTGATCAGGACGGGGACCGAGACCTGCCCCACCGTCAGCACCACCAGCGCCACGGTCAGCGCCCACACGGTCACCCGCGTGCGCCCGTACCAGTAGCCGCCGGCCAAGCTCAGGAAGCGGCGGGCGAAGCCGGGAGCCTTTCCGCCGGGGTCGTCGCCACCCTTGCCGGTGGCCGGGTCAGCGTCCGTGCCGGTGCCGGCGCCTCTATCCTCGGTCATTCCGCCCATCCCGGGCCTCCGCACAATCCCTCAACATCCGTATAACCAACGAATAGGACGTGACAGGCCGAAAGTACAGGGGCAGCGGCGAAAGAAGGGTTAAAGCCGGCCAGTTCTCACAACCTCAGCGAGGAAACGGTAGCTGTCCTTCGGCGTGCGCTCCAGCGTGTCGTAATCGACCCTCACGATGCCGAAGCGCTTCGACAGGCCGTAGGCCCATTCGAAATTGTCCAGCAGGCTCCAGCACAGATAGCCCTTGACGTTGCAGCCGTCGGCCAGCGCCTGGGCCACCGATTCCAGATGCTCGCGGTAATAGAGCACCCGCTCGGCATCGTGGATCTGGCCGTCCGGCGTCACCACGTCGTCATAGGCGCAGCCATTCTCCGCGATGAAGACGGCGGGGTTGCCGTAGTCGGTGCGGAATTCGCTCAGCAGGTCGTACAGCCCCTCCGGCTGCACCGGCCAGGCCATGCCGGTCCAGCGCCGGCACCGCGCCTCGCCCCAGCCGACCGCGAAGGGCCGCCCCTCCTCATGCTTCATCGTCATGCGGGAGTAGTAGTTGATGCCCAGCAGGTCGATGGGGTAGCGGATCGCCTCCTCGTCGCCGGGCAGCACGAACTCCGCCATTTTGTCGGCCAGCAGCGCCGGAATCTGCCCGCGCATCAGCCCGTCCAGCGCCACCCGGTTCCACACCGCGTCCCAGCGGGCGGCGGCGGCGACATCCTCCGGCCGGTCGCTGTCGGGCACGCTGGGCTGAAGATTGAGGACGGTTCCCAGCGTCAGGCCCGAATGCTCCGCCGCGATGGCGCGCAGGGCCGCACCCTGCGCCAGATTCTGGTGGTGCAGGGCGCGCAGGATGCCTTGTTCGCCCAGCCTGTGGCCGGGGGCATGCTCGCCCACACCATAGCCGAAGATGGCGACGACGTTCGGCTCGTTCAGCATCATCCAAGTCTTGACCCGGTCGGCCAGCCGGGCGGTGACGATGCGGGCATAATCGGCGAAGGGTCCAACGATTTCCCGCCCCTGCCAGCCGCCGGCATCCTCCAGCGGCTGCGGCAGATCCCAGTGGTAGAGGCAGGCCATCGGCGCGATACCAGCTTCCAGCAGCTCATCGACCAGCCGGTCGTAGAAGTCGAGGCCGCGCGTCTCCACCGCCCCGGTTCCCGTCGGCAGGATGCGCGGCCAGGCGATGGAGAAGCGGTAGCTGTCGAAGCCCGCCGCCTTCATCAGCGCGATGTCTTCCGGATAGCGGTGGTAATGGTCGCAGGCGACGGCGGCGCTGCTGCCGTCCATGATGCGGCCTTCAGCAGTGAATGTGTCCCACACGCAAGCGCCGCGCCCGTCGGCTGTCACCGCCCCTTCGATCTGGTAGGCGGCGGTCGACGCACCCCAGCGGAAATCCGGCGGGAAACTCAGTGGCTTGGCATCGTCGGCCAGGGATACGGGCTGGCTGAAGCTGTCCATCGGTTCTCCTCCCAAAGAGGAACGGGCCAAGGGGAACGGACCGTTTTCCCCAGCATGCCCCAGCCGGCGCCGCTCCGCCATGGGACATGCACGCGCAGCAGCCCCGGCCGGCGTCCCGCGCGGCGAACTGGATGGAACGGCCTCCGGCGTGGCAGGTTCTTCCGTGACTGGATTTCGCCGTCTGGGCATTGCGCTGGAAAGGGGCCCCGCCGATGGGCGACATCGAACTGCACCGGAGCGGACCGCCCGGCCTGCCGGATGGCCCCGACAGAGCGGTCCGCTGGGGCCTGCTGCTCTCGGTCGCCCTGCATGCAGGGATCGTGGCGCTGCTGCTGGGGGGCGCCGAGCCGCCGGTCTACCACGAGCCCGCATCCCCGTTCGACGTCACCTTCGTCGACGGCGAGACGCCGTCCGACCCGCAGCCCGCCGCGTCGGCGGCCCCCGCCCCGTCACCCGCTGCATCACCCGCCACACCGCCCGCTGCGGTTCCGGTGGAGGAGGACATGGCTGCGGAGAGGAAGCCGCCGCCTGCCGCCGAGGCACCCGCCAAACCGTCCGAAGCGACGCCCGCCGAAACGCCGCCACGGCCGGCCGAGAAGGCTGCCGAGCCTGCCGCCGCCGAGCCCACACCGCAGCCTGCCACCGCCCCGCCGCCCGTTCCGGCGCATCGGCCGCCATCTCCAAAACCGGCAGCGCCGCAACCGGCACCGCCGAGACCGGCGCAGGCCGAAGCGGCGCCGGCCAGGATACCGCTTACCGGCACCAGCGTCGCGGCCGAGGCCGCGCGCTCCTGGCGCCCGCCGTCCGGTTCAAGCTCCAAAGCGCCGCCGGACCGGTTGCAGAGCGCCTATGCCGGACTGGTCAAGGCCCAGGTTGCCCGCAACATGATCCACCCGCGCGAGGATGAACCGCCGCGTCCGTCGCGTCCCGTGGTGGTACGCTTCAACATCCTGGCCGACGGCAGCATCCGGAATCTGGTGCTCGTCAGCAGTTCCGGCGATGTTTTTCTCGACCGCGCCGCCCGGGAGGCGATCCTGCGCGCCGCCCCGTTTCCGCCGATCCCCGAAACCGTCAAAAGCCGATGGATCGACATGACGGTGGACATGTATTTTTAGGCCGGGATCGCCGGCACGCCGTCGCGGAACAGGGGCATGTCCTTCAGATCCTTGACGTAGCCGCCGGTGGCGACGGTCGCGAAATCCTTCCTGCCCGCGGCCTGGGCGACTGGCGACGCCTGGGCCGTCTTCGACAGCGTGACCACCGAAGCCGCATTGCGCAGGCGGCCGGGTGGGGCGTCATCGCCGCCGGATCAGCCGGGCCGAGGCGAAGCCGAGCCCGGCGGTCAGCGCGCCGACGCCGAGGAACAGCGGCCCGAAGCCGGTGTGGGAGGAGATATAGCCGTACAGCACCGGGCCGATGCCCTGGCCGATGAAGAAGCTGGACGCGAACAGGGCCAGCGCCGAGCCGCGCGCGGTGGGCGCCAGTTCCGTCGCCTGGGTCTGCATGGTGTTGTGCAGCATGTAGAAGCCGAAGCCGGCGACCAGGAAGGCGAGGCTGACCACCGGCCAGGGCACCGGGAAGGCGATGACCAGATAGGCCAGACCGGCCGCCAGACCGCCGGCCTTCATCATGCCCCATTGGCCGAGCGAGGCGATCAGCCGCCGCACCACCGCGCTGTAGGCGACGCCGCCGATGGCGAAGGCGGCGATGGTCAGCCCGGCCTGGAAGGCGCCGGCCGCACCATGTTCGATCAGCACCGGTGCCACGAAGGGGAAGACGCCGAAGATCAGCAGCCCTTCCGCCGCCACCGTGGCGAAGACGAACAGGGACGCCGGGTTGGTCAGCACGGTGGCGTAGCGCCGCTGGGCGTCGGCCACCGACAGGGGCGAGCGCGTCTCGACCTCGCGCGCCAGACCGATGAGGGCAGCGGCGCAGATCAACGCGGTCAGGCCGGCCGACAGGCCGAACACCGCGCGCCAGCCGAAGGCCTCGGCCAGCGCGCCAGACACGGCGGAGCCCGACATCTGTCCCAGGATCACCGCCAGCAGGAAGCGGCTGATGGCAATCTGCCGCTCCTCATAGGGGACCCGGTCGCCGATCAGCGCCATGGAGGCCGGAATGATGCCGCCGGCAAAGGCGCCGGCCAGGATGCGCCCGGCCATCACAGTGCCGTAGCTCGGTGCGATGGTGGACAGCACCAGACCGACCGTCAGCACCGACAGGGCCAGCCGGACCAGCCGCGACTTGCCGATGGAATCGCCCACCGGCCCCAGCACGATCTGCATCAGCGCATAGGGCAGCGTGTAGGCCGACGCCAGCAGCGCCGCCTGCCGCACCGTCACGTCGAGATCGTCGGCGATCAGCGTCAGCATCGGATCGGTGGTGCGGAGCGAGAAGGCGCTGGCGAAGCCGGCAAGGCCAAGCAGGAAGATCAAACGCATCGAGGATCCGAACGGCAACGGTGACGGTGCAGAACCTTAACCGGATCGCGCATCCCCGTACCGCGATGCGGCGGTGATGGCAGGCATGCGCCTGCCGCAGGATCGTTCGTGTGCGTCATTACCCGGGACGTAATCGATTCCGCTCCCCCCGCCGGGCGATCCTGGGGTTGCCGGGCCGATCCGGCAGACAGCAGGGGGAGGAATGACGTCATGGGCCTCATCGAAACCGACGACGGCGTACACCTATTCTATCGCGACTGGGGCAAGCGGAAAGGCGACGAGGAGGATGGGCGTCCCATCGTCTTCGTGTCGAGCTGGTCGCTGACCTCCGACGCCTGGGCCTATCAGATGGCGCCGCTGTCCGAACAGGGATGCCGCTGCATCGCCTTCGACCGCCGCGGCCATGGCCGGTCGGACGAATCGCCGTCCGGCTACGGCTTCGACCGGCTGGCGGACGACATCGCGGCAGTGCTGGACGGGCTGGATTTGCGGAACGTGACGCTGGTCGGCCATTCGATGGCGACGGGGGAAATCGTGCGCTACCTGACCCGGCACGGTGCCGGGCGGGTGAAGGGCGTGGTGATGGTCGGAACCATCACGCCGCTGATGGCGCGGACCGGCGACAACCCCGATGGCGTCGATCCGGCGCTGTTCGAAGCCTTCCGGACGGAACAGCTGCTGCGCGACTTCCCGAAATGGCTCGGCGACAACGTCGATCCCTTCGTAAACGCGGAAACCTCGGCGGAGATGAAGGGCTGGATCGTGGGCATGGCGCTGCAATCCTCGCTGATGGCCCTGCTGGAGTGCAACCGCGCCATCACCTCGGCCGATTTCCGGGCGGAGCTGCCGGCCATCGCCGTGCCGACCCTGGTCGTCCATGGCGACCGCGACGTGACGACGCCGTTGGCATTGGCCGAGCGCACGGTGGCGCTGATGCCGAACGCCAGACTGTCCTTCTACGACGGGGCGCCGCACGGCCTGTTCATCACCCACCGCGACCGCTTCAACGCGGAACTGCTGGCCTTCGCCCGCGGATGACGGCAACCATCGACGGTAACACCGGTTCGGAGCCAGCTCCCATGCCCCAGGACACCCAGCAGACACCCGGCCGAAACGGCAGGATTGCGACCCCGCCACCGGTCGGCGCCCTGCTGCGCTCCTGGCGCCAGCGCCGCGGCCTCAGCCAGCTCGATCTCGCCTGCGAGGCCGACATCTCGACCCGGCATGTCAGCTTTCTGGAGAACGGCCGGTCGCAGCCCAGCCGCGGCATGCTGATCCATCTGGCCGAACGGCTGGACGTGCCCTTGCGCGAGCGCAACGCCCTGCTGGTCGCCGCCGGCTTCGCCCCGGTCTACAGCGAGCACAGCCTGGACAGCCCGGCGATGCAGGCGGCGCGCAAGGCGGTCGATCTGGTGCTGACCGGGCACGAGCCCTTCCCGGCACTGGCGGTGGACCGGCATTGGCACCTGCTGGCGGCGAACCGGGCGGTGGCGCCGCTGCTGGAGGGGGTGTCGGCGGAGCTGCTGGCCGGGCCGGTGAATGTCCTGCGCCTCAGCCTGCATCCCGGCGGGCTGGCCGGCCGCATCGGCAACTGGGCGCAGTGGCGCGAGCATGTGCTGTCCCGCCTGACCCGCCAGATCGAGGCGGGCGCCGACCCGGTCCTGGTCGCCCTGCGCAGCGAGTTGCAGGGCTATCCGGCGCCGGCGTCCTGTTCACATGATGGCGGCATGGACGGGCATCATCCCGACGTCGTGGTGCCGCTGCGGCTGCGCACGTCCTTCGGTCCGCTGAACCTGTTCAGCACGACGACCGTCTTCGGGACGGCCATGGACGTGACCCTGTCGGAACTGGCGATCGAGGCGTTCTTTCCCGCCGATGCCGATACGGCGGAGCGGTTGCGCGAGGCTCTTGCCCAAATCCCCTCTCCCCCCCGGGGAGAGGGTTAGGGTGAGGGGGGTGCGCGGCGAGCATCTTCAAGGATCGCGTACCCCCCGATCTCCACCAGAGCCACGCTATGCATCCCCCTCACCCCGACCCTCTCCCCGGGGGGAGAGGGGGAAGCCCCCTCCCGCTCTTAGCTCATCGCCACGAGGCTGGCGTTGCCGCCGGCTGCGGTGGTGTTGACGCTGAGCGAGCGCTCGTTCATCAGCCAGGCGATCTCCACGCCCTTGCCGCCGGCCGGAACGCCCTGGGTCAGGACGAGGGGGCCGGGCAGTTCGGCGATGCGGCGGCTGGCGGCCAGCAGGCGGGCGGAGTCGCCCTCCACCAGCGCACCGGCCAGCGGTCCGAAGCCGGTCCAGTTCGCGCTCACCCGGATGCGGGAGGCCAGCTCCGCCGGCAGGCCCCTCAGGCCGGCGGTGACGGCGGCATCGCCATCCACCACCACCTCGTTGCCGGCGGCGAGCGCCGCACCCGCCAAGCGGTACAGCCCCTCCTCCGTCTGCGGCAGCAGCAGGATGCGGCCGCGCGGGATCAGGCTGTAGACGTTGCTCTCCCCCACCGGACCGGCCAGTTCGACGCTGCCGCCGACGAGCGACCGCTTCGCCAGCGCCCGGATGTCGGTGGCGACCTCCGCCTTGCCCTGGTCGGCCAGCCAATCCGCCAGCGCATGCGCCGGCGCACGTACGGCGTCGTCGCCGCGCAGGCCGAGATCCAGCCCCGGACGTACGGACAGCAGGCGCGACAGGTACAGCGGGCCGCCGGCCTTCGGGCCGGTGCCCGACAGGCCATGGCCGCCGAAGGGCTGTACGCCGACCACGGCACCGATGGTGTTGCGGTTGACGTACAGGTTGCCGGCCTCGATCCGGCTCGTCACCCGCTCGATGGTGGCGTCGATGCGGGTGTGCAGGCCGAAGGTCAGGCCATAGCCGGTGCCGTTGATGGCATCGACCAGCCGGTCCAGATCGTCGCGGCGGAAGCGCAGGACATGCAGGACCGGGCCGAACACCTCGCGCTCCAGGTCGGCGATAGCGTCGATCTCGACGATGGTCGGCGCGACGAAGGTGCCGTTGGCGGTCTCTGCCGGCAGCGGCAGCGATTCGACCCGGCGGCCCTTGGTCTTCATCGCCTCGATGTGGCGGACGATGCCGTCGCGCGCCTCCGCCGTGATAACCGGGCCGACATCGACGGCCAGCCGGTCGGGACTGCCGAGACGCAGCTCGCGCATCGCGCCCTTCAGCATGGTCAGGGTGCGGTCGGCGACATCCTCCTGCAGGCAGAGGATGCGGAGCGCCGAGCAGCGCTGGCCAGCGCTATCGAAGGCCGAGGCGATCACGTCGCCGACCACCTGCTCCGCCAGGGCGGAGCTGTCGACGATCATGGCGTTCTGGCCGCCGGTCTCGGCGATCAGCGGGATCGGCATCCCCTGCGGCGACAGCCGCTCGGCCAGCTGGCGCTGGATCAGGCGGGCCACCTCGGTGGAGCCGGTGAACATCACCGCGCGGGTGCCGGCATGGCCGACCAGGGCGGCGCCGACCTCGCCCGCACCGGGCAGGAGCTGGACCGCACCGGCGGGAATACCGGCCGCATGCAGGATGCGCACGGCCTCCGCCGCGACCAGCGGGGTCTCCTCCGCCGGCTTGGCCAGCACCGGGTTGCCGGCGGCCAGCGCCGCGGCGACCTGACCGGAGAAGATGGCGAGCGGGAAGTTCCACGGGCTGATGCAGACCACCGGCCCCAGCGGCAGATGGGTGTCGTTGGCGAAACCGTCGCGGACCTGGGCACCGTAATAGCGCAGGAAGTCGATGGCCTCGCGCACCTCGGCGATGGCGTTGGCGGTGGACTTGCCGGCCTCGCGGATGATCAGGCCGAGCAGGGTCGGCAGGCGCGCCTGCATCGCGTCGGCGGCGCGGAACAGGCAGGCGGCGCGCTCGGCCGGCGGGGTGGCCGCCCAGACCGGAGCGGCGGCCTCGGCGAACAGGAAGGCGTCGGCGATGTCGGTGGGGCCGGCCTCGACGCAGTGCCCGACGACATCGCGATGGTCGGCCGGGTTCAGCACCGGCTGGGCTTTACCCTGGCGTTCGCCATCGGCCAGCAGCGGGGCGGCGGTCCAGGCGACGGTGGCGCTGTCGCGCAAGGCGGCGGACAGGTCGGCCAGGACCGTCTCGTTCGACAGGTCGAGGCCGGCGGAGTTCACCCGCTCCGTGCCGTAGAGATCGGCCGGCAGGGAAATCAGCGGGTTCTTGGCGCCCACCGGCAATGCTGCGCGGGCCTGGGCCACCGGATCGGCGATGAGATCGTCGATGGACACGCTCTTGTCGGCGATGCGGTTGACGAAGGAGCTGTTGGCGCCGTTCTCCAGCAGGCGGCGAACCAGATAGGCCAGCAGCGTCTCGTGGGTGCCGACCGGCGCATAGACGCGGCAGGGCCGCTTCAGCGGGCCGACCACCTCCTTGTAGAGCGGCTCGCCCATGCCGTGCAGGCACTGGAACTCGTACTGGCCGACCTTGAAGTCGCCGTTCAGGTGGGCCGCCATCTGGTAGATGGTCGCCAGCGTCTGGGCGTTGTGGGTGGCGAACTGCGGGAACACCGCGTCCGGGGCGCCCAGCAACCGGCGGGCGCAGGCGACATAGGAGACGTCGGTGTGCAGCTTGCGGGTGTAGACCGGGAAATCCTCCAGCCCGTCGACTTGGGCGCGCTTGATCTCGCTGTCCCAATAGGCGCCCTTGACCAGACGGACCATCAGACGGTGGCCGCTGCGCCGGGCCAGATCGACGACGAAGTCGATGACATAGGGGCAGCGCTTGCCATAGGCCTGGACGACGAAGCCGATGCCGTCCCAGCCCTTGAGATCCGGATCGAAGCACAGCGATTCCAGCAGGTCGAGCGACAGCTCCAGGCGGTCGGCCTCCTCGGCGTCGATGTTCAGGCCGATGCCGTAGCTGCGGGCCAGCCGGGCCAGTTCGGTGACGCGCGGCAGCAGCTCCGCCATCACGCGGTGGCTTTGAGCGCGCGAATAGCGCGGGTGCAGGGCCGACAGCTTGATCGAGATGCCGGGGCCGTCATAGATGCCGCGCCCGGCCGACGCCTTGCCGATGGCGTGGATCGCCGTCTCGTAGTCGGCGTAATAGCGGTCGGCATCGGCGGCGGTGGTCGCCGCCTCCCCCAGCATGTCGTAGGAATAGCGGAAGCCTTCCGCCTCCATCTTGCGGCTGTTGGACAGCGCCTCGTCGATGGTCTGGCCGGTGACGAACTGCTCGCCCATCATCCGCATGGCGAAATCGACGCCGCGGCGGATCAGCGGCTCGCCGCCGCGCAGGATCAGCTTGGTCAGGGCCGAGGACAGCGCCTGCTCGCCGCCGAAGCCGGTGCCCAGCACGCCCGTCACCTTGCCGGTGACCAGCAGCCCCCAGGTCGCGGCGTTGACGAACAGCGACGGGCTGTTGCCGAGATGGGCGCGCCAGTCGCCGCCGGCGATCTTGTCGCGGATCAGCGCGTCGCGGGTGGCGCGGTCGGGAATGCGCAGCAGCGCCTCCGCCAGGCACATCAGCGCGACACCCTCCTGGCTCGACAGGCTGTATTCGTGGATCAGCCCCTCCACCCCGCGCCCCTGCGGCTTGGCGCGCAGCGCCGAAATCAGCGTGCGCGCGGTCTGGGCCGCCGCATCGGTCACCTCGGCCGGCAGCGCCGCCTGATCGACCAGCCACGCCACGCAGTCCGGCTCCGGCCGGCGGTAGGCGGCGGTGATCGCTTGGCGCAGCGGCCCTGCCGGACGAACGACGGGGGCGAAGGCGGCGAAGGGGCCGGCTCCGCTGGAGAGGGACGGCTCGGAAGCGGGGGCAACGCTCGGGTCGGTCATCTGGTTCATCGCGTGGCTGGCTCTGGTCGGGGGCTTGGGGCGGCGGCTTCGGAAAGCCCGTGTCCGGCAGTCGGGGAAGCCGGTCCAACGCCTGTCAGGCTAACCGATTTTCCAGGATCCTTTCCATCTGGTATTTCGGTATTTTTTCCATATAAAATTCTGCTTTTTAGCGCTTATGCGGAATATATAGCGGGTTCTGCGGCAGAATTTCAGAACATCCGGCCTGTTTTCAAAGGCACGTTTCCGGCAATCCCGTTTTTGCGGAATAAAATTCGGATGCACAGCCATGTTTCCGACAATCCCCTTGGATTTCCGGGCTCGTTTCGAAGTTTTGACGGGATGCCGGGGCGAACCCCAGAACGTCCGGGAGTTAGCCCTTCAGCGGCTTGGTCCGGCTGGTTTCCGGCGGCTTGCGCACGGGAAGCGGGGGGGCGGCCTTCTCCGTGCCGCCCTCGCCCAGATAGGTCTGCGCCGCGGCCACGACCGAGCGCCAGGGCCGTTGCAGCGGGAATTCCGGCCAGCCGCCGGCGAACAGGCCGGAGATCATCCAGCCCGCCATCAGCGTGACCGCCAATTGTTCGGAAAAACCGCCGGTCTTCAAAATCGGCAGGGCGAAGTTGCGCCGCCGCTTGATCGGCCACAGCAGCGGCAGCCCGGCCGGCGTCAGCAGATCCCCGGCCAGATGGGTGAGATAGCCGACGATGAAGGGGATCAGCACATGCTGGTAGGCCGCATGTTCGTGCAGGACCCACAGGCAGCCGGCGATGGCCAGCGCGGAATGGGTGACGCCGCGGTGGCCGAAGATGTTGGAGATCGCGGTGGAGAGCGGCTTGACCAGCTGGCCGAGAGTCGATTTCGGGTGATCGATGTCCGGGGCGAGCGCCCCCAGAATCGCCGCCCCGAAGGCGACCGCGTCGAAGGTCATCCCGTACCGGCTCGACAGGTAGAACCAAGTGGCGCCACCGACGATTATGTGAGAGGACGCCATCACCGTCGGGTCACCGGGGCCTGAAGCTTGTCTCTGTCGGGGCGGCATCCGGCCGAACCCGAAATGGGGGTAGCCTGACATTAGAATATTCCGCACCCCTAGAACAATAAGCCAAGGTAAAACAAGGGATTCCGAAAACGCATAACCTCCATGCGTTCGGCAACGATGGGTTGCCGTCGGAGGACCGATGGCTGGCGGCGGCCGCTCCGAACGCGCCGGCGGCGCTCGTGGCGGGGTAGTCGGCTACCGCCGCGGGTGGCCGGCGCTTAATGGCATTACCCCGGTCCGGCACGGGTGGGGCACATTCCCCCAGCGCCATGCTCTGGCATAGTTTCGCGGACTTGCCGGCGGCTCAAGCCGGGACAAATGCCAGGGAGTGGTCGTCGATGAGATCGAAGGATTTCGTGCGCGCGGCGGAAGGAACGCTGGAAGGGCCGCTGGGCAGCAGCAGGACCGGTGCGGTCGATGTCCGGACCGCCAATGTCCTTGCCGCCAATGTTCTTGCCAAGGACCGCTTCGCCGCCTGGACGGTGTCGGTCGCCTTCCTGTTCGTCCTCTGCGCCGACACGTTGCTCGGCGTCGTCTTCCGGCCCTATCTGGACGGCGGCACCGGCGACACCACGGTGTGGGATGTCCTGCTGCTGGTGGCGGGCCGGTCGCCGGAGCGGCTGCCGCTCGACAGCTGGGAACCGATGATGACGGCCTTCGGCTGGCTGCGCGAGCATGGGAAGGAGAATGTCTATGACGCCGTCTTCTTCACCCAGCATGTGAAGTTCCAGTATCCGCTGACCTCGCTTCTGGTGATGGAGGCGCTGTCGGCGGTCGGGCTGCTGCATCTGCGCGTCTATGCCCTGATCAATCTGCTGATGGTCGTCGCCACCGCCGGCGGCATGGCGCTGCTGATGCGGGAACTGGCGGAGCGCATGGGCTTCGACCGGGCGATGCGCGGCGGCGTCAGCCGGCTGACCCCGAACGCCCTGGGGGCCGCCCTGGGGGCGGTGGCGGCGCTGTGCTTCTACCCGGTGGTCAAGGCCTTCGCCGTCGGCCAGATCCAGGTCTGGCTGAACGCCGCCTTCGTCTTCGCCACCCTGTTCTATCTGCGCGACCGCCGGGTGCTGGCCGGCGCGATGCTCGGCGCCTCGACCCTGATCAAGCCGCAGATGTCGCTGTTCCTGGTCTGGGCGCTGCTGCGGCGGGAATGGAGCTTCGCGGTCGGCTGGGCCGCCGTGGTGGTCCCCGGCTTCGCCGCCGCCTGCGCGCTCTACGGCTTCGGGCCGTCGCTGCATTACCTCGACGTGCTGTCCTTCCTGGGCCAGCATGGCGAAAGCTACTACTCGAACCAGACCGTCAATGGGCTGCTGCACCGCCTGCTGCACAACGGCCCCAACCTTATGTCGAACACCAACGGCGACACCGAATGGCGGGGCAGCGCCTTCGCCCCCTACCACCCGCTGGTCCACATCGCGACCCTGGTTTCCGGCGTGGCCTTCGTCCTGTTCGGCCTGCTCTGGCGGATAAAGAATAATGGCGGCCGGCAGCCGGTCGCGTCCTTCCTGGTGGCCGGCACCTGCTTCACCATCGGCACGCCCATCGCCTGGGTCCCGCATTACGGCGTGCTGCTGCCGGTCTGCGCCTACCTGCTGTTCGTGCTGATCGACCGGGCGGCGCTGGAGCGGACCGGTGGCGACCGGCGCCGGAGCCTGGGCCGGCTGCTGATGCTGGGCGCCGGCTTCGCGATCCTGAGCAACGACTTCTTCCATCCCCTGAGCGAACTGGCCGACACCTCCTACAACATCCTGCAATCCTACCTGTTCTTCACCGCCCTGATGCTTCTGCACCTGCTGGTGACGACCGCCGAGGCGCCGGACGAACCGTCGGGGGCGGCCCGGCAGTCCTGAAGGGGCGCCCCCCAAGGTGGCAGGGGAACGCCGGGGCTCGGGTGCCTGTTGGTGGGCGAGATGACCCAACCGGCAGGAAGGAGTCCCGTCATGGCACGTTACTCAGGATCGGATTACCCGCATCAGGACGGCACCGGCTGGCTGTCGCCACGCGGGCTGGCGATGATGGCCGGCGGCGCGGCGCTGGCCCTGGTGGCGAGCCGGCTGCTGCCACCGGTTGTGGCGCAGCTGGCCGGAACCGCCCGCCATGCCGCCGGGCGCGACGGCATCGACGCGATGATCGACGACCATCGCCACATCCAGGCCCTGCTGGTCGAGATCGTGCAGACTCCCATCGACGCGCCGGGCCGCCGCACCCAGCTGCTGCTGCGGCTGAAGCGCCGGCTCGCCGCCCATGCCATGGCGGAGGAGGACGTCGTCTATCCGCTGCTGCACGAGGAGGCCCGGAAGGAGGAGGACGCCAGGCATCTCTACGGCGAGCATGCCGAGATCAAGATGCACCTCTTCACCCTGGAACAGACGCCGAAGGACGATCCACGCTGGCTCGCCGTGGCACTCGACCTGAAGCGCATCGTCGACGGCCACATCCGGCAGGAGGAGGAGATCGACTTCCCCGCCCTGCGCAACAGCCTGGACGACGGGCAGACCGCCATCATGTCCGGCAATGTCGCCCGTGAAAAGGCACTGATCCTTTGACTTTCCCCTGAAGGCAAGGGGCCGGAAGGCGGCGGAACGCCGCCTCGCCCGGCCCTGTTGCCCTGGCTACCAACGAGGTGGCCGAAGAGGGAAGACTTCGATGAGAGCACTGGTCTGGCACGGCGCCAACGACATCCGCTGCGACACGGTCCCCGATCCCGAGATCGAGCATCCGCGCGACGCCATCGTCAAGGTGACGACCTGCGCCATCTGCGGCTCCGACCTCCACCTGCACGACAATGTCATGCCGGGCATGGAGAAGGGCGACATCGTCGGCCATGAATTCATGGGCGAGGTGATGGAGGTGGGATCCGAGGCCAAAAGCGCGCTGAAGGTCGGCCAGCGGGTGGTGGTTCCCTTCACCATCTGGTGCGGCGAGTGCGACCAGTGCAAGCGCGGCAACTATTCGGTCTGCGAGCGCTCCAACCGCAACAAGGCACTGGCCGACACGGTCTTCGGCCACACCACCGCCGGGCTGTTCGGCTACACCCACCTGACCGGCGGCTATGCCGGCGGGCAGGCCGAATATGTGCGGGTGCCGATGGCCGACCGCACCCACATCAAGATCCCCAACGGGCTGACCGACGAGCAGGTGCTGTTCCTCGGCGACATCTTCCCCACCGGCTGGCAGGCCGCCGCCCAGTGCGACATCCAGCCGACCGATACGGTGGCGATCTGGGGCTGCGGCCCGGTCGGACAGATGACGATCCGCAGCGCCATCCTGCTCGGCGCCAAACAGGTGATCGCCATCGACCGCGTGCCGGAACGGCTGGCGATGGCGAAGGCCGGCGGCGCCATCACCATCAATTTCGAGGAGGAGAGCGTCGTCGAGCGGCTGAACGAGCTGACCGGCGGCAAGGGTCCGGAGAAATGCATCGACGCCGTCGGCATGGAGGCGCACGCCACCGCCACGCTCGATTCGATGTATGACCGGGCCAAGCAGGCGCTGATGCTGGAATCCGACCGCGCCCATGTGCTGCGCGAGATGATCTATGTCTGCCGCCCCGCCGGCACCCTGTCGATCCCTGGTGTCTATGGCGGGCTGGTCGACAAGATGCCCTTCGGCATGGCGATGAACAAGGGACTGACTTGGCGCATGGGCCAGACCCACGTCAACCGCTGGACCGACGATCTGCTGAACCGCATCCAGGAGGGGCAGATCGACCCGTCCTTCGTCATCACCCACACCGTTCCGCTCGACCAGGGACCCGAGATGTACAAGACCTTCCGCGACAAGCGGGACGGCTGCATCAAGGTGGTTCTCAAGCCCTGAGGTGACATCATGGCCTATTACGACCGCTCCTCCGCCGGAGACAACCTCGCCCGCGGGCTGGGCTGGTTCAGCATCGGGCTCGGCGTCGCCGAGCTGATGGCCGGCCGGTCCATCGCCCGCTGGATGGGGATGGAGGACAAGACCAACCTAATCCGCGCCTATGGCGTGCGGGAGATCACCGCCGGCGTCGGCCTGCTGGCGCTCGGCGATCCCAAGCCGTGGATCTGGAGCCGCATCGCCGGCGACGCCGTCGACATGGCGACGCTGGCGGCGGGGATGGAGAACAACCCGCGCGCCGGCAACGCCCGCATCGCCTTCGGCGCGGTGATGGCGGCGACGGCGCTCGACGCGGTCTGCGTCCAGAAGCTGCACCGGGAGGAGGCTTATTACCGCAGCCTGCCGGTGCCGGACTACAGCGGCCGCAGCGGCTTCCCCCGCCCGGTCTCCGCCATGCGCGGTGCCGCCAGCGACGCCCCCATCGGCGAGGACATGCGGACGCCGCGGATCCTGCAATTCCAGCAGGCGCAAAGCCAAGCCGCCAAATCCTGACAGACAGGCCCCGACACCGATGCTGCATCCGGGCGACCTCTTCATGGCTCTATGGCGCCGGTTGCTGGAGCGCCGCGACGAGGTCCGCACCCTGGCCCTCGGGCTGGAGGCGGACCACGCCCGTGCCGGGCGGCTGGCCGGCGAGGCTGCGGACTGCCTGCGGCGGGGTGCCCCGGCGCTGGAGGACTGGGCCGGGGCGGGGTTGGACCGGACCCTGGCGGCGGCGCAGGCCATCGATGCATGGTTCGCGCCGCTGGCCTCCCGCTACGATTTTAGGGATGACGATCCGCTGCCGGGCGAGCGGCTGGAGGCCCGACGCCGGCTGAACCGCGACGGGCGCTTCAACGCCGATCCGGCCGACGGGCAGCTGATCCTGCGCCCCGGCCTGTTCGCCCGGGCGATGAACATCCGCGAGACGGCGCCGCCGGAGGCGGATCCGGAGGCCTTCGATCCGGTCGACCTGTTCGCAAGCCTGCTCGTGGTGCCGCCCGCCCTGACCATCGAGGCCGAGCGCGACGGCGACCCGGACCGCCGCATCGCCGTGGAATACCGCCGCATCGCCGCGGTGTCCGACCAGGACCCGAGCGATCCGGCCTGGACGCCGGTCATCGGCGTGGTTCCCCTGGCCGAAGCCGAGGACGACCTTGCCATCCGCCGGTTCCGCCGTGACGGTGAGGACTGGTACGACCCCGCCCCGCGCGATCTCGGCCGCCGTGCCGCCGATGCCGTCGCCGCGCTGGCGGCGCAAGGCGCCACGTTCATCCTGTTCCCGGAGGTGTCCGCCGGCCCCGATGCCGTGTCCGCGATCCAGCAGGCCCTGCGCGACCAGGCGGTGGACGGACCGATCCGCCACGCCCTGGTCGGGGTGAAGGAGGAGGTGGCCGGCCGGCCGCGCAACCGCGCGATCCTGCTCGACCGCTGCGGCCGGATGGCCGGCAGCCAGACCAAGCTGCATTGCTGGGACCTCGACAGCGACCAGTGCCGCTCCTACGACCTGCGCGACCGCAACGGCCGGCTGCTGGGCTGCGCGCGCGAAGACATCGAGACGGGGGACCGCTTCACCCTGTTCGACCTGCCCGACTTCGGCCGGCTCGCCGTCGCCATCTGCGAGGATCTGGGGCGGACGGAGCCCAGCGCCTGGATCGCGTCCGGCATGATGGTGGACTGGCTGGTCACCCCGGTGATGGACAGCGGGCTGACCACGGAGCGCTGGCAGGCCAAGGAGGGCGCGGCCTCGTCGCGCGCCGGTTCCTGCCGGGTGATCGTCGTCAACAGCATAGCGCTGTCCCACCGCTTCAACCGCGCTTGCCGCGCCAACGGCGAGGAGGACAAGGTGATCGAGTCGTGCGGCGTCGCCCTGCTGTTCCAGCCGCGGGCGAGCCGAGCCGGCGCCCCGCACATCCAGTGCCTGACATTGCCGCTGTCCGACCCGGCGCCCGGCTATGTTTATGCCCGCTGGACGCCGGGCGACTGGCCTGCCCTGCCCGATCCAGAGCCGGAGGGGCCCGAATCGGAGGGTGATGAATGAACGCGCTCGAGTCGGCCTTCGGGAAACTGGGCGACGATCTGCTCGACGCCATCGGCCGGCAGGACTGGGCGGTCGCGGATGCCGAGTTGGAGACCCTGGCGCAGGAGGCGGTCGCCGCCACGGTGGCGAACCGGAGGGAGGACCTCGCCGCCCTCGCGCGGGTTGCAACCCGCTGCCACACGGCACTGTCGCTGCGTGACGATTTGAGCGGCGAGGCGATGCACCGGCACGGGCAGTTGCGCGCGCTTGCGGTCATGATCGCCGCCGCCCGTGGCCGGACCCCGCCACGCGCCGCCGAGTCGCTGTCAGTGTCGGGACCGCCCGCCGCAGTTTTGTCGGCATTGAGGGATGGGCCGCAGACCTGTCCCGCGCTGGTCGAAGCGACCGGGCTGACGGCCGAGCAGGTCGGCTGCGCCCTGCCGGAACTGCGCGCCGCCGGCCTTGTGCGCTCCTGGCCGGCCGGGCGGCTGATCGTGAACGCAATTCGCTCCGGGATCCCCTCTCCCCGGGGGGGAGAGGGAGAGTCCACCATTTAGGCGTTCGGTCAGGACGACAGCGTCTTGTTGATCTTCAAAGCCACCAGCGTGCAGACCGCGCCGGACAGCAGGTAGAGGCCGGACGCGATCAGACCGAAATGGCTGGACAGGAACAGGGCGACGAAGGGCGCGAAGCCGGCGCCGAACAGCCAGGCCAGATCGGAGGTCATCGCCGACCCGGTGTAGCGGTATTGCTGGCTGAAACCCGACGCCACCGAGCCCGACGACTGGCCGAAGGACAGGCCGAGGATGACGAAGCCCAGCACCATGAACACCAGTTCGCCCACCTTGCCGCCGTCGAGCAGCATCGGGGCGAAACCGCTGAACACCGCGATCGCCGCCGCACAGGTGCCGAGCAGCGTGCGCCGCCCCACCCGGTCGGCGATATAGCCCGAGGCGACGATGGCCAGGACGCCGAAGGCGGCGGCGATCACCTCGATCACCAGGAAGACGCCGGTCTCCTGGTTGGCGTTCAGGAAGATCCAGGACAGCGGGAAGACGGTGACCATGTGGAACAGGGCGAAGCTCGCCAGCGGGGCGAAGGCGCCGATCACCACGCGCTTGCCTTCCACCTGCAGCGTCTCCACCACCGGGGCCGGCTGCAGTTCGCGGTTCACGAACAGACGCTCGAACTCCGGCGTCTGGACCAGCCGCAGCCGGGAGAACAGGGCCACCACATTGATGGCGAAGGCCACGAAGAAGGGATAGCGCCAGCCCCAGGCGAAGAAATCCTCCGCCGACAGGCTGTTGACCATGTAGGCGAACAGGCCGCTCGCCACGATCAGGCCGATGGGCGCGCCCAGCTGCGGGATCATGGCGTACCAGCCGCGCCGGTTCTCCGGTGCGTTCATCGCCAGAAGCGAGGCCAGACCGTCCCAGGTGCCGCCCAGCGCGACACCCTGCCCGATGCGCGACAGCGCCAGCAGCCACGCGGCGGCGACGCCGATGGACTCGTAGTCCGGCAGGAAGGCCAGCGCCACGGTGGAGATGCCCAGCAGGAACAGGGCGATGGTCAGCTTGGCGCTGCGCCCGTAATTCTCGTCGATGGCCATGAAGATGAAGGTGCCGATCGGTCGCGCGACGAAGGCCAGCGCGAAGATGGCAAAGGACCAAAGCGTCCCGGTCAGCGGATCGACATAGGGGAACACCAGCTTCGGGAAGACGATCACGGAAGCGATGGCATAAACGAAAAAGTCGAAAAACTCGGAGGTTCGGCCGATGATCACGCCGATGGCAATCTCTCCGGGATTGATCCCGTGATGCCGCGCGTTCACCAGCCTCCCGTCCCGTTCTACGGCCGCAATCGATGAAGTCATCATGTCGGCTCCGGCTGCGTAATTTCGCTTGCGATGATCCGCAGATCATACAATATGTCACCGCAACAGTCGGTGATCTGTCAAGCGCGCAGGAGTGAGGCATTGGACAAATTGTCCAATGTCAGGGCTAGGCTATTGCGGCTAGCTCTCTCCCCAAAGCAAACCTTTGATACAGGTCCTGCCTTGAGCCGTTATCGCGCAATCGCCCTGCTGCCAGTGATGGCGGCGTTGAGTGGCTGCAACCTGGTCGTGCTGAACCCGGCCGGCGACGTTGCAAGCCAGCAGGGTGACCTTGTGGTCATCTCAACCCTGCTGATGCTCCTGATCATCGTCCCGGTCATGGCGCTTACCGTGCTGTTCGCCTGGCGTTACCGTCAGTCGAATAACACAGCCCGCTACGAACCGGACTGGGACCATTCGACGCAGCTTGAACTGGTGATCTGGGCCGCCCCGCTGCTGATCATCATCTGCCTCGGTGCCATCACCTGGGTGACCACCCACAAGCTCGATCCCTACCGCCCGCTCGACCGCATCGCGGCGGACAAGCCCGTTCCGGCCGGCGCCAAGCCGCTGGACGTGCAGGTGGTGGCGCTCGACTGGAAATGGCTGTTCGTCTATCCGGAATACGGCATCGCATCCGTGAACGAGATGGCGGCCCCGGTCGACCGGCAGATCCGCTTCAGCCTCACCGCCTCGACGGTGATGAACTCGTTCTACGTTCCGGCGCTGGCCGGCATGATCTACACCATGCCGGGCATGGAGACGAAGCTCCACGCCGTGATCAACGAGCCGGGGACCTACAAGGGTTTCTCGTCCAACTACAGCGGTGCGGGCTTCTCGCACATGCGCTTCGCCTTCCTCGGCCTGTCGAACCAGGATTTCGACGGCTGGGTGTCCAAGGTGAAGACGGCCGGCGGCTCGCTCGACCGCAACGCCTATCTGGCGCTGGAAAAGCCGAGCGAGGCCGTTCCGGTCCAGCATTTCGGCACCGTCGATCCGAAGCTGTTCAACGCCGTCGTGAACATGTGCGTCCGTCCCGGCACCATGTGCATGAGCGACATGGCCGCCATCGACCGTGCCGGCGGGCTGAACGCCGGCGGCAAGGCCGCGGCCGACGCCATCCTGCGGGCCAACACGCTGGCCGGCTTCCCGGACACGCAGGCGACCGGCCTGTGCACCGTCGCCGAGGCGGTTGAAGCCGCCGCCGTTGAAGCCGCCGTAAACTCGGGCGCCGTGCAGCGCCCCACCGTCACGCCGATCAGCGCGTCCGCCTCCCCGGCCGGGCCGCAGCGGCTGGCCAATCCCTGATTGGGCAAACCGGCATGCTTGAGACACTGACGACTTTCCTCTTCGGGCGCCTCAGCCTGGAGTCCTTCCCCTATCACGAGCCCATCGTCGTCGCGACGTTCTTCGCGGTGATGCTGGGCGGCATCGCGCTGGTCGCCGCCCTCAGCTATTTCAAGCTGTGGGGCTACCTGTGGAAAGAGTGGTTCACCACCGTCGACCACAAGCGCATCGGCATCATGTACATGATCCTGGGCCTGATCATGCTGCTGCGCGGCTTCGCCGACGCCATCATGATGCGCGCCCAGCAGGCCATCGCCTTCAACGGCAGCGAGGGCTACCTCAACTCGCACCACTTCGATCAGGTCTTCACCGCCCACGGTGTGATCATGATCTTCTTCGTCGCGATGCCCTTCGTGACGGGGCTGATGAACTATGTCGTGCCGCTGCAGATCGGCGCCCGCGACGTGTCCTTCCCGTTCCTGAACAATTTCAGCTTCTGGATGACCGTCGGCGGCGCTGTCCTGATCATGGCCTCGCTGTTCATCGGTGAGTTCGCGCGCACCGGCTGGCTGGCCTATCCGCCGCTGTCGGGGCTGGAGGCCAGCCCGGACGTCGGCGTCGACTATTACATCTGGGCCTTGCAGGTGGCGGGCGTCGGAACGACGCTGTCGGGCATCAACCTGATCTGCACGATCGTGAAGATGCGCGCGCCGGGCATGACCATGATGAAGATGCCGGTCTTCACCTGGACCTCGCTCTGCACCAACGTTCTGATCGTCGCCTCCTTCCCGATCCTGACCGCCGTCCTGGTCCTGCTGTCGCTGGACCGCTATGCCGGCACGCACTTCTTCACGAACGACATGGGCGGCAACCCCATGATGTACGTGAACCTGATCTGGATCTGGGGCCATCCGGAAGTCTACATCCTGATCCTGCCGTGCTTCGGCATCTTCTCGGAAGTGACCTCTACCTTCACCGGCAAGAAGCTGTTCGGCTACACCTCGATGGTCTACGCGACCGTCGTCATCACCATCCTGTCCTACCTGGTGTGGCTGCACCACTTCTTCACCATGGGGTCCGGCGCCAGCGTGAACTCGTTCTTCGGCATCACGACGATGATCATCTCGATCCCGACGGGTGCGAAGATCTTCAACTGGCTGTTCACCATGTACCGCGGCCGCATCCGGTTCGAGCTGCCGATGATGTGGACCATCGCCTTCATGCTGACCTTCGTCATCGGCGGCATGACCGGCGTGCTGCTGGCGGTTCCGCCGGCCGACTTCGTCCTGCACAACAGCCTGTTCCTGATCGCCCACTTCCACAACGTCATCATCGGCGGCGTGCTGTTCGGCCTGTTCGCCGGCATCTACTACTGGTGGCCGAAGGCCTTCGGTTTCCGCCTGGATCCGTTCTGGGGCAAGATGTCCTTCTGGTTCTGGGTCATCGGTTTCTATTTCGCCTTCATGCCGCTCTATGTCCTGGGCCTGATGGGCGTCACCCGCCGCCTGCGCGTCTTCGAGGATCCGTCGCTGCAGATCTGGTTCCAGATCGCCGCCTTCGGCGCCGTCCTGATCGCGCTCGGCATCGGCTCCTTCCTGATCCAGATCGCCGTCAGCGTCCTGAAGCGCAAGCAGCTCGTCGACGTCACCGGCGACCCGTGGGAAGGCCGCACCCTGGAATGGGCGACCTCCTCGCCGCCGCCGGACTACAACTTCGCCTTCACGCCGGTCATCCATGACAACGATGCCTGGTGGGACATGAAGAAGCGCGGCTATGCCCGTCCGCTGGAGGGGTTCCGCCCGATCCACATGCCGAGCAACACCGGCACCGGCATCATCCTGGCCGGCCTCAGCACCGCGCTCGGCTTCGCCCTGATCTGGCACATCTGGTGGCTGGCGGCGCTGAGCTTCATCGGCCTGCTGGCGGTCGCCATCAACCATACCTTCAACTACAACCGCGACTTCCACATCCCGGTGGATGAGGTCGTGGCGACCGAGAACGAGCGGACCCGTCTGCTCTCCGGACAGGTGTAAAGCATGACGACGACCGTTGAAGCCATGCATGGCGGCCACGCGGGGCACGACACCCCGCGCGGCGCCACCCCGCCCGTCTTCCATGTGACGGACGACCATGCCCACGAGGGAGCCAGCACCGCGCTCGGCTTCTGGATCTACCTGATGAGCGACTGTCTCATCTTCGCGGTGCTGTTCGCGACCTACGGCGTGCTGGGCACCAGCTACGCCGCCGGTCCGACGCCGAAGGAGCTGTTCGACCTGAAGCTGGTGGCGCTGAATACCTCCATGCTTCTGTTCTCGTCCATCACCTACGGCTTCGCCATGCTGGCGATGGAGAAGGGCCGCACCGCCCAGACCCAGGGCTGGCTGGCGATCACGCTGCTGTTCGGCCTCGCCTTCCTCGGCATCGAGCTGTTCGAGTTCGCGCACATGATCCATGAAGGCGCCGGCCCGTGGCGCAGCGCCTTCCTGTCGTCCTTCTTCACGCTGGTCGGCACCCACGGCCTGCACGTCACCTTCGGCAGCGTGTGGCTGGTGACGCTGATGGTCCAGGTCGCCCGCCGCGGCCTGATCCCGGCGAACCGCCGGCGCCTGATGTGCCTCAGCATGTTCTGGCACTTCCTGGACGTCATCTGGATCGGTGTGTTCACCTTCGTCTATCTGATGGGAGCGCTGCGATGAGCACCCACGCGCACAGCGACCACCACGCCGATCACGGGCACGGCCATGGCGGCCATGGTCACGACGACCACGGCCATCCTGCGGGCGCCCACGGCACCTTCGGCAGTTACATGATCGGGTTCGTCCTGTCGGTGATCCTGACGGTCATCCCGTTCTGGCTGGTGATGAACGGCACGCTGGACAACACGACCACCACGGCCGTGATCCTGGCGCTGGCCGTCGTCCAGATCATCGTCCACATGGTCTATTTCCTGCACATGAACGGCCGTGTCGAAGGCGGCTGGTCGATGCTGGCGATGATCTTCACGGTCATCGTCGTGGTCATCATGTTCGCCGGTTCGCTTTGGGTGATGTACCACCTGAACGCCAACATGATGCCCGGCCACGACATGAGCAAGATGCCGTGACCGGACTGCCGTCCGCGCCCCCTGCGGGCGGCACGAAGAAGAGGGCCCGCCCGGCTTGGGCGCTGGCCCTCTTCGGCCTTCTGGCGCTCGCCGGCATCGCCGGCCTGACGGCGCTCGGCATCTGGCAGCTCGAACGCCGGGTGTGGAAGCTCGACCTGATCGAACGGGTGGACGCCCGCATCCATGCCTCCCCCGTCCCGGCTCCGGGGCCGGAGGCGTGGGCGTCGGTCAGCGCCGCCTCGGACGAATACCGCCGGATCGCCGTCACCGGGCGCTTCCTCAACGACCGCGAGACGCTGGTCCAGGCCGTCAGCGACCTGGGCGGCGGCTTCTGGGTGATGACGCCGCTGGTCACCGACCGCGGCTTCACCGTCCTGGTCAACCGCGGCTTCGTGCCGCCGGAAAAGCGCGACCCCGCGACCCGCGCCGACGGGCAGCCTCAGGACAGCGTGACCGTCGCCGGCCTGCTGCGCCTGACCGAGCCGAAGGGCGGCTTCCTGCGCAGCAACGACTCGGCCGCCGGCCGCTGGTATTCCCGCGACGTGGCCGCCATCGCCGCCGCAAACGGGCTGAACGATGTCGCCCCATACTTCATAGACGCCGACGGCACCCGCAATCCCGGCGGCTGGCCGGTCGGCGGGCTGACGGTGGTCAGCTTCCCCAACAGCCATCTCGGCTATGCGCTGACCTGGTTCGCGCTGGACCTGATGCTGATCGGCGCCGTCCTGTTCGTGATCCGCAGCGAGATGCGGCGCCGGCGGGCCTGACGGGAAACAATCCGCAGCAAACGGTCCGCGGAAAACAGGCGTCCTAAAACTCCCCGCCCGCCGTCAACTCTCTATATAAGTCGGTGGGCTGATGAACCGGGTGAGGAACAGGACGTCTTTCGTGCGCGACACCACCGACCGCAAAAACCTGTTCCTGCTCGTCCAGCTGCGTTGGCTTGCCGTCGTCGGGCAGATCGTGACGATCCTGATCGTCCATGCGCAGATGGGCATCCGCCTGCCGCTGCTGCCGATGGCGGCGGTGATCTTCGTCCTGATCGCGCTGAACATCGCCAGCCTGATCCAGATCCGCCGCAGTTCCAACGTCTCCAACACCCAGCTGTTCCTGGAGCTGCTGATCGACGTCTGGGCGCTGACCCTGCAGCTCTATCTCAGCGGCGGTGCCTCCAACCCCTTCATCTCGCTTTATCTTCTCCAGGTGGCGCTGGGTGCCGTGCTGCTGGAGGCGTGGTCGGCCTGGGCGCTGGTGCTGGTGGCGACCGCCGGCTTCACCTGGCTGATCGGCACCCACCAGCCGCTGCCGCTGCCGCCGGCCTATGAGGGCGAGCTGTTCAGCCTGCACATCCAGGGCATGTTCATCTGCTTCGTGCTGGCGGCGAGCCTGCTTGTCCCCTTCCTCACCCAGATCAACCGCAACCTGCGCGCCCGCGACGCCTTTCTGGCCGAGCTGCGCCAGCGTTCCATGGAAGAGGCGCACATCGTCCGCATGGGGCTGCTGGCGTCGGGTGCCGCGCATGAGCTGGGGACGCCGCTCGCCACCCTGTCGGTGATCCTCAACGACTGGCGCCGCATGCCGGCGCTGACGTCCGACCCCGATCTGGCCGACGAGATGGCGGAGATGCAGAACCAGATCGACCGCTGCAAGACCATCGTGTCGGGCATCCTGATGTCGTCGGGCGAGGCGCGCGGCGAGGGCACGGTGCGCACGACGGTGAAGGGCTTCCTCGACGGGCTGGTCGAGGACTGGCTGTCCAGCCGGTCGCCCAAGCGCTTCGACTATGACAACACGGTCGGCCCAAGCGAGCGGATGATCGCCGACCTCGCCCTGAAACAGGTGCTGTTCAACGTGCTGGACAATGCGCTGGAAGCCTCGCCGGGATGGATCGGCGTCGCGGCATTGCGGCAAGGCGACAATCTGGTGGTGGCGGTCAACGATGCCGGTCCCGGATTCGACCCCGCCATCCTGGAAGAACTGGGCAAGCCCTACCGCTCCACCAAGAAGCGGCCGGGCAGCGGGCTCGGCCTGTTCCTGGTGATGAATGTGCTGCGCAAGCTGGGCGGGACGGTTGCGGCCAAGAACCGGCCCGGCGGCGGCGCCACCGTGACGCTGACCCTGCCGCTGTCCGCCCTGTCGCCGGGAGGATCCGATGGAGACGACTGAGTTGGAGGAGGAGGTCCTCCGCACCCTGCTGATCGTCGAGGACGATGCGTCCTTCGCCAAGGCGTTGCGCCGGTCCTTCGAGCGCCGCGGCTACGAGGTCCATGCCTGCGCCGGGCTGGAGGAGATGCGGGAGCTTCTGCAGACGCTGGACCCCGACTATGCCGTGGTCGACCTGAAGCTCGCCACCGGATCGGGGCTGGAATGCGTGAAGGAGTTGCACGAGGCGGACGAGGAGACCCGCATCGTCGTGCTGACCGGCTTCGCTAGCATCGCCACCGCGGTGGAGGCGATCAAGCTGGGGGCCTGCCATTATCTGGCGAAGCCGTCCAACACCGACGACATCGAGGCCGCCTTCGACCGCACCGAAGGCGACACCTCCATCGCGCCCACCGTCCGCACCACCTCGATCAAGAATCTGGAGTGGGAGCGCATCCACGAGACGCTGGTGGAGACGAACTTCAACATCTCCGAGACCGCAAGGCGGCTCGGCATGCACCGGCGCACCCTGGCGCGCAAGCTGGAGAAGAAGCGGGTGCCGTGACGGAGTGATCGCCCTCTCCCGGGGCGGGTGAGGGTGTTATCCCCGCCCCCTTACGGGAACTCCCGCACCGTGTGCAGGTGATTGAGCGGTCCGTGGCCGTGGCCCAGACCGGGTGCCGTCAGGATCGCCGTCTCGACATAGCGCCGCGCGCGGGCGACCGCATCGCGGGTGTTCAGCCCCTGGGCCAGACCGGCGGCGATGGCCGAGGACAGGGTGCAGCCGGTGCCGTGGGTGTGGGGGGTGTGGACACGGCGGCCCTCGAACACCGTCTCGCCCTCCTCGGTCAGCAGCAGGTCGTAGAGGGTGTCGTCCTCCAGATGGCCGCCCTTCAGCAGCACCGATTTCGGGCCGAAGCTGAGCATCAGCTCGGCGGCGCGGCGCATGTCGTCGAGGTCGCGGATCGGCAGGTCGGTCAGCGCCTCGGCCTCCGGCAGGTTGGGCGTCACCACCTCGGCCAGCGGCAGCAGGCGCCGGCGCAGGGTCAGCACCGCGTCGGGATCGAGCAGGTGATGGCCGCTCTTGGCGATCATCACCGGATCGAGCACCAGCGGCACATTGACCGCGCGGGCCTCATACTCCGCCGCCACCGCCTCGATGACGGGGGCGTTGGCGAGCATGCCGATCTTCACCGCGTCGGCGCCGATATCCTCCAGCACCAGCTTCATCTGCAAGGCAACGAAGGCGGGATCGACCGGCACCACGCCATAGACGCCGGTGGTGTTCTGAGCCGTCAGGGCGGCAATGGCGGTCATGGCATAGGCGCCGAGCGCGCTGACCGCCTTGATGTCGGCCTGGATGCCGGCACCGCCGCCGGAGTCGGACCCGGCGACGATCAGCACGCGGCCGTTGACGGTGCTTCCACTCATTGCGCGGCCTCCAGGCTGCGGGCGGCGCTCGCCTGGATGGTGCCGGCGATGTCGGCGACCACGCTGTCGACAAGCGCCGCGTCGTCGCCCTCCGCCATCACGCGGATGAGCGGCTCGGTGCCGGACTTGCGGATCAGCAGGCGGCCGCTCGACGCCAGCCGCGCCTCGCCCTCCCTGATCGCCTGCTGGACGACGGCATCCTCCAGCGGCTTGGTCCCGGCGGTGAAGCGGACGTTGGTCAGCTTCTGCGGGACGGGATCGAACACGCGGCAGACCTCGCTGGCCGAGCGGCCGTCGGCCTGGATCAGCACCGCCAGCACCTGCAAGGCGGCGATCAGCCCGTCGCCGGTGGTCGAATAGTCGGACAGCACGACATGGCCCGACTGCTCGCCGCCGACATTGTAGCCGCGCTCGCGCATCATCTCGACGACATAGCGGTCGCCGACGGGGGTGCGGGCCAGATGCAGGCCGAGCCCGCCGAGATGGCGCTCCATGCCCAGATTGGACATCACGGTGGCGACGACGCCGCCGCCGCGCAGCGTCTGCGAGCGCGCCCAGGAGGTGGCGATCAGCGTCATCAGCTGGTCGCCGTCGATGGGGCGCCCGGCCTCGTCCACCATGATGAGGCGGTCGGCGTCGCCGTCGAGCGCGACGCCGAGATGGGCGCCATGGGCGACCACCTGTTCCTGCAGGGTCTGGGTGGACGTTGCGCCGCAGCCCTTGTTGATGTTGGTGCCGTCCGGGCTGACGCCGACCGGGATCACGTCGGCCCCCAGCTCGTACAGCACCTTGGGCGCCACCTTGTAGGCGGCGCCGTTGGCGCAATCGACGACGATCTTCAGGCCGTCCAGCCGCAGGCCGCGCGGGAAGGTGTTCTTCACATATTCGATGTAGCGGCCGGTGGCGTCCTCCATCCGGCTGGCGCGGCCGAGATCGGCAGGCCGGGCGAGGTCGGGAGCGAAGGGCAGCGCCATGCGCGCCTCGATGGCGGCCTCCACCTCGTCCGACAGCTTGTAGCCGTCGGGACCGAACAGCTTGATGCCGTTGTCCTGATAGGGGTTGTGCGAGGCCGAGATCACCACGCCCATGTCGGCGCGCAAGGACCGGGTCAGCATGGCGACGGCCGGGGTCGGCAGCGGACCGACCAGCACCACGTCCATCCCCATGGAGATGAAGCCGGCGGTCAGCGCCGGTTCCAGCAGATAGCCGGACAGGCGGGTGTCCTTGCCGATCACCACCCGGTGGCGGTGGTCGCCGCGGCGGAACTGCAGCGCGGTCGCCATCGCCACGCGCAGGGCCGTTTCGGCGGTCATCGGGTCGATGTTGGCGGTGCCACGGATGCCGTCGGTGCCGAACAGGTGTCGCGTCATGAGAACCTCGTGCAGAGACAGTCTCCAGCCCCGCATGTCGGGGTGCGAAACCGGATGTACAAGCGAAGGATGTTTCTTCGCGCGGCGGGCGGGCCGGGTCAAGGCCCCATCGGCGGCTGCGCGAAAGGGTTACAGATGCCTCATGGTTGCCCTCAACCGGCAGGCGCGGCCCTTACCGGGGATGCAGCGCCTCCCACAGGGCGCGGGCCTGCGCCGTCTCCGCCACGTCGTGGACGCGCAGGATCTGCGCGCCCTGGTTCAGCGTCTCCAGCCCGGCGGCGAGCGATCCGGCCAGCCGCTCCTTCGGCGGCTCCTCGCGCGACAGCCGGCCGATGAAGCCCTTTCGCGACAGTCCGATCAGCACCGTGCAGCCCAGCGCATGATAAAGCGCGGTGTGGCGCAGGATCTCCAGATTGTGCTCCGTCCTCTTGCCGAAGCCGATGCCGGGATCGACGGCGATGCGTTCCGGGGCCACGCCGGCCGCCACACAGCGGGCGACCCGCTCCTCCAGCCAGTCGAACACGTCGAGTGCGGCGTCGCGGTAGGTCGGGTTGGCCTGCATGGTGCCTGGGTCGCCCTGCATGTGCATCACCACCACCGGGGTAGCGGTGCGCGCCACCACCGGCAGCGCGTCCGGATCGGACAGGCCGGCGATGTCGTTGACGATGCGGGCGCCGGCCGCGGCGGCGGACTCCATCACGCGGGCATGGCGGGTGTCGACCGAGACGGTCGCCCCCTTCCCGGCGAAATGGCGGATAACCGGCAGGACGCGCCGCTCCTCCTCCTCGGGCGGGACCGGGACGGCACCGGGGCGGGTGGACTCGCCGCCGATGTCGAGGATATCGGCGCCGGCCGCCAGCATCGCCTCGCCATGGGCGATGGCGGCGCCGGGGTCGAGGAAGTCGCCGCCGTCGGAGAAGCTGTCGGGCGTGACGTTGACGATGCCCATGATTTGCGGCCGGTCGGGGGCCAGCCCGGCGAAGGGCGCGCGGGCGCGGGTCAGGGCGCCGAGCTGGCGGTCCAGTGTTTCCGCCACCGCGCGCGAGCGCTCCCAGCCCCAGGCCATGATCTCCGACAGCGGCGCGAAGGCGCGGTCGATGCGCGAACCGGCATCGCGGACGATCAGTTCAGCGGTGGAGAAGGCGAAGCGCCCGCCGGCCAGCGGCACCGCCGCCCCCTTGGCCCAGGCGGCGATGGGCATCAGCCCGACCGGACGGAGGTAGACCCGCACGCCGTCCTCCCCCGCCCAGGGGCAGAAGCCGGCCAGCGATCCGGCGGCGGATTTGGGCGCTGCGGCCTTGGCGGCAGGCTTGGCGGAGAGCGGCGGCATCGGGGGTCCCCATCACATCACGGACTGGCGCCTCCGTTCCTGGCATGTACCCGGCGGGATGGCAAGGGGGGTCGGCCTGGAGGACGAGGACGGGGTAACAGGAGACTCCTCTCACACCGGAGGAACTGCAAGGAGATTGGCGTACCGTCAGGAGACATGCTGGCAATGAACCTGCACCACCCGAAAGCGATCCGGCAATATCAAAGGCCTGACCGACAACTCCACCCCCTTGGAAGCTCCTTCTGTTTCGGCTTCCAACGCCGCCTTGATGTCCCGTTCATATGAAAATGAAAGCGGCGATGCGATCCCGTAGATGACCTCAAGCCCTGGATTTGCATCAATCGTTACTGCGGCGTCCATCCTGAAGTTGCCGGCAGACCGATACTTCGGATCCAAGTGAGGGCCATCGATGGGATGAACCTTTTTACCGTCCCAGTTTATCAGCAGAAGATAAGCCGGTTTGCTCAGGGTCGCCATCAGATTGATGGATTCGTGAGTACGGCATTCCTGGTTGGAAAATCCTTCCCGCTGGCTTCGCCGATCCACTGAGACGATCTTGAAGTCAAGGTCGACCTCCGGCGGAGATAGATTCGGCGGCACGATATCGATGAAGTCGATGAATATATTACCCGCCTGCCTCTGAACGCTCTCCCCAAACCAGCCTCCCCAAGCGGCGAGGGCGGCAAGTGGCGAGCCGATGACAACCAAGAGGCCAAGCGCCAGAACCACACGTCCTGGCTGCAGTTCCTCCTTACCACCCGTCAATATCACTCGGATATACCCAAACACATCTTTGGCGTTTGCCGAGACAATGTTCATGGAAAAGAGTTTAATGCACATTCCGGAACCCCAATGGCCAAGCCTCTGGCCTGTTCTTCATGCCGGCATCCCCATACAGACCGGGGTGCTGAGTGGACAGAAACAGATTTTTGTTTTTGGTATGCTCGATTACTCTGGGGGAGACATAGCTGTAGATGCTGTCCAGTGTGACGGCGACAGGTGAGCTGTGCCCGCTGATGGAGGTTTGCGGTGCAAGCGTCAGCCCCTCCAGAAGGTAGTGGGTGAACACCCCATGCTTGAGTGTGTCGGACTCCCATGTCGGTTCGAATGCCTGACCCGCCGTCAGGAACATCCTCATCTTGCCGATCTCTGTTTCCGCCTTGCTGCGCATCAGATCGAAAGACGTGGCGGAGTCGCCCTTCCCCGCTGCGGCACCTGCACGGCAAGCATCGACAAATGCGACAATCTGCAAGGCGGCCGACTGATTCATCCGCTTGATCAGATGGTTGAAGTGCACACCTGACGCCACCGACTTTTGGTTCGTATCGTATGTAAGGAGATAAATGTCGCTGTTCCCGCTCCCTGCCGCCCCATGACCCGAGAAGAAAAACAACACAACATCGGTTGGCGAAGCCAAATCGATGATCCGTTCGATCGCTTCTTCCACATTGTTACGTGTCGCCTGCTCGTTTGTCAGAAGCGTAACGTCCCATTTTGCCCCGGACTTCGACTCGTCCTTCAGGAAGCGGGCAAATTCGTTGGCATCGGCATCAGCGTATTTGAGGGGCCTGAATGCCACGAGTCCATTGGGATTCGGTTCGTAAAGATGCTGGTACTGGGAAACGCCGATAATCAAAGCATAGTGGTGTTCGGGCTTCACAACGGACACGGGGACAGGAACGACGGCATCGTCCCCGGATTTTTCCCTGGCCTGCTTTGACTGTGCTGCCACCGTTCCGGCTGGTGAAACGGGTTCGTTGCCTGAGGGCATTGGCCGTTCCGCCACCTCATACGACGCGGGGCGCTGTTCGCAGGCGGTCATCATGCCTGACAGAATAGCCTGGGACACGCCATAGCCGCTTTCCTCCACAAACTCTTGTATTGCAGACTCCTGGGATGTCGCGGCGACCGGCTGTGGGGGCAGTTCCAGAAACGCCAGAACGCGACCGGTTCGGACATCGGCCAGCGTTCCTTGCAGGCGCAGCGTAAAAGTCCGGATCGGTCCCAGATTCTCTGTGATCCAACCGTTGGCGATCTCACTTTCCTTTCCAGTGACGGCCAGCGCGATCAACATCGTGCCCCCAGCTTTTCGCGCTTCGCTCAGTGCCCCTTTCATTGCGGCGGGGTCGCTGCTGTTCGGAACAGCAGCGACCCGGATGACTGCACCGCCAAGCGCACCGACTTCGCGTTCCGCACTCCAGGCCAGCGGCGTACTGCGTGTTGCCCCGGCGCGACGGCCACCCTGTCCATTGGACAACGCCGTGCCAGTGACGACGATTTTTTCGCCGGCTATGCAGGAGGCGAGCGGTCGTCCTCCGGCCGCCAAAGCGGCATGGGGCAATGCAAAGGCACAGCACGCCACCAAGAGCATCAAGCGCCCGGCACGCAAAGCAGATGCGGTAAGCTTGGCAATCATCGCTCGTATCAATCCTGGATAACCGTTCCGTTGCCGCTGCTGACCCGGGCTTGAGGAGCCCGATCCGACGACCTTGCTACCGCTCCCCTATGCAAGCGCGCTTGGATGCGGTCACGGACACGAAGCAGGGCTGCATTCACGTCGGGATCGGGAGCCTTAAGGCGGCGATCCAACGCATCGAACTTGCCCAGTGCACCGTCCAGATCTCCAGACACCTCGCGGCAGACTGCGAGATTAAAAGCAAGCGCGTTGCTCGACAGCTCCGAGGATTCGATGCTTCCCCACAGTTCGCAGCCCCGATCCATACGGTTCCCATTGGCAAAAGTGAGCCCACTCTTGAAAGTATCGAGATTTTCTCCTGACAGATTATCGGCAACACTCTTGAGTTTGACGCTTTCAACGACAACGTGAGGCGCGACATCTGCCCTGACCTTTTCGAACACTTCCGCGCGGGCGCTGGCAACCATCTCAGCATCGCTGACCCCTGGCGCGCCACTGTCATTGCAGGACGCAGTCTCCCGAGTGGCCGTGATCGTCGGCTGATAGATGACCTGGGCTGTTTCAACTTTTACCAGTCTCGGCACCATCGTAAAAGTTGCCACGCGCCTGACGCAACTTACGGTAAAATTGCGTGACGACACGCATTTGCTGATGAGTTTCTTGGGATCTTTCGTGGCCGTGCATTCCGAACGCTGTTCTGAGAAAGACTGCGTCTGTACCGGCGGACTGAATTCGGTTCCTGTATAAATACCATCGACACCGACGAACTTTCCGAGACGAGCCACCGTCTTCGGGTCGACAAGCCCGGACGTCTGCAACTTCATTTCTCGAAGCGCATTGTCGAGGGTTCGCCGGTCCAGCACACTGAAGTATGCTTGGCCGTTGAGATTGGCCTGGGCCAACATACTTTCGAATTCAAGTGCCGTCTGCTGCGCGTGGGGTCCATCGAAGGGCAACACGGCAACTCTTTTCAAGCTGGCCGCCGCTGGATTCCTAGGGGGGTCCAGACGGGACACGCTGACCCCGTTGGTCACACACCCACTGATCGAAACCGAAACGGCTCCAATACAAAACAGCAAAAATAATTTGGGGAATGTTCTTTTTGGGAAACGCATGGTTCGCTCCGTACGCAAAAGGCTCCGCCAGCCACGAGGGGTTGAAGCGGTTCTAATGTGAATTCGTTTAACCTTCGTTGAAATCAGGTTGAATTGCGGAACACATATGCGTTCATTGAGACGCACTTTTCTCACCACATACCCGCATATGTGAGAAACCGCTATTTCCGGCTGTAGGAAACCTGTCTTCCCTTGCGGAGCGGATGGCGCTGGGTTTTCCGGAAACGGTCCGGCTCGCCCCAGCCAATCATTGCAACGCTCACGGTTCGCGTATGATGGCCTGCATCAGCGTGGCTGGAACGATTGTTCCGACAGTTTATTACATCTCATGGTTGACGAAACCGGAACGCCACTTCCGGACGGCAAAGCCAACGACCCGCAACGATTCAACATGATCTCCCCACAATTCCGGGTAACCGGAACCGCGGGAGATCCTTCCTTCCCTCACCGCCGCCCCGCCAGCCCGCCCTTCAGCTTCAGCACATAGGTGATGACCTCCGCCACCGCCTGATAGTGCTGGAGCGGGATGGCCGCATCCACCTCCGCCGAAGCGTGGAGGGCGCGGGCGAGCGGCGGGTTCTCGACGATGGGGATGTCGTGCTCCTGGGCCAGGGCGCGGATGCGCAGCGCGATCAGGTCGGCGCCCTTGGCAAGGCAGATCGGGGCGGCGGTGCGGCCGCGCTCATACTCCAGGGCCACGGCGAAATGGGTGGGGTTGGTGATCACCACCGTGGCGCGCGGGACGTTCGCCATCATCCGCTTCTTCGAGCGCGACCGGCGGATGTCGCGCAGCCGGGCCTTGGCGTTGGGGTCGCCCTCGATCTGCTTGAACTCGTCCTTGATCTCCTGGTGGCTCATGCGCAGGCGGCGGCGCCATTCCAGGCGGTTCCACAGCACGTCCACCGCCGCCATCAGGACGGTCGCCAGCAGGACCGCCAGCAGCAGCCGCAAGGTCACGTCCCGCAGGAGGTTGGGCAATCCGGCGACGTCCATGCCCACAGTATCCTCCGTCCATGCGATGTAGGGCGCCAGCGCGTTCCACGCGGCACCGCTGATGATGGCGAGCTTGACCAGGCTCTTGGCGAATTCGACCAGCGCCGGCCGGCCGGCCATCCGCTTCCAGCCCGATGCCGGCGACAGATGCGACCATTTCGGCCGGATGCGGTCGGACGCCACCACGAAGGGCCCCTGCCCCAGCGCCGACACCGCCACCCCGGCCAGCAGGATGCCAAGCACCGGCAGCAGGGCGACCGCGGTGCCGCCGATCAGCCAATGCAGGCTGTGGATGACGTCGATGGCGCTGCCGTCGATGCGGATGTCGTCCGGGTTCTCGATCAGCGGCAGCAACAGGGCCGACAGGGTCGAGGCGACGCCGGGCAGCGCCATCAGCACGATCATCCAGGCGGCGACCATCGCCGACAGCAGCCCGACGTCGCGGGCGCGGGGGACGTCGCCCTTCTCCGCCGCCTCGCGCAGGCGTTTCTCCGTCGGTTCCTCGGTCTTCTGCTCGTCGTCCTGCTCCGCCATGCGTCAGGACCCCGACAGCCAGCCGCCGAGTGCGGCGACGAAGGCGGTCAGCATCGCGCCGGCGGTCGCCATGAACAGACCCATGCCGATCATCAGGACGCCCGGCGTCGCGACGAAATAGACGGGCATCGCCGGCATCACCCGGTTGACCAGCCCCAAGGCCAGATTGACCACCAGCCCATAGAGGATGAAGGGCGCCGCCAAGCCAACCCCCAGCCGGAAGGTGGTCGCCAGCAGCTCGGCGAAGCGCTGGGCGATCATGCCGAGGTCGGGGAACAGCCCCGCCGGCCAGGAGCCGTAGGACCGCGCCAGCGCGCCGATCATCAGGTAATGCACGTCGGATGCGAACAGCAGCGCCAGCCCGCCGATCAGCAGCACGCCGGACAGCACCGACCCGCCCTCGAACCCCGCCGCCGCCATCGAGAAGGGGTTGCTCAGCCCCACCACCTGGGCCGCGACGGCGCCGGCGGTCTGGAGAGCGGCCATGAACAGCCGGGCGCCGAGGCCGAGATAGGCGCCGACCAGCGTTTCGCCCGCCAGCGCCCGCAGCATCTCCACCGGCTGGTCCGGCATATGGTCGGGCAGCCCCTCCACCCCCGGCAGCAGAACCAGCGTGACGATGACCGCCAGCGCCGCCCGCACCCGCATCGGCACCGCCGCCTCGCCGAAGCCCGGCAGCAGCCCGATGGCCGCCACCACCCGCGCCAGCACCAGCAGGCCGCGGTAGATCTCCAGGGTGAGGAACTGGCTCAGACTGTCCATGGGACCATCCATCGGCGCCTACACCTGATCGACGGTCTTGAGCGATGCCTTGCGGTGCAGCTCGGCATGGCTCAGCACCGGGGTCATCGGGCTGACCCGCTCCAGCAGGGAGCGGACGAAGGGCCGCGCCTCCGCCCCCACCAGCAGGGCCGGCCAGATTTGCGAGGTGGCGTGTTTTTGGATCTTCAGCCGGACCGCGGTCAGGAACTCCTGCACCTGGCTGGGCGGCATGACGAAGCGGCGGTCGTCTCCCTCCACCACGATGTTGTCGAGCAAAGCCTGCTCCCAGCGCGGGCTGAGCGCGATCACCGAGACGAAGCCGTCCGGCCCGGCCAGACCCTGGTGGATCTGCTGGCCCAGCCGCATCCGCACATGTTCGGTGATCAGCGTGATGTGGCGGGTCCAGCCGACCGACTCCGCAACCGCCTCGACGATGGCGGGCAGGTTGCGGATCGACACCCGTTCGGAGAGCAGCTGCTGGAGCACGCGCTGGAGCACGACCAGAGAGATCTGGCTCGGCACCATGTCGTTGATCAGCTTCTGGTACTCGCGGCCCAGCCCGTCGATCAGCTTCTGCAACGCCGCGAAAGTCAGCAGGGTGGAGAGGTTCTCCTTGATGACCTCGGTCAGATGGGTGGTGATGACGCTTTCCGGATCGACGACGGTGTAGCCCTTCGCCACCGCCTCCTCGTGCCGGGCCGGGTCGATCCATTTGGCTTGCAGGCCGAAGGTCGGCTCGCGCGTCGCGTCGCCGGCGATGTCGGGAACGGCGCCGCCGGTCGGGTCGATGGCGAGCAGATGCTTCGGGCGCACCTCGCCCTTCGCCGCCTCCACTCCCATGATGCTGATGACGTAGCTCTTGGGGGCCAAGAAGCTGGAATCCTTGATGCGGACCGAGGGCAGGACGAAGCCGAATTCGGTGGCGAAGCGCTTGCGCAGTGTCTTCACCTTGGTGGTCAGCGGGCCGTTCTTGTTGAGGATCAGCGGGACGAGGTGGTTGCCGACCTCCACTTTCACCTCGTCGACCTTCAACATGTCCTCCACCGCCTCCTCCGGCACGGCGGTGGGCGCCTTGCGGCTTTCCTCCAGCTTGGCGAGGGCTGCGGCGCGGGCCTTGCGGCGGGGCGCGTACCAGCCGAGCCCGGCGAAGGCGGCACCGATGGCCAGGAAGGGCGCCATCGGCAGGCCCGGTGTGATCGCCAGCGAGACCAGCAGGCCCGACGCCACCAAGAGCGCCTTCGGGTAGGCGCCGAGCTGGTCGATCACCGCCTTTTCCGCCGAGCCGATGTTGCCGCCCTTGGTGACCAGCAGGCCGGCGGCCAGCGACACCACCAGCGCCGGGATCTGGGTCGCCAGCCCGTCGCCCACCGTCAGGGTGGTGTAGATCGACGCGGCATGCTCGAAGCTCATCCCCTTCTGGGCGATGCCGATGGCCATGCCGCCGAGAACGTTGATGACGGTGATGACCAGCCCGGCCACCGCGTCGCCGCGCACGAATTTCGACGCGCCGTCCATGGCGCCGTAGAAGGTGCTCTCGTCCTCCAGCTCCTTGCGGCGGCGGCGCGCCTCGGCCTCGTCGATCATGCCGGCGGAGAGGTCGGCGTCGATCGCCATCTGCTTGCCGGGGATGGCGTCGAGCGTGAAGCGGGCGCCGACCTCGGCGATGCGGGTGGCGCCCTTGGTGATGACGACGAAGTTGATCACCACCAGGATGCAGAAGATCACCACGCCGATGACGAAGTTGCCGCCCATCACGAACTGGCTGAAGCCCTGGATGACGTGCCCTGCGGCGGCGTGGCCGTTGTGCCCCTCGCTGAGGATCAGCCGGGTGGATGCGATGTTCAGCGCCAGCCGCAGCATCGTCACCACCAGAAGCACGGTGGGGAAGGAGGAGAAGTCCAGCGGACGCGGGATCCACAAGGACACCATCAGCACCAGCACCGCGACCGAGAAGGACAGCGCCAGCCCGAGATCGAGGAACCAGGACGGCACCGGCAGGAACAGCACCGCCAGCACCAGCAGGATGCCGACCGCGAACAGCACGTCGCGGTTCGCCAGCCCGATGTCGCCGATCAGGCCGAACCGGCTGCGGACGTGATCCGTGAGGGTCATGATGGTCCCGGCGGGTTTGAGGAGACTTGGTCCGGCAACGATAGGGGGGCGCGGTAAAACCGGGATTTAAGGGCGGGGCACGGCGCGGGGTCGGGATGGGAAAGTGGTTGACTAGGAAACAATCCTCAGGGTAGTTTCCTAGTCAACAAACGGAGCGGCCTTCCATGAACGCAAACAGCGCGGTTTCCCGGCTGACGGACCATCTCGGCTACTGGATGCGCATGGTGTCCAACCATGTGTCCTTCGCCTTCGCCCGCCGGCTGGAGGGCAAGGACGTGACGATGGCCGAATGGGTCATGATGCGGGAGTTGCAGGACGCCGGTCCTCTGGCCCCCAACCGGCTCGCCGGGCGCATGGGCATGACCCGCGGCGCCATCAGCAAGCTGGCCGACCGGCTGGTCGCCAAGGCGCTGGTCACGCGCGACGACGACCCGGCCGACGGCCGCGCCCATGTGCTGGCGCTGTCGGACGCGGGAAGCCTGCTGGTGCCGGATCTGGCCCGGCTGGCCGACGAGAACGACGAGGCGGCCTTCGCCTGCCTGACGGCGGAGGAACGCGCGCAGCTAGACCGGATTCTGAGGAAGATCGCCGGGGCACATGGGCTGAGAAGCAGCCCCACCGGCTGATGCCTCCCCCAGCAAACCCACCGCATGAAGGAGAGCGCCGATGAACGCGCAGCAGAAGACGATTGCCCAGACCTGCCTTGCCGCGTCCCACGACGGCACGATGAACTTCCCGTCCATCGTCGCCGTGCTGATCGACGCCGGGTTCGAGGGCTATGCCGTCGATTACCGCCGCGGGACCAGCACCTATTATCTGCCGGACGGCGACAGCGTGGAATTGCCGGCCATCGCGACGCCGACGCCGGTCGCCGCGGCCTTCCGGGCGGACGCGGTCGAGGCGGCGGTGCGCGCCGCACAGGCGAACGCGGCGGGCTACAGCTATCGCGGCTTCTGTGAGGCGGTGAAGGCGGCCGGATGCGCCGGCTACATGGTGTCCTTCTCCGGCCGGCGGGTGGTCTATTACGGCCGGACCGCGGAATGCCATGTCGAGCATTTCCCGCAGTGAACCGGTTTCAGTTCTGCCCGGCCGGCAGCAGCGGGCGGGCCGGGCCGTCGGCGAACAGGCCGGACAGGAAGCTCAGGCGCCCGCGCTCGGCGGCGGTCCAGACCGGGGCGGAACCGGTCGGACCGGCGGCCAGCGTTTCCAGATAGCCGAGCGCCCCGGCGACCCAGCGCAGGTTGCCGGTCACCCGCTGGCGATAGGCCTCACCGCGCTCGGACTGGGCGGAGTGGTAGCGGGCGATGGCGGTTTCCAGCGAGCCGTGGTCGCGCCGCAGCGCCGACAGGAAGGACGCGGCATAGCGGGCATTCGCGACCGGATCGAAGGCGGTGACGAGGTCGGGAAAGGCGTCGGGGTGCCAGCGCAGATTGACTTGCAGGCAGCCGACATCGATGGACTGGACGCCGCGCGCCTGGGTCTCGCGCACGAAGGAGATCGCCGCGTCGCGCGTCGGGAAGTAATGGGAGCGCCCCTCGGTGTTGACCGTCCAGGGCCAGGCGGTGAACAGCCGGTCCTCCGTCCGCCGTCCGGACTCGGTGAAGCCCATCGCCAGCAGCAGATGGTCGGCGATGCCCGCCGCCTTCTCCGCATCGAGGATGGCGGCGATGCACTGCGCTTCGGGCGGCAGGGCTTTGGCCGAAGCTTGGGGGGCGGGCTGTTTGGGTGGGGCGTAGAGGGCGGTGCTCCACACCCCGATCTGCGAAAGGTTGGCCGGCGGCGCCGCCGCACCGCCGGCCGGGCTCACGAGCAGCCCGAGAAGGGGGACGACCGCTCGGAACAGGAAGGACCGCATCGGCGGACGCCGTCAGTCGATGGCGACGATCAGGTCGCTCAGCCGGTCGGCGTAGGTGGCGAGCGCGCCGTACATGAAGGGCAGCGCCAGCACCGTCACCACCAGGATCGCGACGATCTTCGGTACGAAGGTCAGCGTCATCTCCTGCACCTGGGTCAGCGCCTGCACCAGCGAGATCGACACGCCGACCACCACCGCGACGAGCAGCGGCGGGGCGGCGATCAGCAGGGTCGTCCAGATGCCGCTGCGCAGCACCTCCAGCACGTCGGCCTGGTTCATGGGGGGTCCTTGATTTTCCTATGGAGTGGAAAATCCCCCTCTCCCCCCCGGGGAGAGGGCCGGGGTGAGGGGGATGCAAGGCGAGGATTCTCGGGAAGCCACGCGGTGCGTCCCCCTCACCCTAACCCTCTCCCCGGGGGGGAGAGGGGATTTTTCCTGGGAGGCAAGCGCACCCGCTCACACCGCGATGCGCATGATCTCCTGATAGGCCTGGACCATCTTGTCGCGGATGGCGACGACGCTCTGCACCGTCATCTCCGCCGCCAGGACGGAGCGGACGACATCCTGCGCGCTGGCCTTGCCCGACACGGCGGCGAGCGACACACGCTCGCTCTCCTTCAGCGTGTCGACCGCCTGGGAGATCGACTTGTCGAGGAAGCCGCCGAAGTCGCTCTCGGCGCCGGCGGCGACCGCGTCGGTCTGGCTGGCGGAGGACAGGGGCGAGGTGGCGCCCTGGGTCTCGGCGACGCCGCTGGAAATCGGGCTGCGGTTGGCGGCATAGGCGGCGGCGACGCGGCCGACGGACATCTCGATCATGGAACGGCTCCTCAGCTGCGCAGCAGGTCGACGACGCGGGTCATCATCGCGCGCGATTGTTCGATGACGTTCATGCTGGCCTCGAAGGCACGGCCGGCCTCGCGCATGTCCATCATCTCGACCAGCGGCTGGACGTTCGGCTTCTTGACATAGCCCTTGTCGTCGGCCGCCGGGTGGGAGGGATCGTAGGCGAGCTGGAAGTCGCTGCGGTCGCGGCCGATCTGCTTGACCTGCACCAGTTCCGCGCCGACGCCGCGGTCCATCACGCTGTCGAAGGACACCGTCTTGCGGCGGTAGGGGTCGCCGCCCTTGGCGGTGGCGGTGCTGTCGGCATTGGCGAGATTCTCCGCCACCACGCGCAGGCGGGTCGACTGCGCCTGAAGGCCGGCGCCGGCGATCTTCAGCGTGGCGCCGAGGACATCGTTCATCATCGGGTCGTCTCCGTCCTAAAAGCCGTCAGCCGTTTCGCCAGGCCATGCGCAGCATCTGCACATTGCGCTGGAACAGGCTGGTGGTCAGCGCGAAGGCGTCGCGGGTCTCGCTGCCCTTGATCATCTCCTGCTCCAGCGACACCGCGTTGCCGCTTGGCGTCGATTCCCACAGGGCGGCCTTGCCCTCCTCGCGGAAGCCGGCGGTGGAGCGGGCGCTCGCCAGATGCAGGCCGGAGGTGCGGGTGGCCTCCACCGGACGGATGCCGTCCATCACGCTGTCGAAGGGTTTCAGGTCGCGCGCCTGGTAATCGGGCGTGTTGGCGTTCACCACATTCTCGGCGACCAGCTTCTGCCGCTGCGCCAGATAGTCCAGCCGCGTGCCGGCAAGCTGAAAGAAACCAATTTTACCCAAATCCATTGCGACCTCGGTCCATCACAACTCGCCGGAACACTGTGTCGGACGATGACCGCGCCCGTTTAAAACCGGATTTAAATTCCCTGCTCTAGGTTGATGCCATCGATGGACATGATGGAGACAGCGCCGATGCCGGCACTCGCCACCCTGGCGGCGGAACTCGACCGGCTGCCGACGCGCCGGTGGCGTGGGGAAATCCGCTCGGCCGCCGGCATGACGCTGGAGGTCGACGGGTTGCAGCGCGTGCTGTCGGTCGGCGACAAATGCCATGCCGAGACGCTGCACGGCGGGCGCGTGCTGTGCGAGACCATCGGTTTCCGCAACGGCCGCTCGCTGCTGATGGCCTTCGACAGTCTCGACGGCGTGGCGGAGGGATGCGCCGCGGTGACCGACGACACCGCCTTCACGCTCAGGCCCGGCCCCGGCTGGCTCGGCCGGGTGGTGAACGCGCTGGGCGAGCCGATCGACGGCAAGGGGCCGCTGCTGAACGGCGAGCATCCGCGCTCCTTGCGCCAGCCGCCGCCGGCCGCCTGCGCCCGGCGCCGGGTGGGCAGGCGGCTGGACAGCGGCATCCGGGTGATCGACAGCTTCGTGCCGCTCTGCCGCGGGCAGCGGCTGGGCGTGTTCGCCGGGTCGGGCGTCGGCAAATCGACCTTGCTGGCGATGGTCGCCCGCCATGCCGAGGCCGATGCCATCGTCATCGGCCTGATCGGCGAGCGCGGGCGCGAGGTGCGCGAATTCATCCAGGACGATCTGGGACCGGAGGGGCTGGCCCGCGCCGTCGTCATCGTCGCCACCTCGGACGAGCCGCCGCTGATGCGCCGGCAGGCGGCGCTGCTGACCATGACGGTGGCCGAGGAGATGAGGGACCAGGGAAAGCATGTGCTGTGCCTGATGGACAGCGTCACCCGCTTCGCCATGGCCCAGCGCGAGATCGGGCTGGCCGCCGGGGAGCCGCCGACCGCCAAGAGCTATCCGCCCAGCGTCTTCGCCGAACTGCCCCGCCTGCTGGAACGCGCCGGCCCCGGTCCCGAAAGGCGGCCCGAAAGCGGTGGAGAGGGCGACATCACCGCCATCTTCACCGTTCTGGTCGATGGCGACGACCATGACGAACCCATCGCCGATGCGGTGCGCGGCATCCTCGACGGCCATCTGGTGCTCGACCGCAGGATCGCCGAGCAGGGACGCTATCCCGCCGTCAATCTGCTGCGCAGCGTGTCGCGCAGCCTGCCCGGCTGCCATGACGCACGGGAGAACCGCATCGTCGGCCGTGCCCGCGCGCTGGCCGCAAGCTATGACGGCATGAAGGAGATGATCCGGCTCGGCGCCTACAAGCGCGGCACCGATCCGGAGACCGACGCCGCCATCGACCTGCACCCCCGGCTGGAGACGTTCCTGCGCCAGGGCAAGGATGACCCCTCCCCCTCCGCCGACAGCTTCGCCCGGCTGGAGTCGTTGCTCGCCGCCATCGGAGACCACGCATGAGCGTCGATACGAAACTGGCCGCCCAGGCCGTCACGCCGCCCTCGGCGCACCGCAAGGCCTCCGCCGAGCCGGAGGAGACGCTGGCCGACAGGATGAGCGTCGGCTTCGACGATCTGCTCGACGTGGTCAACCCGCTCCAGCAATTGCCGGTGGTGTCGTCGGTCTACCGCGAGGCGACGGGCGAGAGCATCTCGATCCCGGCCCGGCTGGCCGGCGGCTTCCTGTTCGGCGGGCTGCCCGGCCTGATCGGCAGCGCCGCCATGGTCGCCTTCGAGGAGGTCACCGGCGACAGCGTGCTGGGCCACATCGGCAGCCTGCTGGAGGAGGGGACGGAGACGGCCGCGACGGAGGGTCTGCCCGCAGGCACGCTGCCCTGGATGGGCGGCGGCGGCGGCGGCGATCCGTCCCTGCCCTCCCCCCAGTCGCTGGCGGAGGCCTTGCGCCGCAAGACCGGGCCGACAGCGGAGATGGCGGCGCCGGCTGCCGCGCCGTCAGCCGAGCAGCCGGCGCCGCAGCTGCTGGCGAAACTCTACAGCCTGGAGGCGACGGCCAAGGCCGGCACGCCGGGGATGGTGCGCACGGCATCCTGACCACCCCCAGCTTGCGCGGTGCGGCCGGGCGCGGTTGAATGAACCGGAACCGGGATGCAGGATGAGCGGGCGGTCGGACGATGGATGCGGGCAACGGCCTGGAGCAGGGACAGGGAAAGGGACGGCGGCGGCTGTGGCTGCTGGTCGGCCATGGCGCGGTGGGGCTGGCCACCGCCGGGGCCTTCCTGCCCATCCTGCCCACCGTCCCCTTCCTGCTGGTCGCCGGCTGGGCCTATGCCCGCGGCAATCCCGAATTGCGCAAGCGGATGCGCAACGACCCGCGGTTCGGCCGCGCCATCCGCGAGTGGCAGGACCGCGGCGCCATTCCGGTGAAGGCGAAGGTGATGGCGGTCGGGGGCATGTCGTCCAGCTTCGCCCTCCTGGCCCTGTCCTCCCCCGGCCTCCCGGTGCTCGCCGGCACCGGGGTGGTCATGGTGGGAGCCGCCGCTTACGTGGTGTCCCGCCCGCCGCCATCTGGCGGATAAACCGCGTGCGGATCGCCGTCGCCGCCGCTCACCACCCCAGCCATTTGCCGTATTCCTGGACGACGTCCCGCGTGATCGCCTCGCGGCTGGTGCGGTCGGGGGGGAGCTGCTTGTGCAGGCCGCCGCGCAGGATCACCTCGACCCGGCGCTGCCAGGGGTCGGTATCGTCCTCCCGCGCCGGGAAGGCGAAGGTCAGCGGGTGATAGGCGCGGGCGCGGATGGTGTAGGAGAACTCCTCCTGCCCGTCGCGCAGGACGGTCAGGCCGGCGCTGAAGGCCGAGGTCTCGATCTCCACCCGCCGGCCGAGCCGCTCCAGCTCCACCGCCACGTCGCGCAGGGCCGGCTGGGCGGTTTCGGCGATGAAGCGGGCCACCTCCCGCCGGGCCGCACCGCCGCCGGGGGGAATGGCGACCTGCACCGCCGTGCGGCGGCCGACCATCGCGCCGAGCCGCTGCCGCCAGTCGTCCCCGGCCTCCAGCAGCGCCGGGGCAGGCTCCGCCGCGCCGGGCGCCAGCGACTGGCGGACGGTGCGGCGGTCCGGCACCGCGCTGCGCTCCTCGCGCAGGCTGATCACCAGGCTGACGCACATCAGCAGCATGACGATGGTGAAGGGCAGCGCCGTGGTGACCGCCGCCGTCTGCAACGCCTGCAACCCGCCGACCAGCAGCAGGATGGCGGCGACGACGCCGGACAGCACCGCCCAGAAGATGCGGGTGGCGATGGGCGGATCCTGGTCGCCGCCCGAGCCGATGATGTCGATGACCAGGGCGCCGGAATCGGCGGAGGTGACGAAGAAGGTGATGACCATCAGCGTGGCGATGGCGGAACTGATCGTGCTGAGCGGCAGCCGGTCCAGCATCACGAAGAGCGCGGTCGGCACGCTGTCGGCCACCGCCTTGGCCATGCCGCCGCCGTCGAACATCTCGATGTGGATGGCGGTCTCGCCGAACACGGTGAACCAGACGAAGGTCATGGCGACCGGCGCGAACAGCACGCCGCCGATGAATTCGCGGATGGTACGGCCGCGCGACACCCGCGCGATAAACATGCCGACGAAGGGAGCCCAGGAAATCCACCAGCCCCAATAGAACATGGTCCAGCTCGCCTGCCAGTCGGCACCGGAATAGGGCAGCGTACGGAAGCTGGTGTAGGGAAGGGTCCACAGATAGCGGCCGATGTTCTCCACCAGGGTGGACAGCAGGAACACCGTCGGGCCGAGCAGGAAAACGAAGGCCAGCAGCAGAAGCCCGGCCAGCATGTTCAGCTCGCTCAGGCGGCGGACGCCCTTGCCGACGCCGCTGACGGCGGACGCGGTGGCGATGGCGGTGATGACCAGGATCAGCACCATCTGCTGGGTGGTGCCGACGCTGAGCAGGCCCAGATAGTTCAGGCCGGCATTGATCTGCATGACGCCGAGGCCGAGCGAGGTGGCGATGCCGAACAGGGTACCGAAAATGGCGACGATGTCGACGATGTGGCCCGGCCAGCCGCGGATGCGGTCGCCGAGCAGCGGATAGAGCGCCGAGCGGACGGTCAGCGGCAGGTCGTGGCGGTAGGCGAAATAGCCGAGCGCCAGCCCGACGACGATGTAGATGCCCCAGGCATGCAGGCCCCAATGCAGGAAGGCGAGATTCATCGCCTCGCGCGCGGCGTCCGGGGTGCCGCCTTCGCCGATGCGCGGGGTGGCGAAGTGGATCATCGGCTCGGCCACGCCGTAGAACAGCAGGCCGATGCCCATGCCGGCGCTGAACAGCATGGCGAACCATGTCGGGTAGCTGAATTCCGGCTCGTCATCGTCCTTGCCCAGCTTGATCGCGCTGTAGGGACTGATGAACAGCCAGAGGGCGAACATCAGGAAGCCCGCCACGGCCAGGATGTAGAACCAGCCGAAATTGCCGACGATGGCCGCCTGGACCGCCGACACCTGGGCGCCGAAGGACTCGGTGAACAGCGACGCGACCGCGACGAAGAGAAGAATCAATCCTCCGGCAGTGAAGGAGACTGTTTTGTTGATTCCTTGCATGATGGCACTCCGAAACAAGCCCGCCCAAGCGCAAGCGTGACGAGACGCTCACGGCACAACGAAGCGGATGAGTGAATGTTGCGGACCCGGTAAGAAAAGCCGGCAGTCGGCAACCGGGCGCATATTGCTCGCACAACGCGAAACGCGCGTCCGCACAAAATCGAGCGCCGGATCATACATATTTGCGGGGCATGGTCAAACATCTTAGCCTCCGCACTCTGGACAGTCGGCGGAACTGATTTTTAAATCGGTGCAGAAATCCTTTGAAATGCCGTCTCTTTATGAAGATGGTCATAGACTGTATTGACGAACCGATCTGGCTGTTCACACGAGCGTTCGGGGGCGACATAAGAAAAGGGGCCGCCGTTTCCGGCAGCCCCCTCTTTTCCAGGATCCGGCGATCACGGTCAGGCCGCGACGCGCTCCTGCCCCGGACGGCCCAGGCGGGCCAGGATCGCCGGTTCGATGGCCACGTGCAGGTGGGCGTGGCTGTCGTCGTCGCGGCGGCCGACCACCTCGCCATGGGCGTAGAGCCAGGCGAGCGTCGCCCCGTCGCCATGCTCGACATCCAGCTCCACCAGCTCGCGGCCGGCGGTCATCCGCTGGTCGAGGATGCCGAACAGCGTGTCCAGACGCTCGCCGGTCGCGGCGGACAGGGCACAGGCGTTGCCGTCCCGACCGGCGCGGGCGAGCACCGCCTCAAGCTCCGCCCCGTCCAGCAGGTCGATCTTGTTGGCGACCTCGACCACGCGCGGGTCGCGTTCCGGATCGATGCCGAGATCGGCCAGGATCGCCTCCACGTCGGCCTTTTGGGCTTCGGTGTCGGGATGGGCGATGTCGCGGACATGCAGGATGATGTCGGCCGACTGCACCTCCTCCAGCGTGGCGCGGAAGGCCGCGACCAGATGGGTCGGCAGGTCGGAGATGAAACCGACCGTGTCGGACAGGATCGCCTTGCGCCCCGACGGCAGGACCACCTGCCGCATGGTCGGGTCCAGCGTCGCGAACAGCAGGTCCTTGGCGAACACGTCGGCGCCGGCCATCCGGTTGAACAGGGTGGACTTGCCGGCGTTGGTGTAGCCGACCAGCGCCACCACCGGATAGGGCACCTTGGCGCGCGCCTTGCGGTGCAGGCCGCGGGTGCGGCGGACGTCGTCCAGCTCCCGCTTGATCCTGACGATCCGGTTGCCGATCAGCCGGCGGTCGAGTTCGAGCTGCGATTCGCCTGGGCCGCCGAGGAAGCCGAAGCCACCGCGCTGGCGTTCAAGGTGGGTCCAGGACCGCACCAGCCGGGATTTCTGATAGGTCAGCGACGCCAGCTCGACCTGAAGCTGGCCTTCATGGGTGCGGGCGCGCGCCCCGAAGATCTCCAGGATCAGGCCGGTACGGTCGATGACCTTGGCGCCGAAGGCCCGTTCCAGATTGCGCTGCTGCACCGGGGTCAGCAGATGGTCGACGATGACGAGGTCGATGGCCTCGCCCGCCGTGCGCGCGTCTTCGATCAGTTTGGCGTGCTGCTCGATGGCGCCGCCGCCCAGCAGGGTGGCCGGGCGCGGCTGGCTGACCTTGACGATGGTGGCCTGCACGACGTCGAGGTCGATGGCCGCGGCAAGACCGACCGCCTCCTCCAGCGACGCTTCGGGGCTGCGGGCGGTCTCGACGCCGCGCAGGACCGGGTGGAGGACGAGGGCGCGGCCCAAACTCGACCGCTGGATTTCGATGGTTTTGGAGTCGGTGTTCTGATGCGTACCCATGGGGTTCCTTGTGCCCGCCCCGGCGCCGGATGCGCGGGGGCATGCGCGCATCCCTGGCGGATGCGACGCGCGGAATTGGGAAAAAGGGGGTCCTCTCTGACCCCACCGGCGGCGCCGCGGCACGGGGGAGGGTCGCGGCAGCCTGCGCGTCACGGGATCGGAGAGGATGGCGTCGGCACGCCCGCAGCGGGGAGGCCGAACCGGGGAACTTAGATCAAGGGAAGATCACCGAAGTTGTAGCACCGGCCGGGCAATGGCCCTGTCACGCGGGGTCGTACTGGGAAAGGCACTGGGGCGACGGCGTCACCGCCGACATTCGGTTAGATGTGGAGTTCGTCGCTCGAAACAAGGGTGCGGCAGCGAGATTTGTGCCGCCCACTCACCAGCCCATGTTGTTGCGGGAGGTCTGCTCGATGGTCTTGATGTGGGCCAGCCCCGGCAGGATTTCCGAGCGGATGAACTCCAGCCGCCGCACCGGGCCGCCGCCGCGCGAGAAGCGGTGCTTCCACAGATTCATCTTCACCGCCAGACCGCACAGCACCCCGCCGATGGTCAGGTGATGGGTGACGATCAGGTCGCGGATGCTGCGGAAGCTTTCCGGGTTGATGTCGCGCCAGAAGTCGCGCGAGCGGTTGTCGAAACTCTCGAAGCGCCCGGTGATCGAGGTGGAGATGTCGGTCAGGTCATGGCCGATGTCGTCCAGCATGCGGCCCTGACGGGCGTCGCGGCGCACCTCGCTCGCCTGATACAGCTCCGCCATCCAGCCGAGGAAACCCTGCACGTCGGGCACGATGTCGTCCAGGCAGCGCTTGAAATAGGCCAGCGACAGGAAGATGTCGGCATATTCCTCGAGGAAGGCCGGGATTTCCCCCAGCGGAATGTCGAGCCGGTCGGCGGTCAGCTGCAGGCGGCGCCGCGCCTCCTCCACGTCGGGCTGGGCGAACAGGCGGACCAGCTCGTCCATGCTGGCAATGTCCGCCCCCTGCACGCCATAGACATGCTCCACCAGCGGCCGGGTGAAGACGCGCATGTAGCTGGTCAGCTCGGCCCGCTTGGCGGCGGACAGGCGGAGCGCCGCCGCCTCCTCCACATCGATGTTCAGGCGGCGCAGCTCCAGCCGTAGGCTGTAGACGTCGAAGCTGGCGGCCTCGGCGATCTGCACGATCTTGCGCAGGTCGCGGCGGAATTCCGGGCCGTCGATGCCGAAGCATTTCGACAGCTGGTCGATGCGGATCTGGCCGCTGCCGGTCTGGGCGTCGTTGAACAGCTCCGCCACCGTCTCCAGCCGGACATTCTTGATCAGCCGCGCCCGGCGCAGCCCCGGCGTTTCCAGCGGCAGGATCGACAGCGGCAGGATGTGCAGCGCGTCGCGCCCGTCATCATCCTCCGCCGCGGACGCTCCGCGCAGAGCCACGGCGGCGGCCCCGGTAGTGGCGGGCGGCCGGATGCGGTCGCGGCCCTTTCGGTCTTGCGGTTCTCCGGACCTGCGGTCCTGTTGGGCCCCGGACCTTTGGTCCGGTGAAATGCCGGCTGGCGTCTGCACGGCTGGACTCCTCCCGCTCGGGCGAGTCCCGCGGCCCTGTCAGAAGCGCGGGAACCTCATCAGCGTCATGGTGATGGACGGATCGATGGAGATGACCGAGGCCCGTCCCCGGCGGGAGATCGGCCCGATGGACGGCATGGCGGCTGTCGCAGTGGCGCCGCCGTTCTGCATGTCGTACATCGCGGCGAAGCGGTCGAGGAACTTGGCGACCTTGTCCGGGCTCTTCAGGTCGGCGATGTCCATCCGCTTTTCCAAGAGCGCCTTCTGCTTGTCGACGTCGAGCAGCGCCGTCTGGTCGGGCAGGCCCAGCGTGGTGTAGACCACCTTGCGCAGGGCATTGTCGGCCATGACCTGATACCAGTTGGTGATGTTGGCCGACCGCCGCTGGAAATAGAGGCCGAGCCGCACCGCCGGGTTCCTGTCCTCCGATTCCACCTCCAGCGTCACGGCGACATAGCGGTCGACGATGGCCTGGACGACGGCCGGCTGCGTCAGGTTGGCGCCGCCGTTCTCGGCGAAGCCCAGAATGGTCGCCATCTCGCGGAACTTGGTGTCGCTCATCCGGTTGGCGGTGGAGTACTGGTCGCTCACCCCCTCTTCCAGAACCTTGCGGATCAGGCCGCGCGACTTCGCCTGACTGCCGAGGTCGAAGGCGTCGAGGACGAAGCGGTAGAGCTTGTCGTCCTTCATGAAGTCTTCGGTGCTGGTTATCTTGCCGATGTTGTCCTGGAAATAGGCGATGGCGCGCTGCACCGCCGGGCGGTTGCGCACCGCCTGTTCGTAGCGGTCGTGATTCTTGCTGACCATCCGCAGATCGACGAGCGTCGTCATGCCTCGACCTCCCCGGCCCGGCCGTCCTCGCCCTGCGGAAGGACGGGATCCTCGTCGGCCGCATCGGTTTCGGCGCCATAGCCGGCGGGGATGCGCATGATGACCTCCCCGGTCGCGGTGTCGAGCACCTCGGTGTAGAGCCGCCTCGTGTCGGGATCGAGATTGACGCGGTAGGGCCGGGCGGCATGCTTCGCCTCCGCCTCGGAGGCGTCGGCTTTCGCGGTCCGCTCGACGATTTCGGCCGGCTTGGTCGTTTCGGCCTGGGCGGCGCGCAGCCGGTCGGCCTGACGCTGGCGCGCTTCGGCGATGATGTCGGCGCTGGTGGTCGTCGGGCGGTCGCCGGACGGGCCGGTCACGCCGGTGACGGGGGTCGGCATGGCGTCATCCTCCCGCGTGATGGCCGATCCCGTCCGCCTGGAAGGAGGCCGCCGGGGCGGAGGGCACCGCAGAGGGAGGGGCTGACAGGAGCGTGCCCTCATACTCCATCACCGGACGCAGGGCGGACAGCGCCTTGTAATAGTCGCGCTCGCCGATATGGCCCATGGCGCGGGCGATGCGGTCCTGGATGTCGGGCTTGGCGAAGGCGGTGTAGAGCTGCGCCATCATCGCCGCCACGGCACCGCTGCCGGTGGCGGCGATTTCGGGGTCGAGCAGCATGCTCTGGATCAGGAAATAGGCGCGGCGCACCGGGGTCACCGCATCCTCTTCCTGCAGGATGTCGCTGCCGCGGATGATCTGGGCGAAGTTGGAGATCGTCAGGGTGTAGCGGCGGTTCTCGTTCTGCACGACGCAGCCGTTGATGACCACCCGCTCGCACGGCTTCAGGCGCAGCTTAAGTGCCATAGGACAGATCCTCCGTCGCCAGTTCCAGCGCGGGTGAAACGGCTTGCGCCGCCCCCTGGGCCGCCCCTTGCAGGCCCTGCATCACCGAGCGGTTGATGTGGAGCAGCAGGTCGATGCCGCCCTCGCCGCGCAGGACCCGCTGGGTGTTGCGGTTCACCGCGAAGGAGAGCGAGACCAGACCGGCGCGCAAACCCTCCGGCAGGGCGTTGCCGTCCTCCAGCAGGTCGGCGCGGAGCGTGTTCCACAGCTCCAGGTTCCGCCACAGCGCGTCCTTCAGCGCGGCGGAGCGCCAGTCGGCGTCGCGGTTGTGCTCCAGCGCCAGGGTGATCCGCAGGAACACCCGGTACTCGATCTTTCGCGGGTCGTCGCACTCGGCGATGGTCTGGTGATAGGCGGCGATGCTCATGGGCGCACCCCTGCGGTGGGGTCCTTGGCGGCGGGATGCCGGACCGGTTGCGGTGGGTTCGATGGCGGACGCGGATGGCCGTCGGCGATGCCCGCTCCGGTCCGCGGCCGGCGGGATGAACGGGCATGGCCGACGGGGCGGCTTCATCGTCCAGGGGATTGGACGATGGAGCCGCCCGCGAGGGGACTTAGCGGAACAGCGACAGGATGTTCTGCGGACCCTGGTTGGCGATGGACAGAGCCTGGATGGCGAGCTGCTGCTGGACCTGGAGGGCCTGCAGGCGGCTCGATTCCTCGTTCATGTCGGCATCGACCAGGGCGCCGATGCCCTTGTTCATCGAATCGGTCAGCTTCGACACGAAGTCGTTCTGCACCGACACGCGGTTCTCGATGGAGCCGATGACCGACGCCTTGCCGATGGCGCTGTCGAGCAGCTTGTTGATGACCTCAAGCGACTTCTTCGAGTTGTTGACCACGTCGATCTGGGTCAGATCGGCGAGACCGCCGAAGGCATCGCTTTCCTTCGAGCCGACCCACAGGCCGGAGATCTGGGCGGTGAAGTTGCCGTCGGCGTTCACGTCCTGGTCGGTGAACTCCAGCGTGTCGCCGTTGAAGGCGACCTGGAAGTCGGCGCCGGCGGTGTTCAAAGCAGCGTTGACGGCCGTGGCGATGTTGCCCTGGGTGGTGGCCAGATCGGTGTCGTAGGTCTGCGCCGACAGGTCGACCGACACGTCGACCTTGCTGCCGTCCTCCTTGGTGACCGTCAGCGTCATGGCGCCGAGGCCCAGGTTCTGGCCGTCGATGAAGGTGGTGTCCGGCGCGCCCAGCTTGATGCCGACCGACGCCTTCAGGTCGTTGGTCGAGTCGACCTGCTGCTCGATGGTGGCCTTGCCGACGATGGATTCCACGCGCATGTCCTGGCGCTGGAATTCGATGTAGCTCGGATCGACGCTGCCGTCGCTGCGGCTCAGCGAGGCGAGGATCGAGACGTTCTTGTCCTTGGCCGTGCCGTCGTTCGAATAGGTGACGCGCAGCAGGTTGTCACCGTTGAAGGAGGCGTCGGCGGCGGCACCCTTGATCAGCTTCACCAGCTGGTCGACGTCGTTCTGGATCAGCGACTTGTCGACGCCATTGGTCTGGCCGGCGATGACGCGGGCCTTCAGCGTCTGAAGGTTTTCGACGATGTTCTTGGAGGCCACCGACGCGGTGTTGGTGGTGCCGGAGCCCAGCTCCAGCGATTCCTTGACCGCCTTGAAGCCGGCGACGTCGGCCTTCATGGTCGTGGCGATCGACCAGTAGGCGGCATTGTCCTTGGCGTTGTTGACCTTCAGGCCGGTCGAGATGCGGTCCTGCGTGGTCTCCAGATCCCCGGTCACGCGACGCAGGGTCTGCAGCGCGGTCATGGCGGAGGTGTTCGTCATAATCGAGGCCATGGGTATCTCCATTCGCGAGATGCATGGCGCCTTTCTGACGCCGGGGCCAATCGCGCCGGCCTTCCCGATCTGGTGTGCGGGGGCGCGAGCGGCGAATTCGAGGATGACCGGGCCGGTTTAAGCCGGGGTAAAAAATCGGACGCGTTCGGGGCGGACGGTGTTTTCGGGGTCGGGCGGGCAGAGGATTTGAAGCTGGCGGTCGGACGCAGGCGGTTGGATGCGGGAGATCAGCGCCCGACGGCGCGGGCGGCGGCGCGGGCGGCGTTGCCTGGGACCACCGGCGGGATGAAGGGCACGCGGCTTCCGGCCAGCGCGCCGGCGTTCGACCAGCGGTCCAGCATCAGCTGGCCACGGTCGGGGGCGACATGGTCGGGCGGCGCCTCGAACTTGTAGCCGCGGCCATAGACCGTCTCGATGTAGCGGCCGCCGCCGGTCGCCGTGTCGATCTTCTTGCGCAGCTTGCAGATATAGACGTCGATCACCTTGTCGAGCGGGTCGGAGCCGGACAGGCCGTAGACCTCCTCGTAGATGTGCTCCTTCGACACCACGCGGCGGTGGTTGAGCGCCAGCACCGACAGGATGGCGTGTTCGCGCTGGCTGAGGCGCAGGCGTTCGCCGTCCACCTCCGGATCGCGGCCGTCGAGGAAGACGGTCAGGCGGCCCACCGTCACCGCGTTGCTGGTCAGCCCGTAGGAGCGGCGGCGGATCGCCTCCAGCCGGGCACGGATTTCGGTGCTGACGACCGGCTTCACCAGCACGTCGTCGGCCCCAGCCCGCAGGATCCCGGCGGTGGTGTTGGCGCAGCGGCGCTCGATCAGGCAGATGATCGCGGCGGTGACGTTGCGGGCGCGCAGCATGGCGACGCAGGCCTCGGTGTCGCCGACATCGCCGATGATGATCGCGTCGTGCGCGATGTCGACGGAGCCATGCCCGCCCACCAGATCGCGCAGGCCATTCAGGTCCAGGCGGTCATGGTTAACCTTGCACAGGGCGAGTTGCTTGCCGATGGCGTCGGCAATCAGATCGGCTGGCTCAATCAGCAAAGCCTGCATTGGATTCTCCATTGTCGAGCAAGCGCAGATAAAGCATTGTTTTTTACGCAATTGCGCTGATGTCACATGCTTATCACAGCCCCAAAAGAACCTATCCAAAGGCAGCATGTCAACAGATAGGGTTACCCGGATAGACATAGGCACAACCCTGGTTTTACGTGGTTTTAATGGTTCCGTTCGACTAAAGACTGGATAAATTTTTATTCATGTGGCGTTTTACTTGGAAACTCTATGCGAATTTCGAGTGATCGCTGCAAACAACCATTAATTCGTCCGCCACCTATGGTTAACGTTGGTGATGAAGCAGAAAACCAACGCTTACAAACATGAACGCTGGTTTAACCCTGATGTCCTAGGGTCCCCGGGCACCCGTGTTTGAGGAGGTTCCATGTCCGGAACGAGCCTGTCCGTCCTTGGGGCGGCCACAGCCGCTGCTTTCCTGCTTGCGCTCGGAGGCTGCGCGCAAGTGTCGCAGGCCCCCGACAGCGATTACCGCCAAGCCCTTGAAAAAGCGCTGACCGCCGGCCGATGCGACGGCGATGCCGTGCGTGAGCTGTGGTCGGCCTATGGGCGCTGGCACGGAGTCGCCTCCTCCATCGCCGGCCATCCGATGACCGACGAGGCCGCCGCCCTGCTGCGCCAGGGCGACCGGTTCCGCATCCTGAACTGCCCGGAGGTGGCGCGCGCGTCCTACCAGACGCTGATCCGCCGCTTTCCGGAGGACGGCTTCGCCCCGATGCGCGAGGCGGCGCGGATGTCGCTGCGGTCGCTGCCGCCCCCTCCCCCCATTGCGGGCGGGCCGGTCCCGGTCAGGCCACCGGCGGAGATTTGAGGGCAGAGAGAGGGGGGCGGTGATCCGGGGGCGGGTCGTGCTGCCGGCTGCGGCGCGGCAAATGGCCCGGAAACGGCGAAGGCCGCCAACCCGTTCCGGTTGGCGGCCTTCATAGATGGTGGTCCCGACTGGGATTGAACCAGTGACCCCTACGATGTCAACGTAGTGCTCTCCCGCTGAGCTACGAGACCACGGGAACCCAAAACTGTCGCTCCAGTCATGGAGCGGGCGAAGGGATTCGAACCCTCGACCCCAACCTTGGCAAGGTTGTGCTCTACCCCTGAGCTACGCCCGCAAAGTGGCGCGAGTGACGGGACTTGAACCCGCGGCCTCCGGCGTGACAGGCCGGCGCTCTAACCAACTGAGCTACACCCGCGCTGAGGAGCGGCGCCTTATACAAGGCTTCACCCCGACAGACAAGACCTAAACCTACTCAAACTCTTCAGAAGTGGTGGAGCCAAGGAGGATCGAACTCCTGACCTCTACAATGCCATTGTAGCGCTCTCCCAGCTGAGCTATGGCCCCACTATACTTCTGCACCTCTACACCAACACTTGGAGTGTTGGTGCGCTTGGAGGGACTCGAACCCCCACGGCCTTTCAGCCACTAGGACCTGAACCTAGCGCGTCTACCAATTCCGCCACAAGCGCTTTCCCCGCACCGCGTTGGGCGCCGCGGGGAGCGCTTATGTAGCGGGATGGATCGCGGCCCGCAAGCGGAGAATTCACTCTCCGTGAATTTTTTTCTGGCGCCCGTTCCGGCGGGCCAGAAGGGCCAGCCCGACCCCCACCGCCGCCGCCGCGGCCACCCCGGCGCCGATGCGCCATGCCGTCCGGTTCACGTCGCCGAACACCGTCGCGCCGCGCAGGATGGTGGTCGCCATCGGCTCCGGACGGTCGGGGTCGAGCAGGCGCTCCTCCACCAGCTTGCGTTCCGTCTCGGTCAGCGGCTGCGGCTCCAGCGGGCGGAGCGAGCGGCCGGCCGGGCGGACCAGCCGGTCGATGGTGGCGGTCAGCGATCCGGTCGCCTCCTCCGTGCGCTCCACCTCCTCGACGGAGACGCCGAGATGCTCCGCCATCAGGCGGGTGCGGACCGAGCGGATGGAGCGGCAGACCTCCGGCCTCTCGCCCGGCGCGCACTCGATGGCGAGGTCGCATTCGGTGTCCAGCCCCTGGGACCGGTTGTTGATGTTGGACGACCCCACCCGCAGCAGCCGGTCGTCGACCACCAGCACCTTGGCATGGACATAGATGCCCTCGCCGCCCTCGGTCACCGGCGCCAGGATGCGGAAGCGCGGGTTGGCGACGGCCTCGTGCAGGCGCTGGAGCAGCAGCGAGCGGGCGCTGCCCATCGACTCCTCCTCGATCCAGGCGGGAGTCCGTTCGGGATTGATCACCACCACCTCGGGCCCGTCGGGCTCCGACAGCCGGTCGATGATGGCGCCGACGATCTTCTGCGAGGCGAAATACTGGCTTTCCAGATAGATGAAATCGCGCGCGGCGGCGATGGCGGCCAGATACAGCGCCTCGATCTCGCGCACGCCGCGCTTGCCGGTCTTCTGCGTCCCCTCATGGTCGGCCGCCCCATCATTTGCCATCGGGTCGGTGCGGGCGATTGCGACCGGCAGGTCGCGGAAGTCGGGCTCCAGATCCTCGGGCCAGAAGGCCGGGACGGGCGGCGGCGGGGTCAGCCTCTCGCCGGTCGCCCGGTGCCAGCGCTCCCTCGCCAGCTCGCCCAACGCCCGCGCCGCATCGCCATCGACGGCGGTCGTCACGTCATGGAAGGGACCGTAGGCCTCGCCGTTCGGCCGCACCCGCCGGGGATCGCCGTCGCGGTGGTCGGGCGTGTCCCAGCGGTCGGTGGTCATGTCGATGCCGCCGCAGAAGGCCAGCGCATCGTCGATGATGGCGATCTTCTGGTGGTGGCAGGCGCCGGGCGGATGGGCGGAATCCAGGCGGAAGCGCAGGCGCCGGCTGCTGATCCAGTCGAGCAGCACCAGTGGCGTCCCGCCGCGGAACGGCATCTTCAGGACCGCGAGATCCCATTTCAGCACGTTGATCGTCAGTTCCGGCCGGACCCGGACGATCCAGGACAGGAAATCGCCCAGCTCGTTCGGCACGCCCGGCATCGGATCGTCGGGTTCCAGCTTGATCCGGGTGTCGAAATCCCAGCCAATCAGCATCACCGTGTGGCGGGCATTCAGGATGGCCGCCTTGATCCGGGCGAAATAGGCGGCGGCGTCGATGATCACCGCCACGCGGTCCGCCGTCTCCATCCGCCAGCAGGTCCGGCCGGGCACCAGGATCGGATCGGCGCAGGGCTGGTTGGACTGGCTGGACTGGAGATTGGGAGTTGGGCGGGCGGCGTCAGGCATCGCGGCCATATCGACCATTCCTTCCGGCGTCGTGGGCGTCATCGCGGCAGCGGAGCCGCTGCCGTGCCTTCGATGAACCCCGCGAACCGGGGGGCGGTTCCCGCCCTGCGCTCAGCCCGCCCGGAATCGCAGCTGCATCCGGTGGCGGTAGGTCTCGCCGGGATCGAGCCGGGCCGAGGGGAAATGGCCGATGTTCGGGCTGTTGGGAAAGCGCTGGCTCTCCAGCGCCAGCCCGCCGAAGCGGCAGTAAGGCTGTCCGCCCTTGCCGACGATTGTCTCGCTGAGATAGCCGCCGGTGTAGACCTGAAGGCCCGGCTGGTCGGTCAAAAGCTCCATCCGCCGGCCGCTGCCGGGATGCTCCAGCACCGCCACCGGCCGCAATTCCCCTGCCGCCCCCTCCAGGCACCAGTTGTGGTCGAAGCCGAAGCCGCCGACGGCATCCAACGCCTCGCCCAACACCACCCCGTTTCGCAGGTCGAAGGGCGAGCCGTCCACCGGCCGGACCTCTCCGGTCGGGATCAGGTCGGTGCCGACCGGCGTGGTGAAGCCGCCGCGCACCCACAGCCGCTGGTCGCGCAGGTCGCCCGATGCGTGGCCGGCAAGGTTCCAGTAGCTGTGATGAACGACGTTGACGATGGTCGGCCGGTCGGTCGTCGCCGTCATGGCGATGTCCAGCACCCCGTCGTCGGTCAGCCGGTAGCGCGTCGTCGCCGTCAGCGTCCCCGGATAACCCTGGTCGCCATCCGGCGAGACGAGCGTGAAGGTGACGGCGTTCTCCGCCGCATCGGCCTCCGCCCGCCAGATCCGCCGATCGAACCCGTCCGGCCCGCCATGCAGCTGGTTCGGCGGCTCGTTGACCGCCAGCGCATGGCGCACGCCGTCCAGCGTGAAGGCCGCGCCGCCGATGCGGTTGCCGTAGCGGCCGCAGGTGGCGCCGAAATAGGCGTCGCTCGCCAAGTAATCGGCCACCCGGTCGAAGCCCAGCACCACGTCGGCCGGCGTTCCGTCGCGGCCCGGCACCAGCATCCGCACCAGCCGGGCGCCATGGGCGACCACCGTCGCCTCCAGCCCGCCGGCTGAGAGGGTGAAGCCCTCCACCGGCCGACCCTCGTCCAGGCCCTCGACGGTGTCGAACAGGAAACTCTCGATGGGCATCACGCCTCCGCCGGTTCGCCGCCGCGGCCGGCCCAGACCGTCAGCAGGCCCTTCTGCAACAGGATGAAGACGAACAGCAGCACGCCGATGGCGATCTTGGTCCACCAGCTGCTGAGCGTTCCATCGAAGGTGATGTAGGTCTGGATCAGCCCCTGGATCAGCACGCCGACGAAGGTGCCGACGACATAGCCGTAGCCGCCGGTCAGCTGCGTCCCGCCGATCACCACCGCGGTGATGGTGTCCAGTTCCACCCCGGTCGCCGCCAGCGAATAGCCGGCGCCGGTGTAGAGTGAGAAGACGATCCCCGCCAGACCGGCCAGCAGCCCCGACAGCCCGTAGACCGCCACCGTCGTCCGCGCCACCGGCACGCCCATCAGCTCCGCCGACTGGCGGTTGCCGCCCAGGGCATAGAGGTTGGCGCCGAAGCGCGTCCAGTGCGCCAGCACCACCGCCGCGGCCACCACCCCCAGCATCAGCAGCGCCGGCAGGCTCAGCTTCAGCCCGAAGTCGAAGCGCAGCGCCATGTCGTTCAGCTCGCCATAGAGCGGGTGGTTGATCGGCACGGAGTCGGTGGTCAGCACGAAGCCCAGTCCACGGGCGATGAACATGCCGGCCAGCGTGACGATGAAGGGCGGCATCTGGAAGACATGGATCACCCCGCCCATCGCCGCGCCGAAGCCGCCGGCGGCGATGAGCGCCACGGCGAAGGCGGGAATGGGGTGCCAGCCGCCATGCTCGATCAGCACGGCCAGCAGCACGGTGGTGAAGCCGATCACGGCGCCCACCGACAGGTCGATGCCGCCGGACAGGATGACGAAGGTCATGCCGACCGCGGTGATGCCGAGAAAGGCGTTGTCGGTCAGAAGGTTGGCCACAACCCGCCAGGAGGCGAAGTTGGGGAACTGCGCAGCGCAGATCAGGAATCCCACCACCAGCACGGCGGTGGTGACGATCAGCGGAAGGAACCGCTGGAGTACACCGGTCATGGTTTCGCCCCTCCACTGGTCGGTGCCACCGGCGGCTTGACCGTTCCGATCGGCCGGGCGCCCTTGGGCCGCGGCAGCAACAGGGTCAGCGCCGGCGATTGCAGCAGCAGGACGACCAGCAGGACGCCCGCCTTGACGATCAGGTTGAATTCCGGTTTGAAGCCGCTCAGCAGAATGCCGGTGTTCATCGCCTGGATGATCAGCGCGCCCACCACCGACAGCACCAGCCCGAAGCGCCCGCCGAGCAGCGAGGTGCCGCCGACCACCACCGCCAGGATGGCGTCCAGCTCCAGCCACAGCCCGGCATTGTTGGCGTCGGCGCCGCGGATGTCGGCGGTGACGATCAGCCCGGCCACCGCCGCGCACAGCCCGCACCAGACATAGACGGCGACCAGCACCACCGGCGTGTTGACGCCGGCCCCGGCGCTGGACAGCCGGTTGACGCCGACCGCCTCGATCATCAGCCCCAGCGCGGTCGCCCGCACCAGCAAAGCCGTCACCGCCAGCGCGACGATGGTCAGCACCACCGGCATCGGCACGGTCAGGAAGGAGCCGCTGCCGATGAAGGCGAGCGCCGGGCTGGTGAAGGTGACGATCTGCCCCTCGGTCACCAGCTGGGCGATGCCGCGGCCGGCGACCATCAGGATCAGGGTGGCGATGATCGGCTGGATGCGCAGGACCGCCACCAGCACGCCGTTCCACAGCCCGCACAGCAGGCCGGCGGCCAGCGACGCCGCCAGCACCGCCGGCAGGCTCCAGCCCGCCCCGGTCATGGTGGCGGCGATGGCGCCGGAGATCGCCATGACGGCGCCGACCGACAGATCGACGCCGCGGGTGGCGATGACCATCGTCATGCCGATGGCGAGCAGCGCCACCGGGGCGCCGCGGTTGAGCACGTCGATCAGGCTGCCGAACAGCCGGCCGTCCTGCAGGCGGATCGCGAAGAAATCGGGAAACAGCAGCCAGTTGGCCAGCAGGACGGCGATCAGCGCGCCATATTGCGGCAGGTTGCGCGACGGGCCGGGTGCGGACAGCGTCATTGCCGCACCTCCGAAACGGTCGATTCCGACGCGAAGACATTGGGCGTCTCCGACGCGATCGCGGCGACGATGCGCTCCACGCTGACCTCCCCTCCCCTCAGTTCCGCCACATGGCGGCGGTCGCGCAGCACGACGACGCGGCGGCTGTAGGCAACGATCTCCTCCAGCTCCGACGACACCACCAGCAGCGCCATGCCGTCGGCGCACAGCCGCTCGATCAGGCGGATGATCTCGGCATGCGCGCCGACATCGATGCCGCGCGTCGGCTCGTCGAGGATCAGCAGCCGCGGCTCGGTCGCCAGCCAGCGCGCCAGCAGCGCCTTCTGCTGGTTGCCGCCCGACAGCAGCTGGATCGGCCGTTCGGCGTCAGGCGTGCGGATGTCGAGCAGGCGGATGAAGCGGTCGGCGATCTCCTCCTGGCGGCGGCGCGGGATCGGCTTGAGCCAGCCCTGCCGCGCCTGGAGCGCCAGGATGATGTTCTCGCGCACCGACAGCTCGCCGACGATGCCCTCCTTCTTGCGGTCCTCCGGGCAGAAGCCGAAGCCGAGCCGCACGGCGTCGCGCGGCCCTTTCAGCCGCACCGCCTGCCCGTCCACCGTAGCCTCGCCGGTGTCGGCGCGGTCCATGCCGAAGACCAGCCGCACCGTTTCCGTGCGGCCGGAGCCCAGCAATCCCGCCAGCGCCACCACCTCGCCTGGACGGATGGCGAGGTCGAAGGGCTCGACGCTGCGCGACTTGCCAAATCCTTTGAAGCTTGCCAGCGGCGGGCGGCTGTCCAGCTCCGCCGGGCCGAGGTCGATGCGGTGGGCCGCCGCCTCCAGCTCCCGCCCCAGCATCATGGCGACGAGGTCGAGGCGCGGCAGGTCGGCCGTGCGCCGCTCGCCGACCAGCCGGCCGTTGCGCAGCACGGTGATGCTGTCGCAGACCTCATAGACCTGGTCGAGGAAATGGGTGACGAAGACGATGCCGATCCCGCGCGAGCGCAGGGTGCGCATGACCTTGAACAGCACCGCCACCTCCTGCGCGTCCAGGCTGGCGGTCGGCTCGTCCAGGATCAGCACCTTGGCCGACATGTCGACCGCGCGGGCGATGGCGATGATCTGCTGCGTGGCGACCGAGAAGCGGCCGAGCGGCGCGGTCACGTCGATGGACAGGCCATAGGGATGCAGCACCGCCCGCGCCCGCCGCCGCATGGCGCCGCGGTCGACCAGCCCCCAGCGCATCGGCTGGCGCCCCAGGAACAGGTTCTCCGCCACCGACAGGTTCGGCAGCAAATTGACCTCCTGATAGACGGTGCCGATGTGCAGGCGCTGCGCGTCCTCCACTCCGCGGGGTGAGATCTCCCGCCCCTCCAGCGCCACGGTGCCGCCGTCGCGCTGGTAGACGCCGGTCAAGGTCTTGATGAGCGTCGATTTTCCGGCGCCGTTCTCGCCCAGCAGGGCATGGATCTCGCCATGGCGCAGGGTGAAATCGACGCCGTCGAGCGCCTGCACGCCGAGGAACGCCTTCGACAGGCCCCGGATCGCCAGCAGGGGAGCGGAAGGGGGAGCGGTGGATGCCGTCATGGCGGACCTCGCCGGATGCGCAACGAAACATGTGGGGCCGCGGGGAGATGCCCCCGCGGCCCCGAACGTCAGACCAAATCAGTAGGCGTCCTTGCGGCGCTCATACTCGGCCTTGGCGGTGTCCGGGGTGAACAGGGCCGATTCCGTCTGGATCCACTTCGGCGGCGCCTTGCCGTCCTTCTTGAAGGCGATCAGCGCGTCATAGGCCGGGCCGGCCATGTTCGGCGTCAGCTCGACCGTGGCGTTCGCCTCGCCTTCCGACATCGCCTTGAAGATGTCCGGCACGCCGTCGATGGAGACGACCAGGATGTCCTTGCCCGGCTTCAGGCCGGCTTCCTTGATCGCCTGGATGGCGCCGACGGCCATGTCGTCGTTGTGGGCGTAGACGGCGCAGATGCCCTTGCCGCCATTCTCGGCCTTGATGAAGCTCTCCATCACCTCCTTGCCCTTGGCGCGGGTGAAGTCGCCGGACTGGGTGCGGATGATCTTCATCCCCGGATTCTTGGCGACGATCTCGTCGAAGCCCTTCTTGCGGTTGATGGCCGGCGACGAGCCGACGGTGCCCTGCAATTCGACCACCGCGCACTTGCCGCCGGTCTGCTTGGCGAGCCACTCGCCGGCCACCCGGCCTTCATGCACGGTGTCGGAGGTGACGGCGGTCATGTAGAGGCTCTGGTCCTTGGTCTCGATCTGGCGGTCGAGCAGCACCACCGGGATCTTGGCCTCCTTGGCCTCCTTCAGCACCGAATCCCAGCCGGTCGCCACCACCGGCGCGATGAAGATCGCATCGACGCCCTGGGCGACGAAGGAGCGGACGGCCTTGATCTGGTTCTCCTGCTTCTGCTGGGCGTCGGAGATCTTCAGGTCGATGCCGCGCTTGTCGGCCTCCGCCTTGGCGGTCTTGGTCTCGGCCGCGCGCCAGCCCGATTCCGAGCCGATCTGCGAGAAGCCGACCACCAGCTTCTTGTCGGCGGCCTGGACGGCGCCGAGCCCGATGAACAGGGCCGCAGCAGCGGTGGCGGCGGAGATCACCCATTTCCTGGACATCCGAATCACTCCCTGAGTGTTTATGGCGAGGTTTTATTGCGGTGCGCGATGGACGAGGGGCAGGCGATGGGACTGGGCGCTGGAAGATCGTGATCGCGGCCCGGTCCGGAATTGTTCGTCATGCCTACTTTAAGTACGCAGAACCATAACTGTCCAATACGATTCTTGACCGATGCGATGCTGAAAAGGATATGGCCGGCCAAAGTGGCGGCCAAAAAAACGGCCGAATCCGGTCAAAAAAACGGCCGGGCAGCGGAATGCCGCCCGGCCGTGAGATGACCCCGTTCCAGCCTGGACCGGGGCCGACGCACCCGAGGGAGAGCGCGCCGGGACGCAACCACCGCGGCGGGATGGAGAGAAACACCGCGGCGGCGCGAAGCCGAAGGAGACGAAAAGGCCAGGACGTCGGTCGGCCTTTTCCAGAGCGAATGGTTCTTAGAAGGCCAGATCGGTCCGGATGATGAAGATGTCGCCCTTGTCGCTGTTGGCGGCGACGTCGGAGCTGAGCTTGAAGTGGTTGTATTCCGGCGCGAGGCTGAAGCCGGGAGCGACGACATACTTGGCGCCGACGGTGATCAGCTCGAACTTGCTGCGGCCGCGCACAGTCAGGTCGCCGGCGTCCTTGGCGTTCAGGTAGCCGACACCCAGCGTGGTGGGACCGAAGGTGTACTGCGCGCCGGCAGTCCAGACGTCCTGCTTCTCGCGGCTGACGATGGCAGCGCTGGATTTGGCATAGCCGCTGTCGCCCGACCAGGCATAGCTGCCGCCGATCTTGAAGCCGGCGTAGGCCAGCGTCAGGCCGGCATGGGTGGAGGACAGCTTGTCGAACTGCTGCGCCGGGGTGGTGGTGGAGTTCTTGGCCTCGCCGCCGAGATAGAACAGGCTGCCGTTGACCGCGACGCCGCCCAGCGTGTTGGTGTAGGTGCCGCCGACCTCGTACACGTCGCGATAGGCGCCGGTGCGGTTGGCCGAGGCGAGCGCCAGCTTGGAGCGGTTGACGTCGGTGTTGCTGCTGTCCGACGCCGGCTGGTAGGAGGCGCCGAGCTTGAAGCCGGCGATTTCCGGCGTCCAGTAGGTGGCGCGGGTGGCGCTGTTGCCGGAGATCAGGGCGCGGATGTTGCCGATGGTGACCGGCGCGTTGGCCGCGCTGTTGCCGAGCCAGGACGGGAAGGAACCGTCGACGCCGCCGGTGCCCCAGTCGGACGGGGCGATGATGCCGCTGTCGTCGGACGGGCCGTTCTCGACGCCCAGATGCAGGACGCCGAAGCCGCCGTTCACGAAGATGAAGGCGCGGTCGTTGGTGACGGTGCGGGCGTTGTTGGTGCCGTTCTCCGCCAGCAGGCGGATGCGGGCGCCGTATTCCAGCCCGTTGTCGGCCTTGGCCTTCGGCGTCACCAGCAGGCGCAGGCGGTTGCGGAACTCGGTGTTGCGCTGGCCGCTGTCGCGGTCCTGGTTGACGTAACCGCCTTCGAAATAGGCGTCGCCGCCGAGCATGATGTCGAACTTCGACTGGGCGGAGGCGGAGCCGGCCGCCGTGACACAGGCGAGCGAAAGGGTGGCTGCGCCAAGCAGCAGAGCTGATCTCACCATTTGCGTTTCCTCTAAATGCGGTTTGTTTTTGCTTCGATGCACTGGGTGGGAGCGATGCTTCGGCGATGCGTCAGACGCACGCCCTGCCCGACCGTCAGGCCCGGTCCGAGACCGGGTCCGACGGTGTCCTCTGCGTCGGCGCTCCCTCCGACGCAGCCATTGCGGGTTGCTGGTGCCGGTCGGTCCCGGCCCCGGTCATCTCGGACCGGCGGTCACTCCCGTCCCAAAGTCCCGTCGACCCGGCGCCACAGCCCGAGCGGGTTGCCGTCGCGCAGGGCCTCCGGCAGCAGGTCGGCGGGGATGTCCTGGTAGCAGACCGGGCGCAGGAAGCGGCGGATCGCCAGCGTGCCGACCGAGGTGCTGCGCGGGTCCGAGGTCGCCGGGAACGGGCCGCCATGCACCATGGCGTGGCAGACCTCCACCCCCGTCGGCCAGCCATTCGCCAGGATGCGCCCGGCCTTGCGCTCCAGCGTCGGGATCAGCCCGGCCACCGCCGCCTTGTCCGCCCCATCCATCTGCAAGGTCGCCGTCAGCTGCCCTTCCAGCCTTTCCGCCACCACCGTCATCGCCGCAACGTCCGGGCAGCGGATCAGCAGCGAGGCGGCGCCGAACACCTCCTCCTGCAACTCCGTGTCGGCCAGGAAGGCGTCCGCCGTCGTGGTGAAGAAGGCCGCCTGCGCCTGGTTCGGCCCGCTGCAGGCCAGACCGCGCGCTAGCGTCGCCACCTCGCCGCTGCCGGCCAGCTTGGCGACGCCGCTGTCGAAGGCGGCATGGATGCCCGGCGTCAGCATGGTCGAGGCCGCACTGCCGCCGATGGCCTCCACCGCAGCATCGACGAAGCGGTCGAGGTCCGGCCCGTCCACCGCCAGCAGGATGCCGGGGTTGGTGCAGAACTGCCCGGCGCCCATGGTCAGCGAGGCGACGAACGCCTTGCCCAGCGCCTCGGCGCGCGAGGCCAGCGCCGCCGGCATCAGGAAAACCGGGTTGATGCTGCTCATCTCGGCATAGACCGGGATCGGCTCCGGCCGCTTGGCCGCCACCCCCATCAGCGCCAGCCCGCCGCGGCGCGAGCCGGTGAAGCCGACCGCCTTGATCCGCGGATCGGCGACCAGCGCCGTGCCGATCTCGTTGCCGGTGCCGAACAGCAGGGAGAAGACGCCCTCGGGCAGGCCGCAGGAGGCGACCGCCGCCTGGATGGCGCGGCCGACCAGCTCCGAGGTGCCGGGATGGGCGCCATGGCCCTTGACCACCACCGGACAGCCGGCGGCGAAGGCGGACGCGGTGTCGCCGCCCGCCACCGAGAAGGCGAGCGGGAAGTTGGAGGCGCCGAACACCGCGACCGGCCCCAGCGCGATGTGGCGCTGGCGGATGTCGGCGCGCGGCAGCGGGGTGCGCGCCGGCAGGGCCGGGTCGATGCGGGCCTCGACCCAGCTTCCTTCGCGCACCACCTGGGCGAACAGGCGGAGCTGGCCGACGGTGCGGCCGCGCTCGCCCTCCAGCCGGGCGCGCGGCAGGCCGCTCTCGGCCATGGCGCGGACGATCAGCTCGTCGCCGATGTCGAGGATGTTCTGGGCGACCGTCTCCAGGAAGGCGGCGCGCTGCTCCAGGCCGGTCTCGCGGAAGGCATCGAAGGCGGCCCAGGCCAGCGCGCAGGCGCGCTCCACCTCGGCGGCACCACCGCCGCCGAAGACAGGCTCCAGCGCCTCGCCGGTGGCGGGGTCGAAAGCGCGGAACCCGCCCTGGCCGCCGCGGTGGGCGCGAGCACCGATCAGCATCTCGCCGGTGATGGTCATGATGTCTTCCTTCTTTGGCCGCGGGTGGGGCACTCGCCGCCGCCTCGGTTCATCTGCTGGGCATGCCATCTATCATGTCATCATTCATCATACAAGTATGTGGCCGCCAAACACCCCATCTGCACCGCGATCACACTGCCAGCACTGGCTTGCTTGTCTATTGTCGTATAGGTTTTGTGGGTGTTAATTCTTCGGATGGCGTGGTGACGGGCGGCCCGTCCCTGGGGTTCTGGTTGGGTGAGGATGGTGATGACAGCGCGCAGGCGCCGGGATCCGCTGGCGAAGCAACTGGTGGATGCCCTGGCCGAACGGATTTCCAGCGGACAGTTCAAGAGCGGCGACCGGCTGCCGAGCGAACAGGATCTGATCGACGAATTCGGCGTCAGCCGTACCGTGGTGCGAGAGGCCATCGCCAATCTGAAGGCGGTCGGCATGGTTTCCACCCGGCAGGGGCTGGGGGCCTTCGTCCTGCGCGACGCCGCGATCCTGCCCTTCCGCATCGAGGAATCGACTCTGGAGGCGGTGAACGAGGCGATTTCGGTGCTGGAGGTCCGCATCAGCCTGGAATCGGAGGCGGCCTATCTCGCCGCCATCCGCCGTGACGACAGCCAATTGGCCAGCATGCGCGAGGCGCTGGACACCATGACGGCGGCGGTTGAGGCGGGCGAGGACGCCATCGACGCTGATCTGGCCTTTCACAGCGCCATCGCCGCGGCGACCGGAAACAAACATTTCCTGGCCCTGTTCTCCTATCTCGGGTCGCTGCTGATCCCGCGCGCCCGCGTGCGCTACGGCCATCTGGAGGGCGATTCGCGCCGGCAATATCTGCGGCGGATCAACGACGAGCACCAGACCATTTACGCCGCCATCGAACGGCAGGACCCGGAGGGCGCCCGCGCCGCCATCCGCCTGCACCTGAACGGCAGCCGCGACCGGCTGCGCGCCGGCGGCGACTTCAAGGCGGGCGCCGCGGCGGGCTGAAGGCCCACTCAACATCGGCCCCGGACACAATGAAAGGGACGCAGCCGCACCGCCGGCCGCGTCCTTTTTGTTTTACCGGGCGGGCTTTCGCCGCCTGCCGATTGGTGGAAGTGCTGATTGCCTCAGTGCGCATCAAATCACTTGTATGATGACTGATATGGTGCTAATCGTCCTGTCATCAGACGCCGCCGGTGTCGAACGGATCGCCGCTACGCCGGCCCGCGGCTTCGTCTCCGCAGACAGTCTCCACTGTTTTTCCAAGGATGCCCCCGATGGAACCGCAAGCCCTGAAGGCCGTCGTCAGCGAAGGTCTTCTGTCATTCCCGCTGACCGATTTCACCGCCGACGGCACCTTCGAGCCGGGCGGCTATGCCCGCCGCCTGGAATGGCTGAAGCCCTATGGCGCGTCCGCCCTGTTCGCCGCCGGCGGTACCGGGGAGCTGTTCTCCCTGACCCCTGACGAGCACAAGAGCATCGTTGCGCTGGCCGTCGAGGTCTGCGGCAAGGAGGTGCCGATCATCGCCGGCGTCGGCTATTCCACCCGCATCGCGATCGAGATGGCGCAGGCGGCCGAGAAGTCCGGCGCCGCAGGAATTCTGGTGCTGCCGCATTATCTGACCGAGGCCGACCAGGAGGGCGTCGCCGCCCATGTCGAGGCGATCTGCAAGTCGGTCGGCATCGGCGTCATCATCTACAACCGCGCCACCTGCAAGCTGGGCGCCGACCGGCTGGCCCGACTGGCGGAACGCTGCCCCAACCTGATCGGCTTCAAGGACGGGCTCGGCGACATCGAGATGATGACGACCATCCGCCGCCGGATGGGCGACCGCTTCAGCTACCTGGGCGGCCTGCCGACCGCCGAGGTCTATGCCGCCGCCTACCGCGCCATCGGCGTGCCGGTCTATTCGTCGGCCGTCTTCAACTTCATCCCGCGCACGGCGATGGAGTTCTACCGCGCGGTCGCGTCGGGCGACACGGCGACCACCGACCGGCTGCTCGACCAATTCTTCCTGCCCTATCTGGCGATCCGCAACCGAAAGGCCGGCTACGCCGTCAGCATCGTCAAGGCGGGCGCCGCCATCGTCGGCCGTCCCGCCGGCCCGGTGCGCGCGCCGCTAACCGACTGCACGCCGGCCGAGGTCGAGGAGCTGCGCGCCCTGATCGAAGCTCTGGGCCCCCAGTAAATCCAGTAAGCCACGGCAACACGCCATAGCCGGTCGGGCAGGCGCCGGGCTACAGTCCCCGACGCCGGTTACAAGGTGCAGCCAATGACGCCGGACCCGTCGAACGGGTCCGGGAATGGACTGCCGCGCCTGCCCGCCCTCATGCCTTGAGGGAGGAAATTCCATGACAATCGAGAGCACCGCCTCCAACGGCGCGGCCGAACGGTCTGCCTATTCCGCCACCGCTGCGGTCCCGGCAAAGCGGACCAACGTCCGCTATCTCATCCTCGCGATGCTGTTCCTGGTCACGGTCGTCAATTACGCTGACCGCGCGACCCTGTCGATCACCGGCCCGGTGATCTCCAAGGAGCTGGGAATCGGCGCGGCGGAGATGGGCTTCATCTTCTCCGCCTTCGGCTGGGCCTATGTGCTGGGCCAACTGCCGGGCGGCTGGCTGCTCGACCGCTTCGGGTCGAAGCTCGTCTACGGCTTGAGTATCTTCACCTGGTCGGTCTTCACCCTGATGCAGGGCACCATCGGCTTCCTCGCCGGCGGAGCCGCGGTCATGTTGCTGTTCGCCCTGCGCTTCGCCGTCGGTTTCGCCGAGGCGCCATCCTTTCCCGGCAACAGCCGCGTTGTGGCGGCATGGTTTCCGGGCAACGAGCGCGCCACCGCATCGGCGGTCTTCAATTCCGCCCAGTATTTCGCGACGGTGATCTTCGCGCCGCTGATGGGCTGGCTGACCCATTCCTTCGGCTGGCACTGGGTGTTCGGCGTCATGGGCGGGCTCGGCATCGTCATGGCCGGCGTGTGGATGAAGACTGTCTATGCGCCGAATAACCACCCCCTCATCAACCAGGCCGAGCTTGACTACATCGCCGCCGGCGGCGGACTGGTCAACATGGACGACGGGAAGAAGCAGGCATCGGCTGCGCAGGGCGGGGCCAAGTGGGATTACATCCGTCAGCTCTTCGCCAGCCGCATGATGGTCGGCATCTTCCTCGGCCAGTTCTGCATCAACGCGATCACCTATTTCTTCATCACCTGGTTCCCGGTCTATCTGGTCCAGGCCCGCGGCATGTCGATCCTGAACGCCGGCTTCATCGCCTCCATCCCGGCAATCTGCGGCTTCGCCGGCGGCATCCTGGGCGGCGTGCTGTCCGATGCCATGCTGCGCCGGGGCTTCTCGCTGACCGCGGCCCGCAAGACGCCGATCGTGCTGGGCATGCTGATGTCGATGGCGATGATCGTCTGCAACTACACCGATCTGCAGTGGATCATCGTGGCACTGATGGCGCTGGCCTTCTTCGGCAAGGGCATCGGGGCGCTGGGCTGGGCCGTCATGTCGGACTGCGCGCCGAAGGAGATCACCGGCCTCAGCGGCGGCGTGTTCAACATGTGCGGCAACATCTCGTCGATCACCACGCCGATCATCATCGGCTACATCATCCAGACAACCGGCTCCTTCAACGGCGCGCTGGTCTTCGTCGGCGCCAACGCCCTGATCGCGGCGGTCAGCTATCTCGTCATCGTCGGCGAGATCAAGCGGATGGAACTGAGGACGTAACGGCCGGCGGGGCGGCGGTCCAAGGCCTGCCGCCCCCGGCGCGGTCCGTGTCGAACGGTTTGACAGGGGGCATCCCATGTATATCGGCGAACAGCTCATCAATCCCACCGACAAGCGCCTGCGCCTGTCCGCCCAGCTCGGCGCCAAAGGCATTGTCATCGACAGCCGGCCGAACACGCCGGTGATGGCCGACGACGATGTCGGGGCCGGCCTGTGGGACGGCCGCAAGGTCGCCGCCCAGCGCAAGTGGGTGGAGAGCCATGGCCTTGGTCTTGACTGTCTGGCGCTGGATGTCGGCTCCATCCTGCTCGACAGCCTGCGGGCGCCGGAGAAGGCGGCGGCCACGGCGGAGCGGCTGCGCCACAACATCCGCGCCGCGGCGGACGGCGGTGTCGACACGGTGAAATACACCGTCGCCATGGTCGGCATCACCCGCACCGGCGAGGTGGAGGGGCGCGGCGGCATGCGCTGCTCGACCTTCAAGGCCGACGAGTACAAGGCGGAGAACGACGCCCGCTTCTCCTACTGGGGTACCGTGCTGCCGGACGACGAGGATGCGCGTGCCGGCGGCGCTGCCGAAACCTGCGGGCAGGTGATGGCAAGCGAGGCCGGCGGCGTCAGCGAGGCCGACGGCTGGCGCGCCATCGAATATCTGGTGGAGGCGATCCTGCCGACCGCCGAGAAGTCCGGGGTGAAGCTGGCCTGCCACCCGCACGACCCGGCCTATCCGCCGGGCGGGCTGAACGGCGTTCACCATGTGCTGGGGTCGCTGGACGGCCTGCGCCGCTTCATCAATCTGGCGCCGGAAAGCAAGTCCCTCGGCTTCAATTTCTGCCAGGGCACCATCGCCGAGATGTCGCGCGATCCCACCGCGACGGTGCTGGAGGCGATCCGCGAGTTCGGGCCGCAGAACCGCATCTTCATGGTCCATTTCCGCAACATCAAGGGCGGCTACCTCGACTTCCGCGAGGCGATGCCCGACGAGGGATCGGTCGACATGGCCGCCTGCATCCGCGCCTACCGCGAGGTCGGATACCGGGGCGTCCTCTGCCCCGACCATGTTCCCTTCTCCGAGGTCGATCCCGACCGCGAACGCTTCTTCGCCTTCGCGCTCGGCTATACCCAGGCCCTGCTGCAAGCCGCCTGATCCGCCTTTCCCGCCTTTCCCGCTTTCGAGACCCCGCACCATGGCCACTCACATGTCCTCGCCCAAAGTCACCGAAATGCTGGTCGTGCCGGTCGCCGGACAGGACAGCATGCTGCTGAATCTGTCGGGTGCCCATGCGCCCCACTTCACCCGCAACGTTGTGATCCTGAAGGACAGCGCCGGCCACACCGGCGTCGGCGAGGTGCCGGGCGGCGAGAAGATCCGCCAGACACTGGAGGACGCCCGCACCCTGGTCGTCGGCCAGCCGGTCGGCGCCTGGAACAACATCCTCAACAGTGTGCGCCGCGGCTTCGCCGACCGCGATTCCGGCGGGCGCGGTTTGCAGACCTTCGATTTGCGCATCACCATCCATGCGGTGACCGCGCTGGAGGCGGCGCTGCTCGATCTGCTGGGCCAGTTCCTGGAGGTGCCGGTCGCAGCCCTGCTGGGCGAAGGGCAGCAGCGCGACGCGGTGGAGATGCTGGGCTACCTGTTCTATGTCGGCGACCGCAACAAGACCGATCTGGCCTACCGGGCGGAGACGGACGCCAAGGATGAGTGGTTCCGCCTGCGCAACGAGGTGGCGCTGACCCCCGAGGCGGTGGTGCGGCTGGCCGAGGCCGCCCATGACCGCTACGGCTTCAACGACTTCAAGCTGAAGGGCGGCGTGCTGCGCGGCGAGGAGGAGATCGAGGCGGTGACGGCGTTGGCCAAGCGCTTCCCCAATGCCCGCGTCACGCTCGACCCGAATGGCGCGTGGTCGCTGGAGGAGGCGATCCGGCTATGCAAGGGAAAAGGCGACGTTCTGGCCTATGCCGAGGATCCCTGCGGCGCCGAACGGGGCTATTCCGGCCGCGAGGTGATGGCGGAGTTCCGCCGCGCCACCGGCCTGCCAACCGCCACCAACATGATCGCCACCGACTGGCGCCAGATGGGCCATGCCATCCAGTTGCAGTCGGTCGACATCCCGCTGGCCGACCCGCATTTCTGGACCATGCAGGGGTCCGTCCGCGTCGCCCAGATGTGCCACGAATGGGGGCTGACCTGGGGCTCGCACTCCAACAACCATTTCGACATTTCGCTGGCGATGTTCACCCATGTCGCCGCCGCCGCGCCGGGCAGGATCACCGCCATCGACACCCATTGGATCTGGCAGGACGGCCAGCGCCTGACCAGGGAACCGTTCCGCATCGAGGGCGGTCTGGTCGCCGTGCCGCAGAAGCCGGGCCTGGGCGTGGAGATCGATATGGACGAGCTGGCGAAGGCGCACGACCTCTACAAGCGGCACGGGCTGGGGGCGCGGGACGACGCCACGGCGATGCAGTTTCTGATCCCCGGCTGGACGTTCGACAACAAGCGGCCGTGTCTGGTGCGGTGAAGCCGCTCCGCAGCGCCTCCATCCCGACACACTCAGGGCAAGCCATGACACAGAAGCCTCTCTATATCCTGGTCCATCCCGAGGACAACGTCGCCATCGTGGTGAATTCCGGCGGGCTGCCGCCGGGAACGGCATTCGAGTGCGGGCTGGTCCTGACCGATTTCGTGCCGCAGGGTCACAAGGTGGCGCTGGCCGATCTGGACGAGGGAGCGTCCATTGTCCGGTACGGGCAGGTGATCGGCACCGCCGCCCGCCCAGTCCGCCGGGGCGCCTGGATCGAGGAATCCCTGGTCCGCCTGCCCGACGCGCCGGAATTGGACACGCTGCCGCTGGCGACCGCCGTGCCGCCCGACGCACCGGCGCTGGACGGCCACACCTTCCAGGGCTACCGCAATCCCGACGGGACGGTCGGCACGAAGAATGTGCTGGGCATCAGCATCAGCGTGCAGTGCGTGGCGGGGGTGATGGATTTCGCCATCGAGCGCATCAGGAAGGAGCTGCTGCCCAAATACCCCAACGTCGATGACGTGGTGGCGCTGAATCACACCTATGGCTGCGGCGTGGCGATCAACGCGCCGGGGGCGGCGGTGCCGATCCGCACGCTGCAGAACCTCGCCCGCAACCCCAATCTGGGCGGGGCGGTGATGGTGGTCGGGCTGGGCTGCGAGAAGCTCCAGCCGGAACGGCTGCTGCCGGCCGGGGTAGAACCGAGCATCGTCACGTTGCAGGACGAGCGCCACCAGGGTTTCGGCGACATGGTCGCCTCCATCCTGGAGATGGCGGACCGCCGGCTGGCCCAACTCAACGGGCGGCGGCGCGAGACCTGTCCGGCGTCGGATCTCGTCGTCGGGCTGCAATGCGGCGGCAGCGACGCCTTTTCCGGGGTGACCGCCAACCCGGCGGTGGGCTATGCCGCCGATCTGCTGGTGCGGGCCGGGGCGACGGTGATGTTCTCCGAAGTGACGGAGGTGCGCGATGCCATCCATCTGCTGACCCCGCGCGCCGTCGACGAGGAGACCGGCCGGGCGCTGATCCGCGAGATGCGCTGGTACGACGATTATCTGGAGACCGGTTCGGCCGACCGCAGCGCCAACCCGACCCCCGGCAACAAAAAGGGCGGCCTCGCCAACGTGGTGGAGAAGGCGCTGGGATCCATCGCCAAGTCGGGCACCAGCCCGATCGTCGGCGTGCTGTCGCCGGGCGAGCGGGCGACGCGCAAGGGGCTGCTCTATGCCGCCACGCCGGCCAGCGACTTCATCTGCGGCACGCTGCAACTGGCGTCGGGCTGCAACATCGAGGTGTTCACCACGGGGCGCGGCACCCCCTACGGCCTCGCCATGGCGCCGGTCATCAAGGTGGCGACGCGGACGGAGCTGGCCTCGCGCTGGCACGACCTGATCGATGTCGACGCCGGCCGCATCGCCACCGGGGATGCCAGCATCGAGGATGTGGGCTGGGAGCTGTTCCGCCTGATCCTGGAGGTGGCGAGCGGGCGCAAGCAGACCTGGGCCGACCATTGGGGCCTGCGCAACGCGCTGACCCTGTTCAACCCGGCGCCGGTGACCTGAACGGAGGCTGGACTCAAAAGCCCCCCGCCGCGGAGATGACCTGAACAACCGGCGCCCGCGGCGGACGGACATTCACACAGGGAGGAAATCATGGGACGCCCCTACGGCATCGCGTTGGCGATGCTGCTGTCTTCCGCTGCCTTCATCGCAGCCGTTCCGGCGCAAGCCGACAGCTTCGCTTATGTGTCGAACGCCGCGAGCAACGACATCAGCGTCTTCCGCCTGGACGGCGAGACCGGCGTGATGGCGCCGATGGGAACGGTGCCCTTCGTCGGGGTGGACAAGGCCGGCTCCTCTACCCCCCTGGCGGTCAGCCCGGATCGGCGCTTTCTCTATGCCGGCGTGCGCTCGCAACCCTATCAGGTGCAGGTCTTCGCCCTCGATGCCGCTACGGGGAAACTGAGCCACCTCGGCAGCGGGCCGCTGGCCGACAGCATGGCGAACATCGTCACCGACCGCAGCGGCAAGTATCTGCTGAGTGCATCCTACGGCGGCGATAAGGTGGCGGTGAACCCGATCGGGCCGGACGGCAGGGTGGGCGCGCCGCAGCAGGTGGTCGCAACCGGCAAGAACGCCCATTCGATCCAGCCATCGCCCGACAACCGCTTCGCCTTCGCCACCAATCTGGGGTCCGACCGGCTGGTGCAGTTCCGCTTCGACGCGGCCACCGGAAAACTGAGCGAGAACGACCCGTCATCGGTGGCGCTGCCGCCGAAGTCGGGACCGCGGCACATCGTCTTCAATCCCGATGCCCGCCATCTCTATCTGGTGGACGAGCTGGATGCCGCCGTCGCCGTGTTCGCCTACGACCCGGCGACCGGCACGTTGAGGGAGATGCAGCGCCTGCCCTCGCTGCCGGCCGATTTCAAAGGGGAACCCTGGGCGGCGGACATCCATATGACGCCGGATGGCCGCTTCCTCTATATCTCCGAACGGCGGACCAGCACGATCCGCTCCTTCCGGATCGACCCGGAGAGCGGCCTGCTGACCCCGCTCGGCAGCGTGGCGACGGAGACGCAGCCGCGCGGCTTCGCCATCGACCCGAGCGGCCGTTTCCTGGCGGCGGTGGGTGAGATGTCCGACAGTATGACCGTCTACCGCATCGACGGCGGCAGCGGCGCGTTGACCATGCTGGCCCGCTATCCGACCGGCAAGCAGCCGAACTGGCTGGAGTTCGTCGCCGCGAGGTGAGGCGGCGACGATCCAATGGGCGGGGCCGGTCAGGCGGGGACCGATCCGCCTTCCTTCAACAACGCGCCAGCGCCAGGAACTGCGGGAATCAGGCCCAGACGGGTGAGCATGCCGTACACGGTGCAAACCGCCGTGGAGACTGTCGGGATGCCCAGCATCTCCTCGATGGGGCGGATTGCCGGCAGGGAGGGCATCTGCACGCAGGCCGAGGCAACAACGGCGTCCGCCCCGGCCGTCTTCAGCGAACGCACGTCCTCGACCAGCCGCATGGGATCCCGGCGGCCGACCTCCAGGTTGTCGGCGATCTCGAAACAGCGCCAGTCGATCACCTCGATCCCCTCATGCTCGATGTAGGCCACCACCAGTTCGGTCAGGGGACGGGTGTAGGGCGCCATCAGGGCGATGCGGCGCGCGCCGAGCGCCTTCAGCCCCTCGACCAGCGCGCCGGCCGAGGTCATCACCGGCGCTTCGCAATGGTTGTTGCGGGCAACTTCGGCCAGTTCGCGCTCCACGGTTCGGTGGTGGCCGAGGCCCATCGCCATGATGGCGACGAGGCAGGCCGTGCTCATCACGTCGACGCGGGCGTCGGCGAGTTCGGCGGCACAGCGCAGCCCCTCGCGGTTCATCGCCTCCAACTCCTCCTTCACCACGCGGTGCATGCGCATCCGGCTGGAATGGAAGGTGAAGCGTTCCGGCAGCACCGCCTCGCGGGCGCGCAGCATGGCCGGGATTTCGGTTTCCATGGTCGTGTTGGAACTGGGCACGATCTGCCCGATGCGGTAGGTGCGGGTCATGATGCGGTGCCTCAGGTGCGGGATCGGGCGGGTTGCGGGGGAAGCGCGCCGGCCGTGCTGCCGGCCGTGCGCGGCAGCCGGCCAAGCGCCCAGAGCAGCAGGTTGCCGGCCAGCGCGATCAGGCACGGAATGGCGGCCACCACCAGAAGGTCCGCGGTGGACCAGTTCAGGCGCATCAGTTCTCCGCCGATGACCGGCCCGAAGATCGATCCCAGCCGGCCGATGCCGAGCGCCCAGCCCGCACCCGTCGAGCGAACCGGTGTCGGGTAGAAGGCGGCGGCGAGCGCGTTCAAGGCGGACTGGCCCCCCAGGATGCAGAAGCCGGCCACCGCGATCACCGCGCCCGCGATCCCCAGCGAGCCGGAGACCTGTCCGATCAGCGCCACGCCGAGTGCGCCGGCCAGCAGATTGATCGCCAGCGTCGGGCCGAAGCCGTGCCGGTCGACCAGCCAGCCGAGCAGCAGGTTGCCGACCAGCCCGCCGACCCAGAAGATCGTTCCCACCATCACCGCTGCCGAGGCGGGATGACCGGCCTCCGTCATGATCACCGGCAGCCAGTTGGCGAGAAAATAGGCGGCGAGCAGGTTCATGAAGTTCAGCAGCCACAGCAGCGGCGTTGCCACCGCCATCGTGCCGCGGAACAGCTCCAGGATCGGCGCACCGCGCGCCGGACGGTCGGCCGCGGCCAGGATCGTGTCGTCGCGCATGGTCAGGTCCGGCTCGATCCGGACAAGCCAGCGCCGCACCTGCTCCAGCTTCCGCCCCCTCACCGTCAGGTATTGCAGGGATTCCGGCAGCAGGGCCAGCATCGCCACGCCCAGCAGCAGCGGGGCGGCCGCACCGGCGAGGAACACCGCATGCCAGCCATAGGCCGGGATGAGCAGGCCGGCGACGACCCCGCCCAAGGCTCCGCCGAGGATGAAGCCGGATGAGGCGACCATCATCAGGGTGATGCGCACCCGCGCCGGGCTGAACTCCCCGGCCAGAGCCACGGCGTTCGGAACGATCGCACCCATGCACAGGCCCGTCAGGAAGCGCATCCATCGCAACTCCTCGACGCTGGCGGCCTGCGCGGTCGCGAAGCTGGTGAGTGCCAGGCACAGCATGGCGGCGATCAGCACCGGACGGCGGCCGAACCGGTCGGCGACCATGCCCATGACAAGGGCACCCAGGGTCATGCCCAGCAGCGCGGCGCCGAATACGGTGCCGAGATCCGCCTTCTGGATGCCCCAGTCGCCGATGATCGCCGGCGCCACATAGCCCATGGCCTGGACGTCGAAACCGTCGACGATCATGCACAGGGTGCAGAGCGCGACGACCCGCAATTGCAGGCCGCCCAGCCGGCTGCGCCCGATGACGTCGGAGACGCTGACCGTGTTCATGCCGTCCTCCCCAGGGGTTCGTCGGTGTTCTGCGCTTCGTAGGCGGCGGTGAAGTGCGGATCCCGGCGGCGCAAATCCTCGTGGCTGACCTGCCCGGTGCGCCGCATGTAGTCGTAGGCGAAGGCGACGGGGTCGAGGTGGAGCTTGCCGGCGACCGTCTCGTACCAGTCCAGGCTGCGCGCGGCGGCTCCCTGGAAGCTGGAGGAGGACCGGCGGCGCTGCGCTTCGAAGGCTTGGAAGGCGGCGGTCAGGTCGCCGGGATGGTCCACGATCCCGCGGTGAAGCGCGATGGCGTCCTGCATGGCCATGCGGGTGCCGGACCCCAGCGAGAAGTGCACGGTGCGCAGAGCGTCGCCCAGCAGCACGATGTTCGCGTGGTGCCAGTGCTCGTTGCGCACGATGTTCGCCTCGAACCAGTGCGACCGGTTGGTCAGCAACGGGTTGCTGCCGAGGTCGGCACGGAATATCTCCGCGCAGGCGCGGCTGCTCTCCTCCTCGCTCATCCGGTCGAAGCCGGCGCGCAGCCACGTCTCCGGATCGACCTCGACCAGAAAAGTGCTGAATTCCGGGCTGTACTGGTAGCTGTGGGCGATGAAAACGCCCGCTGCGGTTTCGCGGAAAATCAGCGAGACGGGATGGAAGCGCTGGCGCGTACCGTACCAGGCGAACTTGTTGCGTCGCCGTTCGAAGCTGGGGCGGAACTGTTCGGCATAGTGCAGGCGCACCGCGCTGTTGGCGCCGTCGGCCCCGACCAGCAGGTCGGCGTCATGCGCCAGCGCGTCGATGTCCGTGATGCGTTCGCCGTGGCGGATCTCCACACCCACGCGCAGGCAGGCCCGCTCCAGCGTTTCCAGCATGGCGAGCCGGGCGGTGCGGGAGAAGTGATTGCCGTGGATCTGCACGCGGGTGTCGCGGTGCACGATCTCCATGTAGTCGCAGCATTCGTGCCCGGCGGTGAATTCGGCGAAGAAGTCCGGGTCCGCCTCCTTCAGAAAGGAAAGGCCGACGTCGGAGAAAACGACACCCCAGCCGTAGGTGGCGCCCCGCGGGTTCTGTTCCAGGATTTGGATGTCGTGCGCCGGATCGTGCTTCTTGGCGAGCAGGGCGAAATAAAGGCCGGCCGGGCCGCCTCCGATGATGGTGATCTTCATGCCGGGCCTCCTTCCGCCGCACGGCCTTCCGCCGCACAGGCGCCTTGGTAGCGTTCCAGCGCCTGCCGGAATGCCGGGGGGATGTCGATGGAGCGGCGTTCGCCGCGGGCGACGCAGACCGGGGTCAGATGCGCCAGGAATGCGATGTCGCCATCGAGCGTGCGGGCGCAGATCCGCAGCACGTAGGTCCGGTTCCGGATTTCCGCGACCGTGACGGTCATCTCGAACTCCTCGTCCGGCCGCAGCGACCGGCGGAAGTCGAAGTCGAGCGCGCGGGTGGGCGTGCCGAACCCCTGCTCGTCCTTGGCGCGCTGCGGGGTGGTGCCGAACAGGCTGCCGTAGAACAGTTCCGCGGCCGAGATGACGTATTCGCTGAAGGTGACGGTGTAGACGACGCCGGCCGGGTCGCATTCCCCCCATTTCACGCGGCGGCGGATCACCAGGGGGTCGGTGCCGACGATGTATTCGGTTGCTGTGAAGTCGTTGGGGGTCATGCCGCACCTGCCGTGGATTCAGCCGCCAACATGTCGGCGATCAGTGTCTTCAGCGCCGGCTTGTTCAGCTTGCCGACGCGGGTGAGGGGGAATTCGTCCAGCACTTCGACGCGCTCCGGGCATTTGTATTTCGCAAGCCCGCAACCGGTCAGGAAGGCGCCCAGCTCCTGCACGGTCGGAGCCGGCATGCCGGGCCGCGTGACGATGAAGATGCAGCCCTTCTCGCCATAGACCGGATCGGGCATGGCGACCAGCTTGGCGTCGGCGACGCTGGGATGGCGGCTGACATAGGCCTCCACCTCTTCGCAGCCGATCTTCTCGCCACCGCGGTTGACGTTGTCGCGCAGGCGCCCTTCGAAGGCGTAGCAGGTCTGCCCGTTCACGACATGGGCCGTCATGATGTCGCCCGTGCGGTAGAAGCCATCGGACGTGAAAGCCCCGGCGTTCGCCGTCGCGTTGTCGAGGTAGCCGCGCAGGCTGGACGGGCCGCGGAAACACAGCTCGCCCATCTGGCCGGGCGGCACCGGGGTCTCGCTTCCCGGTTCGAGCAGCCGGATCTCGTCGAACGGACAGCCGGAGGTGCCTTGCGTGCGGTGCCGCCGCTCCGTCGGGGCGTCCGCCGGCGAGCCGAGAAGCAACCCCTCGGTGATGCCGTAAAGGTTGGAGCAGGGAACGCCGATGTGCTCCTCCAGCTTGTCGGCGCGGCTCATCGTCGCGAACAGGCGGAGGGAGGACAGGTCGTGCCGCCGGATGTCCGCATAGCCCATCAGCTGCGGCGCGATGGGGCCGACCGACAGTGCGTGGGTGACGCGGTGCGCCTCGATCAGCTCCAGCATGCGCCGGATGTCGACCTTCGGCATCAGGACGACGGTCGCGCCGCCGAGCATCATCGGCATCAGCGCATAGACCTGGGCGGCATTGTGCAGCAGGGGCAGCGACCACAGGATGCGGCTGTCCGCCGTCATCCGGTAGAGCCCCATCAGGTGCCGCACATGACCGAGATATTCGGCATGGAAGCGCGGAATGATCTTGGGCAGTCCGGTCGTGCCGCCGGACAGCTGGAAGGTCAGGACGTCCTGCGGACCGAAGGGCATGCCGGCCAGCCGGGTGCGCGCGGTTTCCGCCGGAACGGCGGTGATCAGGTCCTCCAGTGCCAATCCGGCGGACCTCCCGCCCCGCGCAACCACGAGATGCTGCAAGCCGGGGTGCCGTTCCATCATGGACACGGCAAACCCGACGAGGTCGAAGCGGCTGAAGTCGGCCTGGACGAAATAGCCGCGGGCGCCGCTCTGCCGGGCCAGCTCGCCGATCTCCACCTCGCGGTGCTGCGGCAGCGTGCAGACGGGGACGATCCCCGCCTTGAAGCAGGCGGCGAGCGCGATGACGGTCTCGACCGTCGTGCCCATCTGGAATATCGCGCGGTCGCCGGCGGCAAGGCCCAGCGCTAGCAGCGCCGCGGCCAAACGGTCGCTCGCCCCGTCCAGTTCGGCGAAGGTGACGCTCCGCTCGTCGCCGATCAGGGCCGGCTTGTCAGGATGGCGCGCCGCGGTGGCACGCAGCGCGTCCCCGACGGTGGACGGGATCCAGGCTCCGTCGGCAAGGTATCGCTCGGCCTGATCGGCCGGTGTGTAGACGACTCCGCTTATGGGATTGCGGATTCCTGTCATCTCTGTCCTCCCCTTGATGCGTTTCGATGCGCGGGCCGCCTTAAGCAGCGGGGGCGATGACGACGCGGTCGCGGTCGAAGATCTCGATCCGGCCGCGGATGCCGCCGGTGAAAAGTCCGTACCAGACCGCCGGCTTCAGCCCGAGCGCACGACGCTGGAACTCGACCGGCCCTTCGGCATCGATACGGTCGTGGGTGTCCAGCGCGGTGACGGTGCAGTCGCCGCGCCCACGGGCCGCGCGGGTCAGGCTGGCGAATTCCTCCAGCCGCGGCACGAAGATGCTGACCGCCGCGGCGCGGTCGCCGTCCGCATCCAGCAACCTGGACTTCCGTGTCCAGATCTCGTCGATGGCGACGACGCGCCGGCCTTCGGCGGATGCCGCGTCCTCCGCGTCCAGGGCGGCCCGCAGGGTCAGGGCGGCGTCGCTGGCATCGATGGCGTTCAGCGGCCGCAGCTTGCGGGTGATCTCCACGAAATAGCCGTTGGGATCGCGCACATAGATGGACTCGATCACCTCGTGCGTGGTCTCCACCGAGACCGTCAGACCTTCGGCTTCCAGGCGCCGCTTCCAGTCCTTCAGCTCCTCCTCACTGTCGACGAGCCAGGCGGTGTGGGTCGCATCGAAGACGTGGTCGTCCGGCAGCGGCGGCATCGCTGCGCGCCCTTCCAGCGCCTCCGGCTGGTCGGACCCGAGATAATAGAAGAAGGCGATGGTGCTGCCGTTGCCGCTGTCGAAGAAAAAATGCAGGAAGTCGGGATGGGTGGCAGGGCCCCAGCCGCGCGCCGAGATGACATGGACGAGCGGCAGGCCCAGCTTGTCGCGGTAGAATTCCACGGTTTCGCGCAGTTTCCAGGTCGGGCGGGCGCTATGGTCCACGCCGCGCAGGCGGAGCCCGGTCGCAGGTTGGTCAAGCATGCTGGTCTCCTTGAATTCTATCGTTCGCGGCGCTCAGCCGCCGAAATGGTCGCGCAGCCACCCGCCGACCGCCCGGCCGGCGGCGTAGCGCCCCGGCTCCTCATCCGGGGTCAGCGCACGGCCGTGGTGGTCGCCGCGGATGCGCAGATGGGTTTTGCGTCCTGTGGCGAAGCCGTCGAACAGAGACGCGACCGTCGACGGGAAGGTCGAGACGTCGCCGGTGTACTCGACCAGCAGCAACGGCTGTTCGACGGCTGCCGCGGTCTTGTGCAGGGAGGCGTTCGACGACAGGCCCGACCAGGTCGACAGCCACGCCTCAGGGGAGCAGACGCGGGCGAAGCCGACCGCGCCGTAGTTGGAGGCGAAGGGATCCCGCCCCCACAGGGAGCCATAGCTGCGGTCGGACGGATCGAGGCTGGGGTCGAAACAGTGCAGGTCGGCATCGGTCCGCCAAACGGTCATGAGTGGCGTGTGGGCGCCGCGCCGCCGGTCGTCGATGCTGCCGGTCTCCTTGGCGCGCTTGCGCGCCGCCAGCCGTTCCCCGATCAGGGCGTGCGCCCGTTCGTCCAGGCGCGCGACCCGGGCCTGCTGCGCGGAGCGGTAGCGTTCGACGAAGTCCGGGGAGTAGCGGGACGGTCCCGGAGGCTCCGCGAAGCCGTTCGCCGGGCTGAAGGGGTCGAGCGCCGGATCCACCGACAGCGCGTCATCCTCGTCGGTCACCGACGGGTCGATGCATCCCATCAGCAGCATGCCTTGGCCGGGGTGCGGCGCAACCAGCACCAGCCCATCCGCCACCGGCATGTCAAGCGACGCGAGATTGGTCGGCCGCCCACCGGGCGTGCGGGCGATCCGCCGATCCGGTGCCAACTGCGACTGCTGCATGTAGAAGGTGTAGAGACTGCCGCCGCCGGAGTTGCCGAGCAGGACGATGCGGCGGAAGCCCTGGGCGCGTAGGAAGGACAGCCCGGCGGCGACATCGAACAGAGCCGTCTCGTGCTCAAGCCGGCTGTCGTTGCCGACGGAGCGCGGCGACTGGGACCAGGCGGCGAAGCCGGCCTCCACGATGTCCGGGACAAGGTAATGGCAGGCCATGAATTCCCGCGGGTGCATGATGCACACGACCGTGTCGCTGCGCCCGCGGACATAAAGCGTGCCTCCCGTCGCCGCCCGGTCGGCCGTGCGCAGCGCCACGTTGCGCGTCAGCGTGCCGTCGGGAAGGTCGCGCGGGTTCCAATCGGTGTTGAGAAATCCCGCCGTCGCCGCCTGATCCGCCGACTGATGTGCGGCAGGCGTGGGGGTGCCCGAAACCGGCATGTCCATCGTCTCCCTTACGATGGGCGGCGCGATCCGCCCGTATGTTGGTCTTGAGGTAGGCCGGCATGGCTATCCACTGTCGCTGCCCGCCCTGCATATTTGACATCGTGACGAATAATTGACAGTACCGTCAATAGGCGGAAATTCCTGTCAAGGCGCGCTTTGTCGCACCTGTGCTGTGGCCATTTCCATTCAGAGCAATGTTTTCAAAGCCTTCGATGCCGGTGGACGTCAGACGTCCCGTCCGGCAACGTTTCAAAAATTTGACGTCAGCGTCAAAACCTCCCATCCTGCGGCGCGGTGAAACCGGACAGGAGGACAGGGTGGGCAGAACATCGGCCAAAGCGGAAACCGGCCGGAAGGCGCTGCTGCGCCAGAGCGTGCTAGACGCGGCGGCAAAGCTGTTCGCCGAACGCGGCTTCGCAGGAACCAGCTTCCAGGATATCGCCGACGCGCTGAACGTCGGGCGCACGGCGCTGTATTATTACTTCAAAAGCAAGGAAGAGATCCTGGCTTCGCTGGTGGAGGAGGTCACCGTCGTCAGCGATCGGCAATCCGCCATGCTCTCAGCCCGGACCGACGACGATCCGGTCGAGGTGCTGCGCTCCATGGTGAGCGGCCATGTCGAGCTTCTCCTCTCGCACGCCCTTCATTTCCGGGTCGTGGACCGGACCGAGGTGGAACTGCCCCCCGACCTGCGCGCGGTGCATGAGCGCTCCAAACGGGCTGTGCTCGACCATTTCACGACGCAAATCGCACGAGGGATCCAGCAGGGCGTGTTCCGTCCGGTCGACGCCCGCGTCGCCGCTTTCGCGCTGATCGGCATGTGCAGTTGGACGACATGGTGGTTTCACGACGGGGGACGCAAGACGGCCAGGGAGGTCGCCGGGATTCTGGCGGATCTGGCGGTGCATGGCCTTTTGCGGACGGACGATCAGCGCAAGGCGGCCAGCGATCCCGGCGACCTGTTCCGCCAGCTGCACGAGAATCTGGACTGCCTGGAACTCCTCTACAAACGGCGGGACGCGGGAGCGTGACGGGGGTCCGTTGACTTTGGCGCGCAACTCGGCGTGAGAGCGCGGACCACCGGCGGCCGGATGGCCGGTCCATCGCACCGTGGCCGGCCAGTCATGCGCGGTGCCGGTCCCACAGGTCCATGAGGGAATCGATGGAGGCACTGAGTTTCGCGGGCTCGGTGCGGTCCCTCGCCTCGAAGGCGATGCCCATGAGAAATGTGTGAAACACTGTCGCCAGCGCATCGGCGTCGGTCGAAGGCGACAGCTCTCCGGAGGCGACGGCACGGGCGATACAATCCCTGATCCCCTGCCGGTTCTTCATTCGATCGGCCGCCAGGACGCCGTCGATATGCCGGTTCTCAGGCGCGCAGTTGTTCGCTCCGAGGATCATGAGGCAACCAGGCGGATGCTCCCGGTTGGTCTGCATCTCGGCGGAGCGCCTCAGCGCACGCTCAATCGCCTGTCGCGGCGGCAGGCTGCCATCCGTCAGGCAGGCCGTCACCTGGCCATAAGTGGACTGGTATCGCCCGACGACTTCGCGGAACAGCGCTTCCTTCGATCCGAAGGCGGCATGATTGCAGGCCATGGGACAGCGCATGCCGCGCGGCGGCCTGCGCTGGAGCCGGCCGACGGTCAAGAACCTGCTGGGCCGCGCCAGGAAGCAGGGGCTGCTGAGGGAAGCGGAGAGCGCATAGCGGCTTGCCAGCCTCCTGCTGTTCCCTATTCCTCGCGGAACGCTTTCCGGAAACCGTCCTCGATGGGCTGCACGAGGTAGTGCAGCAGTGTGCGCTCCCCGGTGACGATCAGGGTTTCCACCGGCATCCCCGGCAGCAGACGGATTTCCGGGAGATGGTCGAGCTGGCCGGCATCGACGGCGACGCGGGCCTGATAATAGGGCTGTCCGGTCCGCTCGTCCGTCACCGCGTCGGCGGAGACGCGGAACACCGTGCCGGCCAGCTGCGGTGTCGTGCGGCTCTTGAACGCGCTCAACACCACCTTGGCCGGCAGCCCGGTATGGACCACGTCGATGTCCGTCGGGCTGACGCGGGCTTCGACCACCAGGCGGTCATCCAGCGGCACCAGGTCCAGCACCGTCTCCCCCGGCGATACGACCGCCCCGGAGGCGAAACGGCGCAAGGCCATCACCGTGCCGGCCTCCGGTGCAAGCAGGTCGCGCCGTTCCAGGCGGATGCGGGCGGCCGACAGTTTTTCCTCCGTCTCGGCCCGACGGATCTGCACGTCGCGCAACTCCGCCGCCACCTCGCTCTGCCGGTCGTCGCGCAGAGTGAGGATCTCCTGCTCGGCCTGGGCGATGCCCTCGCGCGCCTGGGCAATGCGGTTCGCGAGGTCGCCCTGTCCGCCTTCCAGCTCGACCGCCTGCCGCATCAGGGCGAGCAGGCGCGGTTTGCGCTCCAGCCCCTTGCTGACCATGTCGGCGACGGCCTCGGTCTCTTCCCGGATCAAGGCCGACTGCCTGAGCCCGGCCCGGCGCTGGTCCTCCAAACCGGCGATCTGCGCCTCCAGCTGCGCGATGCGCTGCCGGGTCATCAGGATGCGCCCGTCCAGGCTGGCTTTGCGGCTGGTGAAGATGCGTTCCTGTCCGGCGACGATCTCCGCCACCGCCGGGTCGCCGGCGCCAAGGCGTTGCGCCAGGAGCGGGATCGGCGCAAGGGACAGGGCACCGTCGCGCTCGGCCAGCAGACGGGCTTCCTGGGTCAGCAGGGAGCAGAGTTGCCCATCCAGCAGCGTCACGGTGGACCGGGCCTCCAGATCGTCGAAGCGGATCAGGGGTTGTCCGGCGGTGACCCGGTCGCCGTCCCGCACCAGGATCGCCGCGATGACGCCACCGTCCAGATGCTGCACGGCCTTGCGGTTGCTGTCCGCGGTGATCGTTCCGGACGCGACCGCGGCGCTGGCGAGCGGCGTGAGGGCCGCCCAGGCACAGAAGCCGCCGAAGCCCGCCAGCGAGAGCGCCAGCCCTGCGGCGACAAGGCGCCCGACCGGCGGGCGCGCCAAGGGATCCCCGGTCATTCCGGCTCCACGCTGTGCAGTTTCGGCACCGGTGCCGCAGGAGCTCCAGTCCGGTCGCCCGCAGCGTCCGGGATCGCCGGCCGGACCGCCACCGGATGCATCGTCCGGCGTTTCAGAGCGTCCAGAACCTCGGCGCGCGGGCCGAAGGCTTCCACCCGGCCATCGCGCAAGGCCAGGATGCGGTCGACCTGGGCCAGCGTACCCGGGCGGTGGCCGATGACGACCACGCAGGCCCCACGGTCCTTCAGGGCAGTGATCGCGCGGTTCAACGCCTGCTCGCCCTCGGCATCCAGACTGGCGTTCGGCTCGTCCAGCACCACCAGCTTCGGAGCGCCGTACAACGCGCGGGCCAGCGCCACCCGCTGGCGCTGGCCGCCGGAGAGGAAGGCGCCGCCGTCGCCGACCTGCGTGTCGTATCCCTGTGGCAGGCGCAGGATCATGGCGTGGCAGTCGGCCTGGGTCGCAGCCTCCACCACGGCCCGGGGATCGGGGTCGCCCATCCGGGCGATGTTCTCCGCCACGCTGCCGGCGAACAGCTCCACGTCCTGCGGCAGATAGCCGATGTGCCGGCCGACGTCGTCGCGCCGCCACTGGAACAGGTCCGCCCCATCGAGCCGCACCACCCCGGCAAGCGGCGGGTGCAATCCGACCAGCAGGCGCGCCAGCGTGGATTTGCCGGCGGCCGACGGCCCGATTACCGCCAGGGCTTCTCCCGGCCGCGCGTCGAACGAGATGTTGTGCAGCACCGCCCGTCCCGGCGTCGCGCCACCCGGCTCCCCGCCCTGTTCTCCGCCGCCGATGCGGAAGGCGACGTTGCGCACGGTGAGCTGTCCGGCCGGCTCCGGCAGGGGCAGCCCGGGCACGCGGCGCCGTGGCCGCAGGAAGGCGGCGGACAGGCGCCGCCAGGCGTCCCGCCCGGCGCTGACCTGCCGCCAGCCGCCGATGGCCTGCTCGACCTGGGACAGGGCGCGCCCGACCACCAGGGAGGAGGCCATCATGGAGCCGGCGCCCATCTCGTGGCGCACCACCAGCCAAGCCCCGGTGCCGAGCAGGGCCACCTGCACAAGCTGGCGCACGAACTTGGTGACGTTGAGCAAGACCGCCCCGCGGCGATGGGCGCGGTCCTGCGCATCGAGGGCAAGGCTGTGGTCGCGGCCCCAGCGGCGGGCGAGCCCGGGCAGCAGATGCATGGCATCGACCACCTCGGCATTGCGCAAGGCGGCCTCGGCGGTGGCGACCGCGCGGTTGCTGGCAACCGTTGCTTCGCGCAGGCAGGTGCGGGTGACCCGGTCGTTGACCAGCGCCAGGGCGAACAGCAGCAGGGCGGAGGCCACCGCCAGATGCCCCAGCACCGGGTGGAGCGCGTAGATCAGTGCGAGATAGACCGGGACCCACGGAACATCGAACAGGAAGGCGGCACCGTTGCCGAGAACGCTGTGCAGCATGCCGAGATCCTTCAGCATCGCCGTCCCGTCCCGCCGCCCGAGCAACGCCCCCTCGACCATGCGGTCCAGGATCGGTGGGGCGAGGCGGCGTTCCAGCCAATCGCCGAGCGTGCCCAGCAGCCGGGCCCGCAGGAAATCGAGCGCGCTCAGCAGGGCAAGGGCGCCGGCGGTGATCAGCGACAGGAACAGCAATGTCGGCAGGCTGCCGGAGGGCAGCACACGGTCGTAGACCTGCATCATGTAAAGTGACGAGGCCAGCATCAGGATGTTGATCAGCAGGCTGAATCCCGTTGCCCAGATCAAGGGGGCCCGGCAACGGGACAGAAGGCCGGCCGTGTCCGTCCCGTCGACGCCATCCAGCGGGCCGGACATGGCGGCTGTCGCGCGCTCAGCCATCCTGAGGGTCGCGGGGGTCGGCCTTCTGCGAAGCCGCCGCAGTGTTGGTGCCCATCTTCAGGGCCTGGAGCATGCTTTCGGCCGCACCGGTCGCCGACCCGGTGTCGGCCGACGCCAAGCCGTTGAACGGGCCTGCCTGCTGCGACGCCGAACGGGCGGTGAGCGCCGATTGCAGCATCGACAGGGCCGCCGCGGCGTTGGATCGGTCGGCGGCGGGGCGCGGTTCGGCTGTGGAGGCGGCGGTTGCGGGCGTCGACGGCGCATCGGGTTGCGAAGCGGCCTGGGGCGCGGAGCTGGGGGCGGACTGGGAGGGCGCTTTCGCGGACGCGGCCGGTTCGGCCCCGGCCGCATAGCGGGTGAAGGCGGACTGGTAGACCGACGCGTCGAAACCCATCGACGTCAGCTTGTCGTAAGCCTTGAACTCCTTCGACTGGGTGTCGTTGGTCGGCAGCTGATCCGCGCCCTGCTGGTCGGCATACCGGTCCCGCCGGCTCGAAATGACGAAGCCCATGCTTTGCCCCATCTCTTCGAGGGCGTTCCCGCTGTCGGCGTATTTCGCCTGGGAGGCTTCGAACGCCTTGCCCGCCTGCCTGACCTGCACGGCATAGTCCGCGTCCGAGACCTGGCCCTTGCCGTGGGCCTGGTCGAGAGCGGACATGGCGGCAAGCGCGCGGTCGCCGGCCTGCCCCCGCTCGCCCACCTGCCGGCTCAGGTCCGCCATTTTCTGACCCGCCTGCGCCTCGCCTGCCGTCGCCGGGGACTGAGTCATGAAGCGGTCGAACCCTGCCGTCTTGGCAAGATGGTTCAGGCCGTCGACGACCTCGTCGGCACTCATCTTGCCCGAGGTCACCAGCCCTTCCAGCATCCCGCGGGCCTTCGGATCCAGATACTGGAAGGCATCGGCCGCGGGACCCTTCAACGCCTTGGCGAGCTTCCCCACGGACACGCTGTCGCCGCTCGGGGTGCCGGTGCCGGCCGAAACGGAGGATGCGGAGGTGGAGGGCGCCGCGTCCGAAGCGCGCCGGGTTCCACCTGCCGAAGACAACGGTGCGGGGGATCGCCCGATATGATCGATAGACATGGTCATTTCCCCGTCCTCCGGTTGATATTCTCTCCGGCCAGATTCCTTTCACAAGATTATTAGCGAAATGTTAAAATTCCATGGTTCATAAACAAATGGCATCGGGTCCAAGGAAAAGGAGCAAGAGAATAGAATTCTAATCGTTAGAGTTGTAAGGAATTTCCAATGAAGCCCTTGTAGCCATGCAATCTTCCACATGAAAACACGGTAAAAGATTTGAAACCTAATTAAGTTGATTAAAAATCCGGCTATGCAACCGAACAGACGTAAATTATAAGCGTCACCACCGCCACGACATCGTGGCGCGTGCGCATACAAGAAATTTTACAACCGGAAAGGCACCCAATGACGACGTGGTTTGGCGGTCCCGGGAACGATGTTCATGACGCTCTCCCGGATGAGACGACGCTCTATGGCGGCGCGGGCAATGACGATCTGCTTGGAACGACCAGCGCAGACCTCATCTCCGGCGACGATGGAAATGACACGCTGTATGGGTGGAGTGGAAACGACACCATCTATGGCGGAACCGGGGACGATCTTCTTTACGGCAACAATGAAAACGATCTGCTGGTGGCGGAGGCCGGAAACGACACGCTCGTCGGCGGCAACAACAACGATACGCTCTATGGCGGTGCCGGAAACGACCTGATCTACGGCGACGGCGGGGATGCGCTGGGACAGGATGTCCTGGCCGGCGGGGCCGGAAGCGACACCTTGTACGGTGGGGCTTACAACGACACCTACCTGTTCTCCTTCAACGCCGATGGCCAGGATTACATTTCCGACAGTTCAGGAGAGTACGACACCCTGAACGTCGGCGGAGTTACGAACATCTCCGGCCTGGAGTTCCATCGGGCGACCTATTACAGCTCCAGCAACGATTCCAACGATCTCGTCGTCCAGCGGGTGGGGAACAGCGCCGTCAGCGAGTTCATTTACATCGACAATTACTGGAGCGGGACGGCGCCGGGCGCCGGGCGCGTGGAGTATCTCTACGTTGGCGGAACCACTTACTGGTTCAACAGCGTCACGCAGAATCTTTGATCTTGCGCGCCGACGAAGCATTTCACCGCCGGCTCCAGTCCATTGGCGGTCATCGGTGCGGTGGCCGCTTCAAAACATTCTGAAGGCTTGCCTGCCGCGGGAACGATCTGCCGGACAGGCCGCCGCAAAGGCAAAGAGGGATCGAAAAATGAACGCCATTTCCAAGGGTGCCATCGGCTTTGCGATCGCATCGTTCGTCTCGCTGGGGGCCGGCGCGGCTTCGGCGCAGTCCGCCGCGACGCTCACGCTGAAGGACAACACCGCCGTGTCCTTGTCCTACCAGACCAGCAGCTGCGTCGGCACCCTCAATCAGTCCTGGCCGTCCTCGATCCTGGCCGGTTCGTTCGCCACCCGGACGGCCACCAGCTCGCTGACGTCGAACGGGTGCAGCGTCACCTATCAGCGGGCCGACAACGGCCGTTCCTGCCGCTTCGTCGCCACGCGGCTCCGCAGCTCGCTGACCGGCCCGTGGAATTACCCGACGGTCAACACGACCGCCAGCGGCAGCGGGATCACCTGCACCTACACCATCACCAGCGTCAGCTCGAACGGCGATTGGGCCGTGACGCTGAACGTGAACTGATCGTAGCCTGGGCGTCCGGCCGCATCGCGTGGCGACCGGACGCCTCTCTTTTCCAAGGAGGGATGTTGCGATGATGATCTCCGGCCAGAGCGCGGCAAGCACCGCCGTCACGGTTAAGAGCGCGAAAGTGTCTGCGGACGCGCGCGCGAACGCGACGGCGGACGGCGGAGCCGCCGCCACTGCCGCCACTGCCGCCGGGGGAAGCGCGGCGAAGAAGGACTTCGCCACCGTCGCCAAGGACGCCCGTGCCGCGCTCGATGCCGTTTACCAGCAGCGCGGCAAGGCCATGGACATGCACACGTCCGGCAAAGACTGGGAAGCCGCCTTCCAGGGCATGGACCGTCGCGCGCTCTATGCCGTCGCCAGCAATGCAGGCGGCCAGTTCAGCAAGGACGAGCAGGGCGCGGCCGACTTCCTGATGGGAAAGCAGGTCGAGCAGGCGCAGGGCATCGATTCGGCCAATCCCGCCAGCATCGCCGCCTTCCAGGGAAATCTTGCGAACGCGATGAAGGCCGGGGCCAAATTCCTCGACTCGGTCAGTGACGAGGAAAAGCAATCGGTGAACTGGGCCATGTCCCGCGCGTCGATGCAGCAGAGCCATGAAATGCTTGCGGAACGGGACGGCCAGCCGGTCGAGAATCTGGACAGCGACAATCCGCTGGTCAAGGTCATCAAGGCCGCGTTGAGCGCGGCAAAGGGCGACCCCGCCCGCGAGCGGAGCGAAGGCCGCATCGACAGTCTGGAAAGCCTGAAGAGCCAGCCCTGGGCGAAGGGCCTCGAAGCGCAGATCGACCAGGCCCACCGCGCCTCGACCAAACAGGGGGCCCTGCTCGACAGCAGGGTGTGACGGAAAGGCTGCGACGGAAACCTGTGACGGAACCGGGCAGGGCAGGCCGGGAGAAAGCCGCTCAGGGCGGCGCGACCACGACCATGTCGCCCGCCCGCAAGCCGTTGCGGATTTCCACGCCGGCCGGCGTCGCCTCGCCGAGGGTGACGGGAACCTCCTCCTCGGCACCGCTCGCCGGATCGCGCCGAAGCACCGTGGGTCCTGCGGTGGTTCGCCGCACCGCTTCGGGCGGAAGGACGATGCCGGCCGGGTTGTCGTGCAGGGTGATCGACAGGGCGGCCGACATGCCGATGCGCACGGGCGCGCGCTGCTCCTCCGTCAGCGACGGCAACTCCACCCGCAGGGCGAAGGACGCGCCCGGCGCCCCGTTCTCCGCCGGCGTCGCCTGATGCGCGACCCAGGCAAGGCGCCCATGCAGCGGGCCGCCTGGAAAAGCGTCGCCGGTCACCGTCACCGGCTGGCCGACGCGCAGGCGGTTGACGTCCATTTCGTCCACGCGCGCCGTCACCGCCACGCTTTCCAATTCGGCGATCAGAAGCAGAATCTGGTTCCCGGTCACGCTGCTGCCGGTCTCCACGGCGGTGGCGCCCGTCTGGGCGGTTGCCGGCGGCTTCAACACCAGCCCGGACACCGGCGCCGCCACCGTGGCGCGGCCGCGCTGCTCCTGCAAATCCGCAAGCCGGGCCGTGGCGGAGGCGAGATCCAAGTCCGCCAGGCGCCGGGCATCCGCTCCGCCGCGGCGGAGCAGGGCGTCCAGATCCTCGCGCGCCGTCGCCAGGGCGGCGGCCTGGGCCTCCGCCTGATGGCGCAGATCCTCGTATTCCTGGCGAGGGATGATGCCCTGGTCGATCAGCGGCCTGGCGTCCCGCAGGCGCCGTTGCGCCTGGGCGGCGTCGCGCTCCGTGCCGGCGACCTGACGGCGGGCGCGGGACACCTCGGCGCCACGGGACCAGTCGGCCAGTTCCCCGACCCGCTGCGCCGCCTTCAGCATGGCGGCCTCCGCGTCGCGCAACCGCAGGTCCAAGTCGAAGGAGTCCATGACGAACAGCGTCTGGCCGCGCTCCACGCGCTCGCCATAGGCGAATCGCTTGTCCCGAACCATGCCGCCGAACGGAGCGATGACGTTCACCGTGCGGGCGGGCTCGACGGTGCCGACCAGGGAGAGGCGTGCCGTCACGGGCATGGCTTGTGCGATAATGGTTGCCTCCGGCGCACGTCCCGGCGCGGCCTGTGCCACCATCGCCGGGCCGGACTTCCACCGCTCGGGAAACAGGCCGGTCCCGGTCGAGGCGGCCCAGCCACCGAGCGCGGTCACTGCCGCCACTGCCGCCACCCCCACGGCCCTCGCCATGCCGATCCTGGGCGAACCCGTCATGCCCGCAGCTTCCTTCATCGCTCACTCTCCCCGCAGGGCCTGGATTGGATCGAGGCGGGAGGCGCGCAGGGCCGGCAGGATGCCGAAGAGCAGGCCGACCAGCACCGACATGCCCAGTCCCAGCGGCAAGGCCGCGGCCGGCAGCGCGAAGGGCCAGCCGGCGGACCGTGCATAGATCGCCGCCGCCGCGATGCCGAGCGCGGTGCCCAGAACCCCGCCGCCCAGCGACAGCACGGACGCTTCGACGAGGAACATGCCCAGTATGTCGCGCGGCCGCGCGCCGAGCGCTAGGCGGATGCCGATCTCCCGCCGCCGCTCCACCACGCTCATCAGCATGACGTTCATCACCCCGACGCCGCCGACGATCAGCGAAATCCCGCCGACCGCCGCGAGCAGCAGCGTATAGACCTGCATCTGCCCGGCCATGGCGGCGATCATCTGGCGGGCGCTCTGGACCACCACGGGGCGGGGATGGGGGGCATCGGCGAAATGCGCGGCCACGGCGTGCCGGGCCGCCATGTCGTCGGTGTCCGGTGCGATGCGGGCCACCAGCGCCGTCAATCCGGTGTCTGCGGCGATGCGCCGCAGGCCGGGGAGGGGAACGAGTGCGGCGCCGTTCAGGTCGACCGGAAGCAACGGGTTGGGGAGCGTTTCCTCCAGGATGCCGATGACTGTGTAGCGGTATCCGCCCAGGCGCAAATCGTCGCCGACCGCCGGACCGGCTCCATCCGGGCCGTCATTCCATCCGCCATTCCCACCGCCATCGCCGCCAAGCTTCCGGGCCAGCCCGCCGCCCAGCACCACGAAGGTTTGCGATCCGTCGAACGCGGACAGGAACCGCCCTTCGGCCATGCGCAGACGTGCCACCGCCGCAAGGTCGCCGGTCACCCCGGCCACGCTTGCCACCGCGCGGGCGCGTCCGTGCGCCAGTTCCATTCCGGTGACCGCGATTGGGGCGACCGCCACCAGTCCGGACCGCCCGAGCAGTTCCGAGGCGTCGCCCGGCATCAGCGGCGCCGGCCGGCCGGCTTGGGCGGTGTCCGCCTGGATCGCCAACAGGTCGGTGCCCATCGCCCGGAACTGGCCCAGCGCCTGCCGCTTGGCGGCGTCACCGACGCCAAGCATGGCGACGACCGCCGCCGTGCCGATCCCGATGCCCAGCAGCGCCAGCAAGGATCGCTGCCGTACCGCCCGGAGGTTGCCGAGCGCGTCGGCCACCAGCGCCCGCCACAGGCCGGGACCGCCGGACTCCTCCAGCGCCGCCGCATCCGTTCCGGCAGGAAAAGAACCGGTCATGGGCCCGCCGTCCGGGATGCCGCGTCCTCCGGGGCGGCCACCCGGCCGTCCCGCATGAGGATGCGGCGCGGGCAGCGCGCGGCAATGGCCGGGTCGTGCGTCACCAGGACGATCGTCACGCCGGTGTCGGCATTCAGTGCGGCGAACAGGTCGATGATCCGCCGGGCCGACTCGCTGTCCAGGTTGCCGGTCGGCTCGTCGGCCAGCAGCAGCTGGGGCTTGCCGACAATGGCGCGGGCGACGGCGACGCGCTGCCGCTGGCCGCCGGACATCGCATCTGGCCGATGATGCGCGCGGTCGGCCAGCCCCACCCGCTCCAGGGCCGCCATCGCCCGGTCGCGGCAGGAGCGCGGCGAAAGGCCCCGGTACAGGAAGGGCAGGGCAACATTGTCCAGGGCCGACAGCCGGGGCAGCAGATGGAAGGATTGGAAGACGAAGCCGATGCAGCGGTTGCGCAGCCGGGCGCGCCGGTCCACCGATGTGTCGCCCAAATCCTCGCCGTCGAACAGGACGCGGCCGGCGTCCGGTCGATCCAGCAGCCCCAGCAGGTTGAGCAGCGTCGACTTGCCCGATCCGGACGCTCCGGTGATCGCGCAGACCTCGCCCGCTCGGATGGCGAGCGACACGTCGCGCAGCACCGGGACCCGCGCCGCTCCGGTGCCATAGGTTTTGTGAACGCCCGTAAGGTCGAGCATGGGCAGGCCGTCCCGCTTCGATGCACCGCCCGGAGGCTGTGCAGCTTCTAGCCTGTACGCACATCGCTTGCAAGCATGGGTGGAGAAAACAATCGCCTTCCGTTAATCTTCCAACATAGTTTCAAGGAAAATGGTGAAGGGCGGGGCGGTTTGGGAGCGGAGTTCGCAACGTCTGGGGGCCGTCTCGCGGTCTTGATCGCGCTGGCGGGTGCCTTGCTGGTCACCGCCTCGCTTTGGGCCGGCACCGTCCGGGCGCAGACTGTGCCCGTGCGGTCCTACGCCCAGCCGGGCACACCGGCGCCGGCGGCTGTTCCGGGACCGGAGCTGCCTCTGACCCTGCCGGAAGCGGTCTATCTGGGCCTGCGCCAGAATTCGGCGGTGCGCGGCGCCTATCTGCAACGGGTCCTCGACAGCTTCAACCTGCGCGTCGCGGAATCGCTGTTCTCGCCGAAAGGCGTCCTCATCGCCTCGGCGCTCGTCGACCGTACCGGTTCCGGCCGGAACGGCGAACTCCGTGTGGCGCCCACGGTGCAGTTGCTGACCCCGCTTGGCACCACCATCAGCTTCGGCTGGGATGTCGGCCAGCGGGCAGGGCGCCAGACCGGAAACGGGCAGGTGGGCAACGGCATGCTGGCCGGCAGTTCCGACCTGACCCTGAGCGTGATCCAGCCTTTGCTGAGGGGCGCCGGCCCCGACGTGGCGACGGCGCCGCTCCGTCAGGCGCGGCTTGAGGAACGCTACAACCGGCTCCGCCTGAAGAGCACCGTCGCCGCCACGGTGACCGAGATCGTCGGCGCCTACCACCAGTTCCTCCAGGCCCGCCAGCAGATCGCGCTCGCCCGCACTGCGCTTGACCGCGCCCGCGAGCTGGAGACCACCAACCAGGCGCTGATCCGTGCCGGCCGCATGGCGGAGGCGGAGCTTGTCCAGGCGCAATCGACCGCGGTGAACCAGGAACTGGCGGTGTTGCAGGCCGAGAGCGGCTTCGACGCGGCGCGGCTCCGCCTGCTGGGCCTGCTGGCGCTCGACCTGAACACGCGGATCGTTCCGTCGGACCGGCTGACGGCCGAGCCTGTCCGGGTGGAGCTGGAGACCGCGCGGGCGCTCGCTTTCGAGAACCGTCCCGACTATCTGTCGCAGATCATCTCCAACGAGGCCGCGAAGATCGGGCTGGACGTCGCCCGGAACCAGCGGCTGTGGGACCTGACAGTGGTTGCCGGGGTCAGCCTGCCCGGCAGCGGCCGAACGGGACTGCGCGCCAGCGAACGCCTGCCGAGCACCAAGACCGATCTGCGGGCCGGCATCCAGCTGAGCATCCCAATCAACAACCCGGCCATCGAGCAGCAGGAGGTGCAGGCCAACGTCGGCCTGCGCCAAGCCGAGGTGCAGCTCGACCAGTTGCGAATCCAGGTGGAGACGCAGGTGCGGGATGGCGTGCGCGACCTGGAGGCCTCCTGGCGCCGTTACACGCTGAGCCGGCGCTCGCGGGAACTGGCGGAGCGGACGCTGGCGGTGGAAACGGTGAAGCTGCGGGCCGGGCGTTCCACCAACTTCCAGGTCGTGGCGTTCCAGGACCAGCTGCGCGCCGCCGAGAGCGCGGAGTTGGGCACGCTGATCGCCTATCTGGACAGCTTGGTGGCTCTCGACCAACTGCTCGGGACCACGCTGGACACCTGGCGAATCGAGCTGAACGACGCCGTCCATTGAGACCATGCCGCGGCTCGGTCGAGATTTGACGTGAACCGCGCCGCGTTTGCCGGTGGATGGTCGAGCGGTGGCAACCCAAAGCCTCGGCGAAGGCCGTCACCGGCATCTTGGCGGCGCGGATGTCCTGGATGCGGCGGCGCTCTGCGAAATCGATCTGAGAATAATGCTCACCCATCAGCGCTCACGACCCGTAGAGCCCTGTGATTAAAAGAAAGTTGCACTTCAGAATGGAACCCACCCACCCACACACCAAAAAACACATAAGCGCTATTATGGAAATTTTATTGAGCCACACCTCATGGACCACGGATCGCACGGGATGCTGTCAGCTTGAACCGAGCGGTCACCACAGAGGGCATCGATGACCGCTTCGTCGCCATGGTGACCGAATGACTGGAATGTTTCGCGGTCGGTCATGCGCTGAAACCGGAACTCCACAAACACGCGGCCTCGGCGAGCATGGCGAGACCGCCACTTTTACAGGATTTATTTCCTTTAAATTGACAATATGCCAATAAATCGGCAGTATCATTGTGGTCGGCGGGCCAGCTGCGCCCGCACATTCCCCGATACATCCTCTTTCCTGTCCGCCGCGCTTGCCCAGGCACATGCCGACGCCGGCGCGCTCAAGGAGTTCATGTGCCATGAGCCTTGCCGCCATGGGCGACGCCGCTTGCATTGCCGTCGCCGCCATCGCCGTGCCCGACAGCCATGCCCGGCGTCGCATCGACGACGACGGGCTGGATTCGCTCGCCCGATCCATCGAAGAGGTCGGGCTGTTGCAGCCCATCGTGGTTCGTCCGCTGGGGAATGGACGGTACCAGCTGCTGGCCGGCGCAAGGCGGCTGCGTGCGATGCAGGCGCTGGGCCGGGCCGGCGTGCCGGCGGTGGCGGTGTCCAGTGAAAGCGCCGCGGTGCTGTCGCTGGTGGAGAACATGCAGCGCCAGGGGCTGGACGCGCTGGAACTGGCCGAAGCGCTCCAGCGGCTCGTGGAACAGGGCTGGGGACGCGAAGCGCTGGCCCGGCTGGTCGGACGCAGCACAAGCTGGATCGGCGACGTGCTGGGGCTGAACCGGCTGCCGGACTGGATCAAACTAGAGTACCCGCAGGTGCGGCGGATGGTGTCGCGCTCGCTGCTGGTGGAGATCGCGCGGGTGCGCGACGCGTCGGCGCAGGCGGAGATGTGGCGGCAGGCGGCGGGCGGAGCGCTCACCGTGCGGCAGGCACGGCGGATGCGGCGCGAGGCTCTGCCGGCGGTCCCGCGCGCCTTGTCGGCGGTACGGCGTTGCGCCCGCCAGCTGGACCGGATCGATACGGCCTCGGATCTGGCGGAGAAGGACCGGTCGGCGCTGTTGGCTCTGCGCGACAGAATCGACATGCTGCTCGGGGGCGGAGGCGGTGTCGGGATTGGGGAGGAGGCCCGTGGTTTGCCCGCTGGCCTTCTCCAAGCGGAGCGTCCGCAGCGCCCACGGAGTCCGGTCGGGATATGCAGCGGAGTGTCTCGGATTGGGTGATGGTGCCGTTTGCTCCATCGGCCGCAGCGCCGCCTCCGGACCCTGCTCCCCAGCGTTGGGCAGCAGCAGTTCGGCGATACCATGCTGGGTGGGCACAAATTCGTCCTGATCCCGAGCGCTGTGTCCCCGCACAGCTGGAACCTTCTGTTCGCCGCGTCCCTGGCGGCGGGGACGTACAGGATGCGCTCGCAGGAACGGTTTGCCCTGGACACGCGGCTGCACCCTCCGCCGCCCTGACGACGTGGGAAGCTTCGGATCGACATCCGGCGCTTCAGAACGATTGCCCCGCGCTCACTCCTCCTCCAGCAGCGCGCGGACCGGCACCGGTCGGACAGGGGCTTGCGCACGCAGGCGCCCCACCTCTCCGGCCTGGGCAAGCCCGCCGGAGGCGGCGATCAGCTCGGCTGCGGCCAGCTGGCAATAGCGGCCCTGGCAGCGCCCCATTCCGGCACGGCCCAGCGACTTCACCCGGTTGGCCTCGGCCCCGCCATAGGCCGCCGTCCCGCGCACCGAACCGGCGGTGATCCCCTCGCAGCGGCACAGCACCGTGTCGTCGGGGATTGCCCGCACCCGATCCGCCGGCCAGGGGAAGGCCCTGGCGATGCCGCGGGCGAAGCGTTCCAGCCGGGCGAGGCGCTTCAGATCGACAGCAACATCAGGCCCCGGCAGCCCCAGATCGGACAGGCAGGCCGCCGCGGCGAGACGGCCGGCGACCTCCGCCCCGTCGGCCCCCAGCAGGCGCAGGCCGTCGCCGGCCAGATAGACGCCCTCCCCCGCCCGGCCCATGCGGTCGGTGCTGGGCAGCCACTGCATCCAGGTCGAATCATAGGCGAACCGGCAGCCGGCAAGATCGGCAAGCTGGGTTTCCGCCTTCAGATGCCAGCCAAGGCCGGCGGCATCGCAGGCCGTCCGCCGCGACCGTCCGCCGGCATCCGTCCAGCGGACCGCCGTCACCCCGCCGCCCGGAACCCCGCTGTCCGTCGCCTCGATCCCCTCCAGACCGACGCCGGCATGATAGAGCCGCCCAAGCCGCGCCCGCATCGCCACCCCTTGCAGGGCGAAGGACGGGCGGACGGCGAGGTCGGGGACGGCGGCGATCTGGCCGCGCAGGCCGGCGGTGTCGAGGACCGCGGCGACCTCCGCTCCCGCCTTCAGCAGCTGGGTCGCCAGCAGGGTCAGCAGCGGCCCCGACCCGGCCAGCACGATCCGCCGCCCCATCGCGACGCCCTGGGCCTTCAGCGCGATCTGCATCGCGCCCAGGCTGTAGACGCCGGGGGCCTGCCAGCCCGGCACCGGAGCCAGACGGTCGGTCGCGCCGGTCGCCAGGATCAACCGGTCGTAGGCGATCCGGCGGCTTGCGCCGTCACTGACCGCATGCAGCACACCGCCGGCCAGCGCGACGACAGAATGGCGCGGCAGATGGACGATGCGGCCCGACGCCGCCAGCCCGTCGAACGCGGCGTGCAGCGCCACCGCCTTGGCGGCCTGCGATCCGTAGAGCGTTTCCGGCGGACGGGTGAAGCCGTTGGGCGGCCGGCGGTAGATCTGCCCGCCGGCCCTGGCACCCTCGTCGATCACGGTCGGTTGCAGACCAGCGGCCGCCAGCGTCTCAGCAGCACGGATTCCGGCGGGTCCGGCCCCAACGATCACGACACGCGGCTGGTTCGGTCCTGTCATGGCCAATCCTCCCGCGTCCGGGTCAGCAGCCGCATGCCCTCGGCCAGCGGCGTGGAGCAGGCGCGGATGCGCGCACCCTGCTCCTGCCAGATCCAGCAATCCTGGCAGGCCCCCATCAGGCAGAAGCCGGCGCGCCGCTCCGGCCCGAACTCCGCCTGCCGCAGCGCCGGGGCATTGGTGAGGATCGCCGTCAGCACCGTATCGCCGGCAAGCGCCATACGCTCCTCGCCATCCAGCAGGAAGCGGACCCGGGCGCGTCCCGTCTCGGCCAGCCTGACCAGCCTGCCCCCCGCCGTCCCGCTCATTCCACCGCCTCGCGGACCAGGAACTTCGAGGGAGGCATCTCGGGGAAGCGGGCATAAACCTCGGCCAGCGCCGCTTCGACGCCACTGGCGCCATCGCGGCCGGCCATGCGGCTGAAGATTTCGGTCTTGGCGAAGAAGCGCCAGTGGATCGGCAGGCCGGCGAGGGTGCGCGTCAGGAACTCGTAGGCGTCCAGCGTCCATTGCCGCTCGTAGTCCTCGCGCTCCGGTCCGAAATGGAAATGCCCGGCAGGGGCCTTGCGGTCCGCACGCAGCCGGTCGGTGGCTTGCGTGTCGGGCACGCCGTCGCGGATGACGACGCCATATTCCCGCTCCGCCGCCTCCACCGAGACATAGCCGCGCGCCACATCCTGCGCCACCCGCCAGGCCTCGCGCATGAACGGGTCCCCCCGGCCGCCGCCGCCGGCCGAACGGATGTCCAGCACGTCGCCCGGCTGCAGCACCGCCGTGTCGATGTTGCCCAGCCGCCTTTCGCCCGCCGTGCCGGGATTGACCACCATGTCCGACAACCCCGCCGCCCGGCCGCCCAGCACGCCCCAGGGGCGGAAGAAGCCGCGGTCGCGGTTGCGCGCGGTGATCCGGGTGTCCGGAGCGAAGACGCGGAACGCCATGTGGGTGGCCAGCCCGCCGCGCCAGCGCCCGGCCCCGCCGCTGTCGGCCGCCAGCCCGTAGCGGACGAACTCCACCGGGGTTTCCATCTCGGTGATCTCGATGGGCGTGTTCTTCAAATAGGCGGCGTCGGCCCCCGACCCGTTGGTGCCGTCGCGGTGCGGCATGCCGCCGCCGCCGCCGACCACCGGGTTCACCGCGGCGATGATGCGGTTGCCGGTCCGCTCGTCGGTGGTCATGACGTTGACGATGCAGTTGTTGCCGGCCGGGGCCGCCGGAAGCCGCTCCGGCACCGCCTGGGAGAAGGCGCCGAAGATGACCGAGCGCAGCCGCGCGCAGGTCAGCGACCGCATCCCCACCGCCGCCGGGAAGGCCGGGTTCAGGACCGTCCCTTCCGGGGTGATGCAGGTGAAGGGCCGGGTCAGGCCGGTGTTCAGCAGGATTTTCGGATCGAGGGTGTAGAGGACGTAATAGACGCCGACCAGCAGGATGGTGTGACGCGGATCGCCGCCCGACGGCACATTGAGCGAGGACGCCAGCTGCGGGTCGGAGCCGGTGAAGTCCAGCACCGCCTCGTCGCCCCGGATCGTCAGGGCCAGCTTCAGGCGGCAGGGGTTGGCGTTGACCGAATCCTCGTCGGCATAGTCGGCGAACTCCCACCGCCCGTCGGGCATCGCACGCAGGATGTCGCGCGCCTGCGCCTCGGCATGGTCGAGCAGCGCATCGACGCCGTCGAGGAAAGCGGTCTTGCCGAACTTCTCGACCATGGCGAGGATCTTGCGCTCCCCGGTGTTGAGCGCGCCGACCAGCGCCTTGATGTCGCCGATGTTCAGGTCGGGCTTGCGGACGTTGGTGGTCATGATCCGCAGGATCTGCTCGTCGAACACCCCTTCGCGGACCAGCTTCATCGGCGGAAAGCGGATGCCTTCCTGGTGGATTTCGGTCAGCGCCCGCGACAGCGAGGCCGGGACGGCACCGCCCATGTCGGTGTTGTGGATGTGCCCGCCGGTCCAGGCGATGATTTCGCCGTCATGGAATACCGGCTTCCACAAATGGGTGTCGGGGGCGTGGGTCGCCACGAAGCCGGAATAGGGGTCGTTGGTGAAGGCGATGTCGCCGGGCCGGTACTCCTCGATCATGTCGATGGCGCGGCCATAGGTCAGGCCGGGATACCAGGTCGCCCCCAGTTCCATCGGCACGCCGAAGGTCTCGCCCCGGCGGTTCAGCAGCATGACGGTGAAATCCTCCGTCTCCTTGACGAAGGCGGAATGGGCGGTGCGCTGGAGCGTGTGGGCCATGTTCTCGGCCGCCGACCGCGCATGGTTCGCCAGCACATGAAGCTTCATCCTATCGAACACGGCGGTCACTCCGCAAAGGTCAGGTGGAGGTTGAGATGCGCATCGACGCGGGCCGTGGTCCCGGCCGGGATGGCGAAGGTGGTGTCCTCCTGGGCGACGATGGCCGGCCCCGGGAAGCGCGCGCCGGCCTGCAAGTCCGCACGGCGGTACAGCCCGACCGGGGTCACCGCGCCGCCGGTGAAGACCGGCACGCTGCGTTCCGCCGAGGCAGGATGCGGTTCCTCCGGCGCTGTCGGGAACTGCAGGGCCGGGCCGTTTCCGATGGCGGACAGGCGCAGGTTGACGATCTCGATCCGCCCGTCGGGGTCGTGGAAATCGTAAAGCCGGGCATGCGCGGCGTGGAAGGCGTCGGCAATCGCGCCAGGATCGCTGCCGTCCAGCCATTCGGGAGTGAGCGCCGTCTCGATCTCGTAGCTTTGCCCGGCATAGCGCATGTCGGCGACGATCCTCAGCTCGGCCGCACCCGAATGGCCTTGCGCCGCCAGCCAGTCGCGCCCTTCCCTGCCCATCGCGGCGAAGGCTTCGCGCAGTGTCGGCATCAGGCCGGGGGAAAGGTCGGCGAAAAGGGTGCGGACGAAATCGCCGCGCAGGTCGGCGACCAGACCGCCCAGCGCCGACACCACGCCCGGCCAGCGCGGGGCGACAACGCGCGGCATCCCCAGCTCGCGCGCCAGGAACACGCCCAGCATCGGACCGCCGCCGCCGAAGGGCATCAGCGCGAAGTCCCGCACATCGACGCCGGCGCGCGCGGCCATCTTCTCGACCTCCGCGAACATTTCCGACACCGCGACGTCGAGGATCGCCTGGGCGGTCGCCTCCACCGAGCGGGACAGTTCGTCGGCCAACCGCCGGACGGCGGCACGGGCGAGACCGGCGTCCATCCGCAGCTGCCCGTAGGCCATCTGGCTGTGGCCGAGCCAGCCGCAGACCACCATGGCGTCGGTCACCGTCGCCCAGTCGCCGCCGCGGCCATAGCAGGCCGGACCCGGCGTCGAACCGGCGGATTCCGGCCCCACGCGCAGCACGCCCCGCCCGTCGACGCTGGCGATCGACCCGCCGCCGATGCCGATGGAACTGACCGACACCGACGGGATGTGCAGCGGGAACTCGCCGATCATCTCGCCGACGCCGAACTGGGCCTGACCGTCGATAATGAGCGCGAAATCCGCCGAGGTGCCGCCGATGTCGAGCGTCAGGATGCGCGGCTCCCCCGCCTGCCGGGCCAGCCACGCCGCCCCGTTCACGCCGGAAGCCGCACCGGACAGCAGCATGTGGACGCAGGCCCGCTTGCCCTCCGCCGCGTTCATCACGCCGCCATTGGATTTGGTCAGCAGCGGGCGGGCAGGCACCTCGCGGCCGGCCAGCCGCTGCTCCAACGCCGACAGATAGCCGGAAATCCGGGGATGGACATAGGCGTTCAGGATCGCCGTCGTCGTCCGCTCATACTCGCGGATCACCGGCCAGACCTCGGCCGAGGTGAAGACGAACAGCTCGGGAGCCAGCCGGGCGACCTCCTCCTTGACCGCATTTTCGTGGGCGTCGTCGCGCCAGGAATGGAGGAAGGAGACGACGACGCCCATCGCTCCCTTGGCCCTGATGGCTGCGACGGCATCGGCGACGGCCGCCATGTCGGGGGCCTGCCGTTCCGTACCGTCGGACCGCAGCCGGGCGGGAATGCCGAAGACCATGTCGCGGGCGATCAGCTGGTCGGGGCGTGAGCAGAAGAGCGAATAGGTGTCGGGCATGCGCAGCCGGGCGAGTTCGATCACATCTTCGAACCCGGCATTGGTCAGCAGCGCCAGCGGCGCGCCCTTGCGCTGGATCACCGTGTTCATTCCCACCGTCGTGCCATGCACGAAGCGGGTGACGGTGCGCGGGTCCAGCCCTTCGCGCTCGGCCAGCAGGGTCAGGCCGGTCATCAGCTCCGCGCCGGGGTCGTCCGGGGTCGTCAGCACTTTCAGCGACGCCACCCGTCCCGACCGGGTCTCAAGCGCACAGAAATCGATGAATGTCCCGCCGATGTCGACGCCGACCTTCCAGTCGGCCTCACCCATGCACCCATCCATTTCGTACCTCTTCCGCAAGTCAGCCTGTGTCCGATCCGGTGGAAAAGCTGACATGGCGGGCTGGGGACGATCCAAGACCCATTGAACGCAAACACATAAGTCGGGCTTATGCATTGCGCCCCGCAAGGCGGCGCTCCCATAGCCCGGCCTTATGGGATCCTGCCGAACCCGTCTTTGACCCGCCCGCCCATGCCCGGCAGCCTGACCGGTGGGGCGGAAGCATGTCCGCCCGCATGCGGGAGAGGTCGATGAGGGTAATCGTGCTGGGCGGCGGGTTGATCGGATCGGCCGCCGCCTTCTTCCTGGCCCGGCGCGGCCTGTCCGTCACGCTGCTGGAGCGCAACCGCGTCGGCACCGGCGCCACGGTGGCGTCCTTCGGCAACATCCGCCGCACCGGGCGCTATCTGCCGCAGCTGCCGCTCGCCCACCGCTCGCGGGCGCTGTGGGGGGAGGCGGAGCGGCTGCTGGGGCGGGATGTCGAGTTCCGCGTCACCGGCCATCTGCGGCTGGTGTTCGACGAGGACGGGTTAGCCGACATGCGCCGCTACATCGCCGACGCGCGGCCCTGGGGGCTGGATCTCGACGAACTGTCGCCGCCGGAGATCCGCCGCCGCTTCCCCGGCCTGGGACCGAACGCCATCGCCGCCTCCTTCTCGCCGCAGGACGGCAGCGGCAACCCGCGCCTGATCGCCCCCGCCTTCGCCGACGCCGCCCGCCGCCTTGGGGCGGAGGTCGTCGAGGAGTGCGGGCCGGTGGAGGTGTCAGCCACTGCGTCGGGCTTCGAAGCGACGACGCGGCGGGGCCGCTTCACCGCGGATCGCCTGCTGAATGCCGCCGGGGCCTGGGGTGCGACCATCGCCGCCCGCTTCGGCGAAAGCGTCCCGATGGCGGCCCATGGGCCGCAGATGGGCGTGACCGAGCCGCTGCCGCACCGGATCCTGCCGGTGGTCGGCATGTGGTCGCGCGCCGGCGGGGATGGCTATCTCCGTCAGGTGGAGCGCGGCAACATCGTCTTCGGCGGTGGGGCCGAGCGGGTGCCGGTGGCGCTCGATCCCGGCCATGCCAGGACCGACCCGGCGCGGCTGCCCGGCCAGTTGCGGGCCCTGGTCCGGCTGCTGCCGGCGCTGGCCGACGTCACGGTGATCCGCACCTGGTCGGGCTGCGAGGGCTATGTCGCCGACAGGCTGCCGGTCATGGGGGCATCGGCGACGACCCCCGGACTGTTCCACGCCTTCGGCTTCAGCGGCCACGGCTTCCAGCTCGGCCCCGGCGTCGGCGACGTGATGGCGGAGATCATCGCCACCGGGCACAGCGAAACGCCGCTGCACGACTTCCGCATCGGGCGCTTCCAGACCGCTGCCGTGCAGGCGGCGCAGGCCTGACAGGGCCGCACCCGCCCGCTTCTCAGCGGGCGGGGTCCAGGGCGGCAGGCCGGGCATGGAACCGGCCCGCCAGCGGGATCACCAGGGCTGAGGCGGCGATGACGAAGGCGCCGGCAAGGCTGACCGGAGAGGGCAGCAGACCGAAAATCGCCGCATCGAGAATCAGCGCCCACAGCATGGCGGTGTAGTCGTACGGCGCCTGGGTCGACACCGATGCGCGGGCCATCGCTTCGGTCATGGTGATGTGCGCCAGCCCGCCGGAGATGCCTGCCCCGATCAGGCAGGCCAGCGACGGCCCGCTGGGGGTGACCCAGCCGAACGGCCAGCTCGCCAGACCGCCGAGCGCGCACAGGAGGGCGAAATAAAAGGCGATGGTCCCCGGCGCCTCCGTCGCGGTCAGCGTCTTGATCTGGACCCGGCCCGCCGCGGTGGCGAACGCCATCGCCAGCCCGGCCGCAACCCCGATGAGGGTGCCGTGGTCCGGCGTCGGCCCTTCGAAGGCCGGCACCAGCATCAGCACCACGCCGGCGAAGCCGACCAGCGCCGCGCCGATGGCCACGGCACCCGGCCGTTCGCGCAGGAACAGCATGGCGGCCGGCACTGCGAGCAGCGGGGCCAGGAAGCCCAGCGCGGTCGCCAGCGCCAGCGGCAGATAGGCCAGCGAGACGAAGGAGAGCACCATCGCCATGCCGCCATAGAAGTTGCGCTTCAAATGCCCGACCGGCTGCCGCGTCCGCAAGGCCGACGGAAACTGCCGGCGCCACATCAGGTAGGCGACGATGGGAGGGATCGCGAAGGCGCTGCGGAAGAAAACGATCTGCCCGACCGGCGCCTCGACGGACGCCAGCCGAACGAACAGCGACATGACGACGAACAGCCCGGCCGATACCAGCCGGAGCATGATCCCGGCGCTGCTGCCGGAGGAGGAATCGGGAGAAGGGTCGGGGACCGGTTCGGGCACGGAGTCAGCGTGAGAGCCGGCGGAGGAGTCCGGCGTCTGTCCCGGCATGATCGGCGCATCCTTTTTGGAGGCTGGTGGCGGCTCAGCCCAGGGCTTGGGTGGCGAGGGCATAGGTGACGGGACGGTCCGGCGCCCGCGTCGACGGATCGGTCAGCGGCGCACCCAACGACATGGTCAGCACCGTGTCGTGAATTTTCAAACCCGACCGGGCGACGAACAGCGGGAAGGGCCCTTCGTCCAGATGGGTGTCCAGACGCACGAAGCGTCCGTCATGCTCGTCCACATGGGGCTGGACCACGGCAATCGCATCCTCGTCCGTCCCGGCGACCGCCGGACCGACGACATGCCCGCGGCCGAAGGGACGGCAGAGGGCGAAAGCCACCAGGGCGCCGTCACGCTCCAGCCCATAGCCGACCGACTGCTCGAACAGCCGCGCCATCAGCCCGGCCCGCGAAATTCCGAAGGCACGTTCGTCCAGCGCCGTCACCGCCGCGAGATCCGCCGCCTCCAGCCGCCTCACCGGCGTCGCAGAGGCGGGACGGTCACCGCTGCGCGCCTCGCCCTGGCACTGGAACACGGTCCGGTGACCGATGAAGCCGAGCGAACGGTACAGCGCCAGCGCCGCACGGGTGGCGTTGAGCCTGTAGGTCCGCCCCGCCGACGCCGACAGCACCCGTTTCATCAGCCAGTCGCCGACCCCCAGCGCTTGCAGCCGGGGCGAGGTCATGACCATGCCGATGGTCGCGAAATCGTCGCCGTGGGGGAACCACATCGCCGATGCCAGGACACGGTCGATCTCGTCGAGAGCGACGAAGCCGTGCCCGACCTCGCGCACGAACTGCCAGTCCTCCGCGCGATGCGGCCAGCCGACCGAGATCGACAGCGCCTGCAGGCGCTCAAGGTCGATGTCGGCGATGTCGGCCACCCGCACGTCGAAGGCATCGACGGTCCGGGATCCCGGTAACGCATCGTCCCCCACCCCATCCCCAACCCTGTCTTCCATGCCGCTTTCGCTCAACGCTGTCTCCTTCCCGGATTTTCCATAACGTGAGGCAACGCTCCATTGGGTCAACCGGCACGCCTGAACCATCCGGCGCTCCCCGAGACTACCGGAGCCACCGCCGCACAATTCACCGCAAAGCACCGGGTCGGCACAACAATCAACCAAATCGCCCATGCATTCGGCATGGAATGGAGCGGCACCCGGATAAGATCGTACCTGTCGCGGCCGCCAGGGCCGGCGTCCCGTCCGCACACAGCAGCGAAACCAAAACGACTCCCCGCGCCTCGAAGCGCACAGCATGGGGACAAGGTGAGGCCGTCATGACCGTGACCGACATCCTGAAGGATCTCATCGCCTTTCCTTCCGTCGTCGGAACCCCCAACGGCGCCATCGTCGACGGCATCCGCGGCATTCTGGAGGCCGCGGGCGTCCGCGTCCGGGTTCTGCCGGGACCGGAGGGCGACCGTTTCAACCTGTTCGCCACCATCGGCCCGGCGATGGTTCCGGGCTATGTCCTGTCCGGCCATATGGACGTGGTGCCCGCCACCGAACCCGAATGGACCGGCGATCCGTTCCGGCTGCGCAGCGACGGCAACCGGCTTTACGGGCGCGGCACCTCGGACATGAAGGGCTTCATCGCGGCGGCGCTTGCGGCGCTGCCGGCCCTGACCGCCGCCCCGCTCGCCCGGCCGATCCATCTGGCCTTCACCTATGACGAAGAGGCCGGCTGCCAGGGCGCGCCGCATCTTCTGCCGCATCTGCCCGACCTGTGCGCACCGCCGCTGGGCGTCATCGTCGGGGAACCGAGCGGCCTGCGCGCCGTCCGCGCCCACAAGGGCAAGGCGTCGGCGCGGCTGACCGTCCGCGGGCGGTCCGGCCACTCCTCCCGCCCCGACCAGGGGCTGAACGCCATCCATGCCATGACCGACGCGCTGACCGCCGCCGTCGCCCAGGCCGGCCGCCTCAGCGAAGGCCCGCTGGATTCGGTCTTCGAGCCGCCCTATTCCTCGCTTCAGGCCGGCACCATCCAGGGCGGGCTGGCGGTGAACGTCATCCCCGACGCCTGCACAGCCGAATTCGAAGCCCGCGCCATCGCCGGGGTCGATCCCGTCTCCCTGCTGGAGCCGGTGCGCGAGGCGGCGCTGCGGCTCGAGGAGCGCGGCTTCGCCATCGACTGGACGCAGACCAGCGCCTATCCCGCCCTGTTCCTGGCCGCCCGGTCGCCGCTGGCCCGCCTGCTGGAGGAGCTGACCGGCCGGGAACCGCAGGCCGCCGTCAGCTATGGCACGGAGGCCGGCCTGTACCAGACCGCCGGGATCGACGCGATCATCTGCGGCCCCGGCGACATCGCGCGGGCGCACCGTCCCGACGAATACATCCTCGTCGCGGAGCTGCACGCCTGCCAGTCGATGATCGAGGCGCTGGGCCAGCGCTGCCGCCTCTGACCGCCGCCGGCATCGGCCACGCATCGTCCCCCGCGCATCGCCAAAAGGGTTCCAATGACCTTCCTGTTCAATTCCGATGCCGTGCGCGGCGCGATCTTCGCGGACGCCTTCGCCCGCGCGCTGCCGGAGCTGCCCTTTTCGATGGACCCGGCCAGCGTCGATCCGGACGCGGTGCGCTACCTGATCACCTGGACCATCCCGGCGAATCTCGCCCGCTACCGCAATCTGGAGATCGTCTTCTCCATCGGCGCCGGGGTGGACCAGTTCACCATGACCGCCCTGCCCGACCATGTGAAGGTCGTCCGCATGGTGGATGACGGCATCGTCCGCATGATGCAGGAATACGCCACGCTGGCCGTACTGACCCTGCATCGCCAGATGACGGCCTACCGTGCGCAGCAGAGGGACTGCCTCTGGCGGCCCCTGCCCCAGCCGCAGGCGGCACAGCGCCGGATCGGCGTGCTCGGGCTCGGCGTGCTGGCACAGGCGGTCATGGAGCGGCTGAAGCCCTTCGGCTTCCCGCTGTCGGGATGGAGCCGCTCGCCACGGGAACTCGACGGCGTGACCTGCCATCATGGCGCGGACGGCCTCGACAGGATGCTGGGCGAAACCGACATCCTGATCGTTCTGCTGCCGCTGACGCCCGACACCCGCGGCTTCCTCGACAAACGACTGCTGGCGAAGCTGCCCCGCGGGGCCGCACTGATCCACACCGGGCGTGGCCCGCAGCTGGACCATGCCGCCCTGCTGGACGCGCTCGACACCGGCCACCTGTCCGCCGCGATGGTCGATGTGACCGAGCCGGAGCCGCTGCCGGCCGACCATCCCTTCTGGACCCATCCCAACATCGTGCTCACCCCGCACATCGCCAGCATCACCCAGCCGGAAAGCGCCGCCCAGGCGGTCATCGCCAACCTGAACCGGCATTTCGCCGGGCAGGACCCGGTCGGTCTGGTCGACCGGCGGCGCGGCTACTGACACGGCTGCCCGATACCCTCCCCCGCGGCACGGCCGCGCATCGACCAAGGACTTTTTCCATGTCGCTGCTGAAGACCATCGACACCGCCCCGGCCTTCGCCCCGCGTGAATCGACCCCGATGCCGGACCGGCTGATCGCCGGGGCGCCCGCCTTCAAGACCTGGGCACAGGACGCCGACGCCGCCAAGGGCGACACCGTCCGGACCGGCGTCTGGGAAGCCACGCCGGGCGAAACCCGGTCGATCAAGGGCGAGACTTTCGAGTTCTGCCACATCCTGTCCGGAATCGTCGAAATCATCCCGGACGACGGCGAACCGGCGGTCTACCGGGCCGGCGACAGCTTCGTCCTGAAGCCGGGCTTCACCGGCGTGTGGAAGACCATCGAGACGGTCCGCAAGATCTACGTCATCATCGACTGAGGGCGCATCATGAGCCTGTCCTTCGATCCGGACCGCCTGCCGCTGCCGAACGGTCATTTCATCGGCGACCGCCTGATCCCGGCGGAGGACGGGCAGCCCCGGCTGCCGATGCACCGCCCGTCGGACGGACGGGCCTATGCCGACTGCCCCGTCGCCTCGGCGGACCTCGTCGATCAGGCGGTCGCGACCGCGCAGGCGGCGCTGAAGTCCAGCAACTGGGGCGGCCTGCGCCCGCGGGAGCGCACCGCCGTGCTCCAGCGCTGGGCCGCCCTGATCGAGGAGGAGGCGGAAACCCTGGCGAAGCTGGAGGCGCTGTCCTCCACCCGTCCGGTCGGCCAGCTGGTGGCCGGCGACGTGGCGGTCACCGCCGAGCAGATCCGCTTCTTCGCCGAGTTCGCCGACAAGGAGGGCGGCGACCTCGCCCCCACCGACGACGGCAGCCTCGGCATGGTGATGACGGAGCCCTACGGCGTCGTCGGCGCCATCACGCCCTGGAACTTCCCGCTGTCGATGGCGGGCTGGAAGCTCGGCCCGGCGCTGGCCGCCGGCAACGCGGTGGTGCTGAAGCCGTCGGAGATGACGCCCTTCTCCACCGTCCTGCTGGCGCAGCTGGCGGTGAAGGCGGGGGTTCCCGCCGGGCTGATCGCCATCGTCCAGGGCGACGGCCCGACCACCGGCGCCGCCATCACCCGCCATCCCGGCATCGCCAAGGTCAGCTTCACCGGATCGACGGCGGCGGGCTCGGCGATCATGGCCGACATCGCCCGCAGCGGCGTCAAGCCGATGACGCTGGAGCTGGGCGGCAAGAGCCCGCAGATCGTCTTCGCCGACGCCGACCTCGACAAGGCGGCGGCGGCCATCGCCACCAGCGTCCTGTCCAACGCCGGACAGGCCTGCGTCGCAGGCTCCCGCCTGCTCGTCGAAGCCGGCGCGGCCGGACCGCTGGTCGAGCGGATCCTGGGCCATATGCGCGCCGTCCGTCCCGGCCCGACCTGGGACGCCGAGACGCGCTATTCCCCCATCATTTCCGAACGGCAGCGCGCCCGCATCCACGCCATCGTGTCGGCGTCGCTGACCGGGCCGGTGGAGTGCCTGACCGGCGGCGGCCCGATGGACGCCGAGGGGTATTTCTACGCGCCGACCCTGCTGGCCGGGGTCGACCAGACCTCCCCCGCCGTGGTGGAGGAGATTTTCGGCCCGGTGCTGACCGTGCAGAGCTTCGATACGGAGGAGGAGGCGATGGCCCTGGCCGACCATCCCACCTACGGGCTGGCCGCCGGCCTCTACACCCGAGACCTGTCGCGCGCCATCCGCCTGACCCGGCGGCTCCAGGCCGGAACGGTGTGGGTCAACCGCTATGGCCGCTCCCGCGACCACATCCTGCCGACCGGCGGCTACAAGCGCTCCGGCATCGGCAAGGATCTGGGACGCGAGGCCTATCTCGCCAACCGCCGCAGCAAAAGCGTGCTGATCGGCCTGTAATCCAAACAAAAAGATAGGGAACGTTCGATGAAGACCCACAACATTGCGATCATCAAGGGCGACGGCATCGGGCATCCCGTGGTCGACGCGGCCTGGGAGGTGTTGCAGGCCGTGGCGACGCAGTCGGGCTTCGCACTGGCCGGCACCGAACTGCCCTGGTCCTGCGCCCATTACAAGGAAACCGGCGTGATGATGCCGGCCGATGGGATCGACACGCTGCGCAGCTACGACGCCATCCTGCTGGGGGCCGTCGGCTGGCCGGCGGAGGTGCCGGACGCGGTGTCGCTGCACGGGCTGCTGCTGCCGATCCGCAAGGCGTTCGACCAGTATGCCAATGTCCGCCCGCACCGGCTGCTGCCGGGGGTGGAGGGTCCGCTGCGCCGCGGCGGCTTCGACATCCTGTGCATCCGCGAGAACACCGAAGGCGAATATGCCGGCGCCGGCGGGCGCATCCATCAGGGAACGCCGCAGGAGGTTGCGGTGGAGACCGGTGTCTTCACCCGCATGGGGGTGGAGCGGATCCTGCGCTTCGCCTTCGCCCAGGCCCGCGCCCGGCGCGGCAAGCTGGCCTCCGTCACCAAGTCGAACGCGCAGAAATACTCGATGGTGTTCTGGGACGAGATCACCCGCCAGCTGGCCGCAGAACATCCGGACGTCGAGGTCACCAGCTATCACGTCGACGCCATGGCGGCGCGCATGGTGACGGCGCCGGAAAGCCTGGACGTCGTCGTCGCCTCCAACCTGTTCGGCGACATCCTCACCGATCTGGGCGCTGCGATCCAGGGCGGGCTGGGCTTCGCCGCCTCGGCCAACCTGAACCCCGACCGCAAGGCGCCGTCGATGTTCGAGCCGGTGCACGGCTCGGCCCCCGACATCGCCCATCTCGGCATCGCCAACCCCATCGCCGCCATCTGGTCGGGCGCCATGATGCTGGAGCATCTGGGGGAAAAGGCCGCCGCCGACCGCGTGATGGCGGCTCTCGGCGACACCACGGGCCGCGGCATCGGCACGGTGCCCGGCAAGGACAGGACGGACGCCATCACCGCCGCCGTGCTGTCGGCCCTGTCGTAACGCCGGCCCCCTCGCCACCCACACGCAGCGGAAAACACAAAGACCATGATCCATCACCTGACGGACTCCTCCCTGTTCCGCGAACGCGGGTTGATCGGCGGCCGCTGGTGCGACGGGGCTGCCGGCCGGTCCATCGGCGTCCAGAACCCGGCGACCGGCGGCACGCTCGGCAGCGTTCCCGACATGGACGGGACCGACGCCCGCGACGCCATCGCCGCCGCGGCCGAAGCCTATCCGGCCTGGAAGCGGCGCACCCATGCCGACCGTGCCGCGCTGCTGGAGCGCTGGCACGCGCTGATGATCGAGAATCTGGAGGATCTGGCCCGCATCCTGACGCTGGAGCAGGGCAAGCCGCTGGACGAGGCGCGGGGCGAGATCCGCTATGGCGCCTCCTTCGTCAAATGGTTCGCCGAGGAGGCAAGGCGGATCGGCGGGACCACCATCCCCTCCCCCACCCCGGACCGCCGCATCGTCGTGCTGAAGGAGCCGGTCGGCGTCTGCGGCATCATCACGCCGTGGAACTTCCCCAACGCGATGATCACCCGCAAGGTCGCCCCGGCGCTGGCCGCCGGCTGCACCGTGGTCATCAAGCCGTCGGACTTCACCCCCTATTCCGCGCTGGCGCTGGGCGTGCTGGCCGAGCGGGCGGGCATCCCGGCCGGCGTGATCAACATCCTGACCGGCCGGCCGGAGGCCATCGGCGAGGAGCTTTTGGCGAACGAGACCGTCCGCAAGATCTCCTTCACCGGCTCCACCCGCGTCGGCTCCCTGCTGATGCGCGGCGCCGCCGCCGGCATCAAGCGGCTTAGCCTGGAGCTGGGCGGCAACGCGCCTTTCATCGTGTTCGACGATGCCGATCTGGATCAGGCGGTGGAGGGGGTCATCCTCTCCAAGTTCCGCAACGGCGGGCAGACCTGCGTCTGCGCCAACCGCATCCTGGTGCAGTCGGGCGTCTACGAGGCGTTCCGCGACCGGCTGGTCGCCCGCGTCAACGCCATGCGGGTGGGATCGGGGCTGGAGCCGGGGGTCGCCATCGGCCCGATGATCAACGAAGCCGCCGTCGCCAAGATCGAGCGCCACGTCGCCGATGCGCTGTCCAAAGGTGCAACCGTCGCCTCATCCGCCGTCGCGGCGTCGGGTGCGCAGTATGTCGCCCCGGTGGTGCTGACCGACGCCACCACCGACATGCTGCTGGCGCATGAGGAGACCTTCGGCCCGGTGGCCCCGCTGTTCCGCTTCGAGACGGAGGAGGAGGCCATAGCCCTCGCCAACGCGACGCCCTTCGGGCTGGCGGCCTATTTCTACACGCAGAACCTCGCGCGGTCCTGGCGGGTCGGAGAGGCTTTGGAGGCCGGCATGATCGGGCTGAACACCGGCGCGATTTCCACCGAAGTCGCCCCCTTCGGCGGCGTCAAGCAGTCCGGCCTGGGCCGCGAAGGCGCGCAGGTCGGCATCGAGGAGTATCTGGAGCTGAAGACCTTCCACATCGGCGGGCTGGGCTGACGCCCGGCAAACACCAAAAAGCCCGGCGGGAGCACTTCGCACCCGCCGGGCTTTTTTTAACGCTTCCCGCCGATCACTGGATGCGGTCGAGCGCCTTGTAATAGAGCCCGACCAGCGGCAGGAACCAGGGCTTGCCGAAATGGCCGGGCACGGCGGGCCAGGACAGGCCCTTCAGCGGGTTCCGGTCCTCACGGCCCAGGATCGCATCGGCCATCGTCATGCCGAGATGGGTCGACAGCTGCGCCCCGTGGCCGGAATAGCCCATGGCGTACCACAGCCCATCCTGGTAACCGGCGCGCGGATAGCGGTCGCTGGTCATGTCCACCAGACCGCCCCAGCAGTAATCGATGTCGATGCTGGCGATCTGCGGGAAAATCCTTGCGAGGCTCGCGCGCAGGATCGCCCCGCTCTTGGCGTCGGAGCGCTGGTCGGACGTCGCCGAGAAGCGGGCGCGGCCGCCGAAGATCAGCCGCCGGTCGGGCGACAGGCGGAAGTAGTTGCCGATGTTCATCGACGTGACGTAGGTGCGGTTGCCCGGCACCACCGATGCGATCTCGCCGTCGCTGAGCGGGCGGGTGGCGATGATGAAGCTGCCGACCGAGATGATGCGGCGGCGGAAATGGCTGAAATTCGGCGTGGTATAGGCCCCGGTGGCGACCAGCACCTCGCTGGCGGTGACCGTGCCGCGCGGCGTGGTCAGCGTGTGGCGGTCGCCCTTGCGGGCGATGGTCCCGACCGGCGCGTTTTCCACCAGAATCGCGCCATGGCGCCTGGCGGCGTCGGCCAGCCCGACCACGAAGCGGCCCATATGCATCATGGCGCTCTTGCGCGACAGCATCGCGCCGAAGAACGGCGAGCCGACCTCCCCCTTCAGGTCTTCGGCGGTCAGCAGGGCCGTGTCGGGATCGACCTCGCGGTGCACCACCTCGAAGTTCCGGGCGATGGCGTCGAAATGCGCCGGCTTGGAGGCCAGCTTCAGCTTGCCGGCGCGGCGGAAGCTGCAATCGATGCCTTCCTCGGCGATCAGCGCCTCCAGCGTGTCGATGGATTGGTCGAAGGCCCGGTAGAGGGCGATGGCGCGCTCCGTCCCCAGCGCGGTCTTGGCGGCGATGAAGCTGTGGGCCAGACCGTTGTTGAGGTGCCCGCCGTTGCGCCCCGACGCGCCGCCGCCGACGCGGTCCGCCTCCAGCACGATCACCCGCGCCCCGGCCTTGGCGAGCTGGCGGGCGGCACCCAGGCCGGTGAACCCTCCTCCGACGATGGCGACGTCGTAATGGCCCTCGACGGTTCCTTCGGCTCCGCCCGTGAAGGCCGGTGCGGTGTCGTGCCAGTAGGAGACGAATTTCATGACCTGGGTCCTTGTCGTTGCAGCCCGAACCTTGAAAGCTCCGCCCCTTACAGCCCGACCACGCCGGGCAGGCCGGAAATGTCGGAAATCTCGACATAGCCGTAATAGGGGTTGGCCGGTTCGTGGCCGCGGTTGACCCACACCTTGTTGCGGATCCCCAGATCGTGCGCCGACATCAGGTCGTAGCGGAAGGAGGAGGAGCAGTGCAGGATGTCCTCCGGCCCGCAGCCGAGCATGTCGAACATGTATTCGAACGCCTGGAAGCGCGGCTTGTAGGCCTGCGCCTGTTCGGCGGTGTAGACGGCGTGGAAGGGCGCGCCAAGCTTCGCCACGTTCGACGGAATCTGGTCGTTCATCGCGTTCGACAGGATGACCAGCGGGATTTCCTTGGCAACCTTGGCCAGGCCGGCCGGCACGTCCGGGTGCGGCCCCCAGGTGGGAACCCGCTCGTACACCATGCGCGCATCCTCGTCGCGGAAGACAACGTTGTTGCGCTTGCAGCTGCGCTCCAGCGAATTGTGCACGACCTCGGCATAGGGCTTCCAGTCGCCCATGATCTCGTCGAGACGATAGGCGGCGAAATTCTTGATGAACTCCGTCATCCGCGCTTCGTCGAGGATCGACCCGTACAGGTCGCGCGCCGCTTCGGCCATCTGAAAGTTGATCAGCGTGCCGTGGCAATCGAAGGTGACGTATTTCGGCCGGAACTGGCTCATGGCTGCTTCCTTGGGATGGAGCGACGTGGGAGGGGCGAATTGGGAATGGGGCGCTGCCGGCCCTGCCCTACGATCCTAGCGTTGCCGTGAAACCGGGCCTGACCGAATTGCCCGTCGCGAAAGCACAATGTTCCGTTTCCGTCGCGGCACTCAGCATTTGGTTGGGAGGGAAACGGCGCCGGGGCGCCTGAAACGTGGGTCGGACGCCCCGTCCGCCGGTTCGTCCGCCATCCTCGCGGCATAAGATGCGGCGGGCTGCCGGAGCAAAGGTGGAAGATATCGCGGCGGGTGTCGCCTTCAGACGAACGTCCGGGGCCGCTGCGCACACTCTTGGAGGCAGAGGGTGAAAGGACTGCCCATGAACAAGACTACGGTTCCCAAGAGAGCGATCGACTTTGCGGCTTTCGAGCCCAAGCATCTGGGCGATGCGCTCGCCCTGTCGCGGCAGGCGCAATGGCCGCACCGGCTGGAAGACTGGTCGCTGCTCCTGTCGCTGAGCCGCGGGCTGGTCGCTGTGGATGCCGGATCGGGCCGACTGGTCGGCACCGTGCTGACGACGCCCTATGGCGAGGATGCCGCCACCATCAACATGGTCATCGTCGACGAAGGCTGGCGCGGGCAGGGCCTCGGCCGCCGCCTGATGGACGAGGCGATGGCGCTGGCGGACGGCCGCCCCCTGCGCCTCGTCGCCACCAGCGACGGTCTGCCGCTCTACGAAAAGCTGGGCTTCCGCGAGGTCGGCACCGTCCTCCAGCATCAGGGCGAAGCCGGTCCGGTTGCGCCGGTGGCGGCGGCGGTGGAGGACGTCGCCCCGGCCGGCACCCAGGATCTTGCGGCCATCGCCGCGCTGGACGGCCAGGCCTTCGGCGCCGACCGCCGCCTGCTGCTGGAGCGCATCGCCGGGGTCGGGTCCTTCACGCTGCTGCGCCGGAACGGCGTTCCCGCCGGTTTCGCAGCAATGCGCGACTTCGGCCGCGGTCAGGTCGTCGGCCCGGTGGTCGCCCCCGACGCGGACGGCGCCAAGGCCCTGATCGGCCCGCTCCTCGCCGCGCATCCGGGAAAATTCCTGCGGGTGGACACCACCGCCGACACCGGCCTCGCCCCATGGCTGGCCGATTGCGGTCTGCGTCCTGTCGGCGGCGGCATCGCCATGCGCCGCCCCGCACCGGCGGCAGCAGCGACCTCACCCGCACCCGTATCGACTTTCGCGCTCGCCAGCCAGGCACTCGGCTGATCCGGAGAGGACCATGCTCAGCAATTCCCTGATCGAACTCGACCGTGCCCATCTGGTCCATCCCGTCGCCTCATATCGCGGCCATGAGAAGGCCGGGGTGCGGGTCATCGCATCCGGCGCCGGGGCGACGGTCACCGACGCCGCCGGCCGCCGGCTGGTCGACGGCTTCGCTGGCCTGTGGTGCGTCAACGCCGGCTACGGCCAGCAGAGCCTCATCGACGCCGCCACCCGCCAGATGCAGGAACTGCCCTACGCCACCGGCTATTTCGGGCTTGGCAGCGAACCGGCGATCCGTCTGGCCGCAGCACTCGCCGAACGGGCGCCCGGCGACCTGAACCATGTCTATTTCACGCTGGGCGGGTCGGATGCGGTCGACAGCACCATCCGCTTCATCCGCTACTACTGGCAGGCCAAGGGGCAGCCGCAGCGCGACCAGTTCATCTCCATCGAGCAGGGCTATCACGGCTCCTCCACCGTCGGCTCCGGGCTGACCGCGTTGCCCGCCTTCCATGCCGGCTTCGGCGTGCCCTTCGACTGGCAGCACAAGATTCCGTCGCACTACGCCTACCGCAACCCGGTGGGCGGCGATGCCGATGCGATCATCGCCGCCTCGCTCGCCGCCCTCGACGCGAAGATCGCCGAGATCGGCGGACCGGAGCGGGTCGCCGCCTTCTATGCCGAGCCGATCCAGGGGTCGGGCGGCGTGCTGGTGCCGCCCGACGGCTGGATGAAGGCGATGTGCGAGCGCTGCCGCAGCCTGGGCATCCTGTTCGTCGCCGACGAGGTCATCACCGGCTTCGGCCGCACCGGCCCGCTGTTCGCCTGCACCGACGACGGCGTGGTCCCCGACATGATGACCACGGCGAAGGGCCTGACCTCCGGCTATGTGCCGATGGGTGCCGTCTTCCTGTCGGACGCGGTGTACGATACCATCGCGGACGCCGCCGGCAGCAGCGCGGTCGGCCATGGCTATACCTACTCCGCCCACCCCGTCAGCGCCGCCGTCGGGCTGGCGGCCTTGCGCCTGTACGAGGACAGCCTGCTCGCCAACGGCGCCAGGGCCGGGGCGCGGCTGATGGCCGGGCTGCACGCTCTGCGCGATCACCCGCTGGTCGGCGACGTGCGCGGGCGCGGCATGCTGGCCGCCATCGAACTGGTGGTGGACAAGGAGCGCAAGACCCCCCTGCCCGCCGCCGCCGAACCGTCCCGCCGGATTTTCGACCGCGCCTGGAACAACGGATTGGTGATCCGCGCCTTCGCCAACGGCGTGCTGGGCTATGCCCCGCCGCTCTGCTGCACCGACGACGACATCGACGCGATCCTGGAGCGCACGGCCCAAACCCTCGACCAGACGCTGGACGATCCCGACGTCCGCCGGGCGATGCGCTAGACGAAAAAGGGGGTGTCCGCGGAAAAAACCGCGGATCCCTCCGTATCCAGCATTTTCTGCTGTCCAGCACCGAAGATTCGGAGACCCCCACCCAACCCTTGGACCACACTGGAGGGGAAGAAAACCGACTCTCCAGGCCAGTTCAAGAGGGACCAGCTCCAAAGACATCCCGGCGGACTTTGCCGCCGGACCTGAAACGCCCCGCCGGACCGGAACGGTTCCCCTGCGGTCCTTGATTGAGGAGATGGTGCGTTGACCAAGAGTCTGCTGAGCTTCAAGTATCTGACCTTCGACGTCGTCGGCACCCTGATCGACTTCGAATCCGGCATCAAGGACTGCCTCGCCGCAATCGCGGCGGAGGCCGGCACCGATGTGGACGGCGAGGCGGCGCTGACCCTCTACCGCGAGGCGCGCTACGCCCCGGACGCCGACCTGTTCCCCGACGATCTGGTGCGCGTCTATTCGGTGATCGCGCCCAAGCTGGGGCTGCCCGCCGGCATGCAGTACGGCGAACGCCTTCGGGATTCCGCGGCGGCCTGGGCCGGCTTCCCCGACAGCCGGGAGGCCATGGCGCGTTTGGCCAAGCGCTACAAGCTGATCGCGATGACCAACGCGCGGCGCTGGGCCTTCACCCATTTTTCCCGCGAGCTGGGCGATCCGTTCTTCGCCGGCTTCACCGCCGACGACACCGGCGTCGAAAAGCCCAACCCCGCCTTCTTCCAGCAGGTGTTCGAGTTCGTCGAGCGCGACGGCGGCAGCAAGGACGATATCCTTCACGTTGCCCAGAGCCAGTATCACGACATCGGCGTTTCCCGCCGCCTCGGCATGACCAACTGCTGGATCCAGCGGCGGCATGCCCAGAAGGGCTATGGCGGCACCATCGAACCCGCCGAGTTCACCGAACCGGATTTCCATTTCCGCTCGATGGCGGAACTGGCCGATGCCGTCGAACAAGCGGCCGCAGAGCCGAAGACGGCTTCCGCGTAACCGGACCAAACCGGAACGCGCTGAAAAAGAAACGAACGAACGATCCTGAACAGAGTGAGGCAGACATGACCAAGACGCCTGAAACCCGGACCCCGAAAAACTGGACCGGTGCCGACGACAGCATGGTCGAAAGCGCCATCCGGCGCGGGGCCAGCCGCCGCGACCTGTTGAAGATGCTGCTGGCCGGCGGGGTGTCGCTGGCCGCTGCCGACCTCGTTCTGGGCCGTGCCGGCATGGCGCTGGCCGCGACGCCTGTGAAGGGCGGCGCGCTGAAGGCCGCCGGCTGGTCGTCCTCGACCGCCGACACGCTGGACCCGGCCAAGGCGTCGCTGTCCACCGATTATGTCCGCTGCTGCGCCTTCTACAACCGCCTGACCACGCTGGACCAGAACGGCATTCCGCAGATGGAACTGGCCGAGAGCGTGGAATCGGGCGATGCCAAGACCTGGACGGTCAAGCTGCGCAAGGGCGTCACCTTCCACGACGGCAAGTCGCTGACCGCCGACGACGTGGTGTATTCGCTGAAACGCCACCTCGATCCCGCCGTCGGCTCCAAGGTCGCGAAGATCGCCGCGCAGATGACGGGGTTCAAGGCGGTCGACAAGACCACCGTCGAGATCGAGCTGGCCAGCCCCAACGCCGATCTGCCGACCATCCTGGCCACCCACCATTTCATGATCGTGGCCGACGGCACCACCGACTTCTCGAAGGGCAACGGCACCGGCGCCTTCACCTGCAAGAGCTTCGAGCCGGGCGTGCGCTCCATCGGCCTGCGCAACCAGAATTACTGGAAGGGCGGACCGAACGTCGACTCCTTCGAGTTCTTCGCGATCAGCGACGACAATGCCCGCGTCAACGCGCTGCTGTCGGGCGACATCCATCTCGCCGCGTCGATCAACCCGCGCTCCACCCGTCTGGTCGACGGGCAGAAGGGCTTCGCCCTGTCGAAGACGACGTCCGGCAACTACACCGACCTCAACATCCGCCTGGATATGGAGCCGGGCAGCCGCAAGGACTTCGTCGATGGGATGAAGTACATCGTCAACCGCGAGCAGATCGTCAAATCGGCCCTGCGCGGCTTCGGCGAGGTGGGCAACGACCAGCCGGTCTCGCCCGTCAACCCCTACCACAACGCCGCCCTGAAGCCGAAGGCCTACGACCCGGAAAAGGCGAAGGCGCTGTTCAAGAAGGCGGGCGTGCTGGGCCAGTCGATCCCGGTGATCACGTCGGATGCCGCATCGTCGGCCATCGACATGGCGATGGTGATCCAGGCCTCCGCCGCCGAGATCGGCATGAAGCTCGACGTCCAGCGCGTGCCGTCCGACGGCTACTGGAGCAACTACTGGCTGAAGGCGCCGATCCATTTCGGCAACATCAACCCACGGCCGACGCCGGACATCCTGTTCTCCCTGCTCTACGCCTCCGAAGCGCCGTGGAACGAGAGCAAGTACAAGTCCGAGAAGTTCGACAAAATGATGATCGAGGCGCGCGGCATGCTCGACCAGGCCAAGCGCAAGGAGATCTACAACGAGATGCAGGTGATGATCGCCGAAGAGGCCGGCACCATCATCCCCGCCTACATCTCCAACGTGGATGCCATCAGCGACAAGCTGAAGGGTCTCTCCCCCAGCCCGCTGGGCGGCATGATGGGCTACGCTTTCGCCGAGTATGTCTGGCTGGCCGCCTGATACAGTGGACGGGCGGGACGTGACGGCCGCAGGGCCGGCCGTTCCGGCCCGTCATGGCCCATCCGGGCAACCCCTGCGGGGGCGCCTCACCTTGCGGAGGCCAAGCATGACATCACGCGTTCCGTCCCTCATCCTTGGTCGGCTGCTCATCGCACTGGTCACGCTGACGATCGTGTCCTTCGCCGTGTTCTTCGCCACCACCCTGCTGCCCGGCGACACGGCGACCATCCTGCTGGGGCAGGCGGCGACGCCGGAAGCTGTCGCCGGCCTGCGCACGGCCATGCATCTGGACGAGCCGGCCCTGCTGCGCTTCATCTACTGGATCGGCGGCCTGTTCCAGGGCGATCTCGGCACCTCCTACGCCAACCATGTGCCGGTGGCCACGCTGATCTCCGGCCGGCTCGCCAACACCCTGAAGCTGGCCGGGCTGACCACCCTGGTGTCGGTGCCGCTGGCGCTGACGCTGGGCATCACCGCCGCCATGTGGCGGCGCACGCTCTATGACCGCATCGTCACCATCGCCACCATCGGCGTCATATCGGTGCCGGAATTCGTGCTGGCGACCCTGGCCGTTCTGGTGTTCGCCGTTTACCTGAAATGGCTGCCGGCCCTGTCATTCACCTACAATATCGACAGTTTCTCCGGCCTGCTGCGGGCCTACGCCATGCCGGTCATCACCCTGACCTTCGGGGTGTCGGCGCAGATGATCCGCATGACCAGGGCCGCCGTGATCGAGACGCTGAACACGCCCTATGTCGAGATGGCGCTGCTGAAAGGGGCGTCACGCCCCCGCATGGTCCTGCGGCACGCCCTGCCCAACGCGCTGGGGCCGATTTCCAACGCCGTCGCCCTGTCGCTCTCCTACCTGCTGGGCGGCGTGATCATCGTCGAGACGATCTTCAACTATCCGGGGATCGCCAAGCTGATGGTCGATGCGGTGTCCACCCGCGACCTGCCGCTGATCCAGTCCTGCGCGATGATCTTCTGCTTCGGGTACCTGATCCTGATCACCACCGCCGACATCGTCGCCATCCTGTCGAACCCGAGGCTCCGATGAAGACACATTCTTCCACCGGCTCGCTGGCGGCGTGGTCGGGCTACCGGATCAACCTGGTCGGCCTTGCCGCCTTTTCCGTCGTCCTGTTCTGGGCGCTGGTCGCCCTGTTCGCCCCCTACATCACGCCCCATTCGGTGGGCGAGATGATCGACCTCGACTATTTCGGCCCGATGCGGCCCGGCCTGTGGCTGGGGTCGGATTATCTCGGCCGCGACATGTTGTCCCGCATCATCTACGGCGCCCGCTACACCGTCGGCATCTCGCTGGCCGCGGTGTCCATCGCCTGTTTCACCGGCGTGGTGCTGGGCATGACCTCGGCGGTGCTGCGCGGGCCGGTGGACATGGTGGTCAGCCGCATTCTCGACGCCATGAACTCCATCCCCAGCAAGCTGTTCGGCCTGATGGTGGTCGCGGCGGTGGGCTCGTCCATCCCCGTGCTGATCCTGACCCTGTCGGTCATCTATGTCCCCGGCGCCTACCGCTTCAGCCGGGCGCTGGCGATCAACATCGACACGATGGACTTCATCATGGTCGCCCGCATCCGGGGCGAAAGGCTGCCCTACCTGATCGCATCGGAGATCCTGCCCAACATCATCGGCCCGGTGCTGGCCGACCTCGGCCTGCGCTTCGTCTTCATCGTCCTGCTGCTGTCGGGCCTGTCCTTCCTGGGGCTGGGCGTCCAGCCGCCCTACGCCGACTGGGGCGCGCTGGTGCGCGAGAACATCGGCGGCCTGCCCTTCGCGGCACCGGCGGTGATCGTGCCGTCGCTGGCCATCGCCACCCTGACCATCAGCGTCAATCTGCTGATCGACAATCTTCCGCAGAAGATCCGGGACCGGAGTGCCTCCTGATGACGAACCTTGTCGAAATCCGCGGCCTGACGGTCGAGGCCACCACCGATTCCGGCCGCTGGATCAAGATCCTGAAGGGCATCGACCTGGACATCGCCGCCGGCGAGACCGTCGCCTTCATCGGCGAAAGCGGATCCGGCAAGACCACCGCCGCCATGACGCTGCTCGGCTACGCCCGTCCGGGCTGCCGGATTTCCGGCGGAACGGTGACGGTCGACGGCCATGACATGGTGACGCTGTCGGAAAAGGACCGCGCCGCCCTGCGCGGCACCACCGTGGCCTATGTGCCGCAGAGTGCCGCCGCCGCCTTCAACCCGGCCTCGACCATCATGGAGCAGGTCATCGAGGTGACGCGGATCCACCGCCTGATGCCGCCGGACGAGGCCCGCCGCCGTGCGGTCGCCCTGTTCCGCGCCCTGTCCCTGCCCAATCCCGACAGCATCGGCGACCGTTACCCGCATCAGGTGTCGGGCGGCCAGCTGCAACGGCTGGCGGCGGCGATGGCGCTGATCGGCGATCCCAAGGTGGTGATCTTCGACGAGCCGACCACGGCGCTGGACGTCACCACCCAGGTGGAGGTCCTGCGCGCCTTCAAGGCGGTGACCGCCCAGCACCGGATCGCCTGCGTCTATGTCTCCCACGACCTGGCCGTGGTCGCCCAGATCGCCGACCGCATCATGGTGCTGCGCAACGGCGCGGTGCAGGAAACCGGCAGCGTCCACGACATCCTGACGCGCCCGGCCCATCCCTACACCCAGGAATTGCTGAACGCCTTCCACCCCGACACCGGCGGGCGCGAGGCGCTGCCCGCCGCCGACAGCGGCGCTCCGCTGCTGGAGATCAACACGCTGAGCGCCGGCTACGGCCCACCGCAGTCGAACGGGCAGCCGCTGGTCCTCGCCGTCAAGGGGGTGAGCCTGAAGGTGAAGCGGGGCACCAACCTCGGCATCATCGGGGAATCCGGATGCGGGAAATCGACCCTGGCGCGCGCCATCGCCGGGATCCTGCCGGCCTGCAAGGGCGACATCCAGTTCAACGGCAAGGAGCTGTGGCACAGCGCCCGCCAGCGCAGCCACGACCAGCTGCGCGACCTGCAGATCGTCTTCCAGCACGCCGACACCGCGCTCAACCCGGCCAAGTCCATCGAGGACATCCTCGGCCGTCCGCTGACCTTCTACCACGGCCTGCGCGGCAAGGCCCGCGATGCGCGGGTCGATGCGCTGCTGGACATGGTCCGCCTGCCCCGCGCCCTGCGCCACCGCCGGCCGGCCGAACTGTCGGGCGGCCAGAAGCAGCGGGTGAACTTCGCCCGTGCGCTCGCCGCCGAGCCGAAGCTGATCCTGTGCGACGAGATCACCTCGGCCCTCGACACCGTCGTTGCGGCGGCGGTCATCGACCTGCTGAAGGAACTGCAACGCGAACTTGGCCTGTCCTATGTCTTCATCAGCCACGACCTGTCGGTGATCGAGGCGATCTGCGACGAGATCGTCGTGATGTATCGTGGGCAGACGGTGGAGACCATCATCCCCGCCAACCGGCAGCAGCCGCAGCACCCCTATTCGCAACTGCTGTTCTCGTCGGTTCCGAAGCTGGATCCGACCTGGCTCGACACGCTCAACATCGACGCCGACCGGATGCGGGTGGCCTGACCCGCCGGTCGGCGATTAGTTGGGCTATTTGTGGGTAGGCGAACACATACTGCCATATGTTCACGTCTCGTTAAGTGCGGCGGTCCACCCTACGGCATGATGTCGAGGAGGGCGTCCAAATGACCTGTTCCCAGCAGAGTGTCGCGGTCGGCGACTTCACGGCGACCATCACCGACCTCGGGGATCGCCGGGAAATCACCGTTGCACGCGCGGGGCTCGGTCCCTGGGTCTACCAGGAAACCACCCTGGCGAGCCTCTCGGCCTGCGTCGAGCGGTTCACCGGGCAGTCAGCCTCGCGTCACCACGCCGATCGGCCCTGCTAGGCCAGTACCGGCGCACTGACGGAGCCCGTTCAGAGTTCGGCGTTCAGAGTTCGGCCGCGACCGCCTTCACCGCCTTGGCCGTCGCCGCCACCACGATGTCGGCCTCCTCCCGCGTCAGGCAGAGCGGCGGTGCGAAGCCGAGGATGTCGCCCTGGGGCATGGCGCGGGCGATGACTCCCCGCTCCAGAAGTGCCGCGGACAGGCGCGGCCCGACCTTCGCCTCGGCGGGGAAGAAGCGGCGCCCGTCCTTGTCGGCGACGAACTCCACCGCCGCCAGCATGCCCTCGCCGCGCACCTCGCCGACCATCGGATGGCCGCCCAGCGCGTCGGCCAGCGCCGCACGGAAATAGCCCCCGGTTTCGCGCGCGTTGGTCACCAGATCGAGCCTGTCGATCAGTTCCAGATTCGCCACCCCGGCGGCGGCGCAGAGCGGATGCGCCGAGTAGGTCCAGCCATGGCCGATGGGGCCGAGCTGGTCGGAGCCCTGCTCCAGCACCTTCCACACCCGGTCGCCGACGATCACCCCCGACAGCGGCGCATAGGCGGAGGTCAGCCCCTTGGCGATGGTGATGAGGTCGGGCTTGATGCCGTAATGGTCGGACCCGAACATGCTGCCGAGCCGGCCGAACCCGGTCACCACCTCGTCGGCGATCAGCAGGATGTCGTGCTTGTCCAGGACGGCCTGGATCTTCTCCCAATAGCCGGCGGGCGGCGGAACGATGCCGCCGGTGCCCAGAACCGGTTCGCCGATGAAGGCGGCGATGGTCTCCGGCCCCTCCTCCTGGATCAGCGCCTCCAGCCGGTCGGCGCAATGCTGGGAGAACTGCTCCTCGCTCATGCTGCGGTCGGCGCGGCGGAAGTAATAGGGGGCTTCGGTGTGCAGCACCGGCGGGCGCGGCAGGTCGAAGGCCTTGTGGAACAGCTCCAGCCCGGTCAGGCTGCCGGTCATCACCCCCGACCCGTGATAGCCGCGCCAGCGCGAGATGATCTTCTTCTTCTCGGGCCGGCCGAGGATGTTGTTGTAATACCAGACCAGCTTGATGTTGGTCTCGTTCGCGTCCGATCCCGACAGGCCGAAATAGACGCGCGACATCCCGGCGGGCGCCCGGTCGATGATCATCTTGGCCAGCGCGATCGACGGTTCGCTGCCGTGCCCGACATAGGCGTGATAATAGGCGAGCTTGCCGGCCTGCTCGGCGATGGCATCGGCGATCTCGCGCCGGCCATAGCCGACATTGACGCAGTAGAGCCCGGCGAAGGCGTCCAGGCTGCGCCTGCCATCACGATCGGTGATGTAGACGCCTTCGCCGCCGGTGACGACGCGCGTCGGGGTGTCGCCGCGGGCGTGCGCCGCCATGTGGGTCGAGGGGTGGAAGAAATGGTCGCGGTCCCAGGCGGTCAGCTCGTTGGTCATGTCGGTCATGGCGTTTCTTTCCCAAACAGGAATTTCGGGGCAAAGGGCGGGGTCAGGCGGCGGGTTCAGGCGGCATCGAGGCAGACGTATTTCAGCTCGGTGAAGGCCTCTATCCCATGGCGCGAGCCTTCGCGGCCGAGGCCGGATTGCTTGACCCCGCCGAAAGGAACCGGCGCGCCGGTGATCTTCACCCGGTTGACGGCCACCATGCCGTAGTGCAGCGCCCGCGACAGGCGGAGGATCCGGCCGGAGTCACGGGTCACCAGATAGGCGACGAGGCCATAGTCGGTGTCGTTGGCACGGGCCACCGCCTCCGCCTCGTCCTCGAAGGGCAGGATCGCGGCGACCGGGCCGAAGGTCTCCTCGCTCAGGATCAACGACCCCGGCGCCACGTCGGCCAGCACGGTCGGGCGGTAGAACAGCGGACCGGCGGGATGGACCTCGCCGCCGGTCAGGCAGCGGGCGCCGCGGTCGAGCGCGTCGCGGACATGGTGGGCGCATTTGGCGACGGCCCGCCCGTTCATCAGCGGGCCGATCTGCACCTCCGGCTCCAGCCCCGGCCCGACGCGCAGCGCGGCACTGCGAGCGGTGAAAGCGGCGCAGAAGCTGTCGTAGAGCGGGCGCTGCACATAGATGCGGTTGGCGGCGAGACAGTCCTGGCCGGAGGTGGCGAACTTCGCGTCGATGGCGATGTCGACCGCCCGTTGCAGATCGGCGTCGGCGAAGACCAGCAGCGGCGCATGGCCGCCCAGTTCCATCACCAGCCGCTTCATGGTGGGCGCGCAGCGCGCGGCGATGCGGCTGCCGATTCCGGTGGAACCGGTGAAGCTCATGGCACGGACGCGGGCGTCGTCGCACAGCGCGCCGACCAGCGGCTCCGGATCGCCGGTCAGGACGTTGAACACGCCGGCGGGGATGCCTGCCCGCTCCGCCAGTTCCGCCAGCGCCAGCGCCGACAGCGGCGTCTCGGACGACGCATGCGCCACCACGGTGCAGCCGGCGGCCAGAGCCGCCGCCGCCTTGCGCGTCAGCATTGCCGACGGGAAGTTCCACGGCGTCGCCATGCCGACCACGCCCAGAGCCTCCCGCCGCAGCAGCATTTCGGCGCCGGGCAGGTGGCTGGCGATGCTCTCGACGCCGCCCCGCTTGGACTCCTCCGCGTACCACTCGACGAAGGAGGCGGCATAGTCGATCTCCCCCCGCGCTTCGGCGAGCGGCTTGCCCTGCTCCAAAGTCATCAGCAGGGCAAGGTCTTCCCTGGCCGCGGTGATGCGGTCGAACCAGTCGCGCAGCCGGGCGGCGCGGTCCTGGGGCAGCCGGGCGCTCCAGGCCGGAAAGGCCGCGGCGGCGGCGGTGACGGCGTCGGTCGCCTGGGCGGCGTCCAGCGCCGCGACCTGGGCGAGGGTCCGCCCGCTGGCCGGGTCGGTCACCGCGAAGGTGGAGCCGTCCGGTGCCGCGGTCCAGCGCCCGCCGACATAGGCGAGTTCACGCAGCAACCGGCGGTCGCTCAGGCGGCCGACGGCGTCGTGACGGTCCAGGCGGGACAGCTGCGCGGTCATGGGCACCTCCGGAAAATGGGGTCAGCGCGGTAGCGCCGGTGTTCCGGAGTCTAGCGAGGGTGCGGCGGAGATTGTGTCCGAACTGACCTCGTGTGGCGGAGAGTGTCTCTTTCCCGAGCTGGGCAGGAAGAGAAAGTCTCTATCAGCTGGGGACGGACCCGCCCGGCTCCTCCATCAGCGCCTCCAGCGGCATCGCCGCGTCGTCCTTCACCGTCCGCGTGACGATGTAGGTGAAATAGCGGTCGATCCCGGCATCGCCGTCCAGCAGCCGGTCGATGATGCGCTGATAGGCGTCGACGTCGCGCGCCACCACCCGCAGGACATAGTCGAGCCCACCGCCGACCGACCAGCAGGAGACGATGCCGGGCTCGGCCCTGACCGCCCGCTCGAACCGGTCGAAATCGGCCTGCCGGTGGCTGCCCAGCGTCACCTCGACCAGCGCCATGGCGAAGGGCGTCACCTGCCGCAGCGCCAGCCGCGCGTGATAGCCGGTGACGATGCCGGCCTCCTCCAGCCGGCGCAGCCGCACCCAGCAGGGCGTCGGCGACAGCCCCACCCGGTCGGCCAAGGCCAGCTTGGTGATGCGGCCGTCCCGCTGGATTTCCGAAAGGATGCGCAGGTCGATGGGATCGAGCTTCAGGTCGGGCATGGGACGGCCGCTCTCGGAAAAGTGACAGGCCGACGATGTCCGCGCTTTCCACCATTGTCAAATGTGATGATTTCCAGCAGAAATGTTGCATGACAAAGTGGCACCCCGATGCATCGGCTTTGAGCAGGCCCGTCTATCTCTCGCTGGCCGATCAGGTGCAGCGGGCGATAACGCAAGGCCAACTGGCGGTCGGCGACCAGTTGCCCACCCACCGGCAGCTTGCCGACGAATTGGGCATTTCCGTCCAAACCGTCAGCCGCGCCTACGAGGAGCTGATCCGGCGCGGCCTGATCAGCGGGGAGACCGGGCGCGGCACCTTCATCCGCGCCATCCAGACCGAGGTCGACCCGCCCTACATCCCGCAACGCACCGACGAGGTGATCGACCTGTCGATCCTGAAACCGGTGTGCGAGCCCCTGCATGTGGAGGCGATGCGGGGGGCGCTGGTGGAGCTTTCCGCCAGCCTGCCGCCGGCCGTGGTGCTGTCCTTCCGCCCCAACACCCTGTTCGCCCGCCACCGGGCGACGGCGGTGTCCTGGCTGCGCCACTGCGGGGTGGAGACGGGGGCTGCCAACGTCACCCTGACCAACGGCGCCACCGCCGGCATGACCATCGCCCTGATGGCCGCCGCCCCGCCCGGATCGACCGTGGTGACGGAGGAGGTCGGGCACCACACCCTGCTGCCGCTGGCCTCCTATCTCGGCATCAAGCTGCGCGGCGTCGCCATCGACGAGGACGGGATCCGGCCCGACGCGCTCGATGCCGCCTGCCGCGACGGCACGGCCAAGGCGCTGTTCGTCATGCCGAACCCGATCAACGCCACCGCGACCCACATGAGCGAGGCCCGGCGCGCCGAGATCGCGCGGATTGCCCGGCACCACAACCTGTCGATCGTCGAGAACGACCCGCTCGGGCCCCTTCTGAGCGACCGCCGCCCGCCGCTGGCGGCCCTGGCGCCGGAACGGACGCTCTACGTCACCAGCTTCACCAAGACGGTGATGCCGGGCCTGCGCACCGGCTATCTGGTGGTTCCGGACCGGCTGCTCGCCGCCGTCACCAACCGCCATCTGGTGACCAACTGGATCGCAACGCCCATCGTCGCCGAGATCGCCACCCGCTGGGTCGAGAGCGGATTCGCGATGGAGATGGTGGAATGGCAGCGCAAGGCCCTGCACCGCCGCCACGCGCTGGCCGCCGAGATCCTGAAGGGCATTCCCCACCGCGGCCATGCCGAAGGGCTGCATCTGTGGCTGCCTCTGGGGGACGGGCGGCCGGAGGCGACCTTCGTATCGCATGCCCGCCACCAGGGGGTGGCGCTGGCGCCGGGATCTGCCTTCGCCATCGGTCCCGGTACGCGCCCCGACGCGCTGCGCGTTTCCATCGGCTCCACCACCGAGGCGGAATTGCATGCCGGTCTGCGCGTGATCGTCAATCTGCTGAACAGCGACCCGGAGCCGGTTCTTCTCGCCATCTGAACAATTCCGAGGAGAGCTTCTCCGGAATTGTCATGATTTTATTTTCCGGATTGACATGATTTAGACGGTCCCGCATCGTTTGCGCACATCCACGGTCGCCAACCATTGCAAGGGAAGACCGGTGTGACCGACACAATCATCGACATCGACCGGGTCACGAAGCGCTACGGCTCGCACACCGTGCTGCAGGACCTGTGTTTTTCAGTCCGGCCGGGTGAGAAGCTGGCGCTGATCGGGCCGTCCGGCTCCGGCAAGACGACGATCCTGCGGACGCTGATGACGCTGGAAACCATCGAAAGCGGCACCATCCGCATCGATGGCGAGCCCCTGTTCCAGATGGAACGCAACGGCAGCCTGGTCCCCGCCGACGAGGCGCATCTGCACCGGATGCGGACCAAGATCGGCATGGTGTTCCAGCTGTTCAACCTGTTCCCGCACAAATGCGTGCTGGACAACGTGACGCTGGCGCCGATGCTGACCAAGGGCGTCAGGAAGGCGGATGCCGAGCGCCGGGCGATGGAACTGCTGGACCTCGTCGGCCTCGCCGACAAGGCCCGCGCCATGCCGGCCCAGCTGTCCGGCGGCCAGAAGCAGCGGGTGGCCATCGCCCGCGCCCTGGCATTGCAGCCGAGGATCATGCTGTTCGACGAAGTGACCTCGGCCCTCGACCCTGAACTGGTGGAAGAGGTGCTGAGCGTGATGCGGATGCTGGGGTCGACCACCGACATGACCATGTTGCTGGTGACCCACGAGATGAGCTTCGCCCACGATTTCGCCGACCGCGTGCTGTTCTTCGACCGAGGCCGCATCGTGGAGGAGGGGCCGCCGGACGTCCTCTTCACAAATCCGACGCATGAGCGGACGCAGGCCTTTTTGAAAAAGATCATCGCTGCCGGACAGCGGATCTGACGGTTCAGCGGAACTGAAGCCTCGGCGCATCCGACTGCGTCCGCTTCCGCTTTTACCCCGAACGCAGGAGGTCTCGGCTTCATGGCTGATTGGGCCGGCTATCTGGGCTTGATGCTGGACGGCGCGCTGGTGACGGCGAAGCTGACCGTGCTCGGCTGCGCGCTGGCACTGCCGGCCGCCTTCCTCGCCGGGTTGGGCCGGCTGTCGCGCTTCTCCGCCGTGCGCGCCGTATCGGTCGCCTATATCGAGTTCTTTCGCGGCACCTCGATCTTCGTCCAGCTGTTCTGGGCCTATTTCGTCCTGCCGCTGATCGGGGTGACGCTGACGCCGCTGCAGGCCGGGGTGCTGGCGCTCGGGCTGAATGTCGGCGCCTACGGCGCGGAGGTGGTGCGGGCGGCCGTGCAGTCCATCGGGCGCGAACAGCACGAGGCCTGCGTCGCCCTGAACCTGACGCGCTGGCAGAGCCTGCGTCACGTGCTGCTGCCGCAGGCGGCGGTGGTGATGGTGCCGACCTTCTGCAACAACGCCATCGAACTGCTGAAGGCGACCTCGGTCGTCTCGCTGATCTCGCTCAGCGACCTGACCTTCCAGGCGCAGGTGGTGCGCTCGCAGACCGGCAGCACCGCCCTGCCCTTCCTGACCGTGCTGGTCATCTACTTCGCCTATGCCAGCCTGATCTCGGCCGGCATGAAAGCCCTGGAGCGCCGCATGACCCGCGGCCTCGACGGGCTGCGCACCTGAGGAACCGGCCATGGAATGGGATTGGGAGTTCGTCCGCGAGATCATGCCGATGCTGCTGGACGGCCTGCGCATCACGCTGCTGGCCACGCTGCTCGGCTCCATACTGGCCGCCGTCGCCGGGCTGGGCTTCGCCCTGCTGCGCCGCTCGAAAAGCCGGCCGGTGGCGCACATCACCGGCTTCGTGGTGGAGTTCATCCGCGGCACGCCGCTGCTGGTGCAGCTTTACTTCCTGTTCTACGTGCTGCCGGAGCTGGGCCTGCTGCTATCGCCGCTGACCGCCGGGGTGGTGGGCTTGGGCCTTCATTACGCCACCTACACATCGGAGGTCTTCCGCGCCGGCATCGACAACACGCCGCGCGGCCAGTGGGAGGCGGCGAAGGCCTGCAACCTCACGCCCTACCAGACTTGGCGCCATGTCATCCTGCCGCAGGCGATCCCGCCGATGATCCCGGCGCTGGCGAATTATTTCGTCGCGATGTTCAAGGAAACCCCGCTGCTCTCCGCCATCACGGTGATCGAGCTGATGAGCGAGGCCCGCGGCGTCGCCAACAGCAATTACCGCTATCTGGAGCCGATGACGATGGTCGGCGTCCTGTTCCTGTGCATCAGCCTGATCGCCGTCCCCGCCCTGCACCTGCTGGAGCGCCGCTTCCGGCCACCCCGCTGACTGCCGGCCTGCTGATTGCCGGCCCGCTGACTGTCAGCCCGCCGATGGCCGCAAGCCGATCCCGGAGTTTTCGAGCCATGTCCTCCATCCCCATCCTGCGCTCGCCCACCGCGCTGGCCTTCGACGAGCGCCCGGTCGAAAAGCGCGTCGGCCTGGTCGTGCTGGCGACCGATCACACGACCGAGCCGGACTTCCGCCGCATGGTCGCCAGCGACCGCATCGGCGTCTACACCGCGCGCATCGCCTACGCCAACCCGACGACGCCGGAGAATCTGCGCCGCATGCAGCCGCACCTCGCCGAAGGGGCGGCGCTGATCCTGCCCGACGAGCCGCTCGACGCCATCTGCTATTCCTGCACCTCGGCCAGCGTCGTGATGGGAGACGAGGCCATCGAGACGGCCATCGCCTCGGCCAAGCCCGGCGTTCCCGTCATCACGCCACCCGCCGCGGCCCGTCATGCCCTGGCGGCATTCGGCGCCCAGCGGATCGCCGTGCTGACCCCCTACACCGAACAGACCAGCCGGCCGATGGCCGCCTATTTCGGCATGCATGGCTTCGACATCGCGCGCTTCACCTGCTTCGGGCTGGACGACGACCGCGAGATGGCGCGCATCGCGCCGGCCAGTCTCGTCCGCGCCGCCGTCGAGGCGATGGCGCCCGACGCCGACGCCCTGTTCATCTCCTGCACCGCCCTGCGCTCGGCCGGCGTGGCCGCCAAGATCGAGGACGCCATCGGCCGTCCCGTCGTCACCAGCAACCAGGCCACCGCCTGGGCCGCGCTGCGCCTGTGCGGCGACGACCGGCCCCGGCCCGATGACGGGCGGCTGATGACCCTGCCGCTGCCGCGGGAGGCATGGTCATGAGTGGGCAGGACATCGGCCTGGAGGATGTCTTCCGCGCCCGTGCGCGGCTGGCCGGACGGATCGCGGCGACGCCGACCGTCGCCTCGCCCAGCCTGACGGCGCGCTGCGGCGCCCCGGTCTTCCTGAAACTGGAAACCCGCCAGACCACCGGCAGCTTCAAGCTGCGCGGCGCCACCAACGCCCTGTCGGCCCTGCCGCGCGAGGCTCTGGCGACGGGGGTCGCGGCGGCCTCCACCGGCAACCATGGCCGGGCGCTCGCCCATGCCGCAGCACAAGCCGGACTCCGCTGCGTCGTCTGCATGTCGGCGCTGGTGCCATCAAACAAGGTCGAGGCCATCCGCGCGCTGGGGGCAGAGATCCGCATCGTCGGCCGCTCCCAGGACGACGCGCAGGTCGAGGTCGACCGGCTGGTCCGCGAGGAGGGCTTCGCCACCGTCCCGCCCTTCGACCATGCCGACGTCATCGCCGGACAGGGCACGCTGGGGCTGGAGATCATCGAAGCGGTGCCCGACGCAGAGCTGCTGCTGGTGCCGCTGTCGGGCGGCGGCCTGATCGGCGGCGTGGCGCTGGCGGCCAAGGCGCTGCGGCCAGGCCTGCGGGTGGTCGGCGTCTCGATGGAGCGCGGCGCCGCCATGCACGCCAGCCTGAAGGCCGGCCGCCCGGTCCTGGTCGAGGAACTGGAGACGCTGGCGGATTCGCTCGGCGGCGGCATCGGGCTCGACAACCGCCACACCCACCGGCTTGCCGCCAGCCTGCTCGACGACGTGGTCCTGCTGACCGAGGCGGAGATCGCCGCCGGCATCGAACACGCCTATTCCGCCGAGCAGGAGATCGTCGAGGGTGCCGGCGCCGTCGGCATCGCAGCATTGCTCGCCGGCAAGGTGACACCACGCGGCCCGGCAATCGCCCTGCTGTCCGGCCGCAATATCGCCATGGACTTGCACCGCCGCATCATCACCGGAGCCTATTCATGCCCCGCATGACCATCCTGACCGAGGCGGAGCTGCGGCGGATCGTTCCGCTCGACCGCGATGCCGTCGCCTGCGTCGAGGACGCCTTCCTGGCGCTGGCCACCCGCCCGGTGGCGATGCCGCCGATCCTGCGGCTCGACATCCCGGACTATCGCGGAGAGGTCGACGTCAAGACCGCCTATGTCCCCGGCCTCGACGGTTTCGCCATCAAGATCAGCCCCGGCTTCTTCGGCAACCCGGCGCTCGGCCTGCCCAGCGTCAACGGGCTGATGGTGCTGCTGAGCAGCCGGACCGGTCTGGTCGAAGCCCTGCTCCTCGACAACGGCTATCTGACCGACGTGCGGACCGCCGCCGCGGGGGCGGTCGCCGCTAGGCATCTGTCGCGTCCTGACAGCGCCGTCGCCGCAATCTTCGGAGCCGGGGTGCAGGCGGCGTTGCAGCTGGAGGCGCTGACCCTGGTCCGCCCGATCCGCGAGGCCCGCCTCTGGGCGCGCCAGCCCGAGCGCGCCGCCGCCACCGCCGCCCGCCTGTCGGAACGGCTGGGCCTCCCCGTACACGCCGCGACGGAGAGCAGGGCGGCGGTCGCCGGCGCCGACATCGTCGTCACCACCACCCCGGCCGACCGGCCGATCCTGATGGCGGACTGGCTCGAACCCGGCCAGCACGTCACCGCCATGGGGTCGGACGCCGAGCACAAGAACGAACTCGATCCCGCCATCCTGTCCCGTGCCGACCTCTATGTCGCCGACCGCCTGACGCAGACCCGCCGGCTGGGTGAGCTGCATCACGCGATTGCCGCCGGCACGGCCGCCGCCGACCGGGAGTTTCCCGAACTGGGCGCCGTCATCGCCGGGCAGGCGATGGGGCGTCCATCCATCGACGCCATCACCGTCTGCGACCTCACCGGAACCGGGGTGCAGGACACCGCCATCGCTACGCTGGCGCGCGGCCGGGCCCTGGCGGCCGGTGCCGGCACCGTCTTCGACGCCTGATCCTTCTTTTCCCATGCCCCTCCTCTTACGAGAGAGACCCCCGACATGCTGGAACCGACGCTGAACTTCGGCCGGGCCGAATATGCCGCCCGGCTCGACAAGACCCGTGCCGCCATGGACAAGGCCGGCATCGAGCTGCTGATCGTCACCGATCCCTCGAACATGGCCTGGCTGACCGGCTATGACGGCTGGTCCTTCTACGTCCACCAATGCGTGATCGTGCCGCCGCACGGCGAGCCGATCTGGTACGGCCGAGGCCAGGACGCCAACGGCGCCAAGCGCACCGCCTATCTGGCCCACGACAACATCATCGGCTATCCCGACCACTACGTGCAGTCGACCGAACGTCACCCGATGGACCTGCTGTCGACGATCCTGGCGGACCGCGGCTGGGGCGGGCTCACCATCGGCGTCGAGATGGACAATTACTGGTTCACCGCCGCCGCCTTCCAGTCGCTGACCTCCCACCTGCCCAATGCCCGCTTCAAGAACGCGACGGCGCTGGTCAACTGGCAGCGCGCTGTGAAGAGCCCGCAGGAACTCGACTACATGCGCAAGGCCGCCCGCATCGTCGAGGCGATGCATGCCCGCATCGTCGAGCGGGTCGAGCCGGGCATGCGCAAATGCGACCTCGTGGCCGAGATCTACGACGCCGGCATCCGCGGCATCGGCGGAGCGGACGGCTTCGGCGGCGACTATCCCGCCATCGTCCCGCTTCTGCCGTCGGGGGCCGATGCCTCGGCCCCGCATTTGACCTGGGACGACCGGCCGATGAAGCTGGGGGAGGGGACCTTCTTCGAGATCGCCGGCTGCTACAAGCGCTACCACTGCCCGCTGTCGCGCACCGTCTTCCTCGGCACGCCGACGCAGGCATTCCTCGATGCCGAGAAGGCGACGCTGGAGGGGATGGAGGCCGGGCTTGTCGCCGCCAAGCCGGGCAACAGCTGCGAGGACATCGCCAACGCCTTCTTCGCCGTGCTGAAGCGCTACGGCATCACCAAGGACAACCGCACCGGCTACCCCATCGGCCTCAGCTATCCGCCGGACTGGGGCGAGCGCACCATGAGCCTGCGCCCCGGCGACCGCACCGAACTCCAGCCCGGAATGACCTTCCACTTCATGACCGGCCTTTGGCTGGAGGATATGGGGCTGGAGATCACCGAGAGCATCGCCATCACCGACACCGGCGTCGAATGCCTGGCCAATGTGCCGCGCAAGCTTTTCGTGAAGTCCTGACCATGGCGCCCGTTGCACTTGCCCCCTCCCCGATAACCCCGACGGTCGATTTCGACCGCGACGGCGTGCAGCACGGATTTCTGCGCCTGCCCTACAGCCGCGACGATTCGGCCTGGGGGTCGGTGATGATCCCGGTCACCGTGGTGCGCAACGGCAGCGGGCCGACCGCCCTCTTGACCGGCGCCAACCATGGCGACGAGTATGAGGGCGCCGTCGCCCTGTTCGACCTCGCCCAGACCCTCACCGCCGACCGGGTCGCCGGCCGCGTCATCATCGTTCCGGCGATGAATTATCCTGCCTTCCAGGCGGGAACCCGAACCTCGCCCATCGACAAGGGCAACCTGAACCGCAGCTTTCCCGGCCGCCCCGACGGCACGGTGACGCAGAAGATCGCCGATTACTTCGCCCGCGAACTCCTGCCGCTGGCCGATCTGGTGATGGACATCCATTCCGGCGGACGGACGCTGGACTTCGTTCCCTTCGCCGCCGCCCACATCCTGCCCGACAAGGACCAGGAGGCGCGCTGCTTCGCCGCCGTGGCCGCCTTCGCCGCGCCCTATTCCATGCGGATGCTGGAGATCGACGCGGTCGGCATGTACGACACGGCGGCGGAGGAGCTGGGCAAGACCTTCGTCACCACCGAACTCGGCGGCGGCGGCACCGGCCGGGCGGAGACCATCGCCATCGCCAAGCGCGGCGTCCGCAACGTGCTGCGCCACGCCGGGATCCTGACGGACGGCCAAGCGGCGGATGGTCAGGCGGTGGAAGCCGGCCGCTGGCTCGACATGCCGTCTGCCGACTGTTTCCGCTTCGCCGAGGACAGCGGCCTGATCGAGGCCTGCGTCGATCTGGGCCAGCCGGTGCGGGCGGGCGACCTGCTCGCCCGCATCCACCCCATCGGCCGCACGGGGCTGGCGCCGGCCGAATACCGGGCGGCGCTGGACGGCATCCTGGCGGCCCGGCATTTCCCCGGCCTGGTCAAGGCCGGCGACTGCATCGCGGTGGTCGGAACGGTCGAGAGCTGACCGCCGCCTGTTGGAACCCGCCTCGGCAGAAGGCGGGAATTTTGAAGAACGGTATCGACACCGACCGGACAGGGGTCGGCGCGCCGACGGGAGCGCCGGCCGGGCACTCACCGAATCACGGAAAAGGGACGGCCGACATGAAACAGCACAAGATCGCCAAAGGCTTCGGCATCGCCGCCGCACTCCTCACGCTCTCGGCACCGGCCTTTGCCGCCGACACGCTGGAGACGCTGCGCGAACAGGGCTTCGCCCGCATCGGCATCGCCAACGAACCGCCCTACACCGCCGTCAAGCCGGACGGCACCGTGTCGGGTGCCGCCCCCGACGTCGCCCGCGCGGTGATGAAGAAGCTGGGCGTCAACGACGTCGTCGCCTCGATCTCCGAATATGGCGCGATGATTCCAGGCCTCCAGGCCCGTCGCTTCGACGCCGTCACCGCCGGCCTGTTCATGAAGCCGGAGCGCTGCAAGGCCGTCGCCTATTCCGAGCCGATCCTCTGCGACGCCGAATCCTTCGCCCTGAAGAAGGGCAACCCGCTGAACCTGACCTCCTACGAGGACATCGCCAAGAACCCGAATGCAAAGATCGGCGCTCCCGGCGGCGGCACCGAGGAGAAGCTGGCCTTGCAGGCCGGCGTCCCGCGCGACCGCGTGATCGTGGTGCCGGACCCGCAGAGCGGCATGAAGATGTTGCAGGACGGCCGCATCGACGTCTATTCGCTGCCGGTCCTGTCGATCCACGATCTGGTCGGCAAGGCCAACGACCCGAACATCGAGGTGGTCGCCCCGGTCAAGGGCGCCCCGGTCTATTGCGACGGCGCCGCCTTCCGCAAGCAGGACACGGCACTGCGCGATGCCTTCGACAAGGTGCTGGCGGAGATGAAGGCGTCCGGCGAGTTCGCCAAGATCATCGAGCCCTATGGCTTCTCCGCCGAGGCTGCGAAGCAGACCTCCCGCGAGAAGCTCTGCGCCGCGTCCAACTGATCGGGTCGGCGGCTGCGCGTGGATTGAAGTCCAACGTTGGCCTGAGCAGGGGCGGGGCAGGAAATCCGCCCCGCCCCTGCTGCATTTCCATCTGCCCATAGCCCCTGTCCGCCAGCGACGGTGCTGCCGCGGCAGAGCCCGTTCCTTGGAATCGATGGGACAAAATGTCGCACATTCCTCTGTTGAGGAGGAAGATGGCGGCATCCGCCCAGGGTAGCCTCGTCTTCGTAATGGAAGGGAGGCAGACGTGACATTCTCTTCGAATGAACCACCGCCCATCAATCAAAGGGACCTTCGAAACGCCTTCGGCATGTTCCCGACCGGTGTTACGGTCGTCACCGTGCTCGACGAAGACGGAAATCCACGCGGGATAACGGCGAATTCCTTCACATCCGTTTCGCTCGATCCGCCGCTGGTCCTTGTCTGTATCGGAAACCGTTCCTTCAGCTTTCCGATCTTTTGCAATACGTCGTCCTTCACCGTGAATCTGCTGCACGCGGGACAGGCCGATGTCTCCAGCCTTTTCGCCTCCCGCTCGCCCGAGAAATTCCAGTCGACCGGCTTCGGCCCGAAACACACCGGCGCACCGGTCCTGACCGATTGCCTCACCTGGTTCGATTGCACGGTGCACGACCGCGTGATGGCCGGCGACCATCTGGTTCTCATCGGCCGCGTGCAGGCTTTCGGCCCCGGCGGGAGCCAAGGCGGGACGGCAGGCCGGGCGGCTCCGCTCGGCTTCTGCCGGGGCCGGTACGCGACGGTGCACGAAGCCCCGACCGCCGGTGGGGAGATGCCGCACGGCATGCAGGTCGGCTATCTCGTCGAAGCGGAGGACGGCATCCTGCTGCAATCCGATGGGGCGGGCGGCTGGCGCCTGCCGGGCGGCCGCAGCCGCAAGGCCGAACGGGCACTGCCCCTGGCCGACGGCAGCACGCTGCCGCTGCGGCCGGACGACAGCTTCCTCTATTCGGTCTTCGACGTCGCCGGGCAGGACGCCGGCTGTCTGGTCTATCGCACCCGCCTCGCGGCCGATGCGGCCACCAAGCCCCTGCCGCCGGGCCTGCGGTTCTTCGCGCTCGACGCCCTGCCCTTCGAGGCCATGGCGACGCGCGAGACCCGGGCGATGCTGCGCCGCTATGTCCGGGAACGGCAAGCGGACCGCTTCGGCATCTACATCGACTCCAGCGATGGCGGACGGCTGGCGATGGTAGACGGCCGCCCCTCTCCCTGGCCCGGCGCCTTCGCCGAAAACGGCTGATCCCCCGCCGCCCCTTCACAAAGAATACGAGACCGCGATGCACACCACCTGCAGGTCGCTCGAAGGCACCCGCCGCGCCCTCTATATCGGCGGACGGTTCGTCGAACCGAAAAGCGGCCGCTACATCCCGAGCTACGACCCCACCACCGCCGAGCCCTGGTACGAGCTGGCCGACGCCGGTGCCGAGGATGTCGATGCCGCCGTCGCCGCGGCGCGGGCCGCCTTCACCGATCCGGCCTGGAGGCGGATGACCCAGAGCGACCGCGGCAAGCTGGTGCGCCGCCTGGCCGAGCTGATCCTCGCCAACGCCGAGGAGCTGGCGCTGATGGAGACCCGCGACAACGGCAAGCTGATCAAGGAGATGCGCGCCCAGATGCGCGCCATCCCCGACAGCTACGTCTATTTCGCCGGGATGGCCGACAAGCTCCAGGGCGACACCATCCCGGTGAACAAGCTGGACATGCTGAACTTCAACCTGCGCGAACCGCTGGGCGTCGTCGGCATGATCACGCCCTGGAACTCGCCGCTGATGCTGCTGACCGGCACGCTGGCGCCCTGCCTCGCCATCGGCAACACGGTGGTGATCAAGCCGTCGGAACACGCCGCCGCCTCAACCCTGGCGCTGGCCGAGCTGGTCACCGAGGCCGGTTTCCCGGACGGCGTCGTCAATGTGGTGACCGGCGGCGGCGCCACCGCCGGCGAGGCGCTGACCCGCCACCCCGGCATCGCGAAGATCGTCTTCACCGGCAGCACCCAGACCGGCAGCCGCATCGCCGCAACCGCCGCCGCCAACCTCGTGCCCTGCCAGATGGAGCTGGGCGGCAAGTCGCCCCACGTGGTGTTCGGCGACGTCGACATCGAGCGGGCGGTGAACGGCGTGGTCGCCGGGGTCTTCGCCGCGGCCGGGCAGACCTGCGTCGCCGGGTCGCGCTGCTTCGTCGAGGCCGCCATCTACGACCGCTTCGTCGAGGCGCTGGTCGCCCGCACCGGGCGCATCGCCGTCGGCCACCCGATGGAGGAGAGCACCGACATCGGCCCGCTCGCCCTGTCGGCGCAGCTCGCCAAGGTCGAGGGCTATGTCGCCTCGGGCCAGCGCGACGGCGCCCGGCTGGCCGCCGGCGGACGGCGGCCCCAGGCGGCGGGGCTGGAGAAGGGCTGGTACTTCGAGCCGACGGTGCTGGCCGACGCGCGCAACGACATGGGCTTCATGCAAGACGAGATCTTCGGCCCGGTCGTCGGCGTGGTGCCCTTCGCCTCGGAGGACGAGATGATCGCCATGGCGAACGACACCCGCTATGGCTTGGCGTCGGGCATCTGGACCAGCGACATCGACCGCGCCATGCGCTTCGCCACCCGGATCGACGCCGGCACCGTCTGGATCAACACCTACCGCGCCGCCGCCTACATGTCGTCGAACGGCGGCTTCAAGCAGAGCGGCTACGGCCGGCGCGGCGGCTTCGACGTGATGCGCGAGTTCTCGCGGTCGAAGAACGTCGTCATCGATTATTCCGGCGCCATGCAGGACCCCTTCGTCATCCGGCTGCGCTGATCCGCCCCGACCGGGCTTCTCCTCCCCCGAGAAAAGGACAAGGACATGAAGTTCGCCGTCGCGCTTTCCATGGAGCGCTTTTCGCCGGACACGCCGATGAGCGACGTGACCAGCACCATGCTGGAGCTGGTGAAGATGGCCGACCAGGGCGGTTTCGAGACCCTGTGGACCGCCGAGCACCACACCATCGAGTGCACGATCTCCCCCAACCCCTTCACCATATTGACCTGGCTCGGCCAGCACACCGAGCGCATCCGGCTCGGCACCGCCACCATCGTCGCCCCCTACTGGAGCCCGATCCGGCTGGCCGGCGAAGCGGCGCTGTGCGACCACCTGACCGGCGGCCGGCTGGAGTTCGGCATCGCCCGCGGCGCCTACCAGTACGAGTTCGACCGCATGGCCGGCGGCATGCCCCAGCAGGAGGGCGTCGCCTACATGAAGGAGCTGGTGCCAGCGGTGCAGAAGCTGTGGGCCGGCGACTACGCCCATGACGGCCATTACTGGAAGTTTCCGCTGGCAACCTCGGTGCCCAAGCCGTTGCAGGCGCCGCACCCGCGCATCTGGGTGGCGGCCCGCGATCCCGGCACCTTCGACTGGGCCGTCGGCATCGGCGCCAGCATCCTGTCGACGCCGCTGGCCGCCCCGGCGGCGGAGATCGCCGTGCTGGGCGAGAAGTTCCGCAAGGCGGTGGCCGACCATCCGGAGGTGCCGCGCCCGCGCTTCATGATGCAGCGCCGCACCTGCTGCTACGAGCGGCCGGAGGAGGCCGAGCTGGCGGTGCGGCACAGCATCGACTACGGCCGCAGCTTCGAGAATCTGTTCCAGAACATCGGGACGGTGACCAACGGCTTCCCGACCGCGGTGTCCTACGAAAGCGTCGCCGGCCGCGACAACTACAAGCCGGAGAACGTCCTGAAGAACCTGATGTTCGGCACGCCGGACGAGGTGATCGAAAAGCTGCTGGACTATGAGGCGGCCGGCGTCGACCAGTTCTCGCTCGGACTGTCCTTCAACCTGCCGGTCGAACTCCAGCGCAAGACGCTCGACCTGTTCACCCGCGAGGTGCTGCCGGTCTTCGCCGCGCGCGAGCGCGACCGCCGGTTCGAGGAAGAGCGCCGCCTTGCGGAGGCAGCGCCGCGCATGGCCGCGGCGGGGCGCTGACCATGGCCGACTCCCGTCACTTCACGGTCGGGCCGGTGACGCTGAACTACCGGCTCGACGGCCGGGGGCCGGAGCCGCTGGTCTGCATCCATGGCGTCGGCTCCTATCTGGAGGCCTGGAGCGGCGTGGTCGAGCGGCTCGCCGACCGCTTCACCATCCTGACCTTCGACCTGCGCGGCCATGGCGGCTCCACCCGGATCAAGGGCCGCTACGAGATCGACGATTTCGTCGGCGAGACGCTGGCGCTGGCCGACCATGTCGGGTTCGGCCGCTTCAACCTGGCGGGCTTCTCGCTGGGCGGGCTGATCGCCCAGCGCCTGACCCTGACCCATCCGGAGCGCGTCAAGCGGCTGGTTCTGCTGTCCACCGTCGCCGGCCGCAATCCGGAGGAGCGCCGGCGGGTGCTCGACCGTCTGGCGGCCCTGCAGGCCGGGCAGCCGGGCTCGCACTACGACGCCTCGCTGTCGCGCTGGCTGACCGAGGAGTTCCAGGAGCGGAACCCGGAGCTGATCCGGGGCCTGCGCGAACGCAACGCCGGGAACGACCCCGACTGCTACGCCGCCGCCTACCGCGTCCTGGCGGAAACCGATTTCGGCGGCTTCCTCGACCAGATCCGCTGCCCGACCCTGATCGCGACCGGGGAGGAGGACATCGGCTCCAACCCGCGCATGGCGCGCACGATGCACGACAGCATCCCCGGTTCGGCTCTGCACATCCTGCCGGGCCTGCGCCATTCGATCCTGATCGAGGCGCCGGACGCTGTGGCGGGGCTGATGGGGCGCTTCCTGACGTCTGCCGAGCACCTGAAGGAGGGCGCAAGCCATGGATGAATCCCTGCAACGGGCGGGCGAACGCGTCCGTCGCGACGTGCTCGGCGACGCCTATGTCGACCGCGCGATGGCGGCGGCCGACGACTTCTCCCGGCCCTTCCAGCAGATGGTCAACGAATATTGCTGGGGGCAGTGCTGGGCCGACGACGCGCTCGACCGCCGCCAGCGCAGCCTGCTCAACCTCGGCATGATCGCGGCGCTGGGCCGGATGCACGAGTTCGAACTGCACCTGCGCGGCGCCATCCGCAACGGCCTCTCCGATGCCGAGCTGCAGGCGGCGCTGATCCAGATCGCGGTCTATTGCGGCATTCCCGCCGGCGTGGAGTGCTTCCGCATCGCCCGCAAAATCCGCCAGGAGATCGCCGGGGACGGCACGGGAGAAACGCCATGATCGTCGAGGAACGCATCTACCGCATCCGCTCCGGCAAGCTGCGCGAGTATCTGGCGCTGGTGCAGGGCGAGGGGCTGGCGATCCAGCAGCCGATCCTCGGCAATCTGATCGGCTATTTCGTCAGCGAGATCGGCCCGCTCAACCATGTCGTCCACATGTGGGGCTATGCCGATTTCGAGGACCGCACCACCCGCCGCCAGCGGCTCTCCGAGGATCCGCGCTGGCAGGCCTTCATCCCGAAGCTGGCGGCGCTGATCGAGACGGCGGAAAACCGCATCCTGCTGCCGACCGCCTTCTCGCCCCTGAAGTGACGAACCGGCAGCGTCATGCTCCGATTCGCAGGAACGATAGGGCCGCTTTTCCTTTGTTTCACAGGAAGACAGGAAGACGTGCAAGTCTTCCTAATGGGCACAAGTAAAAATCTCAAAGACAGGGAAAGCCCACCGAACACAACGATGGGAGACGGTTGTGACAGAACGACTGAGGGTAGAGAATCTCTATAAAGTTTTCTCCAAATCTCCCGATCCGGCCCTGCGGATGTTGGCCGCAGGTGCAAAAAAAGCCGATGTTCTGGCAAAAACCGGAATGGTTGTAGGGTTGAACGACGTTTCACTGTCGGTTCCGAGTGGCGCCATCTATATGGTGATGGGACTGTCGGGATCGGGCAAATCCACCCTGGCCCGCTGCATCAACCGATTGAACGAACCGAGCGCCGGTCGGATCCTGCTGGACGGCCGCGACATCGTCGCCGCCGGCGAGGCGGAACTGCGCGACATCCGCCGCAAGCGCATCTCCATGGTGTTCCAGCATTTCGCCCTGCTGCCCAACCGCACCGTCGCCGAGAACACCGAATTCGGCCTGAAGCTCCAGGGCGTCTCCCCCCAGGCCCGGCGGCGCCGGGCGGAGGAGGTACTGTCCATCGTCGGTCTGGCGCGCTGGGGCAACCACTACCCCCACGAGCTGAGCGGCGGCATGCGCCAGCGGGTGGGACTTGCCCGCGCGCTCGCCACCGATGCCGACGTGCTGATCATGGACGAAGCGTTCAGTGCGCTCGACCCTCTGATCCGCACCGAGATGCAGGACGAGCTGCTGCGCCTCCAGCGCACGCTGAAGAAGACCATCCTGTTCATCACCCACGATTTCCAGGAGGCGCTGAAGCTCGGCACGCGGATCGCCATCATGGCCGACGGCGAGCTGGTCCGCGAAGGCACCCCCCAGTCCATCGTGCTGGAGCCGGGCAGCGACTATGTCGCCGCCTTCACCCGCGAGGTCGACCGCTCGCGCCTGTTCGACGCCCGCTGGGCGATGACCCCGGTGCAGCCCGTCCCGCTGGCCGCCGGCCTGTGCCTCGCCGAGACGGGCGACGGCGGCGGGCTGGTGCTCGACGACGGCGGCCATGTCGTCGGCGCGCTCGACCCCGAGACGTTGCGGGGCCTGCGCGAGACAGCCGGCCTCGGGAATAGCGGCCTCGGCGCCCTGCGCAAGGACTTCGTCACGGTGCGCGAGTGCGACAGCCTTCTCGACGCCGCCCGCGCCCACCGGGCCGGACGGCCGATGGCGGTGGTCGACGAGGAGGGCCGGCTGACCGGCACGCTCGCCGCCGACCGCATCCTGGCGGGCATCGCCGCCGCCCCCTCTCACCCGGCGGGAGGCCTGCATGCTTGACGCGAACGACCTCAACGTCTTCCCGGTCGACGCCTGGATCCAGGACGGCGTCGCGTGGATCGCGCTGAACCTGCGCCCGCTCTTCCTCGCCATCAAATGGCCGGTCGAGTATGTGCTGAACCTCAACATCTTCCTGCTCCAGGAGATCCCCTTCCTCGCCATCGTGGCGGTGGCGGTGCTGCTGGCCTGGCGGCTGGCAAGCCTGGGGGTCGCCTGCTTCAGCGCCGTCGCCCTGGTCGCCATCGCCGCGCTGGGCGTGTGGTCGGAGGCGATGACCACCCTGTCGCTGATCACCACCGCCATCGTCATCTGCGCGGCCGTCGGCATCCCGATCGGCATCGGCTGCGCCCGCAGCGACCGGATGTGGGGCGTTGTCCGCCCGATCCTCGACATCATGCAGACCACCCCGACCTTCGTGTACCTGGTGCCGGTGGTGATGCTGTTCGGCGTCGGCACGGTGCCGGGCGAGGTGGCGGTGGTGACGGCGGCGGCCCCGCCGCTGATCCGCTTCACCAACCTCGGCATCCGCATGGTCGAGACCGAGATGGTCGAGGCCGGCCTCGCCTTCGGCGCCACCAAGAGGCAGCTTCTCTGGGAGGTCCAGCTTCCGCTGGCCGTGCCGACCATCCTCGGCGGCCTGAACCAGACGGTGCTGACCGCGATGGTGATGTCGGTCGTCGTCGCCATGATCGGCGCGGAAGGGCTCGGGCTGGTGGTGCTCCAGGGCCTCGGGCGGCTCGACGTCGGCCGCGCCGCGGTGGGCGGCATCGCCATCGTCCTGCTGGCGATGATGCTCGACCGCATCACCCAGAAGCTGGCCCAACCCGGCGGCCCCGGCGGACGCCCGCTTCTCCGCAGCCTGCGCGCCCTCGTCCGCTCCAGCCGTCCGGCCACCTCCAAGCCGGCGATCTCCAGTCCGGACCAGTGATCCCCCCGGACAGCAAGCCCCGAACCGCAAGCCCCGGTCGACCCGATTCCCGTCCCGACCCCGATTGAGGAAACCGCCATGCCCTTCTTCACAAAGTCGGTCGCCAAGTCCCTCTCCGTCGCCGCCTTCCTCGCCGCGGCCTGCGTCCAGCCGTCGCTGGCCGCCGACCAGCCCGGCAAGGGCAAGACCATCCGCTACGCCCAGTCGGACAGCCTGGGCGCCAACTACGTCACCGCCCAGATCGTCACCGCCGCCTTCAAGGAACTCGGCTATTCGGTCAAGCTCAGCACGCTGAGCACGACCCTGTTCTTCCAGGCGGCGGCGCAGGGCGACCTCGACATCGCCACCGACATCAACTTCCCGCAGCGCGAGCCCGCCTTCCGCAAGGTGGAGCAGCAGGCGACCATCGTCGGCGGCGGCCTGATCAAGGAGGGCGGGGTCAACGGCTACCTGATCGACAAGAAGACGGCCGACGCCCACCACATCACCTCGCTGGAGCAGATGAAGGACCCGAAGATCGCCGCGCTGTTCGGCAAGGGCGGCAAGGCGGATCTGGTCAACTGCGACCCCGGCTGGAGCTGCGGCGACGTGGTCGACTTCCAGCTCGACAAGTTCGGCCTGAAGGACACGGTGACCTCGGTGCGCGGCAAGTACGAGCCGCTGATGGTGGAGGCGGTCGCCCGCGTCCGCCGCGGCGAGCCCGCCTTCTTCTATGCCTGGAGCCCGTCCTGGGTCACCAACACGCTGGTCCCCGGCAAGGATGTGGTCTGGCTGCCCACCCCGTTCGACGCCCTGCCCCCGTCGGTGCCCAACAAGGGCACGGCACTGGTCAGCGGCGTGTCGGGCTGCGCCGGCGGCGCCGATCCCTGCCGGATGGCCATGGCCTCCTGGAACTGGAACACCGTCGCCAACCGGGACTTCATCGCCGCCAACCCGGCGGTGAAGGCGCTGGTCGAGAACATCGGCTTCCCGCTGCAGATGTGGGCCGCCTGGGAGCGCAGCATCAGCGAGAAGGGCGCCAGCGAAAGCCATATCCGGGCACTCGCCCAGGAGTGGCTCGCCGCCAACAAGCCGACCTTCGAGCAGTGGGTCGCCAGCGCCAGGGCGGCGAGCTGACCCGGCATCCAACGCCCCCCAGTCTCCACCCCCCGAAGCCGCCGGCCGCCCCCGGTCCGGCCGGCTCCGGGACCGGACATCAGAGAATCGGACAGGACATGATGGACATCGGACTGCGCAAGATCTCCACCTTCATCGAGGAGACCATCGTCGAGGGCGGCAAGCCGGCCGAACGGCCGATCACATCGGTCGTCGTCGCCGCCGTGCTGCGCAACCCCTGGGCCGGCCAGGGTTTCGTCGAGAACCTGCGGCCGGAGATCCTGCGGGTGGCCCCGGTGCTGGGGGCCGAAATGACGCGGCGCCTGGTCGCCCTGATGCCGGCCGCGCGCATCGAGGCCTATGGCAAGGCCGCGTCGGTCGGCGTCAACGGCGAGATCGAGCACGCCTCCGCCCTGATCCACACGCTGCGCTTCGGCAACATGTTCCGCGAAGCGGCTGAGGGCACCGCCTTCCTCAGCTTCACCAACACCCGCAACGCTCCCGGAGCCCTGCTCGCCCTGCCGATGATCCACAAGACGGAAACCGGCAAGCGGGCGCATTTCCTGACCGCCAACTTCCAGGTTCCCGACTCCCCCGGCCCCGACGAGCTGCTGGTCGCCATCGGCGCATCGGACGGCAGCCGCGCCCATCCGCGCATCGGCGACCGCTTCCTCGACATGGAGGAGATGGAAGCGGAAAAGGCCGGCGCCCGTTGAGGCTCCAGCGCGCTCGCTCCCGCCGACGCCCGGCTTCTCGAATGGATCGAGGTTATACCGACATGCCGCTGCAACGCAGCCCGATGACGCTGCTGTTCTGTTCGGGCATCGACAATGCCGGCCTGTGGCGGGAGGCCCTGCACCGCCGCCTTCCCGACGTGACGCTGCGGGTCTGGCCGGAGATCGGCGATCCGGACGACATCGACATGGCGCTGGTGTGGCAGCCGCCGCCCGGCATCTTCGCCGGACTGGCCAACCTGCGGCTGGTGATGTCGCTCGGCGCCGGGGTCGAGACGCTGCTGGCCGACCCGTCGCTTCCCGACGTGCCGCTCGTCCGCATGGTGGCGGACAGCCTGAGCGACGACATGGCCGGCTTCGTCGCCCTCCAGGTGCTGCGCTGGCATCGCCATTCCGACGAATTCGACGCCGCGCAGGCGGCGGGGGTCTGGCGGTGGCTGCCCTACCGGCCGGCCCGCGAGATCTCCGTCGGGCTGCTTGGGCTGGGGGAACTGGGACGTGCCGCCGCCACCGTCCTGGGGGCTCTGGGATACCGCGTCCTCGGCTGGAGCCGGTCGCCGAAACAGCTGGACGGCGTAGAGTGCTTCGCCGGCCCCGGCGGGCTGGAGGCGATGCTGCCGCGGTGCGACCAGCTGGTCTGCCTGTTGCCGCTGACCGCCGACACCCGCGGCATCCTGGACCGGCGCCTGTTCGCCCGCCTGCCGGCCGGGGCCGTGCTGGTCAATGCCGGGCGCGGCGACCATCTGGTCGAGGCGGACCTGCTCGACGCCCTCGACCGCGACCGGCTGGGCGGCGCCAGCCTGGACGTGTTCAGCGAGGAGCCGCTGCCGGCCGGCCATCCCTTCTGGCGGCATCCGCGCATCCGCGTCTCCCCCCACAGCGCCGCCGCCACCCACCCGGCCCAGGCGGTGGAGCAGGTGGCGGCGACCCTGGCGGCCTTCCGCGACGGGCGGCCGCTGGCCAACCGGGTCGACCGGGGGCGCGGCTATTGATGATGCCACCGCTTCTGCCGGTGATGGCCGCCGCCGTCCTGATGCAGGCCGGCAACGGGCTGCTCCAGGCCCTGCTGCCGCTGCGCATGCAGGCGCAGGGTCTGTCGGCGGCCGACATCGGCATGGTGGCGTCCGCCTACGGCGTCGGCTTCGCCGCCGGCTGTCTGGCCGCACCCAGGGTCGTCCGCAAGCTCGGCTTCGTCCGCGCCTATGCCGGACTGGCGGCGCTGATGGCGATCCTCGCGCTCGCCCTGCCGCTGGCCGGCGGCAGCGTCGGCTGGGTCCTGCTGCGCGCGCTGACCGGCGTCGGCTTCGCCGGGCTGTTCACCGTGATCGAGGGATGGATCGGTGCCGGAGCGCAGGACGGCAACCGTGGGCGGATCCTGGCGGTCTACATGGTCACCACCAAGCTGGCGCTGATGGCCGGCCCCCTCCTGCTCGACCCCGGCGGCGACCAGCCCTTCCGGCTGCTGATCCTGCTGATCCTGCTGTCGGTCCTGCCGGTCGCCGTCACCCGGCCGGTCCGCCCGGCCCTGCCGACCGCCGTCTCGCTCGACCTCGGCGGGCTGTTCAGGCTGGCGCCGTCGGCCCTGGTCGGCTGCTTCGCGGTCGGCGTGGTGACCGGCACGATGATCGCGTTCGCCCCGCTGTACGGCTTGCGCATCGGCCTGTCGGAACCGGCCGCCGCCGCCCTGCTCGTCGCCCTCCAGGGCGGCAGCCTTCTCGCCCAATGGCCGCTCGGCGCACTGTCGGACCGGCGGGACCGCCGCGTCGTGATCGCCGCCGTGGCCGCGACCGGCGCCGTCCTGTCCGCCGGGCTGGCGCTGCTGCCGGCCGGAAGCCCGGCCTGGCTGGTGTGGGCGGGGTTCGCGCTGTGGGGCAGCCAGGTCCTGTGCATCTACGCCCTGTGCGTCGCCCACGCCTGCGACGTGGTGCCGCCGGGCCGCATCGTCCCCACGGTCAGCGGCCTGCTGGTGGTCTGGGCCGCCGGGGCGATGGTCGGTCCGGTGCCGGGCGCCCTGCTGATGGACAGGCTCGGCCCGTCGGGACTGTTCGTCTACGCCGCCGCCGGCTGCACCGCCCTGGCCGCCTTCGTCCTCATCCGCCGTGCCGTGCGGGAGCGGGAGCGGGCGCCCGGCCCGCCGGCCTTCCGCCCGCTGCCGCCCGACAGCCTGACGGGAGCGGCGATCTCCGGCCCCCGGACGACCCTTGAGTCGTCTGGCACCCCGGCTGCCGATACCGGGCTGCCGGAAGGGCGCTGACGTTCCGCTTTTTCCGAGTACCGTCATCGGGTTAGAGTCGGTCGAAACCGGGCCTTCAGCCCTTCCCTTCGCCGGAGGAACATGGTCGAGACGTCGCGCATCCAGTCGCTGCGCGTGGTGGCCAGCCTGATCAATTCGGGTGGCGATCTGGCGACGGTGCTCCAGCGCCTGGTCCTGGCCGCCTGCCGCCATGCCAACTGGTCGATGGGGTCCATCATGGCGGTCGATGTCGAGCATGGCTACGCCCTGGTCGTCGTCCGCCACGACCCGACGCTGATCCAGCGCCCGCTGCCCGACCGCTGGGAGCTGGCGACCAGCCCGTCCCTGGTCGCCCTGCGGCGGAACGAGCCGGTCTTCATCCCCGACGCCCGGGTGTCGGAGGAGTTCCCCGGCTATCGCCGGGAGGCCTTCGAGCGCGACTACCACAGTGTGCTGGTCGTGCCGATGAACTGCACCGACGACAGCGGCCGGCCGCTGGTGCTGAGCGTCGTGTCCCGCGGCATCATCGAGGTGAGCGAGGAGGATCTGGCCTTCATCGGCATGATCGTCCAGCTCGGCGAGATCGCGGTGGAGCGCCAGCACCGGCTGCGCGCCGAGACCCTGGCCGCCGAACGCCTGCAGCGGGCGCTGGAAGTGAACACCTCGCTGCTGCGGCAGGCGCTGGAGGACGGGGCGATGGCCACCCTGCTGCCCCGCATCCGCGACCTGCTGCCCTACTCCATCGTCATCGTCGACTTCACCGCCAACCTCGTCACCGCCGACCGGGCGCCCTGCGGCAGCGACATCGGCGACGCCGACTGGCAGGCGGCGGTCGCGGCCGACCTCGGCCCCTCGATCATGAAGGCGGCGCGCGATGCCATCGACCATCCCGTTGCCGCCGGGCCCGCCGCCACCGGAGCGACCCTGTTCTGGGAGGTCAACGGCAAACGCATCCGCACGGCGCCGCGCATCGACCCGCTGACCGCCGACGGCGAGGTGGTCGGCGTGCTGATGATCTTTCCGGGTCCGCAGCCTTACGGCCAGGCCGATCAGCTCCTGCTCGACGGCATCAAGCACGCCCTCGGCATCCAGATGCTGCGCAACGTCATCCGCTTCCGCTACGAGAACCGGACGCTGACCGAGCTGTTCCTGGAACTGGTGGAGCGGCGATGGCGGGATCCGCTGGACATCGGACAGCGCGCGCTGCGGCTCGGCCTCAACCTCGATCTGCCGGCCCAGATGATCCTGGTCGGGCTGCCCGGCCGCAGTCCGCGCGCGGTGAGCGCCACGGCCGACCTCCAGCTCCCGGTCCAGCGGCTGCTGTCGCTGCATGGGATCGCCGGTACGCTCGTCACCGTTCCGGCCGGACTGGTCTGCCTCGTTCCCGCCGTCGACGAACGGAGCCATGGGCCGGTCAAGCGGCTGATGGCGCAGATCGCGCGGTCCGTCGCCGACATCCTGCATGCCGAGCCGTTCGTCGTGCTGACGAGCCGCTGCACGGCCCCGCCGGACTATGCGGAGGCGTGGGACCGGTCCTGGCGCATGATCCGGATCGCCGAGGAGTTCGGCCGCCCCGGCGTCCTCGATGCCCGGCAGTTCGGCCCGCTGCCCATGCTGCTGGCCGCCGCCAACACCCACGAGGTGCGCGGCTACGTCGCCGACAGCATCGGCGCCCTCATCGAGTACGACCGTCAGCACGGGACGCCCTATCTGGAGACGCTGTCCGCCTATCTGAAGACGGGGTGCCGCACCAAGGCCTGCTCCGACCAGCTTGGCGTGCACGTCACCACCCTGCGCTATCGGCTGACACGCATCGAGGAGCTGTTCGGCATCGATGTCGAAAGCCCGGACCGCCGCTTCTCGGTTGAACTCGCCATTCACCTGAGCGGGGTCATCGACCGGTCCCCCTGATCCCGGACAGGCTCCGCCGGCCCCCGCACCGGTGCTGCGGCGTTACGGCGGCGCTACGGCGGCGTCACCTCGATCCGGATGGAGCTGAAATAGGATGCGAGATCGTCGATGTCCGCCTCGCTCAGCGACGGGGCGACCACCGACATCATCTCGTTTTTGCGGGCCCCCGTCTTGTAATCGGTGAGCGCTTTCCGGAGGTAGATTTCCGGTTGCCCGGAAAGGTTGGGAGCTTCCGGAATCCTGGAGAGCCCGTCCAGCCCGTGGCAGGTCTGGCACTGGATGGCCTTCCTTCTTCCCGCCCCCGGATCTCCGGCATGGGCGCCGGCCGCATAGACGGCCAGTCCCAGCAGGATCGGCACGCTCCACCGGTATCGCATCCTCATCCTCCCGGCCGACCGCCCCGCCCCTCATTGCCCATAGGAGATCCGGTAGACGGCTCCTGCGAAATCGTCCGACACCAGCAGCGAGCCGTCGGCCAGCACCGCCACATCGACCGGCCGCCCCAGATATTCGCCGTCCGGGGTGAGCCAGCCTTCGGCGAAGACCTCGGTCTTGTCCGCGGTGCCGTCCGGCTTGAGCGAGGTGAACATGATCCGCGCCCCGATGGGCTTCGTGCGGTTCCACGACCCGTGCTCGGCGGCGAAGATGCCGCCGCGGTACTTCGCCGGGAACTGGCTGCCGTTGTAGAAGGTCATGCCGAGATCGGCCGCATGCGCATCGTATTCGACCTGCGGCGACACCGCGTCTGCCGGCGCCTGCTGATCCTTGTATTCGACGGTGCGGATCTTGCCGCCCCCATAATAAGGGAAGCCGAAGTTCAGGCCCGGCTTTTCCGCCCGGTTCAACTCGCCCGGCGGGACATCGTCGCCCATGCCGTCCACCTGGTTGTCCGTGAACCAGAGCGCCTTGTCCTTGGGGTTGAAGTCCATGCCGACGGAATTGCGCACCCCCCAGGCATAGACTTCGCGGTTCTTCCCGTCGCGGTCCATGCGGACGATGCCGCCGATCCCCCATTTCCTGTAGAGGTCGAGCTTGTCGGCTGCCGGCACGTTGAAGGGCTGCCCGAGCGCGATGTAGAGCTTGTCGTCCGGGCCCACCCGGCACACGCGGGCGGTGTGGTTGTAGCTTTCCTCCTCCTTCGGAATGAGTTCGCCGCCCTTGGCCACCTGGAAGGCGGCGACGTCGGCGCCCTCATAGAAGAACTCGGCGGCCGGGAAGGTGAGCACCCGGTTCTGCTCGACGACGAAGAGGAACCCGTCCTTCGAGAAGCAGACCCCGTTCGGCACCGAGAAATTGATCGTCGGCGCGAAGACCTTCACTTCGTCGGCGACGCGGTCCTTGTCCCGGTCGGTGACCGCGTAGACCTTGGTCTTGCGCGTCCCGACGAAGACAGCCACGCCCTGCGGCCCGACGGCCATGTGACGGGCGTCGGGCACGATGGCATAGAGCGCGATCTTGAAGCCCTGCGGCAGCTTGATCCGCGACAGGGTCTTGCCGATCGCCGCCGCCTTCGGACCGGATTGCGGGATGACCGGAATTTCGGCCACGTCGCCGGTGGTCTTGAATTGCTGCAACTTCTCGAGGTTGCCGGGCGGCTGTGGGTAGTCCTGGGCTCCGGCGGGCATCGTCAGGCATGCAACCGCCAGAAAAAGCGCGGCGTTCAGACCGGTTTTCATGATTCCTCCCAGTGTATCGCTCTCTTGGTCGTCGCACGGGTTCTTTGCCCGCTTTCCTGGGTCGTCGACCGGAGCACGGTGCCATCGGCCGCAGGCGGGCGCCGGCATCGGGCTTCGGCAATTCAGGATCGTCGCAACTGCTCCATGGCTCATCTCCGTTTCATTTCGGGGTCTGAACCGTGCATCGGTGCGTCTCCAGCGTAGTTGCGGGCGTGCCGGACAAACCACACCCTCGTGGAGGTAGGCCCGAGAAATTCGGGGTATCGCTGATCCTGTGCCGCCCGTGGAGCCTTGCCCCGGCGGCCGGTCGTCCTGCCGCCGGAGCTGCTCTTGCGCCCTTACCTCAATCGATCTTGCCTGTGCCTCCCTGCGAAAGGTGGAGCGCGAACCCGGCAGCGCCCGGCTCCTCGAGGCCCGGCCGCAGCTGCATGGACGGGATCAGGTAATCGCCGCCGTTCTGACGCCGGAAGGGGAGTGGCGTCGTCGTCGCGAGCGTCCGCATCCGCCCGCGCAGCCGTTCCGCGACCGCCTCGAAGCCAGCCTGGTCCAGGCGGTCCGCACGGTAGACCACGAACGGCGGAAGCACCTCGTAGCCCGGATAGTGGAGGATGCCGTGGTTGATCGGGAACAGCAGATCGTCCATCGGCCCGTTGATCCCACGCGGCGAATAATGGTCCTCCCAACCGCCTGCGGTCACGATCAGCATGGCGCGCTTGCCGGCCAGGGCCCCTTCGCCATAGCGGTCGCCCCAGCGCCGGTCGCTGTGCTCACCGACACCATAGGCGAAGCCGTTGGCATAGACCCGGTCGACCCAGCCCTTGAGGATCGCCGGCATCGAGAACCACCAGAGCGGAAACTGAAGGATCAGCGTGTCCGCCCAGCGCAGCTTCCCGATCTCTGCCCTGACATCCGCGGTCAGCGCCGCGGCATCGAAGGCAACGCGGGACGAACCGGGCACCGTCAACCGTTCCCCGGTCGGAAGCGTCGGGAAGTCGTCCCGGTCGATCTCCGATTTCCAGCCCATGTCGTACAGGTTGGACACCCGCACCTCATGGCCCTGTGCTTCCAGGTCCTGAATGGCGACGTCGCGCAGCGACGCACTGAGCGAACGCGGTTCGGGGTGGGCGAAGACGATGAGGATTTTCATGGCCGGCTCCGGCTGATTGGTGGACCTGGTGAGCAGGTATCATGCGGAGCGCCGATCCGGTATATGATGGGAATGGATATGATTATGCCGGAAAGCGGATAAATTGGACGTCACTCTCGAGCGTATGCGCACGTTCGTCCGCGTGGCCGAACGGGGAAGCCTGTCGGCGGTCGCCCGCGAACTGGGCGTCGGGCAGTCGACCGTGACGCGCCATCTGCGGGAACTGGAGACCGCTTTGGGCGTGCCGTTGCTGAGCAGGACGACGCGGCGGGTGACGGTGACGGACGAGGGCGGCCGGTTCCACGCACAATGCGTGCAGATCCTGCGGCTGGTGGATCTCGCGAGCGAGGAGGCGCGCAGCACCCGCGGCGCGCCGGCCGGCACAATCCGCATCTCCTGCACAGCCGCACTCGGTGTCCTGCATGTCGGCCGTCTGATCTTCGCGTTCCAGGATCTGTACCCGGGCATCGCAATCGATCTCAGCCTCAGCGACGAGCGCATCGATCTCGTCCGCGACGGGGTCGATATTGCGCTTCGCCTCGGACCGCTCACCGACAGCTCATTGAAGCTGAAGCCGTTGGGCCAATCGAGGCGCCTGCTCGTGGCGGCACCGCAGTATCTCGCGCGGAGCGGGGTCCCGACGCATCCGAGGGATCTGGCGCGGGATCTGGGCACGCATGAAGGCATCCGGATGTCGAACATCGCCGGGAGCGACCTTCTCGTTCTCGAAGGGCGGGGGGAGCGCCATGCACTGCCCTTCGGCGGACGGTTGCAGATGGATCATGGGCTCGCCGTGCGCGAGGCGCTCGCGGCCGGACGCGGCATTGCTCCCACCCATCTTTGGCTTGTCGAGGATCTTCTCGCGGCCGGACGGCTTACGCGGGTGCTGCCGGATTATGCACCGCCCCCCATGCCGCTCAACATGCTGATCGTGCCGGAACGTGCGGGCATCGCGCGTGTCCGGCTGCTGGTCGATTTCCTTGCCGAGCGGATCGCACAGATCGCCGGGATCGAAACGGGCACACCCCCGGCGGGAACCGCCTGGAACCGCAATAGAGTGTGATCGCGGGGTTTTCGACAGAACAGGGTTCCGTCGCAGAATTTCCGCCCGTTCCGGACAGCGCCTGCCGGGCGCGGATAGAGCAGGACGCCAGCCCCGCCCACCCTTGGCGAACACCGTCGCGAACACCACCGGCGGACAGAAAAGCCAAGTCAACGGGAGGTCCAGGGATGAGCAGTCTGCGCACGCTCACGTCGGCAATCGTACTTGCAACCGGACTCGTGGTGTCGGCCGGCACCCATGCAGCGCGCCGAGCTACGCACATCGCGCTTGACTGTTTAACATGTTAATGTTTAACTCGTTAACAACATCATAAACCATCAATGAACAACGCGCTGACAAAAGGACGGGTGGACCTTTCGGGCCGTCCAGTCCCCCGCGCATCGGTGGAGGAAACCCCATGCTGAAAACGATCCGGCTGGCGGCGTTCGCCCTGGCCACGCTGCTGCCGCTTGCCGTTTCCAACCCTGCCGCCGCAGACGGCGTTTCGCTGAAGATCACGCATTTCCTGCCGCCGGGCGCGCCGGCGCAGAAGCAGGTGCTGGAACCCTGGTGCAAGACCCTGGGCGAGCAGTCGGGCGGACGCATCACCTGCCAGTTCTATCCGGCGATGCAGCTCGGCGGCACGCCGGCGCAGCTGGTCGACCTGGCGAAGAACGGCGTCGCCGACATCGTCTGGACCGCTCCTGGCTATTCGGCCGGCCGCTTCCCGATCATCGAGACGATGGAGCTTCCCTTTGTCGTGCGCGACGGCCTGTCGGGCAGCCGGGCGGCCTGGGACTTCTACCAGCGCCACGCGGTGGAGGAGTTCGCCGCCTACAAGGTGCTGGCGGTCCATGTCGACGGTGGCGTCGCCTTCCACACCGCCGGCAAGCCCATCGCCGCGGTGGACAGCCTGAAGGGGCAGAAGCTGCGCGCCTCCACCCGCATGGTCTCCAAGCTGCTGGCCGCGCTGGGCGCCGTCCCGGTCAACATGCCGCCCGCCCAGGTGACGGAAGCCATCTCCAAGGGAGTGGTCGACGGCGCCATGGGTGCCTGGGAGGTGGTGACGCCGACCAAGCTGCAGGAAGTGACCAGGTTCCACACCCAGCCGCCGGCCGGCCGGCCCTACTACTCCACCACGGTCCTGGCGCTGCTGATGAACAAGGAGCGCTACCAGTCGCTGCCGGCCGATCTGAAGGCGGTGATCGACCGCAACAGCGGTCCGGCACTGGTCGAGAGCTTCGGTCAGGTCTGGGACCGTGTGACCGCCGACACCCGCGCGCTGGTCGCCAGGGACGGCGGCACCATCCAGAATCAGGATCCCGCGGATTACGAGGCGATGCGCGCCGCCGCGGCGCCGGTCGAAGTCGAATGGAGCCAGGACATCGCCAAGCGCGGCATCGACGGCGCCATCCTGGCGGCGGACGCCCGCGTGCTTGCCGCCCGCTGATCCCCTTCGCGGAGCCTCTTCATCATGCATGAACCCATCGGAAGACCGGACTTCCGGCCAAGGAGTGCGGGCGAGCGCGCCCTGCTGCTTGCGGCGAAAGGCTTCGCCCTGGCCGGCGGCGGCATCTTCATGGCACTGATCGGAATGTCGCTGCTGTCCATCTTCGGGCGCAAGCTGGCCAACCTGCCGATCACCGGCGACGTGGAGCTGATGCAGGTCGGCACAGCCGTGGCCGCCTGCGCCTTCCTGCCGCTCTGCACCATCCTTGGCGAGAATCTGCGCGTCGATTTCTTCACCGAAACCGCCCCGGCCTGGATGCGCCGGCTGCTCGACGCGGTGGCCGACCTGCTGCTCGGCGCGCTGGCCCTGCTGCTGGTCTGGCGCACCGGCCTCCAGGCGATCGACATCCGCGAGGCGGGAGAGGTGACGCCGCTTCTGGGCCTGCCGGTCTGGATGCCAATGCTCGCCATGCTGCCCAGCCTCGCCCTGACGGCGCTGTGCGCGCTGAACCGCGGCTGGCGCGACCTGACATCCAACGAACGACAGGCTGCCGGCACGGCGGAGGCGGCACGATGAGCGGGACCGCAATCGGACTTGCCGGCTTTGCCGGGCTGATGGGCATGCTGGCGCTGCGCGTCCATATCGGCGTGGCGATGTTCATCGCCGGCGGCGCCATCTACCTGACCATCAATGACGGCCAGACCGCCGCCCTGCTGTTCACCCTCAACACCCTCGCCTTCGCCCGGCTGTCGAACTACGACCTGTCGGTCATCCCGCTGTTCCTGCTGATGGGCCAGTTCGCCACCCATGGCGGGCTGTCGAAGGCGCTGTTCCGCGCCGCCGGCGCTCTGATCGGCCATTGGCGCGGCGGTCTGGCGATGGCCTCCACCGCCGCCTGCGCCGCCTTCGGCGCCATCTGCGGATCGTCGCTGGCGACCGCGGCCACCATGGGCCAGGTGGCGCTGCCGGAATTGCAGGCGCGCGGCTATTCCGGGCGGCTGGCGACCGGAACGCTGGCGGCCAGCGGGACGCTGGGCATCCTGATCCCGCCCTCGGTACCGCTGGTCGTCTATGCGGTGCTGACGCAGGAATCCATCGGCAAGCTGTTCGTCGCCGCGGTGGCTCCCGGGATCATCGCCGCCCTCGGCTATCTCGCGGTGATCGCGCTGATCGTGCGGCGCAACCCGGCCGCCGGCCCGGCCAGCGCCCCGCTGCCCTGGCCGGAGCGGCTGCGCGCCCAGCTCGGCGTGCTGCCGGTGCTGCTGGTCTTCCTGGTGGTGATCGTCGGCATCTATGACGGCTGGGCCAACCCGACGGAGGCCGCCTCCATCGGCGCCGCCGCCTGTGGCCTGATCGCGGTCGCCTCGGGCGGCATGCGCTGGCCGCAGCTGGTCGCCAGCATCTACGGCACCGCCCAGGCGACCGCCATGATCTTCGTCGTGCTGATCGGCGCCGACCTGCTGAACTCCGCGCTGGCGGTGTCGCAGATGCCGGTGGAGCTGGCCGCCTGGGTGCGCGACAGCGGCATGCCGCCGCTGCTGGTCCTGTTCAGCATCATCGGCATCTACATCCTGCTGGGATGCGTGATGGACTCGCTGGCGATGATCCTGCTGACCATCCCGATCTTCTACCCGGTGGTGATGGGCCTCGACTTCTTCGGCATGGACGCCACCGACAAGTCGGTCTGGTTCGGCATCCTGGCCCTGATGGTGGTGGAGATCGGCCTCGTCCATCCGCCGGTCGGCATGAACCTCTACGTCATCAACCGGCTGGCGCGCGGCGTGCCGATGCGCGAAACCGCCTGGGGCGTCATGCCCTTCCTGGCATCCGACCTGCTGCGCATCCTGCTGATCGTCTTCGTGCCGGGCATCTGCCTGTGGCTCGTCCATGCCTTCGGAGGCTGACACCATGCAAACCACGTCCCCTCAGGGGATGGTCTACGGGGTGATCCTGAACGACCGCCCTACCCTGGACCGCCTCGGCCCGGCCCTGTCGCAGCCCCCCTACGGCGCGCCGCCGAAGGCGCCGATCCTCTACATCAAGCCCTACAACACCCATGCCGGCAACGGCGCCACGGTGCGGCTGCCGCGCGGGGCGGAGCGGGTGGAGGCGGCGGCGACGCTGGGCCTCGTCATCGGCCGCGACGCCACCGCCCTGGACGAGGCCACGGCGATGGACGCGGTCGCCGGGCTGCGCCCGATCCTCGACGTCAGCCTGCCCAACCCGTCGGTCTACCGGCCGCCGGTGCGCGAACGCTGCTTCGACGGCTCCTGTCCGATGGGGGAGACGCTGCCCTACGCGGCGTTGGCGGGGCTGGAGGCGCTGACCCTGCGCACGCTCGTCAACGGCACGATGGTGGCGGAGCGCAGCCTGTCCGATCTGGTCCGCCCGCCGGCCCGGCTGCTGGCCGAGGTGACCGGCTTCATGACCCTGCGGGCCGGCGACATCCTGCATCTGGGGATCGCGCTGAACGGGCCGCAGGCCGGGGCCGGCGACCGCATCCGGCTGGAAATCGACGGCTTCGCCCCACTGGACATCGCCATCGAAGACGCCGCAGCGGAAGGAGAAACGCCATGAAGCGCGCCCGCATCCTGCTGGACGGCACGGTCCATACGGCCGTGGAGGAAGAGGGGCGGCTGCGGCTGTCCGACGGCCGCTTGGTTGCTCCCGAAGCGGTCGACTGGCTGCCGCCGGTGGAGCCGCGCACTGTCTTCGCGCTCGGCCTCAACTATGCCGACCACGCGAAGGAGCTGGCCTTCAAGGCGCCGGAAACGCCGCTGGTCTTCCTGAAGGGGCCGAACACCATCACCGGCCATCTTGCACGCACCCGGCGCCCGGCCGACGCCACCTACATGCATTACGAATGCGAGTTGGCGGTGGTGATCGGCCGCACCGCCCGCGACGTGCCGCGCGACCGCGCCTACGAGGTGGTCGCCGGCTACAGCATCGCCAACGACTATGCCATCCGCGACTATCTGGAAAACTACTACCGTCCGAACCTGCGGGTGAAGAACCGCGACGGCTGCACGCCGCTCGGCCCCTGGCTGGTGGACGCGGCGGACGTGCCCGATCCGATGAGCCTCTCCCTGCGCACGCTGGTCAACGGCCGGGTGACGCAGGAGGGCGGCACGCGCGACATGATCTTCGACGTGCCGCACCTGATCGCGTACCTGTCGTCGATCATGACCCTGTCGCCGGGCGATGTCATCCTGACCGGAACCCCGGAAGGGCTGGCCGACGTCGTGCCGGGCGACACCGTCACGACCGAGATCGAAGGCATCGGCAGCCTCGTCAACCACATCGTCGCCGGCTGACCGTCTTTCAGACACTCATCGCCAAGCCGGGCCGAACCGGCCGCATTCCGGAGGAAAGCATGGGCAAACTCGCACTCGCCGCCAAGATCACCCACGTTCCGTCCATGTACCTGTCGGAGCTGGACGGCCCGCACAAGGGGTGCCGCGACGCCGCAATCGCCGGACACCGGGAGATCGGGCGGCGCTGCCGCGACCTCGGCGTCGACACCATCGTGGTGTTCGACACCCACTGGCTGGTCAATTCCGGCTACCACGTCAATTGCGCGCCCCATTTCGAGGGCGTCTACACCAGCAACGAGCTGCCGCACTTCATCAGGAACCTGCCCTACGCCTATGACGGCAACCCGGCGCTCGGCCATCTGCTCGCAAGCACCGCGACGGCTGCCGGGGTGAACACCCGGGCGCATTCGGAAACCTCGCTGACGCTGGAATACGGCACGCTGGTGCCGATGCGCTACATGAACGAGGACCGCCGCTTCAAGGTGGTGTCGGTCTCCGCGCTCTGCACTGTCCACGACCTGAAGGACAGCGCCACGCTGGGCCGCGCCGTCCGCCGCGCCATCGAGGAGGAGTATGACGGCACCGTCGCCATCCTCGCCAGCGGCTCGCTGTCCCACCGCTTCGCCCAGAACGGCGTGTCGGAGCAATATCTGCACAAGATGTGGGACCCCTTCCTGGAGCAGGTCGACCTGCGCGTGGTCGATCTGTGGCAGCGCGGCGACTGGGCGACCTTCACCGCCATGCTGCCGATGTATGCCGAGAAATGCTGGGGCGAGGGCTATATGCACGACACCGCCATGCTGTTCGGCGCGCTGGGCTGGGACCGCTACGAGGGCAGCGTCGACATCGTCACGCCCTATTTCGCCTCCTCCGGCACCGGCCAGATCAACGCCGTTTTCTCGGTCTGAGGCGGGAGGGCCGAGCATGCCGCATCTGACCGTCGAATACACCGGCAACCTTGGCCCGCAGGCCGACATCCCGGCGCTGCTGCGCAAGGCCAACGCCGTGCTGATCGCCCAGGGCGGCGTCTTTCCCATTGGCGGCATCCGCTCCCGCGCCATCCGGCTGGACGATTTCTGCGTCGCGGACGGCACGGCCGACGACGCCTTCGTCCATCTGACGCTGAAGATCGGCGCCGGCCGCAGTGCGGAGCAGAAGCGACAAGCCGGCGACGCGCTGTTCGCCATGGTCAGGGACCATTTCGCGGAACTCTTCGCCAGCCGCTTCCTCGCCCTGTCGCTGGAAATCCAGGAATTCAGCGAGGCCGGCACCTGGAAGCACAACAACATCCACGGCCGCTACAAGGCCGCTTGAGACGAGGCTTTCCCCATGCTCAGTCGTGACGCCGTCCGGGCCGCCGCCGCGCGCCTGCACGACGCGGAGAAAACCCGCGTCCAGACCCGCCAGATCTCCCTCGACCACCCCGGCATCACCATCGAGGACGCCTATGCCATCCAGCGCTGCTGGGTGGAGGCGAAGATCGCCGGGGGGCGCAAGGTCATCGGCCACAAGATCGGCCTGACCAGCCGGGCGATGCAGCAGTCCTCGCAGATCGACGAGCCGGATTACGGCACCCTGCTCGACGACATGCTGTTCCCCGACGGCGGCGACATCGCCATCGACCGCTTCATCGCCCCGATGGTGGAGGTCGAGCTGGCCTTCATCCTGAAATCGCGGCTGGAGGGGCCGAACGTCACCCTGTTCGACGTGCTGTCGGCCACCGACTATGTCGTGCCGGCGCTGGAGATCATCGACGCCCGCTGCCATCGCGTCGATCCCGACAGCAAGCGCCCGCGCAAGGTGATGGACACCATCTCCGACAATGCGGCGAATGCCGGCATCGTCATGGGCGGGCGGCCGATGCGGCCGCTGGACACCGACCTGCGCTGGGCCGCCGCCCTGCTCTACCGCAACGGCGCGATCGAGGAGACCGGCGTGGCGGCCGGCGTGCTGAACCACCCCGCCAACGGCATCTGCTGGCTCGCCCGCCGCTTCGCGCCGCATGGCGTGGCGCTGGAGCCGGGGCAGGTCGTGCTCGCCGGATCCTTCACCCGTCCGGTGCCGGTCAAGGCCGGCGACACCGTCCATGCCGATTACGGCCCCTTCGGCTCCATCGCGCTGCGCTTCGTGTAGGGCTTCAAGGAAAACAGCGATGAATAATCGGGAAAACACCTTCAAGCGGGCGCTGGCGGCGGGGCAGCCGCAGTTCGGCCTGTGGCTCGGGCTGGCGGATGCCTACTGCGCGGAGATCGCCGCCGGGGCCGGTTTCGACTGGCTGCTGATCGACGGCGAGCATGCCCCGAACGATCTGCGCGGCATCCTGGCCCAGCTCCAGGCCATCGCCGCCTACCCCAGCCATCCCATCGTCCGGCCGGTCGTCGGCGACGCGGCAATCGTCAAGCAGATGCTCGACCTCGGCGCCCAGACCCTGCTGGTGCCCATGGTGGAGACGGCGGAGCAGGCGGCGGCGCTGGTCGCCGCCACCCGCTATCCGCCCGGCGGCATCCGCGGGGTGGGCAGCGCTCTCGCCCGCGCCTCGCGCTGGAACCGCATCGGCGGCTATCTGGAGGAGGCCGACGGCGAGATCTGCCTGCTGGTGCAGGTGGAATCCGCCCGCGGCCTAAAGAATCTCGACGCCATCGCCGCGGTGGAGGGGGTGGACGGCGTCTTCTTCGGCCCCGCAGACCTGTCGGCGTCGCTGGGACTGCGCGGCCAGCCTGGACATCCGACCGTGCGCGCGGCAATCGGGGACGGCATTGCACGGACCCGCAAGGCGGGCAAGGCAGCCGGCGTTCTGGCGACCGACGAGACGCTGGCCCGCGCCTATCTGGCGGCCGGCGCCCTGTTCGTCGGAGTCGGGGTGGACACCACCCTGTTCGCCCGCGCCGCCGCCGACCTGGCCGCCCGCTTCCGCCAGCCGTCATCCGGCCCGACGACCGCTCCGGCGCCCGGCGGCTACTGACCGCTCCCTATTCCTCGTCGCCGTCGCCGCCGTCCGGGCCGCCCAGGCAATCGGCGAGTTCGTCGAGCAGCCCGTACAGCGTCGCCAGCCGGTCGGCGCCGAAGGCCACGGTGATCTCGGCATAGCGCCGTTCGCTGTGGGGAGCGATCAGCGCGATCATGTCGCGGCCGGACGGCGTGATCGAGATCTGGGCCGCCCGCAAATCCTTGTCCTCGATGCCGCGCTGGATCAGTTCGCGCTTTTCCAGAGTGCGCAGGATGCGCGACAGGCTGGGCATGCTGATGCTGCTGACCCGTGCCAGTTCACCGGCACGGAACTCGTCCGCCGTGGTCAGGGCGCGCAGCACCCGCCACTGCTGTTCGGTCAGGTCATGTTCGTGCAGCAGAGGACGGAAACGCGCCATCACCGCCTCGCGCGCCTTCAGCAGCGCCATCGGCAGGGACCGGCGGAAGGCCCGCATCTCGCCAGCGGACTGCCCGGCCACCTCTGTGGGTTTCGCCGCCGGTTCGATTGCCGCCGCGGCTTTTCTGGAAGGTCTGCCCAAGGCTCCGGCCTCATCTGGAAAGAATCGACGCATGTCAGGAGGTTTCCCGCACCATAGCCCGGCGGCCCTGCGCAGGGAAAGCGCTTGACAGCACCACGGCCCAATTTATATAACATGTTAAATATTAACAAATCAAGTTTTGCTCCGGGCGGGCCGTCCGCTGCGCCCCCGGCCCGCCATATCCCGGCCAACCACAGCTCCGCCCAACAAGCGCCAACCAAAACCTGGAGTGAAACGCCATGGCATCCGTTTTCGAAACGAATCTCGCAACTGCGGAACGGCTCCTGACCCGGTTCCGGGATCGCCCGCTCGGCCACTTCATCGACGGGCGGGAGGTGGCCGGCCAGTCGGATCGGCTGTTCGACAATCTGTCCCCCATCGACGGCGGGATCATCAACCGGGTCCATGCCGGCAACGCCGCCGACGTCGATGCCGCCGCGACCGCGGCGCAGCGCGCCTTCCCCGCCTGGGCTGCCCTGCCGGGGACCGGGCGCAAGCGCATCCTGCACCGGGTCGCCGACGGCATCCTGGCGCGGGCGGAGGAGATCGCCGTGCTGGAAAGCCTGGACAGCGGCCAGCCGATCCGTTTCATGAGCAAGGCCGCCGAACGCGCGGCGGAGAATTTCCGCTTCTTCGCAGACCGGGCGCCGGATGCCGCCAACGGCCTGTCGCTGCCGGCCAGGGACCACCTGAACTTCACCGTCCGGCAGGCGCTGGGACCGGTGGCGGTCATCACGCCCTGGAACACGCCCTTCATGCTGTCGACCTGGAAGATCGCCCCGGCGCTGGCCGCCGGCTGCACGGTGGTCCACAAGCCGGCAGAGTGGAGCCCGCTGACCGCCATGCTGCTGGCCGAGATCATGGCCGAAGCCGGCGTGCCGGCCGGCGTCGCCAATCTGGTCAACGGTCTGGGCGAGGAGGCCGGCAAGCTGCTGACCGAGCATCCGGCGATCAAGGCGGTGGCGTTCGTCGGTGAATCGACCACCGGCAGCCACATCATGGCCCAGGGCGCCCCGACGCTGAAGCGCGTGCATTTCGAGCTGGGCGGCAAGAACCCGGTCATCGTCTTCGACGACGCCGATCTGGGCCGGGCGCTGGATGCCGTGGTGTTCATGATCTACAGCCTGAACGGCCAGCGTTGCACCTCCTCCTCGCGCCTGCTGGTGCAGAGCGGCATCCATGACGCCTTCGTCGAACGGTTGGCGGAGCGCGTCGCCCGCATCCGCGTCGGTCACCCATTGGATCCCGCCACCGAGGTCGGCCCGCTGGTGCACGAGCGCCATCTGAACAAGGTTCTGGGGTATTGCGCCATCGCGCAGGAGGACGGCGCGACGGTCAAGGCCGGTGGCGTCCGCGCCGGAGAGCCCGGCAGCGGTGGCAACTATGTCCGCCCGACGCTGTTCACCGGCGCGCACAACCGCATGCGCATCGCCCAGGAGGAAATCTTCGGGCCTGTCCTGACCGCGATTCCCTTCAACGACGAGGCGGAAGCGGTCGCGGTGGCCAACGACGTCGCCTATGGGCTGGCCGGCTATGTCTGGACCCGCGACGTCAGCCGGGCCAACCGCGTGGCGCTGAAGCTCGACGCCGGCATGGTGTGGATCAATTCGGAGAACAACCGCCACCTCCCCACCCCCTTCGGCGGCATGAAGGCCAGCGGCATCGGCCGTGACGGCGGCGACTACAGCTTCGATTTCTACATGGAGACGAAGAACATCTGCGTGGCGCTCGATACACACACGGTGCCGAAGCTCGGAGCCTGAGTCACCGCAGTTGTGAGATGGAGACCAGGGCGATGCGGCGGACGATTCCCCCGTCGCATCGCCCCTTGCGCGGTCCAGCGCCGCATGGGGGCAAGGCGCAGAGTCACAACTGAAACAGCGTCGTCAGCGGCATGTGGGCGCGCACGATCGGCGACTTCAGCACGACATAGCTGAAATATTTGTCGATGCCGATGTCCATGTCGGTCAGCTTTTCCATGATCTCCTGATATTCGCCGATGCCGGAGGTGACGAATTTCAGCATGTAATCGTAGCCGCCGGACACCAGATGGCATTCCAGCAACTGTTCGATCTTCTTGGCGGCGGCCAGGAAGCGGGCGAAATCGACCTGCCGATGGTTCTTCAGCGTCACCTCGGTAAAGACGGTCAGGGTCTGGCCCAGTTTGCTGACATTGATCTGGGCCGTGTAGCCTTCGATGTAGCCTTCCGCCTGGAGCTTCTTGACCCGCATCAGGCAGGGGCTGGGCGACAGATTCACCAGTTCGGCCAACTCGACGTTGGTGATCCGGCCGTTCTTCTGGAGCTGATGCAGAATCTTGATGTCGATGCGGTCCAGCTTCATGGGGAACCCATCCGGTTCGAGGGCGGGAGAGCGGAATACGGCAGCAGATAATTCTGCCGGGCATGCCGGGGAAGCTTAACATGCACAGCCCGCCTGTCGACGGCCGAGTGGCTTTCTTTCGGCAGAACAAAGCATCGGGCTATCTGCCATCGACAGAAGATAATGCCGTTCAGTCGCCCAAAGCAGCGCCCGCCGATCCGCGCGCCATGGCTAGATGGTGCCACGCCGAAATCGGAGACCCGCGCCATGCCCGCCCCATTGCAAACCATCCCGTCCTCCCCGAGCCTGCCCGCACAGGCGGATGCCGTCGTGATCGGCGGCGGCATCGTCGGTGTCTGGGCGGCCTATTTCCTGGCCCGGCGCGGGCTGTCGGTGGCGCTGGTGGAAAAGGGACAGGTCGGGGCGGAGCAGTCCAGCCGCAACTGGGGCTGGTGCCGGCAGCAGAACCGCGACGCGCGCGAACTGCCGATGGCGACCAAAAGCCTGGATTTGTGGGAGCGTTTCGCCGCGGAGAGCGGCGAGGACACCGGCTTTTCCCGCTGCGGCCTGCTCTATCTCAGCAACGACGACGGGGAACTGGCGGGCTGGGCGCGCTGGCGCGATTTCGCCCGGACGGTCGGCGTCACCACCCACATGCTGTCCGCTGCCGAGGCCGCCGAGCGCGGCCGGGCGACCGGAAAGCCCTGGAAGGGCGGCGTCTTCTCACCGTCGGACGGCATCGCCGATCCGGCCCGCGCGGCGCCGGCGGTGGCAAGGGCGATCATGACGCTGGGCGGCACGGTGCATCAGGGCTGCGCCGCGCGCGGGCTGGAAACCGCCGGCGGACGGGTCTGCGGCGTCGTGACCGAGAAGGGAACGATCCGCACGACGCTGGCGGTTCTGGCGGGTGGAGCCTGGGCGTCCTCCTTCTGCCATCAGATGGGCGTGCGGTTCCCTCTGGCCTCGATCCGCTCGTCGATCCTGTCGGTCGGTCCCAGCCCGTCCGGCCTGCCCGATGCCTTGCACACCGCCGCCGTGTCGATCACCCGGCGCGGCGACGGCGGGCACACGCTGGCCATCAGCGGACGCGGGCGCGTCGATCCGACGCTTCAGCAAATCCGCTTCGCGCCGCAATTCATGCCGATGTTCGCCCGGCGCTGGCGCAGCCTGATGCCCGGCGGGACGGAGGGGATGCGCTACGGCCACGAGACGCTACGGCGCTGGCGGCTCGACCGCCCGACGCCGATGGAGCGGGTGCGGGTTCTGGACCCCAGCCCGGACCGCAGCACCATCCGCCTCACCCACGAACGGGCAATGGCGCTGCTGCCCGGCCTCAAGGGCGCACCGGTCACCGCCGCCTGGGCCGGCTACATCGACAGCACGCCCGACGGCGTTCCGGCCATCGGCGAGGTCGGCAGCCTGCCCGGCCTGATCCTGGCCGCCGGCTTCAGCGGCCACGGCTTCGGCATCGGCCCCGGCGCCGGGCACCTGATCGCCGACCTCATCACCGATCAGCCGCCGATTGTCGATCCCAAGCCCTATCACCCCGACCGCTTCGCCGGCTTTTCCGCCGGCAAGGTCGCCGATTTCTGACCGGCAGCGGAGCTGTCAGGAGCCGCCCGGCTCAAGGGCGCGGGCGGCTTGGCGAATGCAGTCGCGCATCAGGGCATGGCTGCCGGACAGCGGGCGCTCCTTGCTGGTCAGGATGGCGATGGGCACCTGGATGCTCGGGCGGAAGGGCCGCTGCACGATGCCGGAAAACTGGTTCCATGGCAGAAGCCCGTCCACCACAGCCACGCCGATGCCCTCGCGCACGAAAGGCAGCGCGGTGATCGACAGGTCGATCTCCACCGCCGGGGCATAGACGCCGCCCTCGGCCTCCAGCGCCCCGGCCAGCAGCCGGCCGGGCAGCGTGTCGACGCGGTAGGAGATCAGCGTCTCTTCCGCCAGATCGGCGAAGCCCAATTCGGCATGGCCGGCCAGCCGGTGCCCCTCGGGCATCAGGCAGACCAGTTCGGCGTGACCGACCGTTTCGACATCGAGGTCGGGATGGGGCATGGCGTTCATCGCCACGCCCAGCAGAACGTCGCCGCTGCGCAGCATGTCGCGGATGTTGGCGATCGGCGCGACCAGGGACCGCACGACGATGTCGGGGTGCGCCTCGCGGAATGCCGTCAGCGCCTTGGGAACGATGGACATGGAGGGCGGAGCGGAGGCGGCGAGACGGACCAGACCGGTGCGGCCGTGACGCATGTCGAGCGTTCGCCGGCGCAACGCCCCCAGTTCCGAGAAGATCCGCTCGGCCTCCGGATAAAGCTCGTTGGCCTCCTGGGTCGGCACCAGACGCCCGCGCACCCGGTCGAACAGCTTGAAGCCCAGCTGGTCCTCGGCATGCAGCAGGATCTGGCTCAAGGCCGGCTGGGAAATGTTCAGCATCCCCGCCGCCCCGGTCACCGTTCCACAGCGCATCAGCATGCAGAAGACTTCCAACTGGCGGGCTTGCATTCACGATCCTGGGCTCTGTTCGCCGCCCGACTATAGCGATCAACGAGCCCGAGGGTCGAGCGGTAAGGGTGAACTGCCATCGAGGGCCGCCAGCGTGCCGCGGATTGCGGCGATGCGATCCTTCACGGTGGTTTGCGGCGGCCGCACCGCGACCTTGACGCCGTCATAGAGCAGGCCGCTGCCGGCGGCGGCGAGCGTCGCCGCCACCTTGGACCGGTCCATGACGGAATCGGGCATCTGCTCGCGGAGCGGCGGATGCACGTCGCTCCAGGCCATGCCATAAGCGCCATCGCGATCCGTCGCGCCGGAGACCATCACGCCGCGCAGCAAGCCGGCGGAGCGCAGGCGGTGCACATGCCGTTCGGGCGCCGTCGCGTCCCGCTCCTCGATTGCCGAGCGGCCCCAGTTCACCGCCATTCCCGTGGGTGTCGGCGACTTCGCCGCAGCAGCGGTCACGGCCTGGATCTCGATGTCGAGGGGAAGCAGGCCCTTCTGCCAGGGCAAGGTCACGGTGCGGGCGTCGCAATGTTCGAGGACGACGGCGACGCCGCCCCAGTCCCACGCCAGAATCTCGCACAGCGACCGCTCCAGCGCTTCCCCACCCAGCCCGGCATCGGCCTGCTCCAGCGTCGGAAACGACTGAAGCTCGACGGCGACGATGCGCTGTCCGCGCGCCAGGCAATCCAGGACGGCCTCGCGGGCCGACGCGACCAGTTGGACCGCCCGCTCACGTCCATCGCGGTCGGGAGAGGCCAAACCCACGGACGGAGCCTTGGCGGCCATCGTCGCCGCAGCCCCGATCAGGGTCAGCACATGCCCTCCCCGATTTCCCCGATTGTTGGGCCTATCGGACCCAAGCGCATCGGCCAGGAGCGGGGCGTCCTGCTCCCAGCCGGGCGCGCCCCAGGAAATCTCCAGACCGTCGACACCGGGAAGAGAGAGAACCTCCTCCAGAAACGCCCTGCGCTGATGAGCCTCATCCGGCTGGGCGGCATAGGCGCCGACGACGCGGAGGGGCTTGTCACGATGCTCGGTGGTCATGGCTGTCGCCCCATCTCTCTGGCAATTTTTCATGGGTGCGGGGGCGCAATCCCGGATCGCGCTCCCGCACCGGCCGTCGCAGGGTTCAGGCGCGGCCGGCGGAAGACCGGGCTTCGCCCCATTCGGCATCCGTCGGCGTGTTCAGGTCGCGGTCGAGGGTTTCGGGCAACGAATAAGTGGCCAGGAACGACACCAGCATGGTGACGGCCATGTAGATCGCGACCGGAACCCAGGAATTGCCGTACCACGCCAGCAGGGAGGCGCACAGCAGCGGGGCGATGCCGCCGCCGATGATCGACGAGAACTCCCGCCCCAGGGTCACGCCGGCATAGCGGTAGCGGCTGCCGAAGATCTCGGGGAAGAAGCTCATGTGCACGCCGGTCACGCCCTGGGCGGCGACCATGTAGCCGAACACGATGATGGCGGTGATCAGGACCGGCGAGCCGGTGTTGAGGCCGGGGAAGACGAGAAACGGCGTGACGACGAGGAGCCCGGTCAGCACCAGCGTCATCCGGCGGCGTCCGAAACGGTCGGACAGGCTGCCGGTCAGGAAGGCGGCGAAGGACGCGGCGATGGCGGCGGCAAGCTGGACCGGCGGAACGAAGTGCGTATCGACCCCCACCACATTGATCAGGTAGGAGATCATGAAGACCTGATAGGTGTAGGACTGGGTGGACACGCCCCAGTTCATCAGGATGACCTTGATGACGTTCCTCTTGCCATGCTTCGCGACGACGCGGAGCGGAGCCTGGTTGCGGACATCCACCTTCTTCTTCAACTCGGTGAAGACGGGGCTTTCGGCGAGCTTCAGCCGGATGACGAAGGCGGCGATGGTGACGAGGATGCTGCTCCAGAAGATCGCGCGCCAGCCCCAGCTCATCAGCGCTTCGTTGGGAAGCTGCTGCACGCCGATCCAGGCGATGGCCCCCAGCGCGGTGCCGAAGGCCGCTCCCACCATGATCAGCGACGACAGCCGTCCGCGCTGGCCCAGCGGGGCCGTTTCGGTCAGCAGCGTGGCGCCGCCGGACTGTTCGGCGCCCGCCCCGAAGCCCTGGAAGAAGCGGCAGAGCACCAGCAGCAGCGGCGCCCAGACGCCCGCCGTCTCGTAGGTCGGCAGGCAGCCGATGGCGAAGGTCGCTCCGCCCATCAGGAACAGGGTGGTGACCAAGACCCATTTGCGGCCGAACTTCTCGCCGTAATGCGAGAAGAAGAGGCCGCCGAGCGGCCGGGCGAGGAAACCGATGGCGTAGGCGCCGAAGGCGGCGATGATGCCGGCCGCCGGGGAGATCGTCGGGAAGAACAGCTTGCTGAAGATCAGGGCGGAGGCGGTGCCGTAGATCACGAAATCGTAATTCTCGAGCATGGTGCCGATGAGGCCCGCCAGCGCGGCGCGGCGCACATTCCTGGCATCGGCGGGAGCATCGGCCGCAGCCTCTGCCCGGGCAATCCGTTCGGTTTCCGCGATGGAGCTGGATATCTGAGACATGTCCTGCTTCCTTCATCAACCACCGCAGCGGTGGAGCAATGAGCGTGCGCGGCCTGAGCCGCGCGATGAGGGGCCGCGCGATGAGGGGCGCGATCGTGAGGGTGCCGGCGATGGACAGGCCGGCCGGTACGACGCCAGCGAATTGGCGCGTCCGGGCTTGCCGCCGGGCAAGCCCGCGATGGTGTCAGCCGGCGTTCAGCGGGGGCTGACCAGATTGCGCAGCGGCTCTCCCGCCGCCAGCCGGGCAATGTTCGCGGCGACATCGCGCACGCGGCCCTGGAAGGTCTGGGTGGTGACGCCGGAGATGTGCGGCGTCATCAGAATGTTGTCGAGCGTGTCGAAGGGCAGCGCCGCCGGCTGGGCATGGGCGCCGCCGTTCGGGTACTGGTACCACACGTCGATGACGGCACCGCCGATGCGGCGTTCCTTCAGCGCGTCGTAAAGCGCCTCGGGATCGACCAGCGGGCCGCGGCTGACATTGACCAGCAAGGCATCGGGCTTCATCGCCGCAAGCTGGGCCTTGCCGATGAGGTGGCGCGTCTCCGGCAGCAGCGGCAGGCACAGCACGACGATATCGCTCTCGGCGAGCAGGCGGTCGAGACCGTCGGTGCCGGCGACCCAGTTCAGCCCCTCCCCTTCGGCCCTGGCGGGCCGTGAGGTGACGGCGACGCCGGAGGCGCCGAACGCCCGCATCAGCCGCCAGACATGCGATCCGATGTGGCCGTACCCGACGATGCCGACGGTGGCGCCGCCGAGCGACCCCAATTGAGAGCGCTGCGATTCGTAGACGGAGGAATCCCAGTGCCCCCGACGCAGTTCGCGGTCCTGCTGCAATAGCTGGCGGCGCATGACGACGCTGGTCGCCGCCACATATTCGGCAATCGAGGATTCGTGGCAGAAGGTGTTGGCGCACAGCACGCCGTCGGGCAGCGCCTTGCCGTCGATGCCGTCATAGCCGGCACCGCCGACATGGACCAGCCGCAGGCTGTCGGCGGCGGCTCCCATCGCGGCGGTGAAGCGCGGACCGACGAAGATTTCGGCGCCCGGCAGGTCGGCCGCGACCGCCGCCTCGTCGAAGGCGGGATGCCAGGACACGACGGTGCCCGCGGGAAGCTGGGCCTCCATCAAGGCGCGGTGGGGCAGGAAGTTGGCGTCGGCAATCACCACGCGGAGGGGGGACACGGGCGGAGCGATGCCCCCGCCGGCCTGCGATTTCCCCTTGGGCATAGCACTCATGGTTTTCCCCCTCGATGGTGTTTCCGCCGGATTCCGCAGCGACTGAGCGCTGCGGCCAGCGGAATGGATTATTGCCCGACCGGATCCGATGCCCCGTTCCGGTCCGCTCACGCTCCGGATGCTTCTTATCGTGGGCGGCGGCGCAAGGCACCCCATGCCGTCCAGAGTCCTGAAGGCACCTGCCGGGCCGGGCCTCGAAAATTGGGCAATTGGTACACTGGTCTTCTATTCCAGTGGATAGTGCACCGGGCGAGGGCCTGTCAACTGCATAACGCTGGATGCACAAAATGTTTTGTTAACGTGCGACCGACGGTCGCAGGGCAACGCCTTGACTTCCCGGTCCTTCGTGGACCGAGCACCACGGCCCGACAGGGCCTTCCGCCTGGATATTCACACTTATCCCCTTGAAGGAGCTCCATATTTTTCCTGATACCCCCGGCAGGCCGGCAATCGCCGCTGCCCTATGCCGACGACGCCTGCCGCAAGCCCGAACACGCCGTGTTGACAAGTCCGCGCGACCGGCATAATCATCGAACCAGAAGACCAATTTGCATATTGGTCTATTTTACCGGATACGCGCCACCGCCGCTGCCGGGCACCTTGCCAAAGCACAAGGCGCCCGCGGGCCGGACCATCGGACCGCATCCCACACGGACACGAGGCGCGACGGCGCGCCGTTACCTTTCAGGAGAGACCAGATGCGCGGCTGTGTTCTGCATGGACAAAAGGACCTTCGCCTTGAAACGCTCGACGAACCGACGCTGAAGCCGGGCGAGGTCCGCGTCAGGATCGCCGCCGGCGGCATCTGCGGTTCGGATCTCCATTATTTCTTCGAAGGCCGCGTCGGCGATTTCAACGTCCGGGAGCCGATGGTCCTGGGCCACGAGATCAGCGGCGATGTCGTCGAGGTCGGTCCAGACGTCACCCGGACCAGGATCGGCGACCGCGTCGCCGTCAACCCCGGCAAGCCGTGCCGGACCTGCCCGCACTGTCTGGGCGGCCGGGAAAATCTCTGCGCCAACATGATCTTCTTCGGCAGCGCCTCGCGCTTCCCCCATGTCCAGGGCGCCTTCCGCGAAACGCTGGTGGTGCGCGACTTCCAGTGCTTCCCGGTGCCGGCCGACACGAAGCACACCAATCTGGTCTTCGCCGAGCCCTTCGCCGTCGCCCTCCATGCGGTGGCGCAGGCCGGCAGCCTGCTCGGGCGGCGGGTGCTGATCACCGGCGCCGGGCCGATCGGCTGCCTGATCGCCGTCGCCGCGCGCCGGGCGGGGGCCGAACACATCACCATCACCGACCTGTCCGACAAGCCGCTGGAAATCGCCGCCCGGATCGGCGCCGATGAAACCGTCAACGTGCTGGCCGACAGCGAGACCCCCAACCGCTGGCAGGCCGACCGCGGCTGCTTCGACGTCTGCTTCGAGGCGTCGGGCAGCGCCAGGGCGGTGGAGACCTGCGTGCTCAGCACCCGCCCCGGCGGTGCCGTGGTCCAGGTCGGCATGCTGGCGCCCGGCCTCACCCCGATCCCGCTGAACCGGCTGCTCGCAAAGGAAGTGACGTTCAAAACCTCGTTCCGCTTCCACGAGGAATTCGCCTGGGCGGTGTCAGCGCTCACCACCGGCGGCGTCGACCTCTCGCCGCTGGCCACGGCGCAGTTCCCGTTCGAGGCGGCAGCCGACGCGTTCGCCGCGGCGCATGACCGCAACAGCAACATGAAGGTTCAGATCGTCTTCTGACCCGGCGGCGCCGTGCCGCGGCACGGCGCAAGCCCACCCATCCCTTGCGAGCGCTCCATGAAAATCACGCAGCTGGAAACACTGAGGACGGACGAGTTCTCCAACGTCGTCTGGGTCCGCGTCCACACCGATGCCGGCATCGTCGGCCTCGGCGAGACCTTCTACGGCGCCGGCGCAGTCGAGGCGCACATCCATGACGTGCTGGCCGCCCGCCTGCTCGGCAAGGACCCGCTGCGCATCGAGGCCCATGCCCGCGAGCTGGTGAACCTGCCGATGGCGCAGTCCTCGACCGGCGCCGAATACCGGGCCGCGTCGGCCATCGACCTCGCGCTGTGGGACATTCTCGGCAAGGTCTGCGGCCAGCCGGTGCACCAGATGCTGGGCGGCCTCTGCCACGACCGGGTGCCGGTCTACAACACCTGCGCCGGCTACGGCTATGTGCGCTCCAACAAGATCAAGCCGGTCGACACCTGGAACCTGGGCTCCAGCGAGGGACCGTACGAGGATCTGAACGGCTTCATGACCGATGCCGGCCGGCTGGCGGAAAGCCTGCTGGAACAGGGCATTTCGGCCATGAAGATCTGGCCGTTCGATCCGGCCGCCATCGCCAACGACGGCCGTTTCATCACCGCCGAGCAGATGAAGCGCGCCGTCGAACCGTTCGAGAAGATCCGCAAGGCGGTCGGCGACCGCATGCAGATCATGGTCGAATTCCACTGCCTGTGGAACCTGCCCACCGTCAAGAAGATCGCCCGCGTCCTGGAGGACTACGAGCCGACCTGGTACGAGGATCCGATCCGCATGAACTCGGTCAATGCGCTGACCGAGCTGGCCGCCTCAACCAGCGTGCCGATCTGCGCTTCCGAAACGCTGGGATCGCGCTTCCCCTACAAGGACATGCTGGAAGCCGGCGCCATCGGCGTGGTGATGACCGATCTGGTGTGGACCGGCGGCCTCACCGAGGGCCGCAAGATCGCCTCGCTCGCCGACACCTACCATCGCCCCTACGCCCCGCACGACTGCACCGGCCCGGTGGCCTATGTCGCCGCGGTCCACTCCTCTCTGTCGAACCCGAACACGCTGATCCAGGAGTCGGTGCGGGCCTTCTACACCGGCTGGTACGCGGAACTGGTCACCGAGGTGCCGCGCATCGTCGACGGCCATGTCCTGCCAATGGAAGGGCCGGGGCTCGGCACCGAGCTGCTGCCGGCCGTCTTCGAGCGTCCCGACCTGCGCGTCCGCCGCACAAGCCTCTAACCGGAAGACTCAACCATCATGACGACCATGTTCGATCTGAGCGGGAAGACCGCCCTTGTCACCGGATCGGCCCGCGGGCTGGGCAACGCCATCGCCGAAGGGCTGGCCGAGGCCGGTGCCGCGATCATCCTCAGCGACATCAACCCCAATTCCCTCGCCGATGCCGCCGCCAGGGCGCGCGACAAGGGCTATACCGTCCATGAGTCCGCCTTCGACGTGACGGACGAGGACGCCGTGGCGAAGGCCTTCGCCCAGTTCGACGAGCAGGGCATTTCCGTCGACATCCTGGTCAACAACGCCGGCATCCAGATCCGCAGCCCGCTGGTCGATTTCCCGGCGGCGGACTTCCGCAAGGTCATCGACACCAACCTGACCAGCGCCTTCCTCGTCGGGCGCGAGGCGGGCCGCCGCATGGTCGCGCGGCGGGCGGGCAAGATCATCAACATCGGCTCGCTGACCAGCGAGCAGGCCCGCGTCACCGTGGCGCCCTATGCCGCCGCCAAGGGTGGCATCCGCCTGCTGACCAGATCGATGACAGCGGAATGGGCGGAGTTCAACGTCCAGATCAACGCCATCGGTCCGGGCTACATCGTCACCGAGATGAACAGGCCGCTGATCGAGAACGAGGAGTTCGACGGCTGGGTGAAGAAGCGCACGCCCGCCCGCCGCTGGGGCAACCCGACGGATCTGGTCGGCACCGCGGTGTTCCTCGCCTCGCCGGCCTCCGATTTCGTCAATGGACAGCTGATCTTCGTCGATGGCGGCATCATGGCCGTCTACTGATCGTCCGATCCCCCGCCGGGTGGAGATGCCCGGCGGGGGCCTGCGATTGACTCGGCCGTCAAGGATGCCTAAACAACTGGAGTGATCGTATACCAGCGAACCAGTTCGGTGATCGGAGAGCGGCATGGATGATCCTGATTTCGACGTCTCCCGCCACTTTCAGAAGATCAAGATCCGGCGTCCGCCCGACATCATCATCGAGCAGATCAGCGACCTGATCGCCCGCCGCATCATCAAGGCCGGCCAGAAGCTGCCGGCCGAACGGGTGCTGGCGGAGCGCTTCGACGTCAGCCGCGGCACGGTCCGGGAGGCCTTGCGCCGCCTGGAATTCTTCGGGATCGTCCGCACATCGCCGCAGAGCGGAACGGTGGTGGAAAATCTCAGCGAGCATGTGCTGATCGGCCTGATCAGCAACATCCTGAACGCCGGCGACACCAGCCCGGAGATGCTGATCGAGGTGCGCGGCGCGCTGGAGGCATTGTCCGCCCGGCTGGCGACCGAGCGCGCCCATGGCGCCCAGATCGCCGAAATCCGCAAGGCACAGCAGCGCATGCGCGAGCAGGCCGAGGCCAACGCCTACACGCTGGAAGAGGATCTCCTGTTCCATCTCAAGGTTGCCGAAGCGACCAACAACAACCTGCTCCGGTCACTGATCGCCCTGATGGGACCGGATGTGCTCCGCTTCTCGCACCAGCACGCCACCTACAAGGACGGCCGCATGCATGCCGCGGCCAACGAGCATGATGCGATCATCGCGGCCATCGAGAGCGGCAAGCCCGACGAAGCCGAAAAGCTGATGAAGCAGCACATCGACAAGTCCTACGAGCATTACCGCCGCGACGGCAACACCGACGCCACGCTGGCCGACAACGAAGCGGAGTCCGGAAAGCCGGTCCGCAAGCGGCGCCCCAAAGCCGCCGCCCTGTGAAAGCAGGCTTGTGAAGGCAGGCGCCCGGACTGTCCGCGCGCAGCCTCGACGCCGTCAGAACAGCGGCAGCTGGACGCGGCCGCCGTCGTCCGCATGTGCTTTGGCGGCACGCAGTGCGGCATCCTGGGCGCCGGCCATGGTGCGCGCGGTTCCGGACCGGACCTGCTCGCCGGCGACGGTCACGACCCACGCCCACATCTCCGGCCCCCGCCAGATCACCGCCAGCTCGCACCCGTGAACCCGCGTCACCGCGTGCCGAATCGTCCAGTCCGTCATCGTTGGCATGCTGCCGGCGTCCCCATCAGTTTCGGCATGCTGTAGCACAGGGCCGGGGGAGCCAGCCAGCACCGGTCCGCAGCGCATCACCGTCGGCCGGGATCGGCGCCGATTTTTCCGTCACTCCTCCACGATGCGTTCGATCCGCCGGTCCGGCACCAGCCACAGCAGGATCACCAGGATATAGAGGACGATGGACAGCCATTGCAGGACGAAGGCCACCGGGATGGCCAAGGCATAGAGCCCCAGGCTGATCTTGCCCTTCAGATCGGATCCGAGCGCCCGTGCCACCACCGACTCGCGCCCGCCGCAGGCGATGATCGCGCGTTCGGTCAGGCTGTAGCCGATGGCCGCCATGCCGAGGACGACGCCGTAGGATGCGGTCGCCACCGGCGAGAAGTCGCTGGCATCGAGCCAGCGGATGACGAAGGGAACCAGCGACAGCCAGAACAGCAGGAACAGGTTGGCCCACAGAACCCGCCCGTCGATGCGCGTGGTGGCTTGCAGCAGATGGTGATGGTTGTTCCAGTAGAGCCCGACATTGATGAAGGACAGTACATAGGCCAGCAGGATGGGGACGCGCTCCGCCAGGGCGGCGAGGCTGCCATCCTCCGGCACCTTCAATTCCAGCACCATGATGGTGATGACGATCGCCACGACCCCATCGGTGAACGCTTCCAGCCGGCCGGCCTTCATGGTCCGCACTCCAGTCTTTGCAAAGGACGCCGTGCCGAGGCGGCAAAGCCCCGGCACGGGATCGGTCTCGTCAGGCCGCATCCACCATGACGATTTCGCTGTCCTCCAGCGCCGTCACCGTCAGTGTGTCGAGATCGGCGATGGCCGCACCGTCGCGGGCATTCACCCGCACCCCGTCGATCTCGACCGCACCGCTGGCCGGGACGAGATACGCGCGGCGGTCCTTGCCGAGCGGATAGGTCGCCGTCTCGCCGGCCTTCAGCGTCGCCCCCAGCACGCGGGCGTCGGTGCGGATCGGCAGGGCGTCGCCGTCATCGGAATAGCCCGACGCCAGGGTGATGAAATGGCCGCTGCGGTCGCCCTTAGGGAAGGGCTTGCTGCCCCAGCCCGGCTTCTCGCCGCTGCGCGTCGGCATGATCCAGATCTGGAAGATGCGGGTGGTGACGTCCTCCAGATTGTATTCGGAATGCGCGATGCCGGTTCCGGCGGACATCACCTGGACGTCGCCCGCCTCGGTGCGGCCCTTGTTGCCCAGATTGTCCTGGTGGGTGATGGCGCCCTCGCGGACATAGGTGATGATCTCCATGTCGCGGTGCGGGTGCGGCGGGAAACCGGTGTGGGGGGCGATGGTGTCGTCGTTCCAGACGCGCAGGTTGCCCCAGTTCATCCGCTTGCGGTCATGGTAGTTGGCGAAGGAGAAATGGTGCTTGGCATCGAGCCAGCCATGGTTCTCGCCGCCCAGGCTCTCGAAGGGACGCAGGTCGATCATGGTCCGTCTCCTGATTGTGCGACCGATGGGTCCTTGCCGCATCGGCCGCCGTGTTTCGCTTGAGAGGACAATAGCCCTGGTCTCCTTTCAGGTTTACCCCTATAATTTGCTGCAAGATGTTCAAGAAAGTTGAACAATGAGCAGCGTCGGCACCCCCAGCTTCGACCAACTCAGCATCTTCCTCGCCGTGGTGGATGCCGGCAGCTTCGCCGGGGCGGGACGGCGGCTGAACCGGGCGGTCTCCGTCGTCAGCTACGGCATCGCCAACCTCGAAGCCCAGCTCGGCCTGGTCCTGTTCGACCGCGAAGGGTCGCGCAAGCCGACGCTGACCGCCGCCGGGCGGGCGCTGCTCGCCGAGGCGCGGAGCGTTGCGCAGGGGATGGACGGCTTGCGCGCAAAGGTACGGGGCCTGCACGAGGGGCTGGAGGCGGAGGTCGATCTCGCCGTCGACGTGATGCTGCCGGCCGACCGTCTGGGCCGGGTGTTGCGGGACTTCGCGCGCGCCTATCCCACGGTTTCGCTGCGCCTGCATGTCGAAACCCTGGGCGCGGTCGCCGCCCTGGTGCTCGACCGCCGGGCGGTGCTCGGGATTTCCGGTCCGGTGGCGGCCGGCATGGACGGGCTGGACCGGACGACCGCCGGATCGGTGCCGATGGTGCCTGTCGCCGCACCCGACCATCCGCTGGGCCGCATGGCGCAGATCGCCCCCGGCGCCGGACGCGACCATGTGCAGCTGGTCCTGACCGACCGGTCGCGCGCCACCGAGGGGCAGGATTTCTCGGTGATGAGTCCGCGCACATGGCGGCTCGCCGACCTGGGCGCCAAGCACGCGCTGCTGCGCGAAGGGATCGGCTGGGGCAACATGCCGCTGCCGATGGTCGCGCCCGATCTGGTCGCCGGCACCCTGGTGCGGCTCGCCATGCCCGACCATCCGGGCGGCACCTATCGCTTCTCCGGCGTCTGGCGGCGCGACGCGCCGCCCGGCCCGGCCGCCTCCTGGCTGCTCGCCCAGTTCGTGCAGTGGGGAGCCGGCGACCGTGAGGAGGATGGCCTCACCGACCTCTGATGGACGGTTCCCGGTATCGCCGCACCGGCATCAGGCCGCAGCCGGCGCGGTCGAGGCCGGGTGAAGGGCGCAGAACGCGGTGCCTGCCAGCACCAGCGCACCGACGACGACCAGGGGGAGCACCAGCCCGCTCTGCATGACCATGACGGCGCCGAGTGCTGCGCCGAGGAAGATCGCCGCCACACTGGCCATCCGGCGTCGCGCATTGGTGTTCGCCCCGCCGGCAAGGGCGGAATCGGCGGCCAGTCCGGTCAGGGTCAGGGTAAGGACCGTCGTCGTCAGGTCTGGAACCTTCATCTGCCGGACCGTGGCGTTGCGGAATCCCATGGCGAAGCCGGTCAGGACGATGATCGCATAGAGTGCGGCCGCTGGGGTCTGCGTTCCGACGTCGAAGCCCGCGGCGACGGCGGCGGCGATCCAGAACAGGACCGTTTCGAACAAGGCGGCGGTCAGCAGCCAATGCCGCATCGGCCGGCCGGCGAATGTCCTGCCGAGCCGGCCGGCGATCAGGGCGCCGGTCAGGAAGGACAGCAGCGCCGCCACCGCCGGCAGAACCCGGAAGCCCGGCGTACCGACGATGGCGAAGCCGAGGAAGACGATGTTGCCGGTCATGTTGGCGGTGAAGACCTTGCCCAGGCCAAGCACGCTGACGGCATCGACGAGCCCCGTCGTCACCGACAGCAGCAGCAGGAGGATGGGCAGTGGGGAGGTGCCGGATGCGGCCGGTGCGGACATGGCTGTCGTTTCCTGCGTCTTTCGGGTGAAGGGGCAGTATCGGCGGCCGCAGCAGGCATGGTCTTGTCGCATCGGCACGAGCTTGGACCATTCTGGACCTCCCGGCACGTCCGGCGGCAGGTCCAGCCGCATGGCGAACAGCCTCGACAGGATCGACGGATGGGTTAGGCTGCCGGAATTCCCGGTCGACACCAGCCGTCATCGCGATGAACAGCAGCAGCATCCGCTTTTCGGACTCCCAGCTGGAAGAGCGCCGCCCGGTCTGGGAAGCATTGTCGACGATGTATCTGGACACGGACGTTTCGCTGTCCCGCGCTTGGCGGGTGCAGGCTCTTTCGGCCTCGCCATACAGCCTGGAGGAGATGGACGCCATCCTTCGGGAGGAAATCCACCCCGTCTGCCTTCCCAACCTGCTCCAGCCTGCCGGTGAATGGGCGAACTTCGATCCCGCCTGGCTTGAACAGGCGATTCGACGTCGCAGGACGCGCTGGCGCTCCAGGCTGCTGGCGAGGCTCAGCCTGGTCCTGCCGTGGGGCTTCCCGACGGAGGAATGGACGGTCACGCGCCAGGAGATCGCCAGTCGGCGCCGCCAGCACGGGGCATCGCAGACGTGAGCGGCACCGTGCAGCGCTCATGGCCGTCATCATGCTGGCGTCGATGGAGATTTGACTGGCTCTGCCGCCCTTCGATGCTGCAATGCCCCGAGCACGCCACGCTCCGATTGCAGCAGATACGCGTCGAGCGTCGTCATCGATGCCAGCCGTTCGCCCGTCTCCAGCGTATGAAGGAGGGTGTGGTTGAGCTCGATGTAGGGTTCGTGAAGATGGGCCATGTCCTTCAGCTGCCCGAAGGCAAGCCGTAGCTCGGCAAGCACGAGGTCAAAGCTGGCGCTCAGCCGGGGGCTGTCGCACAGGCCGACCATGGCGCGGTGGAACTCCATGTTGTTCGTCCCGACCTTCTGCCAGTCCCGCTTGGCGCCAAGCTCCCTGCCCTCTTCGACCAGGGCCCGCATGCGGGCGAACGCCGGATGACCCCGGCTCGCCGCCTCGACCGCGCCTCGCTGGATCACCGCGCGGACACGGTAGATGTCGATGATCGCGGCCTCGTCCGGCACCGTGACGAAGACGCCACGGTTGGGAATGTAGGAGAGCAGCCGCTGGCTGGTCAGGAAGCGGAACGCTTCGCGCAGCGTGTTCCGCGACACCGCGAAATCCGCCGCCACCCGGTGTTCCGAAAGCTTCTGTCCGGGTTCGAACTCACCGGCGATCAGCATGTCGCGGATGCGGATCGCCACTGCGCCCGCAAGGGATGCCTCGTCGGATTCCATCGTCGCCCTGATCGTCATCGGCACCTCCCGAAGATCCCGCCGCTGCGGGATCGAATCAATTTTGTTGAACAATATTTTTGTGATACTCAACAATCCATACACACTCGTTGAGCAGGTTACCGTATGGCCGTTATCGATCTCAATGGTGATCCCGGTGAAGGCTTCGGCCAATGGCCCAACCCGATTGCGTAACAACCTCTGAAAAGCCCTCACCGCGAGCGGGCACAATCGAACGGAAAAGCCAATGAAGCCCACCCCCATCACCGCACCCCCCGCAGATGCCGCTGCACGCAAGGCGGTCAGGCCGGTCATCTGCTATCCCACTCACAGCTTGCCGCGTGCCGATCTGGCGGCATACCGTGCGGTGCGTGACGGGATGGAGCCGGTCGGAACGGTGGTGGTCCCGCCGCGCGATGCGGCCACCTGGACCGTGCCCGCCGGTCACTTCTTCCGCATCGTCTCGACGGAGGGCGCGCAGGTAGGCGATCTCAACCTCTTCAACGCGAACGACTTGAAGGAGCGGCTCTACACCGGCAAGACCCGCGCGCTGAACGGCACCCATGTCGGGCTTGGCGACCAGCTGTTTTCCAACTTCCCTTATCTCCGCCCCATCGCGACCATCACGCACGACACGCTCGACTGGTACGGCTTCGACGAATTCGGCGGATCGGTGCATGACGTCATCGGCACCCGCTGCGACCCCTACACGCACAACCTGCTCAGCGGCGGGGACCATTACCACCACTGCTGCCATTCGAATCTCACCCGCGCCCTGGCGAAAGCCACCGGCATGTCGCTGTCCGAGGCCGAACCCCACATCCATGACGTGCTGAACGTTTTCATGTGCACGGGCTTCACCCGGGACACCGGGCAGTATTTCATGAAGGCCAGCCCCGTGCGGCCGGGCGACTACCTTGAATTTTTCGCCGAAGTGGACCTGCTCGGCTGCATGTCCGCCTGCCCCGGCGGCGATTGCTCGTCGGAGCATTCCTCGGACGCGGCCAGTTGCCATCCGCTCCTCGTCGAGATCCACAAGCCCGCGCGACTGCCCGAGGGATGGCGCGCACCGGCCATCAACGGCTATGACCGAAGCCACGGCTGCTGAACGGCTCCGGACATCGCAGATCGCACTTGCACGGCGCCCGATCCCAATGCCTCATTGAACGGGTACCGGGCTGATTGACGGACACATCATGCGTGAAATCTTGAAGATGGGCGATCCCCGGCTGCTGCGGGTGGCGAGGCCGGTCGAGGATATCCATGACCCGGCGGTGAAGTCGCTGATCGCCGAGATGTTCGAAACCATGCACGCCACCAACGGCGCCGGGCTGGCCGCGCCGCAGATCGGCGTCGACCTGCGGGTGATCATCTTCGGCTTCGACTCCAATCCGCGCTACCCGGACGTCCCCCCCGTCCCCGTCACCACGCTGATCAATCCCTGGTTCGAAAAGCTTACCGAAGAGGTGGAGGAGTCCTGGGAGGGCTGCCTGTCGGTTCCGGGACTGCGCGGGATGGTTCCGCGCTGCACGCACATCCGCTATGGCGGCACCCTGGAAGACGGCACGACGCTCGTCCGCGAAGCGACGGGCTTCCACGCCCGGGTTTTCCAGCACGAGTTCGACCACCTCGACGGCTTCCTCTATCCCCAGCGCATCGTGGACATGTCCAAGTTCGGCTTCATCGATGTCCTGTTCCCGGAGTCCGGACTGGCCGATCTGGAAGCGCACTGACACGACCCGGCCCGCACCGGCGGACTTGAAGCCGGCCGTCGTCCCGTCGCCGGTGGCGAGCCCTCCAGCGACGGCCGGACCTACTGCGGCTTGCGTGCGTGGACCTCCAGCAGGCACTCGCGAAAGGCCCTTGCCACCCGCGACAGCACGCTTTGCGGCAGATGGGCGACGCAGAGCGGAATTTTGAAGCTCAGCAAATCGGGCCGCAATGCCCGCATTTCGCCGCGCTCGACATAGCGCTGCGCGTAGTGCCGCGGCAGAAAGCTGACGAACCGACCGCTCAGGACCAGATGCGCCTGACCTTCCATGTTGTAGGCCGTCGCACTGGGCGCATGTTTGAAAAGCGTGTTGTAGGCGGTCGCCACGGCATAGCCGCGGCGCGCGTAAGCCTGCTCGGCGATCAGTTCCAGCGACAGCCGCGCCGTGTCCGTCCCGAACAGCGGATGACGCACGCCACAGAACAGATTCTGTTCTTCATGGAACAGCTGCTGCAATTGGACAGCACCGTTCATCGGCTGGTTTGGGACGATGGCGATCTCCATCTGCCGGCTGAGCAGCTCGCTTTCGATCTGGTTGGGCGAGATGACCGTCAAGGTCAGATGAACGTTCGGCACCCGCTCGTTGAACACGGCGATTGCCCGGTCGAACGCGCAATTCGGGTTCTCGACCACCGCATCGACGATCCCGATCCGCAGTTCCCCGACCAGGCTGCCACGCATGGCACCGACTTCGGTGCGGAAATTGTCCATGGCCGCGAAGAACTTTATCGTCTCCGTGTAGATCTTCTGTCCATGTTCGGTCAGCGCAAAACCTGAACGGCCGCGCCGGCAAAGCGTAAGCCCAAGCCGTGTTTCGAGCGCCGCCATCTGCGCGCTGATGGTGGAGCGCGAAATGCCGAGTTCACCCTGCGCCTGGGTGAACCCCCTGCTCTCCACGACGGTTCGGAAAATGCGGAGCTGACGCAGATCCACGTCGCTGAGCGGCGGCAGGGTGGGCTGCATGATAGGTTGGCATCGTCGGACGTTTAGATTTGAAATCTGATATTATTGGACGTTTCATCCTATGGCAACGTTGCGGTCATCGATCCCCTGCGGAGACCGCGATGCCCTTGAAATCCGACGGCGAAAGGCCCCTGCCGGGCGGCTCGCCGACATCCTTCCAGCCGGTGTCGGCGTTCGACCTGCCGCGCTATGCCGGGCTGCCCAGCTTCATGCGGCTGCCCTATCTCGGGCTCGACGATCCCGCCACCGCGGAGGTGGACATCGCCATCGTCGGCGTGCCCTGGGATGGCGGCACCACCAACCGTCCCGGCACCCGCCACGGCCCCCGCCAGCTGCGCGACCTCTCGACCATGATCCGGCCGGTCCATCCCGTCACCGGCATGAACCCGTTCAGCCTGCGCAACGTCGCCGATCTCGGCGATTCACCGGTCAATCCGGCCGATGTCGCCGACGCGCTCGACCGCATCGCCGGCTTCTACGGCACGCTCAAGAGCCGTGGGATCACGCCGCTCAGCGCCGGCGGCGACCATCTGGTCTCCTACCCCATCCTGAAGGCGCTGGCGGCGGACGGGCCGCTCGGGATGATCCATTTCGATGCGCACACCGACCTGTTCGACAATTATTTCGGCGGCTTCAAATACACCCACGGCACGCCGTTCCGCCGCGCCATCGAGGACGGCTATCTCGATCCCCGCCGTGTCTTGCAGATCGGCATCCGCGGGACGATGTATGACGGCGCCGACGTCGTCTGGGGCCTGGAGCAGGGGGTGCGGATCATCCGCATCGAGGAGGTCGAGGATCGCGGCATCGCCGCCGTGATGGAGGAGGCGCGCGCCATCGTCGGCGACGGCCCCACCTATGCGAGCTTCGACATCGACTGCATCGACCCGTCCTTCGCGCCCGGCACCGGCACGCCGGAGATCGGCGGCCTGACCACGCGCGAGGCCCAGCGCATGGTGCGGATGCTGTCCGGCCTCAACCTCGTCGGCGCCGACCTGGTGGAGGTCTCGCCGCCCTTCGATCCGTCGGGCGGCACCGCCTGGGTCGGCATCTCGATAATGTTCGAGCTGCTCTGCGTGCTCGCCACCTCCCCCCTCACGCTCCGCCGCAGGACCTGATCCGTCCGAACGCCTTCAAGGAAAGAGAGACCGAAGCATGAAGCAGTTCCTTTCGCGACTTCGCGGCCCGGCGCTCGCCCTTCTCGCCGCGTTCGGCGGTCTTGCATCCCCCGCCGCCATCGGCGGCCTCGCCTCAAGCGCGTCGGCGGCCGAGCTGACCGTCGCCCATTCGACCTGGGTCGGCTACGGCCCGCTCTACATCGCCAAGGAGAAGGGCTTCTTCAAGGACGAGGGGCTCGACGTCAGGCTGGTGCTGATGGAGGACGTCAAGACCCGCATGCCGGCGCTGACCGCCGGCCGCATCGACGTGGCGGTGACGACGGTCGACGCGGTACTCGGCTTCACCTCGGCCGACCGTCCGCTCACCTACCTGTTCGCGGTCGACGACAGCCGCGGCGGCGACGGCATCGTCGCCAACAAGGCGATCAAGGACATCGCCGGCCTGAAGGGCAGGAAGGTCGCCTTCACCGAAGGCTCTGTCTCGCAGTTCTTCCTCAGCGTGCTGCTGAAGGACGCCGGGCTGAGCGTCAAGGATGTCGAGGCGCTGAACATGACGGCCGGCGATGCCGGTGCCGCCTTCGTCGCCGGCAAGGTCGACGCCGCCGTGACCTGGGAGCCCTGGCTCAGCCGCGGCAAGGCCACATCGCACGGCGCGCTGCTGGTCGACAGCTCGGCCAAGCCCGGGCTGATCACCGACGTGATGGTGACGACCAAGGCGAAGCTGGAGGCGCGCCGGCCGGAGATGGTGGCGCTCTACCGCGCCTGGAGCAAGGCGGTCGACTGGCAGAAGGCCCATGCGAAGGAAGCCGACGCCATCATGGCAAAGGGTGTGGGCGGCTGGCTGGAGGATCCGGCGGTCTTCGCCGAAACCCGCGCCGGCATCGCCTTCTACGATTCCGCCATGAACGCCGCCTTCATGGACCCGGCCAAGCCCGACGGCATCGCCGCCACCATCGCCAATGCCAGGACGCTCGGCGAGGCGGCCGGCCTGTTCAAGCTCGACGCCGATCCGGCCGCCATGATCGCCACCGGCATCGTCAAGTGACCCACGGAGCAGGCACCATGTCGACCCGTTCCCTGTTCGCACCGAAAGTCGATATCCCGCGCGGCGCCACCCTGGCGCTCGGCGCCGGCTCTGTCGCCATCCTGTTCGGCTTCTGGTGCCTGCTCACCTATGGCGGCTTCACGCCTCCCGATTTCCTGGCCGCGCCCGACAGGGTGCTGGCGGCCGGGATCAAGCGGATCGGCGACCTGTCGCTGTTCCGCCACATCGGGTCGAGCCTGACCGTCATCCTGTCAGGCTTCCTGCTGGCCTCCATCCCGGCGGTGCCGCTCGGCATCCTGATGGGCAGCTTCCGGGCCGTGCAGGCGGCCATCGAGCCGATCACCGGCTTCATGCGCTACATCCCGGTGTCGGCGCTGATCCCGCTGCTGATCCTGTGGATCGGCATCGGCATCGAACAGAAGATCATGGTGATCTTCCTCGGCACCTTCTTCCAGCAGCTGATCCTGATTTCCGACGTGTCGGCCCGCGTGTCGAAGGATCTGATCGACTGCGCCTACACGCTGGGCGCCAGCCGCCGGCAGGTGGTGCAGCGCATCCTGTTCCCGGCCTGCATGCCCGGCGTGCTGGACAATCTGCGCGTCACCATGGGCTGGGCCTGGACCTATCTGGTGGTGGCGGAGCTGGTCGCCGCCGACAGCGGGCTCGGCTACATGATCCTCAACGCCATGCGCGGCCTGTTCACCGACGTGATCCTGCTGGGCGTCTTCACCATCGGCGTCCTCGGGCTGATCACCGACTACCTGTTCAAACTGCTGCGCCAGCGCCTGCTGTCCTGGTCCGCCGATCTCTAGAATTTGTCCGATGCTTCAATGAGCATCAGACAAATTCCAGCCTTTTGATTCCTCGTGCGATTCACGCTTCAGACGAGTCCGTCCGAACCGATCGCACTCCATGGAGCGCCCGATGAGCCTGCTCGCCCTCGATCACATCACCGTCCGCTTCCAGCCCAAGGGCAAGCCGGAGGTGACGGCCCTCGACGATGTTTCGCTGCGCGTCGCCCACGATACCTTCGCGGTAATCGTCGGTCCCTCCGGATGCGGCAAGTCCACCCTGCTCCGTCTCGTCGCCGGACTGGAGACGCCGACCTCCGGCAGCATGACGCTGGACGGCCAGCCGATTGCCGGCCCGTCGGCCGACCGCGGCATGGTGTTCCAGAGCTACACCCTCTTCCCCTGGCTGAGCGTGCGCGAGAACGTGATGTTCGGCCCGAAGCTGAAAGGGCTGCCGAAGGCGGAGTGCGAGGACATCGCCGACGACCTGATCCGCGCGGTCGGGCTTTCCGGGTTCGAGCGGTCCTTTCCCAAGGAGCTGTCGGGCGGCATGCGCCAGCGCGTGGCGCTGGCGCGGGCGCTCGCCAACGATCCGCGCATCCTGCTGATGGACGAGCCGTTCGGGGCGCTCGACAGCCAGACCCGGCAGCTGATGCAGGAATTGCTTCTCGAGATCTGGCAGGCGCGGCGCAAGACGGTCCTGTTCATCACCCACGACATCGACGAGGCGATCATCCTCGGCGATACCGTGCATGTGATGACCGCGCGGCCGGGGCGCATCAAGCGGTCCATGTCCATCGACATTCCGCGTCCCCGCAACCTCGATGCCCTGACCTCCCCGGAATTCATGCGGTTCAAGAGGGAGGTTCTACACCTGATGCACGACGAGGCGGTGATCGCCGCCCGAGCCTGACACGTCTCCGCCGAACGTTCCGAAAGGCCGGTGCGGGGCGGTTGCGAGCCAATTCCCAAAGGCATCTTCTCCCAAAGGCATTTTCTCAAAGAAAGAATTCGTCGATCTCACCGCCCTGCACCTCGCCGATCAGCTCGCGGCCGATCTGCCCCTTGGCCCCTTGCAGGCCGCCGAAAATTTCGGAGTGTATGCTTCTCTCCCGTTCCGCGGTGTAGAGCGACGCAAAGAGCCGGTTCAGGTCGTCGGAGATTCCGGGGGCATGGATGTCCCCCCGTCCGGCATAGGGCTGCATCCGGTCGGCGAAGCGTTCGGCGAAGCCTCCGAGCCGAAGCTCCATGCCCAATCTGCCGACCGTGCCGGTCAGGGTTTTGGAGGCTTCCGCACAGTCGCCGGTCATGGTCGACAGGGAGCGCATCTGGTCGGCATGCAGCCGCTTCAGGCAGTCCATCGAGCCGGTCATGGCATCCACCAGATCCATCGCCACCCGATGGTTCGTACCCGACCGCCGGTCCAGGCCGTTCGCGCGTTCGGTGGCGGTATGGATCGCCTCGGTGATCGCCTTCGACATGTCCTCGGTCCTGCGGCTGCACGCGCGCAGTTCCTGCGCAACCACGCCCAGCGCCCGACCCGCATCGCCAAGACGCGTGCATTTCAGCGTCGTGTTGAGCCCCATCAGCCGCATGTCGGTGTCGATGGACCGGATGGCGAGAACGTCCCGCCCCATGGCGACGAAACCGCCCGAGACTTCGCCCACCTGCCCGCGGATGATATCGTCGGACCGGCAATAGCGATGCAGCAGCTCCAGGGCCCGGTCGACGTCGCCCGCGACATCCTGCAGAACGGACTGGCCTGCCTGCTTGCCGGCCGCCTGGACGTCCCCGCCGGACCCGAACAGCTCCCTGGCTTCCTGCGCGATGCTGTCCGCATCGCGGGCAAGCGCTTCCAGATTGTCCTTCAGCGACGCCACCTGACTGGCGAAATCGGCGCACGCCTCGACGCATTGGCGGATTTCGAGGGTGCAGATCGCTGCCGACAGATCCCGCCTGTGTCCCAGTTCCAGTTCGGCTAGCCATCGCAGGTCCCGCGCCAGAGCGGACGGCGGAGGCGGGTCCGCCAGCAGGGCCAGCACATCCATGGCCGCGCCGATATGTGCCAGCCGCTGGCAGGTGAAGTCGCCGACCTGAAGGTCGCTGATGCAGCGGGCGATGCGCCGGCCGATCTCCTCGACACGGCCGACGAAGCGCTGCGATGCCTCCTGCGCGGTGCGGCGGTATGCCGTCAAGCGGTCCAGGCTTGCCCGCAGACGGCTGCCGACATCGGTCAGGCGGGTGCGGTTGTCGCGCTCGAACGCACTGGCGCCGTCCTTTGCCGCGGACATGGTCGTGCGCAGGTCGGCGAGACGTCCGATCGCCTGCGTCGTCGCCGCCTCCGCCAGGCGGTGGAGCCGGTCGATTTCCCGGTTGAACACGCTGAAATCGTCGCTGCCGGTGCGGATCTGGACCGACTGCACCTTCGCGTTGATCGCCAGCGCGGTGATTTCGCCGATGATCTTCGACAGGGTGGCGAGCAGGGCGGCCATATCGGCTCCCGCCCCATCGAGATCGGTCAGATCGGTCAGCGTCTGCCGGAGATTGCCCGCCAGACCGTCGGTCACGCTGCGAACGGTCCCCAGCCGCCTGCAGGCCTCGGCACCATCCTCGCTGTCGATCAGCATGGACAAGGCGCTGAAGCGGCCGCCGATGGCCGTCATGCGCTCCAAGGTTTGCGACAGCGTTTCACCGACGGTCAGGAAGGTCGTCTCGATGGGCGCCGATGCGGCGCGCAGTTCGGCGCTCAGCGAGCGGATCAGTCCAGTATCCGGGCCGAGCTGATCCGGGCCGGGCTGGGAAGCCGCCGGGAGGGCGCCGCCCGGACCGCCGATGGCCGCTGCGTCAACGGTGCTGTACATGCCGGAAGCCTTTTTCAAACGGATGAGTCAGGGGAAGCGGATGGAGTCACGAGCGGTCATGGCGCAGGATCTCGCGCGGGATCGCCGAAAGCCCCACCACCTTGTCCACCCCGCCCCGCGCGATGGCCTCCTTCGGCATGCCGAAGACGACGCAGCTCTCCTCGTCCTGCGCGACGGTGAAGGCGCCGGCCTGCTGCATCTCGCGCATCCCGGTGGCGCCGTCGTCCCCCATTCCCGTCATGATGACACCGACGGCATTGCCGCCGGCGCAATGGGCGGCCGACCGGAACAGCACATCGACCGACGGCCGGTGCCGCGACACCAGCGGTCCCTCCTTGACCGCCACCAGATAACGGGCGCCGCTGCGTTGCAGCAGCATATGGCGGTTGCCCGGCGCGATCAGCACCTGCCCGCGCAGCACGGTGTCGCCGTCGCGCGCCTCGCGCACCGTCATCTCGCACAGGCTGTCGAGCCGGCGGGCGAAGGCGGCGGTGAAGCTTTCCGGCATATGCTGGACGATGACGATGCCGGGGCTGTCGGCCGGCAGCGCCTCCAGCACTTCGCGCAGGGCCTCGGTGCCGCCGGTGGACGCGCCGATGCAGATGACGCGCTCGGTGGTGCGGGCCATCGCCCCGCCGCTGGGGGCCGGCATCATCACGTCGGCGCTCAGCTTCGGTTCCGGGGCGCGGGTGCGGCCGAGCGGGGTGATGGGGGGAGTGACGGGAGGCGTGGCGAGGGGAGTGGCGGCGGCGGATACCGGGCGGGCGGAGCGGCGCGGACGGGCGCGGGCTGCCGCCTTCACCGTGTCGCAGATGCGGACCTGGGCGTCGAGCAGGCTCTGTCGCGTGTCGATCCGCGGCTTCAGGATGACGTCGACGGCCCCGGCCTCCAGCGCCTGCATCAGCGTCTCGCTGCCGTCCTCCACCAGCGAGGAGCACATCACCACCGGGATCGGGTGCTGGCTCATCAGCTTGCGCAGGAAGGTGATGCCGTCCATGCGCGGCATCTCGACGTCGAGCGTGATGACGTCCGGGGCCTCCTCCGCGATGCGGCGGACAGCGGCATAGGGATCGGCGGCCGTTCCCATCACCTCGATCTGCGGATCGGACGACAGGATGCCGGCCAGGGTCTGGCGGACGGTCGCGGAATCGTCGACGATCAGCACGCGGATCTTCTGGCCCATCGTTCAGCTCCGGACAAAAATGGCGGAACCCACCTGTTTCACGGGCAGGTCCATGTTGGCGATGGTCTCGCTGTGGCCGACGAACAGGTAGCCGCCGGGACGCAGATGGCCGCACAGCTTCTCCAGCACCTTCTGCTGCGTCTTCTTGTCGAAATAGATCAGGATGTTGCGGAAGAAGACGACATCCATGTCGGTCGGCACCGGATAGGCCGGATCCATCACGTTGAGATGGCCGAAGCGGACCGACTGGCGGACCTGCGGCACCAGCCGGACCGTGGGGTTGCCGTCGTCGCGCGACCGCATCAGGTAGCGTGACGCGAAGGGGGCCGGCACCATTTTCGCCATGTCGAGCGGATAGACGGCGGTCTTCGCGGCGGCCAGCGCCTCCGTGCAGATGTCGGTGCCGATGATCTCGTGGCGGATCGGCGTTCCGGTGCCGGCGCGGTCGAGCAGCAGCATGGCCACCGTGTAGGGCTCCGCCCCGGTCGAACAGGCAGCGCTCCAGATCTTGAGCGGGCGGTCCTGGCCGGGCCGGTGGGGAAGACGGCACAGGGCCGGAATGGCAGTGCCCATCAGGTAGCGGAAATGCTCGATCTCGCGGAAGAAGTCGGTCTTGTTGGTGGTGACGGCGTCGATCAGGTCGACCATCTCGCCGTCCAGCCCGCCGTCGTCCAGCACATGGCGGCAATAGGCCGCCATGTCCGGCAGGCCGAGCGCCCGCAGGCGGCGGCGCAGCCGGCCTTCCACCATGGTCCGCTTGCCTGGCGGCATCCGGATGCCGGCATGGCGCTCGATGATGGCGGCGAGCCGGGCGAAGTCGCGCTCCGACAAAGTGTCGGAGGACGGACGCCGCGGCCCTTCCTCTGGCTGCGGATCGTCGGGATCGATCATGACACCCCGTCCGCCATCAGGCCCGCCATGCCATCGGCCGTGTCCAGCAAAGCCACGTCATCCTCGGCGAACAGCCGGGCGATGTCGAAGACGATGACGAAAGTGCCGTTGGAGCGGCCGATGGCCTGGATGCAGTCAGAGCGCCAGCGCCCGCCGACCTGGGGCGGCGTCTCCAGGCCGCGCTCGTCGAGCGAGGTGACCTCGAACACCCGGTCGGCGATGACGCCGACCGTGATCGACTGCCCCCTCTGCGGCACGTCGAGCACGACGATCCGGGTGTTGGCGGTGGGCTGTGCCGCCGGCAGGCCCAGCTTGACCCGCAGATCGACGGTGGGCACCCCCTGCCCCCGCACGTCGATCATGCCGACCAGGAAGGACGGCGCGTGCGGCAGGCGGGTGATCGGCTGGAGATCGAGGATCTCGCGCACGATGGCGACCTCGATGGCGAACACTTCGCGATCGATGCCGATCGTCACATATTGCGCCGGTTCGCGGGGCGCGGTCGCGCTGGTCATCTGCGGCTTCCGGTTCGGGGGACGGAACGGCGGGATGGCGCTGCTAGGCACCATCCCCTTGGGCGTGAAGAACGGCCAGCCAATCAGAAGGCAGTGTAGCGGGCGTCGAGCGCGTCGGGGCCGCTGCCGCCCTCCAGCGCGATCTTCACGCCGCGGTCCCTGCCATTCAGCTTCGCCGCCGGCTTGTGCGTCAGGGTGACGGTCGTCGACGGACGGCGGGCGGCCGTAACCGGGGACTGAGCCTGCGCCGGCCGGGCCTGAGCGGCCACGGAGACCGGGCTGCGGGCGGCAGAGCGGGCGGCGGCCTTCTCCTCGACGGTGAAGTAGGAGATGGTGTCCTGAAGCTGCGTCGCCATCGACGACAGCTCTTCAGAGGTCGCGGCCATCTGTTCCGACGCGCTGGAGTTCTGCTGCGTCACCTTGTCGAGCTGCTGGATCGCCTGGTTGATCTGCTCGGCGCCGATGTCCTGCTCGCGGCAGGCGGCGCTGATCTCCTCGACCAGTTCGGCGGTCTTGCGGATGTCGGGCACCAGCCGGGACAGCATCTGCCCGGCCTCCTGGGCGATCTTGGTCGATTCCGCCGACAGGGAGCTGATCTCCGCCGCCGCACCCTGGCTGCGCTCGGCCAGCTTGCGCACCTCCGAGGCGACCACGGCGAAGCCGCGGCCATGCTCGCCGGCCCGCGCCGCCTCCACCGCGGCGTTCAGCGCCAGGAGATCGGTCTGGCGGGCGATCTCCTGCACGATGCTGATCTTCTCGGCGATGGTCTGCATCGCCTGCACAGCCTTGTTGACCGCTTCGCCCGACGCCTGGGCGTCCTTGGACGACTGGCGGGCGATCTTCTCGGTCTGGGTGGCGTTCTCGGCGTTCTGCTTGATGTTGGCGGCCATCTCCTCCATCGAGGCCGAGGCCTGCTCGGCGGCCGACGCCTGTTCGGTGGAGCCCTGCGACAGCTGTTCCGAGCTGGCCGACAACTCCTGGCTGCCCGCGGCCACATTGTCGGAGGCGGACAGCGCGTCGGTCACGACGCCGCGCAGCTTCTCCAGCATGGTTTCCAGAGCCAGCCCCAGCGTGTCCTTGTCGGACAGCGGACGGGCCTGGACGGTCAGATTACCGCGGGAAATCTCCTCGGCCACGTCCGCGGTCGCCCGCAGGTTGGCGGTCATGCTGTTCAGTGCCGTCACCAGATCCTTGATCTCGTCATCGCTCGACACTTCAACCTTCTGGCCGAGATCGCCGATGGCGACCGCATCGGCCAGACCGACCGCCTTGCCGAGGCCGCGGGCGATGGAAATGGCGATGTAGGCGCCGGCGGCGATGGCGATCAGCAGGGCGAGGGCGACGGCACCGATGGTGATCGCGCGGATCTGGACATAGGTGGCCTCCGCCGCCTGCTTGTCCGCCGCCATGCCCTTCTCGGCATCGGCGACCAGCTCGTTGGCGGCCTGCGCCAGCTTGGTGGCGGCGGTGCGCACCTCGCCGATGGAGAGCGCCAGCGCCTTGTTCTCGGTGTTCTTCAGAGACAGAGCGAGAGCTTCGTTGGTGATGCGTTCATAAACCCGAAAACGTTCGATGAAGGTGTTGAAGGCGCGGATGTCGTCATCGGCCGTCAGGCGGCTGCGGATGTTGTCCTGCTGCTGGGAAAGGTTTTTCAACAGGTCGGGCAGCGGCTTCAGCATGGCGGCCGTGCCCGCATCGTCGGACACGAGCAGCGAGTTCCTGATGATGATGCGCGCATTGGCCCAGTCCGTCGTCATGCGCCGGATCATGTGGGCGATGGCCGTCTGTTCGGCCGTCGCCTGAGAAGTTCCATTTTCCACACGATCAAGCAAAGGCCGCAAGCTTTCCTGCGCCGCGACGACCGAGTCGTTGCCGGAACCGATCAACAGATCGGCTCCCTTTGAATTGGAGTGGACACGGCCGATGGAGCGGACCTTGTCCTGAGCCGCGCTGAACTCCGTCATCAAGGTTTCGATCTGGGCGAGCTTACGGAGGCCTTCGGCATCCGCGACGCGCCGATACTGTTCCAGAGTGCCCTTGAACTCCTCACGGCGGGCCAGGATTCCCTTGTCGAAGCGATCCATGTCATCGTCGCTGCTCGACAGCAGGAAGTTCTTTTCCTCCCGCTGGATCAGATAGACCGTGGCCGGCATCTGGCGGGCGATGTTGATCCGCTGGGACGATACGCTGACGAGCTCCTCGATCTTCTGGCTCAGGTCCGACAGCCCGTTCAGGGCGATGCCGGCGGTGGCAGCGGACAGCAGGATGACCGTGCCGAATGCCGCGACGATTTTCGCTTTGATGGAGATGCGCATGGTCGCTCCTTGCTCCCCAGGGCCTTGACCGCTCCCGGTCGATGGGACGGCGCGGGTTTGTCTGGTTTCCGTAGACCGGATTTCGATTGGGTCAGTGTGTCGTGAAGATTCGGACGATGTCCGGAATGACGATGAAGTCGTCGCCGCGCTTGCCGATCCCCTTGATCAGGTCGGGATTCCAGCGCATGCCGATGTCGGGCGTGTCCTCGATGGACGCGCCGGCGATGCTGGTCACCTCATGGACCTTGTCGGCCAGCAGCCCGACCACCGTCGGCTCGTCGTCCAGCAGGATTTCGACGACGACGACGCGGGTGTCGATGGTCGGCGGCGTGCGCTCCATGCCGAAGCGGATGCGCAGGTCGGCCAGCGGCACCACCTTGCCGCGCACGTTGATCAGGTGGCCGACCAGCGGCGGCGCGCCCGGAACCTCGGTCTGGGGAACGATGTCCAGGATCTCGTGGACCGAATTGGCGTCGATGGCGAAGATCTCGCCGCCCAGCCCCAGGGTCAGCGCTTCGAAGGTCTCTGTCCCGGTGACGGCCATGCCGGCCTCCCTGTGACGTCTGTCGGTGAAATCGGTTCGCTTTTGAGGACCGCTCAGCAGGCTTCGCGCCGCAGTTCCTGCGTCTGGCCGGCGGCCACGATCTGCGCGATGTCGAGGATCAGCGCGACCGATCCGTCGCCGAGGATGGTGGCGCCGGAGAAGTTGGCGACATCGGCATGCAGCTTGGACATTGACTTGATGACGGTCTGGTGGTCGCCCAATACCTGATCGACCACCAGACCGACGCGCTTGTCGCCGGAGGAGATGATGACGATCTTCTGATAGGGATCGGGCGGATGACGGACGGCGAAGCTGTCGCGCAGACGCAGGAACGGCACCAGCGCGCCGCGGATGTTCAGGAAGTTGCGGTTGGCATGGCGGCGTTCGACATCGGCCGGCAGCTCGACGCATTCCTCCACCGCGAACAGCGGGATCACGTAGCGCCCCTGCCCGACCCGCACCAGCAGCCCGTCGATGATCGCCAGCGTCAGCGGCAGGCCGAGCGTGATCTCGGTGCCGCCACCCGGCAGACTGGACACCTCGATGGTGCCGCGCAGCCCATCGATCGTGCGCTTGACCACGTCCATGCCGATGCCGCGGCCCGACACGCTGGTCAAGGCCCGCGCCGTCGAGAAGCCGGGATGGAAGATCAGCTGGAACAGCTCGGCGTCCGACAGCTTGGCGCCGGGCGGGATCAGCTCCTGCTCCTCCGCCTTGGCGCGGATGCGCTCGCGGTCCAGCCCGCGCCCGTCGTCGCGGATGGTCATCAGCACGCGGGTTCCCGCATGGCGCGCCGACAGGTGGATGCGGCCCTGCGGCGCCTTGCCGGCCGCCACGCGTTCCGCCGCCGGCTCCAAACCGTGATCGAGGCTGTTGCGGATGATGTGGACGAGCGGGTCGTTCAGCCGCTCGATCATCGTCTTGTCCAGCTCGGTCTCCTCGCCGGACATCGTCAGGAGCACGTCCTTGCCCAGTTCCTGCGAGAGGTCGCGGACCAGCCGGCGGAAGCGGCCGAACAGCGAGTCCACCGGCACCATGCGGATGCCCATGGTGATGTCGCGCAGCCCGTTGGACAGCCGTTCGATCTCCTCGGTCACCGACTTGATCTGGAGATCGACGCTGTCGGCAATCAGCTGCTTCAGGCGGGCGTGCGCAATCACCAGCTCGCCGACCTGATCCATCAGATCGTCGAGCCGCTCCGCCGGCACGCGGATCGAGTTGGCCGCCGGCTGTGCCCTGCCCTTCTCGGGCACAGGCTCCGCCTTCGGCGCGGCAGGCCCGGCCACCATCGCCGGCACGGGCACGGGCATTTCCGCCGGCACCGGTTCCTGCTCCACCCCTGGCTCCGACGTCGCCGACACCGGTTCGATGGTCAGTTCGGTCTCGTCGATCACGAAGATGAACACGTCTTCGATGGTCGAACGCGGGTGGGAGGTGGTGAGGATCAGCTCCCAGCCGATGTGGCAGCGGGTCGGATCCAGCTCCTCCAGCGGCGGAACGTCGTCGGTCAGGGCGACGATCTCAGCCTCACCCAGCCCGCGCAGTTCATCGAGCAGCAGCAGCGGATTGGTTCCGCGTTCCAGCGCGTCGGGAGCGAGCCTGAAGCGGACACGCCAGGTCGCCCGGCTTTCCTCGTCGTCGCGCTCCCCATGAAGGGGAGCGGACACCGCGGCACTGCCGCTCTGGTCCGCCAGCCGGGCCAGGATCCCGTCGCCGACGGCGGTATCGGCACTGGCGGGGTCGTCGATCAGGATGCGGATATGGTCCTTGGCGGCAAGGGCGATGCCGATCATCGCGGTCGTGGCGGCCAGCTCGCCCTTGCGCATCCGGTCGAACGCGCTTTCCAGATGATGGGTGAAGCTCGCCGCGGCCTCGAACCCGAACATCGAGCCGGAACCCTTGATCGTGTGCAGGGCACGGAACGCGGTGTCGAGCGGCTCGCGGTCGGTCGGGTTCTGTTCCAGATGGAGCAGTGCGGATTCGAGGTCGGCCAGAAGCTCCGCCGCCTCTTCGCGGAAGACTTGGCCTGGATCGGCGCCGGTCATGCGCCGATGATCTTTCGGACAAGCCCCAGCAACTGGTCCTGCTGGAATGGCTTGACGATCCAGGCGGTGGCGCCGGCCGCCTTGGCTTCGGCCTTCTTGTCGGTGCCGGATTCGGTGGTCAGGAAGACGATGGGAATGCCGCGGTAGCTCGCCAGCGTCCGCAGTTCGCGGATCAGCGTCAGACCGTCCATGTTCGGCATGTTAAGATCGGTCAGCACCATGTTGAAGACGCCGCTTTTCGCCTTGGCCAGCGCCTCGCGACCGTCTGCCGCCTCCACCACCTGATAGCCGGCGGTCGACAGGGTCAATTTGACCATCTGGCGCATGCTGGCGGAATCATCGACGGCTAGTATGGTCTTCGCCATGATATCAGGCCTTTCCAATCCAGAATTCGTCTGCCTTGCGCGGCGGTCCGGAGGTGGCGATGAAGCCACCCCGTTCGAGCGCGTCGCGCATCGATGCCGAGATCGGCTGCTTGAGATGCAGACCGATGCCCCGCCCGGCTGCGCTTGTGCGCGCCGCCAGCAGAAGTTGAATGAAGCAGATCGATGTCTCTTCAACGCCCCTGCAATCGATATCGACCCGAGCAGCCGACCCCAGCGACTCCCGAAGCAGGTCGCGAACGGCATCGACTTCGACGAGCGTCATCGGGCCAACGCAATCGACCACAACGCTTCCGCTAAGATCAGCCATTCGTCTTCACTCTGTCCGTCACGCCATCACAAAGCGCACAGTGAAATTTTATATCTTGCTTGTCTGCGAAATTGAAATTCGGGATATCCCCAACCCCGGTTTCATCGCAACTTAATGGCCGCAAAAGATATTGTAGTGTCTATATCATATCGGTCGTCGGCAGCGGCCCGGTCGTGCCGGAGGGCCAGTCGCCACCCGCCTTGCGCGTGCCTTTCTTCGGCAGCGTCCTGCCGACGCGGCCGGCGGCTGCTCCCCTTCACCTTCCGGTCACGGCCGGCAATCATGTGCGTGTTTGCGGCCGCAACCCGCCTCTTGGTAGTCTGGAACCGGACGACCGGAGAGGCTTTCGTGGCGAACGACGGGCAGCGGGGCGGGCAGCGGGGCGGGCAGAAGAGCGGGTGGCCGGACAGAACGGGACCGGATGGCGGAAGGCCGGCACGGGCAGGTCTGAGCGAGGCGATCCTGCATTTCCTGGAGCGTGGCGTCAGCCTGGTCGTATCGTCCAGCGATCGGGCGAACCGGCCGCGGGTCGGCCGGGCGCTGGCGGTGCAGGTGCCGGCCGACGGGGCCTGGATCGGCGTCTGCCTCGACCGGACGGCGAACGCCGCCCTGCTGGCTGCGGTCGCCGAGACCGGACGCTTCGCCCTGGCGGCGACCGAGCCGAGCACGCATCTCTCCATCCAACTGACCGGCGAGGACGCCACCGTCACCGCGGCGGACGCGGAGACCACGATACTGGCCGCCCGCCACGTCGACGCCTTTGCCGCCGAGCTGGCGCTGATCGGCTACGGCGACGCCTTCACCCGCGCCCTGATGGCCCATGACCCGGCCACACTGGCGATGGTCCGCTTCCGCCCGTCGCGGCTCTACGACCAGACACCGGGCCCGAAGGCCGGCACCGCGGTGCCGCCATGAGTTCCGCCATCGGCGCCTCCCTGACGCTCGATGCGATCCGCGCCTGCCTGGAGGGGGCGGTGCCGGCGACCATCGCCACCTGCGCGCCGGACGGAACGCCCAACGTCTCGCTGCTGTCGCAGGTCCATTACGTCGATCCCGACCACGTCGCGCTGTCCTATCAGTTCTTCAACAAGACGCGCGCGAACATCCTGGCCAACCCCATCGCCGTCCTGCAGCTGATCGACCCGCCGACCGCCGCGCAGTACCGGATGGAGCTGAGCTACCTGCGCACCGAGACCAGCGGTCCGCTGTTCGAGAGCATGAAGGCCAAGCTGGCCGGCATCGCCTCCCATGTCGGGATGCAGGACGTGTTCCGGCTGCTCGGCGCCGACCTCTACCGGGTGACGGCGATCGAGGCGGTGCCCGGCGGCGCCCCCCTCCCCGCGCCGGTCGCCCCGCGCAGCCTGCTGTCGGCGACCCGGCGGGCCTGCGAGGCCTTGCGCGGCTGCGCCGACCTGACGGAGCTGCTCGACCACAGCCTGTGCGCGCTGCGGGGACTGTTCGGGGTCGAGCACGCGCTGATCCTGATGCCGGACGCGGCGACCGGGCGGCTCTTCACCGTCGCGGCACTCGGCTACGATTCCTCCGGCGTCGGGTCGGAGGTGGCGCCGGGCGAGGGGGTGATCGGCGTGGCCGCGCGGGAACGGGTGCCGATCCGCATCACCCACATGACCAGCGACGTCGCCTACAGCCTGACCGCCCGCGACGGGGCGGAGGACGCCGGGCTGACCGGCGGCCCGGCCCGCGAGATTCCCTTTCCCGGACTGGAGCGGCCGCACAGCCAACTGGCGGTGCCGATCCTGGCCGGGCGGCGGCTGGCCGGCGTGCTGTTCGTCGAAAGCCGGCAGGAGATGCGCTTCACCTACGACGACGAGGATGCGCTGGCGACGCTGGCCGCCCAGCTCGGCGCGCTGATGCAGTCCCTGCCCCCGGCGGAGGAGGTGGCGCCCGTTCCCGCCGCCTGCCCGGAGGCCGGCGGCGCGCCGGTTGTGGTGCGCCACTACGCCGCCGACGACAGCGTGTTCGTCGACCATGATTATCTGATCAAGGGCGTCGCCGGCGCCATCCTGTGGAAGCTGGTGCGCGACCACACCACGCTCGGCCGCACCGACTTCACCAACCGCGAGCTGCGGCTGGCCCCCGACATCCCGCTGCCCGACTTCGCCGAGAATCTGGAGGCGCGGCTGATCCTGCTGCAGCGCCGGCTGGAGGAGCGCTGCGGCGTGCTGCGCATCGAGAAGACCGGGCGCGGGCGCTTCCGCCTGGTGGTGACGAAGCCGCTCCTCCTGCAGGAGACGGCCTAAATTCCGTCCTGCTTTTATTTTCATCCCGACAGTTATCGGGCCAGAAACGGTTACGAATATTTTAGCATTCCGTTAGGCAACAGTTAGCAAGCCGGCGGCGATTGCCTGCGTAGGGTCCGTTCCGCACACAAACTCACGGAGCCGACCGACATGACCGCCCGCCCTGCCGTGGAGGCCCTGGAGCGCATGATGCTGGAGCGCATGATGCTGATCCGGGCCTACGAAGAAACCCTGGTCGACCTGCATGGCCGCGGCCGCGCCGCCGGAACCTGCACCGCCATCGGGCAGGAGGCGTCGGCCGTCGGCGTCGTCGCAGCACTGACCCCCGACGACCTGATCCTCACCAACCACCGCAGCGCCGGCCATCTGCTGGCCCGCGGCGCCGACCCCGGGCGGATGCTGGCGGAGGTGCAGGGCAAGAGCGGCGGCTATTGCGGCGGCAAGAGCGGGTCGCTGCACATCTCCGCCAGGGAGCTGGGCGTCGTCCTGACCTCCACCATCGTCGGCGGCGAGCTGGCGCTGGCGACCGGCGTGGGGCTGTCGCGCTCGATGCAGGGCGGCCCCGGCATCGTCGTCTGCTTCTTCGGCGACGGGGCGGCCTGCGAGGGCCGCTTCCACGAATCGTTGAACCTCGCCGCGGTGTGGACCCTGCCGATCCTCTATGTCTGCGAGAACAACCAGTGGCAGGCCTTCGTCCACCGCAAGGAGACGATGACGGCCGACGGCGTCGCCGGCCATGCCGCCGCCTACGGCATCGACAGCGCGGTGGTCGACGGCAACGACCCGCTGGCGGTGTTCGAGGCCGCCACCGCCGCGACCGCCGCCATCCGCCGCACCGGCAAGCCCTTCCTGCTGGAGGCCATGACCTACCGTCTGCGCGGCCATTTCGAGCCGGACGACCAGTCCTACGTCGACCCCGGCGAGCTGGCCGGCTGGCGTGAGCGCGACCCCGTCGTCCTGCTGCGCCGCCGGCTGGAGCGCGACGGGCTGCTGGACGCCGCTGCCGCCGCCCGGATGGAGGAGCAGGTCAGGGCGCGCATGGAAGCGGCGGCCGCCTTCGCCGAGGCCAGCCCCTACCCGGCGCCCGAAGACCTGACCCGCGACGTCTACGCCTGACCCGGGAGACCGACATCATGACCCAGATGACCATGAACGATGCGATCTCCGCCGCGCTGGCCGAGGAGATGCGCCGCGACCCCTCCGTGCTGATCTTCGGCGAGGGCGTCGCCACCAAGCGACGCGACCTGCTGGGCGAATTCGGCCCGGCCCGCGTCCGCAACACTCCGCTGGCCGAGGGCATCATCGCCGGCACCGCCGCCGGTGCCGCCGCCACCGGCCTGCGCCCGGTGATCGACCTGCTGTTCGCCCCCTTCCTCTGTTACGCGATGGACGAGATCGTCAACAGCGCCGGCAAGCTGCGCTACGTCTCCGGCGGACAGTTCAAATTCCCGATGGTGGTGCTGGCGATGACCGGCGCCGGCTGGGGTGTCGGCGCCCAGCACAACCACAACATCGAATCCTGGTTCGTCCACAGCCCCGGCCTGAAGGTGGCGATGCCCTCGACCCCCGCCGACTTCAAGGGGCTGCTGAAGGCGGCGATCCGCGACGACAACCCGGTGCTGGTCTTCGCCGACATCGCGCTCGGCTACAGCGCCGGCGAGGTGCCGGACGGCATCGACGCGATCCCGCTGGGGCAGGCCGCGCTGCGGCGGGAGGGCGGCGACGTGACGCTGGTCTCCTACGCCAAGACCGTCGGCACCTGCCTCGCCGCCGCCGAGCGGCTGGCCGAGGCCGGCATTTCCGCCGATGTCCTCGACCTTCGCAGCCTGAAGCCGCTGGACGAGGACGCCATCCTGCGGTCGGTCGCCAAGACCGGCCGGCTGGTGGTGGTGCACGAGGCGAGCCGCCTGTGCGGCGTCGGGGCGGAGGTCGCGGCGCTGGTCGCCGAGAAGGCCTTCGCCAGCCTGCGGGCGCCGGTCCTGCGGCTGACCGGCCCCGACGCCCCGGCCCCGGCCAGCTTCCCGCTGGAGCAGGCTTTCGTTCCCCAGGCCGACGCGGTGGTCGCGGCGGTCCGGTCCCTCGTCCATGGCGCGCTCGCCGCCTGATCATCCGGAGTTGCCGACGATGTTCCGCAAGACCCTGTGCACCGCCCTCCTGCTGTCCGCCGCCGCTCTCGCCTGCCACGCCGGTCAGGCCCGCGCCGATGAGAGGGTGGAGCGCGGCAAGTATCTCGTCGCCCTCGGCGGCTGCAACGACTGCCACACGCCGGGCAACTTCCTCGGCAAGCCGGATTTCGCCCACGCGCTGAGCGGGTCGGAGGTCGGCTTCGAGATCCCGGGCCTGGGCGTGTTCCACGGCCCGAACCTGACGCCGGACAAGGCGACCGGGCTCGGCGAGTGGAGCGAGGATCAGATCGTCACCACGCTGCGGACCGGCAAGCGGCCGGACGGGCGCATGCTGGCGCCGGTGATGCCCTGGATGGCTTTCTCCGTCCTGACGGACGCCGATGCCTACGCCATCGCCGCTTACCTGAAGAGCCTGCCGGCAGTCGCCAACAAGGTCCCTGGCCCCTTCGGCCCGACGGCGAAGCCGACCGGGTTCGTGATGCGGGTGGTGGCGCCGCAGAGCGAGTGACGCCGCGGGGATACCGTCACCATATGGGCGGGCGCAGGCGGAAAACGATGTCGTCGTGCCGCTTGCCGGCCTTGATGACCTTGAACCGGGCCGGCTTTTCCGGAGAAGCCGCATTATGGGATTGGGGCGATGGACGGGCTCCGCGCCCGTCCACCGTCAGGAGCGCTCCGCGGCCATCCTCTCTTCAGTGGCTGATCATCCACGGCCTCGCCGTCGGAAACCCCTTCGCTCCGTCGGTGGTGCGCAGCACCGACCGCCCCTTTCCGCCGCTTCCGCAGCCGCAGCCGGGACCATGCTTGTGCTTCGGCCCGACCTCCGACAGCAGGCTCGGCCGGTCGGCGCTGCGTTCGTTGGTGGCGTGCGCCGTCCGCGTCGCGGCGGAGACGGTGGAGAAGGCCGGCGCCCTGCGGATCACCCGCGGCGACGGCACCTCGCAATAGGGGCAGGGCTGCGGCAGGCCGCTTTCCGCCATCGGCCGCATCTCGGTGAAATCGCCGCAGGTCGGGCACTCGTAATCGTACATCGGCATGGCGCAGCCTCCCCTTGCTTGGTTAGACCCGGTCCGGAGCGATGGGCATGTCGACATCGCCGCTGATGAACTTGGTCGGGCCGTCGGCGTTCGGGCTGATGTCGAAGTCGAAGATCTGCGTCGGCAGGAACAGGGTGGCGCAGGCGTTGGGCACGTCGACGACGCCGCTGATGTGGCCCTGCACCGGGGCGGTGCCGAGGATCGAATAGGCCTGGGCGCCGGAATAGCCGAACTTCTTCAGATATTCGATGGCGTTCAGGCAGGCCTGCCGGTAGGCGACATGGACGTCCAGGTAATGCTGCTCGCCCGCCTCGTCGACCGAGATGCCCTCGAAGATCAGGTAGTCGTTGTAGGTCGGGACGATGGGGCTCGGCTTGAAGATCGGGTTCCTGATCCCGTACTTCGCCATGCCGTCCTTGATCAGGTTCACCTTCAGATGCGCCCAGCCCGCCATCTCGATGGCGCCGCAGAAGGTGATCTCGCCGTCGCCCTGGCTGAAATGCAGGTCGCCCATCGACAGCCCGGCGCCCTTCACATAGACCGGGAAATAGATGCGCGAGCCGCGCGACAGATCCTTGATGTCGCAGTTGCCGCCATGCTCGCGCGGCGGCACGGTGCGCGCACCTTCCGCCGCCGCCTTGTCGCGGGCGTCGCCCTTCAGCCGGCCCATATGGGCGGTCGGCGCATAGGGCGGGTTGGCGAGGCCGGGAACCCGGGTCGGGTTGGTGTCGATCAGCGCCTGCTCGCGCTTGTTCCACTTGGCCAGCAGGTCGTGCGACGGCAGGCAGCCGATCAGGCCGGGATGGATCAAGCCGGCGAAACGGACGCCGGGAATGTGGCGCGACTTCGTGAACATGCCCTCGAAGTCCCAGATCGATTTCTGGGCCAGCGGGAAATGCTCGGTCAGGAAGCCGCCGCCGTTCTGCTTGGAGAAGAAGCCGTTGAAGCCCCACTGCTGCTGCGGGAAGGCGCCGATGTCCAGCAGATCGACCACCAGCAGGTCGCCTGGCTCCGCCCCCTCGACCCCGACCGGGCCGCTGAGGAAATGGACCTGGCTGAGGTCGACGTCGCGCACGTCGGCGGCATCGTCGTCGTTTTTGATCTGGCCGCCGGTCCAGTCGTAGCATTCCAGGATGAAGTCGTCGCCCGGCTTCACCGTCACCGCCATCGGGATGTCCGGGTGCCAGCGGTTGTGGATCATGTCGTTCTCGTAGGGAGACTGCGACAGGTCGGCCTTGATCAGGGTGTCAGCCATGGTTTGCTCTTCCTTATTGCTGGACTGATGGGGGACGGGGATAAGGCGGGGAGACGCGGGCTGCCGAACTCAGGCCGCCAGCTCCCGGAAGCCGTCCGGGAAGGGGTTCGGCTCGATCAGGTCCCGCGTCTCGAAGACCAGATCGAACTGGCCGTCGCGCCGGGCGCGGCCGATGCGGGTCCGGGTCCACAGGTGATGGTTCTCGTGGATGCGCAGGGGACCGGCCGGCGCTCCGGCGAACTCGATGCCGGGAGAGGCGGCGGCGACGCGCGCCACGTCGAAGCTGCCGGCCTTCTCGACCGCCAGCTTCCACAGCCAGGGGCCGAGATAGGCGTTGTGGCTGACATCGCCGATGACGCTGTCCGCTCCCCACATCGCCTTGAAGGCGGCGACGAAGGCGCGGTTGGCCGGCAACTCCAGGCTCTGGAAATATTTGGCGCAGGTGAAGGCCCCGGCGATGTTCTCGCCGCCGATGCCCATCATCTCGTCCTCGGTGACGCTGTTGGTCATCAGGATCTGGCGGTCCAGCTCGATCCCGGCCGCCTTCAGCTGCTTGTAGAAGGCGACGTTCGACCCGCCGACGACGATGGCGTAGATGACGTCGGGCTTGGCCGCCCTGATCCGCGCGACGATGGTCTCGAAACGGGTGTCGCCGAGTTCGGCATACTCCTCGCCGACGACGCGGCAGCCCCTGGCCTCGATGTGGCGGCGGGCGATGGCGTTGGAGGCGCGCGGCCAGATATAGTCCGATCCGACCAGGAAGAAGCTCTTCGCCCCCTTCTCGCGCATCACCCAGTCCAGCCCGGCCAGGATCTGCTGCGTCGCCTCCTGCCCGGTGTAGATGACGTGCTTCGACTGCTCCAGACCTTCGTAGAAGGTCGGGTAGTAGAGCAGGCCGTCGCGCTTCTCCAGCACCGGCAGCACCTCCTTGCGCGAGGCGGAGGTCCAGCAGCCGAAGATCGCCGCCACCTTGTCCTGCGCCAGCAGCTTGTCGGCGCGGGCGGCGAAGGTCGGCCAGTCGCTGGCGCCGTCCTCCTGCGCGATCTCGATCCGCCGGCCCAGCACGCCGCCGGCCTCGTTGATCTGCTGGATCGCCAGCATCTCCGCCTGGATCGACCCGCCCTCGCTCAGCGCCATGGTGCCGGTGACGGAATGCAGGATGCCGACCTTCACCGCCTCGTCGGTGACTGCGATGCCGGTTTTGTTCACCGCGGCGGTCGCCGGCGCGCCGGGCGACAGCCCCTGCGTGCGCCGCACCGTGGCCGCCGCCATCCGCCCGGCGACCGAGGCGCGGCGGCGCAGTGCGGCCTGCAGGCTGACCTCCGCCAGGAAGTTGTTGACCTCGCGGCTCAGCTCGTCGGCATGGCCGGCGACCTGGGAGGCGACGCCCAGCACCTGCCCGGCCGCCGTGCCGGTGTCGGAGGCCGCGTCCGAGACGCCGGCGATGTTGGACGCCACGCTTTCGGTGCCGCGCGCCGCCTCCTGCACGTTGCGGGCGATCTCGCCGGTGGCCGCCCCCTGCTGCTCGACGGCGGCGGCGATGGCGGCGGCGATCTCGTTGATCTCGGCGATGGTGCCGGCGATGGAGCGGATGGCGGCCACCGCCTCGGCCGTCGCCGACTGGATGGCGCCGACCTGGGTGGCGATGTCTTCCGTCGCCCTGGCGGTCTGGTTGGCCAGCGTCTTGACCTCGCTGGCGACGACGGCGAAGCCCTTGCCGGCCTCCCCAGCGCGCGCGGCCTCGATGGTGGCGTTCAGCGCCAAAAGGTTGGTCTGGCCGGCGATGCCCTGGATCAGCCCGATGACCTGCCCGATCCGCCCGGCGCTGTCGGCCAGGCTCTGCACCACCGTGTCGGTGCGGCGGGTGTCGGCGACCGCCTTGCCGGCGATGGCGGCGGAGGAGGCGACCTGCCGGCCGATTTCCTGGATCGAGGCCGACAGCTCCTCGGTCGCCGTCGCCACGGTCTGGACGTTCATCGACGCCTGGGCCGACGACTGCGACATCGCCGCCGACAGCCGGTTGCTGCGCCCGGCGGTCTCGCTCATCGCCGTGGCGGTGCCGGTCATCTCGGCGGCGGCCGACGAGACGGTCTGCACCAGCCGGCCGACCTTGCTCTCGAAGGCGCGGGTCAGCGCCTCCAGCCGGGCGGCACGCTCCTCGGTCGCCTTGCGTTCGGCCTCGCGCTCCGCGTCCCGCGCGTCGCGCAGTTCGGCGGCGGCGGCGATGCGGTCGAGCGCGTCGGCAAGCTCCCGCACCGGGTCGCGGCCCGCGCCACCACCTGTGCCACCGCCCGAACCGGACAGCGCCGCGGCGCGGGTGCCGAGCGGCCCGAGTGCCGCGTCCCGGCGGTGGGCGAAGGTGGCTGCGGCGGCGGCCAGTGCCGCGGAAACGACGAGGCCGGCGGTCGCCACGCCGGTCGAACCGGTCAGCGGCACCGCCACGGCGGACAGCAGGGCGACCACGGCACAGGCGGTGGATGCGGACTTCGCAGGAGTCATGGCGCTTCCCTTCTGCGGTGGAGAGGCGGGATGCGGAAAGGGGCGAAGGCGGCGGTGTCCTGCCCCGGGTCAGACCGACAGCAGCCGCGCGACCTTCGCCTCGTCGATGCGGTCGCGGCTGTCCTCATGGACGATCTCGCCGTTCTCGATCACCAGCACCCGGTCGGCGATGTCGAGCGCGAAGCTCAGCACCTGCTCCGACACGACGATGCTCAGCCCCTTCTCGTCGCGGATGCGGCGGAGCGTGCGGGCCATCTCGCGGATGATCGAGGGCTGGATGCCTTCGGTCGGCTCGTCCAGCAGCAGGATTTTCGGCTTGGTCGCCAGGGCGCGGGCGATGGCGAGCTGCTGCTGCTGGCCGCCCGACAGGTTGCCGCCGCGCCGCCCCTTCATCTCCAGCAGCACCGGGAACAGCTCGTAGAGATCGCCCGGCACGCCGCGCCCGCCATGGACGGTCAGCCCCGTCTCGATGTTCTCCTGCACGGTCATCGCCGGGAAGATCATGCGGCCCTGCGGGACATAGGCGACGCCCTTCGCCACCCGCTCGTA
>Ga0206116_1000048_pt1 | contig 230516 bp, 208 predicted proteins | sample 3A1Ametagenome_FD_178000 | JGI IMG/M metagenome (GOLD analysis project Ga0206116, IMG submission 178000) | Enriched microbial communities from leaf-cutter ant dump, University of Wisconsin, Madison, United States - 3A1A | ecosystem: Environmental > Terrestrial > Nest > Insects nest > Nest dump...
GTCCAGGCTGACGGATCAGATTGAACGCCTATGTTTGAACTTGCTGTAGTAGTGTAGTACACATCTATATCAAGTGAAGAACCTCCTGTAACCGGAACTTTAAGTCCTGTAATGGTCAGATTCTCAGCGCCTGAGTTTTGCATATCGAAGGTTACACCGGCATATGTGTTGAAGAAGTTAGCCGGATCACCCGCGGTGGTTGTGAACAGTTCATAATCACATTCGTCGCCGGTTCCTCCACCGCCACTTCCGTATTCATAACAAAGCGTTCCGTTAAAAATACGGTCAGGGAAGAGAGAGCCGGTAAACAGTCCTGATATTGAAGCACCCAAATCCAATGTCAACTGGTCATTTTCATAGTGTTGATTAGATCCGGTACCATTGGTATAACTTGGATTGGCATCCAGAACAATGGCAATGCCATAATCAGTATTGGCGCTCAGATTCAGAGGAGTATCCAGGGTAATCGGACTTGGGGTATTCAGTCCCATGGCAGTACCGGTACCTGTCGCTGATAGTGTCCATGCGGCCGGATTGGTTTCGTTGCCCAGATAAGAACCTTCCAAGATGTACACATCCATAGATATGGGAGTACCGCTGCTGACACTTGTATTGACAGAAATTTCTGTGATGCTGATGTCGGAGCCTTTGATGCCTGCATCAAACATTTGTGTCCATCCCGGAGAACCTCCGTTGTTGGATGCAAAGAGAGTGGTCAAACAATCACTGCCCGAACCTCCACCGCCACTACCGTCACAATTCAGGTCGGTATAGGTTTCTTCGGTAGGGCTCATCAATTGTCCGCTTACGAGTATTTCAGTTCCGTTGGAAACTTCATAATTTGGTGTGTTGTCACCAAGGACTCCTTCTTGATTTGAAATCCAGAAAGTAAGCGGTCCTTCAGCGGTTGTTGTCTGAGTATCGTCGTAAGAAGAGGAAATGTAAGGACCACCTGCAAGCAGAACAGCACCACCGGCATCTCTTAATTCCCACGCTACTTCATCACCCCAATTGTTGTCCCAAACATGCACCGTCCATTCGCAGCCTTCACCGCTGCCGCCAGACGTTTCACAAGAGCCGCCAATCGTAAACGAGTAGTTGTAGCCACTTGTATTTGTTATCCAGGTCAATCCTCCATCACCACTGTATTTACCTGGCTGACCGGTTCCTGAATCGGTTATTGTCCAATAGTTGGTAGGAGCATTTTCAGTTCCCATAGTATTTTGGATTGCAAGCCAGTAATTGCCTTCGGTCAATTCGGCCGGAGTCGGCAGAGTAAAGGCAATATCATAAATATTCATTCCAAAATTACTGTCGATCATTGTTTGTGAATCAGGCGTAACATTTGAATAAGTATATAAAGGTGATGCTGCCGGCTGACCTCCTGCATTTTCATAAATTGAAAGAATAGTCGCCACACCGATGTTGTTGAACATACGTACGTTGACCTGATCAACAGTCATGGTTACACCGCTTGCAACCTGGAAATCATCAGCAAAAAGCAGTGTTTGTGTATTCCCGGTTCCATCAGCATTTGAATGAGGGAAATCAATCTCACAGGGGTCACCGGTTCCTCCACCGCCACTACCGTCACAATTCAGATCGGTATAGGTTTCTTCGGTAGGGCTCATCAATTGTCCGCTTACGAGTATTTCAGTTCCGTTGGAAACTTCATAATTTGGTGTATTGTCACCAAGGGTTCCTTCTTGATTTGAAATCCAGAAAGTAAGCGGTCCTTCAGCGGTTGTTGTCTGAGTATCGTCGTAAGAAGAAGAAATGTAAGGCCCCCCCGTAAGCAGAATAGCGCCACCGGCACCTCTTAATTCCCACGCTACTTCATCACCCCAATTGTCGTCCCAAACATGTACCGTCCATTCGCAGCCTTCACTTCCACCGCCACTACTGTCACAATTCAGGTCGGTATAGGTTTCTTCGGTTGGGCTCAGCAATTGTCCGCTTACGAGTATTTCAGTTCCGTTGGAAACGTTATAATTTGGTGTATTGTCACCAAGGACTCCTTCTTGATTTGAAATCCAGAAAGTAAGCGGTCCTTCAGCGGTTGTTGTCTGAGTATCGTCGTAAGAAGAGGAAATGTAAGGACCACCTGCAAGCAGAACAGCACCACCGGCATCTCTTAATTCCCACGCTACTTCATCACCCCAATTGTTGCCCCAAACATGTACCGTCCATTCACAGCCTTCTTCTTCTTCTCCACCTTCTTCTTCACCTACAACGTTCATAATCATATGAACCCCTGGAAAGCCTATGTCAGCTATCGTAGTTGGGGTGGTGATGCCGCATTCTGAAGCAAGAACATAACTTGCATCTGTTTCACCCAAATCGTTTGAGCCAAAAAATAACGCCTGGAAGGTAGGCTGCCCATTCTCACTGATCAGTTCATAAATCATTTTTTCACCTGCGGGAATGGTGGCCGAAATAGGTACGGAAACGATATTTCCAATGTCTGCAGTTGTTACCGAATAGGTTGCCGTCCCCTGCAATGTTGCATTTCCGGGGAAGCCTGCTGGAAAAGTACCCGAGGTGGAATAAATGTTGATTGTGGCAGTCAGTGCACTACCGGAAAAGGTCTCTACACCAAATTCTGCACTGCTGACATTGAAATCACCGGAAATTCCGAAATCAGTTGCCAGATCAAATACTCTAAAATAGCTGTTTTCGGCAGTTGTGCCATCGTTACACGCAATTGTGTTTCCCGGCAAGATAACCTGCGACATGCTATGTGTAATGGTCACGGGTGCAAAAAAAGCCTGATTCAATTGCAAATTAAATTGAATCGTTTCAAAATTCCTCCAAGAATTTTCCAAATTAAAACTGCTGTTTGAAGAACTTGTGCCAAAAGCAGTTGAAAGAGTTCGATTGATTTCTTGTTGGGAATGTCCCGGCAGCCATGGTACGGCTTTTAGAGGGATTGTGCCAACAAGGGACAGAAGGATTATCATAGACAGAGCCTTCATTGAAAATAAATTATTCCTCATAGTTTAATAAAAAATTAATATTAATTGGGTGTGAAATTAAATAAAAATTTCGAATTAAAAAATTTAGTCTGCTTAATTCGCTGTTTGACTGTTTTTTCGCCCTTTCAGACGGGTACTAAAACTAAATAATTTAAATTAAAATGAATAAGATTTAATTCAATAAATCAGTTTTTGAAGAATAATCGATAGAACAGCTTCAGAAAGAAAAAAAAGGGTTTGGAATTGAAAAAAAGGCGTTAAAAATCGCCTGGACTTAAGCTGGAAGGCAGCAACAGATATGACAAAAACTGTCCACTTCCTATGGTTTCAGTTTTTGCAATAATAAATACTGACTCACAGAGACGCTAAGTCATTCACCCATTATTTATGCTGCAATTTTCGAATTTGAAAAATAAAAATCCGCTATATCAGCATGGTGACAGGATTTTCCAAATAAATTCTCAATGTTTGAAGAAATTTTGCACCGGTGGCACCGTCAACCGTCCTGTGGTCGCAGGCAAGACTGAGCTTCATCGTATTTCCGATTGTAATCTCACCGTTTTTCACAACCGGTTTTTCGATAATTGCACCCACCGACAATATACATGAATTCGGCTGATTGATGATTGAAGTAAAGGATTCGATGCCAAACATTCCAAGATTGGAAACCGTAAAAGTGCTTCCTTCCATTTCGTTTGCATTGATCTTTCTTTCCTTCGCTCTGCCTGCCAAATCTCTCACTTCGGCCGAAATTTCGGACAGAGTTTTGAAATCTGCATTGTTGATGACCGGAACAAGCAGCCCGTCTTCTACCGCGACAGCAACGCCAATATTGATGTTTCCGTGGATGATGATTTGCTGATCTGTCCAACTTGAATTTAACTGCGGATGTTTTCTCAATGCCATTGCACAGGCTTTGACGATAATGTCGTTGAAGGAAATCTTGTTTTCGGGATCCGCTGCTTTGATCTTATTTCTCGAATCAATACAGTTTTCCATATCGACTTCGACATTCAGATAATAATGCGGTGCTGTGAATTTCGATTCGCCAAGCCGTTTTGCAATTACCTTTCTCATTTGAGAATTCGGAATGACAGTGTCTTCGCCTGCATTGAAATTAAATGCTGCCGATGTTGCCGGAGCAGTGACAGTTTTTTCAGCCGGTTTGTAATTTTCAATATCTTTTTTTACGATTCTTCCGCCGTCGCCGCTTCCTTTGACCTGACTCAGGTCGATTCCTCTTTCATCAGCCAGTTTTTTGGCAAGTGGAGAAACAAAGATTCGTCCTCCTGCCGAATGACCTGTTTGCTGAAAAGCCGGTTCTTCGGTTTTCTCTTTGGCAGGAACAGCAGCTTTCGGTTTATTCTTCTCTTTTGTTTGTTCTTCCTTACCAAATCCGGCAACGATGCCTGAAACATCTGTTCCCTTTGGTCCGATGATGGCAAGGATGGCTTCAACCGGCATGGCATTTCCTTCTTCTGCACCTATATATAATAAGGTGCCTTCATTCTCACTTTCAAATTCCTGTACCGCTTTGTCGGTTTCAATGTCTGCAAGTATGTCGCCTTCAGAAATCTGATCGCCGATTTTCTTGTGCCATTTTGCCACCGTACCTTCTTCCATGGTGTCGCTCAGTCTCGGCATGGTCACCACAGCTACGCCTGCGGGAACTTCGGCGGTCGGCTGAGCGTTCTCGGACTGTCCGGTTTCAGCCGGTTTTTCTTCAGCTTTTTCTTCGGTTTTATTTTCTGTTGACTCTTCGATCGAGAATTTTTCGCCCTTTTTGCCAATCACTGCCAATACCGCATCGACCGGTGCAGATTCTCCTTCTTTTACGCCCTGATAGAGCAGTACACCGTCAAATTCACTTTCGAATTCCTGGATGGCTTTGTCGGTTTCAATATCGGCCAGCACATCTCCTTCAGCTACCGCATCGCCCACATTTTTGTGCCATTTGACTACGGTTCCTTCTTCCATGGTGTCGCTCAGACGCGGCATAGTGATTTGTTCAGCCATAATATTTTAATTGTTTTCGATTTGATCCAAAAACGGATAATCCTGTTGTGCATAAGTATATTTGTAAACAATCTCGCTCGAAGGTACGGCAGATTCTTCAGCAAATTTTTCGCATTCATCAATTTCTGCTTTAATTTCTTCAACGATTTTGTCCAACTCTTTTTGAGTTGCATAATTATTTTTCAAAATGGTGTGCTGTACCAGAAGGATTGGGTCTTCGTTTTTGTGTGCTTCCACCTCTTCTTTGGTTCTGTATGGTTCGGCATCAGACATTGAATGTCCTCTGTAACGGTAAGTTCTGATATCCAGAAAAGTCGGTCCGTCTCCCTTTCTTGCTCTTTCGATTGCTTCATAAGCTGCTTCGGCCACTTTGACCGGATCCATTCCGTCCACCGGAAAAGAAGGCATATCATAACCCAATCCCAGCTTGTATATGTCATGCTGATTGGTTGTTCTTTCGACCGAAGTTCCCATTGCGTATCCGTTGTTTTCACAAACGAAGACCACCGGAAGTTTCCAGTTCATCGCCATATTGAAAGTTTCATGAAGTACGCCCTGTCTTGCGGCGCCGTCACCAAACAGACAGATTACGACTCCTTTTCCGCCATTGTATTTTTCACCAAATGCAATTCCGGCTCCCAATGGAATCTGGCCGCCAACGATACCGTGACCGCCGTAGAAATTATGTTCCCTGTCAAAAATGTGCATCGATCCGCCCAGACCGAATGAGGTCCCGGTTTCTTTTCCGCAGAGTTCTGCCAGTATTCTTTTTGGATCTGTACCCAAAGCCATCGGCCATACGTGACAACGGTAGGCTGTGATCACTTTGTCGGTTTCAGGGTTCATTGCATGTACAAAACCTGCCGGCAATGCTTCCTGACCGTTGTACAAATGAAGAAAACCTCTGATTTTTTGTTTCAGATAAAGCGAGCGGCATTTATCTTCGAACCTTCTCCAGAAGACCATATCGCGGTACCATTGGAGGTATGTTTTTTTTGTGACCTTTTTCATAATTGTAAGCGCAAATTTACTCGTTAATATTTATTTGTGCAAACCGGTTTTGACCGATTCCGGTTGTATTCAAAACAGTTTTTGGTTAAATTCAGATCAGTGATCGTTCAAACTCTCACTGTTAAAATGCAATGGGAGCAAAGAAGCACCCGAAGGAATGACCAAAACAGTACCCGAACGGTTGTGAAGAATTATTTCAATCGGTTCGGACTGAACCGTTTCATATTCAATAATTGTCTGCCTGCACAATCCGCAGGGCGATGCCTCCAAATCGGTATCCAAAACTGTAATTGCAAGGATTTTTTTCTTCTGATCCGGAAAGTTGGCATGAACATACGAGAGCAGGGTGCGTTCTGCGCAGATTCCAACCGGATAGGATGCATTTTCCTGATTGCTTCCGCTGATGATTTCGCCGTTTTCAAGCAAAACAGCAGCGCCCACATGAAAATTTGAATAGGGCGCATAAGCTTTTCCGGCCGCTTCAACCGCTTTTTGAATCAGTTCTCTCCTGACTGTATCCAGTTCATTGATTGATTCATAAAGTTTGTATTCAAAATTGAATTTTAATTTTTTCATCATAAAATTTAAAAAGGATATGCAATTTAGAAATAATTCTTAACTTTTAACTCTCAAAACTGACTCAACTATGTTGTCCAAAGTTTACGGAAGTGCAATTTACGGAGTTTCTGCAAAGACAATCACCATTGAGGTCAATGTGGAAAGAGGCATTGGTTACAATCTGGTCGGGCTGCCGGACAATGCAATCAAAGAAAGCAATTTCAGGATTCGTACCGCATTGGCCAATTGCGGTTATCATTTTCCGGGCAAAAAAATCACAATCAATATGGCGCCCGCAGATCTTCACAAGGAAGGTTCTGCCTATGACCTGACCATCGCAATGGGAATTATGGCATCTTCGGGTCAAATGGGATCGGACGGAATTGAAGATTATCTGATCATGGGCGAATTGTCACTCGACGGCGAAATCAGACCAATCAAAGGTGTGCTGCCGATTGCGGTTCAGGCAAGAGAAGGAGGCTTCAAAGGAATCATACTTCCCGAACAAAATGCAAAAGAAGCAGCTGTCGTTACCGGAATAGAAGTTTTTGGCGTTCACAACATCAGAGAGGTGATTGATTTCTTTCACAAAGGAACCGAGCTGACTACTACAAAGGTCGATATCCAGAAAGAATTTTATGAACACCTGAATTCATTTCCGTTTGATTTTGCAGATGTAAAAGGCCAGGAAAATGTAAAAAGAGCTTTGGAAATAGCTGCAGCGGGAGGACACAATATTATACTGATCGGTCCGCCGGGAAGCGGAAAAACAATGCTCGCCAAACGGATTCCGTCCATACTTCCGCCACTGACGCTCGATGAAGCAGTTGAAACCACCAAGATCCATTCGGTGGCCGGAAAATTGGGTGAACACTCTTCGCTGATGACCGTCAGACCGTATTGTTCACCTCATCATACCGTTTCAGATGTCGGTCTGGTCGGCGGAGGTTCTTATCCGCAACCGGGCGAAATTTCGCTCGCACACAACGGAGTTTTGTTTTTGGATGAACTGCCCGAATTCAAAAGAACGGTGCTTGAAGTTCTGAGGCAGCCGCTCGAAGACCGTGAAATTACAATTTCAAGAGCAAAATTCACAGTGACCTATCCTTCGAGTTTTATGCTGGTCGCTTCTATGAATCCGAGTCCGAGCGGATATTTTCCGGATGATCCGAACAATACTTCAACACTGCTGGAAATGCAGCGATATATGAATAAAATTTCGGGCCCGCTGATGGATAGAATTGATTTGCACATCGAAGTCAGTCCGGTTCCGTTTGAAAATCTTTCGGCCGAAAGAGACGGTGAAAAAAGCATTGAAATCAGAAAAAGAGTTGAAAAAGCAAGAGAAATTCAAACCAAAAGATATCACGGTCTGCCCAATGTCCATTACAATGCACAGATGGGGCCGGCACAGCTTGACAAATATTGTGCAACAGACGAAGCTTCCAACAGACTGATCAAATCTGCAATGGATAAACTGAATTTGTCTGCCAGAGCTTATGACCGAATCCTCAGAGTTGCCCGAACCATTGCCGATTTGGAAGGCAGTGAAGGTCTGAAAAGTCATCACATCGGTGAAGCAATACAGTACAGAAGCCTCGACCGTGAAGGCTGGGGAATATAAAGCTGATAATTTTTTGAAATCATTTTGAAATTAATTCGAAATTTGCCGAATGATCAGGCGAATTTGGAAAATCATCAAGCGGACGTTTATCATCCTTTTTATTGCACAGCTTGTTTATATCGTTGCTTTGAAATGGATCAATCCGCCGATTACAATTACTCAGTTCAACAGTCTGATTGAAGGTCACGGACTGAAGCGGGATTATATCCCATACAGCCAAATGCCGAAAAGCGCAAAATTAGCAGCAATTGCATCTGAAGATCAGTTGTTTGCAACCCATAACGGTTTTGACCGAAAACAGATTGAGAAAGCGCTTGAGTACAATGAAAAACACGACGGCAAAAAAATCAGAGGCGGCAGCACCATCTCTCAGCAGGTTGCCAAAAACGTGTTTTTGTGGCAAAAAAGAAGCTGGCTGAGAAAAGGTTTGGAGGTATATTTTACTTTTATGATTGAGAAAATCTGGGGCAAAAAGAGGATACTCGAAATGTATCTCAATGTTTCAGAAACCGGAATCGGAACTTTTGGAATCCAAGCAGCGTCTCAGCGATATTTTCAAAAACCGGCATCAAAACTCAGCCGGAACGAAGCAGCAAGAATCGTTGTGAATCTTCCCAATCCAAAGAAATACAGGGTCAACCCGCCGAGTCCGTATGTGAGCCGAAGAGCCGCCTGGACCGAACGGCAGATGAGAAATCTGGACGGAGTGCCCGAAATCAGGGCGATTGTTGATTGAATTAAAGAATGAAAATTAGATTATGTCCGAAAAAACAAATGCGGTCAGGATACTTGAAAGCAATCATATCGAATATGAAATGCTGAATTTTGAAGTGGACGAATCCGATTTGAGCGCAGAACATATTGCAGAAATTCAGGGAATCGAACCCGAAAGGATTTTCAAAACCCTTGTCCTCGTCAACAATGAAAAACAGTATCTGGTGGCGGTCATTCCCTCGAACTGGCATTTGGATCTGAAAAAAATTGCAAAAGCATCCGATTCAAAAAAATGCGAAATGATTCCGATGAAGGATCTGCTTTCGGTTACCGGATACATTCGCGGCGGCTGTTCGCCGGTCGGAATGAAAAAACGTTTTCCGACCTATATCGAAGAATCTGCCCAGCTTTTTGAGAAAATATTTGTCAGCGCCGGCAAACGCGGTCATCTGATGGAATTGAAACCCGAAGCCCTGTTGAAAGTTACAGAAGCGGTTTATGCGGATTTGGTTGAAAACTGAAATTATTCCATGAAATTTAAAATTGAAAAGTGATGTTGAAATTAAAAAATAGTGGAATAATTTTTTAATTATAAAAGCCCTATCAGAGATACGAACCTTGACAGGACTGTGTTATGTTACATATAAAGGACTTATCAAAAGAGATATCCCAAACCTAGTGTCAAATAACCGATATTTGATTCCATAGTTCCATCAGGAAATGGTGTTGAACCAGACCAATTTGAAGTATCCCATTCATATTTGATTCTGGCATTTCCGGCATTGATGTAATTTAGAGCAATAGAATACTTTTCATTCAAAATTAAACCGCCACCAACTTTAAATCCTACACTATTAGCCAATTTATAAATGAGTATGGTTTCATAGTCTACATCAGAAACATCAATTTTGTAATTCGTTATTTTTATAAAATTTAAAATTACCCCTGCATTTCCATATAAAGAGACTTGCTTATTAGAATTAGTCTTGCCTATCACTCCCACAGAAATTGGAAAATTAAGATACTTAGGTGTTGTTATATCGGAATTCATAATTTCATAACTTTCATATTTCTTTTTAAAATCCATTTTTATTCCATTATAATTTGCGCCAATCCCTGCAAATGCACCAATGTTTTTATTTATAAAATAATTATATTGTAGATTAATACCGCCTCCTATATTTGCACTTAAATTATTTTCAATATCATTACCCTCACTAGCAAACTCACCGGTAGGGAATGACACGCCGATATTTAACATCCATTGATTTTCAGTTTCTTGAGAGAAACAATTAATAACTATCATCAATGATAATAAAGTAATAAGTCTTTTCATACTATAAAAAATTAAAAAAAAATTAGTTACACTTTTTTAGGACTAAAAATCAAAAACGTGAATATGCAAACAAAAACAGCGTATCCAACTCACGCTGTAAAAGGTGGCTCGGCAAAGCCAATGATATGCAACGGAAAGGATACGCCTTATCGGCGTACTTTGAAATCCGTCTTGCATATCAATTGAAATTTTGCCGATTTCCTTTTACAAGACTTTTAAGTACCTATATTTTCAAAGCCGTTTTTGCAAACAGCTTGAGCAAATGTAGGAAAATAATTGATATGTAAGGAAGTAGATTTAAAAATTTGAAACCGTGACAAATCTTCACGGTTTGAAAAAAAGCCTGACCCAAATAAAGTGACCTGAAAAAGAAAGAAGTGAACTGTCCGAAAAAATCGAACAGCTGAAAATGAAGTCAGCGGCTAAAAATGTATGGATTACTTTATTCTGAGTTTGCTTTCATCTCTGTTTCCGCCCCAAACCGCTAATATCTTGATTTGGCTTTCATCATATTCATAAAATACCAGATAATCTCTTACGATTTTTAGGCGGACATTTTCATCGAAATCTGTTTTTCTACCGATTTCAGGGAATTCAGCAACTCTTTTTATTGTTTCAACGAAGAGTTTATTCAATTTAATGCTGTAAGTTTTGGATTTATTTCTGTTGATCCAGTATTCGAGGATTTCTTTTCTTTCAAAATTGGTTTTTTCAGTCCAGATTATTTTTCGTTTAGCCATTCTTCGATTTCACGATTTGCCTCTTCTTCGGTTAAAATTTTATCAGATTTTGCTTCAATCAGTCTGTTTTTTTGTTCCTCACTTAATTGGTAAACGCCTTCATCCAATTCAAAATCAAGAAGCTTTTGAATTTCCTCAATGATATAAGATTCTTTGAGGCTTGTTATCCGTTTGATGATATCCAATTTTAATTCATCAGTATTCATTTTCTTCCAATTTTTATCAAAATTACAATTTTTATTCTGAAACATGATTTGGTTGAAAACTGAAATTATTCCATGAAATTTAAAACTGAAAAAATCAGATTGGAGTTTGTACAGACTTTTTGGATTCCATTCAGTATTTTTGCACAAAAATCACACAATGACAAACGGAATCCTAATTCTTGATTTTGGTTCGCAGTACAATCAATTGATAGCAAGAAGAATACGTGAATTTGGCGTTTATGCCGAAATCCTTCCTTTCAATGCTTCAATCGATCAGATTCTTGAAAAACAGCCCAAAGGAATCATACTTTCGGGCGGCCCTTCTTCTGTATTTGCTGACGATGCGGCACTGATAGACAAATCATTGTATGAATTGAATATCCCGGTTTTGGGCATCTGTTACGGTATGCAGCTGACCGCTCATCTGTTGGGCGGAAAAGTTAAAAAAGGAGAGAAAGGAGAATACGGAAAAGCTGATTTTTCAGTCCTTGAACAATGTTCGCTGTTTGACGGTGTGCCTGAAAATTCAAGTGTTTGGATGAGCCATTTTGATGAAGTGGCCGAGCTTCCCGAAGGATTTGTGAAAGCAGGAAAATCTTCGGTTGAAATCGCTTCAATCGTTAATTCCGAAAAAAATATATACGCGGTTCAGTTTCACCCCGAAGTTTCACACACAGATTTCGGTTCTCAGATTTTGGAGAATTTTGTATTTAAAATCTGCAAAGCCGAAAAAAACTGGCAGATCGAAGATTTTATCAGCAGTCAGATCAGACAAATCAAAGAAACCGTTGGTGACAAAAAAGTGATTTTGGGTTTATCGGGCGGCGTCGATTCATCGGTGGCTGCGGTGCTGATTCACAAAGCGATCGGCGATCAGCTCAACTGTATTTTTGTGGATACCGGTCTGCTCAGAAAAGACGAAGGAAAAAAGGTTTTTGAAAATTACGGAAAACATTTCAATCTGAATATCAAAATGGTGGATGCTTCCGAACAGTTTTTGTCAAAACTGAAAGGAGTGAGCGATCCCGAAAAGAAAAGAAAGCTAATTGGTCATGAATTCATAGAAGTTTTCAATGCCGAAGCAAAGAAATTTCAGGATGCAGATTTTCTGGCACAGGGTACGATTTATCCGGATGTGATTGAATCCCAGTCTGTAAAAGGGCCTTCTGCAACCATCAAATCACATCACAATGTGGGCGGACTTCCCGAAGACATGAAGCTTCAGCTGCTTGAACCCCTGCGAGAACTGTTCAAAGACGAAGTCAGAAAAGTAGGGGTGGAGCTTGGTATTCCGAAGGAATTGGTATTTCGTCATCCATTTCCGGGGCCGGGTCTCGGTGTTCGGATTTTGGGTGAGATTGACAAAGAAAAAGTCAGAATCCTTCAGGAAGCGGACGATATATTTATTGAGGAATTGTACAAAAATGATTTGTACGATTCGGTCAGTCAGGCATTTGTGGTGCTGCTTCCGGTCAAATCGGTGGGTGTTATGGGCGATGAGCGTACTTATGAATATACAGCTGTACTTCGTTCGGCAGACACAATTGATTTTATGACAGCGACCTGGTCAAAACTTCCGTATGAATTTTTGGGCAAGGTTTCGAACCGTATCATCAACGAGGTCAGAGGGATAAATCGTGTGGCTTATGACATCAGCTCTAAGCCGCCTGCAACAATCGAGTGGGAGTAGAAAAAATTAAAATTCTTTTTTTGGAAGACCGGAAAATAGAATTATATTTGCAAACCAAAATTCAAGGCAGACCCGTGGTGTAACGGTAGCACACCAGGTTTTGGTCCTGTTTGTCGGGGTTCGAATCCCTGCGGGTCTACTAAATTTAAACCGGTTTTCATTTCAAATGAGAACCGGTTTTGTTTTTGGGTGATTCTTTACATCTTAGACACCTTTTTTTTGAGGAATCTTTTCAATATCTGATTAAATGTTAGTTTTTCAGGATTTTCAGGAGTTTTTTTGGATCTTGTCTATTGTCTCAAAATGCAGTTATAATAATATTCTGATCAGAAATTTTATAATAAATACTAAAATTTCCCAATGATGCTACTCTGGTGTCGGGAAAATCAGTTGCTTTATAAATTAAAGGCGTTTCAGCGATTTGTTTTGTCCTTTCTGATACAAGTTTTACCAGCTTTTTGGAAAATGTGTTTGATTTATTTCTCTTGACCCAATATTTCAAAATCCCGACAAATTGAAGGTCTGCAGTTTTTGTCCAAATTACATTGAGTTCAGCCATTCCAAATTCCGTTTGTCCATAGCTTCCTGAGAAATCAGTTTTCCGTCTTTGATGTCCTGTTCGCTCATTTCGAGCATTATTTTCTGTTCTTCTGTCAGCTCAACGATTTCCGATTCTGAAGTACTTGTAGCAATCAGTTTATCAAGCGCAATTAAAAAATCCTTATTTTTAATCGATAAAATTCTGTCTATCAATTTATTTCGCAAGCTTTCAACTGTAGTCATTTTGTTTAATTTTTTTGTTTATTCTAAGTAAATAATAAGTTTCTGTTAAGTCAGACCTTAACAAATATACAAAACTAAATCAGGAATCGGCGCTTTTCTCAGCGTTGTCAGCCTTCAATTTTATAATTTTTTCGATTAAATTTTATTCTGATTAAGGTTTTAATCTTATGAAAATAGCCACTTTCAGCAAGCTCAAAAAAACCAAACAAAAAACTCCCCTCAAAAACAATTAGTAAGTTCCGGTATTTGTGAAAGGATTCATTTTTCCTCGTTAAGCGTCTCTTCTATCAAATTATAGATTTCCACTAATTTTTGATGAAATGGATTGTCCTGATGAAACATAAACGAAGTGTACATTTTCAGCGTCTCGGTTTTGGAAATTCTATACTGAATAATATTGTCAATTTTTACAATAAATGCACTATATTCAGACTTCTTATACCATCTGTCAAAAATTTTGAAACGAGCAAATGCTTTGTGATCTTCGTCTGAACAAACGTAAATCATTGAGTTCAGTGCATTTTGAAAGAATCGCTCCACAATATGTATTATCGTTCTTGAAACCTTTGGATCATAAGGCTCAAGTTCGTCACCTGCTTTTTCAATTACCAACTGAAAAATATTTGGAATTTCTTCGTCTGAAATGGCACTAAAAGTTTCGTCCACTACAAAAGCGACACGATACAGAATATTGTTTTTGGTTGTAAAATTGTATGTGTTTGTAAGGCTATCAAAGGTGTAATTATAGTGGTTTCGCAAGTTTGATTCCTTTTTTTGACAAGGTGTCTTTGGAGGTTTTACCTTTTATATAAGAACGTACAACTTCCTTGTCTGATCGCATTTTTGCTACAGACTTAATGACTTTGTCCTTACTGATTTTAACCTTATTCATAATGCAAAGATAATAAATAGTTTACATTGAAATAGCATAATGTCTTTGTCTGCTTGGACAATCCGGTGAAGCTGCTTCAAATTCAAAAAAAACCTTCCGTCAAAAATACGGGAAGGTTTTTGGACTGAAACCGGAAAAAGATTATTTGGTTTTCTTGTTTTTCTTTTTTCCGATTTTATTGTCGATTCGACGGTTGAATTCTTCCAGAACCGAATTGTTGCCGGTATTGCAGTTGAGCAGTTTGATCTCTTTCAGCACTTTTTTGGCCGATTTGAAATCTCTCAAAACTTCTTTCAGCCAGGCTTTTTTGAAAAGTATATTCACCTTGTCCATACCTTTCACGGTCAGCGCAAAATCAATCAGCTTTTCGGCTTCTGCAAAATCTTCGTTCAGAATCAGGGTGTCGATATAGTACGGATATACTTCCAGCGCATGAATATTGTGCGAAATCGCTTCAGAAAAATATTCTTTTGCAGTTTCATAATCAAGCAGCTGTTCCGCATAAATCCTTCCCATCAGACAAATCGCCATGGTGTTTTTGTCATCATACGAAAGCGCGTATTCCAGCGACTCTATGGTGTCGCTCAGCGAATAAGGATAATTATCCAAAGCATTCAGCAAATGTTTATCTATAGCTCTCATTTCTATTCTTTTATTCCAATTCTCTGTCCAAATTTCTTTTCAGTTTTTGTCTTTCTGATTTGAAATTTTTTTCATCAATTTTCTGTTTTTTAAAATCTGTACCCTTAATTACACGGGTCGGATTTCCTTTATTTAATTCAATTCTTCTGTTCCGGTCAGATTTCATCCGGTTTTGAATTTCTTTCAGATTTTCTTCATTCAGCTTTTGAAGCAGTCTTTCAACAGCCAGCTTTTTATTCTGATGCTGAGAACGGCTGTCCATTACCGTCACAGCAATTCCGGTGGGTTTGTGAATCGCACGAACCGCAGTGCTCACCTTGTTGACATTCTGTCCGCCGGCACCCGAACTTCTCATCGTCTGAAATTCAAAATCCTTTTCGTTAAAAACTTCCGGCTGAAAATCTTCCGGTTCAAAAACACCGATAAACCAGTTTTTTGATTTCTTTCCGGTCTGACTTCTGCCGATCCACTGTATCGTTCCTTTCCACGAATCAGCAAACTTCTGAGCCGAAGTTCCTTCCACCATCACCGATGCCGATAACACCGTTCCGTTGATGTGTCCGGTTTCCCGATGAAGCACCACCGGATTCAGACCCGACTGCTGTGCTTCATCCATCAGGATTCTCAATACCTGTGCGACGACAAAAGTGCATTCTTCGGATTCGTTTCCTGCTGTTATTTGAATTATTTTTTTCATTTTTCAATTGTTTAATGGTTGAAATCAAATAAACCTCAATTGATAACTGTCAATTTCGATCATTTTCATTTTTAAATAATTCCGGGAAATTTTTGAATTCCAACAAAAAAGCCCGGAGGTTTTTAAATCTTCGGGCTTTTCATATTTTGATAAATTTCTTGATCAGGATAAGTGGAAAGCACGAAGAAAGACCGAACCAAATTTTGGTGAATCGCTTTGCGGATTTAATTTTATAACAAACATTTTCTTCGTTTTTTTGATTAAACTTTCTTTTTCGGCTGCAAATATCCGAATAAATTTATTGAAAAAACAAGATTATCCTGAAAATCAGTAAAGATACATCGGATGAGGACTCAAAAATTTGAATAATTCCGTTGGCAGGATGGGTCAATGAAAAAAAATAATTGTATCTTCCGCCGACGCGATTTTTATTTGTTTTAGTAATCAATTATATGGAGCATTTACCCGGACTGATCAAGGATTTGGCACTGATACTTATTGTTGCTGCTTTTGTTACCTTAATTTTCAAAAAAATCAAACAACCGGTTGTTCTCGGATACATCATTGCCGGTTTTTTTGTCGGCCCTCATTTGTCGCTTGTCCCTACTGTTACCGAGACTGAAAATATTGAGACACTTGCACATATTGGTGTGATTTTTTTGCTGTTCAGTCTCGGGCTTGAATTCAGTTTTAAAAAACTTGCCAAAGTCGGCAGTTCGGCGGCAATAACGGCATTGGTCGAGATTGTTGTCATTGTTGTTGCCGGATATTATGCAGGTCGTTGGATGGGCTGGTCTTTTATGGACAGTATTTTTCTGGGCGGTATGCTCGCCAGTTCTTCTACCACCATCATCGTCAAAGCTTTTGACGAACTCGGCATGAAAAACCGTCAGTTTGCTTCGGTTGTTTTTGGCGTGCTGATTATTGAAGATATCATAGTAATCATGCTGATGGTATTGCTTTCGGCTATTGCCGTGACCCGCGATTTTCACGGGGTTGAGATGATCGGTATTCTGGGCAGGCTTTTGTTCTTTCCGGTTATCTGGTTTCTCGCCGGCATATTTTTGATTCCGACGCTGATCAAAAGGACGGCTAAACTGTTGGACGACGAAACTCTTTTGGTTTTGTCGGTCGGACTTTGTCTGGGGATGGTTGTATTTGCAGTTTCGGTCGGGTTTTCGGCAGAATTGGGTGCATTCATCATGGGGTCAATTTTAGCAGAAACAACTTCGGCTGAAAAAATCGAAAAAATATTTAATCCGGTCAGAGACCTGTTTGCCAGTGTGTTTTTTGTTTCGGTCGGTATGCTGATCGATCCCAATACCATAGTCGAATACAAATGGTCGGTTCTGGTTGTTACACTGATTACTTTGTTTGTAAAACTGTTTGGTACCACTTTGGGCGCAGTTCTTTCGGGTCAGCCTTTGAAGCAGTCTGTACATGTTGGGATGAGTATGGCCCAGATTGGAGAATTTGCATTTATCGTTGCTACCCTCGGTTTGACTTTGGGTGTTATCAGTCCTTTTCTGTTTCCGATTGCGGTGGGTGCTTCTGCCATAACGACATTTACCACACCTTATCTGATTAAATTTTCTGATCCGCTTTATGATTTTCTGGATAAAAAAATTCCCGATTCCATAAAATCCAAATTCAACAATTATGCAGACAGCATCAACAGAATGCAGACAGAAAAAAGATGGAAAACTGTATTGTTTGCTTATTTAAAGGTACTGGTGCTCAATGGAGTGGTTTTGGTAGCCCTGAATCTTCTGACGGTTGAATTGCTGGTTCCTTTTCTTGACCGGCAGATCGGCAATCTGTCGGTAAGCAGAATCATTGCCACTGTGGTTTCGCTGATTGCAGCCGCACCGTTTCTGTGGGCAATTATCGGGAAAAGACCCGAAAAAGTTGTTTATAAGGAGTGGTGGCTTGAGGAAAAATACGGGATGACACCTATGCTGGTCCTCAAAATTATCAGACTGGCAATAGGCATTCTGATTACGGGACTCTGGATTGACACCATCTATACGGGAATCGGGATGATCATCGCATTGCCGGTTTCAATCATTCTTCTTGCAGTTTTCTCAAAAAGAATTCAAAAGTATTATTACAAGATTGAAACACGCTTTTTGGATAATTTAAACAAAAGAGAATTACTGGCCAAAGTGGCAGAAAAGCAGAAAGAGGAAGAACCGGCTGCCGGCGAATTGAATCCTTTGCTGTGGGATGCGCATTTGGTAAATCTTGAGGTGGATCCGCTGGCTGTCTATGTAGGCAGGCATTTGAAAGAGCTGCAGTGGAGAGAAAAATTCGGAATCAACATTGCTTATATCAAACGGGGAGATAAAATTATATATGCGCCCAAGCGAGACAACCGGCTTTTGCCTTTTGACAAGATCGGTATCATTGCAACCGATGAGCAAATGGAAGTTTTTGATCGGGTTTTTAATGAAAGAGAAACAGTTGAACAGTCGGGAGCTGATTCTGATGATGTGATTCTTTACAAATTAAAGGTGAATCATCGGAACGATCTGAACGGCAGGACAATAAATGAATCTCAAATTTGTGAAAAAACCAATGGTCTTATCCTGGGTGTGGAACGGGATAACCATAAAATTCTGAATCCGGAAAAGGATTTTGATTTTCAAAAAGATGATATAGTTTGGATAGTGGGCGAAAGAAAGAAAATTTTGAATCTGAACAAATAATTCCAAATTTCAAATGAATTGACTGAGGTTGCATTTTTTTTTGCGCAGACTTTAAAATTTGAGTTTTTGACCCAAAATCACAATAAAAATAATTGACTACATTTGAAATCAATTTATTACAAAAGTCATCTTGAATGAAGAAATATATCAGCCTTTTTATTTTGCTTTTTCTGACGATTTCCAATGCGCAGGATTTTCATATCGTCATTGAATTGAACAACGGTACAATCAAAGAAGGTGAAATCAAAGGCTGGGGCGGTTATTTATGGGGTTATGATAATATCAGCTATAAATCGGGCGGAGAAAAAGTTAAAGTACCAGTCGGTGACATCAAAGCATTTACAATTTATGAACCCGGGAAAATCAGAAATTTTGAAAAAATAAAAGCATACAGAAATTTCAAGAATATAAAACCGGACGACAGGATTTTGTTTGCAGAGATTTTGTACAAAGGAGAAAATATTGCTTTGTTCTACGGAATATACGGAATGGACAGCCAATGGAGTGATTTGAGATTTTATTGTTTGAGAAAAGGAGAGGAAACAGCAAGCATTGTTTCATTTATTTTTGGCAAAACCAAAAATCAGGTTTTTAAGAAAAAGGGAGCTGAATATTTCTCGGACTATCCCGAATTATCTCAAAAAATCAAATCCAAAGAATACACATACAAAGATATCATTGAGGTGGTGCGGGAATATGACCGTTGGAAATCAACCAGATAATTTTCCCAAACACAGTGAAACATGAACTTTTTATCCCATCCAAACCCAACCCGGTTCAGGTATCTCTCAAAAATGGCATCCATTGAACCAATAAAGTTGTGCAATTATGGATTAATCAATACCTTAGCCGTTTGAAAATTCTTATAATGAGGAAAACTTTACTACTTACTACGGCTGTTATTTTGGGAATAGCACGTACTTATGCACAACAATTGGAAAAGCTGCATGATTTTGAAATCCAGGATGGTAAAATCACATACAGCCATCTGGTCAGTGACGGAAGCTATCTGTACGGTATGTCAAACGGCGGTGGTGAATTTGACAAAGGAACCATTTACAAGGTCAAAAAAGACGGCAGTGAATTTTTTAAATTGCTTGATTTTGACGGTACCAACGGCGAACGTCTGTATAATTCACTGACTTTGGTCGGTCAGGAATTATTTGGCGTAGCATACAGAGGAGGCGCAGCAGACAGAGGAATTCTGTTTAAAATAAATACGGACGGCAGTAATTTTCAGAAACTGGTTGATTTTGGAATTGGAAACAATGGCATGTATCCGAACTGCACATTGTATCATCTTGATGGCTTTTTGTACGGAACCACATATAGCGGCGGAAATACAGGAAGCGGAACGGTTTTTAAAATCAAAACTGACGGCAGTGACTTTACTGAACTTCATTATTTTAACAGTACCGATGTGGTGAGTCCCCATGGTAATTTTGTGTTTGACGGAGAATATTTTTACGGTGCCAGTTTCAATGGAAGCACCGTTTCCAATTCAACCATTTACAAAATTAAACCCGACGGTACAGGTTTTATGAAACTCCATGATTTTCCGGATGAACTGACAAATACAAATGTTTCTCCAAATGAACTGTTGCTGGTGGATGATGTGCTGTACGGAACGACCATATATTCCGAAACCGAACAGGACGGCTATGTGTACAGCCTGAAAACTGACGGTACCGATTTTTCGATCCTTCATCAATTTGTTCAGCAATCGGGAATACAGCCGCGTGGAAAACTGATCTTTTCGAATGATTTTCTGTACGGAACAACATCTGTTGGTGGTGGTATTTTCAGGATAGCTACAGACGGAACTGACTTTGAAAACATTTTTGTTTTTGACAGCCAATCGGGTTATGGTACTTTTGCCGGTCTTCATTTTGAAGATGATGCCTTTTTTGGAGCTACTTTTTACGGCGGTGAAAACGGCAACGGTACAGTGTATAAATTTATTGAAGAATCACTTTCTTCTGTCAGCAATTCGGACACAGAAGAAATCAGCCTCTTTCCCAATCCGGTTAAAGATTTTGTACAAATCCGATCTGCAGCAGCCGTGAAGTCATATCAGTTGATTTCGGTCACCGGCAGACAATTGATGAGCGGAACAATCTCTGATCAAAACAATCTGAATATGAGTCAGTTACAAACAGGGGTTTATTTTCTCAAATTGACATTGAATAACGGACAGACCAAAACACTGAAAATGATTAAATTATAGTTCAAAAAGGTGAGTCGAAACACCTCAAATATTGTTTTTCGGTAAAATTTAAACAGCCTCCTGTTTTTTGATAATTCAAATCTAAATTCATCAACAAATTTTAATTGGAATCATTCTAAATTTCATAGTTTTCAAATATTAGCTTACCTTTACCCAAACTTTGTCAGTTAGATTATGGATGCTGTAAAACAAAGAAATTACGAGATTGTAAAACAGGTGTTTACCAATTTTTTGGAAGAACACGGACATCGAAAGACACCTGAAAGATACGCCATATTGGAAGAAATTTATTCGACTGATGAGCATTTCGATATCGACCGACTGTATATTATGATGAAGGACAAAAGATATCGGGTCAGCCGGGCCACGCTGTACAATACCATCGAACTGCTGATGGAGGCAAAATTGGTCAGAAAACATCAGTTTGGTGAACAGCAGGCACACTATGAGAAATCATATTTTGACAAAAATCATGACCATATCATTCTTTCGGACACAGGTGAAGTGATTGAATTCTGCGATCCGAGGATACAGGTGATTAAAACCACGATTGAAGAAGTTTTTGATATAAAGGTGGAAGGTCATTCACTGTATTTTTATGGCAGACGGAACAACTAAACGGTTGAAAATATTTTCATTCATACTGCTGATATTGGCCGGTTCGATACTTTTCGGACAGGTTCAGCGTGATTTGAAAAAAGACCCGCCAAAAAAAATCAAACATCTTCATTCTGATGTGATGAAGGTAACTCCCGAAAGATTTGAAAGCAATCCGTTTGCATACGGAAATGTTGCCTTTGAACATGACCGAACCTATTTGTACAGCGACAGCGCTGTATTTTATCAGAAGGAAAATTTCTTTCGTGCCTGGTCAAATGTGAGGATGATCAACGATACCGTCACTATGACCTCAGACAGTCTGGAATATGACGGCAATACCAGACTGGCAAAGGCTTTTGGTCGCGTCCACATGAAGGACGAGAAGTCAGAATTGTTTGCAAATTATATCGAATACAACCGTGAAACAGATATAGCAACAGCAACCGGAAATGTGGTGATGATCGACCCGAACCAGCGGATTGAAACGCCTTATATGACCTATGACCGAAAAACAGGTATTGCATATACGGATGCGGGTGCAATCATTACCGGCAGCGACGGCACGGTGACCCATACCCAGATTCTGACCTACAATGCAAACACAAAAGTGATTGACTTTGACCGGAATACAATGATTGAAACACCCGATTACAGAATTGTTTCCGACAAAATGAAAATGAATCAGGCAACAGATGTGACCGAATTCATCGGTCGGACAACTGTAACCGATCGAAAAAATCCGAGAAACTATATCGTAATGCCCGAAGGCGGCGGAACATTCAACAAACGAACCGGCGAAGCAATACTGAAAAAAAGATCGACGATTTACAGAGACGGAAAAGAACTTTGGGGAGATGAGATGTATTTCAGCGACCGGACCGGATACGGTTGGGCAAAAGGAGATGTATTTATCAATGATCCGGAAGAAAAAAGATTTGTCAGAGGCGAATACGGTGAAGTTTTTCGAGATGTTGATTCTGCCTATGTGACTGGTCGTGCCTATGCGGTCAAGGCGTTTGCTGAGGATTCGCTGTATTTTCATGCAGACACCATCATGGTGGTCAAAAGGGCCGACTCGACCAGAGTTTTGAAAGCATATTTCAAAGCCAGATATTTCAAAAGCGACGCACAGGGCAAATCGGATTCAATCTTCTACAATGAAACAAAAGGTTTGATGAAATTTTTCAGAGACCCGATCATGTGGTCGGGTGAGCAGCAGATTACGGGCGATACAATTTATGCCTACAACAATCCCGAGAAGCAGGTGATGGATTCGGTTCGGGTTTTCAACAATGCTTTTGCAATTTCAAAATCAGATTCTCTGACCGAAAAAGATTTCAATCAGGTCAAAGGAAAATTTATGACGGGATTTTTTCTGAACAACGAACTCAATCTGGTTGAAGTCCACGAAAATGCACAATCGGTGACTTATGTGGACGACGAGGATACTGAGAATAATGAAAAAGAAAGAATTGGAATCAATCTGTCGGATTGCGGCATCATTGAGGCTGAGATCAACGGAAATGATGTGGAAGTTCTTGCCTGCAGGATTCAGGCGACTTCAAAACTATATCCCGAATCAAAACTGCCCGAATCTGCAAAATTTCTGAAAGATTTTAACTGGCGCGAAAATGAGAAAATGCTCAGATGGCAGGATATATTTGAAGATCCGCCGGATTATATCGAAGTCAGAGTCAAAGAAAACGGAGAGGAGGAAACGCAGGAGAAAACCGAAATCATAGATTTGGACGAATTACTGAATTCATCCGAACAAAAAGAAGAAAATCAAAAATAATCCAAAAGAGATTAGTATTTTTACAAATTAAAGAAGACCAAAAGAACGATCTGAAATGAGAAAGAAATCAATTCCCTTTTTGAGTATTTTATTTTTTACGGCAGGCTGTTATATCTACACACCCTATACCGGAAACACTGACTCAGCTGCTAGCGATACAAGTGTTGATCGGTCAAGATCACTCAGAGCTCCACAGCCAAATACGCCGATAACCGGAGTGTCGGATTCAAAGAGTGTTCCTCCAAGAGATCAGGCACAGAGATTGGCCGGGGAAGATAAGAAAGCCGGAAATGATGAACAACAGATGAATACCCAAAGAGGTGAGGGAGGCAGAATAGCAGAAGAAGACAGAAGAACCAAGGAACAGGAAGTCAGAAGGGCGAGGGAAGAAGAAATTAAAAGAAATAAGGATATGGAGTCTGCCGGAAATCGCGAAGCGGGAAAAGTTGTGATGGACGACGCAGCGATTGCATCTGAGGCAGTCGGAATATCTCCGGCTGGAGATACGGGCAATCTGAAATCAAAGATTCAACCCAATAAATATTATAAAATCAGCGTTCAGGAAAGACAATACAAAATTCAGGCAGACCAGTGGGAGGGAGATACGTTAATTTCACATATCATCAGAAAGCCAAAAAAGGTTTTAAAATTTCATCAAAATCAGATCGATGAAGAATTGCTTGAAGAAAGAAGATTTTCAAAACCATATTCTGATCTGATTACTGTCGGATCTTATGTCGCAGCCGGTGCGGCCGTATTATTGCTGGTATTGTAATGAATACTTCAGATTTAAAAAAGGATTTTTTCAAATATCAGGCAAAAACCAGCCATTCGGCTTCGGGTTTTGAGGTAGATTACGCAAAAGGTTCATACATCTTCGGTAAGGACGGCAAAGCATATCTCGATTTTGCAGCCGGTGTTTCTGCCAACACCCTCGGACATTCGTTTCCAAGAATTATTGATGCAATCAAACGGCAGGCAGAACGTCATCTGCATGTGATGGTCTATGGTGAATATGCACAGGAAATGCCGGTCAGACTGTGCAAACGTTTGGCTGAAGTCCTGCCCGATCCGCTGGATACCACCTATTTGGTGAATTCAGGGACAGAAGCAATCGAGGCTTCGATGAAGCTGGCAAAAAGATATACCGGCAGAGAGGAAATAATTGCCTGTAAAGATGCCTATCACGGCAATACACAGGGCTCACTGAGTCTTGCGGGAAGAGAGGAAAAGAAGAGAGCCTTCAGACCTTTGCTTCCGATGGTTAATTTTATAGAATTCAATTCTGAAGCGGATTTGAACAAAATTACATCAAAGACTGCCGGCGTTGTGGTTGAGACTATTCAGGGAGCTGCGGGTTTTAGAGTTCCTGAGAATGATTACCTTAAAAAATTAAAAAATAAATGTGAAGAGGCAGGCGCGCTTCTTATTCTTGATGAAATTCAGCCCGGTTTTGGAAGAACCGGAAAGCTGTTTGCCTTTCAGCATTACGATATTGTTCCCGATGTGCTGGTAATGGGCAAGGGAATGGCAGGCGGTATGCCGGTCGGTGCATTTACAGCAAGCTCCGAAATGATGGAGTGTCTGTCGCACCATCCATCTCTTGGGCATGTAACCACTTTTGGCGGAAATCCGGTGATAGCCGCTGCGGCGCTGGCTGTACTCGATGAATTGATTGAAGGCGCCTGGATGGAACAGATCGATCAGAAAGAAAAACTGTTCAGGCAGTTGCTCGTTCACCCTAAGATTAAAGAAATTCACGGTCGCGGGCTGATGCTTGCGCCTGAGTTGGAATCTTCAGAATATGCGATCAGAGTTGCCGGGAGATGCATGGAAAAGGGACTGATTCTTTTTTGGCTGATGTACAGCAGTTATAATTTAAGAATTACTCCGCCACTGACGATTTCTGAGAATGAAATCAGGGAAGGTTGCGAAATACTGCTGAGCGTTCTTGATGAATAAATCTCAAGAGCGTTAAAAAATAAGATAAAATAAAAAAAGACCGGAAATTTCCGGTCTTTTTATCATTCAAAAAAGTCTATTATTTGATAATCAATTTCTGAGTTGTTTTGCTGTCAGCTGTCTGAATTACAATCATATAGACTCCTGTAGGAAGTTTCAAATTGTATGACTGGCTGTAGCTGCCTCCAAAATGGTTCAAATCCTTGCTGTAAACTGTTCTTCCTGCAGTATCAAAAATTGTGGTAGTTACATTTCCTGCTGAAACATTGGCTGCCTTCACAGAGAACTGTCCGTTGTTTGGATTCGGATAGATGCCGACAGTAAACTGATTAACATCTGAAACGCCCATAACACCTGACAGGTTGAATTTTCTTGAAACTGCATAATACACATTATCAATGGCTTCTACCAAAACTCTTGCATTTGTTCCGGCAACAGTGCCTTCGGGCAGTGAAATTTCTTCGCTGCCGTCATTGGGAGTACTTTCATTAACCACTGTAAATGTAGCTCCACCGTCTTGAGAGAAAAGAATTCTCACGTTTTCGGTGTTGATTGGTGCAGCATCTGTACCGTTCACGCTCCATTCAACCAGCATGGTGCCACTGTTGATGGCAACAGTTTGGTCGCTGGCAGGGTTAGTTATCTTGAATGGTCCTACATCTCTAACATTAATTCTTGTTGCAGAAGTCATTGTCTGAGGACCTGCAGGATTGTTGTCTCTCACTGTAAATTTAAAGTTGAATGCTCTCGGAACTGTAGTAACCGCTTCCCATCTCCCTTTCCAATAAGCTTCGTTTTCAGCCGGATCTGTGATCAGTACATAATCGAATCTTGGGAAATAACGGGTCGGAACAGTCAGATGCGGGTTTGATCTGAAATTTGGCCCGATTACTTTTGTAAATCCTACACGGCTGTTGTTTCCGGTTGTTGCATTGGTTCCGCTGTCGGCCTGCTCCCAGTTGTAGAGAAGCGGATCTCCATCCGGATCACTTGCTTCACCTGTCAGTTTAAATGCTGTACCCATCGGAATGTCATAGCTCGGACCTGCGTCTGCTGTCGGAGTCCCGTTTCCTGTAATCGTAGTGTTGTTTGCACAGGGTTTGTTCTGCACATTTGACTGAATTTGTTCTATACTTTTGTAAACAAAATAGTCATCAGAGTGAGCCTGTACGTTTTGAGCTGTGATACCTGCATAACCCATGATGGTAGAACCGCTGCCGGGTTCAACGTTTGCACCTGTTCCTTCATAACCGTGAGAGAAGGTGTGGTTGGCACCCAACTGGTGTCCCATTTCATGAGCAACATAGTCAATATCAAAATTATCGCCTTCCGGTCCGCCACTTCCGGGAGAGGTGTATCCTCGTCCTTTCTGATTATTAACACAAATACAACCTATACAACCTGCATTTCCGCCGCCACCGGATCTGTGAAAAATATGTCCGATATCATAATTGTCAGGACCTATCACACTGTTCAGGGTTGAGTTCAACTGATTTTGAGTCGTTGCAATATTGCCGGGGTTGGTGTATGGATCTGTTGAAGGGTTTGTGTAAACAACATCTTCATTGTTTGCTACCAATATCAGATTCATAGCCAAATCCTTTTCAAATACTCCGTTTACGCGTGTTAGCGTTGCGTTGATTCCGGCCATTGCACCGGCAACGGTGCCTCCGTAATATGTACTGTACTCACCTGTAACTGATTGAGCCAGACGGAAAGTTTTGAATACACCTGCACTCGATTTTCCCGAATTTTGGCCTGCCAAATCCTTCAGATCATTTGACAGAGCAGTAGTTTCTTCGGTTGTACACTCAAAAGCCTGAGCGCCGAATTCTCTGTGTTTCTTTGAATTGAATACGATGTATCTGCTGTTGTCTTCCGTATATGGTTCAATAAATTCTGACTGACCGCTTCTCAGCGTCATGGTCTGAATTCCCTGCGGAGACAGACTGAATCTCAAATATGCATACGGATCGTCTATACCGATTCCGACGTATGATCTGATTTCAGGGAATTTTGCCTGCAATTCGGGGTGGAAATTTGATGCCTCCCAAACTTCAAACCTTTCCATCATTCCTTCAACATTCGGAATTGAAATAATTTTTCCGGACTGACCGGAGAAGCGATCCGGAACATTCGCCAATTGTTGCCTGAAAATCTGTCCGTCGAAACTATAAAGACCAGATGCCTCTATCTTTTCTTTTCCTTGCTTGACAACGGCATTCCCCAAAGAAGTAGTTTTCCATTGTGAGAAAACCGCCAAGGGCAAAGCCAAAGCCACAGTCATTAAAACTTTTTTCATGTGTTCTTTTTTAATTGTTTGATTAAATTAACTTTGCTAATATAAAAAATTACAAATTATGACAAATGCTTTTTCAGTAAAATTTATGACGATGGTTGGTATTTTCACATTTATTCTTTCCTGTGAAACATCCAAAAGTACAAACAGTAATCAATTGGTGAGTATAGAAATGGAATCGACCGGCATGGACGGTATGACACAATTCACAGCATCAAAAACCAAAATGGTTGAGAAATCGTTAAATCGATCAGAAGGCAGCCGGGAAACTGTAAAATCTGTCAGCAAATCCGATTTGACCCAGTATTGGGACAATATTACAGAATTGGTGGCCGATCTGGATACTGATAATTTTGAAAATCTTGAGTCCCCTACCCAGGACAGACTGTTTGACGGCGCAAGAGCTACGGTTATCACCATTCATTTCAAGAACAAAACATTGACATCTGCTGCTTTCGATGAAGGAAATCCGCCATCAGAATTGAAAGATTTGTATGACTATCTGGTGTCTGTTGTGAACCAATAATCGTCCCGATCATCAGAATCTTTTTCCTGATTTTCACCATATTTGTCTTCCAAAGATTTTCTTTCATCTTCCGGGAGACTTTCTTTGTATTTTTCCCACAGCCATTTCTCGCGTGAATCCGGCTCCGAACGGTTTTCCCATGAATATTTTTTTTCGGCCGGGCCGTATTTTCGTGTGATAAATGCAAAAAGCAAACCGACCAGACTGCCCGCCAAATGGCTCTCCCATGAGATCGGATTGCTGTCTTCCTTATAAAACTTGGGCAGCAGTTCCTCGGGAACCATTCCCCAAACCATACTGCCGTACAGAAAAACGACAATCAATGAGATGGCAATCAGATTTCTTGATTTTTTGAGAATTCCGCTGAAAAACACAAACGAAGCAAGCATATAGACTACACCGCTCGCACCGATATGACAGCCGACCGGACTGCCAAAAATCAGATTTCCGCCTATCCAGACCAGTATGCCGGTGAGCAGCCAGCCAAAAATGATGACATAATAGGCAATCCGCTGATAAAACAAAACCGCAAAAAAACTCAGCACGGCAAGCGGAATAGAATTGTTGATAATGTGTTTCCAGCCGGAATGAAAAAGCGGTGAAAACAGTATCCCGCGCAGACCGATAAAATTTCTGGGTACGATGCCGTAACAGTTGTATTTTCCCAAACCCGCCAACTGAAGCACAAAGGTACTCCAAATCAGAATCAGCAGTATCGCCGGAACAACCAGTGAATTTTTTGGGAAAGGATATCTCATACAGAAAATTTGATTAAACAAGTCACAAATTGTTCCAGCCTCTTTTAACTGACAAATTTGCTGAATTTCAAAATAATCTCTTTAAAACTGCGCCGTAAAAAGCCTTTGCCGAATAGGTTTTCGGGTTGTTTTTTGAAATTTCATATTGAATATCCAAATGCCGTTTGATTTCGCCATAAGCCTTCCACAAACTGTACTTTGAATCATAAATATGGGTAGGCTCGGAATTTGAGCCGTTGATTTCAAGTATTTTAAACCGACCTTTTTTCAATGCTTCCGGACTTTCCGATTTCAAATCGAACCGGCCATAATTGAATCCTTTGACAGCAGAAGCAACCTTTTTGATGTTTTTTATTAATTCTTCTGAAATCAAATCAGATGCATCAAAAAATCTTGTTCCCCGATTGTGATTCCCAATCGGTTCCAAAAGAAATTCTTTTCCTTTGGAATGAATTGTATCCCAATCGTCTTTAAATTTGTTGGACAGATAATCTACTCTGTTCTTACATCTCGGATTTGATTCTGCAAATTCCCTCAAACTGGTTTTTCCGTCCGATCTGAATTTTAAAAATTCTTTTCCGGTAATTGAAAGAATCACAGACCGATCCGGAACTTTTGCATAGAAAACTCCGAATTCATAAGCCAGATCAATGTATTCCTGAACAATTAGATTTTCTTTGATTTTATAATTTTTCCAATCTTCAAAATCACGAATCAATTCTACATTTAAACCTCTTTCGCCTACATCCGGTTTGACGATAAACGGAAAATCCGGCAGCTTGGTTAAATCATTTTTATGTTTTAGAAATTTGGTTTCTGCTTTGAATTCGTCCGGAATCTGAGCCATAATCTCGGATTTTGAATAATCCAAAAAACCGCCAAATCTTATACCCGGATTGGCTCTGCAAAAATAACTGAAAGAACCCGCTTTGATTGAATTCCAAATCCAATACGGAACAAAAGGTGCATACAGCAGTTTGTAAGGCCAGTATTCAAATTCTGTGATTTTCCTTTTCATCGTCTGATTGCAAAAATAACAAATCAAACTCATCAGTTGGCATTCCCATTATTGGATTAAAAATTTCTAACTTTGTGAAAATTGATTGATTTTGTGCATTGTCAGTATTTTTTCGGAAGACAACGGAGATTTTCTTTTGACACACAATCGGGATGAAAGCCGGTTGAGACCTTTTTCGGATCGGATTCAAACCGCCGAATACCATCATAAAAAATGGACAGGTCCGGTCGATCTGATTTCAGGTGGCACCTGGATTTATTATTCCGAAAAATTTGCTGTATGCATACTCAACGGCGGATATTTAAAACACAGTCATCATCCGCCTTACCGGATGAGCCGGGGTCTGCTGATTCTTGAACTGCTGAGATATGATTCGATTGATCAATTTACTTCATTGGTTGATCTGGAAGGAATCGAACCTTTTACAATGATGATGCTGAATTTGAATTCACCCGAAAAGAAAATTCTGGTCTGGGACGGCAGCCAAAGATTTGTTGAAGACAGAAGTGCAGAAAAACTGATTGTACGTTCATCGACACCTCTATATACTATGGAGGAAAAATCGAATCATTTCAAATCTTTTGAAGAATTGGGAAATCCAACACCCGAAAAGACCTTTGAATTGCATGACCGCTTAAAAATGCTGCCCAACAATAAATTTGAAACCGTTCAAACCACATCGATCACCCAAATCAGTCATCGGCATCATCAAACCGACCTGAAATTTTGTCCGATTCCGGTATAGAACTCACCTGCTTTGGCAGTGATTTATCAACAATCATGAGTTAATAAATATGGCATTATTTATGCAGATTACGTTTCGAAGTAACTATATTTGTTTAGTTGAGATAAATAATGAACGATAATTTTTCACAAAAAGTAAAAGATGTAATCGCCTTCAGCAAAGAAGAAGCACTGAGACTGGGACATGATCAGATTGGAACCGAGCACCTGCTGTTGGGCATATTGAGAGATGGAGACAGCAAGGCAGTTTCAATTCTGGAAAATCTGAATGTGGATTTGAAGGAAGTTCGAAACAAGATTGAGCTGCTTTCGCCGCCGAGAGAAAATATCTCTGACCGAAAACTGAATCTGCAGTTGACCAAACAGGCAGAAAGAGCTTTGAAAACAACTTTTCTGGAAGCCAAACTCTTTAAAAATTCAACTGTAAATACAGTACATTTGTTATTATGCATATTGCGCAACGAGAATGATCCGGTAACAAAAATGTTGAAAAAGATGGGGGTAGATTACAACAATGTCAAATCAGAATTTAATTTTCATTATATGAATGAGGAAGAAATCGGTGAAAAACCAAGGGCCGAATCCAATTATGAAGATGAAGATGAGGGTGGAGGAGTCGGCGGTTTTGAAAAACAGACCCCAAAAGGACCAGCCAAATCAAAAACGCCGGTTCTTGACAATTTCGGGCGGGATCTGACCCAAATCGCACTGGATGGAAAAATGGATCCGGTGGTGGGAAGGGAAAAGGAAATCGAAAGGGTTTCACAAATCCTGAGTCGAAGAAAAAAGAACAATCCGCTGCTGATCGGTGAACCCGGTGTGGGTAAATCTGCAATCGCAGAAGGGCTTGCGCTCAGGATTATCCAGAGAAAAGTTTCCAGAGTACTGTACAATAAAAGGGTGGTAACACTCGATCTGGCAAGTCTGGTGGCTGGCACCAAGTACAGAGGTCAGTTTGAAGAAAGGATGAAAGCCATCATGAACGAATTGGAGAAAAATGACGATATCATACTGTTTATAGATGAGTTGCATACCATCGTGGGCGCAGGAGGAGCAACCGGTTCGCTGGATGCTTCCAATATGTTCAAACCGGCATTGGCAAGAGGAGAATTGCAGTGTATCGGCGCAACGACTTTGGATGAATACCGCCAGTACATTGAAAAAGACGGTGCATTGGTGAGAAGATTTCAAACCGTGATGGTCGATCCGACTTCACCCGAGGAAACCATGCAGATACTGAATCAGATCAAAGACAAATATGAGGCGCACCACAATGTGAATTATACGGAAGAAGCGATCAAAGCCTGTGTAAATTTAACCAACAGATACATTACCGATCGATATTTGCCCGATAAAGCAATTGATGCAATGGACGAAGCCGGTTCGAGAGTTCATATCAAAAATATCAAGGTGCCTCAGGAAATTCTTGATCTCGAAGCCAGACTCGAGGAAGTCCGACAGGAAAAAACGAAGGTCGTCAAAAGTCAAAAATACGAAGAAGCTGCGCGTCTGAGAGATTCCGAGAAACAAATTGAATCAAGTCTGAAAAAAGCTCAGGCCGATTGGATGAAGGCTTCGGAAGAAAACAGAGAAACAGTGACCGAAGAAAACGTGGCGGAAGTGGTTTCAATGATGACCGGAATTCCTGTCAACCGCGTGGCTGAGAAAGAACTCAAAAAGCTTTCTCAAATGAACGAACTGATGAAAGGAAAAATCATTGGTCAGGACGAAGCGGTGAATAAGGTTGTAAAAGCGATCCAAAGAAACCGTGCCGGACTGAAAGATCCGGGCAGACCAATCGGATCGTTTATCTTTCTGGGTACCACCGGTGTCGGTAAAACCCAATTGGCAAAAGTGCTCGCGACCGAATTGTTTGATTCGCCCGATGCATTGGTCAGAATTGACATGAGCGAATACATGGAGAAATTTGCAATCTCAAGACTGATCGGAGCGCCTCCCGGCTATGTTGGCTATGAAGAAGGCGGACAGCTGACCGAGGCGGTGAGAAGAAAACCCTATTCTGTGATTCTGCTCGACGAAATTGAAAAAGCACATCCGGATGTGTACAACATACTGCTGCAGATTCTTGACGATGGACATATCACAGACAGTCTGGGAAGAAGAGTCGATTTCAGAAATACAATTCTGATTCTGACTTCAAATATCGGTACCAGACAGCTGAAAGATTTCGGAGACGGTGTCGGATTTGGTACTACTGCCAAAAAAGACAGTTCTGACGACAGAGCAAAAAGCACAATTGAAAATGCGCTGAAAAAAACTTTTGCGCCCGAATTTCTGAACCGTATCGATGACATCATCGTGTTCAATTCTCTGACAAAAGAGGATATCATGAAGATCATCAACATCGAGCTCGAAAAATTGTACAAACGTCTGACCGATTTGGGCTACGAATTGGAACTGACACCCGAAGCCAGAGATTTCATTGCAGACAAAGGATTTGACAAAGACTTTGGCGCAAGACCGCTCAAACGGGCGATCCAGAAATACATCGAAGATCCGATGGCGGAGGAAATTATCAATTCGGAAATCACTGAAGGAGACAAACTTCTTTTGGATATGAACGATACAAAAGACGGAGTGAAAATTACGGTCAAAGGCAAATCGGCAGAACCAAAATCTTAAAAATAAATTTTAAATTATGAAAACTGCGCTTTGTGCGCAGTTTTTTTATGCAGTCAGCAAAGCTTTTTTAGAATTAACATTTTACTATTTTTGCCAAATGAAAATACTGATTACAGGAACTGCCGGTTTTATCGGATTTCATCTGGCTGAAAAACTATTGAAAAGAGGAGACCAAATCGTGGGTCTTGATTCTGTTAATGATTATTATGATGTCAATGTCAAATATGGCAGGCTTGCCAAAAGCGGAATTGATAAAGATGAGATTGAATACAATCAATTGATTCAAAGCTCGGTTTGGCCAAATTATAATTTTATCAAACTGAATCTTGAAGACCGTGAAAACCTTGAAAGACTTTTTGCCCGACAGCAATTTGATCACGTTATCAATCTGGCGGCGCAGGCGGGTGTACGTTATTCACTCACAAATCCTTATGCTTATGTGGAATCAAATATTGTCGGATTTATCAATCTGCTGGAATGTTGCAGGCGGCATAAAATCAAACACCTGACCTATGCCAGCAGTTCGAGTGTTTACGGTCTGAACAAAAGACAGCCATTCTCAACTGCCGATAATGTGGATCATCCGGTCAGTCTGTATGCGGCGAGCAAAAAGTCAAACGAACTGATGGCGCATACTTACAGCCATTTGTACGGTATTCCGACCACCGGTTTGAGGTTTTTTACGGTTTACGGCCCCTGGGGAAGGCCCGATATGGCGCTTTTCCTGTTTACAAAAGCAATGCTCGAAAACAAACCGATCGATGTGTTCAATCATGGAAATATGCAGCGAGACTTCACCTATATTGATGATATAGTGGAAGGAGTGATTCGGGTAAATGACAATGCACCGGCTGAAAACCCGGTTTGGGATCCCGATACGGGAGATGCATCCGATTCGTCGGCGCCATACAGGATTTACAACATCGGAAACAACAATCCGGTCAAACTGATGGATTTTATTGAGGCTATCGAAGAAAAACTGGGCAGGACAGCCGAAAAGAATTTTTTGCCGCTTCAGCCGGGAGATGTTCCTTCTACCTTTGCCGATGTCCATGGACTGATCAAAGATTTTGATTACAAACCGCAGACAACAATTCGTGAAGGAATCAATAAATTCATTGATTGGTACATTGACTTTTTCAAAGTGAAAATCTAAAATCGTCCGGGATTAAGTATTCAGAAACTTCGGTTTTCATATTTTCGGACTAAATTTGCAGAACACAAATTCAGGCTTTGAAAAAATTCTCAACGAAATTGAATGTACAGCTGATTGCAGAAGTGCTGAGTGCATTTGATATCGAACATATCGTACTTTCTCCGGGTTCAAGAAACGGCTCGCTGGCGACTCATTTTTCACATCATCACAAATTCAAAACCTACAGCATAGTCGATGAAAGATCGGCGGGTTTTGTTGCACTGGGAATGGCGCAGCAGCTGAGAAAACCGGTTGTTGTCTGCTGTACTTCGGGTTCTGCGCTGGTCAATTATTATCCGGCAGTGACCGAAGCTTTTTATCAGAATATACCGCTGATTGTACTTTCTGCCGATCGTCCCGAGCATCTGATTGATCAGTTTGACGGACAGACCATCCGACAGAAAAAAGTTTTTGAATCTCATATCATCAGCGAAGTGCAATTGTCTGAAGATGAATCGACAGAATCTCTGACCCATAATTTGGGACTGACCAAAAAAGCGATTGGCGAATCGATTCAAAAATCGGGTCCGGTACATATCAATATGCCTTTTTCAGAACCTTTGTATGAATTTCAGCCGACCATTGATATTGAATTTAATCAGTTTGAAATTCCAAAAAATCAAAAAACAGAAATTGATGTTACTTCATTTGCCAAAAGATGGAATTCTGCACAAAAAAAACTGGTTCTGGTTGGTTTGCAATTTCCAAATCAGAGACTGAACGAGCTGGTTTGTAAACTTTCTGATGATGATTCGGTGGTTGTCATGACCGAAACGACTTCAAATCTGAATTCTCAGAGATTTTTTAATAAAATCGATTCTGTGATATATTCACTTTCTGAAGAAACGCTTGAAAGCCATAAGCCCGAAATCCTGCTGACAGTCGGACAAAATGTGGTTTCAAAAAAAATTAAAGCTTTTTTGAGAAATCACAAACCCGAACAGCACTGGCATCTTGATCCTTATTGGCAGCCCGATACTTTTCAGTGTCTGACCGACCCAATCGATTCGAATCCGGTTGAATTTCTTGAAAAATTTATTCCTCAAATCACTCAGCAGCCGTCTCATTATTACAATGACTGGAATTCGCTGAGGGTTGAAAAGGAAAAACTTCAAAAAGAATTTGCCAAAAATACCGGTTTTTCAGATTTCAAAGTTTTTGAAAAAATCATTGAAACGCTTCCCGAAAATGTTGATCTGCAGTACAGCAATTCGTCAGCTATCCGTTATGCACAGCTGTTTGATCATCGTTCCGATATTCGTGTGTTCTGCAATCGCGGCACCAGCGGTATCGACGGTTCTACTTCCACTGCGGCCGGTGCTGCGATGGCGAATGACCGTCAAACTGTGCTGATTAGCGGCGATATAGCATTTTTCTATGACAGCAACGGATTGTGGAACAATTATATACCCAATAATTTTAGAATCATAATGATCAATAACGGTGGCGGAAATATTTTTAAAATCATCCCCGGTCCCGAAAATTCGGGTGTGGTCGAGAAAGTCTTTGAGACCGCACATCGGCTCAATGCTTCATACCTGGCAGAAATGTTCGGTTTTGAGTATTTGAATGCCGACAGCTCTGAATCTCTTGACCGATCATTGAAAGGATTTTATTCAAAATCAGACCGGCCAAAGATACTTGAGGTCAATACTTCCGAAATAAAAAATGAAGAAGTGATGCGCGAATATTTCAGGATTTCCTGAGAATTAGAGTACCCTTGTAGCCTTTACAAATCGTCGGTTCCAATAGGTTTCTTCAAGCGAACTGACAATCACACCTTTTGAAGTGGATGAATGGATAAAAAAGACTTCGCCTTTGTCCACCCGGTCTACGATTCCGACATGGTTGATGTTTGAACCCGAAGTGATGAAGAACACCAAATCGCCTTCACGTACATCTTTGAGTTTGATTTCGGTTCCGGTTTTGGCCTGTTCTTTTGAGACTCTCGGCATTTGGATTCCGGCTGCATTGTATGAATTGATGACCAAACCCGAACAGTCCAGACCGCTGCGTGTCACACCGCCGTATTTGTAGGGGGTACCCAAAAATCCATGGGCGGCTTTTAACACACTGTTAGCTTCTTTACGAACAGTTTTTGATTCTGATTTTGCTCTGACTCTGGTCTTTGCTTTTGTATTGGTCTTTGCCACTCTGACTCTTTTGTGATAATCGGAGGATTTATAGCTGATTTTTCGCGGTGTGCTGCAACTCGCAATTATTAAGAAAGCAAAGGTCAATCTCAAAATTCTAAAAAATCGCATGGTTTGAAAATTCAATTTTTGTAAAATTAAGTTGGGTAAAATTAAAAAGAAAGAAGATTATTAACAAATAATCAACAAAGTTATTAACAATCGTTTTTAGATTTAAGATTTGAAGAATTCAAATTCAGGAGTTTACTGATCTGAATTCAAAACATCTTTGAGCAGTTTTCGGGCTCTAAGCAGCCGGACTTTAACATTTGCCATTGAAAGTTTCAGTTCTTCTGCGATTTCCTTGTAGGTTTTTTCTTCCAAAAATCTGAGTTCGAGGATGTGACGGTATTCCGGTTTCAGTTTTTGAAGCTGAGACTGCAAATCGTCGCTTGCCTGTTTCTGAATCAGCGTTTCTTCGGGCGTTGGAAGATTTTCCTGAATCTCGAACCGATAGTTTTCATCGTCAAGCGAAATATTGAGTTTGGGCGATTTGCGGATGTGATCGATCATGGTATTGTGAGCAACCGAAATCAGCCAGGTTTTAAAATCAAAATCAGAATTGTAGAGTTTCAATTTTGCAAAAACCTTTGTAAAAGTCTCAATTGCAATATCTTCTGTTTCTTCTTCATCTTTGATTTTTGAAAGTACATAGTCATAAACATTGTTCCAAAACAAATCCATCAGCAGGTTCTGTTCCTGCCGTCGTCCTTTTTTTGCTTCAGAGATCAGTGTCTGTAAATCTTTGGCCATTTCAAACAAATTATTTTCAAACCGAATTGAAAGTGATAAATCTAAGTCATATTTGTTAATTTTACCGCATGCGAATAGATATAATTACAGTACTTCCGGATTTGCTCAAAAGTCCTTTTGAAGCTTCAATCATGAAACGTGCGCAGGAAAAGGGTTTGGTTGAAGTTTATTTTCACAATCTGAGAGATTACGGTTTGGGGAATTACAAACAGGTGGATGATTATCAGTACGGCGGAGGTGCAGGTATGGTGATGATGATTGAGCCAATCGACGAATGTATCTCAAAATTAAAAGCAGAAAGAGATTATGATGAAATCATTTATCTGACGCCCGATGGCAAAACGCTGAATCAGGGAATTGCAAATGAGTTTTCGCTGAAAAAAAATATAATCATGCTTTGCGGTCATTACAAAGGTGTGGATCAGCGGGTGAGAGATCTGTTTGTGACCTCCGAAATTTCTATCGGAGATTATGTGCTGAGCGGCGGCGAACTGGCTGCTGCGGTTTTGGCGGACAGCATTGTCAGACTGATTCCGGGTGTTCTGAACGATGAAACTTCTGCGCTTTCGGATTCTTTTCAGGACGGTCTGCTTGCGCCCGAAGTCTATACCCGCCCGGCGGAATACAAGGGACTGAAAGTTCCGGATATACTGTTGTCTGGTGATTTTCCAAAGATCGAAGAATGGCGTCATCAAAATGCGGTTGAAAGAACAAAATCCCGAAGGCCGGATTTGTTTTGAGAGACGGTGGCTGTTCGTGTCTTTCGTTTGTCTGCTGTAATCAAACGGTTCAAAAGAAGAAAAACCTGCAATTGCTGTCTCAGTAAAAGCAGGAATTAATGAAATAATTCAGAGAATCAAACTTTTGTTGAGTAAAATTAAACAAAGCAACTTTGGACGATTGACATTAAAAACGAGCTAATTACAAAGATTGTGAATTTTTGATGTCGGATTTTATTTGAATTTTTGTGTAAGAACCAATTTGTTTCAAGCTGCAAAACAGGAGAAATCAAAAAAAATCTTATGGTTTAAAATCAATCGTTCTCTTTTGTTTCCTGATAAATCGAACGAATCATACCGTCAGAAATTCCGATTTTCGGCACATAAATCTTTTGGGCGCGTGTCCATTTCATCACCTTGACATAGATTTCAAGCGCATGTTCGATCACATCCGCGCGGTCGGGTTTCATATTGAATTCTCTGAGTCTTTCTTCAAAACTCATTTCGCGGATGATTTTGAAATTTTTTCTGACATAACTGCCGGGCAGTGGTTTGCCGGGTTTCACCCCCGAGTATTTATAGACATGGTTGATGTTTCCACCCGACCCGATCAGATCCACCTGATAATTTCTGATATTTTCTTCAAGCCATTTTTTCATTTCCGGATAGACAGATTTGCCCACTCTTCCTTCCATCAGCCGGACGGTACCGATTTCAAAAGATTTTGAAATGCTGACTTCGTTGTTTTTGATCAGCGTCAGTTCGGTGCTTCCTCCGCCCACATCCACATACAGATAATTGTTTCCGTCAAGCACAAATCTGTTGAGTTCGGATGCGAAAATCAGTCTTGCTTCGGTTTCGCCGTCTATTATTTTGACTTTGATATTTGCTTTCTTTTTAATTTTTTTCAGAATCTCTTTTCCATTCTCGGATTCTCGCATTGCAGAAGTTGCATAAGCCAGATATTCTTCTACGCCATAAATATCCATCATCAGCCTGAAAGCTTTCATTGCGTCAATCATCCTGCCGGCACTCTTGTCAGAAATTCTTTTTTCGGTAAACACATCTTTTCCCAGTCTGATCGGCATTCGCACCAAAGCGGTCTTGTTAAAAACCGGTTCTGATTTTGGAAATTCATACACATAATTAATCAGTAAACGGATTGCGTTTGAGCCGATGTCGATTGCTGCCAGTTTTCTAATATTCATGTTTCAGATTTTGTTCGGTTTGAACTTCATCTTCCTCAATTGATTTTTGATTTTGTTCAAACAGATAATTATAGATGGCAAATTGTGAGCGCAAAGCCGGCAGATCGTTGATTCGATAAGCGAGGCTGCTCTCGGCATCATGAATGCGCGCTTTTACATTGTCATTGAAACTGAGTTCAAATGATTCAATCAGCTCTTTTTTGATGTCGGGATTATAGACCGGGCAGGCGACTTCGACCCTTGCATCCAGATTTCTTTCCATCATATCGGCAGATGAAATAAACAGCCGGTCGTCGCCGCCGTTTTTGAACCAGTAAATCCTTGAATGTTCAAGAAACTTATCGACGATACTGATTGACTCAATATTCTCTGAAAGTCCGGGGACGCCCGGGATCAGACTGTGGATTCCTCTCACGACAAGCCTGATTTTGACGCCTTCAGCCGAAGCTCTGTACAGCATATCAATAATTTGTTTGTCGCTCAGGCTGTTGATTTTCATATTGATGCCCGACGGTAAACCTTTTCTGTGATTTTTAATTTCTTTTTTGATGAATTTTATAATTTTTTTTCGAATCTGCATGGGCGAAACCAGCAGTTTATCATACGACTGGGGCAGATAATTTGCATTAAAAAATTTAAAAATCTGATTGATTTCCTGAACGATTTCAGCCTGAGAAGTCAGCAGTGTATGATCTGTATAAACCTTTGCGGTACTCGAATTCAGATTCCCCGAACTCACAAAACCGTAGGCTGTGGCCATTCCGTCCTCGGCATCTCTTTCAATATAACCGATTTTTGCATGCACCTTCAGGCCGGGAACACCATAAATCACACTGACACCGGCGTCTCTCAGCCGTTTTGACCATTTCACATTGTTTGCTTCGTCAAAACGGGCTCTCAGTTCGAGTACCGCAGTCACTTCTTTTCCGTTTCTTGCTGCGTTGATCAGTGCGCTCATCACCTGAGATTCGGTATTGACCCGATAGACAGTGATTTTGATTTTTTTGACTTTTGGATCTATGGCAGCTTCTCTCAGAAATTTCAGAAAAACAGAATAATCGTGGTAGGGATAAAACATCAGATGGTCTTCTGCCGAAATTGCTTCAAAGTAAGTTCTGTATTTTGAAAAACGATGCAGTACAATCGGTTGTATTTTTTCATATTCCAAATCGGCTCTGCCCAGGTTCGGAAAAGACATCAAATCTCTTTTGTTGTGATATTTTCCACCCGAATTGATTGAATCGTAATCATCGATATGCAATTTTTTCAACAGGAAATTCAGTGTGTCATCCGCAATTTCGCGGTCATATACAATTCTGACCGGTTCACCCTTTCTTCTTCCTTCCAGACTTTTCGCCACTTTTTCAAGCAGACTGTCTTCCAGGCTGTTGCTCAGTTCGAGTTCAGAATCTCTTGTGATTTTGATTGAATGAGCTTCTATAAAATCATATTTGAACACTTTGAAGATTTCTGCCAAATGGTGTCTGACGATGTCCTCAAGATACATCACATACTGTTTGTTTCCGATTTGAGGCAGAACCACAAATCTTGAAAAAATCTGGGTCGGCACATCGATCAACGAATATTTAGGCACATTGCTTTCGATGAATTTAACTGCCATATAAAACGCTCCGTCACGGATGGCAGGTGCATCTCGCTTTTCGTCGAGTATGTAAACTCCAATCGAATGGCTGAGCTGTGAATTAAAAAAATCGGCTATAAAATCGATATGTTCCTGTTCGCTGATGTTGTTGTCGTCAATAAAATAGATATTGTTTTCCTCCAGTTCGAGCAGAATCTGATCGTAAAGCGCATCGTATTCGTCTCTTTGAATGGCTACATCGTTGTTGATTTGTTCAATCAGTTCCTCATCGGTCTGACCTTCTATAATGTTGCGGTACACACGGCTTTTCAACTGAATTGACCGCAGTACCGACGAATAGCGAACCGAATAAAATTCATCCAGATTGTTTGAATAAATTCCCAAAAACCGAAGTCTTTCGAGCAGCGGAACACTCGGGTCTTTTACTTCCTGCAGCACTCTGGCGTTGAATCTCAGCCAGCTGATCTCTCTGTTTACATATATCTGACTCACAGTTCTTTTGGTTTGATGACTTTTAATGTTTTCCCTTTTTCAATATTTTTCCATTGGTCGGTACTGAACTCGATGATGACTACACCCGAAGTCGGCAGATTATTCAGAAATACGTTTCCCATTCGATTTGCAAATTCTGTGTAGGCTTCGTTGTGTCCGAAAAATATGGCGGACTGACAGGAATCATCCAATGATTTTACAAATTTCAGCAAATCAAAATAAGAAAAAGTGTACAATTTCTGATCAAGATTAATTTTTGGTTCTTCTGAAAAGTAAGAAGCTGCAATTGTGGCGGTACGTTCGGCTCTTCTTGCCGGGCTCGAATACCAGGCATCAATTTTGAAATCGAGTATTCGGCTCAGTTCTTTTGCAGATTTATGTGTGCGTCTGACACCGTTTTGCGCCAGATCTCTTTCAAAATCGCTTACACCTGATTCCCAACTGCTTTTTCCGTGTCTGAACAGTATGATCTTTTTCATTTTTCAACTGTTTGATTTTTTGTGATTTCAAGTATGGCTGCCGAAATCTGATCCGCTTCTCGTTCGTCCCATTTCAGTGAGATCGGAATCGAAACCACTTTTTTCATGATGGCATCTGAAACCGAAAGATCCTGATTTTCATAATCGGGCAGCAGTTCTTTTTGTTCGCTGTACAAGTCTTTTGAGTTTTTTAATTTTTTGAAGTGATTCCATTTTCTTGCATAATGCCATTTGTTGTCAAACCAGTAGGCAGATGGGATTCCTTTTGATTTCAAATCGTTTGCCAGATTTTTTGCAGAAATTTCATCGCCCAAAATCAGTGAGAGAAAAGATGCATTGTCGCCGGATTCATCGGGTATTCTTCTGAACCCGATTTCGGGATTTTGTTTCAGATTGTTTTTAATTCGGTTTTTAAATTTTCGCTGCTGTGCCAGAAAACGGTCAAGTTTTCCCCATTGTCCCAAACCGATTGCAGCGTGCAGTTCAGAAATCCTGAAATTCAGCCCGACAATCGGATGATCTTCGGCGCCTCTGTCATTTCCCACATGATCATGACCGTGATCCGAAAACTGTTCACTCAGTTGATAAAGGTCTTTATCGTTTGTCAAAACAGCGCCTCCTTCTCCGCAAGTCACCGTTTTTACAAAGTCAAAAGAAAGGCAGCCGATATTTCCGATTGTTCCGAGTGGCTTACCTTTATAAGTAGCACCAGTTGCCTGACAGGCGTCTTCGATCAGAAACAGTTTGTGTTTTTTTGCAATTTCCATCAGCGCATCCAGATCAGCCATTGCGCCGCACATGTGTACCGGCATGATTGCTTTTGTTCTGGCTGTAATTGCTTTTTCAACAGCCTCGGGATTGAGGGTGAGTGTATCGTCTATATCTGCAAGAACCGGAATTGCACCTGTAAAAAGGATGGCTTCAAAACTGGCAACAAAAGTAAAAACCGGCATGATGACTTCATCACCGGCTCCGATGCCTAGTGCCTTCATTGCGGTAATCAGCGCGGTGGTTCCACTGCTGGTCAAATGGGCATATTTGATTTGAAGACTTTTTGAGATTTCGGCTTCCAGCTCTTTTGCTTTCCATCTGTTGTTTCTCAGTCCGTCAAAGTTATAACGCATGATGATGCCTGTATCCATCACCTCCTGTATATGTTTTTGTTCTTCCCGGTCAAATAATTCGAATCCCGGCATAATGAATAGAATTTGATTGAAACAAAGATATAGAATCGACAATAATTAAAGGATGAAAAACTGCTGTAATTCATGAATAAAATGCAAAACGGACAATAATTATTTCAAAGATTGAATGATAATTATTTAATTTGTAAAAAATTAGACTTATGAAATGGACATCCAACCGCAGCGGCAATGTTGATGACCGCAGAGGAAAGAGTACCGGCGGAATGATTGCGGGTGGCGGAATCGGCACTCTGGTCATTGCAGCTTTGATTTATTTTCTTGGCGGTGATCCCGCAATGGTTCAGAATCTGCAGATGGGTTCGGGTGGGCAGCAGACCGAAAGACAACTGACCGAATCAGAACTTCAGATTCGTGAATTCGTCAGTATGCTGGCGGGTGAAAATGAGGTGACCTGGAAACAGATTCTGACCGAAAATAATATAGAGTTCCGTCCGGCGACGGTTGTTCTTTTTGAACAGACCACAGAATCGGGTTGCGGTGCGGCACAATCAGCGATGGGACCTTTCTATTGTCCGGCAGATGAGAAAATCTACATGGACATGAGTTTCTTTAACGAACTCCAAAGCCGTTTTGGTGCCAAGGTGACTGAATTTACGATTGCCTATGTGCTCGGACACGAAATGGGGCATCACATCCAAAATATATTGGGGACTTTGTCCAAAACCGAGCAGCTGAGACGCAGTGGCCGTTATACCGAAGCGCAGCTCAATCAGGTTTCGGTGGCGACCGAACTGCAGGCAGATTTCTATGCCGGTCTGTGGGCAAAATATACTGACAAACGCGAAAGATTTCTTGAACCCGGCGATATAGAAAGTGCGGTTCAGGCAGCTGCTGCGGTGGGTGACGACAATATCCAGAAAAGATCTCAGGGCTATGTCAACCAGGAAGCATTTACACACGGTTCTTCAAAACAACGGATCGAGTGGTTTATGAAGGGATACAACAGCGGAGATATCAGACAGGGCGATACCTTCAGTGCACTGTTGAAATAAATCTCAAATTGATTTTGAACAAATTAAAATCACAACTCAAAAAAATACTACAATCGTTTGTTGGATAATAAATTAATTGTACTTTTGCAATCCCAAAAAACGGGGAAACATATTTTATTAATATGCCAACAATACAACAATTAGTTAGAAACGGAAGAACAAAACTGGCCAAGAAGAGTAAATCGGCTGCTTTGGAATCATGTCCGCAACGTCGTGGTGTGTGTACCCGTGTGTACACGACTACTCCCAAGAAACCTAATTCTGCAATGAGAAAAGTTGCAAGGGTAAGGCTTTCAAACGGTAAGGAAGTCAACGCATACATCGGCGGTGAAGGACACAATCTCCAAGAGCACTCGATAGTATTGGTTAGAGGAGGAAGGGTAAAAGATTTACCCGGTGTACGTTACCACATCGTTCGTGGTGCGCTGGATACGGCAGGAGTTAACAAGAGAACTCAGCGAAGAAGTAAATATGGAGCAAAACGGCCAAAAGAAGCCAAAAAGTAACTTTGAGAAATGAGAAAGACAAAAGCTAAAAAAAGAGTGTTGCTCCCGGATCCGAAGTTTAACGATCAACTGGTAACACGTTTTGTAAACAACATGATGTATGACGGCAAGAAAAGTGTCGCATTCGGCATTTTCTATGATGCGCTTGACATTGTTGAAGAAAGAAAAGAGAACGCTGAGAAATCAGCATTGGATGTGTGGAAAGATGCACTGACCAATGTAATGCCGCATGTGGAAGTACGTTCGAGAAGGGTGGGAGGAGCAACCTTCCAGATTCCGATGGAAATCCGTCCCGACAGGAAGATCTCTACCGCAATGAAATGGTTGATTCTTTATGCAAGAAAACGCAACGAGAAATCAATGGCGCAGAGACTGGCAGCTGAAATCATTGCTGCGGCCAAAGAAGAAGGTGCAGCCGTTAAAAAACGTCAGGACACCCATAAGATGGCGGAAGCCAATAAAGCATTCTCACACTTTAAAGTTTAACAGTTAAGATGTCAAGAGATTTAAAATACACAAGAAACATAGGTATTGCAGCCCACATTGATGCGGGTAAGACCACTACCACCGAAAGAATACTGTTCTACACCGGTAAAAATCACAAGATAGGTGAAACCCACGATGGCGCTTCAACTATGGACTGGATGGAACAGGAAGCTGAGCGAGGAATTACCATTCAGTCAGCTGCGACCACCTGTAAATGGAAGTTCCCTACAGAACAGGGAAAACCGCTTCCCAATGCTCACGAATATCATTTCAATATTATCGACACTCCCGGCCACGTTGACTTTACGGTTGAAGTAAACCGTTCGCTGCGTGTACTGGACGGCCTGGTGTTTTTGTTCTCTGCCGTTGATGGCGTTGAACCTCAGTCTGAAACCAACTGGAGACTTGCAGACAACTACAAGGTGCCGAGAATGGGATTTGTCAATAAAATGGACAGACAGGGTGCAAACTTCCTTGCTGTTTGTCAGCAGGTGAAAGATATGCTGGGTTCAAATGCAGTTCCGATTGTATTGCCGATTGGTGACGAAGCAGACTTCAAAGGTGTTGTGGATCTGATCAAGAATCGTGCGGTTATATGGCACGATGAAAACTACGGAAGTACTTATGACGTGGTTGACGTTCCCGAATCAATGAAGGAAGAAGTTAAAAAATTCAGAGGACAGCTGATTGAAGAAGTCGCTGCTTATGATGAGAACCTGCTTGAAAAATACATGGAAGATGAAGATTCAATCACAGAAGATGAAATCCACGCTGCTCTGCGTGCTGCAACTCTGGATATGAGCATCATTCCGATGACCTGCGGTTCATCATTCAAAAACAAGGGCGTTCAGTTTATGATTGATGCGGTATGCCGTTATCTGCCTTCTCCGCTTGACAAAGAAGCAATCGAAGGAACAAATCCCGATACCGAAGAGCCGATTTCAAGAAAGCCTTCGGTAGGCGAACCTTTTGCAGCTTTGGCATTTAAGATTGCTACCGACCCGTTTGTAGGCCGTTTGGCATTCTTCAGAACCTATTCAGGGCATCTGGATGCAGGTTCTTATGTGCTGAACACAAGATCGGGCAATAAAGAAAGAATTTCGAGAATATTTCAGATGCACTCAAACAAACAGGAGCCTGTTGAATACATTGAAGCAGGTGACATCGGTGCAGCTGTCGGATTCAAAGATATCAAAACCGGAGATACACTATGTGATGAGAAACACCCGATCGTACTCGAATCGATGAAATTCCCTGATCCGGTAATCGGTATTGCGGTTGAGCCAAAAACAAAAGCAGATATGGACAAACTCGGTATCGCGCTTTCAAAACTGGCTGAAGAAGATCCGACTTTCCAGGTGAAAACCGATGAGGCATCCGGACAGACCATTATCTCAGGTATGGGTGAACTTCACCTCGACATCATCGTTGACCGTCTCAGAAGAGAGTTTAAGGTTGAGGTGAATCAGGGGCAGCCACAGGTTGAATACAAAGAAGCATTTACAGCAAATGCGGATCACAGAGAAGTTTACAAAAAACAAACCGGTGGACGCGGTAAATTTGCGGATATTGTATTTGAAATCGGACCTGCAGAAGAAGGCAAAACCGGACTTGAATTCGTTTCAGAAATCAAAGGAGGTAACGTTCCAAAAGAATATATCCCTTCAATTGAGAAAGGTTTCAAAGCAGCCATGAAAACCGGACCTTTGGCCGGATACGAAATGGATGCGATGAAAGTCGTATTGAAAGACGGTTCATTCCACCCGGTTGACTCCGACCAGCTTTCGTTTGAACTGGCTGCCAAGATTGGTTACCGTGAGGCTGCAAGAGCCGCCAAACCGGTGATCCTTGAGCCAATCATGAAGCTGGAAGTGGTTACACCCGAAGAAAATATGGGTGATGTGGTAGGTGACCTGAACCGCCGCAGAGGAACCGTAAACGGAATGGACGACAGAGCAGGTGCAAAAGTTGTGAAAGCTTTCGTTCCGCTGTCAGAAATGTTCGGATATGTAACTGCATTGCGTACACTGACTTCAGGTCGTGCAACTTCCACCATGGAATTTGACCATTACGAAGCAGCTCCTCAGGCCATTGCCGAAGAGGTGATCGCAAAAGCTAAAGGTGCAACTGTTTAAATTTTAAATGATGAGTCAGAAAATTAGAATAAAACTGAAATCATACGATTACAATCTGGTTGACAAATCAGCAGAGAAAATCGTGAAAACTGTAAAATCAACCGGTGCAGTCGTTAACGGACCCATTCCACTGCCGACCCACAAAAGAATCTTTACAGTGCTGAAATCACCGCATGTTAACAAAAAGGCACGCGAACAGTTTCAATTGAGCGCCCACAAAAGATTGCTGGACATTTACAGTTCATCGTCAAAAACAGTTGACGCACTGATGAAACTGGAACTCCCAAGTGGAGTGGAAGTTGAAATTAAAGTCTAGGACTTAGAAATTTAATTTACATCTGAATATTAATCCGCCTCTCTAAAAAGGGGCGGATTTTGTTTTTATTATATTTTATTAATCGATTGAAAATAAACAATACAAATGAAATTTTGTATCAAAACCCTCGTTGGGATCACATTGGCATTGGCTGCACAAAATCTGAATGCGCAGGATGCCGATCCGATGAGATATACGGATTCAAACAAAGGGAAAATTTATGTTTTTTGGGGCGGAAATCGTGACACTTACACACGTTCAGACATACACTTCAAAGGAGAGGATTATGATTTTACAATTTATGATGTGAAATCTCACGACAAACCCAAAGGATGGCATATTGACTATATCAATCCCGGCAGAATGACCATTCCTCAAACCAATTTCAGAATCGGATATTTTATTGATAATCATTACAATGTCTCGATTGGATTGGATCACATGAAATATGTGATGTATCAGGACAAAGTGGTTGATTTTAAAGGTTATTATCCAAACCGCGGCGACTATGGAGAGGCCATTCCCGGTGACCCCGACAAAGTCCTGCTGACCGAAGATTTCCTGAAATTTGAGCATACAGACGGACTCAATTATATCAACACAGAATTCAGCCGTGTGGATGATATTTCAAAATATTTTGGAATCAAAAACACAGATGTCCTCCAGATCAATCTGACAGAAGGATTGGGAATGGGCATGCTTTTTCCGAGAACAAATACCACACTGCTCAACAAAGCGCGCTACGATGAATTTCACGTGGCGGGCTGGGGAGCTTCTGTCAAAGGCGGTTTGAACTTTGTTTTTTTTAAACATTTTATGATTCAGACCGAACTGAAAGGCGGTTACATCAGAATGGGCGATATCAGAACCACTTCGAACAAAAAAGACAAAGCTTCACAACATTTTTTATTTGGCGAATCTGTGATTGCATTTGGCGGAATATTCAAAATTTGATGATTCAAGACAGTCATCATCATAAAATTAATTTCATAATTTTCCATTTCAATTCATTTGAATATGAAAATACGGTTTGTTGTGCTGATGATTTTTTTGGGTCAAATTCTGTTTGGTCAGAGTTTTACGATTAAGATTGAGAAAAATGATTTTTTCTATCGCAATATTGAAAATCCTGTATCATTTATTCGAAACCCGACGGACAGTCTTGGACCGATGTCGGTCGTTAGTAATGTTCCCACTATAAGACCAAACGGTACAGACGGCTTTATTCTTATTCCTCAAACCGATTCCAACAAAGATTTATTTAACCTCATCTGCAAAAGACAATCACGGGAAAGTAAAAAGCAGAAGGTTTGAAATTGAAGTGAAGGATATTCCGTAGCCGATGACCTTTGTCAATCAGCAAACCGAATTGAAAATCGATAAAAGTAAATTGGAAGATATTCGGTTTGATGCACTGATACCCGATTTTGATTATCGGCTGAGTTTTGAAGTTACAGATTTCGAACCAATCATTCCAAAGAAGAAACCGATCAGAAATCAGGGAAATCAATTCAGCCCCGAAGTTTTGAAAGAATTAAACAATCTCAAATCCGGCAGCCGGATCATTATCAGAAACATCCGTATTGTAGCGATTGAAGGCTATTATTCAGAAGACAAAAACTTTGAATCAGCCAATCAGATTGTGATTGAACTGAAATAAAAAAACTGCTTCCCAATCCGGAAAGCAGTTCTTACTTTTTATAATTTATAAATTATACGTTTTACAATATACAATATACAATATACAATATACATTGTACAATCACACATTCTCAATCACCATTGCAGAAGCTCCACCGCCGCCGTTGCAGATACCTGCACAGCCCAGTTTTGCATTTTTCTGTTTCAGCACATTGATCAGTGTCACCAGGATTCTGCAGCCCGAATTTCCAAGCGGATGTCCGAGCGAGACCGCACCGCCGTGTACGTTTACGGTTGCCGGATCGAGTTCGAGTATCTTTGTGTTGACGATACCGACTACTGAAAAAGCTTCGTTGAATTCCCAGAAATCAATATCCTCTTTTTTCAGGCCTGCTCTTCCCAAAGCCACCGGAACTGCCTTTGCAGGCGAAGTGGTGAACCACTGCGGCTCCTGAGATGCATCACCGTATCCCAAGATTTTTGCAATCGGTTTGATGCCGAGCTCGTCTGCCTTTTCTTTTGACATCAGCACCACCGCAGAAGCACCGTCGTTTATGGTCGATGCATTGGCTGCGGTCACAGTACCGTCTTTTGTGAAAACCGGTCTGAGCCCGGGAATTTTGTCAAAATTCACATTTTTGTATTCTTCGTCTTCGCTGAAAAGTACAGGATCTCCTTTTCGCTGCGGAATTTCGACCGGAACGATTTCGTCCTTGAAATTTCCGTCTGCCCAAGCCTTTGCAGAACGTTTGTATGATTCGATTGCAAAAGCATCCTGTTCTTCTCTGCTGATATTGTATTTCGCTGCAGTTTTGTCGCCCGAACAGCCCATCGCCTCGTTGTCATAAGCATCTTTCAGCCCGTCATTGTACAGACCGTCTATCAGCTGTGTATTTCCGTATTTATGTCCCGAACGGGTGGTCATGCTGTAGAACGGCGCATTTGACATACTTTCCATACCGCCGGCAATGATGACATCGGCTTCTCCGCATTTGATTGCCTGAGCGCCGAACATAATCGCCTTCATACCCGATGCACACACCTTGTTCACGGTTGTACAGGGAACGGTGTCGGGAATTCCTGCGCCCAGTGCTGCCTGACGTGCGGGAGCCTGACCCACGCCTGCCTGAAGCACATTGCCCATAAATACCTCCTGAACCAGATTAGGATCCAGATTGATTTTGTCCATTGCGCCTTTGATGGCTGCTGAACCCAGTTTTGTTGCGGTTATAGATGAAAGGCTGCCCATAAACGAACCGATTGGTGTTCTGACTGCAGATACGATAACTACTTCTCTCATTTGAAATTTGATTTAGATTCTATTAAAAATTAGCAACTGCTAAGTTACAAAATTTTGGCTTGAATCGGGGAGAGAATTGGAAAAGATATAAGATAATTTGAGGTGATTAATGAGCTGAATTTTTACAATCCAAAAGGCTTTATTACAATTTTAACATTACAGTAAATCATTAAATTGAATCTTTCTTTGACAAATGATTTGAAATTTGAAAATAATTTTTGGCTCAAGCCGTTGGCAGTAAGATTTTTTTTAACGGTCTAAAAATTATTCCCGTTCAAAACCTATTGGGTTGAATATAGCAGGTAATTTAAAATCATTCAGTCAATTGGCCGAAATTTACAGCGGATAAAAATTAAAGAAGTTCTGTATGAGTAAGGGAATAATGTATGGCGACGGTGTGGATGCTGACTGATTTAGATTTCGATAATTTTGAATCTGACTGTATTAATTTGTTTCAGGGGGTTAATTCGCCGAGTTGATAATCTTTGCAACTTCCTCAAATGCATCTTTGTCTTTGATGACATATTTTTCTGCACCTTTGATTATGGTTTTCATTGCAACACCGTAATGTTCCTGACCGGAAAGCATGATAACAAGGGTATTCGGATAGTTTTTTTTGATGATCTGAAGAATTTCCATTCCGTTTGCCGCATCTCTTTCCACTGAATTCAGATGATAATCCAAGACTACGACATCCGGTTTCTGACCAAGTTCTTTCAAACATTCTTCGCCGGTTTGAAAACAGCTGATATCATGTTTGGTGTCTCTGCTCAAATAGTCAGAAAGGGTGGTTGTCACCATTTCATCATCATCAACGATAAAAATCTTTTTGGGTATTGAGTATTCCATAAGTTTATTTTTTTATGTCAGACTGTAAATGTAGAAATAATTTGTTTCAATTCATTTGTTGCTTCCGAAATTTTGCGAATCAGTTCTAGTGTATTCAGACGGATATTTTCATTGTCTTTTGTTTCCAGCCGGCAGTCGGCTTCCAGTTTCAGTGCGATTTGTTTTGCGTCTTCCATTCCCATCATCATCAGACTGACTTTGAAAGCATGCGCCTGAGATGCAATTTCTTCAAAATTATTTTCAGCCAATCCTGTTTCAAGTACAGTTTTTAATTTTGGTGCTCTGGTCAAAAAAAGCTCAATGTATTTTTTCATTTTCAAATGATCGCCTCCACAAAAATTCTGCAAATAAGTCAGGTCAACATTTGATCGGACTGATTCGTTTCGCGTTTTTGAATCCGGTTTCTGAGTGAAGCTCAATTCTTTTCCGGTAAGTTTTGCAATGGTTCTGAACAGTTCTTCTTCTGAAAAAGGTTTGGGCACATAATCATTCATTCCTGCCGCTCTGCATTTGTCAATATCACTTCTTATAACGCTTGCAGTGAGTGCAATAATCGGAATTCGCCCTTTGGATTCGCCAAATTCGTTTCGAATCTTTTTGGTGGCTTCAAGTCCGTCCATCACCGGCATCTGTACATCCATCAGTATAATGTCAAAATCCTGATTTGCTAATTTTTCCAATACTTCGATTCCGTTGACTGCTTCTGTAATTTCAACTTTTGATTTTGACTCAAGTGTATCACGGCAAACAATCCGATTGTCCTCATTGTCATCAGCAAGCAGTATTCTCAGTCCATTCAGACAGCTGCCGTCAACTGTGTTTTTGACGGATTGGCTCCTGACATTTTCAATCGATCCGTTGGGTAAAGAAACAAGAAAAGAAAAGTTGCTTCCATGTTCGGGTTCGCTTTCAATCAGAATTTTCCCTCCCATCAGTTCCACCAGTTGTTTGCTGATGCTCAGCCCCAAACCGGTTCCGCCAAATTTGCGGCTGTCGCTTGAATGTGCCTGTGAGAAACTGTCAAAAACCGAATTGATTTTATCGGCAGGAATCCCTATGCCGGTGTCTATGACAGAAAATTTAAGCAGACTGTTGTTTTCGTCATTTGAAACCGAACTGATTTCAATCTGGACAGAACCTTTTTCTGTGAATTTTACCGCATTTCCGGTCAGATTCATCAACACCTGATTGAGTCTCATCGGATCTCCGACTACGGCCTCGGGAACATCGGCGGAAACAGTTGAAAATATTTCAATTCCTTTGTCTGCAGCTTTTTGTCTGAAGGTTGCCACAAGCTGTTCCGCAAGTTCCCGAACCGAAAAATCAATGGACTCAAGTTCCATTTTGCCTGCCTCAACCTTTGAGAAATCAAGGATGTCATTGATGATATGCAATAAATTTTCTGATGATTTCTTGACACCGGTGAGATATTTTTTTTGTTTTTCTTCCAATGGCGTATCGAGTACAAGATTGGTCATCCCAATGATTGCATTCATTGGTGTACGGATTTCGTGGCTCATATTGGCCAGAAATTCCTGTTTGATCTGTTCTGAATGTTCGGCTCTCTGCTGTGCTTTTTTGGTTTTGTTTCTTTCTCTTACAGCGATTAGCGAAAAGAGCAGCAAGCCGCCCACTGTTGCAAAAGATGCATTTCGAATATGTCTTTGTTTTATGTCTTTCTTTTCGCGCTCGGCTTTTGCTGCAGCTTCTTTCTTATCAAATTCGTACTGCAGCGTGGCATGGGTAAGCCTTTTATTATTTTCTTCATTGGTCAGACTGTCCCGGTAGATGATGAACATTTTGTAATTCTCCAGCGAAGAAGCAAAATCTCCGGTGATACTGTCTGCTTTTGCCAGACCTTCATAAGAAGATTTTATATATTCCTTGGTGTCCAGCCGTTTATTGAGTACAAGCGATTTTTGTAGCCAGTCTTTGGCTTCCGGTATTCTGTTCAAATGAATATAGGCCAGTCCCAAATTGAGATAAGTAATTGATTTTCCTTTGTTGTCTCCAATTGAATCAAAAACGATCAGTGCGGTAAGGTATTTATCGAGCGCTGTGGAATATTCGCCTTTCTTACTGTGCATTTCACCTATATTGTTTTGAATAATGTACTGCGAACGCGTATCACCGACCGATTTCATCAAATCATAAGCTTTTGAATAATTTTCAATTGCTTTTTCATATTCTCCTTTTTTGGAATAAATCAGTGCAATATTGTTGTAGGCTCTGCCCATTCCGTTTTTATTGCCGATTGATTCCATAATTTGGACAGACATCAGATAATTTTCAATCGCTTTTTCATCATTGTCCTGTCTTGTGTACACCAGTCCGATATTTTTATAAGCGACACCCATCTGGTATTTGTCGCCTATTGATTCGGCAATCCGCAAAGCGGTAAGCGCATGATCCAGTGCAATCGGATAATCGCCCTGAAAGAAATTAACCACAGCAATATTGTTGTATGCAGTTGCAATTCCCTTTTTAAAATCATTTTTTTCAGCAAGCTTCAAAGCCAAATTTGCATAAGCCACCGCGAGGTCATAATTTCCCAGCCAACAGGACTGGTCGCTGAGCAATGTCAGAATTTCTACTTTTATGGTGTCTTCCTTGGCGACATTCAACGCGGCTTTTAGAGAGTCGGTCTTTGTCTGTCCGGGTATTTGAGCAGTTAATGAGTTTGCAGCCAGAAACAGCAACAGAACCAAATAGTTGAATTTCATTGTTTTGATTGGAAGTTGATTTCAAAGGTAGTTATTTTTTTTTCAAATTTAATTTCCAAACAAGTCAAAATGTGTTGTCTGAAAAATCTGAATGATTTTATCAGTCTTTTTAATTTCATCTTAACAAATAGCTAATTGCGTATTTTATGTATTTTAGCAGTAATAATTAGTTTCTAAATTAAATTATGATGAAAAAATTACTTTTTATTCATCTGTTTTGGTTTTGCTGTCTTGTCTATTCCCAAAACAATGGTGATAAAGTTTATGAAGTTAATTATGATCATTATTTTGATATTGATGAAGATAAATTTTATCAATTCTATTCAAACAACAGCAACAGGGATGTAGTTGAACGAAATAAATATACGTTCACAAAGATTGATAATTATGTTCTCATCTGCAATTCCAAAGAGTCTGTTTTCAGCAAATTGGATAAACTCAATAATACGCAACACATTAAAGACGAAATCAAAAGCAATGGAGATGAAATTAGTTTTTTTTCCAAAGGTGGGCTTAAACTGTATAAAAATCTGAATGAAAATTTCACTTTAATTCCTGAAAAAGGCAAAGTAATGATTCAAGACTCATTGTATCATTTTGTTTGGGATTTGAATTATACAGAAGAGAAAGAAATTTTAGGAATCACAACAAAGAAAGCAACAACTATTGGTTTGGAGCCGGACACAACGGTTACTGTTTGGTATGCTAAAGATATACCTTATGAAAACGGCCCTGATATATATGGAGGTGTTCCCGGCTTAATATTACAAGTAGATGTCAGTGTAAATTCAAAGGAAGGAATTGCTTTGTATATCAATTCTTACCATTACAAGGCTACTTCCATTAAAGAAATTAAACAAACCAAAGAATTCAAAAAAGTCACTGGAAATAATAAGATTTTGACCAAAGATGAATTTGAAGAAAAAAAGGCTGAATTGAAAAAGAAACAAGATGAATATAATAGCTACGGCGTGGATACAGATTAAGAATTAATCATCGCCAAAACTCATTTTCACTCAAAATCTGAACGGTTCTATCTGTTTTAACCAAATAAAAAGGTCAATATTTCAGATTGAGACATTGATCAGAATTCAAAGCAGAATATCAGTAAATGGATTGGGTGTGGAAATAATTTTCTCAAATGTGAATTAAAAATCATTTCAAATCCCTAAAAAACTTTCTCTTTTTGATGAAATACTGATAAGGAACCAATTTCTTTTCAAAATAATTTTTTTTGCCCGATTTTGAAGATTTCAGATAAGCCGGAAGTCTTTTGTAAAAACCAAAATGTGCTCTTACAATCGCCAGACAGTGCGGCAATCCTTCATAAAACAGAAAGACCGCACCCGTAATTCCGTCCAGAACCAGTCGGCTGAAAATCACCTGAAATCTTTTTCCTTTGGGCAGATTCTTTGCCAGCATGCCCAGATTGTTTCTGAAATTGAGATAAGTCTTCCGCGGGCTGTTTGTCTTCAAAGTTCCACCGCCGAGATGGTATATTTTTGAATGACCGCAATAATAAATCTTTCGACCCGAATTGTTCAAACGCCAGCACAAATCGATTTCTTCCATGTGTGCAAAAAAACCTTGGTCAAATCCATTCATGTCCAGAAAATCCGAAGTTCTCACAAAAAAACAGGCGCCGCTTGCCCAAAAAATTTCGATGATATCGTCATACTGTCCATTGTCTTCCTCCAATGTCCAGAAGACTCTGCCGCGACAATAAGGATATCCGAAATTGTCGATAAATCCGCCGGCTGCACCCGCATATTCAAATTTGCCCCGGTTTTTATAGTCCAGGACTTTTGGTTGAGCCACTGCGATTTCGGAATTTCCTTCAAACAGCCCGATCATCGGATTTAGCCAGTTTTCTGTGACTTCAACATCAGAATTGAGCAGACAGAAAAGTTCAATATCGGGATCGTTCTCAATGATTTTCCGAATTCCGTCGTTGTATCCTTTTGCAAAACCGAAATTCTTGGAATTCTGAATGATTTTAACTTCAGGGAATTCAGATTTCAGATAATCAATCGAATCATCATCAGACGCATTGTCAATCACCCAAATCTCCGCCTGATCAGAATGTAGAACTACCGATGGCAGAAATTCTTCAAGAAGCTTCCTGCCGTTCCAATTCAATATGGCGACAGCTGTTTTCAATAGTCGATTCCTTTTTTGTATTTCCACCTTTTGTGGCTCCACAGCCAATTGTCAGGGTGCTCGCTGATCAGGGATTCAAGCCTGCCAAAGAATTTTTCAACCACCTCCATTTCTTTGAAATTATCTGCTTCGGGATGAATTCTTTCAAATTCAGTGTGATAAAATCCCTGTTTTGTTTTGACCGTTTTGCAGAATACAACAGCCATTCCTTTTCGGATTGCAATCTTGTCAAATCCCGCAAAAACCGGTGTTTCCCGATTCAAAAACCGGATGCTGTGTCTGACCATCGATTTTTTCGGACTCTGATCTGCAACAAACAAATAAGTTTTGCTGCCGTCATTTTTGGCTTTCATCATATAGCGGCCGGTTTCCTTCATGTCGATCGGCAGCGTGCCGAATTTTCCCCGGATTGAATTCATACGATCGTTCCAAAAATCGTTTCTCACTTTATGAAAAACAGCAAGCGTCTCTTTTGCAGGCAGATGTCTGACCAGCCCGATGAACCATTCCCAATTGAAAACATGTCCTGCCATCAGTATGACGTCTTTTCCTTCTTTTTTGCATGCTTCAAATACTTCAAGATTTGAGTAGGTATGTCTTTTGTCCAGTTCCTGCTGCGAAATTGAAAAACTTTTCAGTGTTTCGACCAGATAATCAGAGAAATTTCGGTAAAACTGTTTTTGAATTTTTTTGATTTCCTGATCCGATTTTTCGGGAAATGAGTTTTTTAAATTATCACGAATTACTTTTCTTCGATAACCAATCAAATAATTCATCAGAAAAAAAAGAATCGACGAAAACCAATAGAGCAGCCTCATTGGAAGAAGCGAAATGCAGTATAGGATTCCATAAAAGAGGCGGTTCATCACTGAATGAATTAGTGGGCAAATTTAAGACATTCTTTCCAAAGCGAATCATCGGGCGGCGATGCGGTGATCGTGATTTCCGTCTTTTTTACCGGATGAATAAAGCGGATCATTCTCGAATGAAGTGAAATTCCTCCGTCCGGATTTGATCTTTTTGCGCCGTATTTCAGGTCTCCTTTGATCGGATAGCCGATAAAGCTCAGCTGTGAACGGATTTGATGTGAACGGCCGGTATGCAGTTCCACCTCAAAAAGCGAATAATTATCTAAATTTCCCAAGACACGGTATTCCAAAACCGCTTTTTTTGAATCGGGAGTCGGTTTAGAATAGACAGTAACTTTATTGTTTTTTGAATTTTTTCTGAGATAATGTTCGAGTTTTTCGATTTTGATTTCGGATTGTCCTTCAACAATTGCCCAATAAATTTTTTTGACTTCTCTTGTTTTGAACAGTTCATTCATCCGGCTGAGTGCTTTGGTCGTTTTTGCAAATACAAGCACGCCGCTGGTTGGCCGGTCGAGCCGGTGAATCAGTCCCAGAAAGACATTTCCCGGCTTTTTGTCTCTGATTCTGATCAATTCTTTGATTGCATCCAACAGTGATTCATCGCCGGTCTGATCTCCCTGCGAGAGTTCGCCGGGAAGTTTGTTGATGATGATCAGATGATTGTCTTCGTACAGGATTCTGTCCTTCAAATTTTTCATTTAAATTGCCGAAAAATCAATACTGTTCATTTTCGTTCGGAAAATTCATTTTTTTGACATCGTCCACGTATTTTTTCACCGCATTTGTGATATCATCGTACAGATTCAGATACTGTCTCAGAAATTTGGGTTTGAATTCGTGTGTCATTCCCAGCATATCGTGAACCACCAGCACCTGACCGTCGCAATGAGACCCGGCACCAATCCCAATGGTGGGGACTGAAATGTTTTCGGTTACTTTTTGAGCCAATGCGGCAGGGATTTTTTCCATCACCAGCGAGAATACGCCGAGACTGTCGAGCAGCTGTGCGTCGTCCATCAGTTTGGCGGCTTCTTCTTCTTCCTTTGCCCTGACTTTATAAGTCCCGAACTGATAAATCGATTGGGGTGTCAGTCCCAGATGTCCCATCACCGGAATGCCGGCATTGAGTATTTTTTTGATTGATTTCTCTACTTCAAGACCGCCTTCGAGTTTGACCGCATGCGCACCCGATTCTTTCATGATTCGGACTGCAGAATCCAATGCTCTTTGCGGATCTGACTGATAGGTTCCGAACGGAAGATCAACGATGACCAAAGCGCGTTTGACCGCTCTGACAACTGATTGGGCATGATAAATCATCTGATCCAGTGTAATCGGCAGTGTAGTCTCATGCCCTGCCATTACATTTGATGCCGAGTCGCCGACCAGGATAGCGTCGATCCCTCCGGCATCAACCATTTGAGCGATTGTAAAATCATAAGAAGTCAACATGCTTATTTTTTCAACACCTTTCATGCTTCTGATGGTTTCTGTGGTAATTCTCTTGATTTCTTTGTTGACAGACATGTTTTTCAATTTTCAGCTAAGGTAGGATTATTTCGGTTTTTAGTCTTATTTTTGCGTCGCCAATTTAAACTGTGACCCTGTTTTTTCGAGAAATCTTTAATTTTTTTCGATTCGAAAACATTCGCAGCAGGCAATAAATTATCATGGTATGAAAATTACGGTAGTAGGAACCGGCTATGTGGGACTGGTGTCGGGAACCTGTTTTTCTGATGTTGGAATCGAGGTGGTTTGTGTGGACATCGATCAAAATAAAATTGAGAAATTAAGAAACGGAATCATTCCGATCTATGAACCCGGCCTTGAAGATTTGGTAATCAGGAATCACAAAGACGGAAGACTGAAATTCAGCACCGATTTGGGTGAAGCCATACAGGGAAGCGAAGTTGTTTTTATTGCGGTGGGTACGCCTCCGGGTGAAGACGGTTCTGCCGATTTGAGCCATGTACTGGCGGTGGCGAGAGAAGTGGGAGAGAAGATGAACAACTACCTGGTCATAGCCACAAAAAGCACGGTTCCGGTCGGAACCGGCGAGAAAGTCAAAAAAGAGATTGCAGAACAGCTCAAGAAGAGAAATTCAAATCTTGAATTTTCGGTTGCATCCAATCCCGAATTTCTGAAAGAAGGCGCAGCAGTTGAAGATTTTCTGAAACCTGACCGTATCATCATCGGAACCGAAGACGAAAGAGCAAACGGGATCATGAACCGATTGTATCAGCCTTTTCAGCTGAGCAGCAACCGTATGATTTATATGGACATACCGTCGGCAGAAATGACAAAATATACAGCCAATGCGATGCTTGCCACCAAAATCAGTTTCATGAACGATATTGCAAATCTCTGTGAAAGAGTGGGGGCAAATGTGAATATGGTGAGAAAGGGGATAGGTGCCGACAGCCGTATCGGAAATAAATTTATCTATCCGGGTACCGGTTATGGAGGAAGCTGTTTTCCAAAAGATGTAAAGGCAATCATCCGAACTGCAAAAGAATATGATTATGAACTCAGAGTGCTGAAGGCGGTAGAAGCTGTGAATGAGGATCAGAAATCGGTTTTGGTCGAAAAAGTAAAATTGAGATTTGGCGAAAATCTTTCGGGGATGACTTTTTGTTTGTGGGGATTGAGTTTCAAACCAAATACAGACGATATGAGAGAAGCGCCTTCAATTGTGATTGCAAATGAACTGCTGAAAATGGGCGCAAAAATCAATGCCTATGATCCGGTAGCGATGGAACAGTCCAAACAATATTATCTCGGAAACAGTATTGTCTATTGCAATAATTCTTATGAAGCCGCCAACGATGCAGATGCATTGCTGATGGTGACCGAATGGCCCGAATTCAGAATGCCCAACTGGCAGATGCTTGCAAAACTTTTGAAAAATAAAGCTATATTTGATGGCCGAAATATCTATGATCCCAGCTATCTGAAAGAGCTTGGATTTGAGTATTACGGCATAGGATTGAAGAATTAAATTAAAAACTATAACTACAACTGAATGAAAATCGGAATTACCTTTAGCACTTTTGACCTGCTTCATGCCGGACATATCAAAATGCTTGAAGAAGCAAAAAGAAACTGCGATTATCTGATCGTCGGACTGCAAATGGATCCGAGTATAGACAGACCCGAAAAAAACAAGCCCACCCAATCAATTGTTGAGCGGTACATACAGCTGAAAGGCTGCAAATTTGTGGACGAAATCGTCCCTTATGTGACTGAACAGGATTTGGAAGATATACTGAGATCGTTCAAAATTGATATTCGAATTCTTGGTGACGAATACAAAGATCGAGACTTCACCGGACGAAAATATTGCGAAGAAAAAGGAATTGAACTCTATTTTAATCGGAGAGACCACAGATTTTCAAGTTCGGGTTTGAGAAAAACAGTTCATGAGCTTGAAAACCTGAAAGTGATTCATAAAAAATAAACTCCGTTTTGGACAAAAAAACGATAATTATCACAGGAGGGGCCGGTTTTATCGGCTCTCATGTTGTCAGAGAATTTGTGAAAAATTATCCTGAGTATCTGATTATCAATCTGGATGCGCTGACCTATGCCGGCAATCTTGAGAATCTGACGGATATTGAAAATTCTCCAAATTATCGGTTTATAAAAGCAGATATCACCGACGAAAATCTGATCGACGAAATATTTGAAACCCACCGTCCTGACGGTGTAATCCATTTGGCCGCCGAATCTCATGTGGATCGTTCGATCAGTTCGCCGCTTGAATTTGTCAAAACAAATGTTTTGGGTACGGTCAATCTGCTGAATTCGGCAAGAAAGATATGGGGAACTGATTTTGAAGGAAAAAGATTTCATCATGTTTCCACCGACGAGGTATATGGTGCACTTGGCGAAACCGGAATTTTTACTGAGGAAACTTCTTATGATCCGCATTCGCCCTATTCGGCTTCAAAAGCGAGTTCTGATCATTTTGTGAGGGCTTACGGCGACACTTACGGATTGCCTTATGTGATTACCAATTGTTCAAACAATTACGGCCCCAATCACTTTCCCGAGAAACTGATTCCGCTTTGTATCAACAACATCATTCACAAAAGACCGCTGCCGATTTACGGTGAAGGTCTGAACACCCGTGACTGGCTATATGTCATCGATCACGCAAAGGCGATTGATTTGGTGTTTCACAAAGGAAAAAACGCCGAGAATTACAACATCGGCGGTTTCAACGAATGGAAGAACATCGATCTGGTCAGGGAACTTTGCAGACAAATGGATCAAAAACTGGGCAGACAAAAGGGAGAGAGCGAAGAACTGATTGTTTTTGTAAAAGACCGGCCGGGACACGATTTGCGTTATGCGATCGATGCAACCAAAATCAACAGCGAACTGGGTTGGAAACCGAGTGTGAGCTTTGAGGAAGGACTTTCAAAAACCATTGATTGGTATCTTGAAAACCAGGATTGGCTGGAGAAAGTAACAAGCGGTGATTATATGAATTACTATAAGAAACACTATTCAGTTTAACACAAATCAGCTCGAATTTCAGATAAATTAGTGAAAATTAAACAAAATGAAAGGAATCATACTTGCAGGCGGTTCAGGAACAAGACTTTATCCGTTGACCATTTCGGTCAGCAAACAACTGATGCCGGTTTATGACAAACCGATGATTTATTATCCGCTGTCCACGCTGATGCTTGCCGGAATCCGTGAAATACTGATTATCACTACACCGCAGGACAGTCATGCGTTTGAACAGCTTTTGGGCGACGGAAGTCAAATCGGCTGTCAGCTCAGCTATGCGGTTCAGCCGCAACCCGAAGGCCTGGCACAGGCTTTTGTCATTGGTCAGGAATTTATTGGCGGAGATGCTGTGGCTTTGATTCTTGGCGACAATGTTTTTTACGGTGCATTTCTTCCGCCGCTGCTTCAGAGCAAAACCAATATCAAAGGAGGCTGCGTGTTTGCTTATCTGGTTTCTGATCCCGAAAGATACGGTGTGGTTGAATTTGACGAAAACGAGAAAGTGATTTCGATCGAAGAAAAACCTCAAAATCCAAAATCTGATTATGCGGTTCCGGGACTTTATTTTTATGACAACCGTGTAGTTGAATTTGCAAAAAATCTGAAACCTTCAGAAAGAGGAGAGCTAGAAATAACGGATATCAACAACAAATATCTTGAAATCGGAGAATTGGAAGTCGGTGTGCTCGGCAGGGGAACCGCCTGGCTCGATACCGGAACTTTTGATTCACTGCATCAGGCAACCGAATTTGTCAGAATCATCGAAAAACGTCAGGGCGTGAAGGTCAGCTGTATAGAGGAAATCGCTTACAATCTCGGATACATCAATCGTGACCAACTGCTGAAATCTGCCGATAAATACGGAAAAAGCCAGTATGGTCAGTATCTTAAAAAGATTGCGAAATAATTCGCTTACATAAAATCATCAATCAGGTCTTCCAATTCGTACCGGTTCATAAATCCCTGATGAAATAACAGTTTTTTTCCGTTTTTATAAAATCCGGTGGATGGAATTGCGCCCTTCCAATTCACATCGATTTCCGGCAGCAGTTCCATTGTAGATTTTTCATCATCAAGCAGATATACATCGGTTGTGATGCCGTGCTTTTGAACAAAATTTTTGACTTTTGTATTCAGTAAATTCTTGTAATCAAGCGAAATCAGTATCATTTTGAATTTCGGCTGATTTTCCATTTTATTGTTGACCTCCATAAAGCCCGAAATCTCTTCAATGCAGGGTCTGCACCAGGTCGCCCAGAAATTCACGACATACAGCACATCATCCTGCTGATTCAGTATTGACTGATATTCATTGAAATTAATTTTTCTAAAATCAGGTTCGGTCTGTTGCTGGCCAAAAAGAATTGAGCCAAAGACTAAAAATACTAAAAGCAAAAAATTTTTCATAACCGTTGTTTTATCAAAAAGTATGCTGAATCCAAAAACCGGTTATTTCCAATATTTGTCAATCATATAAATCATCTGTGCCATCACGATTGCACCCAGATGAAGCTCTCTTTTGTTGACTTTGTCAAAGGTATCAGCTGCGCTGTGGTGAATGTCGAAATACCGCTGAGAATCCGGAACCAGACCGGCAACCGGAACGCCCATGGTGTATTTGAGCGGATCGATATCGACACCGCCGTAACCTTTGATCAGCAGATAAGCACCATAAGGTTCAAACAGCGGAAGCCAGCTCTGAATCTGTTTGATTTTTGAATCATCCATATCGAGCGAAATTCCTCTTGGCGAAAATCCGCCTGCATCACTTTCGAGCGCAAACAGATGGGTTTCATTTTTTGATTTTGCTTCTTCAGCATATTTCTGACCGCCTCTCGAACCGTTTTCCTCATTTGCAAAACATACAAATCTGATGGTGTGATTGGGCTGAATTCCCAATTTTTTATAAGTTCTGAGGATTTCTATCGTCTGTACGATTCCGGCACCGTCATCATGCGCTCCTTCGCCCACATCCCAAGAATCAAGATGACCGCCTACTGTGATGATTTTGTCGTCTTTGCCTTTGATTTCACCAATCACGTTGTGATTGATTTTTTCGGGCTGCATACCGCAATCCGAATTTAATTTCAGATAAAGTTTTTGATTTCTGATCAAATCGGCAAGCATATCAGCGGTCGTATTTCCGATTGCAACTGCAGGAATTTTCGGGAATTTCTCATCATAGGTCATCGTTCCGGTATGCGGTGCATCGTCAGGTCCGGTTGAAACCGAGCGTATGATTGCAAACTTGCCGCCTTTTTCTGCCACTGCCGACGCGGTGTGGGAACGATAAATGTATGCCTCGCCGTATCCTTTGAAAGTTTCTATATGCTGCTGAGGAAAAAGATAGTCAAAAAACACGATTTTTCCTTTTACGGTTTCAGCCGGAAGTTTGTTGAATTCATCAAAATTGGTGACTCTGATCACTTCTCCTTCCACATCTTTTTTGCCGGTTCCTTCCGAATTTCCGAGCGACAGAAAGTTGAGCTCTTTCCATTCACCCTTTTCGGTTTTGTATTTCAGACTTTCTTTTCCTCTGTGCCATACGGGCACCAAAGTTTCCTGCAGCCAGACTTTGTCTGCACCGGCTTCTTTGAGTTTCTGTTCTGCCCAAACGGTGGCTTTTTCATATTCGGGTGAACCGCTCAGCCGATGACCGATATTTTGGGTCAGATCGTACAGTATGTCATAAGCCTGACCGTGGAGCAGGATTTCGTCTGATATTTTTCTGAATTGAATCGAATCTTCTTTTGTCTGGCCAAAGCAAATTCCGCCCAGAACCAAAACTGAAAACAGTAAATTTTTCATTTGTGTGTTATTGAATAAGAATTTAAAACTTTAAAGATAAAAAACTTTCAAAGATGAAATGATGATTCAGATTCAAAATTTTCGACTGAATATTTTTAAGGATTAACTAATCAAAACTGTCTCATTTGGCAGTTCGACGGTCTGAAAGTTCAAAAACCCGAAAAGAGTCTGTTCTTTTTTACGATTTTTACATTTGGAAAAATAAAAAACCCTTCGGAATTTCAAATTTCCCGAAGGGTTAGTTATTTGATTTTTCGCTCTTTCGAACAGGTTTGTTTTCAGTACAATACAGCTTTTTTGTGTACTTTTGATAAAATTTCTTTCATGAAAAAATTCTTAACCTTGTTTTTACTGCTTAGCATATTTTCTTTTGTCAAATCTCAGGTGATTTACTCGACCGGATGGAAATCAGACGCGGATGTAATTGTATATGTAACAGATTGGAAAAGTGATGCAGACCTGGTGGTGTACAAAACCGAATGGAAAAGCGATGCGGACAAAAACGCCGGCATCTGGTTCTTTACCGAATGGAAATCAGACGCAAAAAAAGTGATTTATTTTACCGAATGGAAATCAGATGCAGACGTAATCATTTATTTCTCTGACTGGAAAAGCGATGCAGGTTGGAAAAACACTTCAAAAAGATATTATTTTGACTGAGCTGTCGGCGATTATCTCCTGAAATTGAGCCGGTTCAGATATACCTTTGAGCTTTTTCCCAGTTCGAGCATAATGCTGAGATAATTTCCATTCACATAATGTTCAGGGATTTTTGTGGTTTCGAATGAGAAAAATATGAATTCTCTGATTTTTTCTTTTGGAATTTTCAGATCATCCACAAAATAACTTTCGCCAAAATAATCTTTGATGTTTTGAATCCTTTCTTCCTTGTCTTCAAACTCATACAGATTTCGTTTTCTCCGGTTGTCGCCCGAAATTGCTCCAAACAGACCTTCCACATTCAGTTTGAAAGGTGCATATTCGTTCCAGGGCATCAGCGCAGTCGAATCTCGGGTTTTTCCGGCATCCGGATCAAAACCCAAATCTTTGTACAGTTTTGCAATTTTGTCTTTTGAAGGATCGTATTTTGCGTCAATGTCGAGATAACCGGTCAGTTTTTGGGTGAGGACGGCTTCACCAAGTATAATCGGCTGAAGATTGAGATGAATGGTGACCAGTTTGCTGTTGAAAACATTTTTTCCGAGAATAAATTTTCTGGATTCAAAGATATAGGAACGAATCAGCAGTTCGTCTCCTTCCTGCGCATGAATGTTGAAGCTGCCTGTCAGATCGGATACTGCGGTGATTCCTGTCCTTGAATTGGTGATATAAATTCCGTCGGCAGATTCATCTTCAATATCGATGATGATCCGGCCGTTGATCAGTTTTTCCTGTGCATCTGTAAACGACCACAAACCGACCGAAAAAAGTAAGACAATCAGAAACCGCATTCTGCAAAGATTTGAATGATTCGCCTTCCTGTAGCAGCCAGATATTGTGTATATACGTTGGTTTCGGTCAAAAACGGTCTGTTCAATTCAGATTGGATTAATTGATTTCAATACAAAGAAAACAAATTCTGCATTCAACGGATTCGATTTGATAAAGTTTAACAAGGAATTAATAATTGGAGTGATTTTGGAGTCGGTTGACGCTTCCCGGGTGTTCTTCCTGCCTGCCATTTTCTATGACCTTTGTTGAAATTTTCCTTCCAAAGCAGGAACAACACCCAAAAAGCTTAAATTGTAAGAACAACCCCTTTGCATCATTAACGAAAACGGAATGGTGTTTATTGTACAGATTTGAGAAATTATTTTTTTAGCCCCAGACGACCCAGGATTCCCTGCAGGCGCAGCTTTCGGATAAATTGTCCTTCTTCTTTCGTAACTGCTTTTGAATCAGAATTCAATGCCGATTTGAAGTAGCCTTTCATGATTGAAAAGAAGACCGAAACATTTCTTTTTTTCCAGCTGTCTTTTGTGGCAGCAATCAGACTGATGAACAAACCGTAATCCATTTTATAAAAACCCTGACCTGTTTTTTGGGCATGAATTTTTTTGTAATCGGTTCCGGTTGGTTTTTGAAGTTTTACAATCAGATCGGGCAGAACTTTGATTTTAAAACCGTGATATTGTGCAATCATTTCATCCAAAGTATCCCAACCGATGGTTCTTCTGATTCCGCCGATTTTTTCAAAACATTCTTTGGAGTAGGATTTGAAGGGACCCCGAACCTGTTTTTTATTTCCTATATTTTCGGCTGTCCATTTGCCGTATTTCTCAATAAAAGCAATGCCGCCCGCAATTCCGACTTTTGAATCTGATTCAAAAGAATCAGAAATTATTTTGAAATAATTTTGAGGAAGAATCACATCAGCATCCAGTTTCACGACAAAATCCCAATCCTTTGAAATCAGGTTAAATCCTTTGTAAAAAGCATTTACGATTTTACTGCCCGGTTCGTGCGATTGGGATGAAGCGCCCGAAGAAACCAATTTTATTTTGGCTGATTTCTTTTCAAATTCTTTTGCAATCCGGGCAGTCCGATCATCAGAATTATCATCAACCACAATGACTTCTTCCGGCTGATGCATTTGTGCAATAACCGATTCCAGACAGTTCGCCAGAAATCGCTCTTCGTTGTGTGCCGGAATGATGATGCTGTATTTCAAATTCAAAATTATAGACCGCTAATTTAATGTTAAATCAGTTTTGAAAAAAAAGTAAGTTGATGGGAACAGCCGAATTCAAAATTCAATTTTACCAAAATCTTCAAATCTTTTGTCTGAAAAGTTTGGTTGCTATATATTTACCCAAAATCATGGGGTGAAGACGATTGTTATAATTTCTGTTGTTTTGCTGTCATTTTTCGCTTACGGACAAAATAATCCGATTGAAGAAAAGATGTACAGAGACCTCTGCAATGAATTCAAACAAAAAACAGAAAAAGCAGATACGCTTGTGTTTCAGGAAGCCTATGAAAAGGTGGTTTTTCCTTATTTGGACAAATGGAGCGAAGAAAAACGGGATTCTGTCGGTTATTCGATTTCAATCAGACTGCAGAAAGAATGTCCCGAATTCAGACAATTACTCGACCGCATCAACCCTATTGAAACAGAAGAAATCAAATTTTTTGACACGCCTCAAAAAAGCGTGATTTCTGACAAAGAACTGAAGGAATTCAAAGATGAAAAATATTTTTATTATCTGATCAGTTACGAGCCTACTTATCTGATCGTTGACAATGGTTTGTGGTTTGAATTTTTTGAAGACAAAACATATTCAAAAAATCTGATGCAGTGGGAAGATCGCAACAAATTCACTTTAACATTTGTTGAAAGCAATAATTTGGAGAAAAAAGCGTACAGTAGAGAAGGAGATCAGTATCATTACGAAATCATTTCAAAAGAAAATGATTGGTATTGGATACAGATGCCCGAAACCGGCGGAAGCCGTTTTGTACATTTTAGAATATATATACTTGGTGAAAGATGGTGCAGATGAATAAATACAGATTGAGACTGAACCGAAGGATCATCGGTTATGCAGAGGAAACCAAAGACGGACTGTTGTTCAGAGGAAGGGAAGGTCTGTGGTGGATGAGAGGAAAACCAAATTATGACAAAGTTGATCTTTATGTCGGTTTTCAGGACAAATTTCATCGTGATGTATATGAAAATGATTTGGTCAATTACAGACTGAATGCCGAAGCACAGATGCGAAAAGGAGTGATTTCAAAAAATCCGGAGAATGGTGTTTTTGGCGTTTTGGATTTGGAGAGCAAACATTTCACCCGGCTTTTTGTCAACGGACTTTGTCTTTTTCAATCCGAAAAAATGGAAATTTATTCGCATCTGTTCAATCATCCTGAATTGGAAGATATCATTCATAAATATTAAAAAAATGAACCCCATTCTGATCAGATTTAGAAAAAGAAAATTCATACGGCTTGCAGCCATCAGCCTGGTTTTTTTTATACTGAGTATTTTATTTGTGACTCTGCCCAATCTGTTTTTGTCAAAAATCATCAGCAGTAAAATTGTGATTTTGGCTTTTGGAATTTTGGGGCTGCTTTTCTTCGGGCTGGCACTGACTTATTCCTTTAGAAAACTGACCAATAAAAATTTGGGTTTATTAATTTCAGATGACGGACTGACCGACAGTTCAAATGCATATCGTTTTGGTCTGATCGAATGGCAGGACATCAAAGGTTTCAAACGGATTCTGGCTGCACAGTCAAATCTGATTTTGATTGAAACCAATCAGTCTCAAAAATATCTTCAAAGGATTCAAAGCCCGGTCTTTCTCAAAGCCGCCGAACAAAACATGAACCTGTACGGCACCCCGCTGATTATCTGGTGTTCGCTGCTTGATTCAGATCCTTTGGAATTGGAAAATCTGCTGAATTCAAAATTAAAAACCGGAAAATAATCCGCTTTCTTTCAGATATTTGTCAAAAACTTGAGATTTTCAATTGGCAACATCCGCCAAATAGTTTAATTTTGATAATTAATTAAAATCGAAATACTATGTCATACGGATTATTGAAAGGAAAGAAAGGTATTATATTTGGGGCACTTGACGAACATTCTATCGCTTGGAAAACCGCAAAGAAATGTCATGAAGAAGGAGGTGAATTCATTTTGTCAAATGCGCCTGTTGCTCTCAGAATGGGAACTCTAAACCAATTGGCAGAAGAAACCGGTTCTGAAATTGTCGGCGCCGATGCGACTTCAATGGAAGATCTTTCAAATCTGTTTGACCGCGCGTTGGAAAAATTCGGAAAACTCGATTTTGTACTGCATTCAATCGGAATGAGCATCAATGTGAGAAAAGGCAGACATTATACAGATTTGGATTACGGTTATTTGGAAAAAGGCTGGGATATTTCGTCGGTTTCATTTCACAAAGTGATGAAAACCGCCTGGGACAAAGATGCGATGAACGAATGGGGCAGCATCGTTGCGCTGACCTATATTGCAGCGCAAAGAGTGTTTCCCGATTATTCCGATATGGCAGACAACAAAGCCTATCTGGAATCGATCACCCGAAATTTCGGTTATTTCTGGGGCAAAGAAAAAAATGTAAGAGTCAACACGATTTCACAATCCCCGACACCAACCACAGCCGGTCAGGGCGTCAAAGGTTTTTCCGGCTTTTTGAAATTTGCAGACGAAATGTCGCCGCTCGGCAATGCAACTGCAGATGAATGTGCGAGCTATGTCGTGACCATGTTTTCTGATTTGACCAGAAAGGTGACCATGCAGAATCTGTTTCACGACGGCGGCTATTCAACCACCGGAATTTCACAGGAAGTTGCAGATAAATTTTTGTAAAAAATTAAATGAAATAATCAAAGGCCGGAGTTCAATCTTCGGCTTTTTTGTTTGAATCTTTCTGAGCCGGAATTTCCGAAAGATTGATTTTGACCGCATAACTCGTCGGTACGATTCCGCCGCCAAAAACTTTTGAATGTTCCTTTGTGAATTCTGCACCGTAATAAAGAATTGCAGCCGAATAATAAATCCAAAGCAGAAGCAGTATAATCGCGCCTGCGGCTCCGTATGCACTTGCAATTGCATTTTGCTGAAGATAAATCGAAATTCCGTAACGGCCAATCATAAAAAGTACAGCAGTAAACAACGCACCGCCAATGATGTCTCTTTTCCTGACTTTTGCATCGGGCAGAAATTTGAAAATAAAACCAAATATCAGTGTAATAATCACAAAGGTGAGCCCGGTATTGATGTTGTCAAGCATTTGGTTTGAAATGCCGGGAATGATCTGGTTGAAATAATTCATCAGCACCAAAATGACGGAATTGATCAGCAGCGAAGCGATCAGCAGAAAACCCAGACCGAGTATCATTGACAGTGAAGTCAGCCGGTTGAGTATAAATTTCATCCAATTCTTTTTTGGTTTTGGTTTGATGCCCCAAATGATATTGATTGAATCCTGAATTTCAACAAAAACAGTGGTTGATGTAAAAATCAATGTACCCAAACCAACGATGATTCCGACTTTTGAATCCGAGGCAAGACTCAGATTTTCAAGTGCATTCTGAACCAGACCGCTGATTTGGCTGCCAAACATTTCACTCATTTCCTGCATCACTTCTGCTTTGGCCGAGCTGCCTTCTAAATGTTTGCCGTAAAAGAACCCGAGTGTCCAAATCACAATCAACAGCAGCGGACCGATCGAAAAAATGGTGTAATAAGCGAGCGCAGCGCTCATTTTGAAACAATGATCGTCTATAAAATTCATTGCTGCCCGCCACGAAATACCCGGAACTTTTTTCCAGTTCGAAAGTTTGAAATATTTCTTTATTAAACTCATCGGAAATCAAACTTACCAATTATAAAAATAAGATTTATTTTGGAATTTTACTCCTGACTTTTTTGATTGTCTTTTGATTTGAACACTGAGCGTACTGAATTTTCATTAATTTTACAGAAATTACAAATCAATGAAAACTTCCTTTTTTCTAATTCTTGTTTTAATTTTTAACGGACTGTCAGCTCAATTTGATGATGATTTTGCGGATGCCTATTTTGATGTGCTTGAACAAAATGACAAATTCAACGGAAGCGTTGCGATTGCAAAGGACGGAAAAATCATTTACAAACGTTCAATCGGCTATTCTGATTTTGAAAATCAAAAAAAGAATGATTCCGAAACGATTTTCAGAATCGGTTCGATTTCAAAAGTTTTTACTGCAGCGATGATCATGAAAGCGGTTGAAGAAGGAAAAATCAATCTGAATCAGGCCATTGACAAATATTTTCCGACCGTAAAAAATGCAGATAAAATCACAGTCGAAATGTTGCTCAGTCACAGAAGCGGAATTTTTAACATTACTGCTGATCCGACCTATCTGAGTTGGAACACCGAAGCAAAAACCGAAAAAGAACTGATCAAAATGATTTCTGATTATGACAGCGATTTTGAACCCGACAGCCGTTTTGAATACAGCAATTCAAACTATATACTTCTATCATTTATACTTGAAAAAATTTATAAGAAATCATATTCAAAAATTCTGGACGAACTGATCATCAAGCCATTGGATTTGAAACATACCGTTTTTGAAAACAAAATCAATCCGTCAAAAAATGAAGCTTTTTCGTATAAATACAACGGCAACTGGATCAAATCACCAATCACAGATATGTCGATTCCATTGGGTGCGGGCGGAATTTCTTCAACTCCGACCGATCTGATTTTGTTTGCAGAAGCGCTGTTTGACGGAAAAATTGTATCAAAAGAAAGTCTTGAAAAAATGGAAACCATGAAAGACGGCTACGGTTTCGGATTGTTTAAAATCCCGTTTTATGACAAAACAGCTTTTGGCCACAATGGAGGAATTGACAATTTCAGTTCGAGCCTGGCTTTTTTTCCAAACGAAAAAATTGTATTTTCAATGGTTTCAAACGGGAGTAATTTCAACGAAAACGATATTTCGATTGCAATGCTGAATCTTGCATTCGGGAATGAAATCAAACTGCCGGTGATCAAAAAATCTGAAGGCGAAGTCGTTCCCGGTTATACCGGAAGTTTTTCAAACGGACAGATCGGAATGACGATTGAAATCACTGAAAACGAAGGGAAATATTTTGCTCAGGCAAGCGGACAGTCTGCTTTTCCGCTCGAAAAAATCAGCGAAACAGAATTCAGATTTGATCTGGCAGGAATCGTCATCCTGTTCAATACCGATTTGAAATCATTCACACTCCAGCAGGGCGGAGGTGAATTTATATTTGTAAAAGAATGATACAGCAGATTTATTGTAACAGAATAATGAAAACCCGGCGAGATAACCGGGTTTTATTTTTTGTATCTGGTTTGATTTTAATTTTCAAAAACCTTCAAAAAGTCAAATTTCAGCTTTTTAATTTCATCGATCAGATCATCAAAAACCTGCTGTACCGTTTTGATTTCATCGATCAGCGCAGATGACTGCCCCGATTGCAGTTCGCCGACAGCCAGATCGCCTTCAAACATTCCTTTTTTTGGTCTCGCTCTTCCGAGCAGTTCTGCAAGTTCTTCTTTGGTCGCACAGTTTTCATAAGCTTCAACCACCTGATTGTAAAATTCGGTTTTCATCATTCTGACCGGTCCGAGTTCTTTCAGCGTCAGTATGGTATCGCCTTCACCCGCTTGTACGATTTGATTTTTGTAATTTGGGTGGGAAGACGATTCGTGTGTGGCAGCAAATCTTGAGCCCAGCTGTACACCATCTGCACCGAGAACCATTGCTGCCGCAATCTGACTGCCGGTTGCAATTCCGCCGGCTGCAATCAGCGGAATATCAATATGCCGTTTCACATTCGGAATCAGGCAGAAGGTGGTGGTTTCCTCTCTGCCATTATGACCGCCTGCCTCAAAACCTTCGGCCACCACAGCATCAACACCCGCTTCCTGTGCTTTGAGCGCAAATTTCACACTGCTCACCACATGCACCACCGTGATTCCTTCTTTTTTCAGAATTCCGGTCCAGGTCTTTGGATTTCCGGCAGAAGTGAATACGATCGGAACTTTGTATTTGATGATGGTTTCTATGTGTTTGTCAATGTCGGGATAGAGCATCGGCAGATTGACACCAAAGGGTTTGTCAGTTGCCTGCTGACATTTTTTCACGTTTTCTTCAAGTACATCCGGGTACATACTTCCCGAGCCGATCAGACCCAGTCCGCCCGACCTGCTCACCGCCGATGCAAGTCTCCAGCCACTGTTCCAAATCATACCTCCCTGAATTACAGGGTATTGTACTTTCAATAATTTGGTTATTTTATTTGTCATTTTTTCGATACATTTGCCCAAAATTATAAAAATTAAAATCAAAGACTGACATAAATTTTTTGGCAGATTTTTTGATTTGACCGAAGTGGCTGATTCAGTAGGCAGTCGTAGTATAATAAATGAATAACCTGTAAATTAATAAAGTTTTTTAGTATGTATTGGACTTTAGAATTGGCATCTTACCTGAGTGATGCACCTTGGCCCGCAACAAAAGACGAATTGATAGATTATGCAATCCGTACCGGAGCGCCGCTTGAGGTGGTTGAGAATCTTCAATCGATCGAAGATGAGGGAGATTCCTATGAAAGCATTGAAGAAATCTGGTCAGATTATCCGACAAACGAGGATTTTCTGTGGAATGAAGACGAGTATTAACGAGTATTGAACCAAAGCCCTGAGCGGGCTTTTTTATTTCTAATAATTTCACAAATGCCTGACGACGGCGTATATTTGTGACCAAACACCGGACGGCAAAGGGATGCCGAAAAAATAAGATTTATGAGCATTGTAGAAAAAGTATTAAAAGGTTTTTTGGGCGATAAGAACAAGAAGGACGTCAAAGAGCTGCAAAAGTATGTGGAGAAAGTCCATGAAGCTGAGAAAACAGTATCAGGATTGTCAAATGATGAACTGAGAGCCAAAACCGAAGAATTTAAAATCAAATTAAAAGAAGCTGTTCAGCCTCAAAAAGACGAAATAGAAAAACTGAAACAGGAGGCGGAAGAAATGGATGATTTTGATCAGAAAGAAATCATTTATGAACGGATTGACAAAATCAACCGTGAGGCATACGAAATCGAAGAGGGTATATTGGAAGAAATCCTGCCCGAAGGCTTTGCTGTGGTGAGAGAAACCGCAAGAAGATTTGCTGGCAATCCCGAAATAGAAGTTACCGCAACTGCATACGATCGTGAACTGTCCGGCTCAAGAAGTTATGTGGAACTGGTTGGCGAGGATAAAGCGATTTGGAAAAACCATTGGGATGCTGCCGGAAAAGAAGTAGTATGGGACATGGTTCACTACGACGTACAGCTGATCGGAGGTTCTGCACTTCATCAGGGTAAAATTGCCGAGATGCAGACCGGTGAAGGTAAGACGCTGGTTGCAACACTTCCGGTTTATCTGAATGCGCTGACCGGACGCGGTGTACACCTTGTAACGGTGAACGACTATCTGGCAAAACGTGACTCTGCATGGATGGGGCCGATTTTTGAATTTCACGGAATGAGGATTGACTGTATCGACAATCACCAACCCAATTCTGAAGGAAGAAAGAAAGCCTATATGGCAGATATCGTGTACGGAACAAACAACGAGTTTGGTTTTGATTATCTGAGAGACAATATGGCGACTTCTCCCGACGGGTTGGTTCAGAGAGAATTGAACTATGCCATCGTGGATGAGGTGGACTCTGTATTGATCGATGATGCAAGAACACCTTTGATTATTTCCGGTCCGGTACCTCAGGGAGACCGTCAGGAATATGATGCACTCAAACCAAAAGTTGAAAAACTTTACAATATTCAGCGTGAAGAACTCGGAAAAACACTGAACAAAGCCAAAAAACTTTTTGAAGAAGGAGACAGAAAAGAAGGAGGATTTAATCTCTATCAGGTTTTCAGAGGTTTGCCGAAATACAAGCCGCTGATCAAATTTCTGAGTCAGGAAGGAATAAGAGCACAGTTGCAAAAAACCGAAGGACATTATATAGCGGATAATAACCGTGAAATGCCCGAAGTTGATCAGCATCTTTATTTTGTAATCGATGAGAAAAACAATCAGGTAGAGCTTACCGACAGAGGAATCGAATATCTTTCTCAGGGTATGGATGACCCGAATTTCTTCGTGCTTCCCGAGGTTGGAAACGTACTTGCCGAAATTGAAGCAAAAAAACTTTCAAAAGAGGATGAATTAAAAGAAAAAGAAGAATTCTTCAGAGAGTTCTCTATCAAATCAGAAAGAATCCATACACTGACCCAATTGCTGAAAGCATACACACTTTTTGAAAAAGATGTTGAATATGTTGTGATGGAAGGTCAGGTGAAAATTGTTGACGAGCAGACCGGACGTATCATGGACGGTCGCCGGTATTCAGACGGACTTCATCAGGCGATCGAAGCAAAAGAAAGTGTAAAAGTGGAAGCTGCTACCCAGACTTTTGCAACCATCACGCTTCAGAATTATTTCAGAATGTACAACAAACTTGCAGGTATGACCGGTACAGCCGAAACCGAAGCAGGTGAATTCTGGGAAATCTACAAACTGGATGTGGTGGTGATTCCGACCAATCGTCCGGTGATTAGAAAAGATTTGAACGACAAAATTTATAAGACCAATCGTGAGAAATTCAATGCAGTCATTGAAGAAATTGTTGATTTGTCTCAAAATCAAAAAAGACCGGTACTGGTGGGTACGACCAATGTTGAGAACTCCGAGCTGTTGAGCCGTGCGCTTCAGCTGAGAAAGGTCGAACACAATGTACTGAATGCGAAATTGCACAAAAAAGAGGCGGATATCGTAACCGAAGCCGGCCGTCCGGGTGTTGTGACCATCGCAACCAATATGGCGGGGCGTGGTACCGACATCAAAATTACACCCGAGGTCAAGGAAGCAGGAGGTCTTGCGATTATAGGTACTGAAAGACACGATTCACGTCGTGTGGACAGACAGTTGAGAGGTCGTTCGGGACGTCAGGGTGACCCGGGAAGTTCACAGTTTTATGTTTCGCTCGAAGACAATCTGATGCGTATTTTCGGTTCGGAGAAAATGGCGAAATGGATGGACAAAATGGGACATCAGGAAGGTGAGATGATTCAGCACTCTATGCTTTCAAAATCAATCGAAAGAGCACAGCGAAAAGTTGAGGAAAACAACTTCGGAATCAGAAAAAGACTGCTTGAGTATGACGATGTGATGAACAAACAGAGAGAAGGCATATACAAAAGGAGAAAAAATGCATTGTTTGGCGAACGTCTGGATCTGGACATAGCCAACATGATTTACGATACTTCGCTTTCAATCACTTCTGAAGCAAAAAACAACGAAAATTTCAAACAGTTCGAACTCGATCTGATCAAATATTTCACAATGGATTCGCCGGTTGACGAAAGCGGTTTCAAATCCACTTCGGTTGCCGATCTGACCGTGAAAGTCTATAAAGCTGCAATGGAAGATTACCACAATCATTTGCAGATGCAGGCTGACAAGGCTTTTCCAATCATAGCGAATGTGTATGAAAATCCGGCCAATCATTTTACCAGAATTCAAGTGCCGTTTACCGACGGGAAACGTACGCTGATGGTGATTACTGATTTGGAAAAATCTTATGAGACACAGGGCAAAAAGCTGCTCAAGGATTTTGAAAAAGGAATCGTGTTGAGTCTGATCGACGAATACTGGAAAGAACACCTGAGAGATGTGGACGATTTGAGAAGATCGGTTCAGACCGCTTCTTATGAGCAGAAAGATCCGCTTGTGATTTACAAACAGGAATCATTCTTTATCTTTCAGCGAATGATTGACCGTGTGAACAAAGAAATCGTTTCATTCCTATTCAAAGGAGAACTTCCGACACCTGATCCGGATCAGATTCAGCAGGCGAGACAGCAGAAACAGGAGAAAGTTCAGACCAATCAGAACCAAAGAGAATCAGACAGTCAGGGCGGAGGACACAATTATTTTAACAACTCTTCCTCATCCACAGGCGGCGGCGCACCTCAGAGCAGACCCGAAATTACTGCGCCGAGAACAGTAGTGAAAATCGGAAGAAACGAAAAAGTGGCCATTCGAAATGTCAATACGGGTGAAAAACAGGAGATGAAATTCAAACAGGCACAACCGCTGATTGAAAATGGCGAATGGGTGCTGGTCGAAGAATAAAACCTATAAAAAACCCGAATCAGAACAAAAGACCTGTCGATGATGAAATCCGACAGGTCTTTTTTGATGAATAAGTTCTATGTTTGTAAACAGAAATTAATCCGATCAAAAATGAAAAAAATAGTTTTGCTGACAGCTTCGGTCTATGGGATGACTGCCGTGATTTTAGGTGCATTTGGTGCACATTTGTTCAAACAATTCCTTGCGCCCGAAAAACTGACCGGATTTGAAACCGGCGTCAGATATCAGATGTACAATGCAATCGTACTCCTGATTCTCGGACTTTTTCTGAAATTTGAAACGGCTTATGAAAAGAATGCGGCAGGCTGTCTGATTATTGGCGGATTTTTGTTTTCGGTCAGTATTTATTTTTTGTCTTTCGCTGATTTTTGGGGTGTGAACCTCAAATTCCTCGGCCCTGTCACTCCGCTTGGCGGATTGCTGATGATCATCGGATGGTTTCTGCTCTTTTTGTTTTTTCTGAAGAATAGACCAAATGTACTGAAGATATAATTTCAGTCTGAATCTTCGGCCTCGTCGCCGCCAACTTCTGCCGGAACGGGATTTTCGTTTTTTGAATCATTTTTTGACATCGGATTGGAATTCTGAACTTCATCATCGGGCTGTGCCAGTTTGGGTGAATCTTCTTTTGATTTGGGTATCGGAGCCGAAAACGAATATTGATGAAACAGACTGACCAGTCCCATGCTTTCGTAAATCGATTTGTTTATCCGGTTGCCAAGTGCAATCACACAGACTTCATCTCTGAAATCTCTGACATAGGTTGAGCGGTTGCCGTGCCACAATCCTTTGTGATAAAGCAGCTTGTCACCGTTGTTCCATTCGAACATACGGATTCCGAAACCGTAATTTTTGATTCCTTTTTTCTCGTAACTGTATCCTTTCCACGCAATTTCCTTTAATTCTTTAGGCAGAAATTTGGGAGAATACATTGCGATATCCATTTTTAATAAATCTCTCGGAGTGGAATAGATATTTTTGTCGCCGTAAGTTTTGTCCAAATGATCATAACCCCATTCTCTTCCGTTTCTGTAATAAGATTTTGAAACCCGGTTGGCGTCTTTGTCAAATTCCATCACAAACGTATTGGTCATTCCGAGTGGATCAAAAACCATTTGTTTCATCGCTTTCGGATAACTCAGACCGGTCACCTTTTCAATGATCATTGCCAACAGCAGATAATTTGTATTGTTATAGGAGAACTTTGTACCGGGCAGAAAACTGATCGGCGGTTTTTTGGTGATCAGCAGATTGAGCACATCCTGATTTGACATCATCTTTGAATTGTCCCAATACTGCTTGTCATCAGAAAGGCTCAGATAATTGGGCAGACCGCTGCGATGGGTGAGCAGATCAGTTATTTTGACATTTTCGTACGGAAATCCTTTCAGATAATTGCTGATTTCTGCTTCCGGGTCTAATTTGTGAAACTGAATCAGTTTGAGCACTGCCAGCGCAGTCAATACTTTGGAAACAGACGCGATATGGAGCGGGGTGTTGGCATCGATCGGCGTTTTCTTTTCCCAATCAGAATAACCGGTATAGCCTTCAAAAATGATCTGACCTTTCCAGGCAACAATCAGTCCGCCGCTTGCATTGGTCGGCGCCCATTCCTGATCAAAAAAACGGCTGATCAGTTCAAATTTTTCTCTTTTTTCGGCCGGTGATAATTTTTCAAAATGAAATTCTTTTGACCAGTCAGTCGAATCATAAGCCGGAACCGAACTTTCAGTCAGCCGGGTCTGTCTTACGATTTCATTTTTAGAACTTTTGCAGGCCGGAATGATTAAAATTAAAAAATAAATCCAAACACTCAATTTCATTTTTACCGATAATGATTTTGCGGTCTAAATTAGAAAGAATCCGTTTGGCTGACCAAATATTGGAAGGTTAAAGTTTTAATAAAATCCCGACGCTCTTTCGCCGAGTATGATGCTCAGTGCCATGGCAACGTTCAGACTTTCAGCCTGCTGAATGTTGCCCTGTCTTGGAATAGTGATTTTTTTGCTAATGTATTGAAACAGCTTTTCAGAAATTCCGTTTGACTCATTTCCCATGATCATCAGCCCGTTTTTTGGAAATTCGGTTTTGTAGATATTTTCGCCTTCCATAAAAGTTCCCAGCACAGGATGCGGATAGTTTGAAAGAAACTGATTCAAATCAGTGTAATTTACATTTACTCTCAGAAATGAAGCCATACTCGATTGGAGAACTTTGGGATTGTACAAATCAACAGTTTCGACTGAACAAATAATCTGATCAATTCCAAACCAGTCAGCCATACGAATGATGGTACCCAGATTGCCCGGATCCCGGACATCGTCTAGGGCAATAATAAATCCGTCGATTTTAATTTCTTTTGGTTCGGGCATCTCACACAGTGCCAAAGCAGTATTTGGATGAACCGTCTGACTGATTTTTTTTAACTCTGATTCTGTAATCAGTTCAGTCACAGATTCAAATCCTTCAAAAATCAATTCTGTCGCAAAAACTTTGTGGACTTTAATTTTGCTTTTCAGCACTTCATCCGTAATTTTAATTCCTTCAACAATAAACTTGTTGTACTTTTGCCTAAATTTTTTTCTGACAAGTGAATTGATTAACTTGACTTCGTTATTGGTTAACATTTGTAATGAGATTTCGTACCGCAAAGATAATATTATCCCTTTTAATCCTGATGTTTATCCTCGGTTGCAGCGCAGTGAAGAAAGTACCCGATGGCGAATATCTGCTGACCAGCAACAAATTTGAATACCAGGGAAAGGAAAAACCGTTTGACTCAAATCTTCCGGCTTATGTGAAACAAAAACCAAATGCAAGTTTTCTTGGATTCCTGCCAATGAAACTGATGCTCTATAATTCGGTCAATCCGAAATTTGACACCACCTTTATAGAGTACAACGATTTGAGTAAAGCCAGAAAGAATCAGAGAGCGCTCGACAGTCTTTTGGTCAAAAACGGTTTGGAAGAATACAAGGGGAGAAGCCTCTGGCTGAAAAGGTTTGTTTTCAATCAGGGTGAACCGCCCGTACTGCTCGATTCTTCAATGTCTGATTTTTCTGCCGAAAATCTTGAAAATTATTTCTTTGACCGGGGTTATTTTGATGCCAAAGTCAAATCTTCTTCAAAAACCGACAGTCTGTCCAAAAAGGCAAAAGTAATGTACACCATTGAACCGGGTGAAATGTCAATTATTAATTCATACGATTATCAGATCAAAGATTCGGCGCTGCAAAAAGATTATGAGGTCATGCTGAATTGGGCGCCAAGAATCAAAGTGGGGCAGCGGTATGATATGGATAATTTTGTGGCCGAGAGAGACCGCATTGTCAATTATCTCAAAAACAGAGGTTACTGGAAGTTTAATGATGACGGTCAGGCAATTGAGTTTACTGCAGACACTACACAGACTGACAAATCCCTCGATGTCACACTGTTGATTCCGGTGGAGAAAGACAGCGTTTTTGTCAAACAGAAATTTGCAAAATACAGATACGGTGAAATTCATATTTATCCGGATTCTGATCCGGTAAAAGCGGGTCAGCCCGTACCTGAATATTTTGATACCATTTATGAAGGTTACCATCTGCATTATGTCAATCCGAAAATGAAATACCGTCCGAAATTCTTTACCGACGGAATTGCTTTCAAAGAAGGAGATCTGTATCAGCTCAATCGAAATACCCAAACCCGAAGAAATATTTCAAAACGCGAAGGCATTACCATGACCGTGTTTGATGAATTCAGAGATTCTACACGGTTGATTCAGGGCGACAGTGCATTGTATCATCGAATGTATTTCAGAGCCAAAAAGAAATATGATTTCTTCTACGGAGCCGAACTTTCCTGGTCTGAATTTATGAATTTTGGTGTATCGCCCAGGGTATCGCTGATGGCCAGAAATCTTTTCAAAGGCGGAGAAAATCTGGAAACCACGCTGAGAGGGACTTTGGGGAATGTAAGCAGTCAATTTTCGGATGAAAGCGGTTTTTTCAATGCATTTGAAATGTCTTTTCAATCCAAACTGACTTTTCCGTATCTGATGTTTCCGCTCAAAACCGACCGGGTATTTCCCAAACGCTTCTACAAACAAACCGATGTCAGGATTGGATCTACACTTCAGCGAAATATAGGTCTCGGTCGTGTAACCTATTCCACCGGTCTGGATTACAATCTGTCGCTGAGAGACACACATTCGCACATGTTCAGTGTTTTCAATACCGAATTTGTGAGCAATCTGCAAAGAGACAATTATTTTACAGTATTTGACGGTGACAACAGCATCAAAAATAATTTCTTTGACAATTATTATTTTATATACAATCCAACGGCAGCCATTGAGCATTTCAACGGTACGCTGACCGATGATGATGTGATAGAGATGGCGCTCAATGATTCGCAATTTCTGCAATCATTGGACGGCCAGGGACTGGAATCTCTGTCGGTATTTGAAAATATGAACTTCAGAAGACAGACAATTTCGCAAAACGTACTGATTTCTTCATTGATTTATCAGTACACACTGAATCAGAGCGAAAGAGGCTGGCTGAGAAATCCCTGGTTTTTCAGAGGAAGGATAGAATTTGCCGGAAATCTGCTCAGCATACTCGATCATGCTTTCGGATTCGAAAAGATGAAAAGTTCGACCGGTGAAGATATGGGCACCGTATTCAGTATTCCTTATTCTCAGTTTGTGAAATTCGATGTGGATTTGAGAAAGTATGTGGATATTGGTGCAAAATCCACACTTGCCGGAAGGGCATTTGTGGGTGCGGTTCTGCCGTACGGCAATACGGATTTCACGCCGTTTGTAAGAAGTTATACAGCGGGTGGAGCAAACGATATCAGAGCATGGGCACCCGCAACTTTGGGGCCTGCCGGAATTCCGAGATATGAAGGTGGTGATGATGTGTTTGCAATCGATCAGCTCAAAATATTGCTCAGTGCGGAATACAGATTCAATATGTCCGGACGAATCAACGGAGCACTGTTTGTTGATGCCGGAAATATTTGGGGGCTCGATAAAAAGGATGAGTTGTCACTTTTCAAATTCAGAAACTTTTTTAAAGAATTGGGAATAGGTGCAGGTTACGGATTCAGATTCGATTTTACTTATTTTCTGCTGAGACTTGATCTCGCCTATAAAATCCATGATCCCAGTTATCAGCAGGGAGACAGATGGCGTTTTCGGGATTTTAACCTGTTCAGACCAAGACTTGCATTTGGTATAAATTATCCGTTTTAAACATAAGTTCTCTATATTTGTATATTCAACAGGCATTAAAAAAAATTAACTATGGGTAGAAAATTTCCGGCCGGCGTCGCTTCCGGTTCTTTGATTCAGGAGATTATCAGAGATGCAAAAGAAAATCAATACGCGCTTCCTGCCTGCAATGTGACCGGATCGGATACAGTCAATGCGGCGATGGAAGCAGCAGTCGAAGTCAATTCGCCGCTGATCATTCAATTTTCAAACGGCGGTGCAGCCTTTAATGCCGGCAAGGGGCTGAAAGGTGAAAATCAGTTTTCTGCCATCAAAGGTGCGGTAGCGGGTGCGCTCCATATCCACGAACTGGCAGAGGCTTACGGCGCGACCATTATACTCCATACCGATCATTGTGCAAAAAAACTCCTGCCCTGGATGGACGGGATGATGGATGCAAACGAGGCTTATTTCAAAAAGAACGGCAAAGCGCTTTACAGTTCTCACATGCTTGATTTGTCCGAAGAACCGCTGGAAGAAAATATGGAGATTTCAAAAAGATATCTCGAAAGAATGTCAAAAATCGGGATTACACTTGAGATTGAGCTCGGTATTACAGGCGGTGAAGAAGACGGAGTTGACAATTCCAATGTGGACAACAAACTGCTCTATACCCAGCCTGAGGAAGTTGCTTATGTATATGAACAGCTGAAAAGCGTGAGCGATAATTTTTGGGTGGCAGCAGCATTTGGAAATGTCCACGGCGTGTACAAACCCGGAAATGTAGTGCTGACACCGAAGATACTCGATAATTCGCAAAAATACATTGAGCAGAAATTCAATACCGGCAAGAATCCGGTCGATTTTGTGTTTCACGGCGGTTCGGGTTCTTCACATGAAGAAATCAGAGAGGCAATCAGCTATGGAGTCATCAAAATGAATATTGATACAGATTTGCAGTTTGCATTTATGGAAGGTGTCAGAAAATACTTTGATGCCAACAAAGACTATCTGCAGACTCAGATTGGGAATCCTGAGGGTGATCATTCGCCCAACAAGAAAAAATACGATCCGCGTGTTTGGCTTAGAGAAGGTGAAATATCCTTTAAGAAAAGGTTGATTGAGGCATTTGAAAACCTGAACAATGTCGGACGATTGGGGTAATCCGGAGTAAATAACAAACGAAGATTTAGAAAAAATGGCTTGGTTTAGAAGAACGAAGAAAAATATTACGACAGAACACAAAAAGGATGTTCCAAAAGGACTTTGGTACAAATCACCAAGCGGAAAAATTGTTGAAACAGACGAACTCAAAGCAAATCTGTATGTAAGTCCGGAGGACGATTTCCATGTACAGATTGGGAGTCAGGAGTATTTTGAAATCCTTTTTGACGATGCGAAATTCAAAGAACTCGATGTCAAAGTGGTCAGCAAGGATCCGCTGAATTGGGAAGACACAAAAAAATACAAAGACAGGGTCAGGGAAGTAAAGAAATCAACCGGACTCAGTGAGGCGGTCAGGACTGCATACGGCAAGATGAACGGTATGGAGGTGGTTATAGGTGCTATGGACTTCAAATTCATCGGAGGCTCACTCGGTTCTGCGATGGGAGAGAAGCTGGTTCGCGCCATCGACCATGCAGTCAAAAACAAAACCGCATTTATACTAATTTCACAGTCGGGTGGTGCAAGAATGATGGAGGCTGCGATTTCTCTTATGCAGATGGCAAAGGTTGAAGCCAAACTGGTTGAATTGTCTGAGGCGGGGCTTCCGTACATTTCTCTGCTGACCAATCCGACTTACGGAGGCGTCACCGCATCTTTTGCTTCGGTTGGAGATTTGGTGGTGGCGGAACCGGGTGCGCTGATCGGTTTTGCAGGACCAAGGGTGATCAAAGAAACCATCGGAAAAGATCTGCCGGAAGGTTTTCAGACTTCAGAATTTCTATTGGAAAAAGGATTTGTGGATATGATTATTCACCGAAAAATCCTGAAAAATCAACTGTCTGAGGCAATTGAGATGATGATGTATGCCGGTGTTGAAAAACCGACTGAAAAAATTGCAGAAAAATCAAGGACAAAAAAGTAAAAATTATTTGTTCAATAAAAGGGATTGATTATATTTGCGTCCCAATTGCGAGAATAGCTCAGCTGGTAGAGCACGACCTTGCCAAGGTCGGGGTCGCGGGTTCGAGTCCCGTTTCTCGCTCTTTTTTTTGAAATAAACTTTCCCGCCCTGGTGGTGGAATTGGTAGACACGCAGGACTTAAAATCCTGTGGCCATTATGGCCGTACGGGTTCAAGTCCCGTCTGGGGCACAAAAAGTCTGATTATCTCAATAGCCTGATGTCAGTCTTTTTTTGTTTATAAGCTTAACAGCCAAATGAAATTCAATTACTCAAACAAAAGACTGCTCACACTTTTCCTGATCAGATTCCTGCCCTCCCTTGTCTTCTGGTATTTTGCATTGCTCTGGGGCGAAATCTTTTGGGGCATCACCATACTCATGTGGCTTGAGGCTGTTGTTGAAACCGTCTGGTGGCTGAGACGAGGATATCTCACTGTTGATGAAAATCAAATTCAAAAACATCTTCTCCTATTGACCGACAAACTCAATGCAGATGAAGTGGCTGAAGTTTTTGCCTACGGAAACGAATGGACATTCACCCCAAAAAACAATAAAATGGAAATCAAACTGATGAAGAATTTCGTAGCGCCAAGTCAGCAAAAAGAATTGGACGAAATTTTGAATAAATTCTGGGAGAATGTCAGAAACAGCCGGGACGGAAATCAAAATCAATGATTGATTCGGGAGAATTTATTCGGCGTAATCGGGGTTGCCGCTGCAGTTCCGGGTTACACCATTTTGCGTGTTGTTTTGAAAGAATTCTTTTCAGAATACAAAATCGTGCAGAGTATCACAAAAAAAATTATAGTCTAACTTAAAAATGATGTGAATTCGATTTGCAGATAATTGATTATCTTTTTACCACAACTTGTCCCGACAAATGACGGGATAGTTAAGTTTGTATGAAAATAAATTTCACATAGTCTTTTAGCGGTATAGCTTTTGAAGTTATGCTTCAAATTTTGTGTGGCTATAATTGTTCATTATATAAAGTTGTATGTGTAATGAATTGATTAACAATAAAATAAATTAAGAAAAATAAAGACTGAATGGAATCTGATACTGATTTAAATCTTACGAAAAAAATTCTTCCCGGCATTTTGGCGATTGCGATTTTTATGCAAATGCTCGACTCGACGATTTTGAATACTTCTCTGCCCGCCATCGCAAAAGAATTGAACGAATCGCCGCTGAATATGCAAAACGCCATCATCAGTTATGTTTTGACTTTGGCTTTGTTTATGCCTGTGAGCGGATTTTTGGCAGATAAATTCGGGACGAAACGGGTTTTCATTACAGCTTTGATTTTATTTGCGCTGGGTTCACTTTTTTGTTCGCTTTCGCAAGATTTGACACAATTGGTTATTTCGAGGATTTTGCAAGGTGTCGGCGGAAGTTTGATGACGCCGGTCGGGAAATTGGCGTTGATTAAAACTTTTCCCAAAAACGAATTGCTCAGAGCGATGAACTACGCCATTATTCCGGCTTTGATTGGTCCCGTTTTAGGTCCTTTGGTCGGTGGTTATATGGTCGATTATCTTTCCTGGCACTGGATTTTTCTGATTAATTTACCGATTGCGCTCATTGGAATTTTACTGAGTTTGAAATTTATGCCCGATTATAAATCCAAAATTCTCAATTTCGATTTCAAAGGTTTCCTGATTTTTGGTGCGGCATCTTTATTACTTTCCATTTCGATTGAACTTTTCGGAAACACGAAGAATATCACGCCGGTTTTATTGATTTTGTTTTTGGGATTTATGATGCTTTATTTTTATTATCGCCACGCCAAAATCGACGACAATCCTATTTTTCCTTTGAATTTATTTCAAGTTCGGACTTTTCGCGTTGGAATTTTGGGAAATCTCGCCACAAGATTGGGAATCAGTTCCATTTCATTGCTTTTGCCGATGATGATACAAATTGCTTATGGTCAATCCGCCGTAACTTCGGGTTGGATTGTTGCACCAATGGCACTTACGGCGATGTTCGGAAAATCTGCCGTGATTGGAATTTTGAATAAATTCGGTTACCGAACAACTTTGATGACTAACACTTTTATCATCGGAATTTTGATTTGCAGTCTCGCAATTCCGGGTATTCACACTTCCATTTATTGGTACATTCCGATTATTGCGGTTTTGGGATTTTTTAATTCCATTCAATTTACTTCGATGAACACCATTTCGATTTCCGATTTGCGGGATTACCATACGAGTAGCGGAAATTCGTTTATTTCGGTCAATCAGCAATTGGCGGTCGGTTTCGGGATTGCTTTTGGTTTAATCGTTCTGAAACTTTTTGAAGGCGACACCAAATTAATTCACGACGAAATTCACAATGCTTTTCGCTATACTTTTTTGGTAATGGGAACTTCGACCATTATTTCCGGATTGGTTTTCAGAAGATTGCATTTCAAAGATGGCGATAATATGAAAACGGAAGAATGATGAATCCGGATTTTATTTTTTATTGTAATTGATACTATCCGGCACTTCAGCTTTTAAGTAAAACTTGTCAGCAAGCTCGTTAATAACTTTCACAAATGATTTCCCGTATTTAGAAAAGGATGGATAAGCTTCCTTATAAATAGGATTAAAAACTGGACGTAAACAAAAAAATCGCTGTAAACATTACATTTACAGCGATTTATTATTAATTGAGTTAATTGTCAATTATTTCACTTCTTCAAAATCAACATCCTCAACGTTGTCTCCTTCAGTTTTGTTGTCCGAATTTGCATCGTTTTCCGCTGAACCTGCTGTTGAAGCGCCGCCCTGCTGACCTTGATTCATTGCAGAATAAAGTTCCTGAGAAGCTGCGTTCCAAGCTTCATTCAATTTATCCATTGCAGTGGTAATCTGAGCTGTATCCTGAGCTGCATGTGCGGTTTTCAGACCTTCAAGCGCAGATTCGATGGCTGATTTCTTGTCTGCCGGAATCTTATCGCCGTACTCTTTCAGCTGTTTTTCGGTTTGGAATATCAGTCCGTCTGCGGCATTCACTTTTTCAATTTTCTCTTTTGCTTCTGCATCTTTTGCCGCATTTTCCTGAGCTTCTTTCTTCATTCTTTCAATGTCTGCATCGCTCAGACCCGATGAAGCCTCGATTTTGATAGACTGCTCTTTTCCGGTTCCTTTGTCTTTTGCAGAAACATGGAGGATACCGTTTGCGTCAATGTCAAAAGTAACTTCGATCTGCGGAACACCTCTCGGAGCCGGTGGGATATCGACCAGATCAAATCGACCAATCTCTTTGTTGTCTGAGAACATTGATCTTTCACCCTGACCGACTCTGATGGTCACTGCGGGCTGATTGTCAGCAGCAGTAGAGAAAGTCTCTGATTTTTTGGTTGGAATGGTGGTGTTTGATTCAATCAGTTTTGTAAACACACCGCCCAGGGTTTCAATACCCAGCGAAAGCGGAGTCACGTCCAAAAGGAGAACATCTTTCACATCGCCGGTTAAAACGCCACCCTGAATTGCAGCACCGATTGCAACCACTTCGTCGGGATTGACTCCTTTTGAAGGAACTTTTCCAAAGAATTTTTCAACTTCTTCCTGAATTTTCGGAATACGGGTTGAACCGCCGACCAGAATCACTTCGTCAATATCTGAAGCCTGAAGACCTGCGTCGCTCAATGCTTTTCGGCAGGGATCCATCGATCTTTTGATCAGATCATCACCCAATTGTTCGAATTTTGCACGTGTCAAAGTCTGAACCAGGTGTTTGGGGCCGGTTTCATTAGCTGTGATATAAGGCAGATTGATTTCTGTTTGTGAGGAAGCAGACAATTCAATTTTTGCTTTTTCGGCAGCTTCTTTCAGTCTCTGCAAAGCCATCGGGTCTTTTTTCAGGTCAACACCTTCGGCGGTTTTGAATTCTTCGGCGAGCCATGTAATGATTACATTATCAAAGTCATCACCACCCAAATGGGTGTCGCCGTTGGTTGACAAAACTTCAAAGACTCCGTCACCCAATTCAAGGATTGAAATATCAAAAGTACCGCCACCCAAGTCATAAACCGCAATCTTTTTGTCGCCGGTTCCTTTGTCCAAACCGTAAGCCAAGGCAGCTGCGGTTGGTTCGTTGATGATTCTTTCAACTTTCAGGCCGGCGATTTCACCTGCTTCTTTGGTAGCCTGTCTTTGTGCATCATTGAAGTATGCCGGAACTGTAATCACTGCGCGGTTTACTTCCTGACCCAGATAATCTTCTGCTGTTTTCTTCATTTTCTGAAGAATCATTGCGGAAATCTCCTGAGGTGAATAAGCACGCCCGTCAATTTCTACTCTTGGCGTGTCATTGTCACCTTTTATAATTTTGTAAGGAATGTGTTCGATTTCTTTTGTGTCATCTGAGAACTTGGTTCCCATAAATCTTTTGATCGAAAAAATAGTTTTTGTGGGATTGGTTACTGCCTGTCTTTTTGCGGCATCGCCCACTTTTCTTTCACCGCCTTCAACAAAAGCTACGATAGAAGGTGTCGTTCTTTTTCCTTCCGAGTTTGGAATCACGGTCGGGTCGCTACCTTCCATTACGGCTACGCAGGAGTTGGTTGTACCCAGGTCTATACCTATAATCTTGCTCATATTTTTTGGTTTAATTCTTAATTTGTCTCTTAAAAGTCAATGATTGTGCCAATGGGCAGTAAAACTTGATTTGACATAATTTTATGACAGAATGACAGAATTGATTCAATTCGTTTTTCCGATTGATTTGTTAATTGATGAATTGATGAAAAATCAGAAATTCACCCAAAATTCAACCGGGAACTGAAAATATTTTTATAATTCTGATTTCAATTCATAAAGATTCGAATCGCCCGGAACCGGTTCAAATTTCATTTCCTTTTGTTCGTCAATCCGGTCTGTCAGCAGGATTCCGTCCAAATGATCTCTTTCGTGCTGAAATATCACAGCCGTAAAGCCTTTAATGGTTTCCAAAATCGTTTCGCCTTTCAGATTCTGATAGCTGACATCGACCGAATAATGTCTCATCACCAAACCTCTTTCGTCAAATGACAGATCACCCTCAGATCCGCGCTGCCACTCTTTGGAGGCCGAAATAATCTCAGGATTCAGAAAGACTTCAAAAGGCTCACCGGTTTTGTCAAATCTCTGAACCAGTATCATTCTTCGGTTGATCCCGACCTGTGGTGCAGCGATTCCTACACCTTTGTTGCCCGGGTCATTGACAGACATCAGCATTCTTTCGGCAAGCAGCTTTGTGATTTTATTTTTTGGCCGGATTGGTTTTGAAATTGATTTAAGCACAATTGAATCTGAAGGATTTGAAAGATTATAAACCCGCATCATTTCGAACTGATTTGTTTTGATCAGCTGTTTTTCGGCTTTTGAAAACTGAACTGCTTTTTGGCCGTTGGAAATTCCAAAAAGAAAAAGAAATGACAATATTGAAAACAGCGTTTTCATATCAGCTTCTGTATTTCAAAATCAGTGACTGAAGGATTGCCCAGGTTTCGGCATCCATCACACCGTCGCATCTTTCGGGTCTGAAGTGGTATTGAAAGGCCACGATTACCTTTTTGGTCTGATCGTCCCAGACGCCTGTTTTCTGAATTTCATAACCGTAATTGTTCAAATCGTTTTGAACCGTTTGAATGAATTCAAAGTCATCAATTTGATCGTACGGAAATTTGGGCAGATAGATGTTTTTGTGCACATCCTCGTACCAGGCACCGATTCCGTAATCCTGATACAGCTGTTTCCACGGGAATTTTGGTCCCGGATCCTGTTTTCTTTGAGGTGCAATATCTGAATGGGCGAGGACATTGACCGGCTCGATTTTATATCGGTCGATGATGTTTTTTGCGAGTTCGGCCACTTTTTTGATCTGTGTGTTCGGATAGCCGTAGAAATACCAGCCGGTGGGATTGCTTTCTGTAATTTCACCTGTATAATAACCTTCATTTACGATTTCGATTCCGATGGATGAGAAATTAATATTGTTGATTCCTTTCCAGTAACTTAGTCCGGCATGCCATGAACGTTTGGTTTCATCGACCAGTATATAGATTGAATCAGTGAAATCATTCGGCACCAGATAATGTGCGCTTACCTGCTGCGTAGTCAGCACATTGAAAGATCTGTCATTGTCAAGCGCAGTATAGTGAAGCACCAGAAATCTGACCCTTTCATCCTGTCCGACGGCGGGATAATGAGAACTTGAAATTTTGTAATTATCGAGATTTGCCATTCTGACCGATTCGTATTTTTCTGTGATCTTGTTGATTACGACAGTATCTCTGATAATATTATTGATAACTTTCGGCTGACGGCTTGCGCATGAAGCAAGAATAAAAATTAGAAGCAGCGGGCACAGCGATTTTAATTTCATTGGGTTAATTTTATGAAACAAAATTAGTTAAAAAGAAATGGAATTGAAAAGGCAAAAAAATGTTCAAACAATTTGCAAATACAAAAGTATAGGGCTATTTTTGCGTCCGCTTTTGGAGTAAGATTCAAAAGTTGAGGAGAGGTGCCAGAGTGGTAATGGAGCAGATTGCTAATCTGTCATCGGGAAACCGATGCCAGGGTTCGAGTCCCTGTCTCTCCGCTGTTAACGGGGTGTAGCGTAGTCCGGTCATCGCGCCTGGTTTGGGACCAGGAGGTCGCAGGTTCGAATCCTGCCACCCCGACAGAAATCTCAAAATTATGAGTAACAGATACGGGATTTGTGAAAAGGATTTTGAGATTTTTAATTCAAAGGGTCCAGTAGCTCAGCTGGATAGAGCAACTGCCTTCTAAGCAGTAGGTCTCAGGTTCGAATCCTGACTGGATCACATAAGAATTCAAGCGCTTGCAGAAATGTAGGTGCTTCTTTTGTTTTCAGTATCTTGGTTAATCCACAGGTTTTGCACTTGTTCCTTTGTTCCTAATTGGTAATGCAGGCCGAATAATGATAATTCCTATGGATTTCATCTTCAGAAAAAAGAGTCAAAGTTTTAGCATCAAAGACCAAAACAAAGGGCTTATCTCCATATTATACTGTTTTTCAGGAAAAAACCCTTTTTATTTTAGGGGTTTTCCCTGATGGTATAAACCCAAAAAAATACTATATTTGTATTGAAACTCAGTTCGATTCAGCTCTGTTTTGATGAGCTGAATAATGACTCAACACCAATCTCTCCACCGACCCAGACTGATTTTGGAATTGTTACAGTTTAATTTTAAAAATCAATCTTATGAAAAAGTCTTTTATTTTCGTATGGGTATTTCTCCTAAAACTCATTATTTCTTCAGCTCAGTTAGGAATAGGTACAGAATCTCCCCAGGCCGTACTGGATATTGCGGGCGATCTTAGGATTGGAACAGTGGAAACTGTTTCCGGAACAGCCGATTCCGTTTTGGTATTGAATGAGCAGCGCATTGTCAGCAAAGCTGCAATATCCGATATAATGCAGAGTAATCTGGTTTCCTTTGTGAAAGGGACAGGCGGCGGAACCATTGTTTTAGATATAGATATTCTAACGGGCTGGAAGATCATTTCTTTCAGCAATACAGAATTTGACGCTAACGGAGATTATGACAATACCACCTTCCAATTCACTGCGCCCAAGGATGGTATCTATCAGATCTATGCACAGTACAGAACCTCATCATTATTGAGTGCAGGCAACCTCGGCATTGGGATTTTCAAACAGACAGGCACAGAAACACCGATTTTAATTGCAGAAGAGAGTTATCTTCAAGTGGGTGTGAACCTCGGGTTGGTAACCCTCGAAGTTTCACCTCCTGTCCGAAAGACTCAGACTCTGGTGATGCTGACTGCAGGAGATAAGATATTTTTTGGCAGCAGAACTCCCATTGCCAATCTTACACTGCTGGGTGGGCCGGAAAGCTTCTTTACAATATATCAGGTGCGTTAGATAACCAACCCTGTTTTTGGTATGAGGATATCGTTACCTATAACACATCCTCATTTTTTATAAGTCTGAAAGAATTAATAAAAACATAGAAATCAAAATTTCTTTACATAATATTAAAAACAGACAACTCGAGAGAGATTTAGAAATTTGAGCATCTATTTGGAATAATCAATTGAGGGCGTCTGGGATTTTGGAGTTGTAATCTTTAGAAGCCGTTCAGAGCCTGACTAATCTTAATAATAAATCAATGACAACTCGGGTTGGAAAAACTTTAAGATTATTTCAAATACCGGTAATAATATTAAAATTAAACCGGTGATAATACCCAAATTTATTAGCAGATAGGAGTAATTATTGTTTTCAACTTCATTTCTTAGTTTGCTTTTTCCAAAAAATAACCACACCAATCCTCTTGCGATGTAATAGAACAGTACAGACCAGAATATTGTCAATCCGCTAAAAATAATACCTGTTTTCCAAATTTCTTTCTGGAGATTTTGTTTTTCGGTTTTCCGTATGAGATCAATCGTATTCTCAAAAATTTCAACTGTAGTCAGATTAAGAATTATAAAAGGAAGAAACCAAATGATAAACATCAAAGCATACGAAACATTAATTTTGATTTCGGATCCGGCTTTGAGTTTTGATGTTATCTTTCTCATAAACAATTGGATTATAAACAAATAAATAAAAATTGAAAATAATCCGAAAACAGTCATTGCAGTTGTTTTGATAGTATCCATGTTATTGTGATTTTAATGATATTCTCCAGTGACGAAGATCCGACAGTGAAAATGGAATTTCGCCCGGCTTTAATCCGGTCGCAGTTGTTTCCCAAAGCACGTAATTGTGATTGTCATATTTGTATGTCAAACCTTCCAAAGGTATATCCAAGCCGATTAAGGAATGATTGTAGTATTCAGAACTGAACAAGGCAACATCATAATTATAATGAAGAAATACAGTATATAAAAATAAAGTTCTGGTATCACAGTCTCCCTTTAAATTTGACATAAATTCTACCGGTGAATTGATGCCGAATTTTTCATTCCCTACACATTTTGCGTTTGACTGTGCAAGATACTGCTTGACGAAGTCATCATCATAAAGTTCGGGAATACAGGCTTCAGGAAGTATAACCGTATAAGGAATGCTTTGGACAAAAGAAACAATCATTTCCGCAAATTGCACCCGATTTAAATTGTTTTGGCGGCCCAATTCATCAAATAATTGATATACACCGTTCATACTGTTTTTATCATTTTCCTTTAAAAGATAGACCATATAATCATAATCACCGGGTGTATAGATTTCCAGGTTTAAATTGGATTTATATCTTTTTGATTGTTTGAATTTGTTCCTGCTGGTCCAAAACTCGCCTCCGTATGTGTTACCGTTGTAATCTGTCCAGGTTAAATTGTGTTTTATCAGTTCATCCTGAATCTGATTGTTATTTGAACCCTCATTCGAATTCTCATTTGGTTCCTCATTTGAATTATCGGCTGAATCTTCTATAGGAGTATTGTCAGCGCCTTCATCTATCGGATGGTTTACATTTTCATTTTCATTGACTCTTACAGTCTCTTTGGAATTGCTTAAATGCTGAAAAACAAAAAACAGGAAAGCGATTAGGAGCAGCCCCAGAATTAATGATCCGAGCCATTTAAGAATTCCCCGAGGTATCAGTGAAAGCAGATAGAATAAACCAAGAATTCCGATAATTGGAAGAAATACAGCCAAATATGGAAGAAAAAATAAAAGCGCAGCGATTCCGAATATTAATAGAAGAAGACTTAAGAGAGAAGAAATACAACCGTCTGATTCTACGGGAGCTGTACTCGAACGGGTTCTCTCCCAGTTTCCCCAATAGGTATCTTTGTAATTTGAATAATAAAATTCTTTTCGGATGTAGTCGCCATCTTTCTCTTCTTTTCCTGTGGGAACGTCGGTTTTGTATAATTCAGTCCGGGGTTTTGAGGCAGTTGGTTTAACCGTTTCCTGTATATATTCTCTTTCAAAAACTTCCTCTTCTATGATATCCAGTATATAACCGGTCACTCCGGCTCTGATGGTTCCAAATACCTCTTTTTCGAATTCCTGGTGAAGTCCCGAATCAAATTGCGGCAAATAAAAAACAGGTTCTCTCAGATTGACTTCAAATAATTCTTCACTGTCTTTTAATTGCATTCGGATAGGATTCAGCAGTACATCCGAATTTTTTACGCCTTCCAGTCCTTCAATTAAGAATGGGCCGTCTTTGCTGTACTCGGCTTCCGACAGCAAAGCTTCATAAATTTCAAAATTGAAGAAATCGTACTGTGTATATTGACTTGAATAATTATCATTGTAATCTCCTCTGTATTTGCCGGTCAGGAGCCCTTTTACATAGGTTCTTCTTTCGGTTTTAATGATTTTTTTGACAAGTCGGTATTTTCTGCCGTACTCGTCAATCAAGATATCATCATCATCTTCTTCAATATTGCTGTAATATGAAAAATCGGAAGAATCATCATTTTCGATTTCTTTATCTTCAGTTCGTTTTGAAAAAGCAAGAAATAAAATGACCAAGAGTATGATTAATATGATAATCAGTAAATAATTCACGGGTCTTCAGGATAAATCAGTGATATCAGCTGTTTTTCGGATTTTGCGGGTTCAGGTTCCTTTTTGACGGTTCTGAACGGGGCATCTTTCCAAAACTCATATTTTCTAATGGGCGAATACATTAATTCCTGCTCAATCTCCTCAAGATGTCTTCTGTAAGAATTTGGATTGATTCTTTCAAGTTTTGCCAAAAGCGGTTTCAGGTTCTCACGAATGCTGTCATTGTATGAATTAATTTTCTCTTTGAATATTTCTTCATAGTCAGACTTAAATTCGTTGTATTCTTCCTGAACAATCCGGATATTTATTTGCTTTTTCTTTGCATAAAACTCATCTAATTTTCTGATGCTGTATTTTAAATAAATCGGCAAAAGAAATATCAATACCACCAGCAGTGTAATGAGCCATGCCCAAACGTTTCCACCCAGCAGTTCCTTTATGTCCTGTACAAATCTTGTAGTTCCTTTTCTGAAAATGAGGATGTTCAGCGGCTGTGCTATGACGATTGCAAATATTGCAACCAGATAGAGTCTGATTGCCATAGACAGCGAAAAGTCAAATGTGATAATCCTTTTTCCTTTTCTCTTGTTTCTGACAGGGAGCAGATTTGGTGTTATGGTGTACAGCAGAAGAATGTACATATTTGTCACCATATATCCCCAAACCAGTCCAACGCCGATATCTGCAACCAGGTGATTGGAAGAATCGCTCATGCCTTCTTCGGGCTGAAATAAATGATCGGTAAAATAGAATGCGCTCAGAAAACAGCAGATCAGAATAAAAAGAACAAAGATACCGATTGCGGTAAAATTGTTTTTAACCTTTCTGCCACATTGACTGATGATTGACGGGTCTTCACCCGATAATTTAAACAGATATTTTCTTATTGTATCAGGCTTCTGATTCATCAGGATTCACTTTCTTTATGTACTCATCCAGATTTTCGTCTATATTTCGCTTCTCTTTCTCCTTGTATCTTTCAATTGCGTATTCGGTCAGTTCTTTCTGAATTTCCGTCATCTTCGCTTTTTCAAACAGAAGTTTATCTGCTTCGTGATTGATGATGAGATGGCGCTCAAAACCTTCCTTGTCTTTATAGTAATCAAATTTGACTTCTATTCCGTTTTCTGCCCTGATCAGCTCGTCCCTGTTCTCGGCCAGATAGTCATAAGGCGTCTGAACCAGCATCAGTTTGAAGAATATCGGAGTTAATTCGATGCTGAGAAATAAGAGTGTAATGAATAGCGTAATCCAAAAGCCGGCTACCTTATGAGATAATTTTATTCTTTCCAACAAGCCGTCAAGACCATTGGCAACTTTTTCACTGTCAGCTCTCTCCAATTCATATTGTTCTTCTATTTCTTTTTTCTCCTCAAGCAGCTTTTTATACTCTGTATCGATTTTTGTGTTATTTATTTCTGTTTTCAGCTGTTCCATTTGAGCTTTTATTGCATTGGCTCTTGGTCCTACTGTAATGATTCGTGCCTCCTCAATATATTGCTTTTCAAGATCTTTATACCTCTCCATTTTGTCGTTGATCTCATTTTCATACTTGGCGATGTCCTTTGCATTACGGTCCATTTTTTCCTTAAATTTCTCCCGTATGCTTTGGTCATATTTTTCTCTCTGTTCCATTTGTGCCTGATGCAATTCAGTATTGATTTCAGATTGGAACATCCTGATTTCAATTGGTTTTGAAATCGTTATTGCAATTATGGCCCCCATAATGATTCTCGGAATTGCGCTTTTTAATTCCTGTGAAGTGATTTTTTCGGTACCGTCTCCTTTTCCGGTGCTGGTCACAATGAAGCGGTCGATGTTAAAAATCATCAGCCCCCAAAGGATACCAAAAATAATCGACAAAATACTGGTCGGATAATGCACCTGATCTTCGAGTGCGAGGCCCTTGGGTGAAAAAATGGTATAAAAGGCATATCCGCCTGCAAGCGCAGCCATTACCCCGGTGGCAAGAACGATTCCGCCAAGTGTCATATATTTGACCTGATCGCTGTAAGTGGCTTTTTCCAAAAGCTGTGCGTCTCCACCCGATATTTTCCAAAAGAAACGCATGATTTTCCCAGCCTTCGGTGACTTGTAATAATCTCTTGTCTTCATATGTGGTCTTCTATTTTAAAAGGTTTGAACTCGATTTTTATATTTTGAATATTTGGATTTATTTCATTCAGATTTAATGAAAAATCAGGGATTGCAACAGAATTTCCTCCATGAATCAGTTCAAAATCAGGAATCTGCAGTGGATTTTCAAGTGATTTGCCGGGAACCAATGATTTCTTTTTCAGTTCGATTTGGAGTCTGTCTGTCAGTTCGCTTTTTTTAATTAAATCAGATTTTAATTCTTTGCTGATTTTTATTTCGATTTTCTTTTTTTGAAACAGACCGAATACTTCATAGATGACCCGATCTGATTTTACATTCTGCAGATCGATCAGGATCGGGCAGTTGACTTTTGCACTTTTGAATTTCCCGATACGGTGCCAGACTGCATTTTGAATATTTGGATAGATGATCAGACAGGATTTCTCTGCCTGCCAATTTCTGAAATAATCAAATGATTCGACTTTCAGTTTTTTGTTCCGTTTGAACAAAATGATGAATGACCGTTTAAATGTCGCCCAGTAGAATTTAATTTCCTGAATCAGTTTTTTAATTGGGGCGGAGAATAAAAGTTGACTGTTCATAAGGCGTAATGAGTTGTAATTTAGTTGCTGAGAAATGCATATTTACGTATAAAAATTATTTTTTGCAAATTAAATGTTAAATAAGCCCAAAAATTTCCCGACAGATTTTCAATTTTTTCTTTGCAATGATTCGGATTTTTTATTTCGGAAAATGGCCGTGTGGCAACTTCTGTCAAACAAAAAAGCTGCTTCAATTTTTTGAAGCAGCTTTTGTTGTTTCCTCATCAGATGAAATCCCTAAAAACGCTCACCATCAGGGTTGAGTGTTGTTATTCATATACCCAAGTACAGTACAACAGTGAGTAACCAGTAGTGTCTCAATAACCATCAGGGTTGAGTGTTGTTATTCATTTAATGTACAGAAGAGAGTTGCTTTTATTGCAGGGTCTCAATAACCATCAGGGTTGAGTGTTGTTATTCATTAAAACCGAAAGGATCCACCTTTCGGATCAAATTGTGTCTCAATAACCATCAGGGTTGAGTGTTGTTATTCATATAATGGGATGGGAGTATATTTCAACTACTCTTTCGGTCTCAATAACCATCAGGGTTGAGTGTTGTTATTCATATGAAAGAGATTTTCAGCATCGCATTAACACTCCTGTCTCAATAACCATCAGGGTTGAGTGTTGTTATTCATAGAACTCGGTTCTTGGAAAAATCCGAGAAACCTTAAAGTCTCAATAACCATCAGGGTTGAGTGTTGTTATTCATATAGGATCCCTGTTCTCATGGTTCCTAGGGTTCTGTCTCAATAACCATCAGGGTTGAGTGTTGTTATTCATGAAACAAACATCAGGTGGATCTATCCGAGCGATTTAGTCTCAATAACCATCAGGGTTGAGTGTTGTTATTCATCCGTTTTCACTCCCTGAACCGTTTCCGGTCCAGGTTGTCTCAATAACCATCAGGGTTGAGTGTTGTTATTCATCCCGTATAGTTAAACAATTTATTAATTTAAACATTAGTCTCAATAACCATCAGGGTTGAGTGTTGTTATTCATTTAACTTCGGATATAGTGCTAATGCTATCGACTTTGTCTCAATAACCATCAGGGTTGAGTGTTGTTATTCATCAAAAAAATAACAACGGGTACTCACAAGGGTACTCGGTCTCAATAACCATCAGGGTTGAGTGTTGTTATTCATCTAGCAAACGATATCATCCATCGTATAGGCAATAATAGTCTCAATAACCATCAGGGTTGAGTGTTGTTATTCATAAAATTGAGGACTTGTCTGAAGATGCTCCGGCAGAAGTCTCAATAACCATCAGGGTTGAGTGTTGTTATTCATTGAAAGAAATAACTGAATCAATGGCTTATCCAATGTCTCAATAACCATCAGGGTTGAGTGTTGTTATTCATCTGTTAATCTTCAATGAGTTATGGTGATTTGGATTCTTATTGCTTTGATATTCAGCTTTCTTAAAATTTTCGAAAATACTGTGTTTTTTTGTGCTCATGACGCATAAAATTTAATCAGAATTATTTGTAAATCACTGTAAATCAGTTTTCTAATTCTATTTTTGATTTTCGAAAATGCATAGACATTTTTCAAGTGAATTTACATTTTCGAAATTCATGTTTTAATCATCACTGATAATCAGATAATTAGAAATTAATTTTTTCTTATTTTTTCGAAAATCCAATGTCAAAATTACAAAAATCAATATTTTAGAAATTTTGAAAAAACCGAATGTTTTACAAATATATGATTATCAGCGATTCTCATCTTTTTGAAATTTCGAAAATGTTTTTCTATTCAATAAATATTGTTTCATTGTCCGGATTTTTATCTTTTGTCAATTCCTCAGCTTTGCACATACATGTTTTGCACAACTGAAAAATCAAAATGCTGTCTCCTTTTCTGATCAGGGGTTCCATTATTTCAAAGATCTTCACCTTCTCTTCAGCAGTCAGTCTGCCCAGAAAAACAGATTTGTTTTTCCTCAGACAAAGTAACTCATTTTCCAGCAGACTGGCTAATTTTAATCTGGTTTTATTGCTGCTGATGTCATAAGCAACCAGATATTCTCTTCTCACCATTTCGGGTTATATAATTTTGGTGTTTTTCTTTCTTCCTTCAGGTATTCTATATAGTATTTTGACAACAGATACATTACATCTGACAAACTGTAAAGTCTTCCTTCAAATTTAACAGGTGTAGAAAAGTATTCGTTGATCTTTTCAATAATTGCTTTTCTGGTTTCGAGCCCCAGCATTTGATTTTCATCATGTTCGGGTTCTTTATTTTTGCTCAGCAGTGAGAGCACTGCTCTGTCTGCAATAAAAGCCCTGAACTGTTCCATCATATCAAAAACGAGTGCTTCCTTGTGTGACGAACTGTGCAAAACTCCCAGATTAAGTGCGGGCTGTTCTGCCATTAGCGCTCTTGTCACTCTGTTTTTTAATATTGCATAGGCATAATTCAGCATTTGGTTCACAAGGTCTTCAGCTCCTTTTTTTTCTCTGCTTTTGTATGGATATCCGAAATGACGAACCAGCTCTGCAAATCCCTGCCAGTAATAGCCGGCGGCTCTGGCTTCCAAAATAAATAAATCATTTACCGGACTATCTTTCAAGATTTTCAGTTCATTTTCTGCAAAAGCGGATATCTCCAGTATTTTTTGATTCAGTTTCTCAGAAAGTTCATACTGTTTTCTGTAATATTTGTAATAGTACTTTAATAATTTTAACTGATTATTGACTTTGTTTTTTACTATGGCCAAAGCAAATTTTTGTTTTCTGGTTTCGCTCAAATTTAACTGGAGTTCTATGATTTCTGAATTTCTTTCAAAATCTCCGTGCTGAACCATATAACATTCGCCCACTTTATCAAAAAAAGAAATATGAATGCCTTTTTTTGCACAGGCCTGACTCACACTGCTGCTGAGCCCGACTCCGGGCGCCATGATGCAAATATGTTTTATTTGGCTGAAAGGAACCTGACTTATGGTCTTTCCTTTGACTGTAACTCTGATTTTGCTTTTGTTTTTTCCCAGAAAACTTCCGGGTTTATTGATTACAAGTTCATATTGTGAGCTTACCGCCTTAATGTACCTCTTTTGCTGGATATCCAACTTTTCTTTGACAGTTTTGGTAATTACGGAGTTGGATTTTTGGGTCAAAATTTCCCAATTAAAAAGTTTGATGTTTCGCGGATTTATAAGTCCGTTTGTTTTCAGTAAACTTATATCGGGAGTTTTATCCTTCTTATTTAATTTAATACAGTAATCTGCATAGACCTTAAAAACAGCCTGATCAATCCTTTGAATTTCATCTTCGGGCAACAATTCTCCATAATATCTTCTGAGCCCGATGATATGTTCACTTAATTTTTTGCCGATGCCGTCCACAGCCAGACAGTTTCTGATCTTGCCCGCCATGCTCCAAATTTTTTCTTCACTTACCGACAATTGATTTTTTCCCCATAGATTAATTCCCAGAAAGGTAAACGGATCGCTGATCGTTCCAATTTTAAACTCCTGATTGAGCTGCAGCGAAAGTTTTGCACCAATAAAATCTTTAATTTTCATCAATGTCTCTATTGGATTTTTGCCATCTTTGAGCAGTATCAGAATATCGTCTGCATAACGAATAAAATAGGGTGAAATCCGATTATTTATAAATTCATCCAACTGATGCAGATACATATTGGAAAGGATCGGTGAAAGCGGAGACCCCTGGGGTATTCCTTCGGTATTTTTTGCATAGGCGTCCTTTTTCAACACTGCACTTCTTAACCACAGTTCGATGAAATGACAAATTTTAAAATCCTTGGATGTGAAAAACAGTTTACTCAGTAAATTATTGACCGGGATACTGTCAAAAAAATTATCAATATCGCAGCGTATGATGGTGGCCTCGGGGAATTCCTTTTTCCATTTTTGAATTTGAGTGATGGCTCGTTTAGCACTTTTTCCTTTCTGATAGGCATAAGATTGAGGAAGGAAATGAGGGTTATAGAAATCATACAGTACTTCAGCCATAATCTTTTGGAGTTCTGCGTCTGTTTTTTCGGGAATTTCCAGATTTCTGAAATTCCCGTCAGACTTGGGTATTTTGACTTCTCTCATTGGAGAAGGTATATAATCCAAACTTTCAAAACGGCCTATGACTTCCTGCGAAAAGACCGGCTCAGCACTGCTTTTTAATTTTTTGAGAAAGTCTTGGTGCAATTTGCAGGCAGGTGCAGCTTCAAAACTAAAAGCACCGTTTCCACCTCCGGTCATATTCCCGACATGAAGATTTGAGCCTATAAATAACAGCCAGGAAGTAAACTGAGATGGCGGAACTTTCATAAACATATTTCCCAGAATACCTGTATAATCCTTTTTCTGATGAATGATTTTGGCTGAAAAAGTAAGATGATTGCCAACAAGCTTTCCTTTTTGTTCGATATCAGAGAAATTAAACTCAAAACTATTGTCAAAAAGCAACTGATAAAGCCCGGCAATTCTTTTATAGATTCTTCTGAATAAATCTTCCGGCGAAATATCTGTGGTCAGTAATTGTTTTTTTCTGAAAGTTGCAGGTGTTTTAAATTTTATCCAAAGCATATCAGGCAACTCACTGTTTCTATTTTGAAAATACTCAGATCCAAAACGGAATTCAAAAAGATTCTTTTGGTTCGGTTTGTCTTTTCCCTGAATTGAACGAAAGGCTTTGGATGATCTTTTAAAGATTTCAATTCCAAAAAAGTTAATCCGATTCAGATTCTCAAGAAAGTCAAAAAATTTCAGCACCCAAAAATCATCTGTATGGACCAAAGTAAAAAAGACTGTGATGCTGTCTCCGCTTAAAAATTTATTTTTATCTGAAGCAGCAGGTGAAATGACCAATTGAGCAGGAAGATTGTCAGACTTAAAAACTTCGAGATAGAGTTTCTCATCATACTCTTTCATCAACTTCCCTATGATGCCTCTGAACTTGATGTGCCACCACTTATTAATTTTCACATCAGCTTGAACAATGAATTTAACTCTTGCTTTGTAGAAATAAAAATTTTGAAGGAGTTGAGAATTGGATGAGGTCATTTATAAAACACAGATTAGAGAAACATCAGTTTTCCAGTACAAAAGCATGAAAACTGTTTACACTTTTGTTTTCAAGAAATACGATTTTAACCTTTTTACCAATTTCAGGGCTGCCGTCTTTGAATTTATCTTCTTTTTTCTTTAAAGTATAATGAGAGCCGTCATACTGTGGCATTTCAATTAAAAAGTTATTTCCTTTTTTTGAAATGATTTTTCCTTCCGATTCTGTATTAGCTTTAATGATTTTCAGTGTCTCTTCTGAAGGAGGGATGAGGCTGTCCAGTACTGTCGGTGCCGAATTTGTCGATTTTATTGGTCCGTTTGATTTTTTAGAATCTGATTTATTTCCAGAATGATTATCTTCTTTGGATTTTGAGTTGGTTTCTTTTTGGGGGGCATTATTATTCTTGGCATCTTCAACAAATTGACCATATCCGACATTTGTTTTTGCACCGATGCCGATGGTAAGAAGGATTTTTTTGAAGAGGGTAAGTTTTTGTTCCGCAGTCAAAATTTTACCATCTTTTAAATCAAAACGGAATTGAAAGCCGACTTTGGGTAAGACTTTTAGAAATTGATTGGGTGTTGGATCTTTTAATAAGTCTGGATAATGTGGTGTGATATAATCGGAATCTAAAAATTTAGTTGTAGTCGTTTCATTTAAATCAATTATTGCGTCCCAAAAAATATCTAAGCCTTCTTTATCTTGATTGCCAAAAATTTCTTCTTTTAGTTCTTTTAATTTATCCGGATTTTCTGTTTCTAAAATAGTTTTAAACTCAGAAAATAAATTAGAATTTGGATTTTCAGTTTCATACTCAGTGATAATAAATTTGATGGCTTCTACTGATTGTGTGCCTGTGAAATCTTTTTTGCCATCAGAATCTACTTCAAATAAAGAACGCAAGACACCTTTAACAGAGCTTCCTGGAATGGTAGGCAACCCTGTGGTGTGGTCGAAATAGAAACCAATTGAGGCATCGCCGGTGGTTTTAGAACCGTGCATATAACCCACTCCTGCAATTAATCCGGGATAGGTTGTAAATAAACTGAAATTGTGTGTGCTGATTTTTTTATCTGAAAAAGGAATACTGAATTTTTTTAAATCTTGATTGTATAAATCTTGATAGAAATCGTTGAATTCAGATTTTATTTTATCGACTTTAAAGGTCAATTTTTCGCCATCAAATTCCAACCTTTGATTTTCTTTGTATATCCTTTTATAAAACAGCAAACCTAAATTAGGTGCTTTGTAATTTGCCCACTGTGTCATTTCTAATCATTTTTAGATTTAGGAAAAATGCGAATGGCTAATTTTAAAGCTATCGCCGCTTCTTGAATTTTATCTTGCAATCGTTCTATTGCTGCCATGTCTTCTAATTTAGCTACTACCGTTTTTAGTAAATCTTTATTTGTACTTAATAAATCCGGATTATTCGCATTTAAAATTTCTTCGATTGCCACTATAACAGAACGCCTGTTACCTTTCGATTTTCCTTCTTGCGAAAAGAAAACTAATGTGGGTAATAAGCCACTCATAATAATGGATGCGCCAAACGAAGAAATGTAACCATTGAACTCTTTTGGAACTTTATTATTTTCCAATACGTTATTTTTTACAGCATTAATAGCCACAGGCAATATTTTTTCTATTGTTTTCATGATTTAAAAGTTTATAGGATAAAACTTACATAATCCATAACCTACAGAAGCATTCGCTCCGATTTGAATTAAATCAGATGTTAAAACTGTATCAAACTCATTATTTTCTTCATCTGTTCCGATAAAAGTGAGAAAAATAGTCTGATGCGGAACAATTTCTTCGTACCAAAGGTTTTTGTCATCGCCAACTTTGTTTCTGGCAATTACCGGAAGATTTTTTGCTAACTGCTCAAAATGGTCGGTTTGAAAAGTTGCAAATTGTTCTTTAATAATTTCTTGTTCAAAATTGAAAGGATTAGAAAATTCAGTACCTGTTAATTGATAATCTTCTGCATAAGAATTAGAATCATTTGTACCGTACAGCTTATCCCGGGTTCCATCCACTCCTAAACTAAAAATATTTTTCCCGATAATGGTTTGTGCTTTTGCATTGATAAAATCCGCCAGTTTTTTATCAAAACTCAGTGCGAATTGATTTTGAGTGCAACGAACAGGTAATGCAATTAAATCGGCATTCAAAAATATATGCGAACCTGTTGCACTGTCGTTAGTATCTTCTTTTCCAAAAACTGCATTAACTTTTTCAGATGCTTTTTCCCATTTTTTTTCAAAATGTTCTCGTAGCCCGCCTTTTAAACTGGAAGCATTAATTGTCGGATATTTTGTGACGGGGTCGCGTTGTACTGCTTTATCAATGATATCATATTCTGAATCGCCGCTTCCAACATGCAGATTTGTAATACATTGAATGAGATAAGGTTTGAATTTTGTTGCCATTATTTTGATGTTTTAGTTTTTTAAAATGTGATTAAATCCAATATTTTTTGCCGAATCGGCTTCTATTATTTTTGCAAAGTCATCTCTGTCGCTTTCATCTGAAAAATAAAGTACAGAGCCTCTTTTTAGTAATTGATAGCGGCGGCTGCGTACCATGCCGTTGTTTATGTTTTGTTCTTTTTTAAAAGCATAATAATTTTGAGTTGTAATTTTTGAACGGAAGTTTCTGAAACTCACGTAATCTGTAACTGCAAAATCTAATTCTTTAATTTTTGTAGCATCAACAAAACAATCAGAAATGCATACAATAGATTTTTGTGTTCTTTGATGCTTTTCATAATATTTGACTGTCGGGATGTTTTCAATTTTCTTAAACTGCATCCGAAACATGCATTTTTCACCACCAAGCTGAACGGTATAGTCTTCGCTACCAATATCCAAGTCCATATCTGCATATACGGCAAAACTCCAACCGGGAAGTAAACTTTTCATAGTCTGTTTATAAAACGCATTCTCTTTAGTACCGCCTTTTTCGGCCTTTTCGTTACCAACTTGTTCTACATTTCTGATAATCGAATGTAAAGAAATAGTTTCGCCGTCAGCAGAAATTATGTGACTGCCAATCTTGTTATAATGGTCTTTGGCATTATAAGGAATTTCCTTGTGGTACAGTTGAAAGTTCTTGTCCAAAGTAAAATGAATGTCTCGTGGAGCAAAATGATAATCTTTTTCTTCTTTTGTGAAGAATAAAGGACTAAGTGTTTTTATTTTGCCAAATTCTAATTGTTCTCCATACTCAAAACTTTCGCTACCTATGAGGGCTTTTGCTTTACTTTGGTTTTCACGGGAGAGTGCCTTTCCGCCTAATAAATTATTTTCCCACAAAAGGAAATATCGCAACATTCCCAAAATGGTCGTTTGTTGCGGGTAATCCAGCGACTCTACAAAGTAGTTGGTTTTATATTCTTCATCGTGTTTTTCGCCACCGAAAAAATAATACTGCAAAGGTGTAATGGTAATCTTATAGTTTGGCATATCAATTATCTTTTTTACTGTTAACAAAATGAATGAAACGCAATACAGCGAAAATATTTTTTATGGCAAGTTGCTTGTCACAATTATAGTCGTTGTAAATTTTCTCTGATATCGTTTTTACTTCTCCTAAGAACGTTGCTTTACCACTACTTGTATGCGTTTTTTCGTTAAAAGTATTTTTGAAAAAATCCTCTAAAGTTTCGGCTTTAATGCTTTCAATAAATAACTCCGTAAAAACATTATCTCTGAATTTTTGAATGATGCTACTTAATAATTCATCGGTTCTATCGTTTGGTGTATTGCAATATTTTTCAATTAGAGCATATATTTGTCGTGTAGATTCTTTTTGTTTTTCTAAGATACATTCAAACTGCTGTCCGCTGTGTTTTTGAAACATAAAAGCAATTTTATTTTTATTACTTTCTTTTGCTTTTGCTTCTAAAAGATGATGTGCAGTATTCATCACTTCTTTCAATGGATGTTTGTAATAAGCAGCCATTACACCAAAAGAAAGTGTGGGAACTGATAATTTATTATCGTCGGCAAATTTTTGAACGGTGTCTTCAAAATCTTTGTCTAATTTTTCTATCAACTTGAATAGTGTTTGCTGGGTTGCTGTATTTTTTTTATCTATGCATACAATCGGCACAAATGCCAAAATATCTTCTCCACCTAAATAAATTGCACTTCCGCCATAATCGGCAATGGTTTCCTCGGCTTTCAACCCAAAATCAATAAGTGATTTTGAGAATTGTTTTATCTCTAAATTATTTTTATTTATGTCTTTTAAAAGTCGCCCAATATTGTCGCCATCCGCATAAATTACGGCAAAATATTTATGGTGTGGCATCAATGGAAAATTTTCTTTTATCAAACTGTCCAATAATTCTATCTTGTCATCTTTTAAACTTTCATTGACCAATTTTGCGTATTTGCTTTTTGTGTCTTCTTGTCTATTGAATGATTCTGTGGCAATTTCTGAAACAGACTTGAATATTCTATCACTTTGCTGTCCAAAAGCATCTTCTGACAAGAAATTATCTGCATTGGTATTCCTGCTAAAAAGTTGCTGCAATGGATTTATCTCAAAATCAGAATTATAGTTTTGATGCAACTCTTTATTGTCTAAAATCTGATTGAGTATTTCTAAAGGGCTTTTATCATCTTTTAAATCATCATCGCTGATTGTCTTTTCAATGATATGCACATTCATATAATTTCCTATAAACTCCTTAGAAATTGAGCTATTTCTTTTCGTTACAATTTCATCAAAAAGTTTATCTATAATTGTGTTTAGCTTCTCTTTAGTTGTATTTTTATCTTTTATAAAATACAATCTATCTGCATACAAACCTGCCCCATTTTTTCCTTTCAATCCTTGATGTTTGTCGCTTTCATCTTTGGTTATTTGAGAAATATCGGGAAGAAAAACCTGCATTTCTGTATCCATTGCTTCTTCTAAAATTCTTCTCACAAACCAGCTAAAAAAATAACTTGCCGCCCATACAGCACGTGTACGTTTGGCTTCTGCAAGTGTTTTATATATCGGTCCTATGGTGATGGCGAGGTAGGTTGTCATTTTTGTTTATTTTGAAGTTGAGTTTTTAATTGACTATATATACTTTTTAAGTCTTCGTAAATAATGTATAGAGGATTGTCTTCCTGCTTATTCTGCCGATTAGTTATCTTATATGGAGGAATCTTATTTATATGTTTTGAAACATCCATACTTGAAAAAGTGTCTATTAAAAATTTTTTTAAATCCAACTCTTGTCTATTTGCAATTGGCATAAATAAATTATCTGGTTTTGTTAATCTTGGTTTTGTTGTGTCGGGTTTAAGCTGTATGTTGAACATTTTACCCACATAGTTATCAATGCTTTTATCCTCAAAAATGTCAAAATATACCGCAGCTTTTTTATTAGCTTCATCAATTAATATCTTAAAAAACAATGGCGACTTGTATCTCACTATTTGACACTCATTTTTACCCTTTTTCTGCCAAGAATTTCCATTCTTTTTTGCTTCTGTTTTACTTAAATTTTGCCTGTAAGAATACCATTTTTCATTGCTCGAAAACCCAAGCCTGTCACGGTATAATTTATATTGGTGGTCGTTTGTTTGAGTTTTAGGAGTTATTAATATATCAGGAATTACTCCGTCCTTTTTGTGTTGGTCTTGTTGACTTCCTAAATATTTAATGGAAATATTTTGTATTTCCATTTGCCGAGTTATTTTATTCCACTTTCTTTCAGTTCCATTGTAATCAGTGTTATTAAAATAATTTGCTTTGATAGTTTTTTTATCCCATTGAATGCTTTTTTTGTTCAAATAGCAAAAGAGAGCAGACTTAAAATAGAATGAATTGATGTTTATACCGCTCCTAAGTGAACGATAAAATATATCAATTTGCTCAGCCAAGTTTACTTGAACTTTTTTTTCTATTTTTTTACCATCAAAACCTAAATTGAAAGAATAATCGAATTCTGTTGTAGGAAAAGTTTGTGACTCATTGTTTATAGTAGTAACACTAAAACTTCCAAATCCTTTGCTTTGACGCATACCGAAATTTGTTAATGCAAAGAACTTATTTAATACCTTACCTATTTCAACTGTAAGATTTACATCTTTTGAAATAATTATGCAACTAATATCATTATTCACAATAGAAAGCCCTCTTGGATTTGATTTATATTCTTTTCCCATTGCGCCAAAAAAAGAGCCAATATTTTCTCTTTGTTCTATTTTATATATTACAGGAGATACCGCTTCTATCCTCATCTTATAATTCAAAGCGCCTTTATCCTTGTCAATCAACCAACCATTTTTCTGTGCTTCTGATCTTCCGTTTTCATAATTCCCCTCTCCTAATTTAGTAAGGACAAACCTGTCCAACTTTGGTTTTACTTCGCTGGCTCGCAAGGTTGCTCCATCTTGGTTGTGCTGAAAATGGATAATGGGCGTATGTTGCTTCAGTGTGAATTTTATTTGGTACATAATTTTCTGTTTTTTAACTATGGTTTTTTAGATGGGTTATTTTCAGTAAGAATAATTTTCTGTATCTTGTCAATGAGGGCTTCTTTCTTCTTATCCTCATCTGTTAGCATAATTATTTCTTTTAGTTGACTGATTTTCCATTCATCTTGCTTTTGTCTTTCTGTTAATACTTGGTAGGCTGTTTTTCTTGATTCCAGTTCTGTTTTTAAATTTTTAATTTCCAACTTTTCTCGTACGTTTATTTTTCTGTTTTCCAAAAAGAAATTCAGTATTTTGGGAAGCACCAATATTATCATAATGATAACTGAGGCAAAGTGTAAAAGGCAATTCAGGTTATCGCCAATTTCTATGATAGCTAAAGGAATGTTATTCATTTTCTTTTGTTTATATAGATAATAATAAATATGATTAAACTTGGAATAAATCCTAAAACAACCCAAAATAGGGAAGATAAAGAAAAAATAGTTTCACTGAAATCAACTTTATCATCAATGAAATTTGAACCGTAAATCCCAAATACGATTGTTGCGGGTAAAAATATTGCTGCCCACATATTCAATCTTCCAGCTTCTTTATTTCTTTTCTCGTCCTGAATTAAACTTGCATATTGATGCAGCTCATTGATTTCATTGTCCAGGTCTCTGATTTCATCTTTCAGATTCAAAATTCCCTGAAACTGATTGTAGATTTCAATTCCCTGTATTTGCGGGGTTATTTCTCTGAAATATAATTTGTTGATGAATTCAATGTAATTTTTATAAAGTTCTTTGATGTTGAGCAGCACTTTATTGTCATTGTCCATTTTAGCAAGATCTGCCAGATTGGTTACTTCTGCAGTGAATTTTAAAACTGAAGCCCTCTGCACCAGACACAACACACAGAGAGTGTAGTACATGGTATTCATATGGGTTCTGATAATTCCGGAGAAAAAATCGTTTTCTTTTGTGATACATACAAAAGAGTCTTTGCTCATTCCATAGACAACTTTATTGGAAATCCACCTTTTATATGTGTGTTTATCAAGTTGGTCGTTTTTCATTATTTCGTTGGCAATATTTGGTTTGTCTTTATCTCCAAAGATATAGGAATAGAGCCAGTCGTTTTTAATGTTTTCTTGGATTGTAAAACCCTTGTAAATCTCTTCTGAAATTTTGTCATTTTCATACCAGGTTTGAAAAAACATTCTGTCGTCTCCAACCTTGGAAATCAGAACCTTTCTCTCATTCAGTATGGCAGCTATGTTGAAAATAAAATAATCCGGAAACAAGTTTGTAATGAATGAAGGTAACCTGAAAGGCTCAGCCACTGTAGGATTGTTATTAAAGAGTTCATACCAGCTGAAATCCTCGTCAGCGATGATTTGGCTGTTTACAGTCAGTGTGATTTTATTGGCAAGAAAACTTTCTTTTGTATTTTGCAGTCCCTTATCCCCCAGAAACTGCGGGTAGATTCTTCGGCCGTATTCATTGATTTTAAGAATGGTTTTTTCGTTGTGCTGTATCTCTTTGGTGTTATTGAGATTGAAAGAAAGTACGCCTACGCCTGTATTAAAAAAGTGAAGAGTAATTCCTTTTATGTCCAGATCTATCAGTTGAATACTTCCTTCTTCAAAATACTCTATGCAGTATTTGTTTTGTAAGTATTCATCTATTTTATATTCATAGTATTTTATGATGGACTGATTTTTCCTGAATGGATGTTCAAAATCAAACAAAGCTCTGGTTGCGAATTCATGAAAGTAAGTAAATTCATTATAGGCCTGGTTGTTCAACTTGTCCTGTTGGTCTTTTAAAGTAAACATTTTTCTGCTCCAGTTGCCAAAATTATCAGGAATCCCACCCAACAAATCAGTTCGTTCGTCAAAGGGAATATTCTCTTTGATATCGCCGGTTTTAAAGCCTTTGTTCAGAACATCCCATCTGAAAGGAAATATAAAATGATGTTGACTGAATATTCTGCTCATAACCCGATTACTTTATTAAATATTTTTTTTAGCAGCATAGCGTCATAAAGCGCATTGTGTTGCTTCAATCCGTTGAATTCACTGTCTTCAACAAGGCTTTCGCGGTCTGTGTTCGGTTCAATGCCTTTTACATACAATAATGTAGCAAGATCCAAAGCAATAAAATCGATGTTTGCAGGCAGATTTAACGAACCGCCAAAGAGGTCACAAAAAAACACCCAATCATAGTGTGGGACATCAGCCCAAAACTGGACTTCATCATACTTTTGAAGCCAATCTCTGATTATATTTACAGCATCTGCTTTATTACATTTGTATTTTACTGAATTTTCCGAATGTTCTTTAAAAGTGTCGAAATTCCGGTACTCTAATTTGGACAATACATTATTTTTGACCCAGTCATTTGCCTTATCAATGTTAAAATCATTGAGTTCAATATAAAGCTCTTTATCATTCTCATCAATGAGCGCTATAGAAATCAATTCACCTGAACTGTCTAAAGAGGTAAATTCAGTATCAAGAAAAATAATCATTAATGAATTTTATAGTTGGTCTTCGTTTTCTTCGGAAATTTAGTAAAATTTCTTTTAAAGAAAAAATAATGAAAATTAAATGTGAGGAAAAATGAAATTGGAAGTAGTGATTTTCGTTATTGTGACAAAGAATTAATCCCGTCAATTGATATTCCTTATAAAGCATAATTACACAAAGTTTCCTTCCGACAATGGTTTGAATTCAAATTGAGTTTAACTTAAAATTTTAAAATATGATTTTTTTGACAACAAAAATCAAAATCAAAGATGGCTGTCTTATCTTTAGCCGTCAAATTCTCCAAAAATGAAAGCAGTTTACACCATCGCCCTGCTGATCGTCTCCAACAGCTTTATGACGCTTGCCTGGTACGGTCATTTGAAATTAAAAGATTATTCGTGGTTTTCGGGGTTGAGTCTTTTCAAAGTAATTCTCTTCAGCTGGCTGATTGCATTTTTTGAATACTGCGCTCAGGTGCCCGCCAACCGGATTGGCTTTGTCGAAAACGGGGGGCCTTTTAATCTGTGGGAACTCAAGGTGATACAGGAAGTCATCACATTGGTTGTATTCTCAGTTTTTACAATCATTGTCTTTAAAGATCAGACACTGAAAACCAATCATCTGATCGGATTTGTATTTTTGGTGCTTGCAGTCTATTTTATTTTCAGGAAATAACCGCTTCATTTTTCTGATTGCCGAATAGCTGTTATATTTGGGAATCCAAATGAAAAAATATGCCCAAAATATTGGTTATAGAAGACGAATCCGCAATCAGCAACGTAATCAAAAACATTTTGCTCGATGAGGACAAAGATTATGAAGTAGATCTGGCAGCCGATGGTGAAGAAGGGCTGGCAAAAATTTCTGAACATGATTATGATCTGGTAATCACAGATATAAAAATGCCAAAAAAAGACGGCGTTCAGGTTTTGGTCGAAGCGCTTGCAACCAATCCCGATCTTCCTTTTGTAATGATTTCGGGGCATGGCGATATAGAAACCGCAGTGGACTGTATCAAAAAAGGAGCATTTGATTATATCTCAAAACCGCCCGATCTGAACCGCTTTTTGAGCACCGTCAGAAATGCGCTCGACAAAAAAGTGCTGATTACCCAAAACCGAGAACTGACCACCGAAAACAAAGCGCTGAAAAGAAAAGTTGCCAAACAGTATGAAATGGTCGGTGAATCAAAAGCACTTTTGGAAATTCGTGACATCATCGACAAAGTGGCTGATACCGATGCCAGAGTTTTGATTACAGGTCCGAACGGCTCGGGAAAAGAATTGGTTGCACACCAAATCCATGAAAAAAGCTCGAGAAACAGAAGATCACTTGTCGAAGTGAACTGCGCTGCAATTCCTTCAGAATTGATTGAAAGCGAATTATTTGGTCATGTGAAAGGTTCATTCACAGGTGCTTACAAAGACAAGGAAGGGAAATTTGAACTGGCAGATGGCGGAACCATCTTTTTGGATGAAGTCGGCGATATGAGTCTTTCAGCTCAGGCAAAGGTGCTCAGAGCGCTTCAGGAAGGCAAGATCACAAGAGTGGGCGGAGACAAAGAAATCAAAGTGGATGTCCGTGTGATTGCGGCGACCAATAAAAACCTGAGAAATGAAATCAAAGAAGGCCGTTTCAGGGAAGACCTTTATCACAGGCTGGCGGTAATTCTAATCGAAGTTCCGGGACTGAATGAAAGACGGGAAGACATTGAAAATCTGGTGAGACATTTTGCGGTTCAGCTTTCTGAAAATTCAGGTATGCCGGTCAAAGATTTTTCAAAAGAAGCCATCAAAATCCTGAAGGAATACGACTGGACCGGAAATATCCGCGAATTGAGAAACGTAGTGGAACGAATGCTGATCTTGGGCGGAAATCCGGTTTCAAAAGAAGACATTGAGAATTTTGTAAAAAAGTAATGTAATAAATCAGGCGTGCAGCCGTTGAAAATACAAATCAAAATAATGAAGAAAATCCTGACTTTTATATTTATCGGTTTCCTTGCTTTTTCGTGCGGAAAGAAAGATCAGAAAACTGCAGTTTCGATCGGAAATGTCGAATTTGCGGCAGATGAGGACGAAGAAAATGCAAACCCCGAAAACATTCAGTACAAAGGAACTTATAAAGGCAGGATCAACGGAAAAGAGGTTGAACTGATTATCAATGACGAAACCTTCAATATCAGCGAGAACGGCAAACATGCCAACGGCTCCTGGCAGAAAGTCAATGACGGAACCATCATGGGATTGTCTGTAAAAAACGGAAAAATTTCTGTGAAGAATTGGGCTTATTCAGACGACAGCACCTGGGTAGCTCTGACCGACAGCCTGACTTACTTCGAACCTGAACAGTATCTAAAAAGAGTCGAAAAATGATGAAAAGAACGATAATGTTTTTGTTGGTAACAGCACTTATTTATTCGTGTACAACAGAAAATAAAACTCAAAAACTTGCCGAAAATTATCTTGATTTGTTTTCGAAAAGAAAAGAACTTGATCGGATTTTGTCATTTTATTCCGCTGATTTTGAATACAGAAATGTGAGTTTTGAATCTGATACCAATGACCCCAAATTTCTTTTTGAACAATTTTACGGCTGGAAAGATCCAAACTTTAAATATCAAACAGATCAGAGTATTGAAATCAGAAAAATCGTAACCAATGATTCAACGATAGTCGTTACCGGAAAATCAATGCCTTATACTTACAACGGCAAGCCGGTGGAAGGAAATGAGTTTGTAATCTGGCTCGATTTGGACAAAGATTACAAAATCAAAAAACAAACCGACTGGTTCGATTATCCGATGGAAGAAATCATTGAAGCATACAATCTGAAAAACTCGTTTAAAATTCAGTAAAGATTTTTGATTTTTTGTTTCATATTCGGTTAAAATATTTATTTTTGCAACCCTATTAGCGCCCATGTGGTGAAACTGGTAGACACGCTATCTTCAGGTGGTAGTGCCTTCGGGTGTGTCGGTTCGACTCCGGCCATGGGCACAAAGTCCAATAATGACTTTTGAAACTCCGGTTTTTCCGGAGTTTTTTTATGCCCAAAAATTAAAATACGAGAAGACTATAAAAATGCATTGTAATTCAGTTGACCCCAAATTACACAATAGAAAAAAACACTGTATTTAATTCACAAAATTCCAATCGGGCTTACGGAAAAGATGTGAATATCGAATTGTTTATTATCGGCATTTGGTGTCGAGTAATTTGTTTTTCGCATATTCGTGTTGCGGGAAAAAACACAGAAAACCCCGTCAACACTCAGATACAGAACATTTGCCATTGATGCATATTTTGAAAAACCAAACGACACTTTGAAACTCAAAATTGCGCTTGTCAAAAAACACCGAAAATGATTCGCAGGACTTTGGAATAATAAGAAATTTGCAAAAATAAAAACGGGACACAAGCAGATTTATCTGCTTTGTCCCGTCTGGTGCTCACGACCGGAGTCGAACCGGTACATCCGTTAGGACACCACCCCCTCAAGATGGCGTGTCTACCAATTTCACCACGTGAGCATTTGGTTTGCAAAAATAATGATTTTAGCCAAAGTAAAAACTAATTTTTGGTATTTGGTCAAAGTTTCTGAACATATTCAGATAAAAAAACGGCTTTCAAACGAAAGCCGCTTCAATCAAACTGATTATAATAAAAAATTTTATCTCCAGCCGCCACCGATTGCTCTGTACAGCTGAACGATTGCATTTAATTTTCCAAATTCTGAATTCACAAGACCCAGCTGTGCATTCAGCGCATTTCCTTTGGCGGTCAGAACATCCAAATAAGTTGCCATACCGTATTTGAGCAGTTCTTCGGAATAATTATATGCACTATTGTAGGCTTCATATTCGCTTTGTTTCAAAATCGCTTTCTGACTGTTTGAATCAAAAGTAAAAAGCGCATCCGAGACCTCTCGGCTTGCATTCAGTATTGTCTTTTTGTAGGTCAGCAGTGATTGTTCCTGTTGTGCACGGCTCACCTCGTACTGGGTTCTGACCTGACGGGCATTCAGTATCGGCTGTGTCAAAGAACCGACCAGCGATGCAAACAGTGAATTTGCATTGAAAAGTTTATCGAATTCAAGACTCTGAAGCCCTCCGTTGGCGCTTAGTCTTAATGAAGGATAAAAATTGCTTCTTGCTGCATTGGTCAGTTCGAAAGAATTGATCAGGCCATATTCTGCAGCCATCACATCGGGACGATTGCTCAGCAGTTCTATCGGTACTCCAGTGTTCAGATTTTCATTCAATTCTTGTTGTTCCAGTGAATTTCTGTCGATCTGATGCGGATTTTCACCAAGCAGTATGCAGAATGAATTTTCTGTCAGTTTGATCTGATTGTCGGTATCTACCAGCAGTGATTTGCTGTTGATCAGCTGAGCTTCTGTCTGCCTAACAGCAACTTCGGTTACATTTCCGGCATCTTTCAGCAGTTGCATCGTCTCAAGACTTTCCTCCAAATTCTGAATCGTTTCCTGAATGATTTTTTTCTGTTCATCCAATGCAAGCAATTGATAATAAGAGGATGCCACAGCAGCGACCAGTTCTGATTTTACCGCCTGATGAGCAGAAATTGTCTGCATATAAGTTGCCGCAGCAGCTCTTTTATTGCTTCTGATTTTTCCCCAGATATCCGCTTCCCACGAAAGACCTGCCGACAGTTCATACTGGTTCAGATCGGTTCTTTTGTCAAGGCCGATTCCCTGAGGACCGTTCAGTGAAGGGTTTGAATAAGTATAAGACGCATTTCCGTTGATTGTTGGGAAATAAGCAGCTTTCCCCTGTTTCAGATAAGCTTCTGCAGCATCAATATTTTTGAGCGCAATTCTGATGTCCAGATTATTGTCCAAAGCCTGCTGAATATATGTGGTCAGCTTGTCGTCTTTGAAAATTTCTTTCCACGAAAGATTAGCAGAACTCAGACTGTCCTGAGCGATATGATCGGTTCTGAACGCCTGCTCACTGATGACTTCATTTTCCGGCCGCTGATAATCCTTCACAGCCAGACAGGAGTGGAGTACAGGCAGTATCAGAATAATGGTAATATATTTTAAATTTTTCATTTTATTTTGTAATTTGCTTATTGTCAAATTTAACAGGACTGATTTTTTCCTGAAGCCATTGGAACACTACAAACAACACCGGAATGTTGAACAAACCGACGATGGTTCCGACCAATAGTCCGAACGCCGCACCGGTTGCAATCGACTGATTCCCGATATGACCGACTCCGCTTGAAAATACAAGCGGCATGATGCCGAGGATAAATGCAAACGATGTCATCAGGATCGGGCGAAATCTTGCTTTTGCACCGTTCAGCGCAGCCGCGGCGATTGTTTCACCGTGTCTTCTTCTTTGAATTGCAAATTCAACAATCAGAATTGCATTCTTGGCCAACAGTCCGACGAGCATAATCAATGCAATCTGGAAATAGATGTTGTTTTCAAGTCCTGCAAGTTTTTGTGCCCAGTAAGCACCCATTACACCGCCGGGAAGAGACAGCAATACCGACAGCGGCAGCAGATAACTTTCATATTGTGCCGACAGGACGAAGTAAACAAATATCAGACAAAGGATAAAAATCATCAAAGTCTGGTTACCCGCTTTGATTTCCTCACGGCTCAGACCCGAAAAGTCAAATCCGTAACTGGTGGAAAGCGTTTTTGAACTGACTTCTTGTATGGCTTCCAGGGCATCACCCGTACTGTAACCCGGATTTGGTGCACCCGAGATTTTTGCGGATGTAAACAGGTTGAATCGTGTGATGTTCTGAGGTCCGTAAATCTTTTTCAGATTCATAAACTGAGTGATTGGAGACATTTCGCCCGAAGAAGTTTTGACAAAAATCTTCTGCAGATCGCTCTCGTCCGCTCTGTCTTTTGGCAGGGCCTGAATCATTACACGGTATTGTTTCCCGTAGCGGGTGAAATCAGCTGCATAGATTCCTCCAATGTATCCCTGGAGTGCATTAAAGATGGAACTTACCGACACGCCTGACTGTTTTGCTCTCGGAATGTTCAGCTCGATTTCATACTGTACGTAATTGGTGTTGAAAGAAGTTTGTGCATACTGGATTTCGGGACGTTTCATCAATTCTCCGATGTATTGCTGAGTAACCTGATCAAAATTGGTCAGTTCTCCTCCCGATTTATCCAGCAGGTTCAATTCAAAACCGGATGAAGCACCAAATCCCGGAACGCTCGGTGGTGCAAAAAAGATCATCTTGGCTTCCGGCATCTGTGCGGCAAGCCCAAACAGCTGCCCGGTGATTGCATCGGTTGACATGGACGGGTCTTTTCGGTCTGTAAACGGATCGAGCGAAATCATCGCCATACCGTAATTGGAACCCTGACCCGACACAAAACTGAATCCGGAAACTAAAGTTATTACATTGATTCCCGGTATTTTTGATGCTTTTTGGTAAAATTCTTCCTGGACAGCAGCCACCCTGTCACCCGAAGCGCCGGCAGGGAGTTCAAAGTTACCCATGATGAATCCTCTGTCTTCGCTTGGCACAAATCCGCTCGGCATGGTTTTGTTTGCGATAAAGATTCCGAGACCGCAAAGCGCAAGGATTAGAAAGGTGACCCATTTGTGGCGAATCAGAAAGCCAAAGCTTTTTGCATAGCCTCTGGTAACTGTCATAAAAACGGAATTGAATCCTTCAAAAAATCTTTTGAACAGATTTTTCTTTTTATCGTCTTCTTCATTATGTGCTTTTAATACTAGCGCACACATAGCAGGACTGAGCGTAAGTGCATTGACCGCAGATATGACGATTGCCACAATCAGGGTGATACCGAACTGCTGGTAGAACACCCCCGTCGGTCCCTGAATAAAGGTTACCGGAATAAATACGGAGGCCATGACCAGGGTGATCGATACAATTGCTCCTGCGATTTCTTTCATTGCCTCGTAGGTTACTTCCTTACCTGCGCGTTTTTCTTTTTCTATTTTGGCGTGCACCGCCTCGACGACGACTATGGCGTCATCCACCACAATACCGATGGCAAGCACGAGTGCAAACAAAGTCAGCAGGTTGATCGAATAACCAAACAGATTGAGAAAGAAAAATGTACCGATAATCGAGACGGGTACCGCAATCAGCGGAATCAGCGTTGACCTGAAATCCTGCAAAAAGATAAATACCACTATAAATACCAGTATAAAGGCTTCAATCAGTGTGGAGATTACCTTCGAAATTGATTCACTCAAAAATTCATTGGTATCAAAAACTACCAGATATTCAAGTCCCTCAGGCATATTGAGCGACAGTTCTTCCAGCTTGTTTTTCAAATCAAAAATGATTTCCTGTGCGTTGGAATCGGGTGTCTGATAAATTGCCATTGCCACTGCATCCCGTCCGTTCATTTTTGAGTAACCGACATAGCTCTGCGCACCAAGTTCAATTTTTGCAACATCTTTTAGATAAAGCGTTTCACCGTTTGGCAATGCGCGAAGCACTATATTTTCATATTGTTCCTCATTTTGATATTTTCCGCTGTAACGAATTACATAATTAAAGGTTTCACCGTTATTTTCACCAAATGAACCCGCAGCGGCTTCCAGACTTTCTTCATTGATTGCAGCAGTTACATCGGCCGGAACCAAACCGTAATTTGCCATTTTGACAGGATCGAGCCAAATACGCATCGAATAATTACGGCTTCCAAATACACTGGCATCACCCACACCGTTTACCCTTTGCAGTTCGGGTAGTATGTTGATATTCATGTAGTTTTGTATGTAAGTCCTGTCAAGCTTATCTGAAGTCGAATAGAATGAAAGGAACATCAGCGCACTGGTTTGCTGTTTCTGAGTCACCACACCTGTACGGTTTACTTCAGCCGGGAGCAGCGGAGCCGCCCTTGCCACACGGTTCTGAACGTTTACGGCTGCAATATCGGGGTCAATTCCCTGTTTGAACAATATCTGAATAGTTGCGTTCCCTGTATTGGTGGCAGTCGAACTGATAAAGTCCATTCCTTCCACACCATTGATCTGTTCTTCAAGCGGGATGATCACACTTTCGAGTACCGTCTGTGCGTTTGCACCCGGATAATTTGCATGAACCTGTACGGTGGGCGGTGCAATCTCCGGATATTGGGTGATCGGAAGTATTGAGATACCCAATATACCGAGAATCACAATGATGATTGAAATAACAGTGGAGAGGACAGGTCTTTCTATGAATGTTTTTAGCATCTTTAATTTTTTAATTGATCGGTTTAATGTTGATAATCGAATCAAATGCTGTTTTCACCGGCTGTATAGCGGCTCCGTTTCTCAATTGCCCCAAACCTTTGGCAGCAACGATATCTCCTTTTTCCAATCCTGATTTCAGAATCGCAATATTGTTAAGACGATTGGACACTTCAATCGGTGTTGATTTGACCGTGTCATTGATCACCTTATATACATATACAATTCCCTGCTGTTCAAAAGTTGCATTTTCGGGCACTACCAATGCATTCTCAAAATGCTGCGGAATATGGATGTATCCGCTGTTTCCGTTTGTCAGCACTCCGTCGGCGTTTTTAAAGGTTGCTCTGAACTGTATTGTTCCTGTATTTGGATCAATCTGTCCGGTTACGGTTTTGATTTTTCCTTTTTCACCGTATGGTTTACCGTTTGCAAGAATCAAATCCACATCAGGGAGTTTTGAAAGTTTATCTTTTACTGTTTGTCCTTTCGTGTCCTCAAGAAAATTCAAATATTCTGCTTCACCCATTGAAAAATAAGCATAGACTTCAGAAGTTTCAGATACGGTGGTGATTGGTGTCTGATCAGCCGGGCCCACAAGGCTTCCTTCTCTGAAATTGATGGTTCCGACCACGCCCGAAACCGGGCTTCTTACGATTGCAAAATCCATATTTGCCTGTATCGCATTCAGACCTGCCTTAGATTGCTGTTCGGCTGCTTTTGCCTGTTCAAGCTGCCCTTTGGCTCTTGCCAGATTTGCTTTGGCGGTTTCCAATTGTACATTGCTGATTATATTTCTTTCAACCAGCGGTGCCAGTCTGTCCACTTCTACCTGTGCTGCATTCACACTTGCCTGTGCGGCAGATACATTGGCGCGGGCTGCATTGATGGCTGAGCGGGCTGCATTTGCATCCTCTGACTGAACATCGGTTTCCAGTCTGAACAGCGGCTGCCCCGCATTTACCCTTTGTCCCTCATCCACATATACTTCTTTGATATAGCCTGAAATTTTAGCTCTTACCGAGTTGTTGATCTTACCTTCTATATTGACCGGAAAAGCATTGTATCCTTCGAGATCCATATAGGTTACTTCCACCACCGGAATACCGGGAGGAGGAACAGCCGCGGGAGCCTGTTTGTCGTTGCATGATATCAGCGTTGTCAGTACAACTGCCAATGTGAGGAATGTAATTTTTCTCATTTGATTTGTTATGTGTTTTGGTTCAATGATTTTAATTTATTTATGGTTTCAGTCAGCTGTCTGGCAGCCAACTCTAGATGTTCTATGTAAATAATCGATTTCTGAATACTTGGTTCTTCCGGGTTTTTGTTCATTTTCAATTTGTAATCCATTAATTTTCTGGACAGCTCTTTTTCGTTGTTCAATATCTCCTGAATGTTTTGAAGACGAATGATTATATTGTCGGGTACAATCCTGTACAACCTTTTTCGTTCGTCCAATTTTGTAAAATACTCGATGTATTTCAGCTGGGTCAAAAAATTCAAACTGTTAGAAACCGAACTTTTACTCGCATTCAAGGTCTCGACAAGCTCATCAAAAGTCACGCCTTTTTTTTCACAGTCGAGCAGCAGATAAGCATAAATCTTGCTGATCAGTGGCGGCAGCTTCTGAGTGGTTTCAAAATAATTTGAAAAGTCTCTAATCAATAGTCTCTTGTCTTCGTCCATTCTTTTTTTCAGAAATTCGTCGGCAAAGATATGATTAGTTCGGTAATTACAAAACAAACCGAATTAAATTTTTTCAAATATTTTGATTGACTCAAATTCTTAACATACATCAATTCATATTTGTATGTCTTTATTTAATTTTGTAACAAAATAATTAAAAAAAATACAACTATGTCAGTAAAATGGAACATCGATAAAGCACATTCAGAAGTACAGTTCAAGGTGAAACACATGGTGATTTCAACCGTAAGCGGCGAGTTCATGGATTTTGATGCACAGGCAGAAACGGACGATGAAAACTTCAGCAATCCGAGATTTGAATTTGCAGCAAAAATTGATTCAATCAATACCAGAATCGAACACAGAGACAATCACCTGAAAAGCGATGATTTCTTTAATGCCGCTGATTATCCCGAATTAATTTTTAAAGGTGAAAAATTTGACGGTGACAGTCTGGAAGGTGAAATTACAATCAAAGGAGTGACCAAACCCATCAGACTCAATGCTGATTTTGGCGGTGTGATTACCGATTTTGACGGCAACAAAAGAGCCGGTTTTGAATTTTCGGGAAAAATCAACCGTAAAGATTTTGGCCTGAACTGGAGCGCAACTACTGAGACAGGAGGATTGGTCGTTGCAGATGAAGTGAAGCTGTCTGTAAGCCTTGAATTTATTAAACAATAAGCCAAAAAGCGAACATACACGTTTGGCCCGATTCGAAAAAAAACCGAATCGGGCTTTTTTATGATTTAAACCGTTGATATACAATTATATATTTCACGATTCTGAGGATTGGAAATTGTCTAAATGAAAAAAACATCAGGCAACATGATTAGAATACCGATTATTTTTTTATAATGGGGCATGACAAAAGAAATAATCTTTGACAAAAACAATCCGCCGTCAGCAACAGAAAGAAAAAACATTCTGGATTTTCTGTTCAGCCATCTTCAGAAATACGGCGACCCGGTTGGAGACATTGAAAAAGCGATTTCCTATTCGCTTGCAGAAGACGAAAAGCCGGGAGGATTTATACTGGAATTGAGAGATGAATTGGATGAAATTGCCTGTGTTGTCGTTGTGAATCACACCGGCATGAGTGGTTATATTCCGGAAAACATACTGGTTTATATTGCTACTCACGACCAAAAAAGAGGTCGCGGTTTGGGTAGGAAAGCAATCGAATATACAATTGAAAAAACCAGGGGAGATATTGCACTTCATGTAGAACCCGATAATCCTGCCAGAAGGCTGTACCAGAAACTTGGGTTTGAAAATAAATATCTGGAAATGAGATTGAAAAAATAAGAATTGTGGCTGTCATAACATTAAATCGAAACAAATTGGCTCAGAATTATTTGCAACTTGACCATTTGTTTAAATCAAACGGAATTGAATGGACGCCGGTAATCAAAGTGCTTTGCGGAAACCGATTGTTTATTGAAGAAGTAATCAGGCTGGGAGCTGGAGAAGTCTGTGATTCAAGAGTTTCAAATCTGAGAACGGTGAGAAATCTGAGCAGTACAATAAAAACAGTTTATATCAAGCCACCGCCCAAAAAAAGCATCAAAAACATCGTTCGGCTGGCGGACACCAGTTTTAATACCGAATTTGAAACCATCCGCATGCTGTCAGAAGAAGCGCAGAAAATCGGTAAACTCCACAAAATATTGATTATGATTGAATTGGGTGAGTTGAGAGAAGGTGTGATGGGTGAAGATTTTGTGGATTTTTATGAAAAGGTGTTCAGACTGCCCAATATAGAAGTGATCGGAATCGGAACGAATCTCGCATGTATGTACGGCGTACTGCCCAACAATGACAAACTGATACAACTGGCATTGTATGTGCAGCTGATAGAGGCAAAATTCAATCGAAAAATCCCATATATTTCTGCGGGAACTTCGGTCACCATACCGCTGATCGGAATGGGGATGCTGCCAAAGGCAATCAACCATTTCAGAGTGGGAGAGACCCTGTTTCTGGGAACCGATGTTTACAACAACCGGCTGTTTGAAAACATGAATTCAGATGTGTTCAGACTGTCAGCCGAAATTATTGAAATCAGCGAAAAACCTAACAATCCAACGGGTGAAATTGGTTACAATATGAGCGGAGAAATAAAAGAATTTGATCTGAGCAAAAATGAACTCTCAAAAAGAGCAATCATCGACATTGGACTGCTTGACATAGAAACGGATCATCTCACCCCAATTGACAAAGAACTGAAAATAGTTGGAGCAAGTTCCGATATGCTGGTAATCGATTTGGATAAAAATAAGCGAAATTACAAAGTGGGTGATTACATCGGTTTCAGATTGGATTATATGGGACTTCTAAGGGTGATGAATTCAAATTATATTGAAAAAAGAGTTGAATGAAATATTTTGATCAAAAATTTCAGGAAGCTGCATTTCCGTCCATTTCCTTCAGAATCTTATTGACATCCTCCTCGGTCGAACTCAGTTTTTCCTTGCAGATTTTAATCAGTTCCGCAGCCCGCTTGACTTTTTCTGACAGTTCGTCCACCGTGATTTCGCCTTTTTCAATCTCAACGACGATGATTTGAAGCTCTTCAAAAGCAGCTGTGTATGTGATTTTTTCTTCCATTTTGATGATTATTTTTTGGTTAATTTGACTTCGCTGATGATTTTTCCGTCAAAAAGTATGGTTTCAATCGTATCGCCCATTTTGACCTTTGACGAATCGCTGACCGATTTCCCATTGAGCAGACTGATGCTGTATCCTCTTTTCAGCACATTTTGGGGGCTCATATTGTCGATGTTTTTTTGGGTAAATTCAATCAGCCGGTTTTGTTCTTTGATCAGCCCCAATGATATTTCGGCAAGTTTTACTTCTGTACCGTGAATTTCCGTATTTTCATTTCTGATTCGGTTTTTCAGACTGATTTCACTTTTTTGAATCATTCCGCTGATCATTATTCGTGCTCGGTTCAGCATGGTCAGACTGTCTTTTTGGATTCCAACCGACAGCCGATCCAACATATTTTTATGTCCGTCGGTCAGATTTTGAACGGTTGATCTGAAGATTTTGAAGGTACTGTCGAGTTTTGATTTTTCGTCTTCAAGAATCCGAATTGGAGTTTCTTTGATCCGATCTGAAGCTTTCTGAACGGGAACCGAAAAATCATGAAATTTCTGAATCAGGAATTCAGCCAGTTTTGTCGGTGTGATATGGTTTGAAAATGCAACCATTTCTGCGACTGTTTCATTGGTCGAATGTCCGATTCCGGTCAGCACCGGCAGCGGAAAAGTTGCAATTTCTCTTGACAGCCGGTAATCGTTGTAACAACTCAGACCGACATCGCCACCGCCACCGCGAATGATTGCAGCTGCATCAAAATGATGACTGACTTTTTTGATTCGGTTCAGCTGACCGATGATTTGGGCAGCCGCATTATCGCCCTGAAGCAGCGACGGAAAAAGTATATAAAAGAATTTGTAATCCCAGCCGTTGCCATCGATTACGCTCTTGAAATCAGAATAACCTTTACTGGTTTCGACCGAAATGACTGCGATTCGCTTTGGCAGCAATGCGAGTTTCAGCTGTTTGTTTCGGTTAAAAATTCCTTCTTCCTTCAGTTTTTGAATGCTCAGCTGTTTTTCCTTTTCAAGATCGCCCAAAGTATAACTCGGATCAATGTCCTGTATCCGGAGCGAAAGTCCGTGTATCGGATCAAAAGTAATCCTTGCCAGAAACAGTATTTTGATTCCGTCTTTGAGCGGTTCTTTCAGGATTTTGACAAAATTCTGATTGATTCTTTCATAATCTGTTTTCCACAAGGTCGCCCTCTGCTGTGCAATCACTTTTCCGTCCTGTTTTTCGACCAAATCGGGATAACAATGTCCTGAATGCTGATAGAAATTGAGTTTGTTCATTTCTGCCTTGACCCAAAAAGCACTGCCATAACGATTCGTAAGTGTTGACTGTATGCTCCTCAATACTTCAAACAGACTGAATACCCTTTTATTTCCAATTTCTTCGGACATGATTCAAAGATAAAGAAAACTTTGGCAAAACTATTTGGAATCATTGGCTCCATTTTTGGAATTAAAACAAAAATATCAGCCCCTCTTTCTGATAAAATCCATAACTTTAAACTCCAAAAAAAATAAGATGACAGCAAAAGAAAAAGTGGCTTCCCTCAGGGAAGAGATGAAGAGAAACAACATTGATGCATTTATCGTTTTTTCGGCCGATCCGCATATGAGCGAATATCTGCCCGAACAGTGGAAAGAGCGTGCCTGGCTTTCGGGTTTTACCGGTTCTGCGGGTTTTGTGGTAATTCTTGCCGACAAAGCAGGTCTGTGGACAGATGGCCGTTATTTTACCCAGGCGCCCATTGAGTTGGCCGGCTCGGGAATTGATTTGTTCAAAGACGGATTGGAGGGAACACCCAATTATATAGACTGGATCATTTCTGAAACCAAAACCGGAGCAACCGTTGCGGTCAATGCGCTTGCAACTTCGCATTCGAACTGGGAAGCGCTTGAATCAAAATTGGAAAATTCCGGCAGAAAATTAGTCAATCTGCCATTGCTGAAAAATGTATGGACAGACAGGGGAACACCGGTCAAAAATCCGATTTTTGTTCATCCGGTCGAGAGAGCCGGAAAATCTGTCAAAGAAAAACTGAGCGATATTCGAAGAATAATGAACGAAGACCAAGCCGATATTCATATAGTCTCGAGTCTTGACGATGTGGCCTGGACGCTGAATCTGAGAGGAAGCGATGTGGAATGCAATCCGGTTTTTCTGGCTTATCTGATGATCGGCTCAAATGATGCCTCACTGTATGTTGAAATTGAGAAACTGACCGATGAAGCCAAGAAACTGATGGCAGATTCAGGTGTTCAATTGAAGGAATACAATACGTTTTTTGATGAGCTGAAAACATTGAACAATCAAAAAATACTGATTTCACCCAATACCAATCAGTACGTTTTTGATGTGATTAAAAATCAAAACACATTGATTCGGAAAGCAGTTCCGGGAAATCTGATGAAAGCGGTCAAAAACGACGCTGAACTCGAAGGTTTCAGAACGGTGATGGTACGCGACGGTGTTGCAATGGTGAAATTTCTGTATTGGCTGACACACAATGCGGGCAAAATTGAGATGGACGAATTTGGAATAGGAGAGAAGCTTCAGAGTTTCAGGGCAGCCGGAAAGAATTTTGTCGGTTTGAGTTTTGGCAGCATCATCGGTTTTAAAGGAAACGGTGCCATTATCCATTATTCGGCGCCAAAAGAAGGCAGTTCAAAAGTGACGAACGACGGAAGCATATTGGTTGATTCGGGCGGACAATATCTGGAAGGAACCACTGATATCACCAGAACATTGCCATTGGGTGAAGTAACCGAAGAATTCAAAAGAGATTCAACGCTGGTGCTCAAAGGAATGATTGCTTTGTCGATGGTCAAATTTCCAAAAGGAACCAGAGGCACCCACCTGGATGCATTTGCGAGAATGCCGCTTTGGATGGAAGGAAAAGATTACAACCACGGAACCGGTCATGGTGTGGGCAGTTTTATGAATGTGCACGAGGGGCCTCAAAATATCAGAAAAGATTTGAATCCGGTTGAATTGCAGCCCGGAATGGTTATTTCAAATGAACCCGGATATTATCTGGAAGGAAAATACGGAATCAGACACGAAAATCTGGTGGTGGTCAGGGAATGGAAAAAAACGCAGTGGAATACTTTCTATGAATTTGAAACACTGACGCTCTGCCCGTTTTTCAAAAGCACGATTGTAAAAGAACTTCTTTCGCCGGAAGAAATCAGCTGGCTGAACGATTATCACAAAACCTGTGAAGAAAAACTTGGTCCGCTGTTGGAAGGCGAAGTAAAAGAATGGTTTTTGGAGATGGTTAAGCCGATTTAATTAAAATTCATTTAGGATATTAGAAAACCCTTCAAGAGGCTCCAAGCCCTTGAAGGGTTTTCTTCTTCTTTGACAAATTTCAGTGTTAAATTAATTGTGTTTTGATTTGCATAAATTTGTAAATCAATTGATTAAGGTAACACATTATACAATTTACAATATACAAAACGCCCGAATTTATTTAATAATCGTCATTTCATTCAGCAGATAGTCTGCATCTGCAAATTTATCGATGATAAACAGTATGTATCTCACATCTACCATGATGTTTCTGCAGATTTCGGGGTCATAATTCAAATCGCTCATCGTTCCTTCCCAAACCCGGTCAAAGTTCAGCCCGATCAGATTTCCGTCTTTGTCAAGCACCGGACTGCCCGAATTTCCGCCGGTGGTATGATTGGTCGCAATAAAGTCAATCGGCATTCTTGCTTTTTTCCCTTTGCCCACACCGTAAGATCCGAAATCTTTTTTGGCTTCCAGGTCCATCAGTTTCTGAGGAAGATCAAATTCATAATCGCCCGGAATATATTTTTTCATCGCTTCATCCAGATAAGTTATCGGCTCGTAACGGGCCGGTTTGTCGCTTGGCTGATAGCCGTCCACTTTTCCGTAGGTTACACGCAAAGTCGAATTTGCATCCGGAAAAAACAGTTTGTCTGTAAAAACTTCCATCTGTGCTTTCATATATTTTCGCTGCAGATTGCTCAGTCTGGACTGTATGCCTGTGTATATCGGAGAAACTTTCTCGCCATAGACTTCTTCAATTTTCGAAATCTGCTGAATCAACGGATCATTCTGAAGGACAGTCAGCAGTTCAATTTCATTTTCAAATGCTTTTGCGGTATCATCAATAATGTTCACGCCGTTGATGGTTTTCTTTCCGGTTACAAATGAATTTTTAAAAGTATCGGAAGTTATATTGATTCCTTCTGCGGGCTGAAAATCTTTTGGCATTTCTTTTTTGTACAGCTCAATCAGCGCCAGCGAAACTTCCTGATCCAGATCCGGATCATAATCTTTGTACAGACCGCTCAGATAATTCTGATATCTTTCTTTGAGCGAATTGAAATTAGTTGAACCGTAAGATTTCAAAAGATTGTTCATCATCAGCGCCACTCGGAAAGTTTCGGAATTTCCGTAAATCGCTTCATTGAAATAATTTTCTGCCTTTTCATATTTTCCGCTCTCTTTGTAGAGTTTGTCAAATTCAGAAAGCAGACTTCCGTATTTAGACTGAAGTTCAGGGTTCTGGCTGATTCTTTGGGTGAATTCGGTTTCATAATCTTTTTTCTTTTGAACCGCATTTGATTTGACCAGTCCCAGACTTTCGCCTGTCCATTTTTTGTGGTAATTTGAAATTCGTGCATATTTTGAAGCGTATTTGATACGGGTTGCATCATCCACTTTCATTTTACTCATCAGGATTTTGAGTGCAACATCTCTGATCCCGATTCGGGACGGATTGGTTACATCCAGTATCTGTTCTATGGCTGCTGACGGCAGATATTCGTTGGTTGTTCCCGGAAAACCGAATACGAAGGTAAAATCTCCTTCTTTGATTCCTTTTGAATTGACCGGAAGAAAGTGTTTGGGAGTATAAGGAACATTGTCCGCCGAATATTCAGCCGGTTTGTTGTTCTTGTCTGCATAGATTCTGAACAGCGAAAAATCGCCCACATGTCTTGGCCACGACCAGTTGTCGGTGTCCATACCGAAATTTCCGATTGCACTTGGCGGTGCACCGACCAATCGCACGTCGCGATAGGTTTCGGTGATGAACAGATAGTATTTGTTTCCTTTGTAAAACGGACGGATAAATACATCCTGATAGCTTTCTTTGACCGTATTTGCAGAAATTATATCGATATTGTCTTTCACGATTTCCTGTCTTCTTTCTTCATCCATACTGTCATCAGTTCCTTGAAGGATGCTTTCTGTCACATCTCTGATGTCAACGATAAAAGTTGCCGTCAGTCCGGGATTTGGAAGTTCTTCGGAATGATTTTTTGCCCAAAAACCGTCTTTGATATAATCGTTTTCGAGACTCGAATGTTTCTGAATCTGTCCGAAACCGCAGTGGTGATTGGTCAGCAGCAGACCTTCGGGTGAGATCACCTCAGAAGTACAGCCGCCGCCAAAGTGTGCAACTGCGTCTTTGATGCTCGGCGCATTCGGATTAAAGATATCAGTTGCCGAAATTTTCATTCCCATTTGTTTCATCTCAGCTTCGTTCAATTCGGTCGGAATCCACATTCCGCCGCTCTTCTGGGCAAATAAAAATCCGCCGTACAAAAGCAGGCTCAGTACCGATAATTTCAGTTTTGTCATTTCTGTTTGTTGTTATTGTTTTCGATTCCGCCAAATTACGGAAAAATCTTCAAATCTAAGATGATTTGAAATTATTGGATGAATTCTCCAAGATGCTTAATTTTCAGTAAATCAAAAATATAAATGATTTAAAAAAATATTTTTTGGTCTGAAACCACGAATAACCCTGATTGATATCAACTTTGACAGGACGTCTCTACTCAAAAACTCGTATCCATTGAGTTGAATACCCACTGATTTGACAAGGGAATGGAATTGTCAGGTCAAATCGGATTGAATCATAATTTCATTGTTTTCATTGAAAGTTTTACAGTTAATTTATTTGTTGAAAAGAAAAAGACCTTCTGTTGGGAAGGTCTTTTTGTTATCATTTTAATTGAATTATTTCCTGATCACCTTTACGGTTTGAATACCTGTATCAGAATAAATTCTGATCAGATAAACGCCGGGTTTGTAATTTCCGAAGTCAATCATTCCGTTCGAAATATTTTCAAGTCTGTTCAGTTTTTTGCCGGCAGCATCAAAAATTTCAACCGATTTGATGATTTGTTTTCCGGTGATAAACAATTCGTTTTCAACCGGATTCGGATAAACGCTGAACAACTGTTGGTTCAGATCGTTGGTTCCCATAATCAGATGAACGGTTATGGCAAACAATGCGCTTTCGCATCCGTCAATGGTCTGGCTGACATAATAAGTGGTGCCATCAACCAATGGCGTATTGGAGGGCAGTGAAACCGTTCCGTCCTCATCCTCATACCAATTCAGACTGCCGGTTGCATTGACCACCAGATCGTCGAGCGTATCGCCTGCATTGAAATACTGATCCGCATCGCCGGTCGGTGTGTCGGGTAAGGGATTTACATTGATCGTAAATTCGACACGATCTGATTCACAGACTTCACTGCTGCCGGTTTGCACCGTCCAGTTGTAGAAGAAATAATAAACCGTATTGTTTGTGTTTGAATTGTTGATGGTTCCGCCGGTCACCGAACCTGAACTTCCAATCGGATAAGGGAAGCCGGGATGCTCGCTTGAGAATTCACGAACCATCACAGGGCTCTGATCGGCCACCAGTCGGTAAGTTTTTCCTCCATCGACCGAAAAATTGAGCGGAACTTCAAATTGAACCGGATTTGATGAACTTCCTGCCGGACATGAAATGGTGGTCTCATCGAGCAGCTGCCAATTTTCATCAAGTAACTGCATCACCAGAGTTCCCGCCTGATTGGATGCAAGATAGACATCGACGGAAGTAATTGTAAAATCTTCAAAAGCATCAAAAGACAATCCCCAGGGTTTTGTTGCGTTGACTACCTCACTTGAAGAAGAACTTGCGGGAGCCACTCTTGCACCGCCTTCAATCGTGCTTCCGCCGCCGTTTCCGTAATTGAAGGCCTGCGCCCAATACGAAGTGGTCGAAGTCAGTTCGGGAGTGGTGAATTCGGTTCCTGTAAATATTGGTGTGGTTCCAGATTCGGAATCATACCATTTGACTTCTTCGCCGTTGGTCACCGCAGTCAGTGTTGCGGTCGAACCTTCACAGATATCTGATGGGCCTTCAACGCTGAGTGTCGGAGCTGAACAGCCTTCTGAAGAATTGATCAGTGCAAAGAACTGTGCAGAACCCGATTTGACGGTGGTACTGGTTCCGGTTGCCCTGTTGAGCAGGAAAATTCCTGAACTGCTTGTCCAGAGAATGTTTCCGTCGCCGGTTTCGATAGCACCTCTTGCACCTGACTGAGGCCAAAAATTGAGTTGTGCACCGGTTGAAACATCAAAAATATAGATTCCGGCACTACCGCTGAAGGTTGCTACCAGCAGATTGCCGTCCTGCATAATCCACATTTGTTCAGCAAAAGAAACTGTGTTGGGTGCTACGACATTGCCAAGAAAATTTCCCGAATAATCCCATCTCTCAATCGGTGAACCGCCATTGATATAAGAAATATATACTTCGCCGTTTTTGTTGTCAAGTATATCAAAAGAAGATTTGCCGCCGCTCGGATAATAACCGAGATAATTTCCTTCGGTATCAAATCTGACGACTGCATCGCCGGGTGCACCGTTTGAACTGCCTGCATTTGCCACCCAAATTTCTGAATCGTTGATGACATCAATGCCTTTGATATTGTCCAGATTTCCGCTGATGGTCGAAATATAATTCCCGGTCATATCGTATCTGAAAATCACATCATTGATCTGATCGGTTATCCAAATTTCATTGCCAACCTGTCTGATTCCTTTTGGTGTACCCGGATCTTGAGGTGTCAGATTGATGAATTCCGGGTTTTCAACCGCACCTGTCTCGGCATTCAGAAGCACCACGTAGGGATCTTGAATCACAGCTATATATTCCTGTGAAAATCCAAAGGAATAAATAAGCATAACAATTAAAGAAAATAATAGTTTATTCATAATAAGAGAGTTTTGAATGCTTAAAGTTAAAAATTAAATCAACTCTAAAAAAATTATTCTACTTTTACCCAAACTAAAAATTATGAAAAAATTTATTTTGGGTATTATGGCGCTCGGATTTATTTCCTGCCAGATTACCGAAAGAATGTACCTGTCAGAATCGGGGATAGTGGAACAGCAGACCGAAGTTGATTTTTCGGCGATGATGAGTTTTATGTTAACACCCGAAAAAATTGATTCGATGAAGACGGAAGGAGTGTTCCCAATCGATACCATCGGTTCAATGCTTGATGCAAGTACAATGTCAGCATCTGAAAATGAGGATGTTTCTGATGCGGAAATGAAATTCAGACAGTCATTTGACAAAACAAAGGTTAGAATCCAGATGGATGAAGGTGTCGGAAAAGTTGTTTTTATGACTGACAAAATGAGTGTTGATGATTTTAATACTTATCAGAATAAAATCAAAAGTGCATTTGATGAATTTTATGCTGTTGACAAAGATGGAGCAGAAGCCTATCTGGGAACGGGTTACGGTTCAATCCTTCAGTACAGACTGACTTCAAAAGATTTTGAAAGAAAATCGCTCAACAGAAGTGTTGTGATTACCGAAGAATCGACTGATTCCGGATTTTCTTCAAAAGAAATGATAGATATGAATTCTTTCAAATTTGAATATCATTTTCCAAAAGCAGTGAAAAGTTCGAATCTGAAAGATGCCGAAATTTCACCTGACGGAAAAACGGTAACCGGAGAAGCCGTAATTTCAAATATGATTGAAAATCCTGATCAGTACAATTTCAAAGTAGAATTCAAATAAAATGAGTCTGGGCAGAGTTATACTGTCGATTCTGTTTCCGCCGCTTGCTGTATATGACAAAGGTTGCGGCTCTATAGTAATTGTGCTTATACTCACCGTTTTGGGGTGGATTCCGGGTGTGATTGCCGCACTGATTATTTTGAATAATCCGAACCGATGAAGACAAAATTAATCAAAAAATATGCTCAGTCGCATCTGGCATTTATCCACAAAGGACTGCTGGAGGAAAACGGTATCGATGCATTTGTTTTTGGCGATAATTTCATGAGTACCTTTCCGAATATGTCGGGCATACTCAATGCCGGAACCGAGCTCAGGGTGAGAGAAGAGGATTATGAAAAAGCGTTGAAAATACTTGAAGAAGAAAGCAAAGAACCGCTGAGTTGTGCAAATTGCGGTTCAAAAAATATTGAATTCAATTACGGAAAAAAGAGTTTTTTCAAAATAATTTTCTCACTGTTTTCAGCGATTGCAGGCGAACCCTTTGGCAACATCCAAAGACATTATTACTGCAAGGAATGCGGTTTTAAAAGTGGTGAGTGATTTTGGTTCAATCGTTTCTGAATTGAGTGTAAACAAAAACGAGCGGATAGAGAAGAACCGCCTGCAGTTTGAAGTATTTCAGCTCTTTGATTGTTTCTAAAAATCCTTTTTTATTGGCAATCGCATAAATCTGATAAGCAACGAGGTTTCTGACAAGCGCTGTCGGATAGCTGTACAATTGGTTTCCGTATGAATTCAGAAATGAAAGATAACCGAGCATCAAACCCCATCTGTTTTTACCTTTAGAACGAAGATTGGTTAAAGATTGTTTATCAGATTCATCTTGATGATAAATGCGAACACCTTTGTTGATAAACTTTGTTTTAAAACCTTTTGAATCATAAAAATTGAAAAATATTTTATGAGGCGCATTAATTCTTTCAGGAATTGATGAATATTCAAAATTATTCAAAATTTTCTGATAGGTATTTGTGATGAAGATTCCGTTTTTGTCTCCCTTTACTTTGTATTTGTAACGCATCTCGAGTATGCTTCCGTCAAAGCCGTCTCCGGGATAACGGTCGCCAACAGTTTGCCCGTCTTTATCGATAGATAAGCCCATTACAGCAATGAAATCTTCCTGATTATCAATTTTTTCGGCTTCATCAAAAAGAATCTGAAGTGCATCCGGCGGATAGCTGTCATCAGAATCCAGAATTGTAAAGTAAGGTGTATTCACCTTTTTGATTCCGTCAAAAGTGGTGTGAAATTTATGTCGGTTTGAATGATAAAAATATTCGATTTCAAAACTGCTTTCGGTTTTTAGTCTGTCGATCAGTTTTTTGGTTTCATCGGTCGAACCGTCATCCATAATGATCCATTTGAATTCCTTCAAAGTCTGTGCTTTCAGTGATTCAAATGCCCTTTCCAGCGTATGTGCCCGATTGAATGTGGGTGTGATGACGGTGATTTTATTTTTCATTGTTGTATAGAGCCTTTAAAAGATTTTCAATTTGTCGATATATTTCATCAATTTCAAATTTGTTTTTGGCGTTTTTCGCCCCCGATTTTAATGATTTAACTGATTCTGGATTGCTCAGCAGCATTTCCATCTTATTGCTGATGTCTTCTTTATCATATTTCATTAATACACCGTCAACTCCATCGCTGATTATTTCACTGATTCCGCCGGTATCTGTCGCAAGCACCGGGATGCCCAAAATAAGCGCTTCTTTGACTGCAAGCGGATAGGCTTCACTTTGGGTGGGCAGTATAAAGAAATCGGCATTTTTCATATACGGAAACGGATTGTCTTTATTGCCCAAAAGAACAAAACTGTTTTCCAAGCCATGTTTTACAGCCAGTTGACTGAGTTCATCAAATTTATCACCATCGCCAATGATGAGGATTCTGTGTTTCAAACCTTTGTCCCACAAGTCTTTGTGGATGTTAAACAAAAGCGGATAACCTTTTCCGTTTTTGATTCTGCCCACAGATACAAAAGTAAATAAATCATCCTCGAATTCCGGAATATCCTCGGTTTGAACTTTGCTTTGCCTGATGATTTGTTCCGGATGAATCACATTGTAAATCACTGAAGAATTGCTGAATTTTGTTCCGTACAGCATTCCGACCTGTTTTCTGACATTTGCCGAGCAAAAAACAACATGGTCAAATTTCTGCAGTTGGGCTGCTACAGATTCGCTTCGGTTCAGTTCAGGTTCATGGCTGAATTCCCAGTGAACCCAGGCGACTTTTTTGCTGTTTTTCTGCGGACTGTTCAACACCATTTTCAGTTCGGGTTTGCCAAATGCGATTTCAATATCATAATTCTGACCATAATAAAATTGTTCTACAAAGGGAAAGGTGTTGATTATCATTAATTTAATCCTTCGGAATATCAGTTGAATTTTCTGTATCGGGTAGAAGGAACTGAAATCCTCTCTGCCACGCGCCAGTTTAATGATTTTGATGTCGGTAGGAATTTCATTTCTCAATTCGCCCTGAAACAAATTGACCATCAGACTGATTTCAAAATTATCTTTGGGCAGATTATTCAAAATATCAATCAAAACTTTTTGAATGCCGCCCATTTCAAGCGCACGCACACGAAAGAGTATTTTGATTTTACGCGGTTTCATTATTTAATCTGTTTCTACACCGGTTTTTCGGTATTGATTTTTAAATTTTTCAACCCATAGATGAAATTTATCTTTATTGATTTTTTCATCCAAAAATGAATCAAAGTATTCGAGAGAAAAATCATTCGGGAAATTCTGAAAACTGTCAAATTCATTGTTGTACCAGGCTTCATTGATCAAAAAATTAAAGTAATTCACATCAAAATCAATGTCGTATTTGTGATAAGAATTTGTGGCAGATGATTGAAAGGTGGTTTTTAAATGATTGACAGAAGTCCGTCCGATCATATTTTTATTCGCCTTGTTTTTTCTGTACCACAGCGCTGCATTTCTCAGCTGCAGTTTTTCATCCACCTTGTTTTTTGCATCTTTCCACACCCAAAGCCAGTATTCTTTTTGCCAAAGCCCCATCAGTATGGAATTCAATTCCCAGTATTTTCTTTTGGTCTGATTGTTCGCCAAACCGAGCCGGTAGAGTATTGAAAAGAATTTGAATTTGTTATACATAAACCAATCCATCAGCATGGGAGGAAAGGTCAGAAGTTTATCGGGAGTTTCCGAAAAAATATTTTCAGTAATCTGGTTTTGTTTGTTGTCGACTTTTCTCAATTGACCGATTTTCAGTAAATCCACTGCGTGATTTTTCATTTCTGCAACCATCAGATCAATGTCCATATTTTCAGTAAACCAAACATCATCTTCTGTAACCAATACATAATCAGAAGCTTCCTCAACTGCGCTGTACCACAGAGAAATCGGGATTTTGAATCCGTCTATTTCCTTGCCGTTCTCCAGATTTTCCCGGATGGAATTTACTTTGAAATCATGCTGATCCGAAAGTCTGATTTCTGCTTCGGGATGCTTTGTCCTGATTTTATCCAGATATTTAATGGGTGTTCCGTCATCCAGTACAATGATTTTATAGTCGCCTCTTACAAACTGCTTTATGCTCTGAAGGTTTCTGTCCAGATAGTAAGGCCGGTTGAAAGATTTGATTAGGATGTGGGTCATTTGGAAATTTTTGAATTCAAAAATACAGCTATTTTATTGAATTGTTCTTTCGGCGGCTTCTTCAAAATTAAAGCGCCCAAGATGATTGTGCATATCCAGATCGCTGTCCGCAAAACTAATCATAAAATAATTGTGTTCCTCTTCTGTTTCTGAGTGTGTAAACGGATAAGTCGTCAATACGATTTCGTGTTTGTATCGTTCAAATTTTTTGTTTCTGAGCAACTGACTGCTGATTTTTTGGGATGATGAAATCAAAACTCCAAACAGTTTCAGTTTTTTTCTGAGTATTTCAGCCGTATCCAATATATTTTCAAATTCATTTTGATCGGAATTATCAAATCTGTAATCAACCACTTTCAGCCAGTTGACCCCTTTATAAAAATAAGCTTTGCACACAAAATAAGCAGGATTTTCTGACGATCTGTTTTTTGACTGATACACAAAATAGCAGTCGGGACGATACAAAAACCGCCATTCAAAATATGCTTTGTTCCGAATGCTTTCAAGCACATCTTTGTTCCAGTTTAATTTTGGAAGATAAAGTTCGTCGGCAGATTTGATTTGCTCAAAGTCATTTACAGTTTCGGGAAACTGATAATCGGATATTTTTTTTGATTGAATTTTAAAAGCTCTCTGAAACAGGAATTTAATTTTTGAGAACGGAGAAGCCCATTTTCTGTACAGATCGAGATAGCCGATTTTTCGAGCACCCATTTTTTGATGAATCACCGCCGATTTGGGAGCAAAACCGACTGCGATATAATAATTGTTTTTTAAATAATAATTGGCCAATTCCTTTCCGATTCCTTTTCCGCGAAATTCATCCAAAACAAAATAATCCTGACCCCAAAAAGCCGGAATTTCCTTTTCGTTCAAACTGAGCGGAGACGGCATGGTCAGCATTTGCGCGATGTATTTTCCATCTTTCTCAACGCCGTACAAATAATCTTTTTCAGCAGCAGCAAAGGGATTTTCCGCAAACCGATAACAGTCATAAGCGATATGCGGACGACGGAAAGGGAAACATATATCGTTGAATTCGCTGATGGCCGGCAATCCGTATTTTTGCTGCTCAGAAAAGCGAAAGTAGTGGAGCATGAGACAAAGTTAAAAAAGTTTTCTTTTTAGTTTATTTGCCCAGCTGTTTTCTCTTTCAAAAATGATTGTTGCCAAGTCTGATGTTTCATTGATCGGGTGGTTTCCTATTTTGGATATATTCCTTCTGACACAAGTGTCGTGCAACACTTTGTTCCAGTTGTTTCTTGTATTGGTCTTTTTTTCTTTGGCCTGTGAAACTCCGCCCTGGTGCTGACGGTAGAAGTAGAGTGGTTTTTCAATAAAAACAAAATCACCTGTTTCATACATTTTCAGATAAAGGTCGAAATCCACTGACGAAGTCAGTTCAGGATTGATTCCTGCGGTTTTTGAATATGCCTCTTTTTTGAATGAAAAAAAATGAGAAACTTCATTGTTGATGTTAAAAAAAAAGTGATTTCCGTTTTTGACTTTTTGTGTTCTCGGATAAATTTGGAGCGGTTTCAATTGTTCATTACAAAGCATGATTTGAGAATAGGCAGCCACAGCATCATTTTTCCGAATGGCATGGATGCTTTCTTCAAGTGCTGTTTCATAAACTGCATCATCGGGGTCCACAAATCCGCAAATTTGTCCCGAAGCCCTGCTGACACATTCTCTTTTGGTAAAACCGACCCCACTGTTGTTTTTGTTCTGAAAGAGTTTTATTCTGCTGTCAGTTTCTGCCAGCTGCTGAAGTTTCTGAAATGATCCGTCTGTTGAACAGTCATCCACAATCACAATTTCAAAATCCCTGAAAGTCTGCCGAATAAGATTCGGATAGCAATCCTGATGAAACAGATTCCAATGGTTATAATGCGCTATGAGAACAGAAAATACCATGGTTTCAGGCAGATTGATTTTTGTACTTTTCGTAATCCTTTTTCAGCTCGTTGTCATCTATGCCATCTTTGACTTTAAAAACATACAAACTGTTGACAAACTCAATTTTGTCAAGATATTTTTCTACAATTCTATATTCATCTCTGAATGAGTAATCGTGTATCAGGATTTTCAAATCCCTGTTATTTTGACAGTTCAGCACAGATTGCAGTGCGCAGGCCACTCTGAATCGTCCGTCCACAAGAATCAAATCATAAACCGAAGCGTCTGTTTTCTCAAAAATTTCAGAAGAAAATTTGTAGAAGTTTTTTGAATCAGTTTCATCAACCGGAAATCCCCATGATTTGGTTTTGCCGATATCGGTGAAAACAACATTCAGCCGTTTTCCCAAGTGTTCTCTGACCAATTTGTAGCCTTTCATAAAACTGATCCACTCCCGGTTGGTGTCCACAGAAGTTATCTCTGCTTCCGAATGAAGCAAGGCGAAAATCGTGCTGCCGCCCAATCCGAATTCCAGATAATTCTTTGAATGCTGCAGGTGTTTTTTCAGCAGCGCTCTCTCGTCGTCGTGCATGATGAACGGATAGACTTTGGGGATTCTTCTTTTTTGGTCTATCCATATCTCAAATTCTCTCAGCTTCTTTTTAATGATTCCGGTCATCGGGTTGAAATTTAGTCAAAATTACAATTAATTCAGAAATGCCTGACTCAAACGATTCATTTGAATCAATTAAAGAGAAAATTTTGTTTTTTTGATTAAATTTAAACTGGAGATTTTAAGTTTCTATATTTGTCAGATTTATTTTTTGGACATGAAAAAGGTTATTGAGATTCTTCGTGTTTTTATGGCTTATTTGGTTCGTCCGCATCTGTATCCGGAATTAATCAGAAAAATTTACAAAAATTTATTTCAAAGAAAATCAGCCATAAAAGGAAAAACACTTGCTGAGGAGTGGTGTAAAAAGTTGGCTGTCAGTCAAGATGAGGCGATTTTGAAGTTGACCGGCAGACAAGACTTCGTACCGATTAAAAAGACGTTTGAAGAGATTTTTGAAGCTGCCAAAGCAGTCGAAGCCAATGTCCCAGTCAAAATGGGTGGTGCCGGAGCCTTGGATCTGATTTATCAATTATGCGAACTGACCGGGGCTGAAAATGCATTGGAAACCGGAGTGGCTTACGGTTGGTCATCGTTGGCAGCACTGCTTTCGCTTCAACAAAGAAACGGAATGCTGTACAGTTCTGATATGCCCTATCCGGACAGAAACAATGATGAATTTGTGGGTTGTGTGGTGTCTGAAAATCTCAGAAAAAACTGGAAGCTGTTCAGATATGCAGATCGTGAGTCTTTACCCAAAATTTTTAAAGAGCAAAATGAATTTGACTTTATCCATTATGACAGCGACAAGACCTACAACGGCCGTATGTGGGCTTATCCGGTTCTATGGGAAAAACTGAAGCCGGGCGGCTGTTTCATGAGTGATGATATTTCGGACAATTCGGCATTTATGGATTATTGCATTCGAAACGGTTTTGACCCTCTGATTATCAGATATGATAAAAAATATGCGGGCATTATTTTTAAAAATTAATATAAATTGTGTCAGATGCAGCCACTTGTGACCATTTCAATTCCAATATATAAATGTGAAGACTTTCTGATTCGTTGTCTGGATTCTGTCAGGCGGCAGACTTATCAAAACATAGAGGTAAGTCTGATCAACGATCAGACTCCTGATAAATCTGTTCAAATTGCTGAAGATTATATACTGTACCATCAATTAAAAAACTGGAAGATTTATCATCTTGAACAAAATTCCGGTTTGTCTGTGGTCAGAAACAAAGGAATCGACACTGCACAAGGAAAATATATCTATTTCTTGGATTCGGATGATGAGATAACAGCTGATTGCATTGAGAAGCTGACGGGAATTATCGAAAAGAGAAAAGTTGAAATGGTAGTGGGTAACCTTATTTCAATCAAGCAGGGAATTAAAACTGAAAGACCTGTATTTTCAATCAAAGAAGAAAAAGATGAAATATTAGGAAATGTAGAGATTATGAAATCTTTTTTCTATGGTAAGTTTCCAGCAACCACTTGGAACAAATTAATCAAACTTTCCTTTCTTAAAGAAAATAAACTGTATTTTGTAGCGGGGCTGTATGCACAAGATGCACTTCATTCTTTTGAAATGGCATTGCGATTAAATAAAATTGCATTTTATAAAGAGCCAACTTATATATACTATCTGCACGAGGATTCAGTTATTCACAACCGAGGGAAAAGACATTTTGACAATTGGTTTACCATTGGGCAATACATTGACAAGGCTTTGAAAGAAGAAAAGGATAAGGAGAGAAAAAGACTGATTCTACAGTATTTAATCAGATTCAAAGATATGACACTGATTATGAATTGGCGCGCCCAGAACAATGAAACTTTATGGAAAGAATCTTATCGGAATTACAAGACATTGAGTTCGCTCAGTCTTTTTGATTATTTTTCATCTGCTTATTCCGGAAAAACCAAAAAAACTGACTTTCTATTGAGTTTACCGACTGTAGTTGGAATGAAAGTTTTTAAGCTCAGATGGGGAAAATAAAATATGGTTTTAGTCAAAACAGAACAGTAATTTTCTTTAATTTGCCCGGCAAATTTGAATTTTGAGCATGTTGAAACAAAAGATTAAGAATTCGTTGTCCGGCCTATTATACAGATACGGCCATAAATTAAGCGATGAAACATATCTCAGAATTCTTTTTTTTCTCAAATTTGACCGACCGCTGAATTTAAAAAAACCAAAAACATACAATGAAAAATGTCAGTGGCTTAAATTGAATTACCGCAAAAAGGAACTGATTCCGTTGGCAGACAAATACGAAGTTAAGAAAATTGTTGCCCAAAGAATTGGGGAGGAGTTTGTGGTTAAAAATTATGGTGTCTGGGATAATTTTGATGAAATAGATTTCGATCAGCTGCCTCAAAAGTTTGTGCTGAAAACCACCCATGATTCTACCGGTGCATTGATTTGCAGAAACAAGGCTGATTTTGATTTTGAGAATGCGCGTTTGGTCCTGAATAAAAATCTCTCAAAGAGTGCTTATTGGCCGGTTCGAGAATGGGCATATAAATTCATTAAACCGAGAATCATAGCTGATGAACTGATAGAAGTCCCGCCCGGCAAAGATTTGTTGGATTTTAAGTTTTTTTGCTTTCACGGTGAGCCTAAAATCTTTCTGGTGGAAAGTGAAAGGGTGGACAAAACAGTGGCTGACAATTTTTTTGATATAGAATTGAATCCGATTGATTTTATTCAGGGAGGCAAAAAAGGTGAGATTACAGTTGAAGATTCTGAAGATTACAGAACCATGCTTTCTTTGGCCAAAAAGCTGTGTCAGGATTTACCGCATATCAGGGTCGATTTTTTCTATACCGGTGAAAAAATTTATTTTGCAGAATATACCTTTTATCAGCATGCCGGCATTTCAAAATTTTATCCCGAAAAATGGGATGATATACTTGGCAGTTGGATTGATTTGTCAAAAATTAATAAACTCCCATGATTTATAATTCCTGCAATTCAACCATCCTTCTGAACTTTTCATTTCGCTTCATCAGCTCTTCAAAACCTGCAATATCAATTATTTTTCCCGTCTCCATCAGCACCACCCGATCTACATTTCGAATCGTTGAAAGCCGGTGCGCCACAATTAAAATTGTGTATTTTCCCTGCAGAGCATCTATGCTTTCCTGAATCATCTTCTCGGTTTCTGAATCCAAAGCCGAAGTTGCTTCGTCCAAAATCAGCAGATCAATGTCTTTGAACAGTTCTCTTGCAATCGATACCCGTTGTTTCTGACCGCCGCTCAGATTGATGCCGTTGTTTCCCAAAATCGTTTCTTCTTTGTCCGCCAGCTCTTCGATGAAATTCTTTAAAGCCGACTGTCTGACAGCTTTTTCAAATTTCTCAAGATTTTCTTCTGTCTTTTCGGCCCAAAACGTGACATTGTTGTAAATCGTATCATTAAAAATTACCGCATCCTGACTCACATATCCGATTCTGTTCTGGTAATTGTTTTTGTTTAATTCTTCCAATTCGGTTCCGTCAATTGTCAGTTTTCCGCCACTGACCGGCAGCAATCCCGCAATCAGATTGATAATGGTCGTTTTACCGCTTCCGCTTTCACCCACAAATGCAATACTTTCGTTTTTATTGATTTCAAGATTGATTTTATTAAGAATTTTTACATCTTCATAATTGAAATCAACCTGGTCGATTTTTATTTTTTGATTGAAATTTTTGAATTGAACCGAACCGACGGATTCTTGATTTGAATTTAAAATTTCCTGAAATTCTTTGACATTCGCCAAAGAACCCGATACCTGCAAAAAAGTATTCCAGCTTTGCTGAAAAACAACCAGCGAGCCGAGTCCGCGATAAAAAAACAGCAGACTGATCAGCATGGTGGCCAGGTTTCCTTTCAGAAACTGAATCTGAATAAAGATGATCAGAACGATGATGCCGACCATCAGCGGTTCTCTTACAGCGCCGCTGATGCTGCTCAGCACGCCCATTCTTTTTCTCGAATCTTCAATCTTATAAATTGTTTTCTCAAGTCTGTCCGCATAATCGGGCTCTTTTCCGGTGGCCTTCAAATATTTGAAATGATTGACATATTGAATGATCTGCCCCTGAAATACATTGCTGAACTCAGTCAGTTTATAAGATGCGACTGTTGTCTTTTTGTAGATAATCCGATAAAGCAGATTGACCAGAATTCCGCCGACACAAACCAAAACTGCAAATTTAGCATCAAGAAAAAATGCAAATCCAATATAAACCAGCAGCATAACAATCTGTTCGAAAGCGCCGAAATAGGCATTGAAAGCAGTCGCCAGGCTATTGACCTCACCGCTCAATGTATTCTGAATGCGTCCCGCATCGGTCAGTATAAATTTTTTGAAACTCATTCTGCCAAGACCTTTCAGCAGATTGATTCTGAGTTTTCTGATGAATGACTGCTGCAAAATAATCCGATAGACATAACTCAGATAAAATGCGATGCCTTTGAATGCAAAAAATACAATCATCAGGATCAGTACCGAACCCAAAGTCAGTGGGATGCCCAGACTCTGAATTCCGTCAATCAGATATTTGAGATTGCCGGAATCTCCCATTCCGAGCGCATCTGTACTGCCGCCAACTACCTGAAGCAACGGAAAAAACATGGAAAGACCGAGACCGTCCAAAAAACTGACCGATATGCTCAGCAGGAATGCAAGAAGAATTCGGTTGCCGAGATAACGGTAAAAGAATGCAAAATTGCTGAAATATTTCTTGATAAAATTTTTGAGTTGGTTCATCCTTGGGTTTCAACTTGCAAAGTTGCTAAATTAATCGCTTTAATTTTAATCATCAAACTGTTTTCAGTTTGAAATCAGCAGTTCTGCCTGTTCGATTGCCGAATCTGTGATATCCGATCCGCTGATCAGCGCCGCAATTTCCATTATTCGCTGTTTTTTGTCAAGCGGATTGACGCTTGTGATTGTTTTTTCTGCTTCGGTCTGCTTTTCGACTTTGAAATGAGCATCTGCTTTTGCTGCCACCTGCGGCAGATGTGTGATGGTAATCAGTTGCAGATTTTTAGACATTTCCTTCATCATATTTCCGACTTCGTCTGCCACTCTTCCGGAAACTCCGGTGTCTATTTCGTCCAATATCAAAGTCGGGAGTTCGAGTTTTCCGGCGAGCAGTTTTTTGACCGCCAGCATCAGCCTGGATCTTTCGCCGCCCGAAACCGATTTTTCAATTTCCTTGAGCTGACTGCCTTTGTTTGCACTGAACAGAAATTCGATTTCGTCCTTTCCGTTCGGACCGAAATCAGGTTTTGAAATTAATTTCAGTTCAATGGCAGAATTTTCCATTCCGAGTTTTGACACTGATTCAATCAGTTCTTTTTCGACAGAAGGGATTACATTTTTTCTGTTTTTTGAAATTCCGGCAGCCGACTGATTGAGTTCTTCTTCCAGTTTTAAAATTTCTTTTTTTAATTCTTCAATTTCATTTTCAACCTGTGCAGAATTCAGATTTTCGGTTTCCAGCTGTTGTTTGATTTCATTCAGCTCTGCCGTTGACTGTACCCTGTGTTTGTTGAGCAGTCCGTTGATCAGATCGAGTCTTGAAGCGGTTTCTTCCAGCTTTTCGGGATTTGCTTCCAGTTTTTGAAGTTTGATCGAGATTTCAGAGTTCAGGTCGGACAATTCAATTCTCGATGATTCAATCCGGTTATAAAATTCTTCAAAATCCTTTCCCAAACCGCTGATTTTCTGAAGTTGAACCGAGATGTTTCTCAATGCCGGAAGGATTCCGAAATCGCCATCACTCATTTTATTTTCTGCTTCATCCAATATCCGGCTGATTTCTTCCACATTTTTGAGTTCGTTCAGTTCTTTTTCAAGAATTTCGGCTTCGTCATTTTTCAGATTGGCTGCATCCAATTCTTCAAAAAGAAATTGTCTGTAATCTGCTTCTTTATTGAGTTCATGCAGTTTTTCGGTCAGACCGGCCAGTTCCAGTCTTTTTTGATTTCTTTGATTGAGCAGTTTTCTGTATGCTTTGATTTCATGGAGCTGTTCTGCGTAAGCATCCAAAATCTGAAGCTGATAATCCTGATTGAACAGATTTTGGGTATTGAACTGTGAATGGATATCGATTAATTTATCTGACAGTGACTGCAACAGATTCAGATTGACCGGTGTGTCATTTACAAAAGCTCTTGATTTTCCGCCCGGCAGCAGTTCGCGCCTGATGATGGTTTCATTTTCAAAATCGAGTTCGTTGGTTTCAAAAAATGAATTGAGGTTCAGGTTTGAAATATCAAAAACCGCTTCGATCACACACTTTTTGTCCGGATCATTGAGCTGTTTCAGGTCGGCTCTTTCGCCGAGTATCAGCCTCAGCGCGCCCAGCAGTATTGATTTTCCCGCGCCTGTCTCACCTGTGATGATGGTCAGTCCTCTCCCGAAAGAAAGATTGAGTTCGTTGATGATTGCAAAATTTGAAACACTGAGCTGCTGAAGCATTTTGAAAAATTATTTCCAACAAAAATCGTTATTTCATTCGAATTTCCCATCATTCAATCCGACAGACTGAGTCAAATTAATTTTTATTTTTTGATGATTTTAAATGTTTCGATTGCTCCATTTTCAAGCAATACTCTGATGAAATAAAGATTCGGCGGCAGCAGAGAGAGGTTGACCTCAGCATTTACAGGCGAGGAAAAATTCAGTTTTTCGGCCCCCGAAGCATCAAAAACGGTTAATTGTTTTATTTTTTCAGAAGAATGTATTTTCAGCACATCATCATTTACCGGATTGGGGTAATAATTGAAATCATATCCACCTGAAAAATCATTTGTATCCATTTCACCGCAAATTCCATAAATCCAAAATGCTGCATCCCGGTTTTCTGTATCTGCTGTCCAGCTGTTGCCGCCATCCGTTGAAAAGTAGGCGACTGAGTTTGTTGTTTCAACAGCGGTTTCCCAGAAATTTGGCAGGTTGCCGGCTGCTGCAGTGGTTTCCAAGGCTATCCAGTGCACTTCTCCCGTATTGCCTGAAGGAATCGGTTCAAACATTAAACTGATTAAATAGACATCAAAACCCAACTCATTTCCGACCCATTCCTGAAATGCAGGTGTCACCTGTGTACGCGAGCCAAGCAGTTCGCCGGGCTTTCCTTCATCGTCTTTGTATATATAAATATCAGCCGTTGATATCTCATTGAACATTTTAAGAACCAGTTCTTTGATATGTACGGGCTCCGGCTCTATACCAATGCTGTAGTCGGCTGCAAAACGAATGGTCTGAAGATTTCCAAGACCGCCGTTCAAATCACCCAAATATTCAGATTCGCAGAAGAAATCCGGATGCGTCACGATTAAAGTATAATCTTCTGCCTGCCCGTATTCATAATCTCCGCAGGGATCCTCCGGCCACTCCGGGGTTTCGGTTGATGTGCGTTGTTTGATGATGCGCATTCTTTTTGTTCCGGTGGAAGCATAAGGAGCAGTAATTTCTGTGCCCGCATATTGTTCATCGGTTCCGGTGGAATTGGTAACAGAACCGGCAAAATACATTTCCCCGGGATCGGTAAAATCCTCGTTTTCGTTCCAATCAATAAAAACAGTAAAGGTGTTGGTATGGTTGCCATTGGTGTTTCCCTGCAGGACAATGGGATAGGTTGCTTCTTCATTCAAATTCCCAAACAGTGTATTGTCTTCATTGAAATATTCGTGTCCCGGTGTCCCGTTGATTTCAGGGCTGGTGGTATTGTTTATCCCGGCAAACGAAACAAAGGTAATAGGTTCTATATCATTTGTATAGCTTACTTCGCAGTATTCTTGAGCCAGTGCTGCAAAAGAGATAATAAAAAGTATCAAAGAAAATATACGAGTTTTCATAGTAGAAGTTTTATAAGATTGAGAATCAAATATATAAAACTATCTGAAAGAAAAAAAATTCTCCAATTAAAATGTTACAACAAATTACTTCTTCAGATTATTCCAGATCGAACTGTTGGTGGGCGAAAGCGAGGTCAGGGTTTCTTTTACCGCAGTAATATTGACCGAAGACATCATTCCGCCGCTGAAAATCTTGCTGATTTCATCCTTTTTTGCCATAAAAAATATGTCGAGCGGATAAAACAGTCCGTAATTTCCTTTCTGATAAAAACTCAGGGTTTCAAGCGCATTGCCGATCGAATTTTTTGCTCTCGATTCATTGTCCGCCATGGTGTCAAGCCCCATTCGGTGGTACTGATAATAAACAGTTCTCAGCGTTTTGTTGTCTGCTTTCAGCACATTGTTAATCAGAGACGATCTTGCTTTGTTTCCGTCAATTTCGTTCCAGCCGCCGTATCTCGAACTGCTTGCATTGATTGCGATCTGCTGTGCGGTTTTGAAATAATTGGTGCCGCCTTCAAGTTTGAAAGTGTCCGCATCCATGCCGAGTATGTAATACACATAAAATGCAATCACATCGGTCAGATTTTTGTTGCTGAATTTTCTCGGATTGAAAATCAGTTCTTCGTTTTCGTTGTAACTGAAATCAAATTGATTGTCAACAAAATTCAGAACAGGTGTGTAGTAAGACGAATTGAAAACCGGTCTTCTCGACTGAATCTGAAGTTTTGACTGATAGTCATTGCCATCTCTTGAAGTGATGATAATCAGAAAAGTAGCCTCAATTTTTTCGTAAGGCTTGTAACTGTTTTCTGTCCATTTTGTGGTGTTGATAAAGTCGCTCAGTGATCTTTGCAGTGTCTGAAAGACCTGGTTGTTTGAAGTCTGAACCTGAGAAAAATCAACCGTTACATTGGCCATAAATTCCTGTGCGCCTGCCGTAGCCGAAATCAGCAAACAAAATATCATCGTTTTCAGTTTATTCATCATACATCAAATTTTTTAAGGATAAAGTTAAGAATATCTTTTGCAACTTCGCTTTTATTTTTTGCTTCATGACCAATAACTTTATTGTCTCTGGTGATAAAGCTGACTTTGTTGGTGTCTTTTCTGAACCCGGCTTCTTTGTCCTGCATCGAATTCAGTACAATCATATCCAGATTTTTTCGATTCAATTTTGATTTTGCATTTTCAATCTCATCATTTGTTTCAAGCGCAAAACCGACCAGTATCTGATTTTTCTTTTTCTGTCCGAGCCCAAACAGTATATCCGGATTTTTGACCAGTTTCAATACCATTTCGTCTCCGTCTTTTTTAATTTTTTTATCTGCAACGGTTTCGGGTCTGTAATCTGCCACAGCAGCCGACATGATCACGATGTCCGAATCCGGATAGTTGGATTCCATGGCGACCTGCATTTCTATAGCCGAAATCACATCTGTACGGCTGATGCCGTAATCTTGAGTCTGAATCGAGGAAGGGCCGCAAACCAGTGTAACATTTGCACCCATATCTGCAGCAGCTTTTGCAATTTCAATTCCCATTTTTCCGGATGAGAAATTTCCGACAAATCTGACCGGATCAATCAGTTCATAAGTCGGTCCGGCCGAAACCAAAACTTTTTTCCCGTACATCGGTGCCTTTGATTTCAAATCATTTTCCAAGAACGAAATGATGTTTTCGGGTTCTGCCATCCTGCCTTCACCACTCAGTCCGCTGGCAAGTTCACCGCTTTCGGCAGGAATAATCAGATTGCCGAAACTTTCCAGTTGATTCAGATTTTCTTTGGTCGAAGGATGGCGGTACATATCGAGATCCATCGCCGGCGCAACATACACCGGGCATTTTGCCGACAGATAAACGGCCAGCAGCAGATTGTCCGAAGCGCCGTCCGCCATTTTTGAAATCGTATTGGCGGTGGCCGGTGCAATGATCATCAGATCAGCCCACAGACCGAGTTCCACATGATTGTTCCAATTGCCATCCGCATCATTGAACTGCCATTGGACCGGATTTTTTGAAAGAGTTGATAAAGTAAGAGGCGTCACAAAATCAAGAGCCTCGGGTGTGAGGATTACTCTGACTTCGGCGCCTTTTTTAATTAACAAACGAACCAGAAAAGCAGCCTTATATGCGGCAATGCCCGCCGATATGGCCAATACGACTTTTTTCCGGTTCAGTATGGACATTTGTTTTTATTTTTCTTCCTCGGGAATTCTGTAATAGATATTTCCATCCATCCACTCTTTGATTGCAATCGAAGTGGCCTTCGGAAGACTTTCATAGAATTTTGAAACTTCGATCTGTTCTCTGTTTTCAAAAATTTCTTCAAGCGAATCGGTGTGTGATGCAAATTCGTCCAGTTTCTGAAGCAGTTCTGTCTTCATTTCCTGATTGATCTGCTCGGCTCTTTTGGCCATGATCACAATTGATTCATACAGATTTCCTGTTTTTTCTTCGATGACGCTCCTGTCGTAAGTTCTTGTGGTAACCTGTGCGTTTGTTTCTTTGAAGTTCATATTTGAGTTGTAATTTGGTTCAATAATTATTTTCTGATTATCCGTTTGTCTGTGCAGTTTTTTTGCTGCTTTCAAGTTTTGCTTCGGATTCTTTGTATTTGTCAAAATCATCCTGAAGTTTTTTCTGAATTTTTCCGGCTTCGTCTGTAAATTGTGATTCCGGATATGCTTTTGAGAATAGTTTGTACTGGGTCATCGCATTCTGAAGTCTCAGTTCCTTGTCTTCAAAACGACTGTAATTCACAGCCAGTTCATATTTTGAACGTAGCGAATACATCATGGCTTCTTCTCTCAGTTTGGTGTCCGGGTAGTCATCCAGCATATTGTCAAAAGCGATTCCGGCCGCTTTGTATTTCATGGTTTTGTAATAAATCTTTGCAATTTCAAAAGCTTTTTTCTCAAGTTTCTGTCTCAATTCGTCAATGTATCCGTTTGCCTGTTCAACACGGTCAGAATCAGGGTAGTTGTTGATGAAAATCTGAAGTTCGTCAATCGCATTGTAAGTGCTTTTCTGATCGCGGTTATAAACCGGTGAATCCAGATAAAACGAGTAGGCAGATCTGAATGCGGCTTCTTCGGCTCTCGGATCGGCCGGATTGGTTAGATAAAAAGTTTTGAACTGATGACCTGCCAGTCTGTAACTTTTGTCATTGTAATTTGCATCAGCCAATTTGTAGGCGATGTCTGCGGCTTCCTCCGAACCCGAAAATGAAGATGAAATTTTTGAATACAAATCTATTGCATTCATCCATTTTCCTTCATCATAAAATTCATTTGCGACCTGCAGTATATAATCTTTGTCAGAACTTTTCAGCGCACTTTCCATTCTGCGGTTACAGGCGGTCAGCATCATCACTGAAAACAATAATAGGACAGCTTTTTTAAACATTTTGCAAATTTAATAAAAAATCCTCACAAACTTAAATCAATTGTATGATTCAAATTGTTAAGATTTTATCAAAAAAAATTGATTCAGATTAAGTGTAAATTACTGATAGTTAATTCAATAATGAATCATGATTCAACTGTGTCGAGCAATGACCTGATTTTTTGTGACAAATTGCTGCTTGCCGGAACCAGCGGAAGTCGTGTAAACGGCTTGCAGATTCCATTGTGAGCCAGCAGACACTTGATGCCGGTCGGATTTCCTTCCAGATAAATCGACCGGGTGATGTCCATCAGCCGGTAATGAAGTTCATAGGCTTCGTCAACTTTTCTTTCCAAACCTAAACGAATCATCTGAGAATAGAGTTTGGGCAATCCCTGGGCAACGACCGAAATCGTACCGCTGCCGCCCGCAAGTGTCATTGGCAGGCCAAATTCGTCATCACCCGAAATCACTTTAAAATTTGCAGGTTTTGATTTCAAAATTTCTGTGCTTTGCACAAAATTGGGCGAAGCTTCTTTGATGGCAATGATATTTTTGCAATCATTTGCCAGTCTGAGTGTGGTTTCAGGACTTATATTTGAACCGGTTCTGCCTGGAACATTGTAGAGAATGATGTCAGCATCCGTATTCTCGGCCAAAACTTTGTAATGCCGGTAGATACCTTCCTGATTTGGTTTGTTGTAATTGGGAGAGGAAGAAAGAACCGCTGTAAATGGCGACAAATCGGTCTGACTGAATTCTTCCTTTAACGCAGCCGTATTGTTGCCGCCTATACCGAGTACCATCGGCAGCCGGCCTGAATTAGCCGATGAGATTGCTGCCACTACATCTTTTTTTTCCTGTTTTGAAAGTGTGGGTGTTTCGCCGGTGGTTCCCAGACAGACCAGATATTCAATTCCTCCATTGATTACCGATTCAACTAATTTTTCAAGTGATTGGAAATCAATGCTTCCGTTTTCGTTAAAAGGAGTGATCAATGCGACTCCGGTTCCTGTCAGTCGTTCCATTTTTTATGTTTTGCACAAAGTTAGTGAGTTATGCCGAATAAAACGAAGAAGCTTTTTTGGAAATTTTTCTGTTTCAAAAATTTCTGATCCGCCAGGGTTTCGGATAATAATTGTTTGAACGGTTTCCGAGAAATTTGATCCAGCCCAAACCAAAACCCTTGTACGTAAGAAGCAGAATTCCTTTTTTGTCCAAATCCAAATTCGGATCATTTCCTCTCAGAAATTCAAGTGCTGTTTTTTCATCAACTTCAATTTTTTGAAAATAATGAAGTTCTTTGTGAAAATTTGCCAAAGCCTGAGCCGGCACAAAGTCTTTTCCTTTGAGCTCGCCCAATTCAATGCCCGAATAAACCAAATTGAGTTTTTTTGAAACCGATTGTTTCATCGCCGAAAGTATTTCGGTTTCAAATTTCAGAATTCCGTTTTCATTAAAAATATTCTCTGATTCAATCAGTTTTGGAATCATAACCGGTTTTTGTCTTTTCACCGCAGCCGGACGAAACAGCCCGTAACCCGAATCCTTTTTAAGAACCGAGACAAAAAGACCTTCGCCTTCCACTTTGTGCGGATAAAAATAATAACCAAATACACCATTGAATTCCACTTTGGAGATGTTCCATTTTGGATTGAAATTCAGTTGTATTGATTTGAGATTAAACTGATTGCATGCCCAGTCGATCAGTTTTTCATTTTCATCCGGATTAAAAGTGCAGGTGCTGTAAACCAGTATTCCGTTTTTTGAAAGCGCCGGAAAAATATCGGCAATAATCCGTTTCTGTCTTTCGGCACAAAGCCAGCAATTGGCTTCAGACCATTCTTCCACTGCTGATTTGTCTTTTCTGAACATGCCTTCACCGCTGCAGGGCGCATCGATTTGGATGTAATCAAAAAATTCTTCCAAACCGCTGAAATCTCTTGGGTCATTCTGTGTGACGATCAAATTCTCTGACAAACCGAGCCGGATGTGGTTTTCCTTTAAAATTTGAGCTCTCGGTCTGATGACTTCATTTGCAGTCAAAATCGAATCGTCAGCCAGCAAAGTCTGGAGCAGTGTTGATTTTCCGCCCGGAGCCGCACACAGATCAAGCGCCTGTTTGGGAGAATCGTTTTCGTACAGTTGTCTGAAAATTTCTGCGAAGATCATTGAGGATGATTCCTGCACATAATACACACCCGAATGCCAGAGCGGATCGGTGATAAACTGTCGTTTTTCGGTCAAAAACTCTCCGAAGCTGTACCATTTTACTGAATTAGATACAATCAAATCCGGATGCTTTTTTTTGGGATTGAGCCGGATGCTTTGGACAGATTCTGATTCATAGGCAGACACAAAATCGTCATAATCAGCGCCCAGCCGATTTTTCATCCGTTCCAAAAATTTCTTGGGAAAATTATTCATCGCTGCAAAAATAACACAGCTGTCGGTTATATTTTTTCAATTCGAAAATTATTTGTATTTCTGTAGCAGATAAATTGGAGTAAATGAAGAAGATTGCGGTTTTGACCGGAGCGGGAATCAGTGCCGAAAGCGGAATTTCTACTTTTAGGGATTCGGGCGGATTGTGGGAAAATCATGACATTCAGAAAGTGGCTTCGCCCGAAGGCTGGCTTGAAAACCCCGGTCTGGTGCTTGATTTTTACAATCGGAGAAGAAAACAGTTGTCTGAAGTGCAGCCTAATTCTGCGCATATTTATCTGAAAGATTTAGAGAAAAATTATGAAGTAACCGTCATTACTCAAAATGTGGATGATCTGCATGAAAGAGCGGGTTCTTCAAATGTGATTCATCTTCACGGCGAATTGCTCAAATCGAGATCAGAAAATGATGATTCACTGATTTATGACTGTTTCGGAGATATCAATTTGGGCGACAGGGCAGAGGATGGGGCGCAGCTCAGGCCTCATATCGTCTGGTTTGGCGAAATGGTGCCAATGTTGGACAATGCGGTCAAAGTGGTTGAAGATTGCGATATTATGCTGGTGATTGGGACTTCGCTGATGGTCTATCCGGCTGCTTCGCTGATTCATTATCAGAGTTTTGACAAACCGATTTTTCTGATCGATCCCGACCGGATGATAATGATTCCTGAAATCCCAAATCTGACTGTGATTCAGAAGACTGCAACCGAAGGTGTTAAGGATCTGCCGCTTTAAAATAAAAAACCGATTCTATTCGGAACCGGTTTCAATTATGTTGGTCAAACTTAGCTCAAGTCAATCGAGTTGATATCAATTCCGAGTGCATCCGCCACACCTTTTCCATAATCAGGATCTGCTTTGTAACAGTTTTTGATGTGTCTTTCCTGAATAAATCTCTCGGCTCCGCCCACTTCAGTCGCCGTATTGCTGAACAGCCGCTGTTTTTGTTCGTCATTCATAATTCTGAAAAGATTACCGGGCTGACTGTAATAGTCATTGTCGTCTTCTCTGAAATCCCAGTGAGCTGCATCGCCCGAAAGTTCATAAGAAGGTTCTGTGAATTCTTTCTGTTCTTCCCACTGTCCGTAGCTGTTTGGGAAATAATGAAGGGTACTGCCTTCGTTTCCGTCCACCCTCATCTGTCCGTCTCTGTGCGGATTGTGGAACGGATATTTCGGTTTGTTTACCGGAATTTGATAATGATTCACACCCAGTCTGTATCGTTGTGCATCTCCGTATGAAAACAGCCTTGCCTGAAGCATTTTGTCGGGCGAAAAACCGATGCCCGGAACCGCATTTGCCGGATTGAAGGCAGACTGTTCAACATCAGCAAAATAATTTTCAGGATTTTTATTCAATTCCATCACACCGACATCAATCAGCGGGAAATCTCCGTGCGGCCATACTTTGGTCAGATCAAAAGGATTGAAAGGCATATTTTTAGCCTGTTCTTCGGTCATCACTTGGATTTTTAGTTTCCATCTTGGAAAATCTCCTTTCTCGATCGAATCAAACAAATCTCTCTGATGACTTTCACGATCTCGACCGATGATTTCTTTTGCTTCCTCGTTGCTCAGATTCTGGATTCCCTGTTCGGTTTTGAAATGAAATTTCACCCAGGTTCTTTTGTTTTCAGCATTAATCATGCTGTAAGTATGACTTCCATAACCGTTCATGTGACGGTAGGATTTCGGAATTCCTCTTTCGCTCATCGTGATGGTTACCTGATGCAGCGCTTCTGGGAGCAGTGTCCAAAAATCCCAATTGTGATTTGCATTTCTCAGATTGGTTTTCGGGTCTCTTTTGACCGCTTTGTTCAGGTCGGGAAAACGGTACGGGTCTCTCAGGAAAAATACCGGTGTATTGTTTCCGACCAAATCCCAGTTGCCTTCTTCAGTATAGAATTTAACGGCAAAACCTCGGATGTCTCTTTCAGCATCTGCTGCACCTCTTTCACCGGCAACAGTTGAAAAACGGACAAAGAGCTCGGTTTCCTTTCCGATTTCAGAAAATATTTTTGCTTTTGTATATTGGGTGATGTCGTGGGTAACCGTGAATTTCCCAAAAGCACCCGAACCTTTTGCGTGCATTCTTCGCTCAGGAATTACTTCCCTGTCAAAATGAGCCAGTTTTTCAACAAACCAGAAATCCTCCATCAGCATCGGACCTCTTTTTCCGGCCGTCTTTACATTTTGATTTTCTGCAATCGGCCGTCCTGATACAGAAGTCAGTTTTTTCTTTTGATTCGCCATGATTTTATAATTTTAAATGTTCGATCCAAAATTAATAAAGCATAATTATTGATTTGAATAAAAGCAATAGAATAAAATTATTAAATCATAAGCAGGCCAAAAGATTAATCCTCCAAAAACTGATCTTTCCAGGTTTCATCTTCATCCGTCCAGTTTTCGAGATCAAATTCTGAAATAAAATTCAGTTCTGGCAGTTTTTCAATCGCATTGCAGACTTTTAATCTCAGGTCATTCACGATTTTGAGATTGTCATCATTTGAGCCTTCAAAATGTTCATCCCTGAATTCAAAGATATCACCGGGTTCAAATGTCTGATTGATTTCTTTCAATTCGCCGAGCATCAGCAGATTGACAGCAATGGTTCCCAACTTTACATTCAGTTCTTGAAAGATTTTGATGGTTCTGAAAATAAAGATTCGGTAGTCTTCTTCTGTGTAAATCATCTTTGTCGTTTTTTAGGTTCGGAACAAAGGTAGAAGATGAAAGCGACAAACTGCGACGTTGTAAGAGATTGTTAAATTACAGGGAAAATTACTTCCCGATGCAAAATATTATAAATTGGTTACTATAAGTGTATTACGGCGATTGAATAGTGTGAAAGTAGTACGCTATACATGTACTTTTAAAAGCTTTATTAAATCCAAAAAATATTTCTCAGACCAAATATCAAGGACTTGTGGATTGGGAATAAACCGCTCCACATCTTTTTTTGCAATTTCAAAATTAAGCGACGAAATTCTATCTTCCAGTAACTCCCTAAATTCATTTTCGGAAATAGTTTCTTTATTCCAGTCTCCACTATCTTTGGCTCTCAAAAGAAAATGATTTAGATTGAGCGAAACACCCTTGCGGATATACCATTCCAAATCATACCAATCTCTCCCTTTCACATTTTTTCCCCATTTTCTGAAAAGCAAAGCATGCATTTTTCCTGCAAACAAATCTTTCAAAACAAAGCATTTCACATAAAAAGAATAAGGTTGAAGAAGTAATTTTTCTTCTGTTTCAAAACCTAATGGAGGCTTTGTATCCACCTCGATTTTTATTTTCAAACCAACGTTTTGTTTTATCCCTAATCCGGGTACAGACGCTTCCAAAACCAATTCTCCCCAAAAAGTTTCTGATTTTAAAAATGCAGATTCTACAGGAGATTCAAAAGATTTATGTTTTGTCTTAATATTGACTTTCATCCCCTGAGCAAGAAACTCTTCTTCAATGCTTTGGCGATAATTGTCCAATGAAAACTTTTCATCGGTTTGGAGCAGTGAAAAATCCAAATCCTCCGAAAAACGATCGAGTCCATAAAAGATTCTTAAAGCAGTACCTCCATAAAATGCGGCTTTATTAAAAAAATCGCTGCGATACAATCCTGCCAAGGCTAGTTGCTGCATAATCTCACGCAACGCATGTTTATAATCTTCAACCGTTTTTGGCTGATATTCGGCAATCCAATCTTTTATCATAAATTTTCAATTGTTTTAATAATGTATCTAATCGATTCCTGTTTCGGTGCTTCCTGCATCCAAACTTTCATATCTTCTGTTTTAAGCAACTTCAATTGTTCTGCCTCTATTCTAAGGTTTTCTATCAGAAATTTATATGCAGATTTTTCACTCCGAAGCAAAACACCGGAGGTTGTAATTACCTTATCCATTAATGCTTTTTCTGATGTTGCCATTAATGCAAACTGATTTTCTCTTAGCTCTATCCTTTTTATCCCGAAGGAATAATACGGCATGGGTAATTTAGTAAATTCAAATTTCCCTAAATCGTTTGTAAATTTTCTTGTTGCTCTAATGGTCATAGAAACCGTGGAAAAAACTTTTTCAGGAATTAAACCGTAAAAAGACAATGCCGATTCTGCAGAAATATAACTTGGTGCATACAACACATTGGCAATGCTAAATTTTTCGGGTAAAAGATCACTATTCCAAACGTATAAACCTTTCTTTAGCGGAATAAGTTTTTGTTTCCGAATAAGCGAATGAATCTTGTCATTCGGTCTTTTATAGCCTCTTAAAAGGCTGACCAACACCCGGTGCGGAATCGGATGCGGGGATAATTCTTGTATATCTGTATTGATTTTCACAATACAAATGTAAAAAATAAAATAGATAATCGGATATATTTCGATTATCTGTTCTGTTTTTCACAACAAATTACAGTGTCTTTAACTCTCATTATAAAGAAGTATCAATCGAATTTATTTTTCCATTTTTAACAAAGCTGCTGACCGTCAGTCTGTGAACGCCCAAAATCCTGCCGATGGCGGAATAGAAAACTTTTTTGTCTAATAATTCTTTGATTTTCTTTTCTTGTCCGGTAAGTTTGGTTTTGGCGGATTTGCTTCCTTTTGGTCTGCCGAGAATGACGCCTTCGGCTCGTTTTCTTGCCAAGGCTTCTTTGGTTCTTTGGGAAATGAGGTTTCTTTCTATTTCGGCAGAAAGCCCAAAGGCAAATGCCAAAACTTTGGAATTGATGTCGCTGCCCAAACGATAATTGTCTTTTATCGTCCAAACCTGAATGTCGCGGTTCATACATTCGTTGAGAACGCCCATAATCATTAAGAGATTTCTGCCCAAACGGGAAAGTTCTGAACAAATCAAAATATCTTCTTTTTTCATTTTCTTGAGGAGTTTTCCGAGTTCTCTCTTTTTCTAATTTTTGTGTTCCTGATATGGTTTCCTCAATCCATTTATCAATTTTTAAATTCTTTCTTTTACAGAAATTTTCTATTTCAAATTTCTAATTTTCTACAGTTTGTTTGTCTGAACTTACTCTAATGTATCTGTAATTCATTTGTCTATATAATTTTATTTTAATCAATTAAAATAGACAAATAGAGCAAAATTAAAATACTTGTTTTTTCATTTAATTAAATAGTTTAGATTAATAGTTTGAGGGTGCTAAATTTAGACAAATTTTAGTTTAAATCATATATTAATTCCTATTTGCCGATGCAAAACTTCCCGAATATCGTGCCCAGAATATCTTTGTCAACGTCAATTTGTCCCGTAATCGAACCGATGTGCTTCAAAGTTTCACGCAAATGAAAAGCCAGCAAATCACCGGTTAAGCCCATTCGCATTCCCGATTCGACATTTTCCAAAGCTTCCAAAGCATTTTGCAAAGCTTCTTTGTGGCGGATATTAGAAATAATTACTGTGTTTTCATCCACACCGGTTGCTGAGCGAAGTCGAAGCACCAATTCTTTTTTTAATTTATCCAGATTAAATCCCGTTTTGACCGAAATCCCGAACTGATGAAAATTCGGAAAATCTTGATTAAAATCAACTTCAATTCCTTCGGATTTATCGATTTTACTTCGCAAACTAAACACGATTTTGTCCTGCAAAACGTTGCCCAATTTTTCTAAAATTTCCCAATCATCTTCATACAAATGAATGACAATTTTGGCAGAGTCCACTTTTTCGCGTGCTTTTTCCACACCAATCGCTTCAATCGTATCCTGCGTTTCACGAATTCCCGCCGTATCGATGAACCGAAACGTAATTCCGTCAATCGTCATTGTTTCCTCAATCGTGTCGCGCGTCGTCCCCGGAATGTCGCTCACAATCGCTCTTTCTTCGTTCAAAAGTGCATTGAGCAAAGTCGATTTTCCGGCATTCGGCTTTCCGATAATCGCCACCGGAACACCGTTTTTAATCGCATTTCCGTATTCGAAAGTTTTGAGTAAATTCTGAATTTTAATTTTTAAATTTTGAATTAAATCTTCTAATTCTTTGCGGTTGGCAAATTCAACATCTTCATCCGAAAAATCCAATTCCAACTCAATCAAAGCGGTAAAATTGATAAGTTGCTCACGCAAAACTTGTAATTCAGAAGAAATTCCGCCTTTCATCTGATTGAGCGCAATCCGATGCGAAGCTTTGTTTTCGGCTGCAATCAAATCTGCAACAGCTTCTGCCTGCGACAAATCAATTCTTCCGTTGAGAAATGCACGTTGCGTAAATTCGCCCGGCAAAGCCAATCTTGCCCCATTTTCAATTAATAATTCTATAATTTGCTGTTGAATATAAGGCGAACCGTGACAGGAAATTTCCACCAAATCTTCTGCTGTAAAAGTCTTTGGCGCTCTGAAAACCGAGACCATGACTTCGTCAATGACTTCAGACGGGGTGCCGGTTGAAATGATAAAACCGTAATGAACCGTATGTGATTCAGCTTTCAAAAGATTTTTTCCTTTGAAAATCGAATTCGCAATCGAAAAAGAATCTTTACCCGAAACTCGGATTACGCCAAGCGCTCCGACTCCCTGAGCGGTGGATGCCGCACAAATTGTATCCTGAAAATTCATTGTCATATTTTCTCAACCAGTATTTTTTCAGCCGCTTTTGCGCTCAGAACTACGGTTTGGTCATCATGTCTGATGTTCATGCTGTTGTCGTATTCTTCAATTTCGATAATCTCTAACTGTGAACCGAGATTCAGATTTTTTGAATTTAGATATTTCAGAAAATCATCGCCCGAATTGGTCACTGCCACAATCATGATTTTGTCTCCGCTGTCAAAACTGTCAAGCGTTTTGTAATTTTTCAGATGAATCTTTCCGGTCCGGTCGGGTATGGGCGAACCGTGCGGATCAACTGCCGGATGGTTGAGCATTTCGTCCATTTTATTAAAAAACTTGGGCGAATGAATATGTTCAATTTGTTCTGCAACTTCGTGAACTTCTTCCCAGCCGAATCCCATTTTTTCGACCAGAAACATTTCGGTCAGTCTGTGTTTTCTGATGACGAGCAAGGCTTCTTTTTTGCCCGAATCAGTCAGTTCGACCGGTTTGTAGGCGATGTAATTCAAATATCCTTTTGAAGCCAGTTTTTTCAGCATACTGGTCACAGTCGGCATTTTGATGTCCAGTGCTTTGCTCAATTCATTGACCGTTACTTCACCCGATTTTTCGGACAGATTGAAGATTGCTTTCAGATAATTTTCTTCGGTAAATGAATTCATGACGCAAATTTAAGAATTTATATCCCAAAATGAATTGAATGCCGTTTTGTGTTTTGGTGATTAAGCTTTCTTTTTCAATTCAATCAGCGTGATCTCAGGCCAGATACCGACTCTGCCCGGAAAAGCGAGATAACCGAATCCCCGGTTGACGTACAGGTAGCGGTTTGAATTCTCATAAAGTCCTGCCCAATGCGGATATCTGTATTTGATCGGACTCCACCTGAACCCCGGAATTTCTATCCCGAACTGTGAACCGTGGGTATGACCGGACATCGTCAGCTGATAATGAAACGGATTGTCCTGCACCCTGAGATCCCAATGCGAAGGATCATGAGACAGCAATATTTTGAATTCGCTTTGATCCACACCATAAGAAGCTTTTTTCAAATCGCCGTATTTTTGAAAATGTCCTTTTCCCCAGTTTTCAACACCGATGAGCCTGATTTTTGAATTGCCTTTTTGAATGATTCGGTTTTCATTTCTGAGCAGCTCAAAACCGATTTTCGGAAAAATCTCTCTGACTCCTTTTTGATTTTCGAGCCTTGCTTCTTCGGTGTCCCATTTCAGATAATCGCCGTAATCGTGATTTCCGAGAATTGCAAATTTCCCGAATTCGGGTTTTCTGATGGTCGAAAACAAATCAATCCATTTATCGGCTTCATCTGCTCTCGAATTGACCATATCGCCGGTGAAGACCATCATATCATACTCCTGCTGATTGATCAGGTCAATTCCGTATTTGATTTTTTCATGGTTGTCAAAACTTCCGCAATGGATATCCGAGAGCTGAAGAATTTTGAATCCGTCAAATTCATCGGGCAGATCATCATAATAAATCGTGTTTTTTAAAACTTTGTAATTGTATCTTCCTTTCCAGATTCCATAGATGATTGATGCAAACGGTATGGCTGCAATTGCAAGTGCTGCATTGCTGATAAATCTTCTTCTTTCGGGCAGAAATGAACCATCTGAGTTTGAGCCGTCAAAATAGTTGAAAGTTCCGCCAATAAGTCTGAATACATCTTCGGCCAGCATAAAGAATGAAATCAGCATTTTGGGAATATACATCAGCAGAAAAATCGAAATCACAAACATCGAGAGACGGTTCAAACCGGCTCTTTGGTTAAAACTCAAAACCGACAGTGCCAGAAAAATAATAACCAGCAGTGAAACCAACAGATAAATCCGGCTGACCCATTTGTTTTCAAATGAAGTACGCACAGCCTGCCAGGTGTATATTTCAGTGATTGAAATAAAAATGAAAAAAAATATCCAACGATTCATAAGCGTACAAAATTAGCAAACTCAATGCCGAAAATCAAAGATTGAATTTTTTCAATTGATTTGAATATTCAAATGAAACCGCACTGATTCAGACTGTTAAAAGAATGCTATCAGAATGTTAAAATTCCAAATAATTTGTATTTTAGCACATTCAATAAAAAAACAACTGTTGCTATGCTCGACTGGTTTTACGAACTGACTTCGCCCGAACAGGTTTTTTGGCTGATCGCCGTTGCAGCAACCTTTATATTTCTGATTGTTCTGGTCACCACTTTTATAGGAGTCGATGCTGACGCAGATGCTGATTTTGACGGTGGTGCGGGATTTCAGTTTTTCACTTTCAAAAACGGAGTTGCATTTTTTGCAATTTTCGGTTGGGTGGGTATTGCCTGTCTGAGCCATGGTTACGGGCTGATCACTTCGATTGCGGTGGCTGCGGTCTGTGGTCTGATTATGATGTTTGTAATGGCGGGAATTTTTTATTATGTCAACCGGCTGACCGAAAGCGGTACATTGGATTATAAAAATGCAATCAATTCTACCGGCGAAGTTTATCTGGAAGTTGGTAGAAATCGTTCAAAAATGGGAAAAGTCCAGATTAGTGTTCAGGGAAGTCTTCGTGAAATGGATGCGCTGACCGATCAGGATGCCGATATAAAAAGAGGAACTTTGGTAATCGTTGATTCGGTGACCGAAAACGGAGTATTAATCATAAAACCACTTTCTTAGAAAAATGATGTATTCAGTAATTTTTGCTCAGGAAAATTTGTCACAATTCGCAGCAGTCATCGGTTTGCTGATTGCGATGCTTTTTGTGGTAATCATGTTTTTTTCGGTCATCAAACGCTACAAACGCTGTCCGTCCGATAAGATTCTTGTGATTTACGGAAAAACAGGAAAAGGTCAGTCTGCAAAATGTAACCACGGTGGTGCAGCCTTTATCTGGCCGGTGATTCAGGATTATGCGTTTCTTGATCTGACACCGATGTCGATTGAAGTCAATCTGACCAATGCGTTGAGCCGTCAAAATATCCGCGTGAATGTTCCGTCACGATTTACAATCGGTATTTCGACCGATCCGGCAGTGATGCAGAATGCGGCAGAAAGACTTTTGGGGCTGTCGGGCGATGATATTCGCGATTTGGCGCAGGAAATCATTTTTGGACAACTCCGACTGGTAGTGGCATCAATGGATATTGAGGAAATCAACTCAGACCGTGACAAATTACTCCAAAGCATTACAGAAAACGTTGAAAATGAACTAAAAAAGGTCGGTTTGAAGCTGATCAATGTCAATATCACCGATATCAAAGATGAATCCGGTTATATCGAAGCACTTGGTAAAGAAGCAGCAGCACAGGCGATCAATGAGGCAAAAGTTTCGGTAGCCGAGAAAAACAGAGACGGTGCGATCGGTGAAGCAAATGCACAGCAGGACGAAAGAACACGAGTATCGGGATTACTTGCTCAGGCAAAAATCGGTGAAGCAGAAGCAGAGCAGAACGAAAGAACACAAGTGGCTGGTTCACTGGCTGAAGCAAAAATCGGAGAAGCAAATGCAATGCAGAATGAAAGGGTGCAAGTGGCAAAAGCAAATGCAATTGCGATCGAAGGTGAAAACCAGGCAAAAATTGAGATTGCAGAATCAGACGCAAGAAGAAGACAAAGACAGGCGGAAGCCGAAAAACTTGCGGTTGCAACCGAAAAAGTGCAGTCTGCAAATGCATTGAAAGAAGCGTATGAGGCCGAAAAACTCGCAGAAGAAATCAGGGCAGAAAGAGACCGGGCGACTCAGCATGCCAATATCGTAGTTCCTGCCGAAATAGAGAAAAGCAAAATTGTAATCGAAGCTCAGGCAGAAGCCGAAAGAATCAGACAGAGAGCAAAAGGTGAAGCAGATGCGATACTGCTCAGAAAAGAAGCCGAGGCAAAAGGTTTGTATGAAATTCTGACCAAACAGGCGCAGGGTCTTGAACAGATTGTAAAAGCTGCCGGCGATGATTCAAAAGATGCGGTATTGCTGTTGATTGCAGACAAACTACCGGAATTGGTGAGAACTCAGGCAGAAGCAATCAAAAACATCAAGATTGACAAGGTGACCGTTTGGGATGGAAACGGAAACAATCCGGACGGAAAAACTTCGACCGCAAACTTTATTTCTGGCATCTACAAAGCAGTTCCGCCGCTCGAGGATATGTTCAATATGGCAGGAATGCAGTTGCCTGCTTATCTGAAAGGAGACGAAAAACAGGAAAACAAACCAATACCCAAATCAACCAAAGCCGAAACCAAAAAGGAGCAAAAAACTCAAAACAAAGAAGAGCAGGGAGGAGGTGAGTAGAATCTCTCCGTAATCTTCAGTAAAATAAGGGCTTATGATAGAATGGTTCAAGTCGATGATATGGTATGAAAAACTGTTATGGATAATTTCGATTGTCTCAACGCTGCTGTTCTTTTATCAGCTGATACTTACGGTGGCAAAAAGATCACCCGATCGGCGAACCAGGAAACATATTTTTTCAAGATTTTTTTCGTTTAAAAATATTGTTGCATTTCTTTCAATGTTCGGTTGGACGAGCATTGCAGGAATTTATCAGAATATGCCGACTGGTTTGTCGCTCGCATTTGGCGTTTTCAGCGGACTGATACTGATGTCGATTATGTCGGTTTTGTTTTATTTTGTACATACGTTGAAGGAAATCGGTAATCCTGACCGAAATTAAAATACCCGAAATCATGAAAAACAGCATCTCAATCTTTCTTTTTTTTCTGAGTCTGTTTTGTTTCGGACAGCAGATTCAGTTGCTGAATTCACAAAAATCAGAAATATCGTTCAGAGGTTTGTCGGTGGTCAATGACAGCACACTTTGGGTCAGCGGAAGCGAAGGTACAATCGGACTTTCGACCGACAGCGGAAAAACTTTTGAATGGGTCAGTCCCGATGGGTTTTCAAAACGGGATTTCAGAGCCATCGCCGGATTTGATGCACAGACCGCAATTGCAATCGCAGTAAGCTCGCCTGCAGTCATCCTCAAAACAATTGACGGCGGGAGAAACTGGACAGAGGTTTACAGAGATGAACATCCGGATGTGTTTTTGGACGATATGTCTTTTTATGCTGAAAATCTGAAAATCGGAATTGCAGTCGGAGACCCGCTGGAGGGTGACGCATATTTTCTGAAAACAACCGATGGAGGTGACAGCTGGCAGAAAATAGATCATACGCAGCTGCCCGATCTGGATGATGGAGAAGCTTTTTTTGCAGCCAGCAATTCAAATTTGAAACTGATCGATGAAGATTCATTTTTTGCAGTCAGTGGCGGTGCAACCTCAGATCTGATATTCAGCGGTGAAAATCATTACAAAATCAGTCTGTCAAAATCAAATTCAAATACTTCAGGCGCAAACGGACTTGATTTCTCGGAAGGTTACGGTCTGATTGTCGGCGGAGATTTCATGAATCCAAAAGCTTCAGCCAACAATCTTTTTATTTTTGAACTGACCATTGACGGAATTCCACTGATTAAAAAACCGGACAAATCGCCTTCAGGTTATCAGAGCGGTGTCGCAATTCTAAGCGACGGCAAAGCAATTAGCTGCGGTATGCTCAATGTTGAATTTTCAAAAGATAAAGGCAGAACCTGGGAAACGATTTCAAAAGAAGGATATCATACCTGCAAAAAAGCAAGACACGGAAATCGGGTCTATCTGGCAGGAGCGGGTGGACGTATAGCTGTTTTGAACGATTGAACGCTTGGTTAAAAATATTTTTTTAAAATCGTTTCGACTCAAAAATTAAGAATCTAATCTTTTTGGGATTTGATAATCAGCTGTTCTCTCAATCTGTTGACCGTTGACTGTATGCCGTCGGTAATGTCTTTGATTTCGGTATGGGGTGCGAAAATCGCTTTTTTACCTTTTGATTCATCGGAATAATTTGACAATACGATGACCGAAGTCCGGGTGGCGGGATAATAAATATTTACGGACGGAAGACCTTTTACATAACCGGTATGGAAATAGGCAAGCGGTCCGTCGCCGTACATCATCAGACCATCGGCATAACCGACCTTTGCAAAGAAATGATTCGTTCTGACCGCTGTTTTTTTTGTCATTTTTGAAAGGCTTTCGGGCTTCAGAATTTTTCCGCCAAAAAGCTGCTGATTCCAGCGGTTCAAATCGACTGCGTTTGACAGTATTCCGCCGGCAGGATTTCCAATTCCATTTTTGCTGAGCCGATTGGGCATATTCGGAACTTCCTCTGCCGAATTTTGATTTCCAATCCAGGCGCTGCCAAAATCTTTGGCAGCAAATGTCCTGTTGGTATAAGTATGATTCAGTCCTGCGATTTTGAATAATTCGACTGCGTTTTCCTCATAACTTTTTCCGCTGACCTTTTCGATGATTTTTCCCAAAGCATTGTAACCGTCGTTTGAATAATGAAAGCCTGTTCCGCTTTCAAACATCAGTGCGCCGCCCAGATTGTTCAGACCCGAAGTATGATTGAGCAATTGCTGAATGGTGATATTCTGATAAGCCGGATTTTTGAATTCATCAAGGTAATCGGAAACACGATCCTCGGTTTTCAGCTTTCCCTGTTCGGCCTGCAGCAGGATCATTGCAGCGGTAAACTGTTTGGTATTGGACGCAATTCCAAAAACGGTCAGCGTATCGATTGGCGTTTTGGTTTTAAAATTTGAAAAACCGTTTGTTTTGACATAAATTGGAAGACTGTCGCGAAAAACCGCTATGATTCCGTTAAAATTGTATTTTATAACCACCGAATCCAGCCGGTTTTTGAGCAATTCTTTTTCGAAGGCAGAAATCGTATTCTCAACGATTGCATTCTGTTCTTCAATTTTATTTTTTTCTGATTTGCAGAAAACAGAGAATCCGATAAAAAGCAGCATCGGAATCATCAGTATAATTTTCTTCATCATTTAATCGTCGTCTGTATAATTTAAAGCTTTTTCTCTGTCGAATTCGCCTTCCCAGCTTGCAATAACCGCAGAAGCCAGACAATTTCCAATCACATTGACAGAAGTTCTCGCCATATCCATCAGTTCGTCAATCCCAAGGATTGCAGCAATTACAAATAGTGGCAATCCAAACTGGTCAGCGGTTGCAATCAGTATAATCAGTGACGCCCTCGGCACTGCGGCAACACCTTTGCTGGTGATCATCAGCGTCAGACAAATCAGCAGCTGCTGACCGAATGAAAGATGCATACCGGCGGCCTGTGCGACAAAGATGGATGCAAGCGAAAGATAGAGCGTGGTTCCGTCCAGGTTAAAACTGTATCCGGTCGGCACGACAAAAGAAACAATCCTTCTCGGTACCCCGAATCTTTCCATGTGGGTCATCACCAGAGGCAAAGCAGCATCTGAACTGGTGGTTGCAAATGCGATTGAAACCGGTTCTTTGATGGCAGTAATAAATTTTCTGACCGGAATTTTAAAATACAATGCAACCGGCAGCAGTACACCGAGCAGAAAGACGGTGAGTGCGGCATAGAGCGTCATCAGCAGCATTGCCAGATTTTTGAGAATGTCAAGTCCCATGTGTCCGACTGTATAGGCCATTGCTGCGCCCACACCAAAGGGTGCAAAATACATCACGATGTGGGTGTATTTGAACATGGTTTCAGCCAGACTTTCCATAAAATCGACCAGCGGTTTTCTTTTTTTCTCTTCGACCAGCGCCAGTCCGATTCCAAAAATTACTGCAAAAACAACAATCTGAAGCACCTTGTTTTCATAAATTGATTTTGCAATATTTTCGGGAAATGAGTCTCTGAAAAACGAGGTGGTCTGAAAAACCCAATGAATATCTTTGGGCAGCCCTTCCAGTTCTTTCAGATCGGAAGCCGCCATAGCGCCTGATCTGTCGGGCAGTTCCATTTCGGGCACATGCGACATATCGATTCCTTTTCCTGCCTGGGTGATATTGATTGCAGCAAGCCCGATAAACAGTGCGATGGTGGAGGCAATGTAGAAGTAAACCATTGATTTCCACGCCATCCGACCAACCTGTTTCAAATCTGAATGGCCGGCAATTCCGTAAACAAGCGTAGAAAAAAGTATGGGGCCGACAATGGTTTTCACCAGTTTGATGAATCCCTGACTCAGCGGATGAAGCGATTTGGCAAGATCGGGATAATCATATCCGAGTGCGGCACCCACTATGATGCTCCAAAGAATCCAACTGGTCAGTGAACGTTTTTTGATGCAGTAACCGATGAAACTCAGTATGGTAATCCATCGGGCAGCAAACATCAATTTGTCTGAAATGATACCGAACCAGAATTCGAGCGCAGTCAGTATTGCGGTCAGCGTAAGCAGTATCAGCGGTATGAACAAATGTAACTTCTTCTTCATGATTTTTGGAAGCGCTGTCTTCGGATAAAAATTTTGTTGATTGAACAAAAATAAACAAATGGAAACGATATCCAATTCCAAAGCCGAATTATTCGGTTAATTTTCGTCTTTTGCAGCAGACTAATTGCAGTTGACGATGATAAATTTTGGCTAAATTTTATTTTTTTTGATTTTTTGAAGCCATAATCCAATCGTAATTAAATAAATGCTTTTATTCATTATCAAAAATGAAAGCAGAAAATAAATCAGCGTTATTCCGACAAGAAATAAGACATTTTGATTGGAATTTAATTTGTTAAACGGAGTGAATGATAACAAATCGACATTAATTCCAAAGATTTGAGACAATCAGATATGAAATCACAGATAAAAATCCGGGTTTGTATTCCAAAGCATTTTGAAAGTCTTAAATTTGCGGACGCTTAAATAACTATGAACTGGAGAAAATTATTGTTTCCGCTGTCGGGTCTGTACTGGATCGGTGTCAGCCTCAGAAATTTGGCTTTCGGCATCGGTTTGCTTCCCTCCCGAAAATTTAAAATTCCGGTGGTTTGTGTCGGCAATCTGTCGGTCGGCGGAACCGGAAAATCACCTCATGTGATGCTGGTGGCAGATATACTGAAAGATCATTTTGAAACAGCAATGCTCAGTCGGGGATATGGCAGAAAGACTTCCGGAATTGAAATCGCAAATTACAGCTCAAAGGTGTATGACATCGGCGACGAACCGCTTCAGTTTTTTAACCGTTTCAGAAACAAAGTCGTGGTGGCGGTCAGTGAAAACCGGGTAAACGGAATCAACCATCTGATGGAGATGTACAAAACCAATGCGGTGCTGATGGACGACGGTTTTCAGCACAGATATGTAAAACCGGGTTTTTCGATACTGCTGACCACTTTCTCAAATCCGTATTATACCGATTATCTGCTGCCGGCAGGAAATCTGAGAGAACCGAGAAGTGCAGCAAGGAGAGCAGATGTAATCGTGGTGACCAAATGTCCGGAAAAATTTTCGGTCAAAAAAAGGGAAGAAATACTGGCTCGGATCAAGCCAAAATCTCGACAAAAAGTGTATTTTTCAAAGGTGGTTTATTCGGATGATGCAATCGGTTACCGCTTCAATCTTCATTCTGACGAATGGTCTGAATATGAAGTATTGCTGATCACCGGAATTGCAAATTCAAAGCCTTTTGTCGAATATGTAACCGAAAGATTTAAAAAGGTGAGCCATCTTGAATTTTCTGATCATCACAATTTTTCAGTGGCTGATGTGGAGATGATCGACCGGAAATACGAGCAGCTCAATGTGCTCAACAAAATCATACTGACCACAGAAAAAGATTATATGCGCCTGAAAGATGAGTCGGCATTAATTGAAAATTTGTTTTATTTGCCTATTGAAGTTGAGTTGGACGATTATGACGGCTTCAAACAAAATTTATTGGATTATGTTGGAAAAAATTAGAGAAGCAGTTGAATTCATTCAGTCAAAATTACCCGATAAACCTGAATTCGCAGTTGTTTTGGGGTCGGGTTTGGGAAAACTTCAGGACGAAATCAGCGATCCGATTGTTATCGGTTATGAGCAGATTCCAAATTTTCCTAAGGTAACAGTCAAAGGACACAGCGGAAAACTGATTTTTGGGAAAATAGAAGGAAAAAACGTGCTGATGATGGCGGGGCGTTTTCATTATTACGAAGGCTACAGCATGAAGGAAGTAAGTTTTCCGATGCGTGTTTTCAAAGGACTTGGAATTGAAAAAGTGATTCTTTCCAATGCAAGCGGCGGTGTCAATCCGAATTATAGGGTCGGCGATGCGGTGGTGGTCAGAGATCATATCAATATGATGCCAGAGCATCCGCTGAGAGGACGCAATGAGGACGAGCTTGGACCGAGATTTGTCAATATGTCTCATCCGTATGATCCTGAAATGATTGATTTTGTAATCGAATACGGCAAACAAAACGGAATCGAAGTCAAAACCGGTGTTTATATGGGACTTCAGGGGCCGACTTTTGAAACACCCGCCGAATACGGAATGGTCAGGATACTTGGTGCGGACTGTGTGGGAATGAGTACGGTGCCCGAAGTGATTGTAGCAAATCATCAGTCGATGCGTGTTTTTTGTATTTCAGTGATTACAGATCTTGGCGGGCCCGAAATTCAGATTCCGGTTTCGCACGAAGAGGTTTTGAGTGCTGCCGACAAAGCGATGCCAAAAATTGTAACACTTGTCAAAGGGCTGATTGGAAGCGGTGTGTGAGACGGCAGTTTTTTTATAATTTAGCAGAGAAATAATTTCGACCGATGAAATCAACATTCTTATTTATTCTGTTTATCATTTATTCCGGATTCTCATTTGCACAGCAAAAGGAGAATGCGAATCAGGAAGGTCCGTTTAAATATTTGGAACTGAAAGAAGAATTTGATCTTTTGGTTGATTTTGCAATGGTCAATCCCGAATGTGCGACCAAAGAAAAATATTCATACAGTGTCATCATCGGTACGACGGTAATCGGCGATTATATAGAAAGGATTTCGGTTTTGGTTCCCTGTCTGTCAAACGAATTTGTCAGAGGCGATCTGATTTCGGTCAAACCGATGAAAACCCCGAAAAAGAATATAATTTATGCGATTCGGAATTATACAAAGGACGGACATGAAATTTCTGAAGTATTCGGTGCCGAATTTCCTGCGGTCTGGGGCGAAGTAAGCGCTGTTTTATGAAAAAGAATACTGACTTTATGGTATGAACAAAGAACAGGAAAACCGAAAGTTTGTGACGCTTGAGACATTTGACAATTATTTTACTGCCGAAGTGGTCAAAAGCAGGCTGATGGAGGAAGGCATTCATGCTTATGTGATTAATCCGCTGCTGAGTTATTCCTTTGGCCCGACCATTACCGAAGGTTACCGTCTGCAGGTGGAACAGTCACAATTTCTGAAGGCCTTAAATATTTATAAAAATACTTTGGAGGATTGACAAAATGTTTATACTTTTGCACACCATTGACAAAACCTCTGACGAAGTCCGTGTATGTTTTTCAGTGTTAATGAATTAAATCAAAGAAATGGAAAGTATTGTTAAGTATGTTCAGGACAAATATGTAGAAAGAAAAGAACTGCCTGACTTCAAAGCCGGTGACACCATCACTGTTTATTACGAAATTTCTGAGGGCGGAAAAACCCGTACCCAGTTTTTTAGAGGAGTTGTCATCCAAAGAAGGGGACAGGGTACAACCGAAACTTTTACCATCCGTAAGATGAGCGGTGAAGTAGGTGTAGAAAGAATTTTCCCGATCAACCTGCCCGCGATTCAAAAAATTGAAGTCAACAAAAGAGGCAAGGTCAGAAGAGCAAGAATTTTCTACTTCAGAGACCTCAGAGGTAAGAAAGCAAGAATCAAAGAAGCTTAATATCAATTTTTTATACAGTTTAAAACTCCCGTGTCGGTCTGATTCGGGAGTTTTTTATTGAATTGATTTCCTTTTTCGGGATTCTCCGACGATGCTCAGTGTTACTCCCGCCAAAATCAAAATTACTCCCCAAAACAGATTTTTTGTAAATGCTTCGTCAAACATCAGTATGCTGACCAGAACCGCAACAATGGGTTCAAGTGCGCCCAAAATAGAAGTGGGAGTGGAGCCAATCAGTTTGATGGCATAAACCAGAGTTGAAACCGAAATCACTGTGGTGACAAATGCAAAAACTGCAAAATCAAACAGCAATGTGGTTTTTGGAATCTCCAACGGTTCACCGCTGAAAATAATTTTGATCAGAAAATAAAACGAAGCAAACATCATCGAATAAAAAGTAGTCTTCCATCCCGATCCGCCCAATTTGACCTGATTGACCAAAAGTATATAAATACAGTACGAAAGTGCTGCGCCTGTGCCAATCAGCATTCCCGGCAAATTGATGTCAAAACCGGCGCCTTTGAGGCTCAGTACATAAACGCCGCCGAGTGTGATAAACAGCGAAATCAATGTCAGTTTCGACAGTTTATCATTAAAAAATATGGACATCGCCAATGCAACAAATATCGGATAGATAAAAAAGATGGTCGATGCGATGCCGGGTGTCAGAAAATCATAGGCGATAAAAAGCAGATCGGAGCCGGCTGCATAGAAAAAACCCAGGAGCAGATAAGCAAACAGGTATTTGATTGGAAATCTGATTTTTTCGCCCAAATAAAGCATAATGCAGAGAATCATCAGAGTTGCCATCAGAAAACGGTAAAATAAAGTAACATCCAATGAGAAACTCATTTGTTTGAGCGGTATGATAAACATTGGAATCAGGCCGAAAGAAACAGCTGAAACGATTGCGAGTATATAACCTTTTAATTTCACTGAGTGATGAATGGGCTTTTAATCAAATAGCAGTGTAAAGGACGCAAGAAGTGGTCAGATAAAAAAGAAATTTATTGGAATTTATGAACGGGAAACCGTAAAATACTTTGGTTTAATATTTTGAGATTGCAATTTGTTTTGTCACAGATTTTGGGTTGCTTCGAACCAAAATCAGCACCAAAACAAGAGCGGATTCCTGCATTTAAATTTTGGTTAAAACAAACGTCAAGCCTTGATTTTCTTACTTTTCCGACTTGAATGTGCTGACACAGCACAAAAAATAACACAGCAAAATCAGTAAGAGAGACTGATATTGCTGTGTTTCCAACCTTGGCGAAAAGTTCACCTATGAAACTAACTTTTATCACCATCGGAAGAGAAAAAGAAGCTCAATTGAACCAACCATTAAAAGAAAAAAACACCTTAAACTCTTCCTTTTAAGTTGGGTAAAGGTACAATAAATAGAGCGCATCAAAAATTAAATTCTTAGAAATATTCATGACTTTTATCACGTAAGTAAAAGATTGATAGAGTGCAAACTGTTTGTAAACAACTCACAAAATCTGAAGATTTCCAATCGGTCAATAATGACTGTCTTCTTCATCGGTCTTATCAGCAGTTTGAAATGAAGAAAAGTCATAGGGTTCGTCCAAAATCCATTCCTGATGACCGAAATATTTCCATTTGACTGCCGCCAGGTCGATTGTAGGATCGGTATAATCATAAAACCGACTTCCGTTGATTGAAAGTTTTGAAGTTGCGTAAACCGAAATATCTTTTCCCTGTTCCGCATATTTCTTTTTCAGTCTTTGCGCAAACTGCCACATCATATCGGGGTGGATAGAAATTCTGCTTGCCTGAAGCGATGTCATTTCGTCGGTCAGATTGACTGTAAATCTTTCTCCGGTCTGTTTGTCTTTGACCGAAAACATTATGGTTGCAGATTTGGAGCGCAGCATCATTCGCCATGAAAGCCGGTGCCCCTCCTCTGTCCAAAGTACATCGCCGGGAATGTGGAAATGTCGAAGTGGCAGATAAATCTGCCAAGCGATATAGATGATAAAGATAAAGGTGAAAAATCCCTGATTTTTGAATCTTGGCTGAAATTCATAAGAATTGGGAAGATAGGTGGTTTTTTTGCGAAAAAATATTCTTCGAATGATCTCGGGCGGAAAGAAGAAAATCGACATTGCAATTGCAAAATAAGGGAAAATTCCGATATGCAGCATTGCCGAATTGATCAGATGAAAAAACAGCGCCGCAATCAGTGCCGGAACCCTTGTTCTTTTCCAAAGCAGCAGTGGAACAATCAAAAGATCAAACCAAAATCCAATCCATGAGAAAATCTGGGCAAATTCACGCGAATAAATAAAATCTGTCAGCGGCTGCCAGTCGATTGTTTTTTTTACCCAATGCCCGAAGCCTTTGTACCTGATGATCAGAAAATCGCCGTTCATCCAGCCGGGATACAGCTTTGCAATTGCAGCATAAGTATAAACAATCAGCAGTTGCAGAATAAAAATCAGCCGTGTCCAATAATAGGTGATATTTGTCCGAATCGACGGCCGGATCAGTACATCTATGGAATTGGAACGATGCGCAGGTATAAACACCATAAACCAGGCAACCAGCATCGCCAGATAGTAATGGTTGTTGTAATGTTCTTTTTGCATAAAATAAACCAGCGACCAGCCGATGGCAAAAAGAAGTGAAGAAATTTTGTAAAATGCCCCAAAAGCAATCAACAGTCCCAAAAACCCGAGAAAGCCATAGATATAATACATATTCTGACCGAGCAGCACATGGGTCCATTCAAAACCGATAAATGAAAAAGTAAATTCGGGCTCAACAAAGGTTTCACTGACCCAGCCGGTGGCGATTGCGCCCCAGCAGTCAACCATCATCAGCAGCCCGAAAAAGATGCGCCAGACGATGATTTGTGAATTGTCAATCCGCTGAAATAGAAAATTACCCGACATTTTTAATTTGAATCATCAAAACTAATTAAAATTAAGTTAAATCATCATTGAATAAAAATCATAATTTATCAAATCGGAATGATTCGGTTTTGAAATAAGTTTGCTAACTTGTTGTCAAATTTTATAAAAATGCAGACAAAAGACGCTGTTCATGTACTTGACCTCAATTTTCTCGGTGGTTCCTCGTCCATCGCATCCTTTCTGATTCCTTCCGAAGACGGGCTGATTCTGATCGAAACCGGACCCGAGACTACTTATAACAATCTGATCAAAGCAATCCGTCAGTCGGGTTACGATCCGGATGAAATCAGACATGTGCTGCTGACCCATATTCATTTTGATCATGCGGGTGCAGCATGGAAATTTGCCCAAAAAGGTGCAATGATTTATGTGCATCCGATCGGGCTGCCGCATTTGGAAAATCCGGAAAAACTGTGGAATTCGGCAAAAATGATTTATAAGGATGATATGGACCGACTGTGGGGAAAGATGGAACCCATCGATTCAAAATATCTGACCGCTGCCGATGACGGCAGTCTGCTGAGAATCGGCGAACATGAATTCAGTGTTCATTATACACCGGGTCATGCCATTCATCACAATGCTTATCAGCTTGGAGACATTGTATTTACGGGTGATGTGGCAGGTGTCAAAATTCTTGGAGGCCCTGTGGTGCCGCCCTGCCCGCCACCGGATATCAATATTCAGGATTGGAAAAATTCGATTCAAAAACTGAGGGCATTGAATCCGAAACTTCTCTTTCTGACTCATTATGGTGCGGTCAGCAATATTCCGGAACATTTTGATTTGTTAGAAAAGATGCTGGATGACTGGTCGGATTGGATGAAACCCTATTATGATGCCCAAACTCCGGCTGAAGAAATTACGCCGAAATTTATGGAATACACAAAAAAACAGCTGAAGTCACAGTCTGTTTCGGATGAAGATATTGAAAGATACGAACATGCCAATCCAAGCTGGATGTCGGTCGCCGGACTGCTTCGGTACTGGAAACTGAAAGCGCAGGGAAGGATTTGATTAACGTATATTATTTTTATAAAGTATTTCGTCCAGTTTCTCACTTCCCCATCCGGTAGTGAGATTGGGATTGATTTTTCTGGTTTGGATAATTCTTTGATTGATTTCCGGTTTGTTGAATTCGATCAAAACTGAAACAAGTTTTAAATAGGAATGTGCATTCCATTCTTTTTCTAATCTCTTGAACATGGGCTCGACATAAATAGGATTTTTTGTGTCTTCTATTATATCGGCTATCATATTAAAATTTCCGTCATTAATCTGATTGATAATGATTTCCTGACCTGATTTTTGGTCGTTTAACAGGATATAGCGATACATTTCATCAATTTTTTTAAATATGTTTTCATTGTAAATCGGTGTGAAATTTATCGGTTGGATGGATTGTGATTCGGTTAAATATTTCACTGTATTTTCATAAGCTCTTTTTGGGTTTGTTTTAACCAAATGTTCAAATGTTTCGGAATTTATGACGTTATGATTTTCCCATATGTCAAAAATTAAATCATTATAAATCGGATCGTAATTTTCATTCAAAGCATTTAGAAATTCAGAATAAAAACTTTCAATTTGAAGGGAAGAAGCTGTTTTTGAAAGCTCACCGGAAACTTTTCGATAAATTGAGTTCATTAATTCAAGAGATTTCTCGTTTTTATATTGAGCAATTGCATAATAGAGCAAAACAGATTGATAGTCGTCAAATGATAGTTCGGTAAATAAAAGACTCAATTCGCTTTCAAGAAAAGGCAAAAATGATTCATCCGGGAAAATAGAAACAGCTTTAAAATTAATTATTTTTTTTTCATAATCAGAATTAGAATCTTTATTGGCAATGATTAAAGGAATATCCTGTGGATTTTGATATTCAGCTAACTTTAGTAAGGCATATTGGTTATTTTCTTTCAAATAAATATTTCGAATCAGGTGATAATTTTCTTCACCCGCTTCCAAATTTCCAATAATAAAGTTTCTGTATTTCAGTTGACTCGTCTCATCCTGAAGAATCATTTGATTGATTTTTGAAAGTTCTTCTTCATTTAATTTACTCGCCAGTTTTTCTTCAAATTCATAATTCGCCCAATCAATGCTGTCATCCTCAAAATCAGGATAATCAATATAGATAATCTGCTGCAAAAAATGATCACCTACGGTTTCCCGGCTGATTACGCATCCATATTGAGTCGCAATCAATTCAAAGTCCTGAAGATGTTCCAAAACAATCGGATATAAGTCAACATTTTCATGTTTTGCCAAAGCTGAAAATGCATAACTTCTGACACTGGCATTTGGATGGCGGCTCAATTCAATTAATTCATCAATATTGGCTGTTTTTTTCAAATCTTCATAATTTTCATATTGTTTGGGTTTGGTTCCGGCAATGCCGACAGCAATACCCTGAACCATATTTATTTTTTCAATTTTATTTACTATTCTACGTGTTTTATTTGAAACTTTTGAAATATCAAATTCAGGAAATTGACCAAACAATAGAGAAGTGAATAGGATAAGCAGCAAACTGACTTTAATTTTCATTTCATATGATTTTTGAATAAAAATAACATGATTTATAGGTAACTCAAATATACGAAAAGGAATTTATTTGAGTTCCTCCAACAGCTTTTCGGCTTTCTTTTTTTGATTTGCCCTGGCCTTCATCAGTGAATTGATTATAATGACAGCCAGCATGATAAAGGTGGCAACATAGAAAAGCGGTGTCATTTTTTCGGATTCTCCAAAGATGAAGTAGGCGAGTATGATGCCGTAAACCGGCTCCAGATTCACATTGAGCAGCAGTGTGAACGGACTCACATTTTTCATCAGTGAAACCGCTTCGGTCATCGGATAGGCGGTAAACAGGCTGCCGAGAAGCAGCAGCAGGCCGAGGTCTTTCCAGGAGACTGAAAAAACTTCCGAAAAACCGCCGCTAAACAAAAGTGTAACACAGACCACCAGCCAGGCGCCAATCATTTCGTAAAACATGATTTTGTGCGACGGAAAACGGTGATAGATTTTTGCATTTGAAACCGAAAAAAGTGCAGACAGAAAACTGCAGATTACACCCAGAACAATACCGAGCCAATATTCGGGATTTGCGTTGTAAATCAATGAAATACATCCGGAGACAATAACCGCCAGCAGGATTTCGGAGAAATTTATTTTTCGTTTGAAAAAGATCGGTTCCAAAAATGCCGAGAAAAGCGCGCCGGTCGAGAGTGTGCTCAATGCGACAGCCACATTTGAAACTTTGATGGCGCCAAAAAACGTCATCCAGTGCAGACCAATCAGCACACCGATTCCGAACAGCAGTGTCAAATCTTTTCGGCTGATTTTAAAATCTATTTTTCTGATTCTGAGAATCAGATAAAGCACCAAACCGGCTACTGTAACCCGAAACCATACCAGCGGAATGGCCGAGGTTTCTATCAGTTTGCCCAAAACACCGGTAAAACCCCATAAAAGGACGATGAACTGAAGTCGAAATTGAGCCGATGAAAACAAGTCTGAAAATTTTTGTAAAATTAATTCCTTAAATCCGATTTCAGTTGCCAAAAAATGAAAAATATTTGACCGGGATTTTTTCGGATTTACAGAAAGTTTGTCAATTTAAATCATTAAAAAAGATTGGTGTGTTTAACGATTGATTTTGCGGTAATTATCTTGTTTTAGGACTGTAGTGTGTGAAAACTCATCAAAAATTCTGTATCGCCCGGTTTACTTTTGAAAGTCAGATTACCGTTGTGAGCTTCCATAATATTTTTGGATAAACTCAATCCGATACCGGCACCATTCGCACGAGTCGTAAAAAACGGAATGAAAACTTTGTCCCGGATTTCTTTCTCAATACCGATTCCGTTGTCCCAAATTCTGACAAAAATTCTTTCGGATGTTTTTTGGATTTTAATTTTTATCCGACGGTCTTTATCTCTGCTTTCAAGTGAATAAACACTGTTGGTCAGCAGATTGATGACAACTCTTTCTATCAGAACAGGGTCCGAAAATGAATTTAATTCTTTATAATCAGATGTGATTTCAACCAAAATTCCTTTTTCCTCAAAAACCGAATGCATCATTTCAACACAGGTTTCAGCCAATTTCACCAAATCGGTATTTTTCTTTTTTGGTTGTGGCAACTGACTGATTCTCCGATAATTTTCCACAAATTCCAGCATGTGAACCGTTTTCTTCTGAATGGTTTTCAGACTTTCTTTAAAATCTTCGCTGTCTTCTTCCGAAAGCTGGGGTTGTTCGGTATAATATTCCATGCTGTTAATCAGTGAATTAATTGGTGTAAGCGTATTCATCATCTCATGTGAAATCACTTTCATCAGATCATGCCAGGCCTGTTTTTCTTTCTTTTCGATGATGCTTTGTACCGAATCCAAAGTAGCCGTATAATAGTGAAAAGCATAGGTTTTGATGGCAGAAGTTTTGAGCGAATAAGTTTGATTTTCGCTGTTATCAATCGAAATTTCAAGAGTTTCATTGACTTCTTCAAAATTGATGGATTTCAATTTGTCGGTAAATTCAGTCAGATTTCGTTGGAGATTACTCCAGGATGAATAAATCGGAATTTGAAAAATATCTGCAAATGCCCGGTTCATCAAAAAGATGTCCCAATCTTCGGAGCCGGTTTTTCGCAATATCAATATTCCCGAAGAAATACTGCTCAGCAGATTGTCATAAATCAATTTAACAGATTGATGGTCAAAATATTGGTCTTTCTGTTTGTGGTAAAGTTTTTCCAAATCCGAAAAGAGTGCGGAATGTTGGTTTGTATTCACTTTGAGCGAATAATCATCGTGTACCAGAGCGCTCAATACCTTTTGAATTTCCAGAAAAGGTTTTTTGAAAAAATAGTAAAATTCTATGATTGAGACCAATACGATGATTAATCCAAATAATCCCGAAAACACAAATTTATAATTCAGCAGAAAGACCACAGACAGTATCCATCCAAAGATCCACAACAATCTGAAAAGCAGCCAAAACCAAAACTTTCTGTCCATTTACAATAAATTATGTTTTTCCAGTCGTCTGTAGAGCGAAGCCCTTGTAATTCCCAAATCTTCAGCTGTTTTGCTGATATTTCCCCGATTTTTTTTCAGCGAATTTTCAATCATTCTGATTTCCATTTCTTCCAGAGTCAAATGGGTGTTTTCCACAACTTCAAAATGGCTGAAATGCAGTTCGTATGCTTCAATTTCTCCGCTGTCAGTCAGGATAACCGCTCTTTCCAATACATTTTCCATTTCCCGGATATTGCCCGGCCAGCCGTAATTCAGAATTTCGGATTGGGCTTTTTCCGATAATTTCAATTCGGGTTTTCGGTATTTGGATTTGTACTTTTCCAACAGGAATTCAGCCAATTCGGGTATGTCTTCTTTTCGTTCCCTGAGTGCCGGAATTTTGATTTCCATCGTATTGATTCTAAACAGCAAATCCTGTCTGAAAGTTCCGTCTTTCACCATCTGATAAATTGGTGCGTTGGTAGCACAAATCACCCGAACATCAATATTTCTTTCTTTGTTTTCGCCCAAACGGTTCAATTTTCGATTTTGCAGTACAGTCAATAATTTGGACTGTAAGGGCAATGAAAGATTCCCGATTTCATCCAAAAAAATCGTACCGCCATCGGCTTGTTCAAATCGCCCCGGCGTATCTTTTTCTGCGCCCGTAAAAGCTCCTTTGGCATAACCAAACAGTTCGCTTTCAAACAAATTTTCGTTCAAAGCCCCCAAATCCACATGGACAAACGGTGCGTTTTTTCGCAATGACTGCATATAAATTTGTTGTGCCAGAATAAATTTTCCGGTTCCGTTTTCGCCCAAAATCAAAACAGTTGCATCAGTTGGAGCTGCCTTTGCCGACATTGTCAACGCATTTTGCATAGCCGGTGATTTTCCTTCAAAAACAGAAATCACAGCCGGTCGGTTGATTTCTTCCAGGCGTTCCAGTTTCTGGTTTTTTCTGGCCAATTCCACTGCTTTATTGACCGAAGCATACAGTCTTTCATTGTCCCACGGTTTGAGAATAAAATCAAAAGCACCCTGTTTCAGGCTGTCCACTGCCAATTCAACATCACCAAATCCGGTCATCAGGATAACCACTGCAGAAGACATATTTTCTTTCAGATATTCCAACCAGTACAAACCTTCTTTTCCGTCTTCAAAACCCTTTCTGTAATTCATATCCAAGAGCACCACATCCCAATTGGATTCATCGTTTCTCTGAAGGATTTTTCTTGGAGATTCGGCGGTTTTCACATTTGTGAAATTTCGTTTCAACAAAACTTTGGCAGCAAACAGAACATCCGGATCGTCATCTATAATCAATATGTTGGCTTCTTTTTTTCTCAATTTTGATTCAATTTTAATTTATCTAATTTAATGATATTGTCCGATTCCGAACAGTTTTTTGTTGATTCAAATTTTCATGCTGTTTATTTTCAATGATTTGATTGATTGATTTTTTTTTGGCATAATTATATTTTTATATGCTGATTAGCAGTTGGATACACAATACGAAGATGAGAAAATTTATTCAATAAATCATAGACTTGTGGGGTAATTTACCTCAAAGTCTCACTTTAAGTTCAATCAAAATTAGAATTTGCCCAAATCTGTATTTGATTGCTGTTTTGGATAATTCTACCCTGAGTAAAGTTCTGTTTCTGGTCTATTGTTAACCAAACAAAGCAAAATAATATTAAATTGCTTTATTAATTTAACAAAATATATTATTTTTGCTTTGTAAAAAGAGCAATTGTGGAAGCGTTGTTATTGGAATTTCAATCGAAAGTGGCCGGAATTTCTTTGGATATTCAGCGATATTTGGTGCATCAAATTGATTTAGAAAATCGGTTAATTGCAATAAAAGGAGCGAGAGGTTCGGGAAAAACGACTTTGTTGCTGCAATTGGCTAAACTTTATTTGCCTTTGGATTCAACACTTTATGTAAGTCTGGACCACATTTGGTTTTTTGACAATAAACTGTATGATCTGGCCAAACGGTTTGCCCAATACGGCGGTACGCATCTGCTGTTGGACGAGGTTCATAAATACCCCGATTGGTCAAGGGAAATAAAGTTGATTTATGATAATTTCCCCGAATTGAAGGTGATTTTCACTTCCTCATCGGCACTTGAAATTTATAAATCCGAATCGGACTTAAGCAGGAGGGCGGTTTCTTATTCACTAAAAGAGCTTTCGTTTCGTGAATTTATTCTTTTTGAAACCGGCAAAGTATTTCCTGCTTATTCCTTACCTGAAATTTTGGATAACCATAATTCAATAGCTGTTGAATTATTAAAAGAGATAAAACCGATTCTATTGTTCAGTAAATATTTAAAAACCGGCGTTTATCCTTATTATCGGGAGAATGAGGATTTTTATATTCAAAAATTGCAAAATACCATCAATTTAATCATTGAAGTCGATATTAATTCGGTAGAATCCTTGCATTTTGAAACCCTGGTTAAATTGAAAAAACTCTTGATTACAATCGCTTCGAGTGTTCCTTTTACACCCAATATCACAAAGCTGAGTGAGAAAGTAGGCGTTTCAAGAAATATGCTGATTCAGAGTATTCAGATTTTGGAAAGAGCCGGATTGGTGACTGAATTATATAAAGACACAAGCGGAATTGGTGTATTGACAAAACCCGAAAAGCTGTATTTGAACAACAGCAATTTGATTTATGCACTGGCAAAGGAAAATACAAATATCGGAAATGTGCGTGAGACTTTTTTTCTAAACCAATTCAAAGAACTGCATGAGATTAATTTATACGAAAAAGGTGATTTTCTGATTGACCAAACTTACATCTTTGAGGTAGGCGGAAAAAACAAAACCAAAAAGCAAATAGTCGGTTTGGAAAATGCTTTTGTTGCAAAAGATGATATTGAGATTGGTTTCGGAAATATAATCCCGGTTTGGCTCTTTGGGTTTTTGTATTGAAAAATTTCATCATAATCCGCACTGTCCGTTTTCATCAAAAAACTGTTCGTTTATGAACAGTGGGCTTTAATTCTAATTCATTATATCTTTCATTATCAATTAATTGCATTGTTAATTTCCATTGGCATAAAATTCACTCTTTGTAAAAGAGAAAATTGAATAAATGGATACGATTGTTCAAAATAAAAAGCCAAAATACAGAATCATTTTATTGATCCTGGTCGGAATATTAACATTATCTGCCTTGCTGTATTCATCGGTATTCAGAAAGAAAACCCTGAATGTAGATGCTTCCCGGATTTCTATTCGGGAAGTAAAAGAAGGCAAGTTTGATGATATCGTCATTTTGAACGGAAAAATTGAGGCGCTCAATTCGGCCTTAATCAACGTGGTGGAAGGTGGTGCAGTTCAGGATATTTTTGTGGAAGATGGCGCAATGGTGACCAAAGGGCAACCTTTGGTCAGATTGTACAATCCCAATACGGAATTGGGTTATCTGCAACAGGAAACCGCCATTATTGAACAAATCAATAACCTCAAAAACCTGAAAATCAGTCTGACCAATCAGGAATTGGAATTGGAAAAAGAACTGATTCTGATTCAACATGATTTCACCGATGCCGAACAGCAATATGAATTGGATAAAAAACTGTTTCAAAAGGAAATTATACCCGAAAAAGATTACAATAAATCTTTGGAGAATTTTAATTATCAATCCAAAAGAAAAGGTGTTATCCAAACGAGCGTAAAGAGAGAAAAACAGGCAAGGGCGGCTCAGATTTCGTCTATCAATCAGGCATTGGAAAAGATGGAGAGAAATTTGGATATTTTGCGGGACAACAAAAAGAATTTCCTGGTATTGGCAAATGCAAGCGGACGGCTTTCGTCCTTTGATCCGAGTTTAGGCAAACACATCAATGCCGGTGAAAGTATTGGGAAAATCGATATTATGGATGGCTATAAAATCACCGCCAAGGTTGATGAATATTACATTTCCCGATTGGAACCGGCACAAAACGGCACCATAGAATCGGGCGGAAAAACTTATGATGTAATGATTTCCAAAGTATTGCCCGAAGTAAAAGACGGTCAATTTCAGGTGGAATTGGTTTTCAAAAATGAGGTTCCGGCTGATTTGAAAATCGGAATGTCATTCAGCGTCAAACTGTATTTATCCGAAAGCTCAGAAAGCCTGTTGGTAGCCAAAGGCGCATTTTATCAGGAAACCGCCGGAAAATGGATTTTTGTATTGGACGGCGACAAAAAAGCTGTCAGACGTGAAATAAAATTAGGACGCGAAAACCCGGTTTATTATGAAGTAACCGAAGGTTTGAAATCGGGTGACCGTGTAATCACTTCTTCTTATGAAGATTATAAGAATGTGGAAGTATTGGAATTGAAGGACTGATGAACCTGTATAATGTATGCTTGTATAATGTATAATGTATGCTTGTATAATGTATTAGGGACCATGTACTAAGTATTGAAACCTGTGCTTCGACAAGCTCAGCAACCAAAATTTGAAACAAAAATTAACACAGCAATGATAAAAACAGAAAATCTAACAAAGGTATATCGCACGGAAGAGGTAGAAACCCGTGCGTTGAACAATGTCAGCCTGCACATCAGTAAAGGCGAATTTGTTTCCATTATGGGGCCTTCCGGATGTGGAAAATCCACTTTGCTCAATATTTTGGGATTATTGGACGATATCACTTCCGGAAGTTACCTTTTTGACGGTTCTGAAATGGCTAAACTCAAAGAGAACGGCCGTTCCAAAGTCAGAAAGCAGAACATCGGTTTTGTATTTCAGAATTTCAATCTGATTGACGAATTGAATGTTTTTGAAAACATTGAATTGCCATTGATTTACAACGGAATCGGTTCTTCAGAAAGAAAATCAAGAGTCAAAGAAATCTTGGAACGAATGAATATTGCCCATCGATCGGGACATTTTCCGCAACAGCTTTCGGGCGGACAGCAACAAAGAGTGGCAGTCGCAAGAGCATTGGTAACCGAACCCAAACTGATTCTTGCCGATGAACCCACCGGAAATCTCGACAGTAAAAACGGAAATGAAGTGATGGAACTGCTCAGTGATCTGCATGCCAAAGGCGCAACCATCGTGATGGTAACACATTCGGCTTATGATGCTTCGTTTTCACAAAGAACCATTGAGCTCAAAGACGGCGAAATCATAGCCGAACATACCAATAAGAAAGGAGTTGCGATTTTTTAAATCAGAAACCGGATGATAAAAAACTGGATTAAAATAGCTTTCAGAAATTTCGGCAAAAACAAATTGGCGACTTTCATCAATGTCTTCGGATTGACTTTGGGATTGGTCGGTGTGATTCTGACGATTTTGTATTGGAAAGATGAATTGAGTTTCAATCAATGGAATCCCGAACGAGATGTGGTGTATCAGGTGGTTCATGATATGGGCGATGAAATCTGGTCAACAGCTACAGTTCCCGAAGGACCGAAAATGAAAGAAACTTTTCCTGAAATTCAGGATATTTTATACCTCAACTGGCAAGGAGATGATTTGATTCAAACCAATGGAAAATCATTTTACATGAGTAATCTTTTGCCCGCTACTTCCAATTTTTTTGAATTTTTTCCTTTTGAATTTACAGAAGGTTCTTCACAAAATGCGTTGGCTGATTTGCAAAGTATAGCCATCTCAACCAAATGGGCGAAATCGCTTTATGGTGATGCACAGGCTGTGGGTAAAACCATCAAAATTTTGGACAAAGAATACATTGTCAAAGGTGTTTACAAAAATGACGTTAATTCGTCCGAAAATCCCGATGCCGTTATTCCGATCGACTGGAATAAATTATGGGAAAAGAATAGTGCCCAGTGGGGAAATTATTCATACAAATTATATGTGAAAATTAAGGATGGAAGCTATTCTGAGGATTTGGTCAAACGAATCAATCACGAAGTGGTGTATGTCAGTCAAACACTTCCCAATTCCAAAAAAGAAGGCATCAGTACAGAAGAATACCAAAATAAATATGGCAAAACTGAAATCATCTTTGACAAACTCAGTGAAATGCGGCTTTTTTCGGTGGGCGATGGCGGAACCTTGGGAAAAGGAAATTTGTCTTTGCTTTATATCATGAGTGGTTTAGCATTGGTGATTTTATTGCTTTCCTGCGTGAATTTCATCAACCTGACGACAGCCAATTCCATCAAAAGAGCCAAAGAAGTCGGTGTTCGCAAAACGCTGGGAGCACAGAGAAAAAATCTGATTGTACAGTTTATGCTGGAAAGTTTTGTACTCTGCCTTTTTTCATTGCTTCTGGCATTGGCATTAGCCGAAATTATTTTGCCTTATTTCAATGGTTATCTGAACAAGAACATGAAGCTTGAATTCAGTTCAATGGCTGTGTATTTGTCTCTTTGTCTGATGGTTGCGATTTTATTGTCAGGATTGATTCCGGCACTTTATTTGTCCAAATTTCAGCCTTTAAAAGTTTTGAAAGGCAATTTCTCAAGAAGCAAATCCGGAACGCTGATTCGTGATGGACTGATGGGCTTTCAATTTCTGATTTCTTCCTTTTTCCTGATTGGCGGTCTGGTAATTTATCAGCAGGTACACTATATGATGACACGGGATTTGGGGTTCAATGCCGACCAAACGCTTATGGTTTATATGAATGATTATCAGTTTGACAACCGGTATCAAAAATATAAACGTATAAAAAATGAGTTTAGTAAGATAGATGGAGTTGAGACTGTTTCTTCCGGAATGCGTATTCCCGGTTATTTGAATTCGGTAACTAACAATTTGAATTACTTGGATAAATCCATAAATGCCGCAAGTTGTGCAATGGAATATGATTATTTGGACTTACTGAATGTTAAAATCGTTGAAGGAAGAAATTTATCGCCCGAAATCTCATCTGACACCATTCAAAATGTATTGGTCAATGAAACATTGGTCAAAGAATTTGGTTTAAAAAATCCCATAGGAACCGAGGTTCAATCAGGCATGAGTGAAGAAAATTTCAAGATTGTGGGTGTAGTCGAAGATTTTTTCATTGAAGGATTTGACCGAAAAATAAAACCCACTTTATTTTTTCACTGGAATACGGTGGATTGGCAGAAACTTAACTTCAATTCTGTGCTTTTCAAAATCCAACCCGATAAAACCGAATCGGTTTTGAATGAAATTGAAAAACGCTGGAAAACGGAAATAGAACCCGGTTATCCGTTCAATTACAGTTTTATAGATCAGCAGTTCGCACGAACTTACGATCAGTACAAAAAACAGAAAAACCTGTTTTTCATATTGACAATAACGGTAGTAACCATTGCTTTACTCGGATTATTCGGATTGGTTTCTTTTATCATAGAACAAAGGATGCGTGAGATTTCAATTCGCAAAACTCTGGGTGCATCTCAAAGCAATTTGGTGAATATGTTCAGCAGGAAATATGTACTGATAGCCGGAATTTCGGTTTTATGCAGCATTCCGCTGACTTATTATCTGATGCAAAAATGGTTGGAGAATTTTGTTTATCGCATAGAATTGCCGTGGTGGCCGTTTGTATTGGCATTTTTCGTTCTGGTTTTGCTGGCGTTTCTGGTGGTGGTCATTCGAACGATAAGAGCGGCGCAGACGAATCCTGTGGAATACTTGAAGTATGAGTAATGTACAAGCTATTAAGTATTTTGTGTTGTAAGAAAGTTAAGAACAAAAATTAAGAATGATAAAAAACTGGATAAAAATAGCCTTTAGAAATTTCGCCAAAAATAAATTAGCGACTTTCATCAACGTTTTCGGATTGACTTTGGGATTGGTGGGATTAATTTTCACTTTGCTTTATCGTAGCGATCAATACAGCTATGACGACTGGAATCCCGAAAAGAATCGGATTTTTGCGGTCGGACATTATTTGGACGGTGATGTTTGGGGTGTTTCCAATCCGCAAATGGAAAGAGCAAAAGAGAAAATTCCCGAAATTGAAGATGTGTTGCTGGTGGGGGCCTTGGGCTATCAAAGTACCAATATAACCAAAGAAGATCATACTGTCAGTAGCAATAAAACCATTGAAGCGACTTCCAATTTCTTTGAATTTTTCCCTTATCCTTTCGTGGAAGGCAGTCCGAAAACAGCAATAAAATCAGAGAATGAAATTGCGATTTCGGAAGATTTCGCCAAAAAACTGGATGCAGACGGTAAACTGCTCAATCAAACCGTAACCATCGGCGGCAAGGCTTATGTGGTAAAGGGAATTTACAGGATTGAAGGCAAATCCGCAATTATGCCCGATGTGGTGATTCCCTTTAAACATTTGGATGATTATTGGGGAAATTATAATTACAACGGTTATTTCAAAACCCGTGCAGGTGTTACCGCTCAGGAATTGGTCAAAAAATTTCATAAAGCCGTTTGGGAAGATGAACTGGCAAAAGAAGCCAAAGAGTCCGGTGTTTCTGTGGAGGAATTATTGGAAAAATCGGATTTTCAACCGGTGGTTTATTCACTGCAGGACAGCCGGTTTGAAATGGCGAATACCGAACCTTTTTGCGAACCTTACGGAAACCGTACTCTGATTCAAATCATGCTCTGGATTTCAATTCTGATATTGATTATTTCGGTGGTTAACTTCATCAATCTTTCTTTGGCAGGGGCCATCAAACGGGCAAAGGAGGTCGGAGTAAGAAAGGCGATAGGCGCCGGAAAGACAAATATCGTTGCCCAAAATTTGTTTGAAACTTTTCTGTTGTGTTTGGTTTCGGTTTGTTTTGCTTTGGTGGCAATCGAACTGGGGATGAAATGGTTCAACCGTTTTATGAATGTTGAAATCAAAGTGGATTACGGTTTGTTTTTGATGCAGATTTTGGGAATTGTGGCAATAACTTCCTTATTGACCGGATTGATTCCGGCTCTGTATGTGTCTAAATTCAAGGCGGTTGATGTGCTGAAAGGCAGTTTTTCAAGAAGTTCCAAAGGGGTTTATCTGAGAAATTCCATGCTCGGATTGCAATTTATGATTGCTGCTTTTTTTATGATTGGCAGCATGGCGGTTTACAAACAGGTTGATTATCTGAACAAATTGGATTTGGGATTCAACAAAGAACAGTTGATGGTTTTGAATTTTAATTTTAAGACCGAAAAACCTTTTGAGGAATACCAAAACATCAAAACTTATCTGCAAAATCTGAAGGGTATAACCGCAGTCAGCAGCGCCCGGCCATTAATCGGCACACAAACCGGATGGTCCACAACCGAATTTACCTATCATGACAAATCCGTGAGTAATGTTCTTTATAATTCGGTCGATTTCGGATATGCTGAAATGATGGAAATGAAATTGCTGAAAGGCCGTTTCTTATCGGATAAATTCGCTTCGGATACGCTCAGAAATATTGTGATTAATGAGACTTTGGCCAAACAATTGGGGATTTATGACGATCCGATTGACAAAAAACTGAGCGATGATATAACTGTGGTCGGAATGGTGAAGGATTACCATGTTTTTGATGCTTTTTCAGCGATTCAGCCAACTTTTATGCTGCATTGGAAAGGGTTCAAAAACAATATGATTTACAATATGGGCAATGTTGTCATCAAGTTCAAACCCGAAGATTTGAATACTCTGATTCCCGAATTGGAAACTTACTGGCAACAAAAAGTAACTCCGGGCAAACCCTTTGAATACAGTTTTCTGGATAAGAATTTTGAGAAAACTTACGAACAGTACAGCCGACAGCAAAAAATTTTCGGCGTGCTGACTTCTATCGTGATTTTGATTGCTTTATTGGGTTTGTATGCGCTTTCATCATTTATCATCGAACAAAGATTGAAAGAAGTTGCCATTCGCAAAACTCTGGGCGCAGAATCCAAAGATTTGGTCAGTCAATTTACCAAACCTTATATGAAAATCGGCGCAGTTTCCATATTGCTGAGCTTTCCTTTGGCTTGGTATGCCATCAGGATTTGGCTGGAGGATTTTGCCTACCGGATAGACATTCCCTGGGGCGCATTTGTGATTTGTATGCTGGTTTTGCTGGTTTTGTCTTTTTTGGTCGTAAGTCTGAAAGCGATGAGAGCTGCAGGGATGAATCCTGTGGAATATTTGAAGTATGAATAAAGTACAATGCACCATGTATTGTTGTAGCCGAACGGCCGTTCGACCAAATATGAAAATTCATATAAACAATTATTGATGATGAAAAATTTAATTAAGAATTGAAAATTATGGTTAAAAATAAAAGGAACCGGAATAGTATTTTTAAGGTTATGAAAAGAATCCTGTCCGTTGCCGTTTTAATGAATGCTTTTTCGGTTTACGCCCAAGAGAAAACATGGTCTTTGTCCGATTGTATTGATTATGCCGTAAACCATGATTTGTATTTGAAGGAAACCGCCATGAATTCAGATTTGGCGGACAAAGAAATTACGGCGGCTTATGGCCGGTTGTTGCCCGCAGCTTCGGCTTATGCCGATAATCAGTATAATTTCGGTTCGGTCATCGACCCGACGACCAACGCAAGGGTAAGTTCTGATATCCGTTCCAATTCTTTAAGTTTCTCATCCAATATTGAGTTGTTTAATTGGGGAAATTTTATCCGTATTCAATCCGCCAAACTGCAAAAAGAAAAATCGGTTTATGATTTGGAAGTTAGAAAGAATGAATTGGTTATCAAAATCGTACAGGCGTACAATCAGATTCAGTATGATCGCGAACAGATTGCATTGCTGGAAAAACAATTGGCAAATTCTGAAATTACACTCAATCAGATTCAGCTCGAATTTGAATTGGGAAACAAAGCCAAAAGTGATGTGTATGAATTACAGGCCAATAAAGCTTCTGAAGAACAAATGCTGGTAACTGCCCAAAATGCATTGAAAACTTCAGAAACTGCACTTGCCAACCTGCTGAATCTGGAAGAAATACCTGAATTCGGAATGCTGGAAGCATCCGATGAAGGAATTTTGGGAATATCTTTGGATGAATTGTTTGCCTTCGGAATCCAAAACCGACCTGAAATCAAATCGGCAGAATTGCAAAATAAAATAGCCGAAAAGGAAATCAAACAGCAAAAATCGGCATATTATCCCACACTGAATGGAAATTATTCACTGTCTTCTTTTTATGTGGATACTGAAACCTCAGCACTTGCCGACCAGTTCAGAAACAACAAAAATCATTATCTGGGAGTTTCAGTTTCCGTTCCGATTTTTAACCGGTTGCAAACCAAAACGGCGGTTCAAAAAGCCAAAATTGAACAGGAACAAAGTCTTTTGCAGTTGGAACAGCAAAAACAGGCTTATTACAATGCGTTGCGTGATGCTGTAAATTTTGCGCAAAATGCAGCCCAAAACCGGGAGGCAGCGCAAAAGAATGTTGTTGCTCAGGAAATTTCATTTGCAAGGACAGAAGATAAATTCAAATTGGGGATGATTGATGCTTATGCTTATTTTGCGGCAAAAAACAGCTTGTTGGCTGCACAATCAGCTTTGCTTCAGGCTGAATTTAATTACAATTATCAGTTGATTTTATTGAAGTTTTATTTGACAAATGAGGTGTTGTAAACATTTTCCGGCAATTGCTCATTCAACAAAAAAAGCCGGATCAAACCGGCTTTTTAATTTTATAAATATTTTGATTAGGCTTCAATCGGATGCTCAACCAGCTGTCTCCATCCGTAAGGATCTTCGCTGATTCCCATCTGCAGATCGACCAGTTTCTTTTTCAGAATCTTGCCGTAGCATTCATCGTCCGGAAGCTGTGGCAGATCAAATCTCTCATTGGCATAACCGACAGCTGCATAATTGTTCACAACCACTGCGGTTCCCACACCAATTACTTCCTTCAGCTCGCCGGTCACATGTGCGTCATAAACTTCTTTGACCGTAATCGGACGAACCTCGACTTCAATACCTGAATCTTTTGCCAGCTGAAGGATACTTTTTCGGGTTACACCGTTCAAAATCCTTTCAGAAACCGGTGCAGTCAGCAGTTTGTCGCCGATTCTGATCAAAACATTCATGGTTCCCGCTTCTTCAATCAGGGTGTGTGTTGCGTCATCGGTCCAAATCACCTGATCGTAGCCTTCTTCTCTTGCCACATGCGCCGGATAAAACGAAGCGCCGTAGTTGCCGGCTGCTTTTGCAAAACCGACACCGCCGTTTGCCGCACGGCTGTATTTGTCCGCTATTTTGAGCGAAAGCGGTTTGTTGTAATAATTGGGTGCAACAGCCGTAATGATTGCAAAAAGATACTCGCTCGATGAATGGGCTGAAATTGCTTCTTCGATTCCGAACATCACCGGTCTGATGTAGAGAGACATTCCATAAGTATCCGGAACCCATTGTCTGTCCATATCCACCAGCGTCCTGATTCCGTCCAAAAATACGTCGTCAGGAATCGGAGGCATATCCATACGGACAGCAGATTTATTGAATCGCTCCAAATTTTCTTCGGGTCTGAACAGATATACTTCTTCGTTTGAACCTTTGTATGCTTTCATCCCCTCAAAAATCCCCTGACCGTAATGCGCTACCGAAAGGGCAGGAGTAAACTCCAGTTTTCCGTAAGGCTTTATGATCGGTTCACCCCATTTTCCGTTTTTGAAATAGCAAAGCAGCATGTGATCTGAGAATGCAGTACCAAAAACTTTGATGTTAAAAACTTCGGGAGTGAATTTCGATTCTTTTATTTTTTCAATAATCATGATTATTTTTTTGGGTTAATTTTTTTGAAGTGCAAATTTAATTATAATAAATATAAATAAAGATGAATGGCTTCATAAATAATCATTAAATTTGAACAATGCTTGAGCGAAAGTTGATTTCAACCGACGACGGTTCGGCCACGATTTTTATACCCGAATGGAACGAATCTTATCATTCAAAACACGGCGCAGTTCGCGAGTCAATCCATGTTTTCGTCCAAAACGGACTGGACAAAATCCGACACAATAAAATCTCGATTCTTGAGGTTGGATTCGGTACAGGTCTGAATTCTTTTTTGACTCTTTTGAATGCACTCAAAAGAGAGCTCGACATCTGTTATACAGGCTTGGAAAAGTACCCGGTTCAGCCTTCTGAATACCGGTTATTAAATTATTCAAAATCAATCAATGAAAATATGAATTCATTTGATTTTAAAGGAATTGAAATTGATTATCTTTATCAAAAGTTGATGGGGTCGAATTGGGGTGATTTTCAGGAAATCAGTCAAAATTTCAGACTGAAGAAAGTTGAAACCGATTTTTTTGAATTTGATTATCCCGAGTCTGAATATGATTTGGTTTATTTTGATGCTTTCGGCGCCAGGGTGCAGCCCGAATTGTGGACTTTGGAGCTTTTTGAAAAAATTCATTTCGGCATGAAAACCGGTGGGCTGCTGACGACTTATTCATCAAAAGGAAGTGTAAGGAGAATATTGAAAGAGCTCGGTTTTGAGGTTGAAAAATTGGCCGGTCCTCCGGGCAAAAGAGAAATGATTAATGCAATAAAAAAATGAGCAAACAATTCAATGTGAGGGTGTACGGTTTGTTGATTCACAACAGCAGACTGTTGATACTCGAAGAACCTTTTATGGGCGAAATCGTTAAAAAATTTCCGGGCGGAGGACTTGAATTTGGGGAAGGCACCCGAGATTGTCTGAAAAGGGAATTCAGGGAAGAGCTGAATCTGGACGTCCGTGTGGGTGAGCATTTTTATACCCAGGATTTCTTTCTTCAATCAGGTCTTGACCCGAAAGAGCAAATCCTGATGATTTATTATCGGGTGGAACTGACTGATATTTCACAGCTGCATATAAAGGAAACCATTATTAAAGAATTGATTTGGATCGATTTGAATCAGCTTTCTGAAGATGATTTGAGCCTTCCGACCGATAAAAAAGTGGTTGGAATGCTGCTCGACAAAATTGAAATCGAAAAAATCGGGAGAGAGGGTAATCCAAGATTTCATGATGAGGGCGATTGATGAATATTTTAAAGATTCGGACAGTTCAAAATTACTTCTTGCGCTGAAAAACTTTCGTGCTTTTACCGCTTTGGAGCTGTCGAAAATGCGCGGAGTCAATCGACAGAAAACCGATGAAATCATCAATCGGATGATCGGTTCAAATCTCTTATTTGTTTGGGGCAGAAGAAATCGAAAATATTACAGAATTCTGAACTCGGAAATCGCTGATGAAATTAATCAATTAATAATAATTAATCCATTAAATTTCAAATTAAAAGAAAGAAACATTAAATGTAAAAGTTTAACTCATTCGAGAAGCTGTTGCGGTCATTTGGCGGGCAAAATCGGCGTAGATATCTGTCAGGCGCTGATTGATAACGGTTTTATTCAATCCAAAAACGATGAATTTACATTAACTAAAACAGGAGTTGAGTTTTATAATAAACTGGAAATCAACCCGAATGAATTTAAGGATAATTCAAAACCAATCGTGAGCCCCTGTCTTGATTTCAGTGAGAGAAGATACCATCTTTCGGGCGAAATTGGCGATGCGATGCTCAGTCGATTTTTGGAGTTGAAATGGTTTGAAAGAATCGGTAAAACCAGAATTGTAAAACCGACTTCAAAAGGGAGAGCAGAAATTCAAAAAAGACTCGGAATCAAAATCTGATCAGTTTTTGATCAGTTCGTCATAATCAAAACCGGCTCTTTCCAAAGCTCTTTTCATTGCGCTGAAAACCATGGGATGCTTGTTGAAAGGGTGAACCGGAACTTTGGTTACTTTAGAAAGTTTGTCCATGATTTCGTCGGTCTGTTCATCCGTCAGTTTTTCGCACATCTCATACATTCCGCCTTCTTCCTCCTCCAGCCTGTCGTGGATGTCGAGTATTTGTTTTGTTGCCTTGATTGTTTCCAAAGTGGGCGGAACGGTCATCAGAGCGGTCAGTGCACCGTGATCGAGTCTGAGTTTTGCGGCAAGTGGCAGCGGCCGGCCTCCATTTCCGATCGCAGCCGCCGGAAAGAGTGTTTTTTCCTCCATTTTTATGTGCGTCAGCAGTCCGATTCTGAATTGATGATAATAATCGGGATTGATTTCGTCCGGATTTTCGATTGCTTTTTCGAGCAGTCTTTCAATTCTCTTGTGGTCGGCAGTGAAAAAATGATAAATCGGTCTGTCCATGATTTTCAGATATTTGTCAATATTACAAAGAATTTGAGTTTTGGCAGATGAACTTGCTCAGTCGAATGGTTTTTATTGGCCGGGTCATGTCTTTTTATTTGATTTAATTGACTGAAAAACAACCGAAAATATAATTTTGAAATATCAAAATCAAAGCATTGAAAAATATTCACAATTTTACGGGAGTTTGTTGAAAAATCAGCCGTTTAATCATTCGGTGTAAGGTTTAAAATTTGTACTTTGCAACCTTGTATTTCAGACAGCCGTTCTGCGGATTCGGCTTTTGAGAAAATTGAAACAGAAAAATAAGAAATATTGTCCGGGATTTGAAATATTCCGGTTGAACTTTAAAAAATTTATGAATGAACAGTGAAGGAGAAAAATTAATTCCGATCAACATTGAAGATGAAATGCAGTCTGCCTATATCGATTATTCGATGTCGGTCATTGTTTCAAGGGCATTACCCGATGTGAGGGACGGTATGAAGCCGGTGCACAGAAGGGTATTGTATGGTATGTATGAATTGGGGGTTTTGTCAAACCGTGCACATAAGAAATCGGCTCGTATTGTCGGCGAAGTTTTGGGTAAGTATCACCCGCACGGCGACCAGTCGGTGTACGACACCATGGTAAGGATGGCTCAGCCGTGGTCGCTCAGATATCTGATGGTTGACGGACAGGGTAATTTTGGTTCGGTTGACGGTGATCCGCCTGCGGCAATGCGATATACCGAAGCCAGACTTCAGAAGATTTCTGAAGAAATGCTTGCCGACATTGACAAAGAAACCGTTGATTTTCAAAATAACTTTGACGATTCGCTTCAGGAGCCAAAGGTTTTGCCGACCCGAATTCCGAATTTGCTTGTAAACGGAGCTTCGGGTATTGCTGTGGGGATGGCGACCAATATGGCACCGCACAATTTAACCGAAGTGATTGACGGAACGGTGGCCTATATTGACAACAACGAAATCACCACCGATGAGCTGATTCATTTTGTAAAAGCACCCGATTTTCCGACCGGCGGTATCATCTACGGATACAGCGGTGTCAGAGAAGCATTCGAAACCGGAAGGGGAAGAGTGGTAATGCGTGCCAAAACGAATTTTGAAACCGTTAACGGACGCGACTGCATCATCGTAACCGAAATTCCGTATCAGGTCAACAAAGCGGATATGATACAGCGTACCGCAGAATTGATTAAAGAAGGAAAACTGGATGGAATCTCTGAAATCAGAGACGAATCTGACCGAACCGGTATGCGTGTGGTGTATGTCCTGAAAATGGATGCTGTACCAAATGTGGTACTCAACCTGCTATTCAAGCATACCGCACTTCAGTCTTCATTCAGCATCAACAATATCGCACTGGTTAACGGAAGACCCGAACAGCTGAATCTGAAAGATATGATCCGTCATTTTGTGGATCACAGACATGATGTTGTGGTCAGACGTACCGAGTATGAACTGAAAAAAGCCGAAGAAAGAGCACATATCCTTGAAGGGTATATGAAGGTGATTGGCACTCAGGACGATTTGGACAGGGCGATCAAAATCATTCGTGAGAGCGCGACTCCTGATGATGCGCGTATCGGTTTGATGGAAGCTTTTGAACTGTCCGAAATTCAGGCAAAAGCAATCCTTGAACTCAGATTGAGAACGCTGACCGGACTTGAAATTGACAAGATCAGATCAGAATATGAAGAATTGATGAAGCACATTGATTATTTGAAAGAAGTTCTGGCAAGTCATGATTTGAGGATGAAAATCATCAAAGACGAACTGATTGAAATCAAAGAAAAATACGGAGACGAAAGAAGATCCGAAATCGACTATGCAGGTGGAGATATGAATATCGAAGACCTGATTCCGGACGAGGAAATGGTGGTGACCATCAGTCACCTGGGGTACATCAAAAGAACTTCGCTTTCAGAATACAAAAAACAGTCGAGAGGCGGCGTCGGAAACAGAGGAGCAGCTACTCGTGATGAGGACTTCCTCGAATATATGGTTGTTGCGACCAATCACCAGTATATGCTGTTCTTTACCGAAAAAGGAAGATGTTTCTGGATGCGTGTATTTGAAATTCCGGAAGGATCAAAAACTTCAAAAGGAAGAGCCATCCAGAACCTGATCAACATTGAACCGGGCGATAAAGTGAGGGCGTATATCAAAACCCATGACCTGAGAGAAGAAGAATATGTGAACAATCATTTTGTAATCATGGTGACCAAACGCGGAATCGTTAAGAAAACCACACTTGAAGCATATTCAAGACCGAGGGTGAACGGTATCAATGCGATTACGGTCAGAGAAGGAGACCAGCTGCTGGAAGCAAAACTGACTGACGGAAAAAGTCAGATCATGATTGGTTCGCTAAACGGTAAGGCAATTCGTTTTGAAGACGAAAAAGTCAGACCGATGGGTAGAACCGCTTCGGGTGTGAGAGGAATCAATCTGGGCAGCGACGACAATGAGGTGATTGGTATGATTGTGGTTGAAGATGTTGAGAATGAAACCGTATTGGTTGTTTCAGAAAAAGGTTACGGCAAGAGAAGTTCGATTGAGGATTATCGAATCACCAATCGTGGCGGTAAAGGTGTAACCACACTCAATGTCACCGAAAAAACAGGTAAACTGATTGCACTGAAAGTGGTAACCGATCAGGACGATCTGATGATTATCAACAAATCGGGTGTGACCATCAGAACAGGTGTCGGGGAGATGCGTGTCATGGGGCGTGCAACCCAGGGCGTAAGACTGATTAATCTTAAAAAAGGAGATGAGATTGCCGCTGTCGCTAAAGTTGCAATTGATGAAAACGGAGAGGATTCGGAAAACGAATCGATTGACAATCAGTCTGATTCGGTGGTAAACAACGATGCTGATATTGAAGACCCGGAGAAAAACACTAATTTAGATTCAGAAACAACAGAAGAATAGTTATGAGAAAATTAATTTTATCATTCGCAGTCATTAGTTTTTCTGTCCTTGTATTTGGGCAGGAAAAGGAAATTGATGCTGCTTATACAGCAATTGAAGCAAACGATATTGCAGCAGCAAAAGCAGAATTGGCACAGTTGGACGGACAGATTGAATCAAATCTGCTCAGTCCCGAATCCAAAGCCAAATATTATTATACAGCCGGAAAAGTTGCATTGACTGAGGGACGTTCGATTGATGCGGCAAAGATGTTCAGTTCGCTTCGAAAATTTGAAGATGGAACAGCCTATGCGCTGAAAAACAAGGACTCAAAAGCAACCGAATATTACTATACAAGGTCAGAGGCAGATGCCGTGATTGCAAAGGGAAATTACAACAAACCAAAAGAGCTGACACTGAGCCCGAATCTGATTCTGAAAGTTGAACCGCAGATCAGAGCAAAAGCTGAAAATATGCTCAATCAGGCGAATGCTGCGAGTCAGGCGAACAAAAATGCCGAAGCAGGCGAAAAATTCCTTGAAGCATCCTATCTGGTTGAAGCTTTGGGTGGAGATTCGGGTTTGTTTAAATACAATGCAGGGCTGAGTTATCACAAAGGAAATGATTTTCAGAAGGCTTTTGACATCTACAAAGAGCTGATAGATCAAGGTTATACCGGTGAAAGTTCAAAATGGGTAGGCACCGATAAAAATACCGGAGAGCAGGTTACGTTTAATACAAAAGAAGATGCCGAACTTCAGCAAAAAATCGGATTGGTAACCGGTATTAAGATGATTAAATCGGATTCAGTAGAAAGAGATTTGTTCAAATATACCCTGAGTGCATTGGGAAGTCTTAAGAAATACGATGCAGTCACAGAAACAATTTCAAATAAGTATCCAAATGATCAGGAAATTCAGAACCTGGTGGGCAACGTATATTATTTTTCAGGTAAAGAAGAAATGTTTATTTCAAAACTGGAACAGGAAATCAAGGCAAATCCAAATAATCCGGTGAATTATTTCAATCTGGGTGTGATCAATATGGACAAAGGGAATGATGAAAAAGCAAAAGAATATTTTGAAAAAGCAATTCAAGCCGATCCGACCTACAAAAATGCATACACCAATCTTGCCCTGCTGATTGTGAAACCCGAAAAGGAATATGTTGAAATCATCAATAACAATTTGGGATCGTCAGCCAAAGAAAAAGGACTTTACAAAGAATATACAGAGAAGAGAAAAGCATTGTATATCAAAGCAATTCCATACTTGGAAAAAGCCTTTGAAATTGACAAAAACGATTATGATGCTGCCAGAACACTGAGACAGGCCTATCAGGCAGCTGAAATGTTTGATGAAGAAGATTCAATGAGGGCGATTGAAAATTCACTCAAAAAATAAGCTCAAAAAATAAAGTTTTAAAAACCCGTTTTTTGACGGGTTTTTTATTTTTCAGCCAATCCGAAAAGGATTAATTTTGAATTTCAAAAAACAAAAAATATAATGGCTTCCTATACAGACCAACAGTACCTTGAATTATACAAAAAGCTTGTTCTGCCGCGAATGATCGAAGAGCGAATGCTCATCGGACTGAGACAGGGAAAAATTACAAAATGGTTTTCTGCCTGGGGTCAGGAAGCGATTTCGGTCGGATGCGCTTTGGCGATGAATCCCGATGAATATCTGTTGACCATGCACCGAAATCTGGGTGTCTTTACGGCAAGAAACATTCCGTTGAAAAAACTTTTCGCACAATTTCAGGGAAAGGCAGAAGGTTTCACCAAAGGTCGGGACCGTTCATTTCACTTTGGAACCAATGAATACAAAATCGTCGGGATGATTTCTCACCTTGGCGCACAGATGGGTGTTTCGAACGGAATTGCACTGGCGGGTCTGCTTCAGAACAGCCGCCGGGCGGCATTGGTTTTTACCGGCGATGGAGGGGCAAGCGAAGGAGAATTTCATGAAGCGGTCAATATTGCAGCCGTCTGGGGATTGCCATTGATTGTCATTGTTGAGAACAACCATTGGGGGCTGTCAACACCTTCGAGCGAACAGTTTCGGATGAAATCATTTGCTGACAAAGGAATCGGTTACGGAATTGATGCGGTAAGCATTGACGGAAATAATTTTCTTGAAGTTTATGAAACTGTAAAATACTGGGCAGAAGAAATCAGAAAAAATCCGAGGCCGGTGCTGATTGAATGCAATACCTTCAGGATGAGGGGACACGAAGAAGCTTCGGGCACAGCTTATTATCCCGAAGGTCTGATCGAATCCTGGGAAGTCAAAGATCCGATTTTAAGATTTGAAAATCAGCTCAAAGAAAAGGGAATTCTGACCGATGATTCGATTCTGGAAATCAAAGAAGAGCTGAGTCGGTTTGTGCTTTCTGAATTGGAAGCAGCAGACAATTTTCCCGATATCATACCCGATCCCGAAATTGAACTGAATGATGTATATGCGCCATTTGACAATCTTGAAATTATTCCAAAATCAGTGTCTGACCGGGAACTGAGATTTATAGATGCAATCACCGAAGGGCTGGACATCGCCATGCAAACTTATCCGAATCTTGTATTTATGGGGCAGGACATAGCCGAATACGGCGGTGCATTTAAGGTGACCAAAGGTTTTGTTGAAAAATTCGGAAAAGAAAGAGTGAGAAATACACCGATCAGCGAATCTGCAGTTTTGGGTGCAGGACTGGGTTTGTCGGTTTGCGGAATGAAAAGCATGGTCGAAATGCAATTTTCGGATTTTGTAACCGTCGGATTCAATCAGGTGGTGAACAATCTTGCCAAATCAAATTACAGATGGAATCAGAATTCGGATGTGGTGGTCAGAATGCCGACCGGCGGCGGTGTGGCTGCAGGTCCGTATCATTCGCAATCCACAGAGGCATGGTTTACAAAGGTTCCGGGGCTGAAAGTGGTTTATCCGGCTACACCCGAAGACGCCAAAGGACTGCTGCTTCAGTCATTTGCAGATCCAAATCCGGTGATGTATTTTGAACACAAAAAATTATACCGAAGTCTGAAATCAAATGTGCCCGAAGGCTATTATACGGTTCCTTTTGGCAAGGCCAGATTTCACAAAAGGGGAGAAGATCTGACCATAGTTACCTATGGAACGGGAGTTCGGATTGCATTGGAAGCATTGGGCAGAAATCCTGAAATCAATGCGGATCTGATCGATCTTCGGACTTTGATTCCCTGGGACAAAGAATCGGTTTTGGATTCGGTGAGAAAAACTTCAAAGGTAATCATACTGCACGAGGACACGCTGATCAATGGTTTCGGAGCCGAAATTTCGTCAGTCATTACCGAAAATATATTTGAGGAACTCGATGCGCCGGTTATGCGTGCCGCTTCCATGAACACACCAATTCCTTTCAATGCCGGACTTGAAAAACAGTTTATGCCGGATAAGGAATTTGAAAATAAGCTGATTAAACTCTACAATTACTGATTGACTGATTAAATTTTTTCAGACTGACAGCTGATTGAAATCGGATAGATTTCAATGGGCAAGGAATGAATTAAAATTCAATTTTTGAGTCAAAAGTTTTTTTTTTATAAAAATTATCATATTTTTGGTAGAAATAATTGAGTAGCAGGGCATTTTTGTCCGTTTGAAATAAATCAGTAAACCGCTTTGTCGCTCTTCATTTTGAAGAGAGGAAAGTCCGGACACCACAGAGCAGCATAACGGGTAACGCCCGTCGTCCCGGCATAAAGTCGGGGCAGGACAAGTGCAACAGAAAGCAGGTACAGTCAGGCTGTAGTGAAACCAGGTAAACTCTATGCGGTGCAATGCCAAGTATACCGGCAGTCAAGGGCGGCTCGTCCATTGTCGGGGGGTAGGCAGTTAGATCCCGCCGGTAACGTCGGGGCCAGATAAATGACAAAGATTCGCTTCGGCGGATACAGAATCCGGCTTACAGGTTTACTTATTTTTAAAATGAAAATTTAACTTAAAAACTGATATAATATGAAAAAAATTATTGCGATCGCTGCGCTTGTTGCAGCTCCGATTTTGTTTGGACAAAACAAACTTACAACAGCCAAAGAAGCTCAGGCAACAGCTCCTGTAAAACAAACTGAAGTTCAGAAAACTGATGCTACTTCTGTTGATGCTAAAAAAATGGAAGTTCAGAAAGTTGAAGCAACAAAAAATATGGACGCTCAAACACAAAGAGCTCAGAGAGCAAAAACTGAAGCAGTTAGAAAAACTGAAGCTTCAGAAGCTAAAGCTGTAAATGCGAAAGATGCTTTGACAAAATAAGAACTGTAAACAGTTTGATCTGTATAAATTGCCTGCATTCGTGCGGGCAATTTTTTTATTCATCATCCGGCGGATTGCAGTAGAAAACCTGCTCACCCTTTACAATTGCCGGCTGGGTAAACGGATGTTCCTCCGTTTTTTTCAGCGACATGATGTGAAGAACCGTCCATCCTTTTGCTTTCAGATAATCTGAAACCATCGAACGATGGCAGCGCCACCAGACCGCTTCCGCACACATATAGGCAGTCCTTCCGCTTTTTGCAAATTCGAGCAGTTCAGAAATTCCTTCTTCAAATTCAGGAGTTTCCATATAATCGGCATAAGACCTGAAAGCAACTTTGTGCCAGCGCGTATTTTTCGAATCTTTGTGTGATTTTCGCCTTCCGCCCAGTTTTTTGATCAGCCGGTAATCAATACCCGCATCTTTGAGCGAAAGTTCAAGACGTTCTTTGTCAAACCAGGGGAACTTTCTTGATCCGGGGAGACTTCTGATGTCAGCCAGATTCTTAATTTCGAATGAATGAAGCAGTTCGATGAATTCTTCAAGACTTCTTGTCGAATGACCAATGGTATAAATCGTATGCTGATTCCGGATTTCCACAATTTATTTTTCAAATTTGATTTTGCAAACCGCTGAATGCAAGTATATATTTGTCAATATACAACTGCTTTTCCTTTGATTTGTACTGCTGTATAAATCTCGGATGTTCAAGCGGAACCAGTCGGTCAAACAGTTTTGCTCTGTCGTTCAGTTTTTTGATGAAATCTGCATTTTTTTTTCCGAGTATATAAACTTCTGAAGTATCCACTCCCAAATCTATGCTGTCCTGAAGCGACTGAATCATAAAATCCTCGACCATCTCAAACAGTTTAGGATCGTCATAATAATTTGCATTCAGCCATTTGCCGTCTTTTGAATGTCTGACGATGGCGAGCGGAAAAGGCGAATTGATATAGAATTTTCCGTAAAAAGCCTCGGGTCCGCCATATTCCATAATCATATCATACAGAAAAACAGATGAAACCTCGTGTGTTCGTGCTGATTTCATTTCGATTCCACAGATGTTTTTCAATCGTTTGGTATCCGTAAACGGAACGCCGGTCACACCGGCACCGTGCCGGCTGGGATTGATGCCGATAATGAATTTCCGGGGATTGCTGTCATTGTAAAATTTATGATAAAACCTGCTCATTACCTGCATGGTTTCAGGGTTCTCAATAAAAGGATTCATCACTCTGAAACCCTTTGGAAGTTTGCCTGTATAATGAAGTCCATTATTGAATTCAATGACCTTTTCGCCAAAACTTTTAGACATCTTTAAAATTGATTTAAATTGAATTGCCGGAAAAAATTCAAATTCTCTGCGGTTCTGTAAAATTAGCGATTATACAGCCGATTTGGAAATTTCAACCTGACTTTTCAAAATTTAAATCAATCGATTTCGACCAGAATGGGGCAGTGGTCAGAATGTTTTGCTTCGGGAAGTATGGCTGCTCTTTTCATCCGTGCTTCCATCGGTCTGCTGACCATGTGATAATCGATCCGCCAGCCTTTGTTGTTGGCACGAGCATTGGCACGATAGCTCCACCAGCTGTAATTGTGCGGTTCTTTTACAAAATATCTGAACGAATCAATCAGCTCACATTTGTCGATATAATCGCTCAGCCATTCGCGTTCCATCGGCAGGAAACCCGAAATTTTTGCATTTCTGACCGGATCGTGGATGTCAATTGCTTCGTGACAGATGTTGTAATCGCCTGATATGATCAGATTTGGAATTTCTTTTCTCAAATTTTTGATGTAATCCAGAAAGTCATGGCAAAACTGCATTTTGAAATCCAGTCTTTCCTCCATATTGGTACCGCTGGGCACATAAACACTGATAAATGAAAAATCGTCATAATCCGCTCTCAGTACTCTGCCTTCTTCGTCCATGTATCCGATTCCGGTTCCGAATTCAATATGTTTGGGTTCGGTTTTTGACAAAATCGCAACACCGCTGTAGCCCTTTCTCTGCGCCGGATACCAATAGGAATGATAACCCAATCTTTTCAGTTCAGAAATTTCATCGCCGATTTGTTCCTGCTGTGCTTTGATTTCCTGTATGCCCATCACATCTGGCTGTGCGGCGGCAATCCATTCGTTCAGCCCTTTTTTCATGGCTGCTCGGATTCCGTTTACATTGTAACTGATGATTTTCATTTGAAATTTTTATGATGATTAAATTATTAAGTCAGTGATTTTAACTCAGCAATAAATCTGTCAGCCAATTCATCTGCCTGCTTTTGGGTCGGCGCTTCGGTATAAATCCTGATAATCGGTTCTGTATTTGACTTGCGCAAATGAACCCAATCGGTTTCAAAATCAATTTTCACACCGTCAATGGTTGTAATTTCTTCGTTTTTGTATTTCTGCTGAATTTTTTCAAGCAGATGATTGGTGTTGATTTCGGGTGTGAGTTCAATTTTCTTTTTCGACATAAAATAAGGCGGATAAGAAGCTCTCAACTCACTGACTTTCATGTTCTTTTCTGCCAGAAGACTCAGAAATAATGCAATCCCGACCAAAGAATCACGTCCGTAATGAAGTTCCGGATAGATAATGCCTCCGTTTCCTTCACCGCCGATTTTTGCACCGGTTTCCTTCATTTTCACCACCACATTGACTTCGCCAACTGCGGCTGCTTCGTATTTCTGATTGTGTTTTTTTGCGATATCTCTCAAAGCTCTTGATGATGACAGATTTGAAACCGTTGCTGATGGTGTTTTTGAAAGCACATAATCAGCCACAGCGACCAGTGTATATTCCTCACCAAACATTTCACCGTCTTCTGAAATCAGCGCCAGTCGGTCCACATCCGGATCGACCACAATTCCGAAATCTGCATTTTCTTCAGCCACTTTTTTTGAAATATCGGTCAGATGTTCTTTCAGAGGTTCGGGATTGTGCGGAAAATGACCGTTGGGTTCACAGTACAGTTTTACATAATCCACGCCCAGTCTGTCGAGCAGCGGCGGAATTGCAATTCCTCCGGTTGAATTGACTGCATCAATCACCACTTTGAATTTCTTTTCAGCAATTGCTTTTTGATTGACCAAAGGAAGATTCAGTATTTTATCGATATGAATTTCTATTCCTTTTTCATTTTTCGAATAATTGCCCAAATCATCAACTTCTGCAAAAGTATAATCGTCTTTTTCAACGATTTTGAGCACTTCGGAACCGTCATCTGCCGACAGGAATTCGCCTTTGCCGTTCAGCAGTTTGAGGGCATTCCACTGTTTTGGATTGTGGCTTGCTGTCAGTATGATTCCTCCGTCTGCATTCAGTTCGGTTACCATCACTTCAACGGTCGGGGTGGTTGACAGTCCCAAATCGATCACATCGATTCCCAATCCGATCAAAGTCGATGCAACCAGTTGGCTGACCATTTCGCCCGAAATCCTTGCATCTCTGCCGATCACCACTTTCAGTTTTTGGCCGGTGCCGTTTTGTTTGAGCCAGCTTCCGTAGGCAGCAGCAAATTTGACTGTATCAATCGGTGTGAGATTGTCATTGATTTTTCCTCCGATGGTTCCTCTGAAACCTGAAATTGATTTGATAAGGGGCATGATGATATTTTGAATACAAACTTAATGGATTTTGATGAGTGCAGAAAAATGAAATTGATTTCAGTTCGTAAATTCCAATAAAAATAGTCTGTTGATAGGGTTTTCCTTATATGGAATTAGTCGTTCAAAGGATTGCTGCCAACTATTGCAGGGTTGTATATTCGGAAGAAACTGAGGTGGCAGCAGCTGATCGGTGAAATTAATTTTTGTCGGAAAATTTTAAGACAAAAAATCCGGATAGCAATTGAATTGAAGTATCCGGATTTTTAAATTATTTCGACTAAGAATGGATTGCTCTTTTGCCGGTTGCATCCAAAGCAGCTTCTTTGACTGCCTCTGTAAAGGTCGGATGCGCATGACAGATTCTTGAAATGTCTTCAGCCGAAGCTCTGTACTCCATTGCCACTACGGCTTCAGCAATAATGTCTGCAGCTCTGGCTCCGATGATGTGAACACCCAAAACTTCATCTGTGTCTTCATCAGCAAGTATCTTTACGAAACCGTCCATATCCATGCTTGCTCTTGCGCGTCCCAAAGCTCTGTATGGGAAAGTTCCGGTTTTGTATTTTTTGCCTGCTTCTTTGAGCTGTTCTTCGGTTTGTCCGACGCCAGCCACTTCGGGCCAGGTATAAACCACGCCCGGAATCAGATTGTAATCGATATGCGGTTTTTGACCGGCAAGAAATTCAGCTACCATTACTCCTTCTTCAGATGCTTTGTGAGCCAACATAGGACCGGCGATTACATCACCGATTGCATAGATGTTTGACACATTGGTCTGAAGCTGGGCATTGGTTTTGATTCTTCCTCTTTCGTCGGTTTCAACGCCCGCATTTTCAAGTCCGAGCCCGTCTGTATAGGGTTTTCTGCCGACAGATACCAATACATAGTCGCCTTCAAACGAGAGTTCTGTACCTTTTTTGTCTTCTGCTTTTACGGTAACTTTTTTGCCTTTTCGGCTGATGGCAGTTACTTTGGTTGACAGATTGAATTTCATCCCCTGTTTTTTCAGCACTTTGGTAATTTCTCTTGAAAGCGCAGCATCCATTCCTGGAATGGTTCTGTCCATAAATTCTACAACAGTCACTTCAGAGCCGAGACGCAGATAAACCGAACCGAGTTCGAGACCAATCACACCGCCGCCGATAACGATCAGATGTTTCGGAATTTCTTTCAGTTCGAGTGCTTCGGTCGAAGTGATGATTCTTTCTTTGTCAGTTTTTGCAAACGGTAGTTCAGTCGAATATGAACCGGTTGCGATAATGGTGTATTTTGATTCGATTTGCTGAGTGCTTCCGTCTTCTGCGGTCACAGTCACGTGGGTCGCGTCTTTGAACGAAGCTGTTCCTCTGAAGATTTCGACTTTGTTTTTGTTCATCAGAAATTCAACTCCTTTTACATTTGCATCAACCACTTCTGCTTTTCTTTTGATCATCTGCCCGAAATTGATTTTTGGTTTTTCAATTTCAATTCCATGCGCCGAAAAATCGGTTACTGCATTGTGATAATGCTCAGAAGAGTCGAGCAGCGCTTTTGATGGAATACAGCCGATATTGAGGCAGGTACCGCCCATAGCTGATTTTTCGATGATTGCAGTTTTAAATCCCAATTGGGCGCAACGGATGGCAGCCACATAACCGCCTGGCCCCGATCCGATGATGGTAACGTCAAATGAACTCATATTCTGTATTTTTCTGTTTAAATTTAAAAGTTCAAAATTAGTCAATATATATGACTTTTGTCGAACGCCTGATTGAAAAATTCAATGAAGAAAACGCAACCATTTCGTTTTTCTTCGTCTATTTACAGACAATTGAAATGCTGAAAATACGAATCATGAGAAATTTAAAACTTGTCAGCATGGCTGGATATGCACTGATACAGTTCTAAAAATTCCATTCATTAGTTTTATTTACGAAAAATCCCCGTTAACCTGAATTAACGGGGATTTTTATTCGATTGTATTTTTTTGTCTTAAAACTGTGTATAATCCAGGTCAATCTGTTCTGCAGCCTTTTTATAATAACCCGAATCCAATTTTTCTCGGATGGCAGAAAATGCCTCAAGCGTGTACTCGATATCCTCATCGGTATGTGCGGCAGTCGGTATGATTCTGAAAATGATGGTTCCTTTTGGAATGACCGGATAGACCACCACTGAAACAAATACGCCGTGATTTTCTCTCAGGTCTTTTGCCATAATGGTTGCTTCGATCGGACTTCCCTGCAGGATAATTGGTGTCACCGCAGTATTGGTCAGGCCGATGTTGAAGTTTCTTTCTTTCAGCCCTTCCTGCATTTTGTGTACCACACGCCAAAGATTTTCTTTGAATTCGGGATGATTTCTGAGCAGTTCCAATCTTTTCAGCGCCCCAATCACCATTGGCATTGGCAGTGATTTTGCGAAGATTTGTGATCGCATATTGTATTTCATAAAACGAATCACCTCTTTGTCTCCGGCAAAAAATCCGCCGATTCCTGCCATTGATTTCGCAAAAGTTGAAAAGTAAATATCGATCTGATCGGTTACTCCCTGTTCTTCACCTACGCCGGCACCTTTTTTTCCGAGTGTTCCAAAACCGTGTGCATCATCGACCAGGAGTCTGAAATTGAAATCTTTTTTCAGTTCGCAGATTTCTTTGATTTTGCCCTGTTCAGCCATCATTCCGAATACACCTTCGGTAATGACCAGGATTCCGCCTCCGGTTTCCTGAGTGATTTTGGTTGCTCTTTCCAGATTTTTTCTCAAACTGTCTATATCGTTGTGGCGGAAGGTAAACCTTTTGCCCAAGTGCATTCTGACACCATCTACGATACAGGCGTGTGATTCAACGTCATAGACAACCACATCGTTTTTTGACAACAAAGAATCAATACCGGATACCATTCCCTGATAACCGTAATTCAACAGATATGCACTTTCTTTGCCCACAAATTCAGCCAGTTCATTTTCGAGCTGAGCATGGTATTTGGTTTGTCCGGTCATGGCTCTGGCGCCCATCGGGTATGCCATTCCGTATTTTGCGGCTGCATCTGCATCAGCTTTTCTCACTTCGGGCAGATTGGCCATTCCCAAATAATTGTTCACGCTCCAAACGACGACTTCTCTTCCGTTGAATTTCATTCTCGGGCCGATTTCGCCTTCCAATTCGGGAAAAATAAAGTAACCTTCACCATAATCCGCAAATTGTCCCAGCGGTCCGGGATTTTTTCTGATTCTTTCAAAAATATCCATGATTTCTATTGATTGTATTTAAGTATTGAAAATGCTCCGCAATCGGGATTGGGAGCATTTGTTAATTTTAATTCATTCATCTGATGATTTTCATATCATCTTTTCGATGTGCTGAACGGTTGCGTTTGATTCCAAGCCGTTCAGACGGCTGTTTGTAAAGCCTTGTTCTTTCATCCATTCGTCGCTGAATACTTTTGTGATGTATCTTGAACCGTGATCGGGGAATATCAGCACGACGCAATCGTCCTTTTTGAAGTCGGCAGCCAATTGTCGGTATGCCTGAACGACTGCACCACTGGTATAACCGCCCATGATTCCTTCTTTCAAAGCAATTTCACGGGTTCTGTATGCACTTTCTTCGTCTGTTACTTTTACAAATTTGTCGATAATATCAAAATCGGTAGCTTCGGGAACGAGGTTTTTGCCCAAGCCTTCGATTCGGTAGGGGTAAATTTCGTTTTTGTCAACTTCGCCGGTTTCGTGATATTTTTTCAGTATGGATCCGTAGGCATCCACACCAATGATTTTAATATCGGGATTTCTCTCTTTCAGGAACCTCGCAGAACCCGAAAGGGTACCGCCCGTTCCGCAGCATGCAATCAGATGGGTGATTTTCCCATGAGTTTGTTCCCAAATTTCGGGCCCGGTAGTCAAATAGTGGGCTTCGATGTTTTTGGGATTAAAATACTGATTGATGTAAAAAGAATTGGGTGTTTCGCGTGCAATTCTTTTTGCTACTTCATAGTAAGACCTCGGATCATCGGCAGGAACACTGGACGGACAAACAAAAACCTTTGCGCCCAATGCCTTCAGATAGGCAATTTTTTCATCTTTTGTCTTATCTGAAACAGCTAAGATACATTTGTACCCTTTGATTGCACTAATCATCGCCGCACTGAAGCCGGTGTTGCCGGAAGTGGTCTCAACGATGGTTGCTCCGGGTTTTACCAAGCCTTCTCTCTCTGCTTCTTCGATAATGTGAATAACAATTCGGTCTTTGGTGGAATGCCCGGGGTTGTAACTTTCTAACTTAGCGTAAACCTCACCTGGAATTTCTTGGCCTATTTTGTTTAGTTTTACTAAGGGGGTATGCCCAATTAGTTCTAAGACATTATTATAAGTTCCAGTCATTACATTTAGTTCTTATTTACAAACCGCAAATTTAGGAAATTTTATCAAAATTCCCATTTTTAGCCAAATGATTATTAACATATCGCTAACACTATGGTTCTTAAATCCCTAAGCTGTTGTTTGTAATTGATTAATATACTGTTGTTTCATTAAAAATATGGGTCAAAATATCCCTGTCCTTTTCGGTTAATATTTTTTCTCTTCTGGCCATCATTTTTTCTGCAGCTTCAAAACTGGCCTTTAGTTCGTATCGGGTCGAATCTCTGCTGCCGCCCCAGTTGAACGAAGATACAAAATTTGGCGGAAAGCCCGACTTAAAAATATTGGATGATACACCAACCACCGTCCCTGTGTTGAATTGGGTGTTGATGGCAGATTTTGAGTAATCGGCCATAAACAGACCGCAGAACTGCAAACCGGTTGAGACAAATCTTTTTTTTCCGTAATCCCATAACTTTACGGGGGCATAATTATTTTTTAAATTCGAATTGTTGGTGTCCGCACCCAGATTGCACCATTCGCCCAAAACCGAATTGCCCAAAAATCCGTCATGACCTTTGTTTGAATAAGCCATCAGTATCGCATTGTTCAGTTCACCACCTGCCTTTGAATGCGGCCCAACGGTTGTTCCCGGATAAATTTTTGCACCCATTTTGACCTGACCCGATTCACAAAGTGCAAAACCGCCTCTGATCAGACTGCCCTCCATGATTTCTGAATTCTCCCCCAGATAGATTGGTCCATTTGAAGCGTTCAAGGTTGAAAATTCAACCTTTGCGCCTTCCTCCAAAAATATATTTTCAGGATTCAGCAGATGATTGGTAGAAGAAATCGGCTGTGATTTTCTGTTTTTTGTAATCAGCTCAAAATCGTGCCTGATTGCAAATTCATTGTACAGAAACAGTTCCCATAAAAATCGGACATGAGCCGCAGCGCTTTCTGATTTCTTTTTTGAATCATCAAACCGCTGTTCAAGAAACTGTTCAATCCCCATACAGGCAGCAACGAGTTCATCATTCTGCCAAATGCTTTCACCTTCCTTTAATTCGGTAATCGATACTGCAAGGGTCGGATTCGGGAAAAATGAAGAATTGATAAATATATTTTGACTTTCTATATGTGCCGGATATTTTTTTGAAAGATAGTCGCGGGTGAGATAGCTGTAATTTCCGCCAAGATATTTCATCCACCTGTCTTTGAAACTCAAAATTCCGATTCTCAATTCGGCAAAAGGTTTGGTCAGCGTCAGCGGTCTCATATTGTCCCATTCGGAGCCGTCAAAAAGTATGATGTTCATTTGGCTGTTGTTTCAACAAAAGTAATTAAAAATACAAAAACCGGCAGTTTTGTCAGACTTCTTCTTTTTTCCTCAGACGGATTTTCATTTCTCCGTCAGCGGGTTTGAATTTTTCTGTCACGATTTCGCTTTTTGATTTTTCAATCAGTATGCCCGGACCGATGTCTTTGAATTTCAGTCTCAAACTGTTGGTTACCACACTGACCGAACTCAATGCCATTGCTGCACCCGCAATCATCGGGTTGAGCAGGAAGCCGTTGAACGGATAGAGGATTCCGGCAGCAATCGGGATACCGATGATGTTGTAAATAAATGCCCAAAACAGATTTTGTTTGATTGTAATAACTGTTTGGGTTGAAAGTTTGATTGCCTGCGGAATTTTCATCAGATCGCCCGAAAGTATTGTGATTTTTGCAGATTCTATTGCGATGTCGCTTCCTTTTCCCATTGCAATTCCCAAGTCGGACTGGGCCAGTGCAGCGCTGTCGTTGATTCCGTCGCCGCCCATTGCAACGATTCTTCCCTGAGCCTGCAATTCTTTGATGAAATTCAATTTGTCTTCGGGCAGCACTTCGGCGCGATAATCATCGAGTTCAATTTCTCTTGCCACCGCAGCAGCAGAAGCGGTATTGTCGCCGGTCTGCATATAGACTTTGATTCCGTTTGACCTCAGATTTTCAATTGCTGTTTTTGAACTTGGTTTGATTGTGTCAGAAATCGATGCGCCGGCCAAAATCCTGACAGAATTACTCATCAGAACGATGGTTCTCGAACGGATGTATTTTTCGTCCATCCAGCTTTTGACTTCGTTTGTAATTGTGATTCCCTGTTCTTCAAGAAATCTCGGATTGCCCACATAATAGGTGTCTCCTTCATATCTTCCGATAATTCCTTTACCCGAAATGCTTTCGACTTCAACATTTTCAAGATGAAGTTTACCGAATTTTGGAATTTCAGAATCGCCTTCATCGCCTCTTGGAACTTTCTTTTTGCCGTCGCTGATTTCGCTGATGGTTTTGATATAAACTTCAAGATACTCAACGATTGCATCAGCCAGCGGATGTTCAGACTGTTTTTCGATCGAGTAGAGGACAGGCGCAATCTGAATCGAGTCGCAGTTGAACCATTTCAGTTTGTAAACCCTCGGATGACCGTCAGTGATGGTTCCGGTTTTGTCCAAAACCACTGTATCCACTTTTTTTGCAACTTCGAGTGCTTCTGCATCCTTGATCAAAATTCCGTTGTCGGCACCCTTTCCGACACCGACCATAATTGCGGTTGGCGTGGCAAGTCCGAGTGCGCACGGACAGGCGATTACCAAAACGGTAACCATTGCCATCAGACCATGAATGAATCCGTGATTACCACCAAAAATCAGCCAGAGAATTAGTGTGAAAATTGAAATCAGCAGAACCGACGGAACAAAGATGGAAGCGATTTTATCGACCAGTTTCTGAACCGGAGCTTTACTTCCCTGAGCGTCCTGCACCATTTTGATGATTTGACTCAGCAGGGTGTCGCCGCCAACTTTTGTTGCTCTGAATCTGAAACTGCCTTTCAAATTGATGGTTCCGGCATAAACTTTTTCGCCTTTAATTTTTTCAACCGCAATCGGTTCGCCCGAAATCATGCTTTCATCCACAAACGAACTGCCCGAAATTACTTCGCCGTCCACCGGTATCCTTTCGCCGGGTCTGATTACAATCGTATTTCCGGTCTGAATGGCCGCAATCGGCATTTCCATCTGAGCGCCGTCTTCATGTTCCATCATTACTGTTTTTGGCTGCATGCCGATTAGTTTTTTGATGGCTGAAGAAGTATTTCCTTTTGCTCTTTCTTCCAAAACTTTTCCGATCAGTATAAATGCGATGATTACGCCGGCTGCTTCAAAATAAACATGAGGTTCCAGACCTCTGTTCAGCCAGAATTGCGGAAACAAAGTATTGAAAACGCTGAACAGATAGGCGATTCCGGTACTCATTGCCACCAGTGTATCCATATTGGACGAACGGTGTTTGAGCTGTTTCCAGGCGCCTGTAAAAAACTGTTTTCCAAACACAAACACGATTGGTGTGGACAGTATCCACATGATGTAGTTTGCATAAGGCATATCCATGAAAAACATTCCGATGACAATCAGCGGTACCGAGAGCAGGATTGCCCAAAGCGTCCTTTTTTTCAGATTTTCATAATTTTTTCTGTGAATTTCTTCCAGATTGTCTTTTGCATCGTCTGATTCGTCAATCATCAAATCATAGCCTGCAGATTGCAGCGCTGCCTTCATCTGTTCGGGAGTGGCCAAACCGGGGATGTATTCGACAAAAGCATCTGTGTTTGCATAATTCACTTCTGCACTGACAACACCCGGAATCATTTTCAGAATGGTGGACGAACTCGCCGCACAGGATGCACAACTCATATTCAGCACCGGAAAATGTTTTTTGACCGTTGGCACATCATAACCCAAATCTCTGACTTTTTGAACCACCAGCGGAATTGCTTCATCCAAATATTTGGCGGTAATTTTAGCTCTTCCGTTTGCCGGCTCAACGCTGTGTTCGGATATTTCTTTGATTTCAGCCAAACCATTGTCAACAATCATCGCGCAGTGTGCATTGTCAACATTTTCGAGCGGAATATATATGGTATTTTGATCAGTTGCCATAAATCATTTTTTGAACTGCAAAGTTCGTGATTTTGGCTCAGAAAAGTCTTACACTATTATGGAATCCTGTTTGGAAATTATGGTTTTTGGATTTATTTTCAGAATTTGAAAATCATCTAAATTTCATCAGGACTTTTTCTTTCCTTTTGGGTCAGATTTTTAAATTCGGTCGGTGTCAGACCTGTGATTTTCTTGAATTGGGATGACAGATAGGCGGTGCTGCTGTATCCGAGCCGGAAAGCAATTTCCTTAAGACTCAATTCATCATAAACCAGCAGTTCTTTTACTTTTTCAATTTTCTGAAGGATGGTAAACTGCTCGATTGTGATGCCGACGGTGGATGAAAACAATTTGCTGAGCTGTGAATAATCTCTGCTTAATTTTTTTGAAAGAAATGAAGAAAGGTTCAGATTCAGTTCTTTTTCATTTTGAATCAGTCCGATGATCAGTGTTTTGATTTGATTGATCAACGCTGAGTTTTTATCGTCAAGCAATTCAAAACCAAGTTGCTGTAACCTTTTTTGGATTTCGGATTTTTGATTTGGATTTAAATTATTTTCAAGAAAAACTTCTCCTAATCGAACTTCGATAAAATCAATTCCGAGACTGTCAAACAGATTTTGAACCGCCATCACACAGCGCGGACAAACCATATTTTTGATTTGAAGTTTTTGCATGGAACAAAGGTAGGTTTTTTGGTTGCAGGTTTTACTTTCTTAATAGGAGGTTGAAACAAAGATTGAAGGAGATTGAAGGGATTGAAGAGATTGAGGGAGATTGAAAAAAGATTGAAAGGGATTGAAAAAAATACAGGTTATTGGAATATATGTCCGCAATGGTTGCATTTATAGTGTATGGTTGATTTGCCTTTTTTACCGGAAAGAAAAATTTTAAACAAAGGATTTAAATTTGATTTTAAATTTTCCGTTACTGCTTCCGATAAATCTTTTGAACCGCATTTTGGACAGGCTGTAAAAAAATCATCCTGTTTGATTACCTGAACGGATTTGTCAAAATTCTCTTCATCTACCCAAACTTCAAGATATTCACTGTAGTTGGTCTGTCCTTCCTGCTCAACTCCCAGCCCTGAGAGATAATATGGAATTTCATTTTGTTCCAGTAATTCCAAATATTTATCGGATTCTGCTAAGAATTGAAAACGGGCGAGAAGTTTGCGGGACATCTGATTTTAAATTTGTTCTTCAAAAATATAAAAGAGAACCGCCACTTGGCAGTTCTTTCATCTTACTTTTAAAAATATTCAGAACTTTAAATCAAATCAACGAATAAACCATCATCCGTTTTCTCAACTTTTGCCAATTTGTTTGCAGTCAGTTCTTTGATGGCTTTGTCCCATTTTTTGCCCGAAAGACCGGATTGGGATTTCAGTTCATTCAACTCTGTATTGCCTGATTTTCCAAGCAGTTCCAAAATCATTTTTGCATCTTCCGAGACAGCCACCTGTTTTTTCTCAGGTCGCATTTGCGGAAAAAACAGTACTTCCTGTATCGACTGATTGTCGGTCAGAAACATGATAAGTCTGTCCATACCGATGCCGAGACCCGAAGTGGGTGGCATACCGTATTCCAAAGCGCGCAGAAAGTCCTGGTCAATAAACATCGCTTCGTCATCACCTTTTTCGGACAGTTTCAGCTGTTCCTCAAAGCGTTCTCTCTGGTCAATCGGATCGTTGAGTTCGGAATAGGCATTTGCAATTTCCTTTCCGCAGACCATCAGTTCAAATCTTTCGGTCAGACCTTCTTCGGTTCTGTGTTTTTTGGTCAGCGGCGACATTTCGATCGGATAATCAATAATAAATGTTGGCTGTATAAAGTTGCCTTCGCATTTTTCGCCAAAAATCTCATCAATCAGCTTTCCTTTGCCCATGGTATCATCCACTTCGATACCCATATAAATTGCAGCCTGACGGATGTCGCTTTCTGATTTTCCTTTGATGTCAAAACCGGTAAATTTCAGGATTGCATCGCGCATTGAAATCCTCGGATAAGGTGCTTTCCATTCGATCTGATGTTCGCCGAAAGTCGATTTTGTAGAACCGTTGACCTGAATCGCGCAATATTCCAACAGCTGTTCGGTAAATTCCATCATCCAGTTGTAATCCTTGTAGGCAACATAAATTTCCATCGCGGTAAATTCCGGATTATGAGTTCTGTCCATTCCTTCATTTCTGAAGTTTTTTGAAAACTCATAAACACCGTCAAAACCGCCGACGATCAGTCTTTTCAAATACAGCTCGTTCGCAATCCTCAGATAAAGCGGAATGTCGAGTGCATTGTGATGGGTGATAAACGGTCTGGCCGCAGCACCGCCCGGAATTGCCTGAAGAATTGGCGTTTCTACTTCCATATAACCTTTGCGGTTAAAGAAATCGCGCATTGCATTGAAAAGTTTGGTTCGTTTCACAAAAATTTCTTTGACCTGCGGATTGACCACCAGATCCACATAACGCATTCTGTATCTGGATTCCGGATCTGTAAAAGCATCGTGTACATTTCCGTCTTCATCGGTTTTTACGACCGGCAGCGGTCTCAGCGCTTTTGACAGCAGGCTCAGTTTGGTCACATGAACCGAAATTTCTCCCACTTTGGTTCTGAAAACATAACCTTCTATACCGATAAAATCACCGATGTCCAGCAGTTTTTTGAACAGTACATTGTATTCGGTTGCATCCTCGCCGGTTGAGATTGAATCTCTTGCAATATAAATCTGGATTCTTCCGGTGCTGTCCTGCAATTCGGCAAAAGAAGCTTTTCCCATCAGACGTACGGACATCATTCTGCCGGCCAGCTTCACCTGTTTGCCATCCTGAAAGTCCTTCAGAATTTCTTCGGCAGTTGAAGTGGTTTTGAACTCGGCAGCCGGATAGGTTTCTATGCCCATCTCTCTGAGCTGCGCCAATTTTTCGCGACGGATGATTTCCTGTTCTGATAATTGCATTTGAATAAAAATTTCAGTTGGCAAAGGTACAATAGAATTTTGTATTTGTTGGAGTAGGTGATTTGGGATTTATTAATGATTGAAAGGAAATGCAGGAAATTTATTTTAGGATGATTTTTCAAATGTTTTGGCGGCATTTTTGTTGCGAAGCAAAACAAAAATGATGACAAAACAGAACAATTTGAATCTGTTACAATCCTTCGTCAGCAGAAGCAGCCGGCAATGTTTTTTATCCGGGCAAATCTGTGTCATCTGAGAGAAAGATCACCATTCAATTACAATCCGAAATTACCACACATCAATTTCCAGAGCTTTCGGATTGACTAAATTTGTGTAAAATTTAAATTATGGAATTTGGAATCGGAATGTTTGGAGATCTTCATTATGACCTTCAAACCAAAAAATATCAGTCGGCAGCAGAGCGGCTTCATGAAATTATAGAAGAAGTAAAACTTGCGGATGAACTCGGCATAGATGTGTTTCAGATGGGTGAACATCATCGGCCGGATTATGCAGTGCCGGCACCCGAAATTGTTTTGGCAGCACTTTCGTCAGTGACAAAAAACATCAAACTGGCAAGCGGTGTGACGGTTTTGAGTTCCGCAGATCCGGTCAAAGTATATCAGGATTTTTCAATGCTCGATCTGATGACCGATCAGCGAATCGAAATCACTGTGGGCAGAGGAAGTTTTATAGAATCTTTTCCGCTGTTTGGTTACAGTCTGGATGATTACAGCGAATTGTTTGAAGAAAAACTCGGTTTGCTTTTGAAACTCAACGAAAATGAATCGCTGAGCTGGAAAGGTGAATTCAGGGCGCCGCTGAACAATCAGACAGTTTATCCGAGACCGGGTCGAAAACTTCCGGTTTGGATTGCTGTGGGCGGGACGCCTTCGTCTGTGGTCAGGGCTGCAAAATATGGTCTGCCGATTGTTTTTGCGATTATCGGCGGCAGATGGAGACAGTTCGGACAGCTGATTGATTTTTACAAACAGCAGTATGAACAGTTTGGACACGATCCCGAAAAGATGGAAATCGGTGTTCATTCGCATACTTTTATTTCGGAATCTCAGCAAAAGCTGATAGAAGATTATTTTCCGTATTACAAAGCCCAGATGGACAGAGTGGGAAGAGACCGCGGCTGGGCGCCGTTTACCCAACTTCAGTTTGAAGGCGGAATGAGCCCCGAAGGCGCATTGGTAATGGGCGATGCAAACCAGTCGGCAGAAAAGATTATTGAAATGGCTGAAACTTTTGGTCTGACTCGTTTTGTGGCGCATTTGGATGTCGGAATTCCGGGACACAAAGAACTGATGAAGGTGATTGAACTGTATGCAACCAAAGTGATTCCTCAGGTAAAAAAGGCTTTGGGGAATTAAAATTCCAAAAAATTAATTCACTGAAAAATTGATTTTGTCTTTGATTTCCGGATTGATTTGACAGAGGTCTTTTGCAAACTGAAATTTGTCTTTGGGCGAAATGATGATTTCGTCGAATTTCCCGTATTTGATAAGGATTCTGTCAAAAGACGGAGCAGGCGAGGAGAGCAGTATGCGTGTTTTTGAGACCTCTCTGATCTGACTGATTTCTATTGGTTTGAAAGAAAACAGACCGCTTCTGACTTTGAGCAGGCCGTTCTGTATGGTATAATTTGTTCCAAAAAACAGATGGAGCACAAACAGGAATACCAGTGACATAAAAATCAGCAGACCGATTGATTTTCCTTCAGCCCGGCCATTTGCAAAATCCCAGATCAGCGGGCCGTAAAATATCAGAAAAATAAAAATCAGCAGACCGTAGGATACTTTGGAAGGATATTTTTTTTGCATAATCGGGTTATTAATAAAGATTCATCGAAGGGTATTCAGCTCCGTTTTTCCCAATGCGATGTTCTTGTTGCACATTCAAATATAACAAAATTTTGAATCCATAAGAAGGTTTTTTTTGTAGTCCAACCTCAAAGATACTTTGAGTTACTTTAAATTCCTTCTTATTTTTTTATTTAGGATGCTATTGCAGGACTTTCATATTATTTTTGATTTACTAATCGTATTTAAAGTTAATTAAAAAGTGAAACCGAACTTCCTTAAGTTGGTAATTCAAAATTAGTTAGCCCCAAAAGAAATATTTGTGGCACTTTTTGCCCAATTAAAGGGTCATTTGCGACAAATTATTAAATTTGATAAAAATTCAGAAATGAAACTTACTATATTGAATACCAATGGTTATCGTTTGCTGAGCGTTGCTGCGATTGTTGATGTTTTTGAAACCGTGAACCGATATTTGGTTGCAGACGGCAAAGCCCCTTTGTTTGAAATCAATTTTGTCGGTTTGGAGGAAGCGCCGAATTTGGGCGGGAGTTTTTCGGATTATCAATATTACCCTGTCCGGAAGGTGGATTTTATAAGTGATTTGGTTTTTGTTCCGGCTTTTTCGAGCCGAAATATGCCGCAACTGATTTCGGAAAATTCGGCTTTTGTCCCGTTCTTGCAAACCCAAAATGAATCGAAATCCGTTTTGGTAAGTTTGTGTACGGGTTCGTTTCTGCTTGCCGCCTCCGGATTGCTCAACGGCAAACCGGCTACAACCCATACAGAAGCCGCGGGGCAGTTTTCAGAAGTTTTCCCCGAAGTGAACATCCAGCCGCATGCCATCATCACCGAAAGTGAAAATGTTTATACGAGCGGAGGCGCCACAAGCAGTTTTTATTTGAAACTTCATTTGATTCAAAAAATTTGCGGCCGCGCAATGGCGATTCGTATTGCGAAAAATTTCGCGATTGATTTGGACAGGAACAACCAATTGTATTTTGGACAATTCAAACCCGGTTTGGTTGAAGATGATGAACAGGTCTGTTCGGTACAGGAATTTATCAACCAAAAAGTATTCACAGATAAAAAGCATAGAAGAAGCACTGGAAGAAGTTTCGTCAAGCTGTAGAGATATTATTAGCCGGTTTAAACAATCGACAGGGATTACCCCATCCGGTATCTCCAAAAGCCAGGATTGGAGCCGCCAAAAAATTACTGAAAACGACCAATAAAGACATTCTGGATGTGATGGTTGGGGTAAGCCTCAGGAATTATTTGAACCTTACCGTTTCGATATGCGCATTTTGGCAAACCATGAACCGTGGTTTATGAACAAGAAAATTGTCACGTTTTTGTCACGCCCTAATTTGAGGTTTTATGCAAATATTTTATTTAATTGTAGCCCAAGAAAACTGATCTCATCCAAAACCATGAAAAAAAGACTTTATTTTCTGCTGTTTCTTTTTACTACCGGAATAGTTTCCGCACAGAACCCGAAACAAAAACAGACGGATTCCCTACTGCTCGAATTATCCAAAGCCAAAACCGATACCGGCCGGGTAATGGTATTAAACCGGTTAAGTGAATATGCCGGCTGGCGGATCAACGAAAATGATGCATGTATAAACTATGCCCAAAAAGCATTGGCGCTGGCTCAAAAAGCCGGTTTCAAAGAAGGAATGGCAAGATCTTACAACAATATAGGCAACGGGCAGGCACAAAAACTCGAAAGAGAGAAAGCTTTGGGAAATTATTTTGCCGCTTTGAAGATTTTTAAAGAAACAGGAAACAAATATTGGCAAGGACGGGTTTGTCAGAATATTGCGCTTACCTATCAGGAGATGGCTGATTATGCAAAATCATTAAAATATTATGAAGCAGCTATGAAGCCTACAACGGAAGCTGATGACCAATTTGGATTAGCAGGAATTTACAGTGGGGTAGGTTATGTAAATATGTTACAAGGCAACTTAAAGGAAGCATCTGAAAACAATAGCATTGCCATAAATATTTATAAAAAAATTGGTGACAAAAAGGAAATAAGAAGAGTTTATCAGAACTTGGGGGCGGCATATCTGAATATGGGAGATTACCTGGAAGCAATAAAGAACTTTAAAAGTTGCTTTAAAATCGCCGAAGAATTAAATGATACGCTTTCCATGTGTTCTGCTCTTACCTACATGGGATTAACTTATAAAAATGAAGGAGATTACCCAAAAGCTTTAAACGCATATTATGAATCCCTGAAAATCTATGAAGAAATAAATAAAAAGGAAGGAGTGGCCTGGGCAAGACAAAGCATTGGACAGATTTATTCAATACAGGGCAATTATCCTGATGCTATGGAGAATTTTAATGTTTCATTAAAACTCTATAAAGAGATTAAGAATCGGTTTGGAGAAGCCGATGGATATTATACCATCGCAGAGGCGTATTTGAATCAGAAAGATTACTCCAATGCCTTAATAAACTATTCTCAAGCATTAGAAATTTACAAAGAAATGAACGCCCAACAGGGAATTGCCTATTGCTATAAAGATATTGGAAAAATTCATTTCTTACAGGCAAATTATCCGGATGCACTAAAAAATTATTTTGCGTCCTTAGAAATTATGGAAGTTATTGGCGATAAAGACGGGATCGCCGGCTGCTATTCAGCTATCGGTGCGATTTACATTAAACTGAACCGGGCTAAAGAAGGAGAAAACTGGCTACAAAAAGGCCTTTCAATTCATAAGGAAACGAACACGAAAGAAGGAATTAAGTTTGCTTATGAATTCCTTTCAAAAGCCGACAGTGCATTAGGAAATTTCAGGAGAGCTTATGAAAACCATAAAATGTTCACAGTGTACAAGGACAGTCTTTCCAACGAAGAAAACACCCGCAAACTTACTGAAATCAGAATGCAGTACGAATTCGACAAAAAGGAAGCTGCAACAAAAGCCAAACAGCAAGAAGAAAAGGAAAAAATGAAACTTCGGTACAGCATCGCCATCCTGATTATTTTTATCATCGCCCTGACCGGATTCCTGTTGCTGTATTTCACCCGGATAAAAAAGAAAAAAGAAAAACAAATCTTTCTCGCCAACCGGCAAATCATAGAACTCGAAAAAGAAAAAGTAGAAGCCCAACTCATTCAGGCACGGAAAGACGTGGAACAATTCCTCAATAAAATCAACGAGAAAGACCAACTCATAAGCAAAATAGTTGCTGAATTGAAACGACTACAGCAAAACTATGACGACAAAAAATCAGAACTGACCAAAACGCTTAACGAACTCCGGCACACCTCCATATTAACCGATGAAGATTGGAGCCGCTTTCTGTCGGGATTTGACAAACTCTACCCCGAATTTACCCTGAAAATACGAACAATACAACCTAAGATCACCACTTCCGAACTGCGTTTTCTGATGCTTGCAAAAATCGGGCTTTCTACACAAAGAATGGCCGCTACACTTGGGGTTTCCCCAAATTCGGTCAGGGTAACCTGGAAGCGGGTAAAAGGCAAACTGAATGCTTCGCCCGAAGATACGCCCCAATCTCTACTCAAAAAAGTTGAAAATATGCCGGCTTCTGCATCCCTATAAATTTCAAATTTCAATAAATCCGGAGTTATTCCCTTGAAAATAATATTTTATTTATTGAATCATAGTACATATTGTTTAGGTGTTAATCCATTCTACTTCAGTTGATTCGAAAAGTTCTGGTGGTTGATCACCCACGGTTTTAACCCTGAGAAAAAAGAGATGAACAATGAAAAAGATTTTGACACTGATTTTTGCCCAAAAATCCTGACAAAATCTTGTTTAGAATACATTGCTTATTCATTGATATTCAATAGTTTATACCATAACCGGAATTGTCACGTTTTTGTCACGCTTGATTTAATGCGATTTATTATAGAACAAGTTTACTTAGCATCAAATATAAAACTCATAAACAATGAAAAAGATTATTCTTAAAATGCTATTTATTGTATTGGGTACTTCCTTTGGTTTTGCCCAGCATACAATTGTCGAACCTTCTGAAATCTATAATTTCATGAAAAACTCAGGCCGGGAAATAAATTTCTCTGATATAGAAAATTTAAAAAGCACCGATGCGTTCCAATCTCAAAATTCGGATATTACTTACAATTATTTCAAGCAAACCTACAATGGAATACCTATTTACAACAGCCATATTTCGGTAGCGTTGAAAAACGGAAAAGTTGAATCCGTCAAGGGCAAATTTGTTGGCGGACTCAATCAAATGCCCCATAAAAGCTCCGCAGGGATTGCGGCAAATCAGATTGCTGAAATTGCAACTAATACGCTCGGCTATACTTTAATTCATTCGGAAGAAAACCACAATGCGGTTTCCGGGGAATTTGCCGGCACCGCTTGGGCACAACCTGAGGAACACACTGATCCCCAATTGGTTTATTTTCGAACTGACTCCAATGAACTTGTCCTGAGTTATCAAATGGTTGTTCATGTGAAAACGGACGAGGGCCAGAAAATAATGTTGTTGATTGCCGACGCTTCTACAGGCGAAGTTTTTCATAAACACGACCTACTGTTGAAATGTAATTTTGGATACGAACCTTTTTCAAACCCCGACAGGGAAATAAGGAAAAACCTTCTGGAATCTGACAAGGCGCTGACTTTCGAACAAAGTCAGTCAGTTGATGAAAATCCCCAGTACAGGGTCTTTGCATTTCCTAATGATTCCCCGTTGGGTGGTGAACGTGAATTGCTTACATCTCCTTATTTTCCTGAATATTCACCTGCCGGATGGCATTCGGATGGCGAACAGGAAAATTACTATACCATCACAGTCGGAAACAATGTTGCGGTAATGTATGACCACGACAGTCAGAAATTAACAGAAGTGATGAACGGAGGTTATCCGTCATTAGGAAATTTCGTTGACGGAGGAAGTGCCTTCAATTTTGACTTTCCGTTGGATTTATCGCTTCATCCCAACGAAAGCAAAGAAGCGGCTATGACCAACCTGTTTTATGCCACAAACCTTTTGCATGACATATTCTACAAATATGGGTTTGACGAAGGTTCCGCTAATTTACAAGGATATAATTTTACGGGAGATGGACTCGGAAATGATGGAATTTATGTATTGGGACAAACCGGCGAAACAATTGGAGAGATGGATAATGCATATTGCCTTGTTTGGCCCGAAGGTGAAAGTGCGGTCATGTTGTTCTACCTGTTTACGCCCGCCGCTCAGGGTGTTCCCATCTATGATTTATTGGAAATTACCACCGAAGGCGATTTGCAAGGGCTCTATAGCGGAGGGTTTGCTGAGTTCGGCCCCATATTGCCCACACCGCCCATGTTGGCAGATCTGGCCATTATGGAAGATACCAATTCAGTCGGGAATGATACGTATGACGGTTGCGATGCCGCGACCAACCCCGGTGAAATCAATGGCAAAATTGCCGTGGTACGCAGAGGTAGCTGTGATTATGTACAAAAAGTATTAAATGCACAGAATGCCGGAGCTTTAGGCGTTGTTGTGGTAAACAATGTCCCCGGTGAAATAGGAACCGATATTTATGGGATGGCCGGATATGGTGACTCGGGTATTAATATATCATCGATTATCATTTCAAAAGAAGATGGAGACCCAATCATCTCGGCATTAGAAACCGGCACTTTGCAGGGCTCAATACCACCTCAGGATTTTGAATATCCCGATTTGCAAAGAAAAGACAGTTCCCTTGATAATGGCGTTATCTCGCATGAATATGGGCACGCTGTTTCTGCACGTTTGTCGGGCGGAGGCTTTACCTATTGCTTGGATAACCTGGAACAAATGGGAGAGGGATGGAGTGATTTCTTCGGAATGATGCTTACCATGCAGCCCGGTGATCAGGGAACCGATGCCAGAGGCCTCGGCAACTTTTTAGTCTATGGCGATGAAGAAGGTGCCGGAATGAGGCCAACCGCATATTCTACCGATATGACAATCAATCCTTCTACTTATGAAACGCTTTCAACATACACCAATGAAGAATCACCCCACCGGCTTGGATATGTATGGGCTACTATGTTGTGGGAAATGAACTGGAATTTGATTGATAAATATGGCTTTAATCCTGATATTATGGCAACAGACGGCGGAAACAACAAAGCTTTGCAGTTGGTGATAGAAGGCTTAAAAGTCCAAGCATGTGAACCCGGATTTGTAGATGGGCGAGATGCGATTCTGGAAGCTGATGAATTATTGTACGACGGTGAAAACAAATGCGAAATATGGAAAGCGTTCAGTAAAAGAGGCCTCGGATATTATGCCGATCAGGGAGATAGCAACAACCGATTGGATGGAACCGCCAACTTTGATATGCCGCCTACCGATGTCTTGGACTGTTCTCAAATGGCGGTGGATGATATGCCGAAAAACATCGCGCAAATTTACCCCAATCCCACAACCGGCATAGTCAATATCTTGACCAAAAACAGCTTTGACAAAATTTCCGTTTCCCTGATGGATCTTTCGGGAAGAATCATTCAGACAGAACAGCTCAGCATGAACGGGAATTCAACCAGTATTGATATTTCCACAAAGCCGGCAGGTGTGTATGTGTTGAAAATCGTTACCCCTGGCGATAGCCAAAGTTTTAAGGTCATTAAACAATAAGATGGCACAATACATAAACGAAAGTTAACAGAACCGGAGCAAAGTAAAACATGCTCCGGTTTGTCTTTTCAGACATAACCTCCGCAAAATGAATGAGAAATTCTTAATTTTGGGGAATGCCAAAACCAAAATTATGAAAAGAAAACTTTACCTTATCCTGTGTTTCTTTATTGTGGCAGCAGCTTACGCACAAAACCATGAAAAGAAACGTATTGATTCTCTATTGGTTGAACTTCCCCAAACCAAAGATGATACCGCCAAAGTAAAATTATTAAATCAACTGAGCGAACAATATTGTTGGTCAGGCGATTACGATAGGGCACTGCAATACGCTGATTCCGCTTTGGCCCTGGCAAAAAAGGCAAATTTTAAAAAAGGAATAACTACCGCTTTCAACAACATAGGGATTATTGATTTTTATTTGGGAAAATATCCCGAAGCGATGGGCATATCCCTTGCTGCTTTGCGGATTGCGGAAGAAATTGACGATAAAAATCAGATAGCTGTTTCCTACAAAATCATGGGCTTGGTCGACTGGAAGCAAAAAAACGGCGCCGAAGCCATTGAAAATTATTTGATGTCCATAAAAATAATGAAATCCATTGGCAATACGGACGGAATGGCAAGAGCGTACAACAATATCGCCATCGTATATGCCGAACAGGGCGAATATGAAAAAGCCATAGAAAACTATTCGACAGCTTTTGATTTAATGAAATCCATTGGTGACATAACTTCACAGTACATTATATATAACAATATCGGGGAGATGCACAGCAGAATGGGCGATTACGCTATGGCTTTGGAAAAATACATGGCTTCGTTCCACGTGTTTGATTCCATAGGCAATGCCCGGGGTATAGCCCTTGCTTATCTCAATGTAGGATCGGTGTATATCCGGCTCAACCAAATTCCGGAAGGCAAAAAATGGTTGAAAAAATCCCTTGCTTTCAACAAAAAAATGAATTTAAAGGAAAACATTCGGGGCACTTATGAAAGCCTTGCGAGAGCCGACAGTATCTCAGGAGACTTTTCCTCCTCATTGAAAAATTACAAAATGTACATTGTGTACCGCGACAGTTTAATCAATGAAGAAAACACGAGAAAGCTTATCCAGGCACAAATACAGTTTGATTTCGATAAGAAGGAAGCGGTATCGAAAGCCGAACGGGAGAAACAGGTTGCAATTGCCGCCCAAAAACTTCGAGAGCAAAAAAACATACGCAACGGATTTATTGTCGGTTTTGCAGTAGTGCTACTGTTTGCGGGTGTTTTTTTCATACAGCGCAACAAAATCAAAAAACAAAAAGAACGGGCCGAACATTCAGAAAGCGCCAAACAGCAATTCCTTGCCAATATGAGCCACGAGATCCGTACACCAATGAATGCCATTATCGGGATGACGGATCTGGCATTGGAAACGCCATTCAATAAGAAGCAAGAAAACTATCTGACCGGCGTCAAAAAGGCATCGGAAAACCTCTTGCACATCATCAATGACATTCTCGACTTCTCAAAAGTGGAAGCCGGGAAAATGGAACTGGCACAGCTCGATTTCTCCATTAGGAGCATTGCCGGGCAGGTTATAGACACACTTCGCCATAAAGCCGAAGAAAAAGGAATAGAAATTTTCTCTGTTGTTTCCCCCGGTGTCCCGGATGTTTTGATTGGCGACCCGGTACGGCTGAACCAGATACTGATGAACCTGGCAGGCAACGCCTTGAAATTCACTGAAAAAGGTTCTGTTCAAATAGGAATTTCTAAAATTTCAGGAAATGAAAACAATGCGCGGATTAAATTCTCAGTCATCGACACAGGCATCGGGATTCCTGCCGATAAACTTGATTCCGTTTTTGAAAGTTTTTCCCAAGCCCATGCCAGCGACACGCGCAAATTTGGCGGAACCGGGCTGGGGCTGAGCATCAGCAAACAATTCATAGAATTGATGGGCGGCGGGCTGAAGGTGGAAAGCGAAGTAGGGAGCGGTACCACTTTTTATTTTGAATTGGAATTGCCAATAGGCTCAAAAGAAAGAATGGAAGAAAACGAAACTTCAAAACAGATAGACGGCAATATCCTGAACGGGTTAAAAATTCTGCTGGTAGATGACAATGCCGACAATCGGATTGTCGCCAGAGATACGATAGAGGCAAAAGCAAAAGTTACGGTCGCAGAAGCAGTCAACGGCCAAGATGCTTTGGGCAAATTGAAAGAACAGAATTTTGATATTGTTTTGATGGACGTGCAAATGCCGGTAATGGATGGCCTGGAAGCCACAAGGAAAATCCGGAATGAATTTACTGAACCAAAAAAGAACATTCCGGTGGTAGCGCTCACGGCCAGCGTAATCCGCAGCGACCTGGACAAATGCCGGGAAGCGGGAATGAATGATTATGTGCCAAAACCTTTTAAAATAGAAGAATTAATAAAAACCATTGCAAAACTTACGGATAGGGAATTAAAATTCATTCAAACAAAAAAAGCAGAACCAACACCAACAGTTTCAAAATCCCAAAATACCGATTTAACCTACCTGAGTGGGTTTTGTGAAGGAAACCAAGAAAAAATGAAAAAATACATCAACATTTTTCTGGAAAGCGTTCCGGGTTTCATCCAAAAACTGGAAGCCGCACTGGCAAGTAATGATTTTGGGGAAGTTGCCACACAGGTGCACAGTTTCAAAACAAAGTTTGTGATGATGGGAATGAAACAGGCAAAAGAATTGTCACAAAAACTGGAGTCAGATTGCCGTATGACTCAACCTGACCGGAACAATATAATTGAAAATACAAAAAAACTGGCCGGTATGGTTTTAGAAGCATCAAATGAGTTGAGAAATGAAAATATTGTTAAAATTACCGTTTAATACCAAATCGAAATGGAATATTCTAAGTCGAAAAAAATATTTATCGTAGATGACGATACCATACTCACGGAAGCATTGTCCGATTACCTTATGCGAAGCACAGCCCACGAAATCAGTATTTTTCATACAGGAGAAGACTGTCTGAAACACCTGGCTCAGCGGCCCGACATTGTGGTGCTTGACTATAACCTGAATTCGGTACAAAAAGATGCTGCGAATGGTATGGAAATACTTCAGATCATCAAAAAAAACTATCCCGGTATTCACGTCATTATGCTATCCAGCCAGGAACATTACGGCGTGGCAATGAAAACATTGATAAAGGGAGCGGAACAATATGTACCCAAAGATGAAGACGCTTTTGAAACAATAGCGGGAATAATACGTTCCATACCCTGATTTAATTATCTCCAACAATACGGTTAAGTTAAATCTGTTCAAACCTGGAATTCTCACCCAGGTAAACACGGCGTACATTCGCATCGTTAGCCAGTTCTTCGGGCGTTCTTTCCTTCAGGATTTTGCCTTCGAACATAAAGTTTTATCCGCAATCGCCAAAGTTTGGGAAACATTGTGGTCGGTAATCTGGATACCGATGTTTTTGTGTTTCAGCGAACGCACGATTTTCTGAATGTCCTCCACTGCAATCGGATCAACGCCGGCAAAGGGTTTGTCCAGCAGAATGAATTTTGGCTCCGTAGCCAGGCAATATGCGATTTCGGCCCTTCGTCTTTCGCCTCCCGAAAGCAGATCCCCACGGTTTTTTTCGGACATGTTCCAACCTGAATTCTTCAATCAGCGCATCGGTTTTCTTTTGCTGTTCGGATTTTGAGAGTTTGGTGAATTGCAAAACGAATTTGATGTTGTCCTCAATCGAAAGTTTACGAAAAACGGATGCATACTGCGCCAGGTAGCCGATGCCTTTCTGCACACGTTGTATATTGCGCCTTCGCAATATTGGTCTAATCCAGAAAAACCCGCTCCGAAGTCGCTTTCACTACCCCCACAATCATATAAAACGAAGTGGTTTTTCCCGCATCGTTCGGCCCCAGCAATCCGATGATTTGGCCTTGTTCCGCCTGGAATGAAACATTTTTACGAAGTGTTTCTTGCCGTAGTCCTTGACTATATTCTCTTCTTTTAATACAATTCCCATGGGGCTAAAGATAATGGAATTTGAAATTGATACGATAGCCCACGGTCCCGATGTCGGATTTGCAATCCGTGATCCGAACCCCTCGTTGCCGCAGGATTGTATCATATGTTTAATTGGCTTTTATTCAGGCTTTATTTTTACGATTTTGTTGTTACGCAAAGTAACCTAGTATTTCTTTTTAAAGATTAAACTTTTTTATGTTTACAATATTTAGTGGCTGTTGTCTGGTGAGGTCTTATCTATTATCACTATTTTTTGCGTCTATAATATAGTTGAGTAAGTCCCGTGTCAAATGCTTTTGTATTCAAAAGTTCAAGTTGTTGTTCTGGTCTGCCGTCTTTGAAAAGCCTTGTTCCGTTACCGGCCAAAATAGGTACAATGGAAATAACAAACTCGTCAATAAGGTCATTTTTCAGAAGCTCATTTATTATTTCTGCACCACCATCGCAATAAATATTTTTTCCGTCTTCAGATTTTAATCGCTTTACTAATTCGGTCAAGTTTCCCGTGTAAAAAGTTGTTCTTCCTACACTTGGTTTTTGAGTCCTTGTTATGACATAAACATCTCTTTGTCCATTATCGTAGTGAGATGAACCGATTTCTTTAAGTACATAATCATAGGTTTTCCTACCAAGAATTATTGTATCAATGTTTGCCGTAAATTCTGCATATCCGTAATCTTCACCCTCTTTTTCTACTAATTTCAAAAAACTAAGGTCGTCATCGGGCTGGGCAATATAGCCGTCTAAACTTGTCGCTATAAAAAGTGATAATTTTCGCATTGTATCTATGTTTCTTTTATTGTCTATTTGTGTTGTGCGGTGTTATTTTATCCTTGTGTCCGCCGGGGCGGAACGGTTATGCACAACTCAAATATAAATAAAAATCGTATCTTGCATTATGCAGGGACGCAAAGATTTTACTCCACAACTATTTTACGAACTAAGCTTGGATGGCTTGGTTCCTCAGGACAATTTTTACCGACAGGTCAATCAGGAATTAAACCTCCGTTTTCTGTACAAATCAACCTCGCTTAAGAAGGCTTAAATGAGCTTGGTTTTTATGATTATTTATTGAATTTTGAGGTTATGCAACGGTTACCCTTGTTGGCGGTTCGTTGTTTTTTTTGTTGTCATATTGTTTCAAATTCTTTCGGATATTTTACAAGTCCGCTTACATTTTTAAGTCCGTCTGTTGCTAATTCAACAGCCATAAATACGTTTGTGGGAACGTCATAAGGTGATTTGATATTCCACTTGTCAGCTGGCTCAAATCCAAATCTCGGATAATAATTTTCGTGTCCTAACACAATGACTGATTTGTATTGTAAGTCTTTTGCTTTGTTAAGTCCGCATTTGATTAGTTGTCCGCCAATTCCCTTATTTTGAAATTCTGGTCTAACTGCCATCGGTGCAAGTGCTAAACTTTCAGTTTCATTTTTGTCGTCATTTATGATTTTGATTTTTGTAAATAAAATGTGTCCAACGATTTTGTTGTCAAATGTCGCAACTAATGAAAGTTCTGGAATAAATGCTTCACTATTTCGCAAAACGTCAACAAGATTCGCTTCGTTTTCTTGTCCGAAAGCAAGTTTATTCACTTCAAAAACTGCGCTAAAGTCGTCCTTGTTTTCTTGTCTAATTTTCACTTCCATTTTTTATTTGTCTGTCTTTTTACAATGACCGCCAACGTTGTTCGGCTTTGTTGTTTCACGGGAATAAGAAGCCAAAACTTCGATAAAAAATCAAACGCAACAAAACCGTTTTTCTGGAACTAAATTAAACAAAAATTTATAATGTTTTCCAAAAATAGTATGATGGGTTAAGTTGAGA